>Ga0207707_10000003_pt1 | contig 642592 bp, 504 predicted proteins | sample KBSC83BmetaG_FD_184336 | JGI IMG/M metagenome (GOLD analysis project Ga0207707, IMG submission 184336) | Corn rhizosphere microbial communities from Kellogg Biological Station, Michigan, USA - KBS C8-3B metaG (SPAdes) (version 2) | ecosystem: Host-associated > Plants > Roots > Rhizosphere ... | reverse complement strand
TGACGGGAATGCCGATATCGTAGGCACACCTGGAAGTCTGGAGGAGATGATCGGCAACTACAATATTTCCCGTCGCTCAAACGGACGATTCAATTCAACTCGCAAACTAGTGGAAGCTCATCTAGCCGGGGACAAAAATGCCACCTCAATCTGGCTTAGATCCGTTTTTCACCTCGCCGCAGCCATTGCTTCATTTATCAATGCTTTCGATCCAGAGATAGTCATCATCGGGGGTGGGATCGCTCAAGCCGGGCCAGCTCTTTTTGAACCGCTCACCACTTATCTCGAAAAGTTTGAGTGGCGGCCGACGAATCATAGTGTGCCAGTCATATCTGCTTCTCTGGGTGATAATGCAGGCGCGATCGGCGCGGCTTATCACGCTATCCTTCAGGCTAACAAAAATCCGATTTAAGAATCGTATATCAGCGTCGAATTCCTATTACCACTTGCTTACCGAGAGGAGAGCAATGTACACTTCCCTCGGTAACCGATGGAGAGCTATGAGTAAACCAACAGATCTTGTCCAGGGAACCCTGGACCTTCTGATATTGAAGATGCTGGCCCTGGAGCCCCTTCACGGCTGGGCTATCGGTCAACGCCTCAAACAGGTGTCTGGCGACACACTGCAGGTCAGTGACGGCTCGCTATATCCAGCTCTGCACAAGCTTGAACAAGAGGGCTGGATCAAGGCCGAGTGGAAGCCCAGCGAAAACAACCGCCGCGCGAAGTTTTATACCTTGACGCGTCCTGGGCGGAAAGAGCTGGAGCGGGAGACGGCCAACTGGAATCGTTTATCGACGGCTATCTCGATGGTCGTGCGCCTAAAAGAGGCCTGAGCCATGCGTTTGGAACACTGGTTTTACACTGTGCCGTTGCGGCTTCGGTCCCTGTTTCGCCGCGGGCAAGTCGAAGCCGAGCTCGATGAGGAATTGCGCTATCACCTTGAACGCCAGATCGAGGTGAATACTGCCGCCGGTATGTCGGTAGAAGAGGCGCGCTACGCTGCGTTACGCGCGATGCACGGCTTGGACCAACGAAAGGAAGAGTGTAGAGATATGCGACGCGTAAGATTCATTGAAGACCTTTGGCAGGATTTTCGGTTCAGTGTACGGAGTCTGTTGAAGCGCCCGGGCTTTACGGCAATCATCCTCATCGCACTCGCGCTCGGAATTGGCGCCAACACGGCAATTTTCAGTTTAGTTAATGCCGTTATACTTCGGCCGCTGCCCTATCCGGATCCCGATCGACTCATCTCGGTATTTGGCTCCCGCAACCGCGGCACTCCAGGAAGTTTTGGACCAACCGACTTCCTCGACTATCGCAATCTCAACAAAACGTTCGAACAATTTGCCGCGTCTGGCTCGATGATTCTTCCCATGAACCTGACGGGCAGCGGTGAACCCGAACGTCTCAATACATCGGCCATAACGGGAAATTATTTCGACGCGTTTGGCGTACATTGTGCTCTCGGTCGTGGCTTCTCGCTCGAGAATGAAAAGACCGGTCAGGATCATGTAACCGTGCTCAGTCACGGTTTTTGGCAGTCGCGCTTTGGCGGCGACCCGAACATCGTTAACAAGACCATCTTCCTCAACGGCAAAGCTTATGAAGTTCTCGGCGTGATGCCGGCAGACGTGGTCCTGCCACAGCCTGCGCAGTTGTGGGTACCGCTAAACTTCGACGCCGATCCTGAGATGAAAATGCGCAACGCGCGTTTCCTACTAGGAATAGGAAGACTCAAAGAAGGCATCACCCTGGCCCAGGCGCAGGCCGACACCGATCTAATCGCAACTCAACTCGAACGACAATTTCCCGATTCAAATACAGGTTGGAACCTGAGTCTCATTCCTTTGCGCGAAATACTCGTGGGTGGGAGTCGAAGAATGCTCTTTATTCTTTTCGGCGCCGTTGGTCTTGTGTTGCTGATCGCGTGCGCTAACGTGGCAAATCTCTTGCTGGTCCGTGCTGCTGCCAGACAGAAGGAGATTGCGATGCGAACGGCACTTGGCGCCAGTCGCTTACGAATCGTCCGTCAAATGATCACTGAGAGTCTTTTACTCGCGATTCTCGGTGGTGCGCTTGGCGCTTTGCTGGCGGTGGCAGGAGTCAAACTGCTAGTAACTCTCAGTGAAGGCAGTATTCCTCCCACCGCTAATGTAAAGATCGATGCCACGGTTCTGGCGTTCACTCTTCTCATTTCGCTCGCAACGGGTCTGCTATTTGGCCTGGCACCCGCCTTCCGCACGATGAAGAAAAATCTCGTCGACGCCTTGAAAGATGGAATGCGAGGCGGCAGTGAAGCGACCCTGAAGAATCGCACGCGCAGCCTACTCGTCGTGTTCGAAAGCGCTATCGCTGTGATGTTGTTGATCGGCGCCGGACTGCTCGTCCGGAGTTTAATTGCACTCCAAAACGTCGATCCCGGATTCGATACGAACAACGTTTTGACTATGCGCGTCGACTTGCCCTTGCAGAAATACAGCACGCCGGAAAAGACGTCGAACTTTTTCGAGCAACTCGAGACACGCGTCGCCGGCTTACCGGGCGTCGAAGCCGTCGGCTTCATCACCGACCTGCCACTCACTGGTCAATCTAACCAAATGCCTTTCGCAGTCGAAGGCCGGCCGGCCGTTGGGTCCAATGAGGCTTTTCCCGACTTTCGTCGCGTGAATCAAAACTACCTCAGCGCGATGCGAATCCCTGTGAGGCGAGGTCGCAACTTCACTGATCAGGAAGTGCGCCAAAGCGCCAGGGTGATCGTCGTCAGCCAGTCTTTCGTCGACAGCGTTTTCCCGAAAGAAGAAGCACTGGGCAAGCGACTGATCATCTGGTCCGGAACCAGGAACGAGCCCTACGAGATCATCGGCATCGTCGGCGACGTTCGCCATCAATCACTGCAAGGTGGGCCAACCGCCACGATGTATATACCTACCCGAGCACCTGTTCGGGTCAATCTCGTTATCCGCACGCAGGGGGATCCGCTGAGCCTCGTTGGTGGAGTACGCAAAGAGGTGAATGCGTTGGATCCGGACCAGCCAATCGCAGCAATAAGGTTGATGAGCGAGTGGGTAGCAATGTCGGCTGCCGCGGCGCGCTATCGCACAACCTTGCTTGGGCTCTTTGCCCTGCTCGCAATGATTCTCGCCGCGACGGGAATCTACGGTGTCATGTCTTACTCCGTTGCGCAGAGAACAAAAGAGATCGGAGTTCGAATGGCGCTCGGCGCACGACCACTTGACGTGTTGAGGCTGGTGGTGCGGCAGGGAATGATTCTGGCGTTGAGTGGCGTCGTAGTGGGACTCGCCGGTGCGTTAGCGCTGACCAGAGTTATATCGACGTTGCTGTTTGGAGTTACGGAGCGAGATCCAGTTACGTTTGGTGTGGTAGCGGTATTGTTGATTGCGGTTGCTTTCATCGCGTGCTTCGTCCCGGCACGTCGGGCGACAAGGGTCGATCCGCTGATAGCTCTACGGTGCGAGTAGATATACCCGAGCGATTCTGAAACTTCTTCTCTGCGCAGAGAAAAAGATTCCCCCCTATCTTTCGTTTGCTTTCGATTTGTCCACCTCGGATGCTACGATATCCGCGTTCGAAGACTGGGCTCATTTGCGGAGCCTCTTTCCCAAAAATCACGAATGCTGAATCTCGAACGTCGCACAAGAATTCTGGAGCTGCTCGATAAACACGGCCAGGTCGCTGTCGTCGAGTTAAGTAAACGATTCAAAACGTCAGAAGTCACAATTAGAAACGATCTCAAAGACCTGCACGCTCGCGGGCTCGTCCGTCGCGCGCATGGCGGCGCCGTGAAGGTTGCGACTGTGAGTATGGATCCTTCGCTGACGGTCAAAGCCGAACTTCACGCTGACGAGAAACGTCGTATTGGTGCTGCCGCCGCCGCATTGATAAATGATGGCGATTCAATAATCCTCGACTCAGGCACTACTACTCAACAGATTGCCCGGCAGATCAAAAATAAAAAAGAACTGAAAGTCATAACCAATGGGCTGAACATTGCAATGGAACTGTTTGGCGCCAAAGAGATTCAATTGATCTTTCTGGGTGGCGTGATTCGCCAGAACTCACTGTCGGCAGTCGGCCACTTTGCCGAAGATATATTGGCCCAGTTATCGGCGGACAAACTTTTTCTGGCCGTTGATGCGTGTGACGTGGAATTCGGATTGAGCACACCCAATGTTGAGGAGTCACAAGTCAATCAGGCGATGGCCCGGATTGCGAAGGAAACGATTCTGGTCGCAGATTCAAGTAAGTTTGGTAAGCGGAGTTTATCTCGAATCGCACCACTCTCAGATATTGACATAATCATTACAGATAAGAACCTGCCAACGGAGACTCAAACTGAGCTCCGCTCTCGTGAACTCAAACTAGTTTTGGTTTAGCCAAGTCAACGGATCTTAACGTGGGAGACAACCCGACCAATCGCACCTTGCGGGCTTGGATGATCCGGACGCAATCCCTGACTGAGAGAGGCAAACAGTCCGAGCATCTGACCTACAATGACCGCTAAAGGGGTCAGATACAAATCAGACACGATAGTTTCCAACTCGAGAAAGACAGTGTTTTCTGGTGCAATCAATGGATTTTTATCGGCATTTGGTTCCACGCCCACTAATTTCACCGTTAATCCTTTGTCATTGATCTCTTGAATCAGATCCATCTCATACTGTCTTCGTCTTTTGTCTGCGGAGAAAAACGCGACAACCAAAGTGTCGGCATCGATTGTTGACATGGGACCGTGCCGCAGTCCAAGAAATGATTCTGCAAGACTGGTAATTCGACCACTCGTTAGCTCCAGCACTTTCAACGCTGATTCGATTGCGGCACCCTTCAAAGATCCGGTTCCCAGAAAGCACACCTTTGAAAAACCTGTCTTGACCCATCGCTCACATATGTCAGCAATCTGCGGCAGTGTTGCGGACGCGCGTGATGCCAGACTCTCTACAATTTGACCGTAGCCGGCAAGACTGTTGAGATGTGCGAGCGCCTGGGCAACGATCACCATGTTGGAAAAAGAACTTGTCATTGCCAAACCGCGATCGTTCACTTCATCATCAAGAACAATTCTAAAAACGTTCTCACGATCACCGAACGAACGAGCCATCCTTCCTCCTTCGTTGCAAGTGACGATCAGATGTTTGATCCTCCCATAATCACGTAATGCTGCGTCTAATATAGCCACACCTTCAGAGCTGTCACCGGACCGCGAAAAAGAGATCCAAAGATAATCACGATCTGGAATCACGTGCTCAGACATGTTTGTCAGAAGATCCGTGCTTGGCACAGCCTGCACATCACAACGCCACTGCTCTTTCAATAACGAGCTAACCGACTTGCCGATGTAGTCCGAAGTACCGGCTCCAACGAGAAGCACATTACACTCTCTACCGTGTTCGAAATTGATCCCTGCGGTTGTCAGAAAGCCATTGAGAGGTTCTGAGACACTGACTACCTTCTTGTAGGTGCGAAGCCACGTTTGAGGCTGCTGCGCAATCTCCGTTAGAGTGTGCTTCAGGCCCAGTGATTCCTTTTCTTCTGGAGACAGATTTAGAAGTTTGGACAATGCGTCCATGTGTTATTACTTTACCTCAGCGGGTCGGAAATATTTTTTGCTTTCCCGTGATGCTTATATTAGAATCCAAAACCATTCGAAAGCAATCAAAAGCTGAGTCGATAATATTTGAAATGCGAGAATCGGAGCAAGATGGGTAGGCAAACCGCACCTCGGATTCTCGTTCTCGGCGAGTTGAACGTCGACGTTGTTGCCGTTGGTGTCCAGCGGATTCCGGTGATGGGCACCGAGGTAATAACAGAAGATTGCCGACTAACCCTGGGTAGCGCTTCTGCAATTTTTGCTGTAGGAATGGCCAGGCTTGGTTCTCGAGTTACTTTTGTCAGCCAGGTCGGCGCAGATATCTTCGGCGACTTCTGTCTTCAGGCTCTGAAACGCGAACGCATATCAACGGCCCACGTTCAACGCAAGAGTACGCAGAAAACCGGAGTAACGATTTCACTTAGCTGTGCACACGATCGGGCTCTTATTACTTTTCCCGGTGCAATCGCCAGTTTCACAGTTTCAGGGTTTGATAAGACATTGATTAGACGCCACGACCACATGCACCTGACGTCCTACTATTTGCAAAAAGGGTTGCAGCCCGCCTTTCCTGGGCTGTTCAAAACTGCAAAAGCATCAGGCTTAACAACATCCTTCGACCCAAATTCCGATCCCGATGCATCGTGGAGTAATGGCATCAAAAAAGTTCTACGCCACACAGATGTTCTGTTCCTCAACCAGGACGAAGCTACTGGAGTGACGGGTTTCAAGAATAGTGGCGACGCATTGAATGTACTTGGTGAGTTAGTTCCCTGCGCTGTTATAAAGCTTGGACGAAACGGTGCTGTTGCTATTCAAAACGGGCAAGTCGCCCGTCATGCGGGATTCAAAATTGATGCCGTTGACACTACCGGCGCCGGTGATTCCTTCGCTGCCGGGTTTGTCTCAGCTTACATACGCGGTTCAGCTTTGGATAAATGCCTGGAACAGGGCAACGTCTGTGGAGCATTGTCCGCGCGTCGGGTTGGCGGGACGACCGGCCAACCTACGCAAAAGCAATTACAAAAGTTCTTAAAGTCAAAGTAATAACTTACTGTCACGTGAGATGAGCAAGCTTTGTCCAAGTCGTTCGTTGCTCGACATTGCAGCAAGAGACGGCAGGGCTATTGCAGCGCTTAATTTCTATAATGCGGAAACGCTAATTGCCCATACGCGAGCAGCTAATTCTCTGAAGGCATCTGTTATATTGCAAACCACCGAGGCCACTATCAACTATCTCGGTTTGCCGATGATTGTCGGGATGGTTAAATCCGCCGCGGACGAATTCGCAGAACCTCTGTCTCTCCATCTCGATCACGGCGGAAGTTATGAACTTGCCGCGCGATGCATTGACCATGGTTATACATCTGTCATGATCGACGGCTCAAAGTTATCTTTTATTGAAAACTGCGCGTTGACACGACGAGTAGTGGACCTGGCACACTCAGCAGACGTCTCAGTCGAAGGAGAGCTGGGTCACGTAGGACAGAACGACGCATCCACAACAGATCACAGTCGATGGTTCACCAGTCCTGAAGATGCGATGCGTTTTGTGGACGATACAGGCGTGGACGCACTTGCGGTTGCAGTGGGCACGGCACATGGCTTCTACAAAGGTGAAGTTCAAATCGACTTCCAGCGGCTCAAACAGATTAGCTATGCTCTTCCGAACACGCCTCTCGTACTTCATGGTGGCTCCGGAGTTTCCCCCGAACTGCTGCGTAAAGCGATCGGTTGCGGTATCCGGAAAGTGAACTTTGGAACCGAACTGAAAAATGCTTTTACTCTTGCCGTTAAAAAGTCACTTTGTTCCAGTGATGACATTGATCTTAGAAGAACTTTTCAACCGGCAATAGCAGCAGTAGAAGAAATCTCAAGATCTAAAATCATGATCTGCTCGGAGAACCTGACCGAAAGGCAAACCTCGAGTTTATGACAAACTTCAACTGGCTGTTGGACGGCAGCATTGTCGGTTTATACCTTCTGGTGACCATGGTCGCCGGACTCATGGTCCGAAAGTATGTAGGCAAGGTAGAGCACTTCCTCGTTGCCGGACGCGAAATGGATGTTTATCTGGGAATCGCGTCGCTTGCAGCGACTGAGTTCGGAATTGTCACCTGCATGTACACCGCACAAAACGGATATGAGAAAGGGTTCGCAGGTGCAACTCCCGGTATCCTTATGGCGCTCGCAATGCTCGGGGTTGGTCTAACTGGATTCGTTATCAAGCCGTTAAGAGATTCTGGTGTAATCACAATCCCGGAACTTCTCGAAAAACGTTTTGGGCAACGGGTGCGTTGGGCGGCCGGCGTCGTCATTGTGCTCGGTGGTCTTTTAAACATGGGCGTGTTCCTCCGAACCGGCGGCCAATTTCTCGTCCTGGTTGCAGGTTTGAATGTGCGCTACCTCGAGATCATGATGACGGCATTACTTGTCGGTGTCGCCATCTACACGATTCTCGGAGGCATGCTTTCAGTCTTAGTAACAGACTTCCTGCAATTCGTTGTCATGAGTGCAGGATTAATCCTCGTTACCATTCTCATTCTGGTAAACGTCGGCTGGGACAAACTTGTTACGACAGTCGAAATGAGTTACGGCGCCGGCGGGTTTAACCCATTTGTGAATCCAACGATGGGTTGGCAGTACGTGCTCTTTAATTTGATGTTGAATACGGCTGCTGTCCTCACATGGCAAACAACGATTGCCCGCGTTCTCGCTGCCAAGGACACGAAAACAGGCAGGCAGATTTACACACGAACCAGCTTCTTCTTTGTTTGTCGATTTTTGATACCCGGCATTTGGGGAATCGCCGCGCTCGCAACCCTTGGCCCGGTAGCGAATACGCTTGAAGCGATGCCTCAGTATCTGTCAACCGCCGTACCTGCTGGTTTGATGGGGATTCTCATTGCGGCGATGCTGGCGGCAGATATGTCAACGGACTCTTCTTACATGTTGACCTGGTGTAGTGTCATATACAACGACATTCTTGCACCATTCCGCAAAAAGCCATGGTCCGAGCGCAAAGGATTATTTTGGAATCGCACAATCGTTGCGCTGATAGGAATCTTCCTGTTGTTGTACGGACTCTGGTATCCGCTCAAAGGAGATCTTTGGACCTACCTCGGAGTGACCGGAACGATCTACCTGGCAAGCATCTCTGTACTCCTGATTGCCTGCTGCTACTGGAGACGAGCGAACAGTTGGGGTGCGGTGGCGTCGATCGTTGTTAGCGCGGCGATTCCCTTCGCATACCTCGTGATGGAGCAGCTCCCATCCACGGCAACGCTTGCAAAATCGATAGGCCCCTACTATTCCGGGATCGCCACCTATGTACTATCCGGTGTCGGTATGGTCGTTGGTTCTTTGATCAAGCCTCGAGGTCGTTTGAGAGAGGAGGCCGCTTAATGCCAAATCATTGGTTCTGGTGGTTGCTGACCGCAGCATGCGTCGTCTGGTATTCCACGATCACCTTTTACGTGTCAATTAAGGGCGCTAAAGATATTAAGAATATGCTCGCACGTCTCGACGAGATCAAACGGAAAGAGCTCAAGGAATCGTAAAAAGGTTTAGACCTTATGCTTGTTTGCGTTAGTGCAAATCCAGCCATTGACCGCAGACTCCGACTGCAAAACATCGCGGTGGGTGAAGTGAATCGCGCGCTCTCGGCTGAGCCTTTCCCTGGTGGTAAAGCTGCTCACGTTGCGATGGTGGCTAAGTCTCTCGGTATTGATGTTGTTTGGGTTGGCTTTCTTGGTGGTGCGGCAGGAGAGGAATGCGAATCCGGATTAGCCGCTCTTGGTGTTCCGCTAACAGTTGTTCGAACGCAGTCGGATACGCGCGCCAATCTTGAAATCATTTCGTCGGACGGTAGGGTCACCGAAATTCTTGAACCTGGTGGTACCGTTACCGATGGTGAAGTCGAACGCTTGCTCGCCACCTGTCGAGACATCTTTGCTGACGGAGACGAAGAGATGCAGGTTGCGATATCCGGAAGTCTGCCACCTGGAGCACCAGTAGATCTCTACGCTGAGATCACCCGGATCGCGCATTTCTACGGATGTCGTGTACTGCTTGATACAAGTGGTGAAGCTTTGCGGCGCGGACTCGAAGCCGCGCCCAATTTTGTAAAACCGAATCTTCAGGAGGCCTCCGACTTCGCTGGCTGTCAAATTTACGATGCGGAATCAGCATCTGAGGTAGCACAGAAGTTCTTTGATGCGAGTGCCCAAAGCGTAGCGATTTCTCTTGGTGAGAATGGAATTCTATGGCAACCGTCAATCGATAGCGATCCCCTGCTGTCCAGGCTCCCTCCGATCTCGGACTGTTCATCGGTAGGATCCGGCGATGCGGCGTTGGCTGGATTCGCAGTCGGACATGAGCTCGGCTGGAATGACGAAAAAACTCTGCGACTGGCGATAGCCTGTGGCACTGCGAACTGTTTAGCAGAAGCTCCAGGAAGAATTGATGCGAACAAAGTGTTCGAGCTCGCTCAAGACGTCCAGCTATCCCGATATTACTCTGAACGCTTCAAGCGCACGACGGTCAAAGCTCAATGATCCGAATAGCGTTAGCAGGTTGCGGCGAACACTCGCGGAGTAGTCACGCTACGCCACTTGCCAGATATGCCTCACTACATCCGGGTGAAATCCAGCTTGTAGCAGCGTGTGATTTGGACGCACACAAAGCAGACGAGTTTTGTCGATCGTTTGGCTTTCTGCGTGCTTACACTGACTTTGATCAAATGCTTGATTGCGAGAAGCCGGATGCCTGTGTGTGCATCATGCCAATCAACCACATCGTTGAAAAAGGAATCGAACTGCTCGAGCGGCGAATTCCTTGTGTGATTGAAAAACCACTCGGTACAACGATAGCTGAAATTGAAACGTTGGCTCACGTCGCTCATGATACGCAAACTCCGCATATGGTTTCCGTGAATCGTCGCTTCATGCCGTACCTGAATGAAGCGCGTTCGTGGTTAAAAGAAGTCGGACCAGTCAGGTACGTGCGAGCGACCCAGGTGCGACACGCGCGTGACGAAGAAGATTTCATTTGGTCGACAGCTATACATGTGCTCGACGCGTTGCGATATATGGTTGGCGAGATCAGGCGTTTCCGTGCCGACAGAATCATAAATGAAGGTGCAGCCGTCTGGTACGTCATATTGATCGAATTTGAAGGTGGGACTACAGCACAGATCGAGATCCTGCCAACTTCCGGAATGGTCGAAGAGTTGTACGAATTCTTTGGGGAAGGTTTTCGTGCGCGTGTCACAGCCGGATCCGGGATTCAACGCACGCTCCAGCTTTGGTATGAGAACAAACTTGTGCACGAAGCAATGTGTGATGACTCTGAACCCGAAGATCTTCGAAATGGTTCTTATCAGGAAGTGCAGGAGTTTATTGGTGCTCTAAGTAAAGGCAGGCGGCCATATCCCCCAATTGAAGAGATTCTCCCATCTGCACGTATCTGTTTTGAAATTGCAGACTCGATCGCGATCACACGGCACGCCTAAGACTGCCGGTGGAGTTGCGGCTCTGCCGTTCTCCTTGCGGAAAGCGTCTGGCTTTCCGTCAGGCATTTTTGGTTTTTAGACTACGCCTGCCGCGGCAGAGCCGCACTGGTAATCGGCAACTCGGAAAGGCAAAGCCTTTCCGCAAGGAGAGCGGCAGAGCCGCCAATTTTCGGAAAATTGTTCGCTAAATAAGACGTTATAGTTCACTAAACAAGACGTTGTTGATTTGTTATACAAAGAGTCGGCCTACCGGAAATATCATGCCTAAATGCATCTACCTCGTGATCCTCGCGATCACCTTGTTGGTGTTTCGTGCTTCCGCGCAGGAGCCAAAGAATGTCGGTGGGAGTACTTTCGCGAAAAACGACATTACCTACTCGACCGAAGTCGTGACTCCTCATGTTCCGTGGGCCATCAAGCTACCTCAGGGTCCTATTAAGAGTTTTTTCATACCCTCAATTCAGTATGGTCGCGACATGGTCGAGTTGATGCAACGAATTGACCTGGCGCCCACCACTGATTCGATTGACAGAGAGTGGGATATTACTTGTTGGGGCATCGGTGATTTTTACGGACATGAATATCGCGGCGATAGAGATGACTTTCAAACGGTCTACGGATACGTCGAAAAAGATTTAACGGGAACGGCCTCGTATGAGGTAATGCTAATACCCGGCATCAATGGTTGGTCACGCCTGACGAGAGCAACTCGTGACGCAATTCTGCGGCGGGTAAAAGACGGCGCGGGACTCGTGTTGCTGCATCCGTTTGTCGGTGACGTCAAGGGTCATCCCTTCAAGGGTGACGAAACTGTTGGCGATGAACGCATCTGGGACGTGTCCCCTCTGGTCGGCGTTCCTGACGACACACTGAATGAGCGTGGCTATCCTGAAATCAATCGCGACGCGGTCAGCAAAGGAAAATGGGAACTGGGCCAGGCTCACTTCATCACCGAAGGCTTCCCGCTCGAACTCTTACCCGAAGGGACCGCTGGTGGTTCATTCTATGACTACAAGCCACAAGGTGATGTCCTAATCAAATCTGCAACGAATCCGATCCTTGCTGTGAAGAACTACGGCAAAGGTCGCGTGGTTGCTATGGCGTACCTCGAAGAAGGCTTCACGCCTCAGAGCATCAATCCACAAGAGAGCAAAATCTATTGGGACTACTGGGAGTATCAATACTCGCTTCTAGCTCGGGCCCTTCTATGGGCTTCCGGAAGAGAATTAGCCGTACATGTTCAGTCGCTTAGCCTGGACGATCAGGGATTGAAGCTCGCGCTCTCATCCACCAACGCTCGCATCGTTCAGATAGACGTTACTGGTAAGAATGAATTCGGGCAGCCGCTTGGATCTACTCGTATCGAAAGGACCTTGAACTCGGGAAGCAACTCGATCGACATCCCCTCCTCAACCTTACGCCCAGCGATTGGTTGGCCGGGAGGTCGGCAGATCTTCAACGTCATAATCCGTGATTCAAAAGACAACTCCACACTCAACTGGGGTGCAGCAACTTTCACGTCACCGAAGCGGGCAATGATGTCGAGCACCAAACCCGCGGTGGACGTCTATAAACGCGGCGAGACACTGAGTGCTGTCTTACGTGCTAGTGGAAACCTTTCGGGCGTGCAGATGAGAATGCAGGTGTCAGATGATCTCGGTCGTTTACTCGGCACGGTTTCAGCGCCGGCTCGCGGCGAACGAACCTTCACTTTCCCTTTGAAGGATTTCCTCGGTAAGTTCGCACTGGTTACTGGTGAACTTGTTGACGAGCATGGAGCAATCGTCGATCAGATTCGAGCTAAACCCGTGATGGTCGTGCAGGATGTTCGGCGAGAGAAGGAATACACCGCGCTTCTTTCGTTCGGTGGAACCAAGCACTACCTGCTGGACGCGCAAATGAAAATGGTGCGAGGCGCGGCAGCTGATACTGGGTTCACCTGGGGCGGGGATGTTGATAATTCACTGAACATTCCTCGCGGTACTTTCGGCGTGTACTGGTACGATCGAGGACCCACTACACCTGAAGCAATGGAAAAAGCAATCGCCGATTATCAGAAGACTCGAGACTTCGAGGCTCTTGGTTATCTAACCAAGAAAGAACTCTACAAACGAACCGGTGACAAAAAGTTCCTGCAACGCACTCCTTCGTTCAACGATCTCACGTTCATGAATAGTCTTGCGGATATCGTCCGCGCGTCTGCTCGAAATAAGGCTCGATATAACATGGACTATTACTTCGTTGGCGACGAAGGATCGTTAACGTCTTACGGAGACGCTGTAGATTTCGATTGGAGTCCGCCTGCGCTCGCAGACTTTAGAGCATGGCTCAAGCGCGAATACGAAACCCTTGCCGCGCTTAATAAGGAATGGCGAACAAGTTTTACAGACTGGTCTCAGGTCGTTCCTTTTACAACTGACGAAGCAAAGAAGACGAGAAACTTTGCGCCCTGGGCTGATCATCGCACGTTCATGGAGATCACTTTCGCACGTGCGTACCAAACAGCTCGCGCCGCTGCGATCGACGGAGATCCGGACGCGCATATCGCAGTATCAGGTACTCAGGCTACTAACGCATACGATGGCGCCGATTGGTCGCGCCTGGATCGCGTGATCGACGACTTTCTTTCGTACGACGGTGGTAACCAGTGGGACATGCACCGTTCGTTCGCCAAGCCAAATTCAATGATTGGTTTCTGGACGGGATATGGATCGCATGGTTTAGCTGTGCAAAACGCAATATGGACCGCCGCAATCCATAACGTGCTTCATCCAAATATTTTCTGGATGTATTCGTTTCTAAATCCAGACATGACCTATTCAGCTTCCGGCAGAGACATGGGGAGAGCTTTTAGTTCCCTGAGGTTCGAGGGTGTCGGAAAGTTGTTGATGGAATCGAAGCGTCAACAAGACGGCATTGCTCTTTACTACTCTATGCCGTCGATTCATGCCGCGAGTATCCTCGGCTATCACCAACGCAGCAGCGACGACGATGACGAAGTTCCGGATAAAGCCCGGTTGAGTTTTCCGGCAAATAGAGATGGTTGGGTAAAGACAATCAAGGATCTCGGACTACAGTTTGATTTCATTTCATCAGAAGACGTTGCGAAGAGTTCGATTTCAAATGAGAAGTATAAGGTGCTGATTTTGCCGCTGGTGTTTGCATTATCGGATCAAGAAGTACGACACCTTGAGCAGTTTGTCTCCAACGGCGGTGTAGTTATCGCTGATTCGTCGCTCGGGGTGATGGATGAACACTGCGCCTGGCAAGGGAGCGACGCAGTTAGCAAGCTCTTCGGAATCAACACCGGCACGTCGGATAAACGAGTGCTCACATTGATGGATGATGATGTTCGTCTGAACAGTCAGGCGGCGAGCTGGGGAATACCACCGATAGTTCTAACGGGAATGCGTATCGCAGAGCCGGATCTAAAAGCGTCAGACGGCACAGCGCTCGTTCAAATCGGAAAAGGCGATGCGGCAATTGTGCACAGCGTAGGCAAAGGATGGACGATCTATCTCAACACGACCTGGGATCAATATCCTAAGCAACGTGCAAATAACTTTGGAGGTGTTGCTTATCGTGAGCTTGCAAGAGCGATTCTGGAAAAAGCAGGCGTCCATCCTTCGATACAAGTCTTAACGCCTGATGGTCATCCAGTCTCCCAGGCACAGATCGCGCGATACAAGTTTGGAAATTCTGACGTTCTCGCGATCGTTAAGGAGAATGTAGCTCTTAAGGGCGTCGTGGGTCGGGATGGCGTGACTACTTATAACGACTCGAAGTTAGGCCAAGTAGCAACGCAGGAATTAACCATTAGACTTCCCGCAAAAATGTTTGTTGCCGATGTCCGCTCCGGTAAACAGTTCGGTTACACAGATACGATTCGTACATCAATTTTGATTGGTGACGCTCTCGTGCTCGGGCTTAGCAATAGCGAGAACCAAATCAAACTTAATGGTGCGAACTCCGCGCAACGAGGGGATCACACCAGGTTTGAGCTCGTGTCGTCAACAAATACGACGAGCCTGGTGCGGTGTCACGTGTTCGGCCCTAACGGCTCCCGGTCGTCAACATATTCAGGTAACGTTCTGCTACAGAGTGGGCGTGGCGATTTTGTTTTGCCGTTCGCTCTGAATGATGCTCCAGGCAAATACCTGATCAAAGCTACTGATGTCGTGAACGGGGCCACGACTGAGAAGACAATCGAACTTCGATAATGTCCGATATGCGTCTGTCTTGTCGTGTGGTTACAAAAAGAGCCATCTGGTTGAATGCTAAATCAAAGAGAAGGAGTTTTGTAACCTCGCGACAAGACAGACGCATATCGGACACTCATCTCATCGAAATAGATGGAAGTAAAAGTATTCAACAACAAACTGAAACTGGGTGAAGCCGCCGCTAAGGACGCGGCCAGCATCATTCAGCAGGCTATTGCCGACCGTGATGCCGCTTATGTGATCGCCGCAACCGGCGCTTCGCAATTTGAGTTTCTTGATGCGCTGGTACGAAAAGAGATCGACTGGAGCAAGGTTGTATTCTTCCATCTCGATGAATACGTTGATTTGCCGGAAGCTCATGCCGCCAGTTTTCGACGTTATCTGAAGGAACGAATAATCAATCAAGTTCAACCGCACGCCTTTCATCTGATCAACGGCGAAGCCGGCAATGTTCAGGAAGAATGCCGGCGAGTTGGAGAACTAATCTTGCGCCAGCAGATCGACGTGGCGTTTGTAGGCATTGGCGAGAACGGGCACCTCGCGTTTAATGATCCGCCTGCCGATTTTGAGACTGACGATTCTTATATAGTCGTTGATCTTGATGAAGCCTGTCGTCAACAACAAGTAGGTGAAGGATGGTTTAGAAGCGTCGACGAAGTTCCCAGGCAGGCAATCTCAATGTCGATCAAACAGATTCTGAAGTCACGCAATATCCTGTGCATTGTGCCGGACCAACGAAAGGCTGATGCGGTGAAAGCTTCAGTTGAATCGGAAGTAAGTCCATTAAGGCCAGCGTCGATATTGCAGAAACACGAGAGAGTGACGCTTTATCTAGATCAAGAATCGTCGTCGCTGCTAAGATGACTTCCTCTGCGCTTTCTCTGCGTTCTCTGCGTCTCTGCGGTTTTCATTGGGGCTGACAAACTGACAACCGCAGAGAAAAGCGCAGAGACGAAATTTCACCGAAATTGCGCGCCCTTCACTCGCATTGCCAGACTGTACACCTTCTTATCACAGGTAATATAGAGCGTCTGTCCATCAACACCACCAAACGCCACATTGCTTGCAAATTCCGGCACCGGAATAAATCCCAACTGCTTCCCTTCTCTGGATACAACCCAGACGCCACCGCGCATTGCAAAATACAAATTCCCCAGCGCATCGCAGCACATGCCATCCGGATCTGCCATGTTGTCTGTAATGGGATCGAAGAAGATTTTTACCTGTGCCTGATCGACGCTGCCATCGTCAAGTATCGGATAAGAATAGACTCGCTTTTCAAAACTGTCGCTGACATAAAGAGTCGCACCGTCGTTCGACACTTCAAGTCCATTTGGCAACTTTAAGTTATCAATCACCCTGCGCACTGATCCGGTTGGGCTCAAATAATAGACGGCGCTCTGAGTTTTTCCCTTGAAGTTCGGATCAGAAAAATAAATCCCTCCGGTCACTGCAGACTCAGCTACATCATTGGGTTGGATAAACGGAATACCCTCAAAGCCCGAAGCTAACACCTTAATGTCTTCTGGCCCATTAGCGCCTATCTTCAAGCTTGTAAGAGTGTGTCCAAACGCTTGAGCAATTAGTAGACGACCATTGCGGGAGAAATAAGTTCCGTTCATTCCTTTGGTGTGATCCATCCAGAGCGTCACTTTACCGGGAGCGTCCAGACGCAGGATCTGTTCATTCTCCTTTTCGAATGCAGTGAAGTAGAGCTTCTGCCCGGCCGGATCCCAGCTTGGACCTTCAAAGTACTGATCGCTTGAATAAACGATCTGTAATTCTGCGCCGGGAGCGACGGTTGCGGGAGGAACTCGACTGGATTGTGATTGAGGAGGTGATAGTAGAAGAAGAATGGTTACCAACGCATAGCTTCTCGTTAGATGACTCATAGGCTTTCTCGAATAAGCTGTCCTGCTCACGGGCTGTATTAAAATACTCGAGTAGTATATTTCAGTTCGGCTTATTAGATTCAGTTTTATCTTTAGATCGCTCTTCGTTGGCCTGGCGGGCTATGGTCCGAAAGGTGGGTAAGGGGCGCGCTTGCGAGAACATCCCTTTGCTGTGATCAACCATCAACGATGAATCTCAACTTCATGAATTCCTTTTGGTAGAAAGCAACCCAACGTGCCGGCTCGAATAACTCGACCGGATTGCCGTCTGGATCTTCCAATTGGATTTGCTTTCCGCCTGGGCCAATCTCCATCTCATTTCGAAAACGCAACCCAGCCTTCTTCAGAACTTCAATTCGGCCCGGCAAGTCGTCAACGTGCAGTATTACTCGATTCGATCATCCGGGTTCTTGCCGTTCGCCATTGGGCAGTGGACGCGAGCCTGACGCTCCGGGACCGCTTAGGATCAATTTGAAATTCCGCCCTGAAACCTGGGCAAAAGCGGGCAAGTGCTGTTGATCTAAATTCAAACCGAGTTGCTGCGAGTAAAACTCGATCGAACGAAAGGACTGTCTGAAGGTGTTGATAAAACTGAAAGGCTCTATGAATGACGACAGTTGGAACATCGAAGCTATATGTCGGGCAAGTGCTTGAAATCACGTTTCCAGGTTTTATCCCGGGAATTACCATCAAGTCGGAACAGGAACTACGGTCGAGATCATCTCAGGCGATAACGCAGGTTTCACTGACACTGTCGAATTTCAAGCACTCGCGATTCGGGATAACCTCGTATACTCTCCTGGCAGGAGCACATTGGTAGCACGATTGTGCATGTACTCGATCTGATTTCGAATCAAGCGCACACCTTCGTGACTCCGGCGAAGGGTGGATTCATGCGGCTTGAGGGCCGAATTAGTCTCAAGTTCCCAGTCTCCTGAGCCAGGCGAGCGGCGATGAGTGCTGCCCTGTAAATCAACGCTAAAGATGAACGCCAAACTTCACCCGGTACTCCGAAACCTTAAAGCCGTAATGTTTGATGTTGGCGGAACGCTGATCTATCCAGACTGGCTCCGCCTTGGCAAGCTAGTGGAAGCAGAAACTGGACTGATTTTCACGCCCCAGCAAATGCACGGAGCCTTTTATGCGATGCTAAAAGGCGTAGATGCAGAGTTGAAAGCTGGAGTGAATTCAAAGAGCACTCGTGCAGTTCATTGGGTCTTCGTCGAGACCTTTCGATCTCTCGGGATAGATGAAGGTAAGTGCATGAGCATTCGTAGACGCTTCACCATCGCACATCGGGAGCGCCATCTATGGTGCGCACCTGATTCAGAAGCATCAACTGTTCTTCATGCTTTGCAGAATGCCGGCTTTCGAATTGCCGTTATCTCCAACACTGAAGATGGGCGCGTAAAAGAATCGTTGGCCTTGGCCCATCTTGCTTCCCACTTCGAGTTCGTAATTGACTCGCACCTTGAGGGCTGCAGTAAACCAGACAAGGCAATCTTTCAGATCGCGCTGGATCGACTGAGGCTCCAACCGCAGGAAGTGGCCTATGTTGGCGACTCGTATGGCTATGACGTTATTGGCGCGCGAAGGGCAGGACTATTGCCGATCTTGCTGGATCGAATGAATGCCTATGAATCCGAGCCCGGGCTGATCCGAATACGATTTTTGAGTGAACTCATCTCGTAGGTTTACGCAAATGGAATTCAGACGAGGTTCGCTGTCGCTTTAGCCGCTTTTCGTACAGCTTTCGGTGAGTCGGGCCGGCACTCCACAACGCAGATACCCGAGAAGTAATTCGATAGTTCCCTTTTGGGGTTTCATTGCATTCGGTGAAGCACGACCAGGTGATTCGGGCACTGTCTTAGGAGATAACAGAAGTGGTTTGACCTTTTGATCAAACTCATCCTGGTACATGACTCCTTCGATCACTTCGCGCACTACTCTGTCTCGGTCCAGTACGACAGTAACAGGCAAAACTTCGGCGGTGGTAAATTTCGCCCTGGTCTCTTTCGTGCCGATGACAACCCTATAGTTCATTTTTATTCTTCGTGCGAAGCTTCTCAATTCAGATAGTTTTTCAGGTGGGTAGGTGATACCGATAATGCGAAGGCCCTGGCTTCGATACAGCCGCTGCAACTTTATCAACCCCGGAATTTCCGCTCGACAGGGTAGGCACCACGTTGCCCAAAAGTTGAGCAGCACAACATTGCCTTTGTAATCGGACAATTGAAAGCGCTCACCATTTATGTCTGTCAGTCTAAGATTCGGATGCTTGGACTGCGCCATTGGCACTTTGCATGAGATCAAGAGCAGTAGAATTAGAATGATCGGTTTCATCGGATCTCAGAATAGATACTTCACACCCAGCAAAACGTTTCGGTCAGTACGCAAGACGAATGGTCCAGTGTTGCGCACCACCGGAAACTGAAAACTCCCTTCGATTACGAAACGTTGTTGTGCGGCCCATTGCAGTCCGGGTGCAACATAGAATTCGGTCGATTTACTTCCCAATACTGACTGTCCGTTTAAGCGACCAGTTCCCCGATGAACGAATGTTGTTTCAAGGATCAAAAACACTTCTCCACCCGGCTTGTGAGAGTCTTTGGGAATCACGTACTCGAGATCGGTACTTAACCTTTGCTCATGCCCCATCCGAAAGCCATCACGTTCAGTGCGAAACATTACCTCCGAATTCCCGCCAAAGATTACTCGCCCGCCGGCTTGCGAGAACGCAAGATCAAAGTGCGGAGTTAGTCCACCATTGATCGGGGTCAGTTGCTGTCTCACAAATGCGGGTACGTTGATCTGAGCCTGGGTGGGAGCGGTCTTCTTTCCCGTAGGAGTCTCCAAACCAACTCGAAAAGCTGCTTGTCGATCTCCATATGTCTTCACCTTTCGAAAGAACCGATACTTGGCCCAACCTGTGATGTTGCCCAGTCCGAATCCCGATCCAGACGTGACCTGGTTGTCGTAAGCGGTGCGCGAGAACGGCACTTCCACTTCCAATTGCAGACGTGGGGAAGGAGTGTAGGATACGCTCACATCAAAAGCTTGACGATCAACGTCGAGACCGTGCAGATGCTGATGGATCAGATAAATGCGAGGCGTGATCGCTCCTCCTTTATATACAGCCAACCCTGGAGAGGTCACACGGATGGGCGCAGCGGGCGGTTCGGCAACAGTAAGCGCGGGCGCTTTAGTGAACTCAGGCGAGTATAGTTCGACAAAGCTTGCCTTTGCGAAGATTGGAAATATCGGAAGTCGATAACCTCCTCGCATCACGGTAGCGTTGCGCACCGGCACGATTACCTCCTGCGCCGTTGACCCAGTGCCCACAGTTTTCCAATCGCCCGTAATCTCAATTGACGCGCCAGCATCTTCTCCACCCAACGCGTAATCGACGTTAGGTCCTTCCAAAGTGAAGCGTTGCCCGGATGATTGGACCACGATCGTCCAACCCTTCTCGACTTTTGCGAGAGTTCCCGACAGGGTTATGTCGGCGGAGCCAAGGGTGTAGCCCGCCTTTTTGAGTGTTTCCTTCAACGCGGCAAAAGAGACCAGCTTGTCTGGCTTGGGGATAAAAACACCAAGCCCTTTTTGGATATCAGTGACTTCGATCTCTTTGAGTTTTGGTGCGTAGTCTAGACGGCTCACGGCCTTCTGTATGTTGTACACTCAATTGCCACACAAGTAGCCCTCGATATGCATTTGCACTCGCTTCACCTGGGCTTTCGAACTACTCGCATTGGCCAACAAGAAAACCATACCAAGACTGAAAAAGAACATTATCCGAACTATGATTCTTCTCATGCTTAACCTCCTGAATAGTGCGACGATGAATCCGCATCTACGCGGATTCAGGAACGAAAAAGAGCAGACAAATAGACCATGCTCTTGATCAAGACACACTACGGCCCTGTAGCCGCTAGATCAGGAGTGCGAGATGCTGAATATATTTCGGCTTGGATTCCGGAAGATGAGCAATCTGGATGTAACCAAACTGCGCAGGGCTAGAAGTAATTACTTGGTGCGGCAACTCGACGGCAAGCGCCGTGGCTCCTTGCGGTGAAACAAAATTGGCGTAGGAACTCGAGCCTCCGCTGCCTGGCTCTGAGCAATTCAAATTGCAACAGAGACGGGCCATTGAGACTTCAGATGTGTTCCCAGTTGATTGAGCCTTTTTGCAGCAGTTGGGCAGACTTGAAAGTGGACATGATCCCTCATTCTGATGAGCTCCAACACCACCGGCGCTCGACAGCAGCACCAGAATAAGTACTGACGATGTAATCCACTTTCTCATGGTTACTTTCGAATATATTGACTCGCTTTCAAATGTGTCAAGGAATTACTGTTCGGTTGAACTCTGCCGTCCGATTTCCTTTGTCATTGATGCCAGTTTCATACGATCGAGTTTTTCGATCGGCAGCGAGCAGAACAAGCCAATGCGGTGAGCTAATGTCTGTGCAGCTTGTCTGAATTGTCGCAACTTCTCCTCATCGCTACCTTGGGCGAGTGCCGGATCGGGAACGCCCCAGTGGGCCAGTATCGGTTGGCCGGGCCATATGGGACAAGTCTCACGAGCGTTGTCGCATACGGTGATCACGAAATCAAATTCCAAGTCACCAAACACCTCCCACGACTTACTCCGCGCATCACTCGCATCAATGTGATAGACATCCTTTAAGACTTGAAGAGCAAAGGGATTGATTTTGCCGGATGGGAAAGAACCCGCACTGTAAACAACAAACCGATCTCCGCCAGTGCGTCGAAGCAGGTACTCGCCAAAGATGCTGCGGGCCGAATTGCCCGTGCAAAGGAAAAGTACCTTAAATGGCCTATTGCCTTGCATGTGAATTCCCTGAACTAATTATTCATCCTTATGTGGAAGTACGACTGCCTCCGCGTCAGATGGCAATGACGGCGTGAGCGAGCGGAAGAGCAACGTCGCGGCGGCAGCACCCAGGAGTTGAGCACAGATGAATCCGGGTGTATCGATTGGTCGAATTCCAGCAAATGTATCGCTTGCTGCGCGGGCCAACGTCACAGCCGGATTCGCAAATGACGTAGAGGCGGTGAACCAATATGCCGCCGTGATATAAGCGGCAACCGCGAATGGCACTGCGGCGGTTCGCGTTCGCGCGCAACCCCAAATAACTGCTAACAATCCGAACGTGGCGATGAACTCACTGAACAGCTGCGCTGCGCCCGCGCGAGGGTGATGCGAAGCAAAGAATACAGGCAATCCAAACATTAGATTGGCGATCCCAACTCCGACGAAAGCGCCGGCCAACTGTGCTCCTATATATAAAGGAGCGTCCATCCACGGTATTCCCTTTAATGATGCGGCCGAAAGAGTGACTGCAGGATTGAAATGGGCGCCCGAGATTGGGCCAAAGGTCAGGATCAAGGCAACAAGCGCCGCGCCAGTAGCAACCGCGTTTGCCAGGAGTGCTAGGGCCAGGTTTCCACTTGCGAGGCGTTCCCCCATGATGCCGGAGCCCACAATAGCGGCAAGGAGGAACGTTGTCCCTAATGCTTCAGCTACAAGACGCCGAGACAAAGTGATTGAGGCTCTGCTGGTCAACAACTTCAATCCTGGGATAGTCAAGCCGTAGCACCGGTCTGTGGTGCGCAGCATGAAACCCTCTGAGTATCAATCTTCTCTCCTCTTGCGTCTGCTGAGGATTCCGTCGCTATTACTTTATCGCCGCATTCACACGGTGCTGTCTCCGGTAAGTTATCCACGAGCACCACGAATGCTTCCCATTCGTTCCCATCTGGATCTCGAACCCAGGTCTTATCCTGCGAGGCATAACAGCAATTTGTTTGCATCTCGTCGCGAGTAATTAAGCCGGCTTCAACCCAGCGGTCGCGAATTGCAAGGACATCGTCAGTCGAAGCGACTTGAATACCCAGATGCGAGAGCGCTCCACGTTCGCCAAAGGAATGTTGATTCAGTGTTAAGTTCAAAGGCGGATTCTGGACGTCGAATTTGGCGTAGCCTGTTCGAATCTTACTCGGCGCAATGCCGAGCATCTTCCTGTAAAACTCAGTGCTCGTTTCGACATTGTGAACGTTCAACGCAAGGTGTGCTTTCAGTGCTTGCACTTCAGTCTGGGCTGTCATTTTGGACCTCTTTCTCCTCAACACGCATATATGCATATACGAATATGCCTGCTTAGTATCGCCCCGAAAACGACATGTGTCAAGACGTATATGCGCGGGTGTGTTAAGATTTTTTCATGGTCAGCAAAACAGCATCGTTTGATAAAGAGGTCTTCTTCAGTGCTCTGGCCGATCGAACTCGGCTGAGGCTTTTAAACCTGATGCGCGGCGACGAGGTGTGTGTCTGCTTCTTTGTCGAAGTCTTGAAAACGAACCAGCCAAAGATCAGCCGGCACCTCGCCTACATGCGCCGCGCTGGCATCGTCGACGCAAGACGAGATGGAAGCTGGATGCATTACCGCATTGTCGAGCCACCCGATGCTGACGCGGCACGTGTTCTGGAAGACGCATTGGCATGGCTTGCCAACGATCGGGAGATGCAACGAGATCGTGAGAAGCTAGTCCGAGTGTGTTGTGCTCCACAACTCCCCGTCAGCATTAAGGGTGCTCCTCGTCCTTCCAAGCTCAGTGCCTAGCACGGCAGTGTTCAGCTTCAACTCCTAGCCACTTAAGCCATTCAGTCCGTCTATCATTGAGTGTCGCAACGGAGTTGTGATTATGGAAAGACTCCGCGATCTCCATTAATCCTCAATGACTCTTGTTGATCTTTTGAACATTTACCGTGATCGGCTTCGAGCTTTCGCTTACGCCCAAATCGTCGACGGCAACCGCCTTCAAAGTATGCTGGCCCGCAGGGATGTTTCTCCAGGTAAACCTAAACGACTCTGTAGCAATATCTGTAGCACTTCCAAGTAAGACACCGTTGTCGTAGAAATCTACCCGCCTGATCAATCCATCGCTGTGAGTACTCAGTCAGAAGAAGTCTGCCAGACCTCAAAAAACCAACAGCTCCGTGTTAGTTCGGTTCTAAATGGCTATTACACCACGCGAACAGAACTGTTATTTTACCAACGATTGGTTCTTGGGGTTATTTCGGATCCTGCTTGCGGATTTTGCCCACGACTTCCACCCGTACGGGGACGCCATCAACCTCCCTGGGCAGAGTATTCGACGACGGGGGCGGGGATGATACGTTGACTTTCAGTCCGTATTCAGAACCGATCGTCGTAATACCAACCCCTACCACATCCGCCAACTTGGAAAACACTTCGTGAGCTCGGGCTTTTGCTGCGCGAGCGCGAGCCAGCGTAGATAAATCAGCCATATTTCTTACACTACCAGATCGACCTTGAGTGCGTCGAGGACGGCACGAATCGGGTTGCCATACGTCAAGCCCATATTGTTGCTCCCACCCTCGTCACCACCGGCGAATAACAAGGCCACCGCGCCGAGTTGTTTGTCGAAGATCAACGAGCCGCTGTCGCCGCCGTCACTGAATGATTTCGATCCGGCACCCTCGATTTCGATCTGGTCGTCGAAACGCAAGTTCCCAATGTCATACCCAACCACCACGTTGTCGAGCTCAAACGCAGTAACGCGACCTTTGGTCTGGCCGGTCGTGCGGCCCACCTTACGGACATCCGTTCCATCAACTACAACGGCGGGCCCCAGACCGGCGATACTTCCAAACGACCCCAACTTTCGCGGGTTAGAATTGATGCTTGGCTTAATGGACGACAGGGCGCAGTCCACGAGGTTTGCCCCGGTTTGTTTCAATTTTACAAACCTCCGCAATTGGCCAATCGTATCGCTCGACACTTTTCCCCCGTCAAACTTGCCAGGCTGGATGATTGAGTCCCCCACCTGAGCGTTATTCTCATTTGCCAGAACATGGTTGTTCGACAAAATCAAAATCTCGCCAGTTGCGCGGTCTTTAACAAAACATCCCAAAGTGCCCGCGGTGATTTTGAAATGTCCTATTGAGCAGCCAACCACAAGTGGCCGGCGGCGCTTTTGCAGCGTGGTGGGAGTTTCGAGCTTCTGGATCCGGCCGACATACTTAATGTCAACTTCGCCTTTCGCTCGCTCGCGGATCCGCGTCAGCACAGGATGGTCCTCGAGCGACCGCCGCTGTAAACGGATCGCCAATTTATGCTCTTTTCCTCGGGTGCTGATTCCTATGGCCATTGTCCGCATGGCTTCTTTACCGGGGTGGAATTCCCGGGCCCGAACACCTAGTGAGCGAACGGTAGCAGATTTGGCAAGGCTGGCCGTCACGTTTCCGAGAAGTGACGACTTCAGTTCGCGAGCGTTATCAATGTTCATGATTGTGTCCTCGTGGGGGTGTTCCCACTGTCGAAAGTAGATGAGGAGAACGTGCAGAATACGCTTCGAGCAATAATCTGTCGTTCCAAGGCTAGTAAATCGAGTCGGTATTCTAGTCGCTCACGTTTCGCAACGCAACGAAATGATGACAAGTTAACTTTGAAAGGAGAGGCGACATAGCAAGATGTAATCAACTTTGATTTTGCGGGTTCGGTAAGTACTTCACCTCACGCTTGGTCTAACTTCATTGATCCCCTTCAACAGCTCTTATAATCAAGTGGTTCTGGCGAGGTTGCAAAACTCTGATTTGCCGCGTCTATTTCGGCTTGATGACGATCACCGAATTGAGATGACCGTTACCGTCATCTTCGGTGGCAGGGTTGGTCGGATCGATCACCCCTACACCATCAACCAGAAATCGATAGGTGAATTTGCCGGGCGCTAAATCAACGCGACAGATCCATCCGTCATCCTTTTTCAAACAGTAGTTTTTGGTTTGGATCCAATCGTTGAAAGATCCATATACAGCCACTGCTTCAGCGTCAGTGTGCCCCGCCAAAGTAAAGGTCGTATTGCCACTAACAGCAGGCACCGGCGGCGGCATCTTTTTCACTCGCGTGTCTCCCTGGCTGGTGTTTAGAGTGAGAGCAGTGACCGTGCCTTTTTCGTCTCTGACGAATGCGACATGCAGATCCTGAATCTCACTGTCGCGGAACCTCGAGTTGGATTCGGCGATCGCGGGGCGCGGGCTCAAGTATGAAGGCTTGACCCACAAGGAATCATCTTTGACGCTTACATAGATGACAAAATCATGCGCGAACTTCGGATCCAATTCGTATCTGCCAATGTACTGCCGCAACAGAGCGGGAGACACTTTGACTTGAGCTGTTGCGTTCGCCTTTCTGGAAATTAAGGATTGGTTGGGCTGTTTGCCCTGCGCAAAAATCTTCGGTTCAGGTTTGATACCAACGAGCGCTATCAGGTGACTCGCCAGCGTCCCGCTCCAATTTAACCAACCATGATTGCCGTTAAACTCGGTGTAGTGGACCGAATATCCTTTGCTCAACAACGTGTCTCTTAAATTACGGTTCGCGGCGAGTAGAGTTGGATCTATCACGGGCGGTCCATTGGGTGGCGCTGGAACAAGCGAACGCCACCACCAAGTCCCTTCCAGGAGGCCCGCCTCGAATGAGAAGCGCAAAGGCAAACGCGGGCTGGCGGCGAACTCGCGGTTCAGCCATTCGAAATCCTTTTCGCCATCGGGCTTCCACGCAAAGGAACCCGATTGGGACAGCACGTTGCCGAAAACCTCTGCGTGCTTGAGCCCTACGAAAGCGGCCTCCAAACCGCCCAAGCTCGCGCCGCCGATGATCGTTTGCTCTGGGCGGTCGGTCGCCTGATAGTTGGCGCGCGCCCAGGGAACAATCTCCTGGGCCAAAAAGTCAGCGTATGCTGAATTGCATGACAACTCGAGCCAGCGATTAGGATTATCGACCATAACGGCGACGATCGGCGGGATCAGACCGGCTGCGATCAAGTTATCGAGAGTGGTTGCCACACCCGCCGTATTAACGTAACTACCACCGTCAGAAAGGACGAGCAAACTATACGGCTTCTTGTCAGCAGGGTAGCCGTGCGGAGTGTAAATCCAAATTGGGCGTTCGTTGTCGAGGAGTTTGCTTCTGAATTTGTCGCGCTGCACTCGTCCGGCAGGAACTTTAGACTGGACGACGTTCCACACCTGCGGCTCGGCCGAAGGCAGTTCGATAGCCGAATAGAAAGTCACCTTCATACGGGTTGAACTCATTAAAGCGCTCGACAAACTGGAGCGGATTGAACGGGTCGTTACGCAACGCGCCCGCGAAGCGGGTGATACCGCGCCACTCTTTTGGGTCGGGAAGGTTCGTCGCGAGTTGATAGATGAAGCGCGCGCCCTTTCGAAGCTGGAATGTTTTGTACCACAAGTCAGTGTCGAGCAGACGCACCATCGGCTTATTAACTTCGCCGAGGCGGAAAACGAAAATATTTCTCGTCTCTTCCGTGGCTCGCCAGACTATCGTCACCAGCACGTCGCGATCGCTGTCCGCCACAGGCTCAATGATAGGCGCACCGCTTTGCTTGATCTCTTTCCAAAAACTTTCAAGCGCTTTGCGGTCACCCGATTTGATTCGATCTCGCAGAGCCGCCAGGCGTGGACTTAATGGTCGGTCGTCAACATTTTGTCCGGTTTGTTGTTTGGCAGACGTGCTGCCGGTGTTAACTCCGTGGCGTTCGAAGGAAACTAAGGCGCTAACTAAACTCGTACTCAATGTCAGCACTGTAGATACACGTATGACGATCTTCGACGCAATGCGAAGGCGCATGATCCATCCTCCTTCAGTAGTTAATTAGTGGTCGTCTTGTTTTTTCCGACCGGCCAGGAAAGAACGCATCAAGACTGCGATGGCGACTAACTGCCATAAAATGCTGAACGGGTTATGGTGCGGCAGGTTGATTGAGACCAGAGCGACACCGCCAGCGATACAGGCAATAAGAATGTACAGGCCCATCCTCAGGCGTTTCAAATCGAAGGGGAAGCCCCGCTTTATTTCACAACAACTGTCTTTCACGCGGTTGAAGTCTCCGAAGCTTTGCTCGGCCGCAAGTTGCGCAGCTTCAGGCGTCATCCCTTTCTCAATGTTGGCGCGCATCCGCATCTGCACGTGGAAGCGCAATTCTGATTCGACCTCGTCCGCGATTTCATCTGGATGTTGCCAGGCGTGAATGAAATCTACTGTGGCTTTGACTCGGGACATTTGTCTTGTCTGACCTCAGTTCGCCCGTAAAGCCTTCATGGTTGCGCCAGCGAGGCGCTCCCAATTTTGCTCTTCGACGATTAGTTGTTTTCGACCTGCGCGCGTTAGCTTATAGAATTTCGCGCGCTGATTGTTTTCAGAAGTGTCCCACTCCGATTCAATCCACCCTCGCCGTTCAAGCCGGTACAGTCCTGGATAGAGCGAACCTTCTTCAATCTTCAGCTCGTTGCCGGAGATCTGGGCAATTCGCTGACCGATACCGTAGCCATGGAGAGGACCAAGGGCCAACGCCTTCAAAATCAACATGTCCAGCGTTCCCTGGAGTAAGCCTGCCTTCGCTTTACTCACCAAGCATACCTCCTAGATAATCTAGGGCCAGCATAACACGGACTACCCAGACTGTCTAGGACCTAACGACAGGGAGCATAAGAAAGCTGGCTTGGTTGTGAAGGAAATAGTAGCGGACGCAACTGAGCTAACCCTATCGAAAGCCTTCGCCTTATCTATACTTCCCGACGCGCACTCTACGGTCACGCCTCATTCCTAAGCAGACCGTGGGAAGTGCAATTGAAAAGTCTTAATAAAGGATCTAACTGATCCGGTTTTCAATAACAAATGTGGATCAAGTTGCTGAGCACTACATGAGTAACACTCGAGTGTCTCTCCCCGTCAGTGATAGTGATATTCACCCACATGGATTAGAATGACTCCCTCAAGCAGAGCATTAGTCTCGTAGCAATCCTAACTTCCGTTATCGGCGAACCCAGACGTCCGTTACAAATGAGCCCAAACTTTGCCCCCGGCGCTCGCTTACACCACTACGAAATCAAAAGCCAACTTGGGCGGTATGGGTGAAGTGTATCTGGCGGAGGACACAAAACTCGATCGCAAAGTTGCACTGAAGATCCTGCCGGCCGAGCTCGCTTCAAACAAGGATCGCATGCGCCGCTTCGTTCAGGAGGCGAAAGCCGCGGCAGCCCTCAATCACCCAAACATCGCACACATTTACGAGATTGGCGAAGCGGACGGCACAAACTTCATCGCCATGGAGTTTGTGGACGGCAAGACCCTGCGCGAAAAGATTCACGATGAAAATAATGATCTTAGAGTTCTACTCAAAAACCTGCAGCAGGTCGCCGAAGGGTTAGCAAAAGCACACGCCTCCGGAATTGTGCATCGCGATCTCAAACCCGACAACATCATGATCACGCAGGATGGCCATACCAAGATTCTTGATTTTGGGCTTGCAAAGCTGCTTGAGACGAAGCCGGCGTCGGAAGTGGGCGAAGCAGCAACCGCGATGATGCCCGTTCAGCATTCGACCCCCGGCTTGGTTCTAGGTACGGCTGGCTACATGTCGCCCGAACAGGCGAAAGGAAAACGGGTCGACCAGCGCTCGGATATCTTCTCCTTCGGCTGCGTTCTCTACGAAGTCGTTACTGGCCACAAGCCGTTCGTGGGCGACTCGATGGTTGACACGCTGCACAAGATCATCCACGACCCTGCACCGGCAATTATTGACTTCAATCCTTCCGCGTCTCCTGAGTTGCAGCGCGTCATTCGCAAATGTTTGGTGAAGGAGCCGGAGAAGCGTTACCAGACAATTCACGATACAGCTAACGATCTTGAAGAAATCCTGGAGGAGATGAAGGGTGCGAGTAACTTCGAACGCTCGCTAGTTCCGAATCGATCAGCCACAACCGTATCAGTCAGCGAAAATCAAAGTTCGGCTTACGGTTCAGGCTCCGTCGCCGCTCCGAACACAGGACAAACAGCGGCCACGCACAGCGTAACGACCTCTTCCTCAAGTCTTGAATACGCGGTTACGCAGGCAAGGAACCACAAAGTTGCCGCGGCAATAATTGGGGTTTTGCTGGTCGGAATAATCTCAACAGTCGTCTACTTCGCATTTGTTTCGAAAGGCAGTAGCACAAAGCAAATCAGTTCGATTGCCGTGATGCCATTTGTCAATGAAAGCCGAAATGCTGATGTTGAATACCTTTCGGACGGTATGACGGAAACACTTATCAAGAGTTTGTCCAACCTATCGAGTTTGGATGTAAAACCACGCTCCGCGGTTTTTCGCTACAAGGGTAAAGACACCGATCTACAGACGATTGCCAAAGAGTTGAATGTTCAAGCGATCCTAAACGGTCGAGTAGCGCAACGAGGGGACGATTTGACGCTCAGCTTGGAACTCGTTGATGCTCAAAAAAATAGTGTTATTTGGACCGAGCAATATCAACGCAAGCAATCTGACCTTCTCTCTTTGCAAAGCGAAATCGCAAAGGACGTTTCAACAAATCTGAAAGCAAAGTTATCAGGCGCGGAGGAAAGCAAAGTAACCAAGACCGCCACTGCTGACCCTGAAGCCTATCAAGCCTATTTGAAGGGGCGTTATTACTGGAACCGACGCACGGCTGAAAACATTAAGAAAGCGATCGAGCAATTCAAGTCGGCAACGGACCGGGACCCGAATTACGCCCTGGCATTTGTTGGTCTCGCGGATTGCTATGCAGTTTTGAGCGAATACGCCGGAACGACAACAAGCGAAACCCCGCCGCAGTCGAAAGCATATGCCGAACGAGCCTTAACCATTGACCCTCAATTGGCGGAAGCCCACGCTACCTTGGGCTCGATCAATGATGATTCATGGCAATGGAGCGACGCAGAGAAAGAATACAAAAAGGCGATCGAGCTAAATCCAAATTATCCAACCGCGTATCATTGGTATTCAATTTTTCTCAAGAATGTGGGCAGAAATGACGAGGCTGCCGCAATGATCAAACGGGCTCACGAGCTTGACCCGCTTTCGAGTGTGATCGGTGCGAATGTTTCGAGAATGTATCAGCTGCAGAATAACTACGATGCGAGTATTGAAAATAGTCTTAAGGTAATTGAACTCGATCCAAATTTCGCACCAATTTATGAATATCTGGCACTGTCGTATCTGAAACTCGGACGCAACACGGAAGCTATCGCGGCGGCCGAAAAGGGAGTGGATCTAAGTAACCGATCAGGTATCTCACTCGGTGACTTAGGCTATGTTTATGCAGTTGTAGGGAAGCGAGTCGAGGCATTCGACAAAATAAAGAAACTCGAAGAGAAATACACTCGAAAGGAGGCGATCGGACAATACATCGCTACGGTATATGTCGGGCTGGGCGACAAGGACAGGGCCTTTGAATGGTTGGAAAAAGACTTCGAGGCTCGAAATGGGAAGTTAATTGAAATACGATGGCAACTTCAGTTTGAACCTCTTCGCGACGACCCACGCTTTAAGGATTTGATCAAGCGAATGGGTTTGCCTTAGTAACAGATGGTAGGAGTGGTCACTCCCTAGCCACCGGTCGCTACCACTTCGCAGGCTTTCAGCGGTTCGCTGTACGTCCTTCAAGTCATTGCGCGTTACCTTCGCTTTAGTCCAATCGACTCTGACCCGGGATCACGAGTTTTGCCATTTATGTAAGTGAAATAGATCACCGATGAGCGAACCCGTATTCCCCAATTCAACACTTTCTCATTACCGCATCATCTCCAAACTCGGAGCAGGCGGAATGGGAGAAGTGTATCTGGCCCAGGACACGTCAGAATTAGGTCGCAATGTCGCACTAAAAATATTGCCGGCCGAAGTGGCCGCAGATAAAGATCGTCTGCAACGCTTTACTCATGAGGCGCGCACAGTCTCAAATCTCAATCATCCAAACATCCTGACAGTTTACGAATTTGGACAGACAGACTTCGCCTCGTTCATTGCTACCGAATACATCGACGGCTTGACCTTGCGAAAACATCTCTCCGGCCGTCGCCTGAAGCTAATAGACATTTTGGATTTGACGATTCAAATCGTTGCGGCGTTGAACGCTGCTCATGAAGCCGGAATAACCCATCGCGATCTCAAACCCGAGAATGTGATGGTCCGTAAGGATCATATCGTCAAGGTGCTCGACTTCGGCCTCGCGAAACTCAACGAAACTTCGCTCGAAAATGAAATTGATTCCGAAGCGGGTACCAAAGTTCTCATACAAACGGAGCCTGGGGTTGTGATGGGAACAGTCAGTTACATGTCTCCTGAACAGTCGGCGGGGAAACCTGTTGACAACCGCGCCGACATCTGGAGCGTTGGTGTAGTGCTCTATGAGATGCTGGCCGGGATGCTGCCCTTTCAAGGCAAGGACATTCATCGTCAAATCATTGCCATCCAGGAAATTCAGCCAACCCCACTCTCACAATTGGTTGAAGGCGTGCCGGATCGTTTGGAAGAGATTGTGACCAAGTGCCTCGCAAAAGAAAAAGATGAACGTTATCAGACGGCAAAGGATCTGCTGATAGATCTGCGGAACCTCCGTCGAAAGCTGGACGTCGATGCGGAAATTGAACGCACTGTGGCGCCGGAGTTTCGAGGCACAAGTGCCGGTGCATCACGGTCGACTACAAACAAGCAGTTAGACGGTGATGCAACGAGCGCAGCGCTGGCCCGACCCACTTCGAGCGCAGAGTATCTGGTAACAGAGGTCAAGCGGCACAAAGCTGTCGTCATCGTTGCCCTGGTTCTCATCGCAGGAATGGTCGGGTCTGGTTTGTATTGGCGCGGTCGCAGCAGCAACATCGGAGGTGGAATCAACTCAATAGCGGTTTTGCCTTTCGTGAATGAAAGCGGCAATGCGGATGTCGAATACCTGTCAGACGGGATGACCGAAACGCTGATCACCTCACTGTCGCAAATTCCAAGTCTAAATGTTAAAGCTCGTAGTTCCGTATTTCGTTATAAGGGAAAAGAAACCGATCCGAAGACAGCCGGCAAAGAATTGAACGTGCAGGCAATCTTGACGGGCAGAGTGGTGCAACGTGGTGATCAGTTAACGTTGAATCTGGAGTTGGTAGACGTTCAAACTGAAAACATCATTTGGAGTGAGGCTTACAATCGAAAACAGGCTGACCTGGTGTCTTTGCAGAGCGATATTGCGCGCGACGTTTCGAGTAAATTACGAACCAAACTCTCAGGGGCAGATGCGGAGAAGCTTGCAAAAAACTACACCGCGAACTCGGAAGCGTATCAACTCTATCTCAAAGGTCGCTTCTACTGGAACAAGCGCTCTTCGGACTCCCTCAAACAGGCAGTTGAGTTTTACAAGCAGGCGATTGAGAAAGATCCGGGCTACGCGCTTGCTTACTCAGGTTTGGCAGAGACGTATGTGCTATTTCCGCCCTATAGCGTCGCCTCGCCCGAGGAGAGTTATCCAAAGGCAAAGGCAGCGGCCGTGCGAGCACTGGAGCTCGATGATTCACTTGCCGAAGCACATGCCGCACTCGGACTCTACCTCACCACTTTTGAGCGAAACCGATCCGAAGGGGAAAAGGAAGTACGGCGCGCGATCGAGCTCAATCCAAGATATGCCACGGCTCATCACTGGCTCGCCATTGAGATCCTCGCGCCATCGAAGCGGTTTGATGAATCCATCACCGAGATCAGACGCGCCGAAGAACTCGACCCGCTTTCTTCCGTCATAATCACCGAGGTGGGTGCATGTCTCCTTTTAGCAAGGCGATATGACGAAGCCACAGCGCAGTTCAAGAAAACTGCTGCGCTCGACCCTGGCTTTTATTACGTCCACGTCTATTTAGGTTGGGTGTTCAATGCGAAGGGAATGTATCGGGAAGCCATCGATGAGTTTCGAAAGGCACTCGAGATGAACAAGGATCCCACCGCAACGGCTTTCCTGGCACTTTCATTGGCGAAGTCAGGACAGCGCGACGAAGCAAAGAAGCTTCTGGAGGAATTGAAATCTGAGTCTTCGCGTCGTTACGTGTCAGCCTATTGTTTTGCCATTGCCCATCTCGCGTTGGGTGAGAAAGATGAAGTGTTTGCCTGGCTGGAAAAAGATATTGCAGAGCGTTCGACCTGGAATCTTGTTTATGGAGTGACCCCCGAGCTTGACGAACTGCGCGACGACCCGCGCTTCAAGGACATGCTAAAACGTTTGAATCTACCCGAGTGAATCTTAGGGTGGCCCTACAGTAGCAAAGCGAAAGCCGCGAACGGTTTGCTCAACTTGGAAGCAATTTGGAAAACGAACTCGAGCGCTCTATGCCTGAACCAAAAACTTCGCTGATCCGAGCATTAACCTTGACCGATGCAATTGCGCTCGTCGTCGGTACCGTCATAGGAACAGGCGTATTTCTCAAGACCGCGGTGATGACTCAACAACTTGGTAGCCCAACACTCGTGCTACTTGCGTGGCTAGCGGCGGGCTTACTGTCATTGGCTGGGGCGTTAGCTTATGCCGAACTTGGTGCGATGTTTCCACACGCAGGTGGCGAGTATGTCTATATCGGCAAAGCCTACGGAGAGGCGCCAGCCTTTCTGTACGGTTGGATGCAATTTGCAGTTGCTGGTGCCGGAGGGATGGCCGGGATCGCAATCGGCTTTGCAATCTTTCTTTCGGCGTTGATCCCAATGGGCGGGGCGTGGGTTGAACGGTCGTTTCATCTGTTCGGGCAAGAGATTCACTGGCAGTTAGGATTAACGCAGGTGGTGGCAGTCGCAGCGATCGTCTTGTTCTCAGTAATCAATTGTCTTGGTGTGGCTCTTGGGGGACGAGTGCAAGCCTTCCTCACTGGTGCAAAGCTGCTTGGCATTGCGGTTATCGTCGTTGGTGTCTTTTTTCTCTCACCCCAGGCGAGTTGGTCGCATTTAGTTATCACGAGTGAATCACCGCATTGGGGTGGCATCTCGGCGTTTGGAGCGGCGATGATGGCTGCACTTTGGGCGTACAACGGTTGGTACATACTTCCGGTCTGTGCGGGTGAAGTGCACGATCCGCAACGCAATGTTCCACGCGGCCTGATCTTTGGGATGCTCGCCGTGCTCGCGACGTACCTTCTGGCCAACCTGGCTTATTTTTATGCTTTACCATTGATCGAGGTCACTACAGCAAACTCGACGGCACACCCAGCCGCGCTTCCAATTGCTGCAAAAGCAGCGCAAACGTTCCTTGGACCAGCAGGAGTGGCATTTATTTCGATCGCCTTTGTGGTTTCAACGCTGGGCGCGTTGAATGGTTGCATCATGGGCCAGGCGCGCATTCCTTTTGCGATGGCCCGATCCGGGCTGTTTTTTCAGCGGATTGGGGAAGTTAATTCCAAGAGTGCAGCTCCCGTTTGGGCCATCGTGGTGCAAAGCGCCTGGGGCTGTGTTCTTGCGCTTTCAGGCACCTTCGACCAAATCACCAATTACGCAATCTTCGCGCTGTGGCTCTTCTTCGGTGTCACTGTGAGTGCCGTTTTCGTGTTGCGTCGCACAATGCCGAATGCGAACCGTCCTTACAAAACGCTTGGCTATCCGTTCGTGCCCTTCCTTTTTATTCTGGTCGCAGTTTGGTTAGTCATCAATTCAATCGTTACCAGCCCGGTGGAATCTTTGGTTGGACTTGCGCTGATTGCGCTTGGCCTCCCGGTGTACTTGTACTTCAGGCGAAGAAGAGTCAGGGATCCAGTTGACCGAATCGAATTGATCGAACCAGCCGCGGAGTCTGTTTTGTGAATCTGACACCTAACAGCACGCTGTCGCACTATCGCATCATCTCCAAAATTGGCGTAGGTGGTATGGGTGAAGTGTATTTGGCGAATGACTCGAAGCTGGATCGCAAAGTCGCCCTGAAGGTTCTGCCCAATGAGGTCGCGTCGAATCGCGATCGGATGGAGCGTTTCGCTCGAGAAGCAAAGTCTGCGGCTGCACTCAATCATCCAAACATCGCGCACATCTACGAGATCGGTGAAAACGACGGTGTGCACTACATCGCCATGGAGTTTATCGATGGGGTGACACTGCGCGAGAAGATTCATCGCGAACCAATAGAGCTGAAAAAGCTTTTACGTTACCTGCAACACGCTGCTGAGGGTCTTGCAAAAGCTCATGCCAGTGGAATCGTCCATCGCGATCTGAAGCCCGACAACATCATGATTACGGGCGATGGACACGCGAAAATCCTTGATTTTGGTCTAGCAAAATTAGTTGAAGTACAAGAGGGCGAGATGGGGCGAGGGGGAGACGGGGTGACGGAGCGACACGGAGACTCGGAGACTAAGCGAAGCGGGGAGAGGGAGAAACGGGGACGCGGCGATGAAGGAGCCACTCTGATCGCCGCGTCGCCGCGTCCCCCTGTCCCCGCGTCTTCCCCTCTCCCGGTCCCCACCTCCCCCGGTCTCATCCTGGGCACAGTTGGCTACATGTCACCCGAGCAGGCGCAAGGCAAGACGAAAGATATCGATCAGCGTTCAGACATTTTTTCTTTTGGCTGCATCCTGTACGAAGCAGCAACAGGCAAGAAGCCATTCGAAGGCGATTCAGTTCTCAAGTCGTTGCACATGGTTGTCTACGAACCGGCACCACAGATTACCGACAGCAATCCCGCAGCGCCGGCTGAATTGCAACGCATTGTGCGTCGTTGTTTAGAAAAAGATCCGGATGACCGGTATCAGGGGATAAAAGAAGTCGCGATTGAACTAAAGCATTTGCGTCGCGCATTGGAAACCAGCCCCGACTTTGACTCCAACGTATCACCACCCGTAACCGGTGAAAGTGCGCCTGGCACTAGCAGCGTTTCAACGACTACCACAACAGCCACAGTTTTCTCTTCTACTTCCTCGGCGATATCAAGCGCTGAATACGTTGCGCAGGGTCTGAGACGCAACAAGGTTGCGGTTGCGCTTGTGTTGCTGTCTGTGATTGTGGCAGCCGCGGTTTTCCTTTATTTCAAATCAGTTAAGACAGATACTGCGATTGATTCCATTGCCGTTCTACCTTTCGAGAACAAGAGCAACGCGACTGATACCGAATATCTTTCGGATGGCCTGACGGAGTCGCTGATCTATCGTTTGTCGCAACTTCCAAATCTGAAAGTAAGCCCCACCAGTTCAGTGATGTATTACAAAGGCAAAGGAGCGGATCTAAAAACTGTCGCCGGTGAACTTGGTGTTAGAACAATCATGACCGGCCGTGTGGCGCAACGCGGCGATAGTCTCACTATCAACGTCGAATTGGTTGACGTGACTAACAATAAGTCGCTTTGGGGAGAGCAGTACGAGAGAAAGATGTCGGATCTGTTGGCCACACAGCGCGACATCGCTGCCACCATCACGCAAAAGCTGCAACTGAAGCTCTCCGGTAATGAAACGGGTCTGACAAAAAAGTACACCGACAACAACGAAGCGTATCAGCTTTACCTCAAAGGACGTTTCTATTGGAACAAGCGCGACGCAGAGAATCTCAGAAAAGCGATCGAGCAATTCAAGGCAGCGGCGGACAAAGACCCCAATTACGCGCTGGCCTATGTTGGGCTTGCAGATAGTTATGTGTTGTTGCCCTACTACAGCGTCGCAACTTCAGCTGAGGTGACACCGCCCGCGAAAGCTTATGCCGAACGCGCCCTTCAAATTGATGAATCATTGGGTGAAGCACATACGGCACTCGGCTATGTCAACCGACTTTTATGGAATTGGGCCGAGGCTGAAAAGGAACTGAAGCGAGGAGTTGAGTTAAATCCGGACCGCGCCACAGCTCACAAGTTTTACGGCAATGTACTATTCGATCTGGGACGTTTTGACGAAGCGCGGGCTGAGTACAAACGAGCGCAGGAGCTTGAACCCTTGTCGCTGATCATTAGTGCAAACCTTACGGAAAGCTACTTGGAAAGTGGTGAATTTAATGCTGCCGCCGCCCAGTGCCAGCGGGCAATTGATCTGGATCCGAATTGGTACTACGCACGAGCCCTCCTGGCCTCTGTCTATCTCAGACAAGGAAAAAACGTTGAGGCGTTGATGGAGGCGGAGAAGGCCGTCGAGTTATCAAAACGTTTAAGTGGACCTCTCGCAACTCTCGGAGGCGTTTACGCTCGAACGGGCAAGCGGAATGAGGCGGAGGCAATCATCAACGAATTGAAGGAGAAGTTCGCTCGGCGCCAGGCAAATGGTTACGACATCGCAAAAGTGTATGTTGCCCTGGGTGACAACGACCAGGCTTTCGATTGGCTGGAAAAGGACTTTCAGTCTCGTAATGCAACAATGCCGAATTTCTTATCTACGCCTCCGCTGAGCTATTTGCACGACGACCCAAGGTTCAAGGATTTGGTAAGGCGAATTGGCTTTCCTGAGTTGAAGTGAGATCGATGTCTTGGACTTGTCTGTATTGACCGTGAGCAGGATAGATGGTCCGGAGGAATTTTTGGTAACCACTCGGCTTTGATAGGCAAGCGGAGTTTTCGTCCGGATGCCACCATTCTCCTTATGAAGGTCTGTCATTCAGGAAACAAACGTCGAATGCTAATGTGCTCTCATCTGCCCATTCGCCAACGAAGAGCCGAGTGGCAATGCATTCAACTCAGCAATTCTCCGACGGACGGCGGCGGTCATTATCCGAACTTGCTCGGGTGTGTAATTTGACGCGCGAAAAGCATCTTCGATCTGTTGATCATTCAGACGTGCGAGCTGCGCGCCAACCCAGCGTGCATCTTCCACTGAGATGTCTTTGAAGAGATCCTTTCTTTTGACTGAGTAATGAAAGTCAACACGCCCATCCTTAACTTTGTCGATCAAGTGGGATTTTGCATAAGCCTTCGGATTATTGCGATCAGGTTTGAATTGAAGGAAGCGCGGAAGATGGCTAAGCTTACCAAAAGTACCCCCAAGATCATGAACCTCATACTGTAGTTCCTTCTTACCATTCTCGCCCGGTGTTACCAGGATTGTATTGTTTGAATCCTTGATATCCCAATTGTTAATCAGAGCCATCATCACTTTCAGACCCTGAAACTCCCGGCTGCCCACAAACGGATTGTTAGACCACGCGAAGTCGTCAACTCTCTTGATGCCTTTCGGTCGCGCCGAGAAGCGAACGTTTGTTAGGGTTTTCGGTATACCTTCAATCTGCACGCTTGGAACCAAATAGTTGGTGTCGGTGAAGTATCCGATTGCCCATAGCAAACGAGAAGCCGCCGTTTCGGATTGAGCTTCCTTTCCAATCTTGGCGACCCATTCATTTCCAGCGGCGTCGCGCACGCGGTATTTGGTTGAATACCCACCCTTTTCCTTCTTGATCAGTGTGACGTGACTAAGATCGGGCCGCCCAGCTTCTCCACCTTGGCCGAGTAAGAGGTTTCGCTCGCCTGTATTACCCGGGTCTCGCCAGAGGACCGCTCGTCCTTGCGGAAGCGTAATGCGTTTCGCATTCAATTTATGTTGCTTCGCAGAACCTATTTCGACAACGGTCATTAAAGCGATCATTAAGGACGCGAACAGCACGATTCTGATGCCTTTATTCATCTTGACGAACTCCTTTTGTTCAGCCGACCCTACTTCGGGCGAATTTCACGGTATTTGAGAAGAGCAAGCGGTATTCCTTTAGAAATCGGCTGAACTCTTATGGGTTTTGAGCGCTTTCTGCTCGAGATGTATCAGAGATCGCTTCTTTGTATTGATTCAATGCTTATTGAAGCGTCGGGGAACATAAACTACGTAGTGGCTCTTATCCGTCGCCCTGGCTCAATTGTTTTGCTGGTTGATATTGACTGAGTCAGATCTTAGCCCGATTACACGTTTATGAAGTTTACGTGACTCTCGTTAGTACTACCGTTTCTTTGATGATTTTTTCGTCGAGGATTTTTTCTTTGGCACTTTGCCTCCCGCCTTGCGCGCTTCTGACAATCCAATCGCGATTGCCTGTTTCTTGCTGGTCACTTTCTTGCCTGATCTACCGCGTACAAAATCAAACGTCGACGCCCACGTTATTCATTTGGAGGAGCTTTTACTGAGCTTGAACTTCTTAACAAATTCTTTGCAATCGAACGGCCTGCCAATAGCATCAAACAGATTTCCCCCTTTGTTAGTAGGTGATTTGGAGTCAATTCGAATGAAGACGTCAGCCCTCCGCAATATCTCTCTATTTCTGGTTCTCTGTCTTGCTATGTTGGGTTCTATTGCTCATTCCCAAACAACACTTGGCCGCCATCCAATAGGAAACGACTCGTCGGGAATCTCAAAATCCTCCTCAGAACTTAGTCCCACTGAAATCGAGAAGGTTATTCATGCCTTTACCGGCAAGGAGACTGAGTTTCGGCACGCTTTAGCCGAGTATGCGTTTCAGCGCGACGCTCTTATTCAAACAATAGGAATCGGAGGAGAAGTCACCGGAGAATATCATCGTTCCTCTAGCTTTGTTTTTGATGACCACGACCAGCGTTTCGAAAAGATCACTTTTTTCCCGGCGCCCACGCTGACCGAAGTCACGTTTACGCAGGAAGACCTTGAAGACCTGGGCGGCGTTGAACCATTCGCTCTCGAGGCCTCGAAAATCGGTCAGTACAACTTCAGATACGTCGGGCCAGAACACGTTGACGAGTTGGATACTTTCGTGTTCGATGTTGAGCCGAAAATAGTCCCTAAAAAGGAGAGCGAACGCTTCTTTCAAGGACGTGTTTGGGTAGACCAACAAGATCTCCAGATCGTAAAGGTGCGTGGCAAGGGTGTTCCCGAAGGCAAACAACGATTCCCAGTCTTTGAAACCTGGCGCCAACAAATTGATGGGCGCTACTGGTTTCCGACCTACACGCGTGCCGATGACGTCTTAGACTTTCCCAACGGACAATCAGTGCACATTCGCATGGTCGTGCGCTACGACGACTATAAAAAGTTTCGCAGCAAAGTGAAGGTTACCGACGTTGAGAATGGGGAAGAACTGACGCCGCAGCCTCAACCGTCGCCCAAAAAACCTTAGACGAACGAGTATCTCGGACTAGAGTTCCCATCGTCACTTCAGGCACGTAGCTTTGCCAAGTGTAATATTTGATTGGCGATTTAAGTGCCGGTCGGAAAAATGGCTGGATCAATCTGGCATTAAGCATGGCTCAGGAAGCAATGCGTGATATTTGCAGCCGGGCTCCCGACCTCTGCGAGAGCTGAGCGCCTGCGATAGTCTTCGCGGTGGTCGACGTTCTGCCCTTAGAATTCTAGATCGTAGGCTGTTTATCCGTCCCTTGAGCCTTCTCAATTGCGGCCTGACACTCCACATCATACTTGGCCGTGGGCATCGCTTTAAGGCGCTCTTCATCAAGAGGCTTGCCGCAACGAACACATTGGCCATACGTCCCGTCTTCAATTCGCTGTAACGCGTCGTCGATCTCCTCAATCAAATGTGTTTGACGATCCGCAAGATCAAGCGCCGTTGACCGATTGAGATCCAACTCTGCCATTTCGCCTGCATCCTCGACTCCATCGTCACCTTCAAGCGCAGTCGACTGATCGGTCTGCAGGTCTTCAATAGCCTGACGCCGCTGTTCGAGAAGGAGGTTACGAAAGTATTCGAGTTTCTGCTTGTCCATTGGGAGTTCTCCTGAGACTCTTACCTGAATTTGATTGTCACTCGACAGGAAGACGAACTTGAAAACACGTATCGCCGGGTTTCGACTCAAACCGGACATTGCCATGATGTTTGCGAACGATGCGGGCAACAGTATCCAACCCAAGACCCGTACCTTCCCCGACCGACTTCGTTGTAAAGAATGGTTCAAAGATCCGCGATCTCACATTCTCCGGAATTCCAGATCCGTTGTCCCGGATCTCAACAAGAATGTCTGTCGGTTCTCTCTTCGTTCGTATTTTCAGAGTACCTCCCTCGCTCATGGCGTCAATGGCATTAGCTATAAGATTGGTCCATACCTGATTAAGTTCACTCCCGTATGCCTTAATGCGTGGCAACGATTCCGCGTATTCTCGCGCTACGACGATATTCTTCTTTCGCAATTTGTATTTAAGTATCAGCAACGTACTCTCGAGCGCCTTATGGACATCTACATCCTGTACTGATGCTTGATCCATGTAGCTGTATTCTTTTATCGCCCCGACAAGTTCAGAAATGCGGGCGGTGCTGGTCTTGATTTCGCTCGCAAGCTTTGCCGCCGCGAGTTGAGCATTTACTCGGGCCAGGACGTCTGCGATGGTGTCCGCTTGTACTGTTCCAAGCATTTGCTCCAGAGCCGTTGAGTCGATCCCGGCCTCGACGAGATTGTTTGTAAACTTCCAAGGATCATCAATGCCATGAGCTTCGAGCCAGTTCGCGACTAAATCCTCGCGATCACTTTGTTCCAGGGAATTTAACTGTGTCGCTGTATTGGTGTGCTCGATTGCAGCATTTTCAAACGCCCGAATCGTAGCGTGTTGTTCATCGGTTATTGCGTGCATGCAGAGATTCAGGTCTGCGGCACGCAACTCTGCAAGTGTTGCTATCAGATCATTGGCAGCACGAGTCGCTCCAGCTGCTGGATTATTAAGTTCGTGCGCCAGGCCCGCCGAAAGTTTACCCAGCGCTATTAACTTGTCGCGCTGCTGATCTGCCACGGTCACTTCACGAACGCGGTCACTCATGAGTCCCACCAGGCGTTCCACGAGTATTGGCAGCCGTTGCAACATCTCCGGAAAAAGACGCCTGGGAAATAGCAGAACGCGCATGTTAGTTACGGCACGTCCCGTTGCGCTCCAGTCCTTCATGCGCGAGAAAGGAAGAACCCCGCTGACCTGAGTTGCCGGGTCACCTGCTCGGGCGACATAAACATAGCTATCGTGATTTTGATCATCGCGATAGGCGTGAACCTCACCTTCGAGATAAATAGCCATGACATCAGCAGGCTCACCTTTGCGGAACAGTACATCTCCCGGCGAAAAATGAAGCTCCTCCACATTATCTGCAAACCATTGCAGCTGGTCCTCTGGAAGATCGGCAAAGACTTCGATACCCCGTAGCGCTTCAGCTCGGTCTTCCGGTGAGCGTTCCGTCGCTCTCACGTATTCGACAGCGCCCGACACCGGGACAGGGACTCCTACACCTTCTATCTTCGTCTCTTCCATGCTCAGACTACTTTACTCAGATATTGATGAATGAACGACACCGCGACTGCGCCTTCTCCAACGCCCGAAGCTACTCGCTTAACAGAGCCATGTCGAACGTCTCCAACCACAAAAATACCCGGTACGTTGGTTTCCAGGAGAGCGGGATCACGGTCCAACTGCCATCCCCTGGGTCGCTCTCCAGCACGCATGAGATCGGGACCCGAAAGAATAAAACCCCGCTCATCGTGTTCAATGATATCCCCGAGCCAGCTCGTATTTGGAGCAGCTCCTATCATTATGAAGAGTGAATTTGCCGCTACCTTGGTGACCTCGTTAGTCGTGGAGCATAGAACGGAGATCGCTTCTAGATGATCCTTCCCATGCGCCTCTACAACCGACGAATTAAATTCTATCTGGATGTTTCCAGTTTGTTTGAGCTGATTGATTAGGTATTGCGACATCGAAACGGAGAGTGAGGAGCCTCGTACAACCATCACCACTCGTCGCGCGTACTTTGAAAAATACATCGCCGCTTGTCCAGCACTGTTGGCGCCGCCGACAACGAAGACGTCCTCGTCTTTGCACGACATTGCTTCAGTCATCGCGGCACCATAATAGATACCCGCGCCGGTTAAACGTTTGACACCAGGGGCATCCAACTTTCGCCACTGTACTCCGGTAGCTATTAACAAGGCGTGACAGCTAAGCTCTTCGCCATCAGCCAATTTTAGTAGGCGGTATGGACCATTAAGTCGCAGGGCAGTTGCCTCTGCGGAAAGGATCTCAACGCCGAATCTCCTGGCCTGAACCACAGCTCGTCTTGCGAGGTCGCCGCCGCTCAGTCCGCTGGGAAAGCCAAGATAGTTTTCTATGCGGCTGGACATACCTGCCTGTCCGCCCGGCGCTTCACGCTCAACCATTACGGTTCGCAAACCTTCGCTTGCACCATAAACTGCAGCCGCAAGTCCAGCGGGACCTCCACCGACAATAGCCAGATCATAAAACGCTTGCGCGGCGCGCGTCTTAAGACCAATTTTTTGAGCCACGTCTGCGAGCTTCGGACGTTTCAACCGCAACCCGTCAGGGAAGATCACGAGCGGCAAGTTTCTTTTTTCGTCGTCATCCAGCAACTCGACTAGTGCTCGAATGTCGGCATCCGTGTCTGCCGTCTCTATATCAAGCCACTGATATGGAATGTGATTGCGCGCCAGAAAGTCTTTGATGTTGTGAGAGTCCGGAGACCAGCGATTCCCTAACACGCGAATACCAGCAAACTGAGGTGAAAAGGTCGACTGCCAGTCATCGAGTAAATCATCCACTACTGGATATATATTCTCCTCCGGTGGGTCCCACGGTTTCAGAAGATAATGATCAATGCCTGCTTCATTGATGGCTGCAATCGCGGCATCAGTGTCAGCGTAGGCTGTCAACAGAACCCGCTTCGCATCGGGAAACAGCAATATGGCTCGTTCCAAAAACTCAACACCTGATAAACCGGGCATTCTTTGGTCCACCAAAAAGAGTGCCATGGGATTGTTCCGCACTTTCAATTCTTGCACGATTTCCAGCGCCGCCTGACCCGATTCGGCACGAAGTACGCGATACTCACTTGCATACTTGCGGCGCAGATCGCGCTCGATCGCACGCGAAACTTCCCGATCGTCATCGACGGAGAGCAGTACCGGTTTAACTATCGTAGCGCTCATTTCTGATGTTTCATCAGAGACTCTTAACATAGCGCACTCAGGATACACAATTTAGTACGTACCGAAGAAACCGGCTGCATGCAGTAATAACGAGTGGACAGATTCGTGTTTCCATTCGCTCTGTGCATGCACCTATTCGGAAGGAAGGGTGGTCTTCTGTACTGCCCAGCAGTTGTCTGTCTGCGGTACGCGGCAGCTCATCCTTATCTACACGTTCAAATCAGATTGCGAGTCTCGCCGGTTCATAAATCGCTCTAAAAAGGTCAGCGCTGTGGCAGTCTTCAGTGATGCCTTTCTTGCGTTTCAGTTTAGAATTACGTCACATGTTACAGAAAGGTGTCTTCTGGAGAAAGCTGTTGACTTGTCAATCGAATGAGTATATACAGCCACTTCAGAACAGACTCCGGCTGGATTTCACCTCGCTCTTACTCCAGCCCTTCTCAATAATCCTCTAAGCCTTCCTCGGGGGTTTAGATCTCCTTTCACCTGACGGAGAGTGACTATGATTCCTCAGTCAATTGTGATTCGCTCGATAACCAATCCCAAAACGAATCTCAAAAGAAACAGCTGAGAAAAACCGTCGACACTATGGTTTAAATTTCCAAAGTAGTGCGCGATTCAATTTTAGCGCGCACGATAACTAGATGGAGGTGAATTATGGCGGGCAAACCGGATGAGACGAAAACGCAGAGTCTCACTACGACATCGACAAATCGTCGCAAATTGGTCGGGCAGGCAATTATTGATGGACTTCTCACGCCCGCAGCGGCTTTTCTGCCTGTGGCCGCTGATCCCGACTACAACCAGGGCCAGGGCGGCTACACTCAGAGAGGCGGAGACCACAAACAGGGTGGCGGGGATTACAATCAGTCGGCGATATCGCTCGACCGCCTGGACCTGGTGAGTGACGTCATCCGCGATCTCGTGTTCGAAAAAGAAAAGATTGGCCAATAGCTAAGCAGGTTGGCGGCTGGGCCGTTTCCGGATGGGCCTACGATGAATAAAGTCGACCGCTTGGCGGACCGGAGGCTGCTGCCGGTTTTGGAGAACGACCGCGCTCGCAGGCAGTGGAGCGCGGCCGAACCCGATTCGATTGACGCGCTCCAGATCGTCTACAAAGTGGCGGAACGGTGCAATATCAATTGCACCTATTGTTATTACTTCAACATGGGGGAAGAAACCCCATTTGATCGCCCAAAGCTTGCCTCGGACGAAGTTACTGCTAGATTGGCGCATTGGATTGCTCAAGGTTGTGATGAGCTGCGCATCCCTCACGCCAAAATCTCCTTCCACGGCGGCGAACCGACCCTCATGGGCGTAAAAGCCTTTGGCGATGCATGCCGCCGTCTCCGCGTGACTATCGAACCGGTAGCGCGCGTATCACTATCAATCCAGACAAACGGCATAATGCTGGACCAGCGTTGGGTGGACCAGTTCGTCGAGCACGCGGTCGGCGTCGGAGTGAGCATTGATGGACCGGAGACAGCGAACGATCGGTTTCGGCTTGATTATCGCGGCAGATCGACGTTTCGTCGGACTGAAGACGCGATACGCAGGCTCGTCGATGCGCAACGCGCCGGTGGTCCCCGTCCTTCTACAATCAGCGTTTTGCACCATGGTAACGATTATCGGGCCATCTACCGGTACCTGCGGGGGCTGGGAGTAACGGAGCTCAACTTTCTTTTGCCCGATCGTAACGTAGACGATTTGGCCTTCGTCACCTCCGGAGCGGCCGCTGATTACGGTACTTGTCTTTCGGACATTTTCCTGGAATGGCTGGAAGAAGACGACCTGGGCGTACATATCAAGTTCATTGACCAGATGATGTCGCATTTTAAGTGCGACACAACTCCGGGCCACGTATTTCGGCATCACAAGAAGACCAACCAGGTGGTGATTGCGCGCAGTGACGGCACGGTCGCAATCGACGACACTTTCATTCCAGCACTCAATTGGTACAAGAACGCTCCCGTATACTCGACCGCACATCGTACGCTTCGAGAGTTTCTGGCGGATCCGATATTTTGTGAGATCGAAGCCACCAATAATGCCTTGCCCAGTGGATGCCGAGAGTGCCGCTGGCAGCAAGTCTGTCGTGGCGGTGATCTTGAGAACCGCTTCTCTGCACAGCGCGGATTCGATAACCCTTCCGTATATTGCGACGCCTACAAAGTGATGTACAGAGAGGTTTGCGCGGCTTTGGTTCGCAGCGGATATCCAGCTGATCTCATAGCGACCAAATTTGGCGTCCCATGATCAGAAACATCTCTCTTGCATGGTTGCTTTGGCCGCTCTCGGTGGAGACATTCCTGAGCGGCACCTGGGAGAAGTGTGAGTATCTTCTCAAGCGGAATCGGCCTGACTACTTCACCGGACTGATCGATGCCGCGACCATTGAGGAGCATTTGGAATTTGGGCGGCCTGATCGATCCGCTGTGCGGCTTATTAAGCGTGACGACAAGGGTGAGCCTGATTCCTATCGGTTCGCCGATGGTGGCGTCGATTCCGTCCGCGTTCGCAACAAGCTTGTGGAAGGTTACACGGTCGTCCTGAACGGTTTGGAACGATATCTACCGGCCATGGCGGCCTTGTCGCGTGCAATCGAGGTAGAGTTGGGCTTCGAGACTCAGGTCAATGCTTATATAACGCCTCCTCACTCCCAGGGTTTCCTGCCACACTATGATGACCACGATGTGCTGATCTTGCAGATCGAGGGAGCCAAGACCTGGCATGTTTATGACTCTCTGCCTCTGGTCCCGACGCATGAATTACGGCTTCGAGACTTGTTCGCAAGAGACGATCTTCCTGTGCCTAGCGACTTGCTCCTCGAAGCCGGTGATGTCCTTTATTTGCCACGCGGACGAGTGCATGCAGCGAAAGCGACTGTTGAGCCGTCAATCCATCTGACCCTTGGCATTCATCCTCCCAGCGTCCTCTCTCTTATTTTCAAGGCCGTCGAGGCGCTGGGCTATCGCGACGATCGAATTCTCGCCTCCCTGCCTCCTCGATATGCGAAGGACGCCTCGATGCGTGCAAAACTTGGTGAGCTCGTCCGTGAAGTAACCGATGCGATTGACGAACGCAGCATCGGTGATGGTGTTGCAGCCTTAGAAGATAATCTCGTTCGTCGCGGCCGATGCAACCTGGCAGGACAACTAGTCGCTAATTCTTTCGAGGCCGCCCGGATCGACGAACATACGTCGGTGATTAAGTCGCAACCTTTATACGCCCGAGTGCTGGCGATCGACGATGGTGTTGCGTTGCAATTCGGCGAATCGCTGGTTCAAGCTGGTGCCGATCATATGGCGGCGATGCTTTTTCTAACTCGAACCACTGACCCGTTTCGCGTTGGCGAGGTTCCTGGCCTTTCGGCATCGCAACAAATCGAACTCGCTCGCAAGCTCGTTATCGACGGCTTCCTGATCCGTTTACCGAGGGACGAAAAAGCGGCGCAAATATGAGCGAGTTGAGAGTCAGCAACCGTCGAGTTGTGCGCCGTTCCGGTCCTGTGGGGAATCAGTATTTGACCGCCTCCTCGTTCGCACCACCACCTGCTGTTGATATTGTCGGTCTGCTCCTCGCGGGCCTCGCGAGCGAGGAGGACGCGGCCTACTGCCTGGGCCTCAATCCTGGTGATCTGCGGTTGCTGCTACGTAACTTGAGTCTGGATCATGTGGCAATGGTCCCGGTTTCTATTGATGAGGAGCTCGCCATTTATTATGCGGACATTGGATTGAATGCGTTCGAGGTTCCACTGTTCGACAGCGTGGTTGAAACCCATCGTACGACGCGTCCGAAGAGGAATACTATTGGACTCCGATTGCCGGCAGATGCAGTGCTTGGCGCTAAGGCAATGTCAGTGGACCACATTCCGGACGGTCTGATATTCCATGTCGGCCGCTGCGGCTCGACGCTTCTTTGTAACCTGCTGGCGAGCGCAGGTGGCTGGGTTGCGCTGCGGGAACCCGAATTTCTCAACACGCTCTTGCGACGTTTGGCCGCTGAGAATGATTGTGCCCGCAAGGAGAGACTGAGTGTGCTTGTTGCCCAATGCCTGCGTAGCCTGGCTCATGGTGTTCGCCTGGATGCGGAAGGTCGCGAGCGCTCCTGCGTGGTCAAGTTGAGTTCCTGGAATGCGATGGTAGCGGACGATCTCGTCACTGCCTTCGAGGCGACACCGTTGATATTCGTCACGCGCGATCCATGCGCGACCGTTGCGTCGTTCCTGCGCAATCCGCCTTACTGGCACGAGACTCGTTCCGTAGGGGGAGATCGCTTGAGGGCAACTCAATTATTCGCTGAGGTGTGGAACCGGATAATCGATGCCGCACTGCGCTTCCCTTCTCACCGCACGTTGTTCATCGACTATGCCGAACTGCTGGCCGATCCCTCAACGACGCTCGTATCGCTTTGTCGCCATCTGGGCGATCGTTACGCGCGCCCGAATTCAAAGGCTATTGCCAATGTCATGGAGCACTACTCCAAAGGGCCGCGCAGCGAGCGGTTCGAGGTGCATGGCAGGCACCGGCCCCACAATCTGGAAACAGCCGAACGCGAAATGGTCGAATCAATCACCGCCGCAAGGCGAAAGGCGCTCTGCGAACGACGGTCTCGTAGCGGCTAGTGGCGTTACACGATCACATCCGAAGTGCTTACTAGCCGAAGGGAACCCCATTTGAATAGATTGGTAGGCGCGTGGCGATTTGAACCCCAGACCACTACCGTGTCAAGAAGTGCTCTACCCCGAGTGACCATTATGACGCGACTTCCCGCGACGAGCCGAAACCTTTCATCGAGCCTAAATTGGAATCGGCGGAGGCCGGAGGAATAAGCAGCGAGTGATATCATAGCCACTGACTGAAGAGGGAGTGGGAACATGATAACTGTCGCTAATCGGATCTATGTCTCTAACGAATATGCTCACGCCTTCGAACAAAGGTTTCGGGACCGCGCGGGGCTAGTAGATCAAATGCCGGGCTTCATTTCCAACCAGGTACTGCGGCCTGTCAATGAAGAAGACCCTTATGTCGTCTTTACAATTTGGAATAGCCGTCAGGACTTTCTGAATTGGGTTCGCTCAGAAGCGTTCTTGAAAGGACACGCGCAGTCCGGAACGCTGCCAAAGGAAGCATTCGTTAAGTCGAACGTGCTGGAGATGCATGAAGTGGTCCAAGATTCCAGTCGTCCTGATTTAGCTGAGGAGCCGCATGGTGGTCCGTTCAAGATGCATTAGGTCTTCTTCCCTTAGGCGCCCTTCCCAACCGCGAATTAGTGAACCACTGGTGACGACTGTCATGGGGCAATTATGTTTAGAACAAGTTTCGCTGGAAGAAGGCCGGGCGTTGATGCGGTGATTGTAATCGGGCCGGCTTGTTTGCTCGACTTTATTATCAACAGACACCTGCCCCGCCACGAGTGGCGTTGCGGATGCTGATAGCTTTCCGTGCTGATAGGATTGGCGTTACCTACCCCAACAATCGATCCGGCCCCGGCGATTGAAAACTTGACCAGGTCCTCACTCAGTGGATTTCTGACTCCCTGCTCATCAACTAACTCCACCGTGATATAACTCAAGTCCTGCCCATCTGCTGCAATCCGGTTTCGATCAGCAGTTAACTTGATATGGGTCGGACGCCCCGCCGACTCCAGCTGCGATGAGTTCACCACTTTTCCCAGATTGTACCCAACCGCTTTGAGAACCCCGGAGTGATAGGGCACTGCCCATGTGGCCAGGTAAGCTGTCGAACGATTCGTGGGTTTCTTTCCTAGAGACTTCTTGTTGAGAAACAACTCCACTTCCTCGCACGAGGAATACACCGTTACTTCGAGTGGCTCATTCTCATGTCCTTGCCAGTTCCAGTTGGCCACCACATCGCTCCAGTGCCACTTGGACCATGGCTGTCGTTTAGGGTTGAGATCAAAAGAGGGTCGCGGCGGCCTCACGAAAACAGAGACCTGGTTATCCTTCCAAAGTGCATCACGATAATACGACTGGGGTCGCTTCCAGCCACACACATCAATATCGCCGCAATAGGCCAGGTTCCAGGGATAGAAACTCTGGTCCTGCCAGTAACCGCGCCAACCGATACTTGCCTCACCTAAGTAATCAAACGCCGTCCATACAAAGTCGCCAATGACGTAAGCGTGATCGATGACGTTCATCCAACTGTCGAATGCTGCCAGCGGGTAGGATTCCGAACCGAACATAATCCGCTTAGGCACACGACTGTGGTCAAACTCGTAAAGACTATTCTTGAGGTGATCTCCACCGGCAGCGTAGTTGTAACCGGCCACGTCAAGCGTGGCAAAGTAAGGGTCTTTATCTTCTCGTAGATCATTAACGGCCGACGTTACAGGCCTGGTCGGCTCCAGGCCGCGCACGTAGTCTCCAAGGTCCTTCGCCAATTTCACAACCTCGGGCTTATCTCGATTAGGTATTTCATTGCCGATACTCCACATGATGATGGACGCGTGATTACGATCGCGCTTGACCATGCTCTCAATATCTTTCTGCCACCAGTCAGCGAAATATAGATGGTAATCATGTGGATTCTTCCCTTCGCGCCACATGTCGAAGGCTTCATCAATCACCATCATGCCAAGTCTGTCACACGCTTCGAGAAACGCAGGCGACGGAGGATTATGAGCCAATCTGAGAGCGTTAAAGCCGCTTGCCTTTAATAGCTCGACACGACGTTCCTCTGCCCGATCGAATGCACGCGCACCGAGGGGACCATTGTCATGATGAAGACACCCTCCCTTGAGTTTTAAAGTCTTTCCATTCAACTGAAAGCCGTTACTCGCATCGAACGAAAGCGTACGAATGCCAAACTTCGTCTCCACGCGATCTACTAGCTGGCCCCGCTGATAAACCTCAGAGACTAGTGTATAAAGTGCTGGCGTATCGGGTGACCACAATACGGGCGATTCGACGCTGCCCTTCTGTTCAAACTCTCGACTTGAGTTTGCATCAATAGTCTCGTCGGATTCGAATTTCGCAACTTCTCGCTGCTGCGGATCATGTATGCGAGTCACCAATCTAACCTGTGTGGATTGCTGGCTTTCATTGTCAACACTAGTTCTTACATTGACCTGCGCAGACCGGACTGTCACTACTGGCGTAGTGATGTAAGTGCCCCATTGTGCGACGTGTATGGGATTCAATGTCTTCAGCCACACGTGTCGATAGATTCCCGAGCCCGAATACCAACGACTGTTCTCGCCTTCGTTCTTTACTTTGACCGCCAACACATTGCGTGCGCCAAGTTTGAGTTTGTCAGTGAGGTCTAACCAGAAACTCGTGTAGCCGTAGGGATGACTTCCAATCCATTGGCCGTTTAACCAAACTTCAGCGTTCATATACACGCCGTCAAACTGAATAAGAACTCTTTTAGCTTGTTTTTCAGTCGGCACTGAGAAACTTTTGCGATACCAACCAGTACCTCCTGTTGTGAAGCCCCCATTCACCTGGCTAAGTGCATCACGGTTGAATGGTGAATTGGTATTTGGAAGATCTTCTATGCTCCAGTCGTGTGGAAGATCTAGCTTGCGCCATTTAGAGTCGTCGAAGTCAGGTTGCTCCGCTCCCTGCGCGCCACCTCGATGGAAACGCCAGTCATCATCGAACAACACCGTGGTGTTCTTCGATGATTCGTTAGGCGTCCTGCCTGTGACACTTGGCAGGATGATCAACGCAATCATGAGCGAGAGTAGGAGTTGTCGCATCTTTAGGAAATTTTGTTGACTGATAAAAAGATCACTCTTGAGCTTGATCAACGAACCGGGAACATAGAGTGAGCAATTTGTTTGAGCGAAAACGATGCACTCACAAATGTCAACGCAAACCTGAGAATTGACCAAAGCGTTTTTGTCATTGCTCGAAAAACCTCATGCAACAAACTTTGTATTGACACTGTAAATCAAGCAGTTGTTAAGCGGTAGTTAAGCGAGACACGCATCTCGTATGAGCAATTCAGATCCTAAATGGCGTAGTCTGGCGTAACGAATGGCTGTACGTTAATGAAAGGATTGGTAGGCGCGTGGGGATTTGACCCCAGACCTCTACCGTGTCGAGTAGTGCTCTACCCCGAGTGAAGTCCTTTGTATCCACTACGTCGGAGCTGTGCCGAGAACGGTGCACCTTTGATCCTCTGACGCTCAAATTCTTGCTCCGCCGTGTTGAAACTTCTGGGCTGTGATGAGACGCCTTGATCTATTTGTCGTGCGAAAACATTTGAGTTTTCATGAACAGAACTAAGGTTCACTGCACCGCGCTTTTCTGAACCTGTTTTGAGGATTCGCGCATTACTAAAGGAATAGGCAACAAGAATCGTAACTCCAATTGCTCCCGATATGAATAGGCAAAATTCTCGAGCACGCCAATGGGATAGTCGTGCCTTTTGCATCAATCTGATAAATGGACTCTTATTCATGAGGTGTATAGCTGTTCATATTAGCGCTGCGTGGTAGAAATTTTGTGCAGATACCCGCAAAACTTTCGAGTGCCAGGATCTTATTTGTTCCTAAACCTCTGGTTATAAACTGTTGGTTCGACATCCACAAACGATTGATGCGCCATGTCATCTCTTATCTGATCTGTTTGCTTCTTCGTGCCTATGATTATTATCGCCATCGCGGGACCATTGGATACATTTCGAAAGATCGTATCTCGGTAAGCAATAACATCGTCCGAGGCAGTAACTATAGGCAGCTGCTTCCCACTTTTTTCGGTAACAGTCATTTCGTAGAAAGGGTCAAACAATTTAAAGCTTTTAAGTTTTAATACACCATCAGCGGGAATCTCAAGTGTGTAAGTTCCCTTCTCAATCTTCGCATCTAAGCCATCCTTTTCGTCTAGAACGATCTTGATGACACCAACATAGCCGTCAGGAAGAATGAAACGCACTCGATGGTCAGTGCATGCAGCACCATTAAAGGTCACAAACATCAAAATAACGCAGATTAAGAAGCGATAACCTATTTGTATTCCCATCGTTGATTTCCGTACTAGAACCTAATGTTAAATTTAGCCATTCCAATGTCGCGTTTGGGTGGATCAAGTAGGAGTTTTTATTAATACTTGGTTTCTACATGATAGCTTGCGGAATCTAAATTCGCAGTTCGAGGCATCAAGACATCCAACACGTTGAGTAAGTTCCGTAGTCTTCCCCTTTCTATTTTTTAGGCGCATTATCCGAATGAGTAATTTCGATAATGTACTGGTGGATCTCAGAAGTGAAATGCACTAAGCGCATTCGCTTCAAGGCTCGGACTTCGACCACATGACGCGTCAAATGCGGAAGGCCTGAAGAGCCGATTCGCAAGAATCGAAAAGAATAAATACGATGACTGAAAAATTTCGTGACAAACCTTCAAACGCTTCAGTCACTCACGCTCTGGCCGAGCTTCAGGACACCTCACGTTGGCAGGAGCAGGTTTACAAACAGATCCATTCGCATCCCGAACTGAGTTTTCAGGAAACTAAGACGGCGGAACTCGCGGCTTCGAAACTCAAGGAACTTGGTTACGAAGTCCTCGAAGGGATCGGTCGGACTGGCGTTGTCGGAGTCTTACGAAACGGCGAAGGCCAGATTGTGCTCGCGCGAGCTGACATGGACGCACTACCCGTTAAGGAAAATACAGGTCTACCTTACGCCTCGAAAGTCACCGCGACTGAGAATGAGGGGAAAACGGTTGGCGTCGCTCATGCGTGCGGGCACGACGCCCACGTGACGTGTTTATTGGGCGCATCGGAACTGCTCGCCCACGCTCGCGGATCCTGGGCCGGAACCTTCATCGCGTTGTTCCAACCCGCGGAAGAAGTCGCTGGTGGTGCGAAGGCGATGATAGCGGATGGTCTGCGCGACCAAATCCCTAAACCGGATGTCGCATTCTCGCAGCATGTGCTGGCCTACCCAGCGGGAACAATCGGCACTCAGGTAGGTCCCGTTTTGTCCGCCGGGGATAGCATTCGCATTACCCTGCGCGGGAAAGGTTCGCACGGCTCAATGCCTCACAACAGCGTTGACCCTGTGGTGCTGGCCGCACTCGTTGTGCTACGCCTCCAGACAATTGTCTCGCGCGAGACGAAACCGGGCGAGTTTGCTGTCTTGACCGTAGGCAGCAGTGTGGCCGGATCCAGGAGCAATATCATTTCGGACCACGCCGTGCTGCTGGTTAATCTCCGGACTTACGACATGGGCGTGCGTCAACGCATGATTGTCAGCATCGAGCGCATGGTGAGGGCCGAGTGCGAGGCGTCTGGTTCACCTCACCCGCCTGAATTTGAGTACTACGACCAATACCCACTCACCGCAAATGACCCGGAAGTCACGGAAAAAATCACGGCCGCATTCCGGAGCCATTTCGCGCCAGAAACAATCTTCAACCTGGGACGTGTGACTGCCAGCGAAGACTTCAGCCATGTCCCTGATGCTTTGGAAATTCCTTATACTTATTGGGGAATTGGCTGTATTGATCCGGAGAAGTACAAGCAAGCTCTCAATGAAGGTCGGGTAGAACAGGACATTCCAGTTAACCACTCCGAATTTTTTGCGCCAGTGATTCAACCGACGCTGTCCATCGGCACACAGGCGTTAGTGGTTGCGGCTCTGACGTATCTTACAAAGTGAGGCCACCCAAGTTATGGCACAGGCTTATCGAGGCAACGACAAGCTGATCTTCGGTATTGTCCTCGCGGTCATAACGTTCTGGCTCTTTGCGCAGACGACTGATAACGTCAAAATTCGATTAGCCGCCGCGGTAGCACTTCAGTTCAACGTCTTAATAGTGGTCATCGGAATATCGGAATCGTCGTAACCATACCTAAGGACGACAGGCAGGCAGGGTGAGTTCTGAAGCGAAGGTTATCGGTCACTAATTGATTGAGCGTATCGCTAACATTTACGCAGAAAGTGTTTATCCCTTGAACGAACTGACGGCAGGATTTAAGGACTACGCGACGGGCACTCTCCTGGTTCTCGATCTAATCGGTACCTTTGTGTTTGCGCTCAGCGGAGCGGTCGTTGGAGTAAAGCGACGTCTCGATATTTTTGGTGTGCTCGTTCTCTCTTTTGCCGCGGCTAGCGCTGGTGGCATAACACGCGATCTCCTGATTGGTTCGGTACCACCTTCTGCTATCAGGGATTGGCGTTACATGGCCGCATCCGTACTCGGAGGGTTGCTGGTATTCATTTGGTTTCCACGCAGCCAGCGATCGTCGAGAGTTCGCAGCTTCGTATTGCTCTTCGATGCCGCAGGCCTTGGGCTTTTTGCTGTCACCGGCACGCAAAAGGCTCTCGGTTATGGGCTCAATCCTGTCATGGCGTCTCTGCTTGGGATGCTTACGGGAATCGGCGGCGGAATGATGCGTGATGTTTTAGTCGCGGAAATTCCAAATGTGCTGCGCTCTGATCTGTATGCGGTGGCAGCGCTAGCCGGGGCAGCTGTGGTTGTGCTGGGCCACCAATTAAACATTACCCCAACCTTGGTAGCGGTGGCGGGGGCGCTGATCTGTTTCGGCCTTCGCCTGTTAGCGATCCGGCGTCGCTGGCAGCTCCCAGTCGCGCTCACGGCTTCAGAGAAATATGAAAAGAACAGTTGATGAATCAGATCGCCCTGGTGTGAGAACTGCATCGTTCATTACTTCGAAGTGAGGTGTTGAATATGGCCAAGTCTATGCCTGCCATTTTCTTCGGGCACGGCAACCCGATGAACGCGCTGATACACAATGTCTGGACGGATGGGAGAGACTGGTTATTTGTTTCCCACGATTGTCCATCTCCATTCTTTTCAATGCACGTTTGAAGGCGGTATCACGCATTCGAGTCGCAAACATCAGGGTATCTTCGTAAGGAGCGCTTGCCAAAGAGAACCCTCGCGTGTTGCCTTCGGCGTCGGTTTCGACAGGATTGATCAGAGTAAAGTCACCATTCGGTCTCGTCTTGAACCAGCACTAGTGAACCTGACAATAACCTTGAAATGGATTAGGATTCGCTTAAAGCCATGTCGCAGACACACTTTTGCCGTGTGTAAGTCGCATCCGCTGCGCGTTGATTAGTGTTTACGAGCATGAGCGCATCGCACCCTCCAGGAACACGTGTCGGTCGTTATGAGATTCAATCCCTGCTCGGCGTTGGGGGAATGGGAGAAGTATATCTGGCGCACGATTCTCTATTGCGGCGTCCAGTCGCGATCAAACTGTTGCCTGCGGAGTTCACCCAAAGCGAAGATCGATTGCAACGATTCGAGCGCGAGGCCTTGGCTGCCTCAGCCCTGAATCATCCGAACATCGTGACAGTGTATGAAATCGATCTCGCTTCTGACGCGAACTTTATCGTGACGGAATTTGTTGGTGGACAATGTTTGCACGAATATCTCAAAGCGGCTGGTGGGCAGCTCGAGATTATGGAGGCCTTGGAGATCGCGATTCAGGTGGCTTCCGCACTCGCTGCGGCTCATAGCGCGGGTATTGTGCATCGTGACGTCAAGCCTGACAACATAATGATCCGGAACGATGGCGTAATCAAACTATTGGACTTTGGCTTGGCCAAGACAATCGCTCCGGAATCAGAACTGGAAGAGCTGGAAGCTGTCACCGAGATGAGGATCACCAGTCCCGGAACAATAATGGGAACAGTCTTTTACATGTCGCCTGAGCAGGTGCGCGGCCGCAGTGTCGATCTGAGCACCGATGTTTGGAGCCTGGCTTGTGTGATCTATGAAATGGTTGCAGGGCGAGTACCATTCCGAGGTGGAACCCCGGGTGATGTTACCGCCGAAATTCTTAAGTCGAAACCTCGGCCACTTGCAAAATATGTTTCGAACGTGCCGGCCGAACTCGAAAGAATCGTCAAAAAGGGTCTTCGGAAGAAACGTGAAGAGCGATATCAGGCAGTTAAGGATTTTCTGGAAGACCTCAAGCGTCTGAAGAGACAGTTGGAGTTTGAAGTCGACCTCGACCGCAGCAGTGATCCGAACACCGACCTTATAAAGCCTCGCACTTCAAAAGCGCCACGCGCAGAGGTCAGACGCAAGACGCTTGGACACGAAGAGCTCGCCCGATCGCAGGAGCAGACGGCGTTAATTCCTCGGGTCAGACGAACTTCGGGGGCCAAATACTTGACAACAATCAGGCGTCACAAGGTCGGACTTGCGGTGGCGGCTGGGCTTGTATTTCTGAGCGTCATGGCCGCCGTCTATTTTTTATTGCTTGCCAGAAGGAACAAGTCGATTGAGTCTATTGCCGTGCTGCCATTCGTAAACGCAAGCGGTGATCCCAAGATGGACTATGTGAGCGACGGCATTTGCGAGAGCTTGATTAATGCCTTATCGAGGATTCCGAGGCTGAAGGTGATCGCCAGGAGCTCCAGTTTTAAATATAAGGGACAGGAAGTTGATCCGCAGGACGTGGCAAAGGCGCTTGGTGTCGAGGCGGTTTTCACGGGCAGAGTCACAGTCCAGGCAGACAACATCATCATTCATGCTGAGTTGGTTGACACTCGCAATAAAAGGCAGTTGTGGGGAGAACAATACACTCGAAAAATGACGGACCTTTTGTCGGTCCAAGACGACATATCCCGTGAAATTTCGGACAACCTCAGATTGAAACTTACAAGCGAGGAAGAGAAGCTCCTCAACAAGCGTTACACTGAAGACGACGAGGCCTACGGACTTTACCTGCAGGGTCGTTATGAATGGGGCAGACTAAGCGTCGAAGGCTGGCAGAAGGCGCTTGATTACTTCAACGAGGCGATTAGGAAAGATCCGAATTATGCTCTGGCCTACGCGGGAATATCTGACGCATATTCAGGACTGGCCTTTCGCATCCTGGCACCCAAAGATGCGATGCCGAAAGCCAAAGCCGCGGCGATCAGAGCGCTCGAACTGGACAGCAAACTTGCCGAAGCGCACGTTTCGCTGGCCAACATCCTTGAGCGTTACGACTGGGACCGCCAGGGAGCGGAGCGAGAATATCGCGAAGCCATGCGCCTGAATCCCAACTATGTGCTCGGACACAACTGGTACGGACTGTTTTTAATGAGGTCGGGTCGCCATGACGAGGCGGTTGCGGAATTAAAACGAGGTCTCGATTTCGATCCGCTCTCTATCGTGGTCACCACCGATCTCGGATGGGCTTACTATCACGCGCGTCAATATGACGCGGCAATCGAGCAGTTAAAGAAAGCGTTGGAGATGGACAAAGGATTTGCCTGGGCGCACAATCTGCTGGGTTTCGCATACCTCCAACAGGGAGATTACAAGAACTCTCTCGCTGAGATTCAAAGCGCCGTCGATTTGTCCGGCCGACAGTCGGCTTATCTGGCGTCACTCGCCCGCGTCAATGCCGTTATGGGCAACAAGCAAGCCGTTGGGAAAATCCTGGATGAACTGACTGGCGTCTCTAAACAACGGTATATATCGCCTTATTATGTGGCGGCGATCTATGCTGCCACAAACGACAAAGAGGAATCATTTAAGTGGCTGCAGAAGGCGTACGAAGAACGAGATCTTAATCTTGTATATGTTAATGCCGATCCTGCATTCGATGGACTTCGCTCCGATGCTCGCTTTGCAACCTTGCTGGCTAACATTGGCTACTCGAAATAAATCGACAGCGTTCGCTCACTGCGTGGCGATCACGTGATCACCGTTCCTGATTACTGGAAGAGTGTAATCTTGTGCGCGCCGTTTTTTCACAGCAGAACTTCGGTCTCTGCTAAAGCCTTACCACCGAACGATCGCTTTCACAGTTAGGAGAAAAAGATGGCCCGAATACTTCAAACTCTTTATGGCGTGCCAAGCAGATCCATCGAGGAACTAGGAGAGGTAGTAAGAACATACGAACCAAATGTAGCCGATTATCCTGACGACGAGTGGGGCAAGATCACTCTTCTGCTCGCCTACGAGGCAGTCCTCTTAGGCAACTTTGGCATCGGCTGCGTGCTGGTCGACCCTTCGGGAAACCAGGTGGCAGCAGGGCACAATGAAGTTTTTGTTCCATATTTCCGTAGCGACCGCCATGGCGAAATGGTAGTGATGGACGCCTTTGAAGAGAGCAATCAGAATGTGACGTCAATGGTCGGCTACACTCTGTTTACATCTCTTGAGTCTTGTCCCATGTGCCTGGCCCGATTAATCACTTCTGGTGTGGCCACTGTTAAGTATCTTGCGCCAGACTCACAAGGCGGCATGGTCCATTTGATGGGCAATCTGCCACCGGTCTGGCAGGAGCTTGCGCAGCGCCAGACGTTTCCACAGGCAAACTGCTCACCGCTTCTGATTCAGTCGGCCTTCGAAATTTTTATGATAAATGCCGATGCGTTGAATACTAAGATAGTTAATCGTTAGAGTATCGGGTCGTACCTTGACACTATCCATACAGAAATCCTATTTGGGCCTCAACCCAACTCAATTCTCACACTCTAGGCTCGATTACGAGAAATAGGCAGAACCCTGGAGGATCAGCTGGAAGGAATCTAGGGAATTGGTCTAGGAGTTTTGGAACTTGTCTTGGAGCGTTTTGGAGCGATGGCGAAAGCGGAATGGAGAGCTAAGCTATTGAAAACAATGGTAGGCGCGTGGGGATTTGAACCCCAGACCCCTACCGTGTCAAGTAGTCACCGGCGCCGTGTGTAGAGCGTATACGTTCCTGAGGCAACAAAATCAACAAAAGCGGCTAGAGAAGTCACCTCGAAGCTGCATATATTGATTAAGTTGTTTACGGAGTCTGCCAAAATCCTGCCAAAACTCTGAAGTCATGAGGATCTGTGTCCTTATTATATAGGTCTCTCATATAAATTATTGCCGGGGATCGAAAAGCCGAGCGTGGGTTTATGAAACTGATCACTTTCGGCACCAAACTTACTACACGCAACACCAAGACAAATCGGCTAGGTCGCCGTCGAAAAGAAGCGATAGACCTCAATGGCAAAGTCCTAGCACTAGGTTGAACATTAGGGCTCGGCGATAATAGGTGTCCCCCAGCGGCGGAATAAAAGTCACATTCGCCATCAGCGTAATGGAAAGCAGAGGAAGGAGGACAAGGATGGCTGACTCGATCGCTAGAAAGCGTTTGAAGAAGAAAATGCTTGACCGATGGGAGAACGAGGGAGGAAGGATTGCCACCGACACAACAAGTGCGGATGCCAACAGAACGACGAGCGAAGATCAGGGCCACGGTAAGAAAATATCTTCTCCGCGCGATAACTCGAACGTCGGAGCTCCGGTATCTCCGACAAAGAAACGCAAGCCTACGCGGCAATGAGTTACCTCAGAATGCGTCGGTGTTGACTGCGCTTTGGTTATGTAGCGCGTCAACCTATTTAGCTTACGTAATGGAACTTAGATCGTACGCGTGTGTCGGCGACGTTGCTGCAAATCGCGGTTGGCAGGTGCCCGTCGCGCACGCGAATCCGGATGAGAAATGAAAACAAAGGTTGATGAAGCGGATCAGCGAGGAGGGCATATCACTCTGACCATCGAGATGGAGAGTATTGAACATGCTTAAACGGATGCCTGCTGTTTTCTTTGGGCATGGCAACCCGCTGAACGCGCTGACGAGTAATACCTGGACAGACGGGTGGGCTGCCATTGGCAAAGATATTCAGCGCCCCCGCGCTGTGCTCTGCGTTTCAGCCCACTGGTATCTTCCGGCCACTCTGGTGACCGGCAGCCCCGCGCCGCGGACGATCCACGACTTCGGCGGATTCCCACAAGAACTCTACGAGGTCAAGTATCCCGCGCCCGGCGATCCAGGGCTCGCGCAGCGCGTCCAACAACTGCTCGCGCCGGTCTCAGTTGACTTAGATGAGCGTTGGGGACTCGACCACGGCACATGGTCTGTGCTCTGTCATGTCTTTCCCGAAGCAGACGTGCCTGTTATCCAACTCAGCATTGACGAGATACAGCCAGCAGAGTTCCACTACGAAACCGCAAAGCGGCTCGGCAGCTTACGCGACGAAGGAGTGCTCATCGTGGGAAGCGGTAACCTCGTGCATAACCTGCACGCGTATGCGTGGGGCCGTCAGCAGGTCGAACCGCTCGACTGGGCCGTGCGCTTCGAGGAGCATGCGCGTGAGCTGCTGCTCGTCGGAGACCACGACCCACTGATCGCCTACGAGACTTTAGGGCGTGACGCCGCCTTGTCGGTTCCAACACCCGATCATTATTTGCCATTCCTCTACGTGATCGCTCAAATGAGGGAAGGCGATGAGATTCGGTTTCCCGTCGAGGGATTTGACGGTGGTTCAATCTCGATGCTTTCAGTCAAAATCGGCTAAACCGTCTCTGGTTGAATGGTAGTCGAAGAAGACCTTTTTAGGATCGCCCTTCTTGAATGTGAACGAGATTGGCCCTGGGCCCTCGCAGACTAAAGCTCGTAGTTTCCCGCAGCTTCCGGTTGATAAAGGATCTCGTCAACTTTGAGCCGTCGCACACCGGCTGGTACTGGCCACTCAATTGTGTCTCCCTTTTTGTAACCCAGGATAGCCGTACCAATGGGTGCCAGAATAGAAATCTTACCTTCGCTAAAGTTTGCCTCTGTTGGAAACACCAGGGAATAGGTATTAGCTTCTCCGCTAACCAGATCCTTCAAGCGAACCTTCGAACGCATAGTAACTACATTGGCGGGAATCTGTTTGGGATCAACAATCTCCGCTCGATCCAGTTCGGCTTCCAATTTGTTGAGGTATTCCCGATCGACACCGTTGCGCTCGCGGGTAATCTCGATTAATCCGGTAAGACGTTGATGGTCCGGTTCGGTTATATAAATGTTCACTGTCTTTTGTGATTTCTTCTTCATGGTCTGTATTCCTCTTCCTTGAATCTAAGATTGATTTCTTTGCTCAGGCTTCGATACTCATGCAGCCTTCTTCCACCCCAGACTCTTATCAAACCTATACACCGTGCCCAGACTCCGCGCGGACGGGCTTGCGCGGCGAATCAATGCTTCTTCATTCAGTGAAGCGTCCGGCCGCCGAATTACCCTGACGGAACAGTGCGCTCGGTTTGCAACAGATGTCGAAGTGCTACCCAACAGCAGCCGCTTTAGTCGCCGTTGCTCATGCGTTCCGAGAACAATCAGATCAGCATTCCAACTCATAGCGCGATCGATGATTTGTCGCGTAATCGTGCCCGCGATGACTTCTCCTGACACCGTAAGCGACGTGTCTTTTAACACGCTCATTGACTGACCAATTGCCCGGTGCGCTCGTTCTGTTCGCTTGTCCCGTAACAATCCAATCTCCTCGAGTGAATAAATTATCGGATCAATCACGCTGACAATTTTCACTTCAGTGCCTGCGGGCCAGTTCCCTTTCGCGACAGCCTGAGATGCAGCTAATGACACATCTGACCCGTCGGTAGCTAATAAGATCCTCATGCAGTCGTTCACACGGAGATCCGCTTCTCTGGCGCGAACGATTTCGACGGAACAAGGCGCACTTTCAACTACTGCCTTTGCTACGCTGCCCAGCAGCCAATTCCTAAAATCATTGCGATTATGAGCGCGAATCAGAATCAGATCCGCTGGCCAGTTCCCCGCGGCAAACGAAATGAGGAAGTCAGGATTGCCCCGCATAATTACGACCTCAGCGGGAATGCCCACCTCTCGGAGTCTCTCGATTGCTAGAGCTGTAATCTGCTCTCCTCTCCTCCGCATTTCCTGCTGTACGGCCGTCACGCCGTAACCTTCTTCGCGCCAAGTTTCAAGTGGAACGTCACGGTCCTCAACGATCGAGAGGACGCGGGCCTCCGTTCCACTGGGCCACGAGCGACTCATCATCTCGTCAAGAAGGATATCCAAAGTAGTAATCGAATCAACTGCAAGCAAAAGTTTCATTTTATTCCCTCCATCAGAACGAACTGCCGAGACTCTCAAATGACCTCCATCACAATTAGGCTGCAGGTTTCAAGTATTGATCACTAAAGTTTTTTGCGCGCACAACCTCAACTGAGCAGTGTGCTCCCAATGCAAGCGCCTCAGCTGCTTTGCCGAGGCCCCGTCGGTCATAGCCCCCGTCTAACTCGCGGTTTAATCCGCGAGAGTCGATGAATATGCAATCAGCCGCGAACTCGCGTGCCTCATGAAGGAGCACCTCCTGCGGTTTTCCATCCCTAATAGCAGTTGAAACCGTTAGACCCTTTGCTCGCAAATCTTGTGCGGCTTGGTCCAACATGGCAGTTGCTTGGGCATCCTTCCTGGAGTCGCGCGAGCCGCCTTTACGCACGGCCACTAAGCGTGTCTCGCTTGCCGGAGGCCAAACCCGATCCGCCACGGCGTCAACCACGTCGAGAGTTGTGGTAGATCCATCCACACCAATGACGATTCGTATTGGAGAATCGTCCTTTCGATCAGATGCGCGGGCAATGCGTACTGAGCAATGTGCCTCTCGAGCGACTTTGAGCGCCGGTCCAGCGTAGTCTGTTATGTGCGGTGAAGGACTAGTGTGTGACCCCATGATAATAAGTTCGGCTCCCCATTCTTTAGCTTTTCGTAGAATCTCATTCGCAACCGTTGCTGTATCCTGCATCGCCTCAGCTCTTACCGTACCTGAAGGAAAGATGGAGCTAATCCGGCGTTCAGCCTCAAGTGACAACACCCTTTGCTCTTCATGATCCCTTAACGCTGGCGCATACGAAGACGCTCCCGCAGTTAGAACCATCAATCGCCGAGCGCTAACAGCGCGGGTGATCTCGTAGGGTGACAGAGGTAGCCAGACATTGGTCACTGCTACGATTGCGTCGAGTGCTTGCGGCAGGCCCGCCCCTCTCAAATCTTCCAAGGCCGTTTCGGCGCTTTCGGAACCGTCATAAGGAATCAAGACTTTGATACTTCTACCCTGGTCCTGTACCTCAGACATGGCGTTCGACGTCGCTGCAAAACTGTGTTCATTTTTGGCTATTCGCAATGACATATCTGTCTCCTCACAATTCAAAGAAATCGGTTCCTTCCATCCCTGGGCAACGACTGCTCAACGCGTCCTGGCTTACAAAGCAAACTTACGCTCCGGGTAGTAAAAGGAACCGACCATTTTCCACCGCTCCAAATCGAACCGGCGCCGAGCGCCACACGCTATACATGTTCGGTAGCTCTCATTCCCTCGGCTAAACGGGCGACTCATGTTCCGGTGCCAGCAACCGAAGATTCGCGTCGTAGCTCTGCGCATCTTACGGATTAAGTCCGGCACCACGGCGGATAGATCGGTGCCAGCTCGTTCAACCACTGCTTCCATGACTCAATTCCTCCGCAATCTTGGTTGTTACTATCTTTGGATTCATCCTCGATCAATCAAAACGTACGCCTGTAACTTCCAGCACCATATTTGCTCGGTCGGAATCATTACCAATACCTTCGAGCAGAACACGAACGCCGATTGCCTCACCTGGCTCGAGTGCCGTTTGCCGCGCGGGAATGACCATAACCCTCCGCTCGCGCAAAGTTGAGTTTTGAGCGTCGACGATTGCGCCCCGAATTTCTAACCCGCTTATATTTCGTCCAGTGTTGTTTCTGACGGTCGCCGTGAGATCTACACTGAGCCCATTGAATGGATGTACCTGCTCGGTGCCTAATAACTGAGCTATTTCAATTTGTTCGCGAACCTCGTCGAACTCTGGCTCTCCTGGTCGTAACTCACTTGTTAGACGCGGTCCTGAATAGGAGTTCACGGGCTGGGTCGTAGCCACATAGTGCAAACCCGCTGCCACCAGGGCGATGATCGTGGTGATGATCGCAGCCAGAATAACTATTGGCCATCGCAGTTCTGGTTCTTTAATTAACTGTGGACCTTGGTATGCCATAACTCTTGTATCTCCTAATCGCTCGAATTCATCGTTGTCACACACTTCAAGCCTTACAGGCGGATGGTTCATGGCGCGATTGAAAGCCGATGACGAAACTATGCCCACAATCTTTGCAGATGTATTGATCCTTTTCGTGGGCGCCTACTACTAACCGGACCTCCGAGCACTCAGGACATTGCACCAACCACTGCCTCAGCATCTCCCGCCAATTTTTTCTCGCACCTTTTCTAGTCTGAGGTGCCGTTCGGGCAATTTCGCTTGGTCCTAATCGCATATGTTGTCGCTCCGTGTCAGGCGCATAATTACGATTGTTACGGTGCTAGACTAGCTAGGAACACCAAGGCGAAATACCGTATTAACACCTGAATTTTGCGGGTATTAACACCCGACGCTTATAAAGCGCCTGCGCGCGACGGTGGCCGTTACGAATTTAGAAATCCGGCTAAAGGGAGTGATTACAAGAATGAGAAATAATTAAAAGGCAGGTTTTTTAAAGATCGTGATGAGCGACTCTCACGATTTCCTGAACGTTTTGGGCAGGGTTACATCGGGTTGATTTCATTCGGTTTGTTTGCGTCCCCGCACATGGAGGGCCAACTCAACGCGGTTGCTTAGATTCTTCTTATCTAGAATGCGACTGATGTGACCCTCTATCGTTCTCAAGCTCAGACTTAGTTCAGCGGCAATCTCCTTGTTTGAGAGTCCGCGCGCGACAGCTTCGGCGACCCGCCACTCCGCATGTGTTAAGTCTTCGTCCCGTATTAGATCCGACGCGTCGCTCTCGTGGTCCCCGAACATGCGCGCGAGGTCGGAGTGAGTGCGCTGTACTCGTTCGAGGATGCTCTTCACGATCGCCACTAGTTCTTCGGGCTCAAAGGGCTTTGTTACGTAGGCGTCCACGCCGGTACGAAATCCTGTAATGCGGTCTGCGGTCTCGTCTTTGGCCGTCAGGAAGATGATAGGTACTAATCGACTGCGCGGCGACGAGCGTAGATTACGCACGAGCGCGTAACCATCCATCCCGGGCATTCGAATGTCGCTAATGATCAGATCGGGAAGCGCCTCGGCAACGCGGACCATTGCCTCAGCTCCCCGGCGAGCCGTCTGCACGTCGTAACCTTCTGCACGCAACGTTTCGGATACTGCAAGCAGGAGACCGGGGTCGTCGTCGACGACCAGCAACTGTTTGGCCATGTGGTTAATCCTCGCTACTCCGGTTTATTGCATCCTCTGTCACTCCATAACGGCAAGTGCAATTTGAAGGTGCTGCCGCGTCCAACTTTGCTGTCTACGCTGATCCGCCCTCCCATTCTCTCCATAACGTTACGCGCCAGGTATAGACCAAGGCCAACGCCTGACACATCGGCATCCTCCAGGAACTCAGCGTTGGTCGTGCCCTCAGCCATCGCAGCGGAATGGGGTGCAGGACGTCCCCGGTGAAATTTGTCAAAGAGAATGGGTATGTCCTCAGCGGGTATGCCTCGACCGTTGTCTGTTACGCTTATCGCTACGTGCGAGTCTTCTTCACAAGCGGATAGAACAATGCGACCGCCGTCTGGTGTGTACTTAATAGCATTCTCGACGATGTTCGAGAGGACCCTTCGAAGCTCTTTCGGGTCAGCGCATACCGGCGGAACCTCAGCCGGTTCTACTCTAAGTTCGTGTTGCCTTTTTTCCGCTGATCGAGTCTCTGACTTTATGACCGAAGAGATCACTTCGTCCACGTCAACACGTTCGTGTGTGACGCGTAACACACCCCCTTCGATACGAGAAAGGTCCAGCAGGTTGAGAACTAAATCAATCTGGCGATCGCATTCTACCGAAATCGTTTCGATATACTCGCGCCTTTTCGTTTCCTGAAGTCCCTCGCGCATCAGAAGTCGCGTTAGCGCCTTGATTGTGGTTAAAGGTGTGCGGAGCTCGTGAGAGACGGTTGAGACGAACTCAGATTTGAGTCGGTCTAGCTCAGCAAATCGCGCCTCCCTTTTCTGTAGTCGCTCTGCCATCGCGTTAAAGTTCATACCGAGGCGTGACATTTCATCTCTTCCTTCAGTTGGTGCTCGCGCCGAAAAATTCCCTCCTCCGAACTCTTCAGCCGCGAAGTTCAGGAGCCGCACGGGCCGAGCGATGCTCCTTGCGATGAGGAGCGCCCCTGTCATCGTACAGAACACTACTATCAAGCCAACGACGGCATAACCCATCAGCTGTCGCCAGGCAGACGCATAAAGAATCGCGCTCGGAATACCGACCATAACAATGTAGCCGGTTTTGCCCACTCGCCCGAGCCCGTAGACACGCTCAACACCATCGATCGAACTCCGCACGACTACGAGTCCGGTATTCTGATTCTGCAGCGCTGAGAGAAAATCCGAATTGCTCAGATTCATTCCTATTGCGGATTCTGGAGTCTGGCTACGATAGACCACCCGGTATCGTTGATCGAGCAGAGTGACGACCGCGCGATCCGGCAGCGTGATCCCGTGGAGTGGCTCCTTAAAGGCCGCGCCGTCAATGCGCGCGACTACAGCACCGCCACCTTCAAGCGGTACCGCTATGGCCACAAGATACTGCCCCTCCCCACGCGTCCAGTCCGTCTCAACATCGGGGACGCCGCGTCTTACTTCAGCGACTAGCTTTTCGGGTAAGCTGGATGGAAGATTGCCGGCACCCGTGGGTTCAGTCGCCACAACTCTTCCGCTTGCGTCCAGTACCCGTAGATCGATCCAATGTGTGCGGTTTCTTAGCGCGGCCTTCAGGTTTTCTTCGAGAGCGGACTTGTCATTCAACTGGCTAGGCGGATACGAAGCTATGGTTTTGAGCGGCTGGTATTGGGCGTCAAGCCAGCGATCGAAAACGACGGCGGCCAACTCTGCTTGCTGCTCCAGACTTTCATTCAGCTGGTTTTGCTTTTCACTCCAAACTATCCCAAGAACGGTAAGTCCGACGATTAAAAGCGGCAGAACTCCACCTATTGCCAGCGCCAATAATCGCCCGCGGATACTCATCTGTGCCTCCAAACTGATGTGTGGTCTCGAAGTATAGCAACCCGATCAGCACTCAATACAGGAGAAAACTCCTGCCTTGCATGCGTGATATCACGGTCGCTGCAGATCGGTTTGATGAATATGATTGACTCGTTGAACCAAGGCGCGAAGCCGCCCAAATTTTGGTATGGAACCTAAATGGAACAATAACGCCCACGCTCCATATCGACGCCTCCTTGGAAGTCCGATTCTCGGGTTTTACTGGAAGTCGAGGAGCGCTTGTTGGGGAAGCAGTTGAGGATGTCGACCAAATGATGTTTAGACTTCGAGGAAAAGATGTTTGCGGAAGGTCTGCGATCGAAGTTGTGCGTGCGCTGGAACGAGACGAGAGCGAATATCATTATCGTGGAGGGCCAATTCGCCAATACCTTATTTGGTCTCTTAATCGACTTAACGGCCGCGTGCCAGCGCGAGATCTCGACCTGAGTGACACGTTGGAAGATGAGACGCTTGCACTAGGGTATCTTCTTTTACTCGACGAATACGGCGTTGGTGAAATTGTGGGCCAACTAATCGACCAAAGGGGTGAATCATGAATGCAGCTCAACCTCAGTCAGGTTTTTTTGACAACGTCTCAGTTTATTTTGATCAGGCGGCCTCGTTTACACAGCACAGGAAAGGACTGCTAGATCAGATTAAGGTCTGTAACAGCGTTTATTCGTTCAACTTTCCGGTATGCACTCGACAGGGTTACGAAGTTATTTCAGGCTGGCGTGCCCAGCACAGTCACCACAAGCTTCCCGTGAAAGGCGGAATCAGATATTCCGAGGACGCGAACGAAGACGAGGTGAAGGCCTTGGCCGCGCTCATGACTTACAAGTGCGCAGTAATGGACGTGCCGTTTGGAGGAGCCAAGGGCGCTGTAAAGATCAACCCGAAGAAGTACACGGGCGAGGAAGTGGAGCAGATCACACGGAGATATACTTCGGAATTGATTAAGAAGAACTTTATTGGTCCTGGAGTTGACGTGCCCGCTCCCGATTATGGAACGGGGCAGCGGGAAATGTCCTGGATAGCAGACACCTACGCCGCCTTCCATCCAGGTCAGATCGATGCGCTTGCTTGCGTTACAGGCAAACCTGTTTCACAGGGAGGAGTCCGAGGAAGACTCGAAGCCACTGGACGCGGAGTCTGCTTTGGCCTGCGCGAAGTGTGTAGTAACGGAGACGACATGGCACAACTCGGCCTTGAGAAGGGGCTTGAGGGTAAGCGGATCGTCGTGCAAGGACTGGGAAACGTCGGGTACAACGCGGCTCGATTTTGTCAAGAAGGTGGGGCAATCACCGTGGCTCTGGCCGAATTCGAAGGCGCTATCTATAACCCGAGAGGTCTTGACGTCGAGATGGCGATGAAGCACCGGAAGGAAACCGGCTCTCTCCTCAACTTTCCGGGCGCAACAAATCTCGGCAGTCGAGAGGAAGCGCTCGAACTTGATTGCGACATTTTGATTCCTGCTGCGCTCGAAAATCAGATCACGGAAGAGAACGCGGGGCGAGTCAAAGCGAAGATTCTTGGCGAAGCGGCCAATGGTCCAACCACTTCACATGCAGCCGAGATCCTCCAGCGCAAAGGCATCCTGGTCATCCCCGACATCTATTTGAATGCAGGCGGCGTCACGGTGTCTTATTTCGAGTGGCTGAAAAATCTGTCACACGTTCGTTTCGGCAGGATGGGCAAGCGCTTTGAGCAATCAAGCATTGAGAACGTGCTGCGCATCATCGAGGACAATACCGGACGAAGACTCAGCGACGCAGAAAGAAAGACTGTTGCGAAGGGTGCTGACGAAATCGATTTGGTTAACTCCGGACTCGAAGAATCGATGGCACTCGCGTACAACCAAATTCGGGACATATGGAAATCAGATTCCAACATCCAGAGTCTCAGGACCGCGGCCTTTATCGGCGCCATAAATAAGATCGCTACCTGCTACGAGGAGCTTGGCATCTTCCCGTAAACCGCCTGACGTTGGCGGTCTAACGAAAAAACGTATTTTGGAACCTAAGGAACGGTCATCATGGAGAGTTTAGAACACGCATACGAAACAACATTGTCTGATAACGGCCTATACGAAGTTATCGAAGTCGAGGACTCCGAAGTGTCTGATTCCGAGATCAGGCGGCTCAAGCAGGAATTGGACGCCGAGCTCGAGCGAGGTCTTCGACTGCTGGGCGAGTTTGATAATTACCGGCGCCGCACGAGGCATGAGCTTACGATCGCGGAACAGGAAGGGAAACGCGAACTTCTTCTAGCCCTTCTCGAGGTAGTTGACGACTTCGACCGAGCCCTGTTGCATGTCGGCGAAACATCAGATGCGGTGGCCAAGGGTCTCACGCTGATTCATCAGCGACTTAATGAGGTGCTCCATGCGAACGGCGTCAGACCATTTGACAGTGAAGGCAAGCCATTCGATCCAACAGTACACGAGGCGATGACCGTCATCGATGGTGACGGAAATGAATCCGGCACCGTATATGCCGAATATCAACGCGGTTACCTAATAAATGGTGAATTGCTTCGGCCGGCGCTGGTTGCTGTCCTGAAGTGAGTAACACCGAATCAGGGTCTCTCATCTATCGGTTGACTGGACACTGATGACACTATCAATTCGAAAGAGCAGAAGGAATGAAATCGAACCGAGGAGGAATCATTCTCGTCGAACGTGCTACCTGAACAGGACGATTAGCTGCCGATAAGCGAAAATTAGGGATGAGCTGTCCTATGCTTACAATTTTGATGGCTCTGTTTGAAATTATCACTCTCTTATTTAGCTCACATGGAGTTCTGCCTCTTTAACGCCTGCTGAAGAATCTATTTGCGCATGTCGCGAAGCCAACCGCCGGAGAATCCTGCACGGCGAAGCCCGGTGACGATGTAAGGACAGCTTCGCATCAACCGCCAAATGAATCCTGATCGATAGTTCTCAATCATCAAAACTATCGGACCCTGATCCAGACCGTAATACCCCTTTGAAATCCACCCATTCCTGGAAGCTCCGGGAAACGTCGGGTTGAAACTGCACTTAAATCCATACTTGCTGGTCATCTCAGGAAAGCTTTGGTCGAAGTAACTGATCGAAGGCAACACAATTTCAGGGGCGAATGGAAGTGACGCGATCACCGCCCAGGGAGCCAAAGTGCCGTCATCCGGCCCGTCCGGAATGCCGCGGTTTATGTAGTCATAGAATTGGCGTTCCTTGCCATCGACCTTTTCAATTGCTGGTCCAGGACCATCGCTCGCAGTGAACCCCCAAATGAATTCGCCATAGCCTTTGAAGCCTCTGGGGTTCTCAATAGCGTACTGTTGCTGGGCGTATGTGGCGCGACGGCTGTTTTCGAAATAATCGATCCCCTTGTGTTGCATGTAGTCGTCCTGAATGGAGCGAAAATCGATCCACATGTGCGAAAGCTGATGAATGAATAGCGGACCGGCGTAGAGGAAGTCGTATCCGTAAAGACTTCTCCAATCATAAGTCTTGGTCCAAGCCTGGTAGCTTTCTTTTGGTAAAGGGTGCGTTGGCGATGCAAGCCCAAGAACATAAAGAATCAGCGCTTCGTTATAGCCATCCCAACGATACTTCAAGAACCCCTGTTCGGGCGTCCAACCGTGGGTTACGGTATCCGCGCCATTTTGCGCCCACTGCCAGTCCGTGCGTCGATAGAGAGCCGTGGCAAGGTCTCGAATTTCACGTTCGTTTTCAGTGTCACGATTGAAATACTCAGCAGCCGTCAATGCACCCGCGATCACGAAGGTCGAATCGATTGTCGAGAGTTCGCAATCAAACGTACGGCGACCTGTTTTCATGTCAAGAAAATGATAGTAAAAGCCTTTGTATCCCGTAGTGTTTGGTTCCGGACCCTGGAGACTATGCCAGAAGAAGCGCAGGGACGTCAGGGTTCGAGTAATCGCATCATCGCGCGTAATAAAACCACGCTCGACACCGACAGGATAGGCCGCCAAAGCAAATCCGGTTGGAGCGATACTGCATGGTGCGCCCTGCCGAGTGCTATCCGGCACTAGGCCGTTCTCAGGATTTGTTTCCTTCAGAAAATAGTCGAAGGTTAGACGCTGGAGCTCTTCAAGCTCGCGATCAGAAAATGGCCGTGGCCTCGACTTCACAAATCTCTGGTGCAAATCTGCCATGGTGATAACCACCTATAGTGCGCGGCGAACCGCGCGACGCACCACCTCCGCTGTCACTCCATAAACGAAATGCGATGAGAGAGCGTAAGCGTGGATGGAGAGAGGATAAGCCATTGGTCCTTCTGAGAGACCGAGCAGCGGCACAGCACCTTCGTCTACAACTAACCAGAAAACCGCGCCGAAAGGCAGGCCTGCCCCCGCGGTAACGTTGGGCGCTATTTCCGCTGCTGCGCCGTATAGCCCACCTACACCCGTGCCGAGAGTGTAGTGGACCGCCGTACCTGCAACCTTCTTTTCACCTTGCGTCAACTTGTGATCGAAGAGTCCCTCTGAAACTGCCGAGGCGGCCCTTACGGTCGTGTCTTCCTGAACTTCAAGATTCGAGTCTGGCCAAGTCTCGAGGCCCTTCGCGAGTTTGCTCCATACATCCTGAAAGCGGTTCATGGTCCAGGATGCTACTAACCCGCCAATGAGACCCGCCGCAAAGCCCTTCAACACATCACTACCATTACATGCCTTCCCGTGGCCTGTGTCTTCCATGTTCTAAACTTTACTCTCGATTCGATTTCTCATACGAGCCTTCAACCAACTTCACGAGCTGTGGCAGAACGTGCAACCAAATCCCGTGTCAGGCGCTCGCCACAAACATTCCAATCGATGTTGGAAAAGAATGCCTCGATGTATTTAGGGCGCTCTGCTGGTTTGTAGTCGAGCAGGAAGGCATGCTCCCACACGTCCATCACCAGTACTGGATTGAAACCAGCCACGTTGCCCGTCTCATGAAGCGTAATCCAGTGATTGGAGAGCCGTCCATTGGCCGGATTCTGGTAACAGATGGCCCAACCGACGCCGCGCATCTTGCCGATGCCAACAAAATCTGCCTTCCAGATCTCGTAGCTGCCAAAACTCGCCTCTGCCGCCCTAAAGAAAGCAGAGTTCTGTTCAGGATTACCCGGACCGCCTTGTTTCATGTTGGCGAAATAGTATTCGTGCAGGACCATGCCGTTGTATTCGAAGCCCAAGCGGCGCGTGAGTTCCGAGTAAGCCGGCACCTCTTCCTGATCCACTTTGCCGTCTCGCAGAAACTCGGAAATCTTTTCTGTCAGCTTATTCGTCTCTTTGACGTAACCTTCGTAGAGTTTGAAGTGCATCTCCAACGTTCGATCGGAAATGCCATTCAAGCTACTCAGATTGAACTGCTTAGCTTGATATGAATTCGTATTTATCATTCCATCGCTCCTCTTTGGTTTTGCTCTAAGTTTTGTAATGCCCCCAGTTCAATTCGTCGCGGAAAGGACCGTAGACCCTTCACGGCTTTCTAAGTTGGATTGAAGCTTTTCTTGCTTCACTGATGTTGATTGGCCCATAGCCCTTTTGAGCAATTCCCCGATGGCGTGGTAGCCATGTTCCAGGGCCACAACCAGGGCAGTTTTGCCTGGCTGGCAAATTTTTCTTGCATCAGCACCGCGATTTAACAAAGCCTGAGTGATTCGGATGTCGCCACTACATGCCGCAAGCATTAAGGGCGTACAACCGCAATTGGCCCGGACATTCACATCGGCTCCAAACTGCAACAACATTTTCACAGTGGCGCTCCGGAGGTTAATGACTGCGAACATTAGTGCCGTTCGTCCTTCAAGGTTTTGCGCATTCACGTCGGCACCATTTCGGAGAAGGCCTTTTACGATGTCAGTGTGACCATCGAGTGCAGCACGCATCAATTGCGTATTGCCTCCGTCATCTCTGTTATCAATCGCTATTTGCGTTCGCAACATTATGATTCTCCCATCGAAGGAACAATTGAGGATCCTGATTCACCTGCTAATCCATTAAGTGACGTTATTCCGGATTCGTGTGAGCTGACGACGGTGTTAACACCTTTTTCATTTAAGTGTTTCCACTTGCTTGTATCGTTTACTCCAGCGATTTGTTCACATCAGCTCCAGCAGATGGCTCACTCTTTGCTTCTTCGTACGTAACTTCTGGGTGCAGACCTAGATTGGCGGTGTTTCATAAAAGCAATGCTGAAACCAATAAAGGCGAAACCAGTGAGCCACTTTGTCAGTGGCTAAGTAAAGGTAAAGGATGACTAATTCAGTCTCATAACAGCCATTAAATAGAAGATAAAGTTGATTTGATGAATAAACCTAGATGACTTCGTGATTATGTAGAGTTAAATACTTGTTTAGGCCACTTGATATATCCCATAGTCCGCTTGCTGCTTTTGCGGCACGCAACGCAAAAATGCATTTGATGAGATAAAAACGATTCGAGCGTATTAGGACAACATTGAGTCAAGAACGATTTGACGAGAACCTGCACCGAATTCCGCGATCGCGAGTTCGGAGTATTTTATTGTCCACCATATTGCTGTTTGTCTCTTGCAACCCACCCAAGCAACCGCACGCCGCTTACGTTCCTATCTCCCAATTAGAACAGAGCTATGGCCGGCTCATCACAGTGTCTAACGCACCAACACCAGATCAGCACGGTACCGGCGATCGGCTCGGAATTTTCCGAGATAGCAGTGGGACGTTTTGGGGAATACCGCTTACGATCGCTGATAATGGCGACTTGCTTGGATGTGCGCCACCGATGCTCCGAGAATTTGCGGTAACGGACACGCTGCCGTCTGATGCCGTTGACATTATCGGAGCAGTGAATCAGCCCAGCGGCTGGCGCGGAGGAACTGGAAAGCTTGAACTGCTGCTTCGCGATGCACAGGGAGGGCTACGCTTGCAATCGGTGGAGTCGGCAGAGGTAAAGACAGGTCCGGTATGTTGGTCGCAGTCGCCGCCTGAACAACCCTTAAAATACTACCGCCTCAGTAAAGCAAACGCAGTCAAGTAGAACTCTCGATGCGACAAGTCGCTCTCTGCTGGTCTGCGCCAGAAAGAGCATCGCAGTTGCTGCGCTACCGTGGTTGCTGATCCATCTAAGTTGCAAAAACGACCGTGACATCGTGCTCATCATATGGCCTCAATTCAAGAGAGGTACTTGATGAATAGCACTTCGTTATGGCGCTGATTGTAGACCAGGTGATCGACGACCTGAGTGGCGAGCAGAATGCCGTACCCTCCTCCACGCAGACCTTTCTCTTCACGCACTAAGGAGTGGCGAATAGGATTGCCCTTCGGGTTATTGATTGCCGCGTGGTCGAGGCTGGAAGGCTCGAAACCATCGCCCGGATCTTTTATTCGACAAACGAATGCGTGCTTGAGCCGCCTCAGCCTCACCTCAACCAGTGCCGTCGGATCGAGATGGCCGCCATATTCGACAGCGTTGCAAAGCATCTCCCGGAAGGCCCGACTAATCGCTTCAGCGATCTGCAACGATAGCCCTGCCTCTAGCTGCGTGACTAATTCCTGAAGTGGAGAAATCACCGCCAAGTCGCTGGGCACGCGAAGTTCAACCCATTCCGGCAGCACTGAGACAACCTCTACGCCTGCTGACAAGCAAGCGGTAAGAGCGTTTGTCAGATCAGCATCTGGTTCGGCGCCTTTGGATCGTTTGCCAAAGAATTCGCAGAAGGCGATCTCATTAGGACCGTTTGGTCGTACCGCTGCAGCGATCATGACGTTCTCTTAACCGACAATTGCCGGGAGCGCCGTGCCGCTCCCTCAATTACTGCGAGGCTCAGCGATCAAACTGATGGCTGAGACGCGCAAGGGCAAGAGCGCCTAACGCAAGACCAAAATCGCGTAGCGCAATGTCGTAGTAGCCTGGGATCATTAGCAGGTTCACCACGATCATTAAAAGCCAAGCCGAAACGACATAAGCAAAAAACTTCGGTTTGAATAGAACTCCGAGTCCCGCAATGATTTCGATCACGCCAGCGACGAGCATCAATTCGTGACCGTGACCGCCGACCATTCGGTTGACGAATGAGGGTAGATACTGCTCCCAGTTCACAAGTACATTAAAAAACTTATCCAAGCCAGCGACTATCGGCGCGACTACGAAGGCTACGTGCAAGATTTGATAAGCTTGGTAAGCGGGTCCGGAAACGTCTGTTCTAGTTTGGCTCTTGGTTCGAGAAATCCGCCTTGGATTGTCGACAATGTGTTCCATCTTTCGTGTCCTTCCAATACTAAAGTCTTGATATCAACTTAAAAGGAACGGGAACCGGTTCCTAGCGTGAAAACACTTGTTATGCACACGTGTTCTCACGGTCGTTCATCGCTGCTGGTATCGCTCAGGTAATTAGCGATGTGGTCTATTTGTGACGGAACGGACGTGAGTAGCCGAAGAGAAAGTGAAGATTAATCAAATTAGCCAAGACCCATGTACGCTTTGTAAACCGCATCTAGATCGAGCGCGAAATATCTTCCAGTTCCGCAGCGCGCGGAAACAGGATGTTGTTTTCCAAATGGATATGCTGGTGCAAGTCAACTTCCAACGCTGTTAGGGCGCTGAATAAGGTCTTGTAACTAATGCATCCATCCGGCGGAACAGTGTAGTCAGCACTGGCCTCCCGCATTCTTCCCAAAATGTATCCCGCCGCGTCGTGCTCGGTCATCATCACCCGCACTGGATTCCGCACAGTTCCAAAAGGCGGCTGGGGAAGCGGTTGATTGGCCACCACAGCTTCCTCCATTTGAACGATATAGGGAAAGAGCACCCTTTCTTCTTTCAGCATGTGAGGCTCAAGCTCCCCGCGCAGCGTCCCGAATTGATCCTGAATGTGAAAAAGTTCCGGATGGTTTTGCCCATGCACTCCACATACTTTTGCTAGTAGAGCATCAAGTCGCTCCAACTCCTCTCGTGTAAACGCGTGATGTTTTTCAACGATGTGCGCGATTAGTTCCGCCTGCGACGCCGAGTGCCATTCCTTGAAGGTGGAGGTTTCGTCGGATCTTGCGCCGGTCTCAAATGAACCGAGAACGTCCTCGACTGCGATCCCTGCCTTTGCGCAAGCATCCGCCAGACTCTTGTTGCCCCCGCAGCAGTAATCAATACCAAGTTTCTCAAAGATTCGAGTCGCTGCCGGTATCTCCAGCGCGTACTCTCTCACAGTTTTTGTCCTGTCAAACATAATTGCTTCTCCTTATGTCTAGCCACGCAGAGACTACGACAGGATAGACGGTCGACGCAGTGACTTAAATCACGCCTGGCCAAAAGAAAGCGAGATATTTGCAAAGAATCAGTTTAGGTGTGACATGAGTCATATCGCTTTCCTATAGCAGCGTCCTATGCTCAGCTTCTTGATTGAAAACAATTTAATTTTGAGCCGGCGCTCTGGAAGGAGAATGAGATGAGTAACGTACTGACAATGACCACACCAGCGAGCCTCAGTCAACAGAAAATCCTAGGTCACTGGGTGCTGGCGCGACTGGGGAAACGTGTGTTGCGACCGGGAGGAATGGAACTGACTCGGCGAATGCTTGCGGCGCTGACCATTGTGTCCGCTGATGATGTAGTCGAGTTCGCGCCGGGACTCGGAATGACTGCACAACTTGCACTGAAGCGTGCGCCAGCTTCGTATACCGCGGTCGAGCGCGACCCGGCGGCCGCTAAGATTGTGAGCAGTTATTTGAAAGACTCAACGCAAAAGTGCGTGAGAGGAAGCGCCGATCAGACGGGCCTGCCCAGTGAGACTGCCACTGTCGTCTACGGAGAGGCCATGCTCACGATGCAAACATCGGAGATGAAGCGCCGGATCGTCCGTGAGGCGCGCAGGCTGCTGAAGCGCGGCGGTCGCTACGCGATTCACGAAATGTGTCTCCTCGGAGATGATCTTGATGACGACAGGAGGAAGGAGATCTATGGAGCTCTATCCGGGACGATACACGTTGGCGCGCGACCATTATCCGTTTCAGAGTGGCGAATGCTAATGCAAGCAGAAGGTTTTGACGTTGAAGTAGAAGTGCCTGCTCCCATGCATTTGCTTGAACCGCGACGATTGTTGAGCGACGAAGGACTGAAAGGAACTCTGCGTTTCATTTGGAATATCCTGCGTGACCGCGCCTCCCGCGAACGTGTGTTGAGAATGCGAAGCGTAATTCGGCGTTATCAATCGAATCTCGGAGCGGTCATGATGATATGTGTTAAGCGCTAGAATCATGATCCACTACAGATATAAGAAACCAAGAATACTGTTCGTGGGTATCAATCCTCATTTTGGCTCGTTCAATCGCGGTGTGCCGTTTTCGAATAATAAGATGTTTTGGTATCTACTTTCGGATGCTGGAATAATTTCGGAAACAAGAGACGAACTTCGCGATGATAAGGCTTTGAAACGAGTTTACAAAGAAAGATTTAACAACACTTATGGATTGGGCTTCGTTAATATCATAGATAGACCAACACGAGACATTACAGCTCTTAAGAAGGGCGAGGAGCTGCCCGGCCGTCGAAGAATTTCACGTATCATCAAGACCGAGAACCCGCCAGTAGTATGTTTTATCGGTAGAGTAGCCTATGAAAAATACATCGGATCCAAGGATTTCTCGTTTGGGTGGCAAGAACCAATCGACCAGTCCAGGATCTTCGTCATGCATTTTCCATTGCGCGGCGAAGCAATCGTCAGAACTCGTGAGTTACGAGATGTAGCGCAAGCCACCCTTGATCAAAAGCAGGCGCGAGTTTCATGAACTACCGAAAGGCAATCAGTCTTTGTAGTTGAGCGTGACATTGGCGCGCGCTGTTCGCGTCAAGGCATATTCTATGGTCACGAAAGCATCAGCACACTCTTGACGCCTCTGCCTTCAGGAATAGTTTGAGACTTTACGTCCTTAGACCTACCGGCTGGCTTGAGCAATTCAACGATATCGTCGAACCCATGTTCTGCGGCATGAGCTAACGCAGTTTGCCCTGACTTTAGCGTTTTCCTAACGTCAGCACCGCTATCCAACAACACCTGGACAATTCGCGAATTGCCGCTACATGCTGCAAGGATTAGGGGTGTAAAGCCAAGATTAGACTGCGCGTTCACGTCCGCCCCCAACTTCAACAGCGTCTGCACCGTGGTTAGATGCATGTTGATGACGGCAAACATAAGTGCTGTACGTCCCTCATTAGTTCGCGCATTTACGTCGACTCCTTGACGTAGCAATGTCTTCACTGTTGCAGTATCGCCTGCGAGCGCAGCAGACATCAATTGAAGATGTTCATTCACGTTCGGATCAATAATCATCTCTGCGTTCGACATAATCGCCTCCTTAACACTGTCAACTGCCCTTTTACGTTCATCCCATCGCTGTTGTAATGACTTTGACTCATTTGTTCAAAACTGAAAATGACTTATGTCACAGTCTGCGACTCGCGATCGCGCTCTTACCGCTCTGGAACTTGCGCGAAGGAAGCAGCTTAGTGAGCTTGTAAAAAGGGTGGGCTGAGCAGATCATATTCTTATGGCAACAGATAGAATCGCAGCTCTTCGTGCAACTGTTCTGTTTGGCGGCTTACCATACGAAGAATTGCGAGCTTTAGCTTCTCGCTGCACGGAGCGCAGTCTCTCGCGCGAAGAAGTATTATTCATTGCAGGCGAAGAGGCGTGTGGACTCTATGTTGTCGTTAGCGGCGCGGTGCGCGCTTTCAGGGCTGGAGCTGACGGGCGTGAGCAAGTGATACACACTGAGCGTGCTGGAGCTATCCTCGCTGACGTGCCGGTTTTCGATGATGGGACGTACCCGGCGACGGCCGTTGCCGATGAAGACTCAGTAGTTCTTTTTATCGCTAAAGGCGACGTGCGTGCCGTCTGCCTGGAACACCCAACAATCTCCCTTGCCGCACTAAAGATGATGGCTCGACGTTTGCGGCGACACGCTGAACTGGTTGAAGCACTATCGTTGCGGGAAGTCGGGCAGCGAATAGCACGTTTATTACTTGCAGAAGCCGAGAGTCGCGGCAAGAGCTTGACAGGCGGCATCACGTTCGACCTTGCTATGAATAACGGTCAGATTGCCGCGCGCGTTGGTAGTGTTCGTGAAGTGGTGTCTCGTGCGCTCGCTCGGTTACAACAAGACGGACTAATCTTGCTTGACAATCGTCGCGTGACCATCCCGGACAAAGAGCTACTCGCGCAATACTCTGGTGAAAGCTGATGCCTTCTAGTGAGATTTGAATGAAACGAAAGATCATCGGGTTCCACCAGGACGAAGAATTTCATTGGGTAGCAGACTTGGAATGTGGCCATTCGCAGCACGTGCGTCACGATCCGCCATTAACCTCACGACCTTGGGTGACGACGCCTGAAGGTCGGCGTGATCGCATTGGAGCAGAATTAGAGTGTCGGAAATGCGATGAATCGATTACCAGTGGGGGAACTGATACTCTACAACGCGCAAATAGTTAAGAGTTTTTCATAGATAACTACCAGCCTCACCAGACCGAGCAAGCAGTCCGCTCTATCAGATTCGTTGTGTCCTGCGGGTCCCCAAAACGTCGGGTGTAAACACTCGTGCGACCTAGGAGTAAATACTCTATTTCTCACCATCCTCCTGATTTAAGGTAACCACATGCTGATCGTTGCCGCTAACTTACTGGCAGAGCAACTCATGGTTGGGTAAGCCAATACAGAGCGCCACAAAGTTTCTCCAAAGCAGCGATCAGCAGTTTTTAGGATCGAGCTGAACACTCATCTTGAAGATCGAGTGAGCATGAATGCTTTAGAAGATTTTGTGAGGCCTATGTTTGCTTTAAATGTTATTAGCCGCTTCAGAAGTGAGTTGGTTACATCCGTCGCGCTCGGATGAATTGTCATCGCCATCGCTTGATCCACAATCGGGGCTTGGCTAGCTTGTAGTCTTTTCTGCTACGCAGAGAGCATCGCAATCTTCTGTTCTTGCCCTAAAACAGAGAACCCCCGAAAGCTCGTATCTCATAAGTCTCGAATTGGATCAACCACGGATGCTTAGGCTGCTACTTGAAGCCCTAAACCTAACGGAGAGATAACAATGATACCAACTCAAAAACGTATCCTCTGTGTCGACAATAACGCTTCCAGCAACTTAGCGGTTTATCTGCTTGAACGCGTTGGTTACGAAGTCAGGACGGCCAGTTCCCTAGCTGACGCAATCAATTCAGCTCAGGTTGAACGCTTCGACCTCCAATTAATAAATCATAGGTTAGTCGATGGGTTAGAAATTGAATCTTGCGAAAGACTCCATAAGTTTACCCCACGCAGTCCAATCCTCTTCTATTCGACCGTCACATACCCATATGAACAAATACAGCCGATTCATTGCCGGCAACATCAGCATAGAATGGCTCCAGTATATGTTTATGACGTCGTGGGCGGCGCCTCGCGGTTGCTGCAGAAAGAGACGGGATCGGTAGACCACACTCGAGGGCAAGACATGAAGGCAAAGAGGGCGGTGGCGATATGAAAACTGAACTCACTGGGAAGGATGACGATTCTCGATCCCGCGAGTCCGATGAGCTTCAATACGGTCGTTTCGATGGCCTAACGTTGTGCTCAAGAATTAATCGTCCAGCTTTGCATGACAAGAAAACTTGAACAGTCCAGGCGCGTCGCAAGCAGTTGGTGCAATATGTGAGGATGTAAGACTATGATCGACAAATTCAGAGGGAAACTATTACGCCGCTCATTATTCATCACCGCGTTGACTCTCATGACGCTGACTTGCTGCGTCCATTATGCGAGCGCTCAGACCGACGCAACGGTATCAAATTCAAGCAGCAAGCATATCGGCGACGATAATACTGCGGGGAATGTTGCCGTGGCCGGACCAACATTCAAGGACTACAAAGGCGTGAGGATTGGCATGACGGCCGACGAAGTCAGGCAAAAACTCGGGACACCGGAATTAAAAGATAAGACGGGAGATCTCTTCCTCATCTCGGATGTCGAGATGGTCCAAGTTGTCTATGAAGACGATGGCAAAGTAAGCGCCATCTCTATAACCTATTCAAGCAATAACGATGCCGCGCCAACCGCGCTCTCTGTGTTAGGTGAAGAGGTGGCCGCCGCTGCTGACGGACGTGTCTATAAACTCATCCGCTATCCGACAGTTGGTTACTGGGTAGCGTACAGCCGCACCGCAGGCGACGCGCCTGTAGTCTCAGTAACGATGAAGAGGATGCCGGTCATCCCGAGATGACGGAACTGCTCACCTACAATCGAACTGGTCCAACTCTAGGCGCGGTGTACAGCCGCGCTTACTAAGCTCGGCGAAACTCGGCAAGTTCCTGCGCGATGATGCCTGTTTGCCGTTTAGAAGTAGTTATGTGAACGAGTGCGGAAACGACGCCTTTAAGGCTGAAGTAGACGACTCACTGAAATCAGTCGAGTCAAGTCGGACGCCGCACGCGTTTTGTGATCGCCCTTATTCTTTAGGTGAGACTGAGGCATCGTTCTTTATTTCTTGAAGCTCCGGGGGCGTATTAAAGATTAGGATGATTTTCGTGCCGTCTTCCGCTTCGATTTCGAGTGCGTCATCGCGTCCGTCTAGGGCGGTCTTAGGTAGGATCCGTCGTACCTCGGTGACGGTATGCGTCAAGTTACGATTGTCGGCTGAACCAGTTCCGCCGACCATGATCTCCATACTTGAAGCAAGCGATCCCTTCGTATCGAAAGTGATGCCCTCAAATGACAGAGTCTCCGCCTCCTGTTGTGCTCCGAGTTCATCATTCAATACCTGGAGATCTACCATCCGGCCATGGTTACGTTTGCTGAAAGCGTCTAAGTAGGCCTGCCATTGTTCCTGTTGTATTTCACCCTGCATGTCTGTTCCTCCGTCTTGCTCAAATAAGATCTTTGCCACCGCGCCGTTGTCTGTCACTCCATCCTTTCGAGAAATTGTTTCAAAACCAGCGCCTCATTATGCTTTTCGTCTCGCGCCCCATAGATTAGCGTGATCGTTCCCTTCCTGGCTTTTTGCCTAAGTACTTCGATCAGATCATCTTTATGCCTAATCTCAGTTTCATAGCGTCCGCGGAAACGTTGCCATTTTTCGGGATCGTGATCAAACCATTTTCGGAGTTCCGTGCTCGGAGCGATCTCCTTCAGCCATAGGTCAACATCGGCCTTTTCCTTTGTTAGACCGCGCGGCCAGAGCCTGTCCACGAGAATACGCTCACCATCCTTCTTGTCCGGTTGGTCATACACTCTTTTTATCTTAATGTTCATGCCTCACTCTTTACTCGGCCTTAGTAGCCTGAGAACTCCTCTGTGCGGATATTGTCATCGTCGACCCTCGCTTCGTTCAGCGTCTTACGCATCGCTGTTACCATTGAGGCCGGACCGGCCAGGTAATAAATCGGAAGCGTTAGATCACCAACATACTTCTCAAGCATGGCTTTAGTAATGTACCCAGTCTCGCCATTCCACTTCATGCCTGATTTTTCCATCTCCGTCATCGTGCCGACAAAGGTGTAGTTCGGGTTTTTCACCTCTGCTCCCAACAGCGCATTCAGAAAGGCAGCATCTTCCGGCCTTCGGTTGGAATCGAAAAGAAAAATCTTGTGGGGAAGATTGTCATGAGCAGCTTGCAGCACGATGCTTCTAACAGGTGTAACTCCGATGCCACCGGTAAGAAAGACGGCCGAGAGTCTCGGGTTATTGTGTAGGGTAAAGGAGCCGTAAGGAGCATCCAGCGAAACTTCTGTTCCAATCTTCATTGTTCTTAAGACACGTTTGAATGCGGTATCACGCATTCGAGTCGCGAATATGAGATCTGCTTCATAGGGAGCACTCGCCAACGAGAAGCCTCGCGTGTTGCCTTCGGCGTCGGTTTCGACAGGATTGATCAGAGTAAAGTCACCAAATTGTCCCGCCTTGAAGGCAAAGCCTCCTGGCTTTTCAAAATGGAATGCCATTGTTCCATCGGCGATTTCCTCTTTTCTTAGCAATATTGTTTTGTAAATCGGCATTTTGAACCCTCTTCTCCAATTTGCGTTCGAATGGTTTCCTTGCAAAACATTCTGTAATCGTTCAATGCTTTGCGTTCTTGGTTGCGCCGGTCATTAAGCGACTCTTCTCCCTCCTCTACTCAAGTCCCTTGACTTTGTAGCCATCTCATCACTGGCTTCTCTGATGGCCGCAGCCTGCATTTCGGCGTCTCTGGCTTCCAAATTCGAAAACGCCACCACCAGCATTAGTCCGCATATCGCCAGCGTCGAAAGCACGTAAAGGACAGCTACCTGTTCGGTGAACAACAGCGCAACGACCGCAGCTGCCGCAAATAGCCAAAAGAGCTTTCTACGATGTCGCCTCTGTCTTTTCATTTTGTTTTGAAGCCTCATTGAACCCACCTCTTTCGTTTGTTTTGATCGTGCAATCATGTGTGGTGCTTCCGACGTTCATAACCGTCAAACACACTTACCACCTTCGTTTTCCCATCGCTCAACTGCTTTACTCTCATCAGTGTTTAGGATCTGATCATTCATTTTCTTAAGTCCTTCAGCTCTCAGCTGCCAGCCTCGAGGGCTAGCTAACTAAGGGCCTTTTCTTCGGCCAACATGCTTCTCAGCATCCACGCGGCTTTCTCATGGGCCATCACTCGCTGGATAAGCAAATCTTCGGTCGGTGCGTCAACGGCCGCGCGTGCAACCGAAAGTGCCCAGCGAGCCGTGCGTGCAGACGTTTCATGATCGCTTAACAATTGAGCGATCATTTCGGTAGCACTCGGTACAGCCTCAGCTTCTTGGAGGTAGGTGAGCTTCGAGAACTCGCGGTACGAACCAGGTGCAACGCAACCGAGTGCGCGAATTCGTTCGGCAATGGCATCGCCTGCCAACCAGAGTTCGTTGTACTGCTCCTCAAACATCAGGTGCAGCGTATGGAACCTCGGTCCGACGACGTTCCAGTGGAAGTTGTGCGTTTTCAGATATAGAGTGAAGGTATCAGCCAGTACATTTGACAATGCCTGACTAACTTTCTGTGTTTCTTCGTTCACCCCCCTGGAGAGTGGTATTGCCTTCATTTCGATTCCAACTGCGCTCGACATTTCTTTTCTGCCTCACCTCTTAAAGTTTATTGCTTAATGACCTCAACATTACGATTCCTACTCTAAGGTGAATCCCAAGACCCAGAAACCGTGTTATCACGCGCTCGCTACAGGTGTTTTCACTTCTTGGTGGGGATGATGTAAACCGGGGATTCATACGATGAATATGAGGTCTACACGCCACGATGTGACGTGATCTTGATTCTTAATCGCTAGCAGTACCGCCGACCGTTGCCGCGAGAACATTGAACCGGTGCTCCCACAGCGGGCCCTCGCCCCAGGGTACCCGCTCGCATCCGGCAAGTTCAGTCGCGAGCAACGATCAGCATTTGAGACGTTAATCGCAGGTGTCCCCATGCGACAGAGTGGTAACACTCGACACATCTACGTGTTACCACTCGATCTATTTTTGGTTCCTACATTCTCAGGTTTGCCGGGGTGTAATCACTCGCCCACAACAGGTGGAAACACGGTTTCGGAGGGTTGTTGTAAGTCGTAGTCTCGGAGAATGAACACGGAAACAAACAAAATACTTTGTCTTCAACTGCGCCGTCTCAGGGCATTCTTGACCACGATTCTGATCGTCGCGCTATTCCCAATCGCTGTGCAGGCTCAGACCTGGTCCTACACAGACGAGACCCTTGATTACATTCTTGAGCTCCCATCAGCGAAGTGGCGGGCAATTAAAGTGTGGAGCATCGCTCATACGAATACGGAGTTTAGGTACGGTGAGCGAAACCCGATAAATTTACACATACGCAGAGAATTAGTAGACGCAAATGTGTCACCCGCCGACTTGGTCCAGCGCCGTCAAAGATTGGATCGCGTCTCTCTCCGAGGGTACGTGAAAGGAAAAGATGAGAGTTTCGTAGGACGATTGAACGACGCTAAATACTCTTACGAATACATCAGGACAGGTGAACCGATGGCCGGCCTTGTGTATTACCTGGAAGCCGACAACCGCATTGTTTACAGGCTGGAATTCACTGGACCCTCAGATAAGTTGCGGAGGCTGTCTGATCAAACCGAATTCATCGCGCGGAGTTTCCGTCTACGTTAAGAGCCCCTTCGCAAGTAAAGGATTAGTCACTAGGGTAAACACTTGCTGCCTTGAGTATTAATACGCTTCGAGAAAGAGTCTCTTTTATTTAGCCTATAAGCACTGCTAAGGAAGGCCAGAACAGATATGAACGACAACTACAAACACTTATTAACTCAGATTGCGCGGCCAAGTGATGATCCAGTTCGCGCCGCTAAGCTGAGTGCAGCTCTAGACAATCGTCTGGCGAATTTCAGAAGACTTAGAAGGATGAAAAGAATACGAAAGATCCGCGGTCTGTCCGCCAAACAATTAATGGAAAGAAAAAATGAGTCAGCGCGCCGCCATTCAATCTAAACCGGCGACTGTTTCTAGAGCTCCGCCAAGCTGCGTTCGCAGATAGAACCCCGCATTTGCCAGGCATGGGAATCTCGTAACTACGTCAGCACAAAGATAAGGAGCGAATGTTGTACGAATTGAAGAATAAATCGCCTTTGCATTGTAGGCGTTGTGACTCTGAGAGTGGGCGTCTGATCAAGTTCAAGAGTCCAGACAACCGGCCAGACTACCCTTGCAGCGCCTGTGTCGAGCAAGAGGACAAGCGAGAAATAAATTTCAGTCCGTCCTGGAAACGCTCGCGACGTCCCATTGTCGCGTCGAACGTCAGCACATCCTGAGGACCGAAAGGACGAATTAGCGGGAGGATGTCGAAAACCAACAATCAAAAGCCACGAGGGACGGAGCGAACATTGCGTGATGACCACTCGGAACTGGATAAACTCATAAATAAGCTACTCAAAACGCTCGACCAGAAGAATAAAGCCAAAAGCTTTGAACTTCTCGATCTGCTGTGGGCGCGACTGGCCGTTCACATACGAGCCGAGCATCTCTGTTTATTTCCATCTATCATGGACGCGTCGCTGGCCAATTTCACTGGTGGTTGTGACTCTCCGCAATATGATGAGGCAAAGAACGCTATCGACCTGCTCAGGGAGGACCATGACTTTTTTATGCGTGAGTTGGGAACGAGCGTCAATACTTTGCGGAAACATCAGATTTGTTCCGACAACAGCGTAATTCGCAAGCAGCTTGGAGACGTCCGGCGTTCTGTTCTCAGAGTCCAGGGTCGACTAGATATACATAATCAGTTGGAAGAAAATCATGTCTACAAGTGGGTCAATCTACTGTTAGACGAGGCTAAACGCTTAGCCGTTATGGCCTGCATTAGGCATGAAATTGAGAAGTTGCCTCCACGATTCAAAGTCTGATTCCCACTAAAGGCTATCTGGCCCATGTGGCCGATAACTGTTAGGTTGCTAAAATCCTGCCGAAATTCATTACGGTCAACTCCGTCCTTATTATCTAGCCTGAAGCGCGGCCGGTTTCCTCCAGGTGTTGCAACGCTGAAGGTTCCATCAAATAGTTATCTCAATTGCCACACGTCTCAGGCTGACGTGCTGCTAGACTGGGTTATGAATGGGCACAAACGAGCGTCGCGTTAGTTCGCGCTGGCTTACATCAACTGTTTTCGGTATTGGCATGGCCTCGCTGTTTAGCGATCTCAGTCACGAGGCAGTTACTGCGGTGCTTCCTGCGCTGCTTGCTTCGATGGGAGTTGCCGCCGGCGCACTTGGCACAATTGAAGGCGTCGCCGATGGGCTATCGAGCGTGGCAAAGCTATATGGTGGTTGGTGGACGGACCGACTACATCGTCGGAAGCCCCTCTGTGCTTTTGGATACGGGACGATGGCGATCGCGACGGGCGTTATTGCTGCCGCTACGACTTGGCCGGTTGTCCTTCTGGGTCGCGCACTGGCGTGGATTTCCCGAGGCATACGCACTCCCGCACGAAAGGCACTCCTGGCGGAAGCCGTCACGCCTCAAACCTATGGTCGCGCGTTTGGCTTCGAGCGCACGATGGACACGCTTGGGGCAGTCATTGCGCCACTCGCCGCACTGGCGCTGTTAAGGTTTGGATTAAGTCAGCGTAGTGTCCTTTGGCTTTCAGTCATTCCTGCATTTTTAGCAGTCGGTGCAATTCTCTTTCTAGTACGCGAGACTGCGAATCGCACGCCGAGCCCTCACCCGTTCCTTGCTTCGCTCCGGGGCCTTCCAAAAAGGTTTACGCGCTTCCTCTATGGCGTTGGACTCTTCGGCGCAGGCGATTTCGCGCACTCGTTGATGATCTTATATGCAGTCGCGTCCCTGACTCCGAAATTTGGCGCGGCGCGAGCAGTCACGATCAGCGTTGGTCTCTATGCTCTTCATAATATCGTTTATGCGGGGATTTCTTATCCGGCCGGGGCGCTGGCCGACCGATTCAGCAAACGCGCACTCCTCGCGCTCGGGTATACGACGGGTGCTGCGACTGCGCTAGTGCTCGCCTTGAACATCAGCAGCATCCCGGCCTTGGTAGTCGTCTTTGTTCTCGGCGGGGCATACGTCGGGGTGGAAGAAACTCTGGAGGATTCAATTGCTGCGGAACTCTTGCCGGAGGCTGTTCGTGGAATGGGCTTCGGAACAATGGCTTTGGTTAACGGAGTCGGCGACTTCGTTAGTAGCATTTGCGTTGGCTGGCTCTGGGCGGCGTTCGGTGCAAGGGTAGGATTCGGGTTCGCCGTATTGCTAATGACAATCGGAATCGTCATGGTATGGACCATGCGATACCCCGCTCAAGAAGAAAGCACAACCTCCTCGTAAGGTCTCGAAACAGCAAAGTCAAAAGCTATTAGTGACCGAGCGCGCTCGAAGAAGGTTTCCGTTAAAGCGAACGGGTTAGTTATTGGTACTCACCATTAAGGTAGAGTGGGGGCATTCAACAACCGGTTTTGGGAGCAAACGGTGCCAGCGACAAGATGGTGCCCCAATCCGACTCAAATTATCAGCCGGCCACGGTAAGCACCTATCCGGGCAAGTGGAAACTCGGTTTCCTTTCTTGCGAATGAATGCAGAAATGTAAGTGAAGCGTAGAGGGATATTGAAATGAATCCAATCATTAACTTTGAACGAATTCTATGCCCGGTAGCTCAGTCTCATGAAACGGACGAGGGTCTACACTATGCGATTGCATTGGCGCGCTCCTACAGCGCAAAGCTCTTCGTCTTAACTTGCCGCGATGAGTTACCCATAGATGCCGGCGAAAAGGAAGAGGCAATGCGTGTCAGCATCAAAAGGGCGATGGAACATTCATTCATTCGCTTCCCAGGTACGGCTGATCATATCGATTGGGAGTTGGTCGTTCTCCAGAGCACCCGTCCGTCAGATTCAATAAAACGCGAGGCTGAGAACAAGAATGTCGACCTTATCGTCATGAGTTCGCATCGTCAGCCGTCCGCCGCTGTACTGTTGGGATCGACCGCAGAGGCTATCTCTCGCACGGCCCCGTGTCCGGTTTTGGTAACTCGTGGTGGGCAACTTGATCATCGGAGTGCAATTGGTAGTTCTGATTTCAAGAAGTTGCTCGTTGCTTCGGACTTCTCACGCGATTCAGAGCTAGCGCTTCGCTATGGGCTCTCGCTGGCCCAGGAAAATCAATCGGAGTTGCATTTGCTTCATGTTATGAGTGCGTCTAAATCTGAAGGCGGTGAAATCGCCTGGACTGCGCAAACGGAGGAAGGTCCATATCACTTGGCAGCGAGGCGACTTCACGAGTCAATACCTGCCGAGGCTCACCTATGGTGCCAGGTGACTCATACGGTCCGTGCAGGCACGCCTTATCGAGAGATCGTGTCGTATGCAGTTGAACATGAGATCGATCTCATTTGTGTCGGCGCAAATGGACAAGGTTCTAAACTCGGTACACTTTTCGGATCAAACACCGAGCGCGTTTTGAGGAGGTCCCCTTGTCCGGTTTTGGTCACACGGCCGCTGAAGTTAGCCGAGGGAGGATCGCTACAAGCAGAGAGGTGACAGATGCTGCTCACGAAGTTCGTTCAGTTATTGGAAGCCATGAGGCGAAGGCGTAGGCTTCTGGCTATGCCTCACTCATTTGGGATGAATTTATAGCCTATCCACGGCTCAGTCAGGATGTGCGAGGGATGTTGAGGGTCTACCTCGATCTTGTTCCGCAATTGATTAATGAAGACACGTAAGTAGTTTGATTGTTCGGTCGATTCGGAACCCCACACAGCCTGGAGTAGCGCCCGACGCGTCACCACTTTACCCGCGTTAGTCGCCAGATAAGTCAGCACGTCAAATTCTTTTGGGGTGAGCTTGACTTCTCGTCCAGCTACAACCACCAGACGTGTATCTGAGTCTATCGTCAGATCGCCCACGGTCAGCAGAGAAGGATGGTTATCAGCGTCAGACAGTCGCCGAAGCATAGCGCGCACGCGCGCAAGCAGTTCATCCAGTCCGAAAGGTTTTGTGATGTAATCATCCGCCCCCATGTCCAGTGCGGCCACTTTGTCGCTCTCGAACTCTTTGGCTGAGAGCACAATAATCGGGACGGAAGAAAACTCGCGCACCCGGCGACACACTTCAAGTCCAGACACTTTCGGCATGGCCAGGTCCAGAATAATCAGGTCGGGTATTTCCTTGCGAAGTTCATCGAGTGCTTCCTCGCCGCCCGGGGCGGTGCGTACCTCATAACCACGTGGCGGCAGGCTCGCCCGCATGACACGCAGTATCTGCGGTTCGTCGTCTACAACAAGGATGACCGGCTTTCTTGTCATGTTCCGAGACCTCTCATGAAAGCTTCAAACAACCTTATTGTCTACATTATGAAGTGCAAATGTGAATACCAGTCTCGCTGTGAACCCAAATCCTTCATCACGGGCTTCATTATGCCGAGTGCAATATTTAGGTCCATCCCCTAGTCACTGATGCCATCATTCAGGCGCGTACTTAAGTACGGTATGTTTATAAAGGCGCCCCTCAAGGATCCATCATCGTCTCGCGCGTCTACTTAGCAGTATCGTTCATGATTGCTGGAGTATGTATGTGATTGCGGATCGTATTCGCACCGCTCCAAACGCGGAGACAGTCCATCACGACAGTCTGATTACAATTCGGACGGGGCTAGTTCACGCTCGATTTCCTGACAACCTTAGCAAGTGAGATGTCAAGAAGTCATAAACAAAGAGTTAAGAGTCTATCAATGACGCATCAAAAGACCATCAGTCCATAACCATTGTCTCCAATCCGTGTGATACTTCAAGAGGAGGTGAAGGTAATGACTCAAGTTCAACCGAAAACATCCGTGGAACTCACCGCGAAGGAACAGGAGTTGGCCACTCTTACCGCGCCGCTCCTCACATTTAACCTTGAGAAGGAGATCGAGCGACTGCGCCGGGAAGAACACTGGCTGAAGGATGGTCGGATCTCAGAGACTCTGGTGAAGTATTCGGACTTCAGGATCGTCCTAATTTTGATGCAGGCTGGAACGCTAATGCAGGAGCACAAAGCCGACGCCAGAATCTCCATTCATGGTCTCAGCGGTAGACTGATGGTCCACTTGCCCGAGAAGTCAATTGAGCTCACCGCGGGAGACTTGCTGGTACTCGAAAAATGTCTACCGCATGATGTGAATGCGCTTGAGGATAGTGCCTTCTTGCTTTCGATTTCCTGGCCGCACCGGTAATGAGCAACAATCAAAAGGATGACCGGGCTCCCCTGTTCATACGCCTCGCCCTATCCCGAAAGCTTTCGCAACGTCATTCTCTCCAACTTGAAGTGCGAAGGTGAACACAGCTCCGTGGCCAAACTCACTCTCGACCCAAATCCTGCCGCCGTGTGCTTCAATGATGCCACGCGTTATAGCCAGGCCCATCCCCGTGCCACTAGTGCCATCGCTACTCACTCGCGAACTGCGGTAGAACTTGTCGAAGACGCGATCAAACTCATCCGCTTCTATGCCTGGTCCATTGTCCTTTACGCTGATCAACAGCTCGTCTCGTTCCAGACGTGCGCTTACGACGATCTCAGTTCCGGCGGGTGAGTATTTGGCCGCGTTCTCGACAAGATGCGTAAGCCCCTCAGCAATCAGGGGAGAGTCTACTTTCACCAACGGCAGGTCTTCAGAACAATCAATCCTTACGCGATGATGGCGCAACTCTCTCTCGCAGCGGTCAAGCACGTTGGCGCAAATCTCAGCGACAGCGCCCAACTGCATTGAGGGTCGCAGCTCGCCTGCTTCGATGCGAGCCATGCCAAGTAGATCTTCGACCAGCCGCGTCAAACGTGCGGCCTCTTCGCTGATGATGAGATGGAATTCTTGTTGCTGGGCGTGGTCCCAGCGCAAGTCTCCTTGCAATAAATTGTCTATCGCTGTGCGAATCGAGGTAAGCGGCGTGCGCAAGTCGTGTGAGACAGACGCAAGCAGCGCTGACTTTAGCTCATCACTCCTCTTCAGCGCTTCGGTCAGGTTCCGTAGCACATCTTCCGCGTGTTTCTGCTCCGAGATGTCACGAATGATTCCGCTATAAAAGTTTGCCCCATCGCTCTTCCACGACGCTACGGACAACCCAATTGGAAACTCTGTTCCATCTTTTCTCAGCCCGTGCATCTCAACAGTTCTGCCGATTATGTGAGGCTCTCCGCCTGCCCGGATTCGCTTCACACCGTGATGATGAGCTTCTCTATAACGCTCAGGCATTAGCATTGTTAACGGCTCTCGTAGCACCTCCTTCTCTGTGTAACCGAATATCTCTTCTGCTCCTTTGTTCCATTGAATGATGTTTCCATCGCTGCCCGCCAGAATGATTCCATCCGTGGCCGATTGCACAACGGAGCGAAACTTCGTTTCTGACTCGCGCAAGGCAGCCTCCGAGCGATTGCGTTCGGTTACGTCGGAGACCACACAGATGATCGACTTGATCTCGCCTCTTCGGTTGCGCAATGGCCCAGCCGACACGCTGACGTTGATCGCTGAACCATCCTTCCTTTGACAACGCATCTCGCAGCCTGTAAACACACTGCCACGACGTGCAGCCTCCATTTTTGCACGGAATGCTTCTTCCCCATCTGGTACGACGATCGGCAGCGGCAAATAGCGTACTTCTTGCGCAGTCCAACCAAAGAGACGCTCAGCCGCAGGGTTCCATAACCTCACTTTTGTATCGACGTCGAGAACGACGATTGCCAGAGGAGTAGCCTCAACCAGCGCCTGTAGCGACTGGTTCGCTTCCCTCAAACTCTCATTAGCACGTTTGCGCGACTCGCTCAGCGCGCTGATCAATGTCGCGACCGCTACGAATACGGTGAGTCTCAGAGCATCGTTCCAGCTGAGCGTAAACTGCAAGCGAGGTTGAAGCAGGAAGAAGGCGATAATCCACGTGGAGAGAAACGTGGCAACCAAACCGGGCTTGAGTCCACCGTACCAGGCGGTCACCATCACAGCCGCCAGGAACAACAAAAAGACAGTCGGCTCCAGTACGACCCGAAACAGCGCGGTCAGCAAGAACGCAGCCGCTACCGTAAGGATTGCGACTCCGTAGCGCAAGATGGGGGTCGGCATCGTTTTCTCAAGCACGTCGCGGGACGTTGCGTTGGCGCTTTCAGCATCAATGCCAACCATCGTTATTCTCCTGACGTGCGGCGAGTAGAAACGACTCTTTTTCTAGTAACGCCGCCCGCTCGCACGAAACAGAGGCTCTGCAACGACATGTTCCGCCAGAAACCAGACCTGAAGTTCATTCGTGAGAATCACATTGCTCACCAGGAGGTCCTTCGCCCCATCATCGCCGGCTTCTGCGGCTTGTCTAGCCATGGTCCGCGACTTCAACAGAATGGCTTCGTCTCCAGGTAATAGTCGAGACAACTGAACCGGCATCTCCTCCCGGGCGCCCGGAAATCGAGGAATGATGGACGTCTCGGCGACATGATGCGACATTGCGATGCTGATCCCGCCCAGGGTTTGAATCCGCTCCGGCGAGCGCATCCACCAATTCGCTCTGTTCCTTGTAATGCTTGTCGTAGAGCAGATCCAGTTCATAGAAGGTCGGCCCGGCGACCTGCCAGTGATGTTTCTTGAACATGTCGCGTAGCGTGATTTCGCGTCGGATGAGTTCGTTGAGATTTTCCACGCTCGCCTTGCACACGGCCTCAGTCCAATGCAATCGACAGCTCCAATCACGCCGTAAGAATGAATCTCTTTCGTGTCCTGTTCCACGAGCGGTCGCGCGGGGTTCGGGATACTGCGGTCTTTGACAGAATTACTCTTCGTCGCATTCTTCCTTTCGTCTTGTTTCCACTGCCACATTGTTGCGCGGCGGCGAGAACGTCATTCATAGCCACAGGCGATGCGCCAGGCTCCTGAAGTTTCCACAGTATAATCATCATGACCCGAACAAACGCACTCGCAACGCAAAGAAGCGGGTCTTGGAAATGTCCCATCATCCTGACGCAGGCCGCTCCGTGACTGGCTTGCCAGACGCTCCCGGCAGGACGGCTTTGGCACCCCCAGCCTCTTCACCTTTTAGAAGGGCATCCAAGTCAGAATAGGCATAAATCGTGGGCGCATGATTTTGCATCAGGCCTCCAGTATCGGCAGTGGGACCATAGTTGCTGTGCAAGTCATGCCCAAGCATGCGGAGCATTGCCATGAGCTGCCCGCGATGGTGTGAAGTATGGGTCAAGCGACGCGTCATGACCCAGGCCCGTGTGCGGCGCACATCAAAGAAGGGGGTCTCTTCCTCCCACCAGGGTTCGCCCTTCTCACGCAAGGCACCCAGTCGTTTGCCGCTATCCTCTGCATAACGCTTCATGAACTCCAAGCGAGTTTCCTCGTGCGGGAGGGGTGGTGCACTCACGTCGATCCCAAGCATATTACGAAACCAGAGATCCTCACTCACACACTGATGGACCATTTGCTCGTGCACGCTGCGGCCACGAGGATCGCTCTGGTGCGGGCGCACGTGAAGATCCTGATCGCCGAACTCACTCCAGACGCTGATTACTTTGATCCGTTCGGTTTCATAGGTCTCGAGCAGAAAATCGTATTTCATAATGACTCGATCTGCTTAATGCTAGTGGTCTTCTTGATCGCTTTCACATCACAACTAAAATGAGAAAATGGCGGCAAACTCCGATCGAATATTGTGAGCAGTGTAGCTTGGGATGCCGCGAAACAACGGCAACACTCCAAAACGATCTGTTGCACGTGTCCGATAAAGACCTTGTTCGTAGCCAAAGGTCACGAACGAATTCCACTTGTACTGCAAATTGCCCGAGAAGAGATCGCTTCTTGAGCCACGCGCGCCAAAGCGCCGCGCGTCACGCGCTGTGGCTTGGTCATATCCGTAATAGACATAAGCAGTCCAACCGGCGTTTCGTCCTGTGGGATTGGCGTCAAAGATGCGTGAAAGCGGGAAACCAAGCTGGACAAAACCGCCCTGAGCTCGCACGGGTCGTTGCGGCGCTACCGACGGCACGCCGTTGCGCAGACCAAACACTATCGTTGAGGCTCCGTCGATTGATGCAGCCGTAGCAGTCGAAATCAAGCCTTCCGTATCGTTAAAGTTGGACAAAAGTTGTCCGGCAAAGAAAAATCTAAGGTCCGATCCGGAGTAATACTTTCCGACTGCCGTCAGGAAGCGTGTGGGCAATTGGAATTCAGCGGAGTATCCGTTGCTGTCGCTGCTGACTTCCGCTCCGCTTGGGAACGCGGGTCTAAATGGTGCGGGTACGCTCGCCGCTGTAACGATTGCAGTACGGCGTGCGTGCTCGACGCTGAAGATGAGTTGCGCCGGCACCACCCCGGCAGCTTTGTCGAGTTGCCACTGGGTAACAAAACGTCCTTCGATTGCCGGACGTTGAGAATCCGCTCCCTGTCGTTCACCAAATCCCAACTGGTCTGCGACGTTGGTTGGTAGATCTCCAAACGCGGGAAAAACGATCGCAAATTCCGGTTGGAAAGCGAGCGAGCGAGACCCGCCAGCTTTTAGGTTATAGCCAACGCGAACCTGGGGCGCACGTTCGTAAGCTGCTCCGTAACCTAAACCTCCGAAATTGGTGTTCTCGATTGTATTCGGCAGGGTCGAAGAAACGAATGGAGTCCAATCCTGCCCGAACAGCAGGTATCCAGTCGCATTTTCTGACAGTCTGCGATCGATTCGCGCCCATGCCAGCCGAATTGACGGCTGACTAGAGCGGATCGCAGAGATGTTTCGGTTGTTGACCCGAGTGAAGTTGCCTTCGAAATCGAACTCGAGTTTGCCTGTGATGACAGTTTTCGGAGCTGCATCGAGCCATTCGAAATTCGCGCCAAAGCGAAAGGCACGTACCTTCAGATGAAATTCTGGAGAACCATTTGGTCCGGTATCCGAAGCGAGTAGAGGCAGTGGAAAGTCATTACCCTGAGGCGATGAAGAGTCATGGATGATGCTGGTTTTGAAAAATCCGTAGAGCTTCAAACGCGCTCCTGTGCCGAGTTTGATGTCCGGAATGAGCCCTTCTCGTTTAGGCGGATCAATACCTAGCAAACGTACTGGGGCAACAGCGGCGATCACAGTGGGTGCTGGTGCAGGCGTCTGAGGCTTACTCGAAGCTGCAGCCTCATCCGATCCATTGGCAGGAGAAGACACTTTCGCAAGAGCTTTGGCCGGAACGACTGTTCGCAAGGCTTCATATTCCGGGCCTGTAAGCAAGCCTTTGTCGAGCAGCAGACTTGCCAGACGATCCCTTTGCTCGCTGGGGTTCCCGCTGGCTGCAATTGAATGCCCTTCAGCTTCAGTGAGGATTCCTTTAGTGATTAGCACGCGTACAAGCGGATCGGCGATAAGAACCTCATACTTAGGATTGGTTTCGGTGGCCTGGGTCGACGAGTAAGGATTCGGTAATTTCTCCTTCGTTTCTCTACCTGGAGCCATGCCATTAGTCTCGCGGTTTTGGTCAGGCTTTGTCACTACCGATTTAGTTGTATCACTTGGCACTTGCGAGAATGCCGTCTGCGCCAAGAACAGTGAAAGGATAAGCATCATTAAAGTTTTGATCATGATCAAGTTCCTTTCAAAAAAGCGCGCGCGTGAAGAGACTAAACGCGCGGTTTTTGGGCGAGTAAAAAAGCTCGACGGTCGATGGCCGTATATCTAACGCACTCTATCGTCCCGGGTTCCCTCAGAAGCTTGCGGTCGATCCTCTGCACGCTCCCGTTCCTCTACGACTCGATCTCCCTCAGTCAAACGCTGGCGCTCGCGCTCGTAGTCTTCGCGCGGATCGCGGCCAGTCACTTCGGCGTACCATGCCGGATGGTGCGTCCAAGCCCACTTGGTTGTGACTGTGCCGTTGGTCATTGATTGGAAGGTGCCCGGTTGGGCTGCAGTGCCTTCGTAAAGGTGGATGATGAAACCAGCCAGCATCGCAAGCGCGGCTAAGTCATGAAGAACATAACACACCGCTACCAGCCATCGGGCTATTACATCATCAAACCACAGCAATAATCCGGTGATGAGGAAAATAACAGCGCAAACAGCAATGGTCCAATAGTAGAGTTTTTGTCCACCGTTGAAGAAACCTGTGTCTTTCGGTGCCACAGCTTCCCTGTTCGTGACATAAGCTTTGACTTCGCGCATCCACCTCTTATCGGCAGTGGTCCAATGCATTGGCGCGAACCAATTCAAAAACTGAAAAAAGAACGCGATGGTGAACACTAACCCAAACCACGGATGTAGGAAGCGCGTCAATGGTCCACCACCGAAGAGCGGCGTCAGCCAGCGATAAAGCCACGACGAATAAATTGCAAATCCGGAAAGAAGTGAAAGGATAAATGAGATCGCGACGGTCCAGTGTAAGACGCGGGTGTAGACAGTGTGCCGCAGGAGCTCGCCGCGGTGTACGACAGTTTGCCCATGACGGCTAAATGTCCGCCGCGCCTTTTCATCGAAACGTTCGACAGAACTGCTCATGGCTTCTCCTCTCTGGCAGCCTCGACCTCATCAGGATGGTGCGTTAGCACAGGCTTATCTTCGGGCTGGGGGACCTTTGGTCCAACCGTTAAACGGTGAAAGAACACGCCAAGGATTCCTAATCCAGCCAGTAACAATCCGGTTGGTTTAGCCAGCCATTTCCACACTGTGTAACTTGGTGGAATGATCGGATTACTGGGCAGGCCGCCATAAAGTTCGGGCCTCGTGATGTCATGCAGCACATAGATGACATGCGTCCCGCCAATAGATTGAGGATCATAGACGCCCGCATTCGCGAATCCGGACTGCGTTTGAAGTTGTGTCGCTCGCGTGCGGGCAATCTGCACCATGTCCTGTTTCGTGCCGAAATGTAGACAACCTGTGGGACAGGCTTTGATACATGCAGGTTCAAGTCCCTGGCCTACACGGTCTGAACAGAGAGTGCATTTGAAAACCTTATTTGTTTTCGGATTAAATTTCGGAATATCGAACGGACAACCAGAGATGCAGTAACCACAACCGATACAGTTCTCCTGCTGAAAATCAACAATCCCGTTTTGATACTTGATGATTGCTCCATCGGCGGGGCAAGCGCGCAGGCAACCAGGATCTTCGCAGTGCATGCACTGATCCTTGCGCATGAGCCACATCAAGTTTCCCTCGCGTTCGTGTTCGACAAACTTAATCAGATTCCAGTAGTTCCACTCCGTAGAGGGCATGGTCTGATAAGTGTCATCAAAGGTGGTCTCTCGGAAGGGATGATCGTTCCATTCGACACAGGCGACCTCACAGGCTTTGCAACCAATGCACGTTGTCACGTCGATGTACTTGCAAACCTCTGCCTCGCGGCGTGTGCCCTGACCAGGAATCGGTCCGGGATGGGCCGAGATTTCCTGTATCTGAAATGTTCGTGGATTGCTCATCTCATGCCCCTCCTTTCAGGCCTTCTCGATTTTCACAAGGAAGCCTTTGAACTCCGGTGTATAGGCATTCGGATCGGTTGCAGCCGGTGAGAGCAGATTAGCCGGATTGAGCGCAGTCTTGCCTTCATCCTCCTTAATACCGCGATAGCCCCAATGAATCGGCACTCCGATCTGATAGGTCTTTTTGCCATCGATCATCATCGGTTTGATCCGTTTTGTAACCATCGCTTTCGCGATGTATTGACCCCGAGCGCTTGAGACTTTCACCTTCTCGCCGCCGCGAATCCCCAGCTCATCCGCAAGCTGTGCCGGAATTTCGACGAATGGCTCCGGCACAAGCTGAACATTCATAGGATTGTTCTTGGTCCAGTAGTGGTAATGCTCCGTCAGACGATAGGTAGTGCACACAATATTGAATCCCTGATCAGGAGTTCCATACTTATCCAGGTCGGAGCGGAATATCTTTGCCACCGGATTGTTGGATTGGTTCGGATGAAGCGGATTGGCAATCGGACTTTCTACTGGTTCGTAGTGCTCCGGGAATGGACCGTCAGCAAAAGCCGCCAGCGGGCCAAAAATTCGGCCCACGCCTTCCGGATTCATGATGAATGGTCCCATATGATCCGAAGGTTTTGAATCGGCTTTGAAATCAGGCACATCATTGCCAACCCATCTCTGTTGCTCGTCGTTCCACCAAACCTGGCGGCGCTCTGGGTCCCAGGGCTTTCCCGAAAGGTCGCAGGACGCGCGGTTGTACATCACACGGCGATTTGCGGGCCATGACCAACCCCAGTTCGGATAAATCCCAAGGCCTGAAGGATCTTCAGTGCCACGACGTTGCATTTGTGCTCCCGCCTCAGTCCATGAGCCTGAATACAACCAATTTCCACAGGCAGTCGTACCGTCGTCGCGCAGCCATGCGAAACCCGGTACTTGTTGGCCTGCTTTGATGGTGACTCCAGGCTGGGCTGGATCTGTTAGATCAGCCACCGCCTTTCCGCTAATTTCCTTCGCCACTTCAGCCAGCGAAGGATTCTGAGGTGTCGTATAGGGCCACGTTAGATTCAAAATCGGATCCGGAAACTTGCCACCCTCCTTTTGATAAAGATCGCGGACTTTCAAAAATATTCGGGCAAGAACTTCCTGATCGACTTTCGCGTCTCCTGGCGGAGGAACAGCTGCGTATTTCCATTGCAGCCAACGAGCTGAATTGACGAACGTGCCATCCTTTTCAGCGAAACCGGCACCAGGAAGACGATAGACGGTGGTATTGATTTTACTCATCTCGTCTTTTGTGATACCCGGCGAGGTCCAGAATCCTGCCGTCTCTTCCGGAAAGAGCTCACAAACCACCAGCCAATCAGCCTTCTTCAGTGCTTGGATGTTCTTGTGTGAGTTCGGCCCAATGGCTACGCCATTCATGCCGAAGGCAATCAACCCTTTTACTTTGCCGCTGTACATCTCATCCCACATTTCCGTCCAGGAAAACTTGCGGTCGATCTTCGGAAGATATTGATAGTTGAAGTCGTTCTCCTTTTTGGCCGAATCGCCGTATAGCGCCTTGAGAAAAGACACTGTGAACTTTGGTGTATTGGACCAGTAGTTAAACGAGTCCCACTCTGTTGGTTTAGACGCTGTGGGAGTTGTGCGCTTCAGATAGGTTGCCAGATCCGTATCAGTGGGAGCTGGTATTTTGAGGTAGCCAGGAAAGATATCAAACACTCCACCCATGTCTGTGGCACCCTGAATGTTTGAATGACCTCGCAGTGCATTGACGCCCCCACCGGCCCGACCCACATTGCCGAGCAAGAGTTGAAGCATCGCAGCGGAGCGGATTATCTGAGTGCCATTGGTATGTTGCGTCCAACCAACAGCGTAGATGATTGTCGCCGCCTTTTTCATGTCGCCGTCCTTGCGGATGGAGGTGAAGAGATCGGCAGCCTTGATGAATTGATCCTTAGGAATTCCGGTGATGCGTTCCACCATCTCCGGGGTGTAGCGCGAATACTGTTGTTTCAGAAGCTGGAAGACAGAACGCGGATGCTGCAACGAAAGGTCATATGCGACGTTCGCCGGAAGCATCGGGGGAGGCTTTGCTCCTCCCTGCGCCGCGGCGCCGACCGGACCAGCCGCCTGATGTCCTGCTCCCGTGGTTCCAGCGCCTTGCGGAGGCGTGGATGGTCCTGAACTAACTTGCGGCGATTTTCTTTCGAAATCGCGCGTCGCCTCGTTTGAAACTTTGGATCGACTTGAAGCAATCTGTGTGGCAGCACCTGACCCGGCCCCTGTCGCGCTTGTCGGCCCCAGGTTCCCACCCGCTTCATAGTTCCAGGTAGACTTGTCGTAAGTCTGACCCGCAGCGTCAAATCCTGAGAACAAGCCATCTTCAGGCAGCTTAAAGCCTTCTTTGACGACGAAAGCTGCATTGGTGTAGTTGACGAGATAGTCTTTAGCGATGCGATTGTTCTGAATTGCGTAATTGATTACGCCGCCGAGGAAAGCGATGTCAGTTCCAGCACGGATCTGCAAAAAGAGATCAGCAGTCGACGCAGTCCGAGTGAATCGCGGATCGACCACGATCATTTTGGCGTTACGTTTCAGCTTGGCTTCGATGGGCCACTTGAAGCCACAGGGGTGGCACTCGGCGGGATTCCCACCCATGATCAACATCATGTCTGTATTCTTGATGTCGATCCACCCATTGGTCATTGCGCCGCGTCCGAAGGTGGGCCCCAAACTGGAGACCGTCGGACCGTGTCAAACCCGGGCCTGCGTTTCGAGATAGCAGACCCCCAAGCTGCGCATTGTCTTGACCGCGAGAAAATTCAGCTCATTGGTATCGGTGCATCCGCCGATCCAACCCATCGACTCGAGACGATTGACGGTATAGCCGTTCTTGTCCTTCTCGATGAACGTTTCGTCGCGAGTTTTCTTAATCCAGCGAGCAATCTCGCTGGTTGCGTCGTCCCAGCTAATATCAGTCCAGTCAGTCGAACCCGGTCGCCGCACCTGAGGTTTTAGCAAGCGCCGATCGTTGACAATCTCCTGTTCCAGCGAAGCGCCCTTGGGACAGAGCGTGCCGCGGTTAATCGGGTGATCTGGATCCCCCTCAACGTGGACCACCTGTGGAACGACGTTCTTCGCTTTGTCACCAATAGTATGAATGATTACGCCGCAGCTGACCGAACAGTAGGGGCAGGTGCTTCTAGTCTCCGTCGTGCGAGCGATCTTTAAGCCCTGCGTCTGCGCATACACGGGAGCGAGACTGAATCCGAAGGCAGAAAGCCCTGCGCCTCCGACAATCGTGGTCTTGATAAATGTTCTTCGAGAGACTTCCATGGCCTACCTCCATTCCGAACGCACGGCTATTGAATGATGACGAGGAACTGACTGATGACAGGGAAAGTATGCGAGTGTAGTTAGCGAGGGAAAAGGCAGCGGGATAATAGCCTTCGGAACTTTCCGGACAAAAGATCGGGAAGATGTGCGTGAGCGACAACATACGCCTCACATTCTCATCTCCGGTTTAATGCAGAAGAGGTTTGAGTCCGGAGATTATGCCGAATTAGATTGAGTGTCAACCCATATTTTACGCGGGAGCCTAAAACGGTTTTAACGCGGAAATGCTCGACGAATGCTCTATATTCGACACTGCTCTGTCATTGTGACACTCGCAATTTGAATTCAGGGAGCACCGCACTGCCCGCCTTCTACAAACCTACCAGATTCAATTCAATTTTCGTGTAACCATGTTCGTGAGCCCAAACATCCAGCGCTGCCGCAGAAACTTCATCGACCAAGGGAACGGCAAAGCCGACTCGCGTTAGGTCTACGCCTTTGATGTAATGCTCGCAGGTATCACAAGCTTCGATTCTGATGTGGTCGTATTCGGGGGTGTGAAAATAACCCAGTTTTGTTGGCCGCTCTTCGCCACAATAAGCGCAGGCGACGCGTCTGAACGACCAGTTAATTGTGCAGGTTGCACAGACAAGATCTCGATTGCCACTCTCTGAGGTCGGATCTCTGATCTGAAGAAAGCTTACTTGCGGCATACCGCCGCAGAGTGGACAACGTCTTTCAGTGCTTTCGAAGGCTCTATCAAGTGGCTGGCCACCTGACTCGGCCAACCAGCGCAAGTACGGTTGTAAGAATGCTTTCGCAAAAAACTGTTGGTCGGTCGGATTGTGCCAATATTCCAAAAGCATCTCGTCAGCTGTTCCGCTCGTTGCTGACATAAGACGTCGTGCTTCTTCGGCAAGCGGCGTCGATCCATTCGCCTCAACCGTGCGGAAGAAGGCAGGTAAACATCCTCGGACTATTGACAAGTCCTCAGTGAGAGACCCTGAAGGAAGCCAACCTCGGCGACCGCGAAGAAATTCGTCGATCTCTTTCTGAGCCATGAGCAGCCTTGCGTAAAACGTGAGGATTTCTTTGGTTGGCTCAGCCTGGCGGGCGAGTTCTTCAGCTCGCGTTATTCGGGTGTCCCAGGACTCTAATGCCACAGTCATCGTCAGCCTGATCAAAGACGGTTCTGTCTGATAGCAGATGCTAAGCCTGTAGCGATATACGGCCTCGCGTCGATTTCTTGCACACGTGCGATCAGCTCCGGTAAATCAGCATGCGTGTAAATCGGAAGGCTACCGATGAACTGGTCCATACCGGAGTGTTTACGCCAGAGAGCAAACTTGGTTCGCTCATCGGTTTCTTCCTCCGTGATGTTCGACAGATAGATCGCCGAAGAGTGAGAAAGTGCCTTCCGCGCCGAGCCTTTAATCGTCCCGCCACTTGCCCTTGAAACCATCAATACAAAATCAGCCTGAATGAAATCCAGAATGCTATTGCCTTCGATAAATACTCCCGGCCCGGTAACGCGCTCAACAGCTTGCCTTATTCCCCGCTCCACCTGTTCATCTGTCACGATCACCCAATGAACATTTGCGGCACCCGCTTCCCAATAGCGGCCTGTGTCTTTGCCCGGCGCGTAATTCTGTTCGCGACCGGAACGAATCACAGGTTCGTCACCTAACAGATCGCTCACACAACAGGCTTGGGGATCTCTGCCGCACGATCGGTAATGTCCGCGCGTCACCTTGATGGCCTCCCATGCGGGAAAAGCACGCAGGAGATCGCACATGAGCGTGGTCTTGCCCACCTCTGAACTGAAGCCACTGACCGCTACCATCGCAGTACGTTTCATTTCTTTTTCATAGCTCCAACAGCTTTCGGTCAGAAATTGATGAGCAGGATTTCTACCGTTGGGCCAAAACCCTGATGGTCGAACCGGTTTCAATGCTTGTGTTCGCTCTCGACTTCTTCAATCTAATCTTGTTTTCCTTCAGTATAGTCACACACGTTCTCGTAACCTAGCGCAATCAGTCCACTGGCAGCGTTTTCCTAGGCTTGTCACTCATGAAATGAAGGTTCAATCTTTTAACAAGTCCCTAACGAACTCTTGACGTCTCATTTATGACTTTCTTACTGCTGGCCTGCTACTGTGCATATGAACAGCAGTAGGTTTGAAGGTCGTCTGCCAAAATCGCCTTCATAGAGAAAGGACCGGAGAAGTAATGATGAGAACCTGTTTTCAAAAAAGCGCGTCCGTCGGGCTTGGCGCGTTTTTGATATTGTGCCTAACGGTAATGACAGTTCTGGCCCAAAGCGAGTATCCAAAGCGCACCTATGATGCCGCACGGCACGCGGCTGCCGCTAAAGTTCTTAAGAAAATTATGGGACCGCCGGATAAAGCCATAGACTTGTCCAACAAGGCGGAAGCAATTGCCGTCTTTCCATACATTCGCAGCGAGTCGGGAAACAACGCGCCATCGCTCGCACCGGAAGGGATTGCAGCCTTAAGTAAGGAATTTGGTGACCGCACCGATTCGTGGAGCCAGGCGGATTTGGAAGGGGTGCCTGCAGATACGACTCTTCCTGGCGAGGCAGTCGCTGCTGCCAAACCCGGCGCACTCGCGGTCGTGAAAGTGTCTATGCGGAATATGCAGTTTTATTCTCAGACTCTGAAAGTAAAGAAAGGCACCGTGGTCGAGTGGAAGAACGATGACCTTGTCCCTCATACCGCCACCTCAGCTTCATTTGATTCGGGTTCGCTCGGTCCCGGAAAATCATGGCGTCACACGTTCACGAAGGCTGGTCAGTTTGCGTACGCCTGTACATTCCACCCGACGATGACGGGCGTCGTAATCGTCAAGTAGTCCAAACTGGCTATGTCTGTGCGAGCTGTTGTCGATTATGGAGCGCTTGCTTAACCCGGCCGCGCCACATGAGTGTTTTCGATTCGCGGGCGCCGCGTTACACGCGGGCACCCGCTCGTCGGTCTCGTTAGTCCTGTTTGTTGAGTGACGCCTGGAGCTTTTTCGCATGTTCCAGATGGGACACAAAGATTGGACGCGCACTCTCAAGAAGGCTCTTGAGTTCAGCGTTTCGGGTGTTTGGGATCAAGGTCTTGTCGAGCACACCCAAGACGGCTTCATGGTAGTTCACCTCGTTATCTATATAAGCCTTATCAAACTCAGCGCCCGTCATAGCCTTGAGTTCTTCCATCTTCTTGTCTCCATCCGACCTTAAGCTCCTGCTCGTGTCGCTCTCCTCCGGCGTCACGCCAAGTTTTTTGACCAGGGCCGTCGCCTTGGCATTCACAGCCGTGTGATCGCGAACCATTGTTTCAGCGAATTCTTTGACCGCTTTGTTGCTTGTCTTTTGCCTGGCCATTTTAGCCACGTCGATATCCACAGAGTTCGCCGTGACTGCGATCATCGCAATCTGAGCGTCAGTTGGAGGCGGGGCGGCGGCTTCGTTTTGAGCGTGGATGGTGCTGAAAGCCGCGAAAGCGACTAACGCCAGAATAAGTGATTTCAACATACTAAGTATTCTCCTTTTGATCGGATTGGATCCCTGAGGCGGAGCGTAAGCCCTGCTGAGGGACGATAGGTGTGAACATGACACACCTTGTTTCATTTTAGAGTCTCTCGATCCTAGTAATTCGAAGCGCGTTCAGCTGGTGTACAGGCAGCCATAACCCGAGTGCCGCCTTCGCGGCAAACACCAACCGCATCAAGCCGGGATGGTGCCTGGCCAGTCCCCCGACTAACCTGCAATAGATTTCTGGGCCACCTTTCCAATGCAGCAAATGCTCCCTCGTCCCTCCTTTGATCATTGGCATCGCCAGAACCTCCTTCGGATTCTTCCGCTTACAACATTTGTCGTGGAACACTTGGGCCTATGTATAAGCGATTATTCCAAGCGGGCTTCGACCGAGTTCGTTCATTTTCAGAGTACCAGCGGCGCGGTAAGAAAGTCATAAATGAGAGGTTAAGAGTTCGTTAGGAACTAATTAAAAGATTGGAGGACACCTCTGGCAAATGAGGCTAATTACTGAGTGAGCATGACTAACAGCGCAGATTCAATCTTGCCTTTGGCAACATAAAATTCCAAAGGAGATCACTAACAAAAGTTTAACGGTTCGTTCACTACCTTTTAAGGGTTGAGGCATAAGTGCGTGACAAACCGCCCCTAACATCTGGAAGTAATCATAAATAGGGAGGTGACAATGTATCTGCGCATCCCCGGCGCTTTGGAGACCAGGCGACCAACCCAGCTAGTCGTCGTTCGTGTCGCACCTCGCGGCGTTACATTTTGAAAGCGCTTCAAACACGCGTGAATTGCAGGTGTGATCTATGAAAGCAAGAAATAGTTTGATGGGCTTCAACGCACTCCCTTTCAAAGTGCTGGTATTGATTAGCGTCGTTCTAATGGTCGGGTGCAAGCGCGGAGGCTCGCTGACTCTCGCTCCGCCGTCTCCGGCCAATTCAACGACTGCTACAGGAGTGCAAACTTCCTATGCTGATGTCGTTGCGCGCGTTTCGCCGGCGGTGGTGACTATTCGAACTGAAAAGAGAGTCCGTGCTCCGCAACAGTTCCCATTCATGGACGACCCTTTCTTTCGTCAATTCTTTGGCGATCGTACGTCGCAGCCCCGGGAGGAGATCGAAAGGGCACTGGGGTCCGGTGTGATCGTTACTGCAGACGGGTATATTCTGACCAATCATCATGTCATCGATGGAGCTGAAGAGATCAAAGTAGAATTGAACGATGGCCGCACGCTCGATGCAAAGGTGATTGGCTCGGACCCACCGAGCGACCTTGCGGTGTTGAAAATAAACACCACGAATTTGCCAGTGCTCAACCTGGGCGATTCGGATCGTGTACGAGTTGGTGACGTGGTGCTTGCCATTGGCAATCCATTAGGAATCGGAAAGACCGTTACGATGGGCATCATCAGCGCCAAGGGACGTCAGACTGGCCTCAGCACAGGCAGCTTCGAAGATTTTCTGCAAACCGATGCGCCGATCAATCGAGGAAATTCCGGGGGAGCCCTGGTCGATACCAGTGGTGAGCTGATTGGTATAAATTCACAGATCGTTTCGCCTTCAGGCGGGAGCATTGGTATCGGATTCGCTATCCCATCGAACATGGCTCGAAACGTACTGGAGCAACTGGTGAAGACCGGAAAAGTAAGGCGCGGTCAACTGGGTGTCACTGTGCAGAAAGTAAGTTCCGATATTGCAGCCAGTCTGGAATTGAAGGAAGCACACGGCGTGATCGTCAGCCAAGTACAGCCTGGTAGCGCTGCTCAACAAGCCGGGATAGAACGTGGGGATGTAATCACTGCCTTCAACGGTCAAGAGGTTATCGACCCAAACACTTTTCGAAATCAGGTTGCGAGCACCCCACCGGGCAACTCCGTGACGTTATCCATTCAGCGTAGTGGAAGCACCAAGGAAGTGCATGCCACGCTCGGCGAATTCACAGCGGAAAAAAGCGAAGATCAGAGCAGCAACTCTCAGGGCTCGGGGAACGGCAAGGCCGGCAAGCTGGGACTTGGTGTCGAACCATTGACACCTGACGTTGCCGGACAACTGGGAATAGGTAAAGCAACGCAGGGTGTAGTTGTCACGCAAGTTGATCCTTCGGGTCCGGCAGCGGACGCAGGTATTAGGCAAGGAGATGTGATCGAACAAGTAAACCAACAGACAGTCCGTTCGGCAGCCGATGTCGAAGCAGCGCTCCGGCGCTCGGGAACGCGTCCAGCTCTCTTGCTTGTCAATCATCGCGGAACAACCATCTTTATAACGGTCTCGCGCCAGCAGTAGCAGAGGAGCCATTACTTATGAAAGAAAATAACAGCATTCCAAACATTTCTCACTCAGAAGGAGTTCTGAACCGCGTCGCGGACGACAAGACGGTCATCGACTACAGGGGCATTTCCGCTGGTCTACGAATCGAAGGGTTCCTTTGGACTGGGCAACCGACAGGGTTTACCGCCCGGTGCCCCAAATGCGGCCGCATCGGGATCGCATCCTCACCACACAACGGTGAAGGTCTTATCGTTCATCGAGGTCGCGCGACCGCGAATAGGCTTGAAGGCATTGACTACTGTCGGTTTCCTATTTCTTCATCTCCGGCCACCGAACAATGACCGCTTGTGCATTTCGAGGAGAGAATGCTGCCGAGTGGCTCTACAACCAACCGCCTGTGAAACCTGCTCGTTTCAGACCACCTCTGATAAACGTGTTGCTCCGCATCAATTCCCAGATCATCTCAGTGCGATAGTTTTCAATCATCATTACAATTGGTCCCTGATTGATTCCGTAGTGCCACGGCGAGACCCACCCGTATTCTTCTCCGCTTACGCTGAAGGTCGGATTGAACGTCGCCTTAAAGCCATAAGGCTGAGCTTCCTTAAGACGCAGGTGATTGATGAAGAATTGAATCGACGGTATCACGATTTCAGGTGCGAAGGGCAAGGAAGCAACCACCGCCCATGGAGCGAGCGTGCCGTCATCCGGACCAAAAGGCACGCCGCGAGCAATATAGTCGTAAAACTGGCGTGTTACGCCGTCGAACTTACGCGTCTCGAAGCCAGGACCATCGCTCGCGGTGATGCCCCAACACAAGTCATTATAAGACTTGAAGCCGAGCGCATTACGGATCGCATACTGTTGCTGGACGTAGACGGCGCGGCGGCTGTTCTCGAAGTAGTCAATACCGCGTTTCTTCATGTAGTCGTCTTGGATGCCGCGAAAGTCGATCCAAACGTGGGAGAGTTGATGAGTAAAGAGCGGCCCGGCGTACAGGAATTCGTGTCCGTAAATCTTCTTCCATTTATAACTGTCGGCCCATGCAGTGTAGCTCGTGCCACTCAGCGAATTATCGGGCGCTCCCAAACCGAGAACGTAAAGGATTAATGCCTCATCGTACCCTTGCCACCGATAAGGCAGGAAACCACTCTCCGGCTTCCAACCCATTGTCACGGTGTCTGCGTCGTTTTGCGCCCAGCGCCAATCAGCGCGAGCGTAGAGTTTGTACGCCAGATCGCGCACCTCGCGCTCATCACCAGTGTCGCGATCGAAATAGGCGGCCGCAGCAAACATCCCCGCAAAAAGCAGCGCTGAATCAATCGTCGATAGCTCACACTGCCATGCACGCCGTCCCGTCTTCATATCCAGAAAGTGGTAGTAAAACCCCCTGTAGCCACTTGCGTATTTGTTTTTGCTCTGCTCGCATTGGTCGAAAAAGTGCAGGGTCGAAAGGGTGCGTTCCACCGCGTCAGTGCGCTTGAAAAAACCTCTCTCAACTCCGACTGGATAAGCTGTGAGCGCCAGCCCGACAGCTGCAATACTCGCGGGCCAGCCTTCTTTATTCTTGTCTATGACCAAACCATTCTTAGTATTGGCCTCGTGCAGAAAGTACCCGAACGTATCGCGCTGCAACTCGACCAGCATCTGGTCGTTGTCACGCGCTGAAGTGAAATCGGGCGCTTGATTACTAGTGTCGTGAGATTTTGGTTTGACAGAAGAAAAACGGAAGGAAGATTGTTTTCGCTTCATCCCCGCTCGTCTCCGCCGCGAGCATCTGACGAAAGCTCTACGGTGAGAAGCACAACGGAGTGCGGAGGCAAACTCGTTTGCACTATGATGGCTGAGGCGTCGTATGCCATCGCCACGTCTCCCCTTAACAATTCACTAGTTGTCTTCGATGCGGCTGTTTCTTCTAAAACGTGAGCCGGTTAAATCCATCTCCTGGCAATTCACATATAGCCAACGCCAAAACGGTCTGATGGAAAAATGAGACTGTCTATCTCTGACTGATTGCTTCTTGTTTGTTCAATTTCAAAAAAGATTTCTTCCAGTTTTGCATCTCCGAGAAGTAGCTTCGCCTTCGGGAACAACCAGTCTTCTTCCCTTATCACGTAGGTCTCAACTCGTCGCTCTAGTTCGGCTAACAGATCAGCGCAGCCGTCGCGCTGTGTTTCCTGCGGAAGCTTCTCAATCTTCTTCAGAGTTTCATCGATTCTCAGATGCTCCTCGTAACATTCATCGACCAAGATATTCGTATCTACGAAACCTTTTAAGTTTCGAAAAAGTGTTCGCTCTTCGATGTCAAGGTGTTGAATCAGAATTTCCCTGAGCTTACCGAACATCTTTGGGCGTTGGTCTCCGTTTTCCTCATCGGTCTGTTTCACCTTACCGGTGAGTTCATTAATCAGTTCATTGATGATGAACAAGATTCTTTTGTGATCGTTTTTGAGAAGCTCAAGTCCGTCCATGATCGTTTGCTCCTTAAAGATCCGTCACGCTGCTGAAGCTTGACTATAGCAGGCTGCAAGTCAGGAAGTTATAAAGAGGAGGTTAAAAGTGCATCAGCAAGTAATTAAGAGAGCGTTAGCCGATCAACGCTTGCGCGGGAAGCAAACCGGGTAAAGATGTTGAGAACGTCTCGCCGTTTCAGGTTCGTTGGATTTATTAATTGCTGAAGTTGGCGATACACCATTGCACTGTGTGTATAAGCGCGACCGGGTAAATGCCCAGCCAGAAAAGAAGTAGCGTGAGTGTGGCAAGCGCAACGGATCCAGTGAGGGAGAGTGACGGAGTTGTGATCCGACCTTCGCGTGGTGCATCTTTGTACATGGCTACTACGATACGCAGGTAATAGAAAAGACCGATCCCGCTGCTCACTACCAATATCAAAACCAGCGACCAGAGACTCGAACCGACACCTGCGGCGATGACGTAGAACTTTCCGACAAAGCCAGCCGTAAGAGGAATACCCGCGAGTGAAAGAAGCGATGCGGCGAACACGACCGCCAGCCATGGCCGTTGCCAAAACAGTCCTTCGTAATCGACCATCGCGTCCGCCTCTTTCTCAACTGACAGCACTGTGACCACACCGAATGCGCCTAACATGGTCACAAAGTATGCAACCAGATAGTAAGTGACTGCGGCCGTACCGGTGCTGCCACCCGCCAGAAACGCCACCAGCAGGTAGCCCAGATGAGCAATGGAAGAATAAGCGAGGATCCGTTTTACGTTTGTTTGCAAGAGAGCGAGTAGATTGCCGACAAGCATTGATACGATGGCAATGATCGCGAATAAGAGAAAAAGCGAACCGGAGTAGTGAAGACCCAACCGAGAGAAATATCGCAGCAGGAGTGCGAACATTCCTCCTTTTGAAACCGTTGCAATGAATGCCGTGACTGGGGCGGGCGCGCCTTCGTACACATCAGGCGTCCACATATGGAACGGAACAACTGCCAGTTTGAATCCAATACCGACGATCATCATTGCGAGACCAGAAAGCACCAGGGTCGAAAGAGGCTTACCGCCAATCAGCAACGAGATGCTCGCGAGTTCCATGGTCCCCAAATCGGCGTAAGTTAGCGCCATGCCGAACAAGAGGAAGGCTGAAGATGCCGCCGCGAGAATCAGATACTTGACGCCGGCTTCTATGGAGACTTCGCTTGAGCGCTGGTAAGCGATCAGGACGTAAAGTGAGACGCTGAGAATCTCGAGACCCAGAAAAAAGGAGGCCAAATGCGTGCTCGCCACAAGGACGGCCGATCCGAGCGTTGCTAAGAGCAGGACCAGATAGAATTCCTCACGCTGCTCGCGATGACTTTCGAGATAGCCATAAGACAACAAGGCCACGACAAAGCTCGCTGCGAAAATCAGGCCCATGTAGAACAGCGAGTAACCATCCATAATCAGAAGCGCCGCCACCTGGTGCGGAACGCTGTGCCAAACAACGAACAGCAACGCGAACGCGGCGGCATCAGCGAGCAGCGTCAATGCCATTGTGAGCACGTGGTTGCGCCTAAGGGCAACGATGAGCATGATCACGATCGTCGAGCAGGCTAAAACGATCAAAGGGGACAAAGCGATCAGATCCGCCGTGGTCAAGGAGCACCCCCCTGGCTAGAAGAGCCCAGAGATCCCGCCACCGGTGGATTGCTCTGGCGCTGAACCGTTACTTTCTGAATCACGTTTTCCACGGCTGTTCGTGTTGTGTTAAGCACCGGCTGAGGTGCGAGGCCTAATGCGACAATAGCAGCAATCATCAACCCCATGATTCCAACTTCACGAGGCGAGAGGTCGCGCAGTTTCGGATATTCCCGCGGCGGTCCGTGAAATGCTCTCTGAACTATCCACAACGAATAGACAGTGGCGAAGACAATGCCCACAGTAGCCAGCACGGTTAGCGGAATACTTACCCGATAAGTCCCGAACAGAACCAGAAATTCCCCAACAAAGTTGCCGAGACCCGGCAATCCAAGCGAAGCAAGAGCAAAGAGCATAGTAACGGCACCCATACGTGGCACAACTGACCACAGTCCGCCCATACGCTCGAGATTGCGTGTGTGAATGCGTTCGTCAAGCGCGCCCACAAGCACGAATAATGCACCTGTACTAATGCCGTGGCAGAGAATCTGAATCACCGCTCCTTGCATGGCAATTTCATTTAACGCGAACACGCCCAGAAGCACGAAACCCATATGGCTGATGCTGGTATATGCGACGAGCCGTTTCAGATCCGTCTGCGCGAATGCCAGCACAGCGCCGTAGAGAATGCCTATCACCGCAATCACCATCGCCACCGGGGCAAACGCCTTCACAGCGTCAGGAAAGACAGGAACCACAAAGCGGAGTAATCCGTACGCGCCAGTTTTTAATAGGAGTCCTGCAAGAATCACACTGCCTGCAGTCGGCGCTTCAGTGTGCGCATCGGGCAGCCACGAGTGCACAGGTATCGCAGGCAGTTTCACGGCAAAAGCAATGAAGAATCCAAGCATCAACCACATGGCCACTGCCGGTGACATTGAGGTGCCAAGCAATTGCACGTAGTCGAACGTGTAGATGCTGGTGTTGCGCCCATGTACAAAGTAGAGGCCAACAATCGCGACTAGCATCAATAGACCGCTCACCTGCGTGAAGAGAAAGAATTTAATGGCAGCGTAGACTCGGTTCTCGTGTCCCCAGATACCGATCAGGAAGTACATCGGCACGAGCATTAGTTCCCAGAAGAAATAGAAGAGGAAAAGATCGAGGGCAAGAAAAACGCCGATGATGCCGCTCAGAATCCATAGGAGATTGAAGTGGAAAAAGCCAACGCGTTCCTGCACCTCATTCCAAGAGCAAAGCACGGAGATGAATCCCAGAAATAAAGTGAGCAGTATGAGCAGCAGACTCAATCCATCCAGACCCAGGTGAAAGCTGATGCCGAATTGCGGAACCCAATCATGATTCCACTCGACCAGCCAGTGGGCCATGCTGGATCGTCCGCGGTGTGAAACAAGCACAGCGATGACTAGAATAAGATCAATCGCCAGTGCTAACAGCGATACGGAGCGCGACCACAGCGCGCTAAAGCGGTTGGCGCCCCACGCAACTACTCCACCAAGGAGTAGTACTATGATCATCCATGCCAGAATCATGAAAATACCGCGATTGCGATTGCCACTATTGCGCCAAACGCAATTCCAGTCATATACCAACGCACCTTTCCGGTTTCTGTCCGCGAGAGCGCCCGGTAAAGAACCTCATTGAGTTTGGCTACACGATCGTAGATGGAATCAATGAAATCATTTTTGTTGACACGCGCTAGCCAGACATACGGATTAACGAACAACTTGTTATAGAGCCAGTCAAAACCCCAACCCGCGAACCAGAAGCGATCCAATGCCGCACCCAGCGGGGACCTCGCGAGGCCTTCTGCAATGGTGCGCCATCGAAGAAAGAAAAGATACGCAAGATAAATCCCGGAGAGCGATACGACGGCAGCAACAATCTGCAATATCAATTCAGCACGCGTATCGCCTCGTGCGTTATTAAATACGGGTAACGCGCTGCCCATGAACTCAGCTCTTCCGATCTGGCCACCGAGAGTGTGCGGCAACTCCACAAATCCCGCGATCAGCGAAAGAAGTGCGAGCACAATCAGTGTCAAGCGCATGCGATTGCCTGGTGCGTAAATCACCTCGTCGTTTGCCTCGCCAAAAAAGGTGAGGAAAACCATCCGAAACGTGTACAGCGAAGTCAGCAGGGCCCCCACCAATCCCGCGACCCACAGCCAGGTGCTGCCTAACGGCGACGACCACGTGCTCCATAGAATCAAGTCTTTGCTGTAAAAGCCCGCGGTTACCAATGGCAATGCGGACAACGATGCAGCGCCAATCAGAAATGTCCAGAACGTCACCGGCAAACGCCGTCGCAAGCCACCCATTTTGAGCATGTCGTGTTCTTCGTGCATGGCCAGAATAACTACGCCCGCAGCGAGGAAGAGGAGTGCCTTGAAGAAGGCGTGAGTCATGAGATGAAAGATCGCCGCCGACCAGGCGCCTACTCCCAAAGCGAGAAACATATAACCAATCTGGCTGATAGTTGAGTAAGCAAGAACCCGCTTGATATCCCGTTGCGAAAGCGCACTGAAGCCGGCGAGGAGCAGGGTTGCTGCTCCGATGCATGCGACTGTTAATTGCACTGCCGGAGCAAGTGAAAACAGCACGTGCGCACGCGCGATCAGATAAACTCCGGCGGTCACCATCGTCGCGGCGTGAATAAGCGCACTCACCGGCGTTGGACCTGCCATCGCATCCGGCAACCAGGTTTGCAATGGCAATTGCGCCGACTTGCCCACGGCTCCGCCCAACAACAAAGCGGCAGCAGTAATTGCGAGCGGTGAACTCACTGGCCATTGTTGCGCCGCGCGCTGCATTACATCCTGGATCTGTAACGTACCGAGATGCGTGAATAACAGAAAGAGGCCAATGGCAAAGGCGGTGTCGCCAACTCGCGTTACGATGAATGCTTTGCGGGCAGCCCGCCCGTTAGCAGGATCCTGATACCAAAAGCCTATGAGTAGATAGCTGCACAGGCCGACTCCTTCCCAACCCAGATAGAGCAGCAATAAGTTGTCTGCGAGAACCAACGTGAGCATCGAGCCGACGAATAGATTCATGTAAGCGAAGAAGCGGCTGTAGCCTTCATCACCAATCATGAACTCTGCTGAATAGAGATGAATCAGAAAACTTACTAAAGTGATCACGAGCGTCATCACCAAAGACAGCGGATCGAGATAGAACGCTATCTTCGGAGTGAAGTTGCTAACCGAGATCCAAGTCCAGAGCGTTTGTGAGTAAACGTGATTCGACGGCGCTGAAGTTATAAAACTAAAGCCCGCGACGAGCGCGAAAAGTGTCGACAGGCCCACAGAGCCGACGCCTACGCTAGCGACGATAGTCCGAGAGAGGTGGGCACCCGCAAGCGCCAGCACCACATAACCTGCAAACGGAAGAGCGGGAATTAGCCACAGCCACTCGAGCATCTCATCCTCGCATCTTGCTCGCCGTATCGACATCAAGCGTCTGCAAACGGCGATAAAGTTGCAGCACCAGCGCCAGTCCGACGGTTACTTCGGCCGCCGCAACCGCCAGTATGAAGATGAACATCACCTGACCGTCCTCCTGCGCCCATCTCGATCCCGCAACCACAAAAGCGAGCCCGGCCGCATTCAACATGATCTCGATCGACATCAATATGAAAATGACGTTGCGGCGCACGAGCACGCCTATCAATCCCAATGCAAAAAGGAGTGCGGCAAGAAGCAATCCGTGCTCCATTGGCACTGCCAGCATGTTCACCGCCTCCCTTCGTGAGAGTCTCTGCCCAGGTGATAGGCGCCGACTATACCGGCGAGCAGCAACATGGACGCCAACTCCGCGCCTAACAGGTAAGGACCAAACAACGCCATTCCTACTCGCTTTGCTTCTATGGTCCCGATTCCCGTTAACTGATGCCCACTCTGGCTGAGCATGTAGATAAGTTCGATCAAGAGGATGATCGTAAGTGTGATCGGCCCCAGCCACATGCGGGGTCGCAGCCAGCTGCTCTCTCGCTCGGTTGCGCGCGGTCCGAGGTTAAGCATCATGATCACAAAAAGAAACAGCACCATGATCGCACCTGCGTAGGTGATCACCTCCAACGCGGCAATGAACGGCGCGCCGAGCCTGAAGAAGATGAGTGCCACGGCCAGAAGCGAAACAATTAGATAAAGCAGTGCATGCACTGCATTGAGCCGCGTGATGACCATCGCTGTTGCCATGATCGCTACAACTGCCGCGACATAGAAAAACCAATCCATGGGTCGTTGTCCTTCAAGGCAACAGGCTGCGTATGTCCACTGGCGGAGCTTCGTTCTCAGCCTCGCCCTTGCCTTTCCCTGCGATTGCCAGTCCGGCAATTTGGTAGAAGTTATAGCCCGGATACTTGCCTGGCCCGTCGATCAGCAGGTCTTCTTTCTCATAAACCAGGTTCTTTCTCTTGTACTCAGACATCTCAAAGTCCGGCGTGAGCTGGATCGCATAAGTCGGACATGCTTCCTCGCAGTAGCCGCAAAATATGCACCGCGAAAAGTTGATGCGAAAGAACTCGGGATAGCGTCGTCCGTGCTCATCCTCGGTCGCCTGCAACGCAATACAATCGACCGGACAAGCAACCGCGCACAGGTAACAGGCGACACAGCGTTCGCCACCATCCGGGTCGCGCGAGAGGATGATGCGCCCACGCCAACGTGGCGGCAGGTACGGTTTCTGTTCCGGGTAGAGAATGGTTACGCGCCGCCGAAACATGTGCAGGAAGACTAGCCAAAGGCTGCGCACAACACTCAACATCGATTTCAGATCCTCCACAGCCGCTCGAAAACTATTAATTCAAAAGGATTCACTTTAAAACACAACGATCTCAATAACGTATTGCCAGCAGGACTCCTCCAGTTACTACCAGGTTCAGCAGTGCGAGCGGCAACATCACCTTCCAGCCATAGGCCATCAACTGGTCGTAACGCGGTCGCGGCAACGTTGCGCGCAAAAGAATGAAGCCGCAAATAAAGACGAATGTTTTAAGAAGAAACCAGACCACAGACGGAAGCACGGGCCCCCACCAGCCTCCGAAAAACAAAGTGACTACCATTGCGGAGATCAACGTGATGCCGAGATATTCGCCGACAAAAAACATTCCGAACTTGAGGCCTGAATATTCCGAGTGAAAGCCAGCTACCAGCTCGCTTTCTGCTTCCGGCAAATCAAAAGGCAGTCGATGCGTCTCTGCAATACCAGCGACGATGAATATGATCAGACCGAGAAATTGAGGGATGCAGAACCACAAACGATGCTGTGCTTCGACAATCTCGCGCAGGTTGAAACTGCCTGCAAGCATGACGACCCCCATGACCGACAACCCCATGAACACTTCATAGCTCAACATCTGTGCCGAGGCTCTCAAGCTGCCGAGCAACGAATACTTGTTATTCGATGACCAACCGGCGAGTACTACGCTGTAAACGCCGAGCGACGACATGGCAAGAAAGAAGAGCACACCGATGCTCAAGTCTGCGACCCAAATGCCAGGCGCAAACGGAATGATCGCAAAGCTCATCAAGACAGTGACCATGACGATTGCCGGAGCCATGATGAAAACTGGTTTATCTGCGAATGGAGGAATCCAATCTTCTTTCCAGAAGAGTTTGATTGTGTCTGCAAGCACCTGAAGCAACCCGGCCGGTCCAACACGATTCGGACCGTAGCGATCCTGCCAAAGCGCAAGCAACCTGCGCTCGAGCCAAATTAACCCGGCGGCAATCGTGAGGACTGAAATCAGCACCCCCGCAAGAATGATCAGCGATCGCGTAGGTTCATTCATCCTTCTTCACACTCTTGCGAGCCTGCCCCACACTGGCAGATCAATAAACGGTAAGTCCCGCAAGCAGACTGGCAGCCCCGCGATCCCTTCGGGTATTGCAGGGCGGCATTTCACGCGGAGGGAATAGGTACTTTCTCGTAAGTACAACGCGACTTGTTCTCCATCATTGACACCCAGACGGGTTGCATCGGCATCATTGACTGCTATGTAGAGTTGCGCCGCACGTTCTGCGATCCCCGTCGATAACACACTCAACTCCTCCGAACCGAAGATGTGATACAGGGGAACGATTAACCATTCATCGCTGCGCCGTTCAAAGGCATTGGGAACTTCGCCGAAAAACTTCAAGCCGGTGTGCGCAGACTCGACTAGTCGCTGGCCCGGATCGCCGCCATTCAGCGAGCCGCCAACTTCGCTCTGAAATTTGTTGAGCGATTGAATCGAATTCCAACCCGGCGCCCAGAAGCGTGGGATGAGTGACGCAGGCGGTTCGCCTTCATAGCCTTCCATCGAAAATGAAAGAGGTGAATCAGGATCGGCCGGCGGTTTTGGCTCATGCACGCTTATCTGAGCCAGCATTGCCGTGCGTCCGCTGTAACGATGCGGTTGGCGCGGGATCTTCTGCCCGACAATACGGAAATTAGCGGGCGGCGCGATCTTGAGAATTGGCCCAAAGACCGGCAGCACGGAAGCCAGTGCCAAATCGACCTCATCAAGATTGCTCCAAGGTTTGACATCGCCGCGGGTCGTTTTGATGATGTCGCCCAACCAGCGCCAGCTTTCCTGAATGTCGTCCTGAGGTGAAAGAACCTGGTAGAAACGTTGCGCGCGTCCTTCATTGTTGACGAAGGTGCCGTCACTCTCGGCAAAGGTTGCAGCCGGCAGGATCAAATCGGCCTTTTTTGTAGTCGCATTTTCCAGATGGTCTATCGCGACGACATATTTTGCGGCAGCGAGCGCTGCATCAACCAACGTGTTATCGGCGCGGCGATAGAGATTGTTTTCCAGAACGATGACCGATGATGCGCCGTTCATCAGTATTTCGAACGCGGAGTTAATGCTTTTACCGCCCATTAACGCCAAGCCGAAACTGTTGCATTCCGGCAAGGCAAAACAAAGGTTAGCTTTACGATCGTCAGTACATAATGTGCAGGCGACATTTGCTGCGGCTTGGATCAGCGCTTCAGTGCCGCAATTCACGCCGGAAATAACCAGCGGCCGCTCAGCACCTTTCAACGCAGTCGCGATTCGGTTAGCTAACGCCGTCACTGCATCCGGCAAATCGTCGGCTTTCGGCGCCTCACTGCTTAATGCCTGAGCCACTGCGAAGCCCAGACGCGCCAAGTCATCCGGCGCGCCGCGGTATGTCTCGGTGGCTACGTCATCGAGCTTCGTGCTGTCGGTCGTGGCAATGAAGAGTGGTCCTCTTTCCTGCTGCAACGCTTCGCGGACGGCCGCGTCGTCCCACTCGGGAATGTGCAAGCGTTCCGCAATCGTCATGGCTTGGCGGCGGACAGCTTGACGGAGCGCCAGCGCCAGCATCGGCGCGACGTTCGTGACGTCTTCTCCGAGCACGAGTACAGCATCGGCCGACTGCACTTCGTGAAGCGACGGAGAGCGAGCGGGCCCCTCCTGAAGGATCTTGAGCACCAGAGACGTCAGGTGAGTTTCTCGCTCGGATACCCCTTGAAAGAAATTTTCAGGACCGACCAAAGAGCGCAGCGCAAAATTGCCCTCGAGCGAGGCCCGTGGAGACCCAATTCCGATCACGGCGGAACCCTTGACGAATAACTCTCTTAGTTTTTCAACCGCCGAACTTCGGCTGGCGGCCTCAAGCTCGCCGCCACGCCTCCTTCTGAACAACGACTGGCGTATTCGCTTTTCACTATTAACGAACTCATAACCATATCGCCCTCGGTCGCAAAGAAAGTAGCCATTGACGTCGTGATTGAAACGATTACGAATGCGCCGCAGCGTACCGTAGCGTTCGCCCGGAATCGTGTTGCACCCCAAAGCACAATGCACACATACCGACGGTGCGGTCTGCAGATCCCATTTGCGCGTGTAATGCTTCTTCAGCGTCTTGTCTGTGAAAACCCCCGTTGGGCAAACTTCCACCAGGTTGCCGCTGAATTCATTCTCCAAAGTGCCATTCTCATGCCGGCCGAAATAGACGTGATCGTGCGCGGCAAATACATCGAAGTCGCGTCCGCCCGCATAGTCACGATAAAAACGGACGCAGCGATAACACTCGATGCAACGATTCATCTCGTGATTGACGAACGGACCGAGATCCTGATTTGTGAACGTGCGTTTCGGGAAACGGAATTCACGATATGTGTGACCAGTCATCACGGTCATGTCCTGCAGATGACATTCACCGCCTTCGTCACACACGGGGCAATCGTGCGGATGGTTCATCATCAGCCACTCAATTACACTAGCGCGAAACTGCTGCGCGTCTGGGTCACCTATGGATATACGCGTGCCTTCAGTAATTGGCGTCATGCACGCCATCACGATCTTACCGTGTGTGTCGTTCTCATCTTTGAATTGCTTGATCGCGCACTGCCGGCATGCCCCCACCGAACCCAGCGCCGGGTGCCAACAGAAATACGGCAAATCAAAACCCAATGAGAGACACGCGTGCAGTAAATTGTTCCCGGCTGCGACCGAGTAGGGTTGGTTGTCGATGTAGAAAGTAACCATCTTCATTTCCACGGACATCGCTTCTCACGAATGTGTCGTTCGAAGTCGTCTCGAAAATAGTCCAGCGCGCTTTGCAGCGGTTCCATCGCCCCCGGCGCGAGCGCGCAGAAGGTATGCCCTGGCCCAAGAAACTTCGTATGCAACGCGAGTCTTTGCATGTCAATCGGTTGCCCGTCTCCGTTTTCAATCGCTTGCAAGATCTTCGCTGTCCAGGGAAGACCTTCTCGACACGGCGTGCACCAACCGCAAGACTCTTGTGCAAAGAAATGTTCAAGGTTGTGGAGAAGTCCGATTGGGCACGTCTGATCATCCATGACGATCATCGTTCCCGTACCCAACCGGCTCCCCGCTTTTTGCACCGACTCGAAATCCATCTTCACGTCGAGATGCTGCTCCAGAAGAAATTCCGTTGATGCGCCGCCCGGAATCACGCCGCGAAACTTCAGACCGTCACGTAGACCGCCGGCGTGATCTTCAAGGATCTCGCGAACGGTGGTCCCCAACGGTAACTCCCACGCGCCCGGACGTTTGACCTTTCCGCTCGCCCCGTAAATCTTCGTTCCTCCTTCGCCGGTGTGACTCAAACTCTTGAACCAATCAGCGCCGTGATTCACTATGTGCGGGACATTGCAGAACGTCTCAACGTTATTGACGATCGTCGGCTTCCCCCACAAACCGCTGACGGCAGGAAACGGCGGCTTCGAGCGCGGTGTTGCGCGTTTCCCTTCAAGGGCATTGAGCAGTGCGGTCTCCTCCCCGCACATGTAACGACCCGCGCTTACGTGCAGGTACATTTCAAGACTGTAGCCGGACCCGCAGATGTTCTGACCCAGATAGTTATTCTCATACGCTTCGGCGATCGCGCGCTCCAATCGTTCAGCCGCAACACGGTAGGCCCAGCGCAAGAAGATGTAAGCGACGTCAGCTTGGATCGCGTAAGCCCCAACGATCATGCCTTCAATTAACTGATGGGGATCGCCCTCGAGTAGCAGCCGATCTTTAAATGTGCCTGGCTCCATCTCATCTGCGTTTGCAATCAGGTACTTTGGATGGGGCGCGTCATCTCCCATTGGCACAAAGCTCCACTTCAGTCCGGTAGGAAAACCTGCGCCGCCACGGCCTTTCAAGTTCGAATTTTTAACTAACGCGGTCACCGCTTGCGGGGTCATCTCGCGCAGAACTTTCCGTACCGCTTCATAACCGCCTGCATTCTCGTATTCCTTCAGGCTCGGCGCTTCGCCGTCTGGACGGATGTTTTTTGTAAGCGGTCTGTCCATTTATTGTTCTCTGTATCGATCGAGTATTGCTTCGATGTTGTCGGCCTCTACGTCTTGATGAAGATCGTCTCCAATCATCAACACCGGCGCGTGATCGCACGCACCCAGGCAGACATTTGGCAACAAGGTGAAGTGCCCGTCGGGGCTGGTCTCTCCCAGTTTTGTGCCGAGCAATTGCGTCAGCCGTTCGCGCACGCGGTCGTATCCCATAATCCAGCAACTGACGCTGTCGCAAATCCAGATCACATGCTTTCCGACCGGCCGGCGGAGAATCTTGTTGTAGAACGTTGCTACGCTGTCCAGTTCATCCGGCGTCATTTCCAGAAACTCTGCGAGTTCGCGAATGCTCTCGTCCGACACCCACCCACGATGCCGTTGGATGATTTTCAGGGCTTCAATGCACACGGCCTGTTTGCGTGGATAGTGATGCATCTCAGCTTCTATCTCGCGTTTGATTTCTTCCGTCAGCATCGAACCCCCTCATCGCCAACTGACTGCCTGTACTATTCAATCAACGATCTACGTCAGCCAGCACATAATCCAAACTTCCAAGTATCGCCATGAGATCTGGAATCATTAGACCGCGACTCAGAAGCGGAAGTGTCTGCATGTGCGGAAACGACGGCGTCCGAATTCGCACTCGATAGGGCATCGTGCTGCCGTCGCTAATCAGGTAGTAGCCGTTATTTCCCTTGGTCGCCTCAATCCCGATCAGCGCCTCGCCTGGCGGAATGACCGGCCCCCAACTTACGCTGAGGAAATGCGCGATCAGGGTCTCGATATCATGCATCGTTCGCTCTTTTATAGGTGGTGTCGTTAAGGGATGGTCCGACTTGTAAGCGCCTGCAGGCATGTTGTTGAGACACTGCTCGATGATGCGCAGACTCTGCCGCATCTCTTCGACGCGCACCAGCGCGCGACCATAACAGTCGCCACCATCCGCGGTCGGAACATCGAACTCGAATTGATCGTAGCCTGAGTAAGGCCGCTTTTTGCGAAAGTCCCACTCAAACCCGCACGCGCGCAGATTCGGTCCGGTTACGCCCCATTCAATCGCATCATCAAGTGTCTGACTGCCGACACCAATCGTACGAGCTTTGAAAATGCTATTCCGCATAACCATCTTGTCGTACTCAGAAAGACGCGCCGGAAAGTAATCGACGAAATCTCGAACCAGTCGCTCCCAGCCGCGGGGCAGATCCTGCGAGACACCACCTATTCGAAACCAATTTGGATGCATACGCCCGCCGCAAACTGCTTCTACGACGTCGAAGATTCGTTCACGATCGGTGAACATGTAGAAGACGGGTGACAGTGCTCCGAGATCCTGTGCGAATGTTCCGTACCAAACCAGATGACTCGCAAGACGAAAGAACTCAGACATCATCACGCGAATCATCTTCACTCTGTCGGGCACTTCGATTCCGGCAAGCTTCTCAACTGCCAGAACGTAGGCGAGGTTGTTCATCACTCCCCCCAGGTAGTCGACGCGATCCGTGTAGGGAATGAACGTATGCCAGGACTGTCGCTCGCCCATCTTCTCGGCGCCGCGATGGTGGTAGCCAATATCGGGTATTGCGTCGACAATCTGCTCGCCGTCAAGTTGCAGCACTATGCGGAGCACTCCGTGAGTACCCGGATGCTGTGGGCCCAGATTGAGGAACATGAAGTCAGTTTCTTCGCCGCGACGAGTTAGGCCCCACTGTTCAGGACGAAACCTGAGCGCTTCTTGTTCTGCTTCCTGTTTATCTTCCGGCAGGTGGAAGGGTCCCATCTCAGTGGCCCGGGCTGGATGTTCTTTGCGTAGAGGGTGGCCCTCCCATGTGCGTGGGTTCAGGATTCGTTCTAGGTGCGGATGACCGTCAAAGGTGATGCCAAACATGTCCCAAATTTCGCGCTCGTACCAATTAGCCGCGGGCCAGATGTCGGTCACGGTTGGCAGCGAGGGATACTCACCCTTGAGTGCAACCTTCAGGCGAATGTCTGCGTTGCGCTCATAAGAGAGTAGGTGGTAGATGACCGTGAAATCGCTTGGAGGTTGATCAGAGCGAGAGTTGCGCACACGCTCATCGATAGCAGTGAGGTCGTAAAGCGTGCGATACGGCTTAGGGACATCCCTTTTTAGATGGTGCAGCACCTTATGTGCGAGGTTCTTATCTACCCAGATAGTGGATGTTTCGTCGCGCGTTTGCTGTGTCGTAAGAGTCCGATCGCCAAACGTGAGTCTTAAGTCATCGAATACTGTCGGGCCGCTGGCTGTAGCAAGCATCCGCGTTGAACCTCCTCGACTTAAGCACCCTGCCTTCGAAGCGAACCTCTGGCGACGCGTTAGCCACTGGTTCTCGTCAAACCTCGTCTGGTGAACGTAGTGTTGTAGTGCGCTGTCGTTGGGCCCGCTTCAAATCCCTCATCGAAGGTAGCGCTGGGCGGCTCACATCCTGTGGGCCAACGGCCCAACTCAGCGGACGCTTTTCGCTGCCGACCGCTGTCTGCAACAGTGTTAGACCTTCCATAAAAGCATCTGGCCGTGGTGGACAACCGGGCACGTAGAGGTCCACTGGCAAGAACTTATCAACCCCCTGAACGACGCTGTAGATGTCATACATTCCGCCCGAGTTCGCGCATGATCCCATGGAGATCACCCAGCGCGGCTCCATCATCTGTTCGTGAAGTCGCTTGATGATCGGGGCCATCTTGATGAACACGGTTCCGGCAATCACCATCAGATCTGCTTCGCGCGGCGTGCCGCGAATTACCTCAGCGCCAAACCGAGCGATGTCGTATTTGCTCGTGAGACTCGTGGCCATTTCGACATAACAGCACGACAGACCAAAGTTGAATGGCCAAATCGAATTCTTTCGACCCCACGCCAACAGATCCTGCAGACGTGCAAGAATTAAACTCCGACGCACGGACTCTTCAAAGGAACCATCGTAATGGTCACTTAAAGATGATGAATCGGCTTTGGTTAAAGACCATCGCACGGCTGAGCTAACGACCTCCTGTAATGTAATCTTCGAGGTGTTTTATTGTGGATTCGTGCTCAGCGATGACGGCCTTCACGACATCGCCGATCGAAATAATTCCGACCAACCGGTCATTCTCCAACGTTGGAAGATGCCTGACGCGCTTGTCAGTCATCTGCGCCATGCATTCCTGAATATCCTGTTCGGGACGCACGAAATATACTTCGCTGGTCATTATTTCTCTGACGCGAATTTCTCTGGACGACCGGCCGTGCAGGATTACCTTTCTGGCATAATCCCGTTCCGACATGATGCCGACTACAGTGTCCGCATCCAGCACAACCAAGGCTCCCACATTCTTTTCAGCCATGGTTTGGAGCGCCTCATATACAGTCGCATCCGGTGTAGTAGACCAGATATCGCTCCCTTTTATCCGGAGAATGTCTTTGACGGTTTTCATCGCTACACCTCTCCTGGATCGTTATCTAACGATCCTATCCGTTGAACCCCAGTCAAGAGCACCGAGCCGCCACTCGTAAATGAGAGCGGCGACGAGCACGACAATGAAAAACAAAACTCCAAGATAACCGGCCCAGCCTAACTCACGGAAAGCAATGGCCCAGGCGATGATGAAGGCGACTTCCAGATCGAAGATCACGAACAGGATTGCAACCAGATAAAATTTTACGGAGAAACGAAGCCGCGCCGACCCCGTCGAAACGATGCCTGACTCGTAAGGTTCAGTCGTTGCTCTTTCTGCATGGCGTTGTCCGAGTAGATACGACAACACTAGCATGCTCGCAACGAGGGCAAGCACCGCGATAAAGTAGACGATCATAGGCCAGAGACCGCTCATGATCACCGCCGCTCAAGTGATTAGCTGTACCAGAGATAGTAGGCAAACTCGGCACTTCCCGTTTTCGTGAACTCTCGCAGGTCCGTTACTGGTTCTCATATTAGTTGCAGTGGCCCCTGATATGCAGCGGCGTAAAAACCGCTTCTTGCTCTTTTCCTTACCTGCTCGGACTCGTAAGACGAACTGAACTGAATGTGACTCTAGCAGGACATAAGTTAGGAAGTCCTAAACAACCCATTAAGATTGTATTAGCAAGCCGTTAAGAGAGCGTTATACCGCGATTAGTATGCTGACTCGTCTCGCTTGAATCTGATATAGGTGGAAATATGATGGCCCGCAGCTCTCGGAGCTCTCGCGAAATCGAAACGTCCGATGTGTGTCTCAGTAGCACGTCGAATTACGAAAGGAGTTTGGACTGATCTCCGAGCAAGAACAGATATACCCGTCGGTGACAAGTGAACTCGTCGAGCAACGAAGAAGTCTGGCCCCCAAACCTGCCGAGGCTTTCAAGGCATTCAGTCAGACCGTGTTTGCGGAGGGGGCGCTTTCCGCGAAGACCAAACAGTTGATCGCTGTGGCCGTAGCGCACGTTACACAATGTCCGTATTGCATTCGGGACCATACCCACGCCGCCGAGCGGCACGAGGCAACGCCGGAGGAAATCATGGAAGCCATCTGGGTTGCTGCCGAGATGCGCGCCGGAGGTGCCTATGCCCATTCGGTCATTGCGCTCGATACGATCGCGCGTGCAAAGCAAAGGGCGCGGGCGACCTTGAGAAGGTCGCTGGTGTTTTTCGGAGCGGATGTGGAAAAACACGAGTAAGGAGTGTGGAATGAGCACCAAAGTCGCCATCAACGGCCTGGGGCGAATAGGACGCGCGATCCTGAAGGTGGTTATCGACGAGCCATCGATGGAGTTGGTCGCGGTCAATGACCTCGTCGACGTCGAGAACCTGTCCTACCTGCTTCGTTTCGACACGGTATACGGCCGGTACCCGAAGCCCGTGGTGGTAGACGGAGGCGATCTGGTTGTCGCCGGTCGCAAGCTGCGTACGTTGAGCAACCTCGATCCTGCGAACCTCCCATGGGAGCAGTTGGGCGTTGAACTTGTGTTCGAGTGCACCGGGGCACTCACGCGGCGTGAGGACCTCGAGAAGCATGTCCGCGCAGGCGCGCGATTTGTCCTGCTGTCGGCACCGTCGAAAGGCGAAGAGGTGGAAACGATTATCCATGGCGTGAACGTGCCGGCAGGCATTCCCGCCATCATTTCCTGCGCAAGCTGCACGACAAACTGCATCACGCCGATCGTCGAGGTGATTGGCCGCCGGATCGGGTTTGAGAAGGCGGTGATGACGACGGTGCACGCCTATACGTCTTCCCAGTCGATTGTCGATGGACCCAGCAAGCGCCTTCGGCGCGGTCGAGCCGCGGCCGCGAATCTCGTGCCGGCCGCTACCGGCGCAGCGAACGCAACCACTCGCGCGCTGCCAGCTTACGCGGGTAGGTTCGATGGCATCGCCGTCCGGGTGCCGATTCCTGTCGGATCGATCGCGGACATCACGTTCGTTACTTCTCGAAAGACGACCGTGGACGAGGTGAACCGGATCCTCATGGAAGAATCCGACACGCAGCGCTACGCCGGGGTGTTGGGCGTTTCGCGTGACCCGCTCGTTTCGTCGGACATTGTCGGCGATCCGCGTGCGTCAATCGTCGATCTCGAACTCACCAAGGTCATCGACGGCGACCTGGTCAAGGTTATGAGCTGGTACGACAACGAGTGGGGCTACGCAAATCAGATGGTCCGCGAGGCTGTGTCGATCTCTAATACGGGAGCGGCCACAGACACCGTTAAAGAGTACGCATGATCTCGTTCGACCCCGCACATAAAGCTGTTCATTATCCGCCAGACCGCCGATTTCGGGTTTGGATCAGCCCCTCATTTGTAACCGCAATAGTAGTGTTAATGCTCTTACCGCTTCTCTTTGCCTGGGGGCAAGTTGCTATTTTCGGGTTGCCTTACATTCCACCCGTACCTCAATTCAACGAGATGGCGTCAACCGGACCGCATGGCTTTCCGGTGTGGATTCGTTATGCACACTTCTTTAATTTTTTCTTTGTGATGATGCTCATCCGCAGTGGTCTTTCCATTCTCATGGACCACCCTCGACTCTATTTCAATGACCATTGCACACCCGGGACTGAGTGGATTCGATTCACGCCTTTGACAGTTCCGAGAGACCGTGTGTGGACGGCGAAGGATGATTCGCGTTACATCTCACCGCTGTTTGCGCTTCCCGGTTATCGCCATACCGTAGGGGTAGCTCGCTCGTGGCACTTCATCAATGTCTATGGGTTCATTATCACAGGCTTGATCTTTGTGACGTTGCTCTTCGCAACGGAGCAATGGAGAAGGATTGTGCCTGCTTCGGGGATTGTACTGATACAAGCGTGGAATACGTTTGTCCATTATGCCACCTTCCATCTGCCGCCGGAACCGAACGGTTTTTACGGATACAATGCGCTTCAGCAAATCGCCTATTTCTCTGTAGTTTTGGTGTTTGGACCACTTTCGATTTTGACCGGGATCGCACTGTCGCCTGCATTGACGAACCGCTTTCCCTGGTATCCACGATTGTTTGGCGGCAGGCAGTCAGCGCGCTCCATTCACTTTATTCTTCTGCTCGGCTACGTAGCGTTCCTTGTGGTCCACATCACACTGGTAGTCTTGACCGGATTTGCGCGAAATATGAATCACATCGTTCTCGGAACGGATGATCTGAAACCGCTCGGGATGATTCTAGGCTTTGTCGGAATTGCAGTGGTGATCGTTTCCTGGATCATCGCTCACTACGTTTCGTGGCAGTTTCCACGTCTACTGCAACACATCCAAAAGGCGCTTTCTCAGCCGCTACGTCTCGCGACGTTGAATCGATTCTCTCCAAGTGAGCGGTATACAAGAGAGCAAATCTCTCCTTACTTCTGGCCTAATGGCAAGAGGCCGGAAAGCGAGGATTGGAAACGACTGGCAACAAATAGCTTCCGTGATTACAAGCTCAAGGTAGGCGGCTTAGTGGAGAGACCGGTTGAGTTATCGCTATCAGAATTGGCAGCGTTGGGAAAAGCCGAGCACATTACCATGCATCACTGCATTCAAGGTTGGTCTGGAATCGCGCAGTGGGGAGGCGTGCCGATGAAAACGCTGGTCGATCTGGTCAAACCGAAGCCTTGGGCGACGACGGTGGCTTTCTTCTCTTTTGGCGAAGGACTGTATGGCGGTATCTATTACAACACTCAGACCCTCGACAATGTCCTAAAGGCAGAGTGCCTGCTTGCGTATGAGATGAATTGGGCGCTGTTGGAGCAGGAGTATGGCGCTCCATTGCGCCTGCGGGTAGAGAATCAACTCGGATACAAGATGGTCAAGTGGATTGAACGGATTGAATTCATTGAATCCGAAAAGCAGATCGGCAAAGGTGAGGGTGGAACGAACGAAGACGACGAGTACTTCGATCTACTACCGAACATCTGATGCCCGAATCCCACACAATTGGCGTGTATACGGGCTTTGGTCAACTGGCAATCTGCAGGTGTTTTAGGGCGCGAGAACCTCAATGCCTACGCGGCACTGTTGAAAGCGAATTGGCCGGCCGGTAATAGGGGTTCGTCCCCGCTGCATCATGATCCGTGACATCGACAACTTGGAGAACCTCGGGAACTTCTTTTCGGATAATGGCTTCTATCCCTTGACGTAAAGTGAAATCAGCCGCACCACATCCCTGGCATCCGCCGCCCAAACGTATGTACACATTGTTATCTTTCACATCGATGAGTTCAACAAAGCCTGCATGAGCGGCTACTCCGGGATTGATTTTATGCGCCAACAGGTACTGAATCTTTTCCTTAGTCCCCCTACCCATCAGCATCATTCGATCTTCGACCTGCTCTTGCGATAGGGCGAACCCTGAAACTAAAAAGGCCTCTAAGATCGCCTCAACCTGTTTGCTAAGTCCCGGCCAATCTTGCTCTGGTCCTCGTGAAAGTACCAGTAAGTGACCGATCAGTTGAACCCGTGTAATGCCTTCAATCTCGAAAAGCTTCTGCGCGAGTAATGACTGCTCGGTCTGAGCTGTATTGTCAAAGCTTGCCGTTCCGATATGCAGTGTTCGATTAACGGTAAATCTGCAAATCGCAGGATTTCGTTTATCCACTTCACTGCTGATCGTCAGTGTGCCGTGCATCAAACCATCCTACTCTTATGATTATCAGAGCGTGGGCATTCTACGCCCTCTCTACACGTTTGTACGAGTCTCTTGGAAACTTCCTGCACAAGTCGGGTGATAACACGCGCGCGATTGGGAGTTATTACTCTGTCTCTAAGCCGTGCCTACCTGTAACGTGGGTGCATTATGGCAAATATCCTTGTGCTTGGCGGTGGCTTCAGCGGCGTTGCTGCAGCTCAGTCACTCGCAAAACAGTTAACGTCTGAGCATCAGATTACGCTGGTTTCGCGTAGCTCGCGATTTGTCTCCCGGCGAAGTCTGGTCGATCTTGCTTTCGGGACGGATGGAATCGACGACATTTCTCATGATTTGCGCGAGGTGATGCATGATTGCCGCATCAGGTTCGTGCAGGGCGAGGTAGCACGCGTTAACCCCTACGAGCGCCGAGTGACAATTGCGCACGGCGATATAACGGGGAGGATGCATTACGACTACCTCATTTTCGCTTTAGGTGGTCGCTTGGCTACAGAACGCATCCCGGGTTTCTTCGAGCACGCCCACCACACGCTAACGGTCGAGGCAGCTTTGAAGTTCGGTGAAGCAATTCGTGGTTTCAAAGAAGGACGAGCTGTGATTGGCTACAGCCCGGAGGCCCGGCTTGCGGTCCCGGCTTACGAAACGGCGTTCGCATTCTCGCGTCTTCTCGAAGATCGAGGCAAACGTGGGAGGACGACTATCACCATTGTGAGCCCAAAAAGAACGGGCGACGAACCCGCTGGGTCAGAGATGGAGTTGCCTTTCCTGAATGCACTCAACGAACAAAACATCGAATTCTTGCCCGACATCTCCATCAATCGCGTCACGCCAAAATCGGTGCTAACAAGTCGCGGTGACGGTGTTGATTACGACCTGCTGATGCTATTGCCTCCGCTGGTTGGCGCGAGTGCGGTGAGAGGGATGGGAATCACTGACCAAGATGGATTCATTCGCGTTGATAGTACGATGCGAATCGAGGGAGTCGAAGGGATGTACGCGGTGGGTGATTGTGCCAGCTTTCCGGGGCCGAAGATGGGCCACATGGCTGTGTTACAGGCCGAGGTTGCCGCTTCCAATCTCGCCGCCGAAGTCGAGGCGCTCGAACCCAAGGCTAAATACGAACACGAGATGATGTTGGCCCTTGATCAGGAAGCCCGCGATTCAATTCTGAACAAACGGTTCTGCGTGAATGGCAAAGCCGGAAGAAAGGCACGCTTCCCGCGTTTGGCCAATGCACAGATACTGACAGGGCGTGCTCCCGAGCGAAGAGAGGAACCTCTTCCCGCCAATTAAACTGCACCCGCATCAGGCAGTTTCAGACCCAGCCTGTAAGATCGTGCGCGCCGGCGGCGGATCAGGCCCGGCCGTCGGTCCGTTGAAGACCGCAATATCGGGCCCGGCACGATTAGACCATCTCTCTTGCAGTGTTAATACGTGCGTTCTCAGGTGTTAACACGCTATCCTACGCTCATCTTCCAGTCTAGTCTGGACATATGCTGATCGTTGCTCACGATGACTTACATGGGATAAGCGGGAGTCTCAGGAGAAGGAAAAGTTGTACCTGAGTACTGCAGAGCCTCGTGGCAACGATCAGTAGTAATTCATTTGGATCTGACGGGGCCTTGCATCGTCGTCATGCACCGATGCTTGCGTCCGGAGCAATCTTTGAAAAGTGGTTAAATATAAACCATTTGATGGTCATCAACCTTCATTTGTTGTTGCTTTCGCGAGAGCAAAAGGAAACGCTGGAGGAGAAGCGTGATGCACGCACAAATAAAGCTCGGACGCGTCTTCGGTGTTCAAATTGGACTTCACTATAGCTGGCTGATCATTGCCTTTTTGGTCACGCTTTCGCTGGTGGGACAGTTCCATACTACGAATCCGCAATGGGGCGCCGAAGTGATTTGGGCAACGGCGATCTTCACTGCCTTATTATTTTTTGCGGCCATCATTGCGCATGAGTTGTCACACGCCGCGGTGGCGAAGGCACGGGGACTGCCGGTGCGCTCGATCACCCTGTTTGCGCTCGGCGGCGTGGCGCAGATCGAAAAAGATGCAGCTGACCCGAGGACGGAATTCTGGATGGGGATCGCGGGACCCGTCGCCAGTGTAGTCATCGGACTCCTTTGCCTGGCACTCGCTATTGCGCTCGGCTGGAGGCCCCCAACGATGCCGCAGACACCGCTGTCGGCAATGGCGATGTGGCTCGGAGTCATCAATATTGGGCTTGCGGTATTCAATATGATTCCTGGTTTCCCCCTCGATGGCGGGCGCGTGCTTCGGGCTATTGTCTGGTGGATCACAGGTGATGCCGCTCGCTCCACACGAATTGCAGCAGGGGTAGGACAGTTCGTTGCCTTAGGTTTCATCTTCTGGGGAGTTCTCCGTTTCTTCAATGGAGCAGGCTTCGGGGGATTGTGGCTGGCGTTCATAGGCTGGTTCTTGCTGGATGCAGCGAGAGCAAGCGCTGCGCAGTTAGGGATCACAGAGACGCTGCGTGGTCTTCGCGTCGGTGATCTTATGGCTCGGGACTGTCCTCGGGTAGATGGCCGTGTCAATCTTCAAACTTTAGTCGACGAGCATCTGCTGCCTACCGGCCAGCGGTGTTTCGTGGTTGAGGAGAAAGGCAGCGTCACTGGAATCATCACGCCGCACGAGGTGAAGGCAATTGCCCGAGCACGGTGGCCTTATACGACTATTGATGAGGTGATGCTGCCGGTTGACCGGCTTCACGCGGTTAGCTCCGATACTCTTGTCACCGAGGCGCTGGAAACGATGGGGCGCGAGGACGTGAATCAGCTGCCAGTAGTTAACGACGGCCGTCTTGCAGGGATCATCTCGCGCGGTCATATCCTGCGGACGCTTCAGACGCGCGCGGAACTGCGCGTTTGAAGAGGTTTCATTTTTAAATACAGACTTTCGAGTCTGGCCGGGCCAAGAAGGTGCATTGCTTTGGGAAACAACTCATCTTCCTCCCTTGCTATGTGACGCTGCAAATTCTGTTGCAACTCCTTTAGCGTGTCGTCCCAACGATCACAGTGCCGATCCCTCCTGAGTTTCTCCATCTTCGCCAGAATCTCACGAATCCTCTTGTGCTCCCGGTAAGACTCATCCACCAAAAGACGGGTTTCTGAAGAGCCTGCTAACTCCGGATAGAGTATTTGCTCTTCGAGCCTAGTGTGTTGAGTGAGCATATCCCTGAACTCGCCAAACATGCTCATGCGCTCGCAGTCAACGGTATCCTGCTCCGTCTGCTCGATCTGCTTGATGTCATGCGCCAGTTCATTTATCAGGGCCAAAACCATTTCATGGTTGTTCTTTAGAAGTTCGACCGCGTTCATGTTACCTCACCTTCTTACGCTCATAATGATGAATAGATTCTTTCACATTTGACGACGCAGTAAACACCTAAGTTGGTCCACCAACGATCTATTAATGACTTATTGATGGAGTCTTAATCCGCCGTTTACGATTCCCTGACGACTACATTGCTAGACTGTCTTACCAACATTTTGAAGCTTGATAGCTTTAGCGCAGCGGCGCAGCGTGTTGCCGGCGCTGAGTGTCGTTCTGAGTGGCGAAGAGGAGAAACCATGAAGACTACAGAACAACTGCATGATCTCGGTCAGAGCCTTTGGCTCGATAACATCACCCGGGGATTGCTAGCCGACGGCACACTGCGGCGCTACATCAACGAGTTTTCATTAACTGGACTGACCTCAAACCCCACCATTTTCGATAAAGCCATAAAGGACTCGGGCTTCTACGACGATGCCATCCGCCAAAAGACTGCTGAGGGCAAGTCTGGTGAAGCCTTGTTTTTTGAGCTTGCCCTCGAGGATTTGTCTCAGGCTGCGGACCTGTTCCATCCGGTCCATGACACCACCCTTGGAGTTGACGGTTGGGTATCGATGGAGGTCTCTCCGCTGCTGGCCAACGATACTGCCAGCACTATAAAGGAGGCAGCGCAACTGCATGCGCAAGCGCAACGCGATAATCTTTTCATCAAGATACCAGGTACTCGCGAAGGCGTTCCGGCGATCGAGGAGTCGATCTTCGCCGGTGTGCCGATAAATGTGACGCTTCTGTTTTCACCCGAGCAGTACATCGCGTCTGCCGAAGCGTACATGCGGGGAATTGAACGGCGAATCACTGCTGGCCTTGAGCCGAAGGTTGATTCAGTCGCATCGCTTTTTGTCAGCCGCTGGGACGTGGCGGTGAAAGATAGCGTCCCGAAAGCTCTCCACAATCGTCTCGGCATCGCCATCGCCAAGCGCACGTATAAAGTCTACCGCGATCTGCTCGCATCACCTCGCTGGCGTAAACTTGCCGCCACCGGCGCGCGTCCACAACGCCTGCTCTGGGCCAGCACCGGCACCAAGGATCCCGACGCCTCAGACACGCTTTACATCGAAGCGCTCGCGGCTCCCGATACCATTAACACCATTCCCGAAAAGACCTTGCACGCCTTTGCCGATCATGGTCAGGTGAAAAGCACTTTGCCCGTTGATGGTGGCGATGCGGAATCAGTGCTAGCCGAATTCACGCAGTTAGGTGTGGACCACGCGTCTCTTGCCGAGCTATTGCAGCGCGAAGGAACCGTAGCCTTCGACAAGTCGTGGCAGGATCTCATGAACTGCCTCGACGAAAAGAGCGCAATCCTGACGAAGGTTAATCCAGCCGGTGCGGGGCAGCCATGACCAACCCAAGAGCGCAGGCACAACCGCTGACCAGGCGTGCGACTTGGAAGGCGCTTTGCGAGCATCACCAGCGAATAAGGGATGTGCACCTGAGGGAACTCTTCGGCAGCGATCCACAGCGCGGCGAGCGGCTGACAGCGGAAGCCGCAGGCCTCTATCTTGACTACTCGAAGAATCGCGTGACCGACGAGACGATTGGACTACTTTTGCGGTTGGCCGAGGAGTGCGGTCTGGCCGAACGCATCGAAGCGATGTTCAGCGGCCAGAAAATCAACATGACCGAACATCGGGCCGTGCTCCATGTTGCCCTGCGGGCGCAAGAAAACGAGCGCATTCTCGTCGACGGCGTCGATGTCGTGCCTGAGGTACACGTGGTACTCGACCGCATGGCGGCTTTCTCCGAAGAGGTCCGCAGCGGCCGCTGGCACGGACATACGGATCGGCCTATCCGCAACGTCATCAACATCGGCATTGGCGGCTCCGATCTCGGTCCGGTAATGGCTTACGAGGCGTTGCGTCATTACAGCCAGCGCGATATGACCTTCCGCTTCGTCTCCAACGTCGATGGCACCGACTTCGAGGAAGCCACGCGAGACCTCGATCCCGAGGAGACTCTGTTCATCGTCTGTTCCAAGACGTTCACGACGCTCGAAACACTGACTAACGCCCACACGGCTCGTGCGTGGAGTCTGCGCAAGCTAGTGGACGAGGCGGCGGTACGCCGTCACTTTGTCGCAGTATCGACCAACCGTGAAAGAGTGGCGAAGTTCGGCATAGACACGGCGAATATGTTCGGATTCTGGGATTGGGTTGGAGGTCGCTACTCGATGGACTCGGCAGTCGGCTTGTCCACCATGCTCGCGATCGGACCGGAAAACTTCCGCGCCATGCTCTCGGGTTTTCATGAGATGGATCGGCATTTCCGAAGCGCGCCGTTCAACCGCAATCTGCCGGTGCTCGTGGGACTACTCGCGGTTTGGAACAATGATTTCCTCGGTGCCGAAACCGTCGCAGTGCTGCCATACGACCAATACCTCAAGCGCTTCCCTGCTTATCTCCAGCAGTTGACGATGGAAAGCAACGGCAAGCACATCACGCTTGACGGCAGGCCCGTCGACTGCGAGACGGGGCCGATCTACTGGGGAGAGCCTGGGACCAACGGCCAGCATTCGTTCTATCAACTCATTCATCAAGGCACTCGACTAGTTCCGTGCGATTTTATCGGCTTCTGCCAGACCTTGAATCCGCTTGGCCGCCATCATGATTTGTTGCTGGCGAATCTGTTTGCGCAGACAGAAGCGCTGGCGTTTGGAAAGACAGCGGAGGAAGTCGAAGCAGAAGGGACACCTGCCTGGCTGGTACCGCATCGCACCTTCGACGGCAATCGCCCGACTAATACCATTCTTGCCAAGCGCTTGACCCCGGAGACGCTGGGGCGGCTGATCGCGCTTTACGAACACAGTGTGTTTACACAGGGGACGATCTGGAATATCGACTCTTTCGATCAGTGGGGCGTTGAGCTCGGCAAGGTACTGGCAAATCGAATCGTTCCCGAACTGGAGAGCGAGGACGAGCCGCGTCTCGCACACGACAGTTCGACGAACGCGCTGATCCGGCGCTACCGCCGACTGCGGGACGAGCAAGCTTAGGGGCAATAAACAATGAGCGCAGCAACCACGACAACTAAGGCTCTCGACCAATTGGATCGACTATCAGTCAACACGATTCGTTTCTTGTCCGTGGATGCTGTCGAGAAAGCCGACAGTGGTCATCCAGGCTTGCCGATGGACGCTGCTCCAATGGCCTATGTGCTTTGGACTCGGTTCCTCAAATACAATCCAGACAATCCAGGTTGGGAGGATCGCGATCGCTTTGTTCTCTCCGCCGGGCATGGCTCGATGCTGCTTTATAGTCTGCTCTACCTCACGGGCTATGACTTGCCGCTCGAACAGATCAAACAGTTTCGTGAATGGAGCAGCATTACGCCCGGTCATCCAGAACGCGGATTGACGCCGGGTGTGGAGGTAACGACGGGTCCGCTCGGCCAGGGATTCGCCAATGGCGTCGGCATGGCAATCGCTGAAGATTATCTCGCCGCGCGCTACAACCGGCCCGGCCACGAGATCGTCAATCATTACACCTACGCGCTGGTTAGTGACGGCGATTTAATGGAAGGCGTATCGTCGGAGGCCGCTTCCCTCGCAGGTCACTTGAAGCTGGGCAAACTGATTTATCTCTACGACGATAACCGCGTCACCCTTTCCGCTGCGACCGATATCACATTCACGGAAGACTGTGCCCGACGATTTGAAGCTTACGGCTGGCATACGGAGAAGGTTGAAAATGGAAACGACCTTTCAGCGATAGACCGCGCACTGCGTGCTGCGCAAGCTGAGAAGGAGCGGCCTTCGCTGATTCTCGTGCGCACCCATATCGGTTATGGCTCGCCGCACAAACAGGACACTTTTGAGGCGCACGGATCGCCACTCGGCGAAGAAGAAGTGAAATTGACGAAACAAGCGTTGGGCTGGCCACTCGATCCGCTGTTCTACATTCCAGACAAGGTCCTCGCCCATTTCCGTCTCGCCGTTAAAAACGGCCAACAGGCCGAAGCGGAATGGCAGTTGAGATTCTCGAATTACGCGACGGCGTTCCCCGAACTTGCCGCAGAATTTCAGCGCGGGTTGGCAAACGAATTGCCCAAAGGCTGGGACACCGCCATCCCAATCTTCCCAGCCGACGCGAAAGGGATGGCGACCCGCGTCGCGTCGGGCAAGGTGTTGAACGCGATCGGTCCGAAGCTTCCCTTGCTGATCGGCGGCTCCGCAGATTTAGATCCGTCCACTAAGACAGCGCTTACATCGATGGGCGATTTCGAGAACCCGCGCGACGAGGCCGGTAACTTGCAAGGATCGACAGGCGGCGGCTGGAGTTACGCGGGACGCAACTTGCACTTTGGTGTTCGCGAGCATGCGATGGGCTCAATCGCGAATGGGTTGGCGGTGCACGGGAGCATCATTCCCTTCACCGCGACGTTTCTTATTTTCTCAGACTACATGCGGCCACCGATTCGGCTGGCGGCGTTGATGAAGCAGAGGGTGATCTTTGCTTTCACCCACGACAGCATCGCTCTTGGACAAGATGGTCCAACGCATCAGCCGATCGAGCAACTAGCCTCGCTGCGAGCGATCCCAAACTTAATTGTGATTCGCCCATGCGATGCGAACGAAACAGCAGTGGCATGGCGCGTGGCAATTGAGATGCGAGACCGGCCGGTAGCTCTAGTCCTGACCCGGCAGGATGTGCCTACGCTTGATCGCGTCGAATATGCCACGGCAGAGGGCTTGCGGCGCGGTGCGTATGTTTTAGCTGATGCTCCTAATAGCAAGCCGGACATCATCCTGATCGGCACCGGGTCGGAAGTCAGTTTGATCGTTGCGGCCTATCACAAACTGACAGAGAGAGAGATCAATGTTCGTGTTGTCTCCATGCCGAGCTGGGAAATGTTCGATGCCCAACCTCGAAGTTATCGCGAGTCAGTTCTTCCTCCTTTAGTGCGCGCACGGCTTGCGGTCGAAGCCGGCGCGAGCCAAGGCTGGTGCAAATACGCGGGCGATGAGGGTGATGTGATCGGAGTGGATCGTTTCGGTGCCTCGGCGCCGGGAGAGGTCGTGATGCGCGAATATGGTTTCACTGCGGACCACATTTGCGAACGTGCCGTGGAGCTGGTGAAAAGGAAATGGGAGGCGAAGTGATGCGCGTCGGAATTGCCGCGGATCATGCAGGGTTTGTTTTGAAGGAACAACTGGCAAAACGGCTACGTGGCTCCGGACATGAGGTTCTGGACTTCGGGGCGGCCAGTCTGACTCCGGAAGACGACTATCCCGATTACGTGGTGCCGCTGGCGCGGAGCGTGGCAAATGGTGAGGTCGAGCGCGGTGTGGCGATCTGCGGAAGCGGAGTGGGAGCGTGCGTCGCTGCCAACAAAGTGAAAGGAGTACGGGCCGCATTGGTTCACGACATCTTTTCCGCGCACCAGGGCGTGGAAGATGACGACATGAACGTGATCTGCTTCGGAGCACGCGTGCTCGGTTGCGCAGTGGCCTGGGATTTAACCGAAGCCTTTGTTGCTGCCTGTTTCAATCCTGTGGAACGTCACGAACGCCGCCTGAGCAAGATAGCAGCGCTCGAAAACTAAGTGACGCCAATGAAGCACGATTTCGAAGCTGGGGATCATGTGGAGTGGAACTCCGAAGCGGGACGCGTCCGCGGCACGATCATGAAGAAGGTCACCTCCGCGACGAAGTTTAAGACCTATACCGTCCGCGCTACAGAGAAGGAGCGGCAGTATTTGATCAAGAGCGACAAGACCGACCACCTGGCCATGCACAAGGGTTCGGCGCTCAAGAAACTTCGCAAAACAAAACCTCGTCCCAAAAACGTCGGTAGAAGGAGCCACCGTGACTGAACAGGTTCGTAAGATTCTCGATTGTTATCGGAGTGAAAATCCAGGCGTGTTGACCAATCTCGCCCGAATGCTCAACCACGGACGACTGGCAGGCACGGGCCGTATGATCATCCTGCCCGTGGACCAGGGCTTTGAGCATGGTCCAGCGCGCAGTTTCGCAGTAAATCCTCCTGCGTACGATCCGGCCTACCATTTCCAGCTGGCCATCGACGCAGGTCTAAACGCCTATGCTTCGTTGCTCGGATTTCTCGAAGCGACCGCGGCTGAATTTGCGGGAGAAATCCCGTTGATTCTCAAACTCAACGCCCACGATCTTCTGCACGAGGAAAACGATCCGCTAGGCGCGCAAACGGCTTCCGTCTCGGATGCGCTGCGACTTGGCTGCGTAGCCATCGGCTACACGATCTATCCGGGCACGGCCGAGCGGCGGTTGCAATATGAGCAGTTGCGCGAACTGGCAAGCGAAGCCAAAGCTGCCGGCCTGGTCGTCGTGGTTTGGACTTATCCGCGCGGCGGCGGGCTCAGCAAGGAAGGTGAAACCGCCCTGGACGTGATCGCTTATGGCGCGCAAATCGCTGCCCTACTCGGGGCGCATATCATCAAGGTCAAAATGCCCTCGGCGCACTTGGAACTACCAGACGCTAAGAAAATTTACGAAGAGATGAAGATTCCGCTCGCCACCGCAGCGGAGCGTGTTCGTCATGTCGTGCAAAGCGCTTTAAACGGCCGGCGAATTGTCCTCTTCTCCGGCGGACCAAAGGAAGACGATGAAGCCCTCTTCGCTGAAGCACACGCGATCCGCGACGGCGGCGGATTTGGCTCAATCATCGGCCGCAATTCTTTCCAGCGAGAGAAAACAGCCGCTTTGCGCCTCCTAAATGAGATGGTCCGTATTTACCAGGAGTGAAGGCAGTAAATCTAAGCGTGGAAGAAAGCGTGATGAACGAAAAGATCAAAATAGCTCCGCTGATTACATGATGAACTATGAACACTCAGAAGTTCCGGTGCGTGTTCTCGGCATCGTTACGTCAATACCGGCCGTGCAGTTGCTATCGAACGGCCGATATCACGTGATGGTCACGAACGCCGGTGGCGGATATAGTCGCTGGAAGGACATCGCAGTCACGCGTTGGCGCGAAGACAGTACGCGCGACAATTGGGGCACGTTCTGCTATATGCGCGATGTCGCGAGCGGCGCGTTCTGGTCCACCGCCTTTCAACCAACACTCAGCCCATCGCCCGTCTATCAAACAGATTTTTCGGAGGCGTGCGCGGCCTTCCGTTGTTCCGAGCAGGGTCTGGAGACGCACACGGAGATTGCCGTTTCGCCGGAGGATGACATCGAGGTGCGGCGAATTTGCATCACGAATCGCGCGGGGGTGCGTAAGGTAATTGGCCTGACTAGTTATGCAGAAGTGGTGCTCGCATCGGCTGCTGACGACGCTGCGCATCCCGCTTACAGCAATCTCTTTGTGCAGACGGAAATCATTCCTGAGCAGCAGGCGATCCTGTGCAATCGCCGACCTGGGGCTGTCGACTATGCGGCACCCTGGATGTTTCACCTGATAGTCCCCTGTGAGTCGGTCTTGGGCAACCTGACCTACGAAACGGATCGGATGCGTTTCATTGGCCGTGGAAATACGGTCGCGAATCCACAGTCGATGTGTAAGGTCGCGGCGATGTCTGGCAGCGAGGGTTCCGTGCTTGATCCGATTGTCGCTATCCAATGCCGGATAATGCTGGATCCGGAAAAACCGGAAACTGTCGCTTTCGTGACCGGCATCGGTGAGACCCGCGAAGCATGCCTGACGCTCATCGAGAAATTTCGGGATCGTAATTTGACCGATCGCGTCTTCGATCTGGCAAGTTCGCACAGCCAGTCGGTCCTGCGGCAAATCAATGCGACCGAAACCGACGCACAACTTTATGGTCGCCTCGCCAACTCAATTATTTACGCCAATGCGTCCCTACGGGCTGATCCCGACATTCTGATCAAGAACCGTCGCGGGCAATCTGGTTTATGGGGAAATTCAATCTCCGGGGATTTACCGATCGTGCTCTTGCAGATCGGGGAACGGGCCGATCTTGATTTGGTGCGCCAGCTATTGCAGGCGCATGCGTACTGGCGTTTAAAGGGAGTGACCGTCGATCTGGTGATCTGCAACACAGAGGGTGCAGGTAGCCGGCAATTGCTCAACGATCAGATCATCGCAATGATCGCCGCGGGCAGCGAAGCTAATCTGAGCGATCAACGGGGTGGGATATTCGTGAGACTTGCTAACGCCTTGCCAAGCGAAGACCTCACTCTGCTTCAATCGGTCGCTCGGGTGGTGCTCAATGACGGCGGTGGCACGTTGGCTGAACAGATTAGTCGGCACACTCCTGCTGAATCCGTCGCGACGCCACCAACACCAATCCGAACGCCGCTCGTAGAACCAACAGCAGCCGATCAATCTACACGCAACGATTTGCTGTTTTTCAATGGGCTTGGTGGATTCACCGCTGATGGCCGCGAGTACGTCGTTACGATCGCGCCAGGTCAGATGACGCCAGCTCCATGGGTGAACGTAATCGCAAATCCATCATTCGGCACCATCGTCTCGGAAAGCGGCTGTGCCAACACCTGGAGCGAGAACGCGCAAGAGTTTCTCCTCACGCCGTGGTCCAACGATCCGGTAAGCGATTCTAGCGGCGAAGCCTTTTACCTTCGTGACGAAGAGAGCGGGCACTTCTGGTCCCCTACGCCCTGGCCCCGCCGTGGAGAAGGAAATTACGTTTGCCGACACGGCTTCGGCTACACCGTGATTACCCATAACGAGGATGGTATTGACTCCGAACTGTGCATTTATGTGGCGCTGGATGCACCGATCAAATTTGCAGTGTTGAAGGTATGCAACAAGTCTGGCCGGTTGCGACGCCTCTCCGTCACCGGATACATCGAATGGGTGCTGGGAGAGCAGCGGCCAAAATCGATGATGCATGTCATCACGGAGATGGATCCCAACAGCGGCGCGCTGTCGGCGCGTAACGCATACAACTCGGACTTCGGCGAACGAATTGCATTTTACGATGTGGACGATACGACGCGAAGTTTCACTGGCGATAGAACTGAATTCATTGGTCGCAACGGCACGCTACTGAATCCGGCCGCCATGTCACTGCCGCGGCTTTCCTCCACGGTGGGTGCGGCATTCGATCCCTGTGCCGCGATCCGAGTGCCATTCGAACTCGTAGATGGTGAAGAGCGCGAGATCATTTTCAGACTTGGTGCGGCTCGGAACGAGGATCATGCGTGCCAATTGGTAGAGCGTTTTCGAGGATCTGCTGCCGCACAGCGCGCACTCGAAGTGGTCACCAACTACTGGCGACACACCCTTGGCACCGTATACGTCGAAACGCCCGATTCAACGATCAATGTGCTAGCCAACGGCTGGCTCGTGTATCAGGCTATGGCTTGCCGCCTGTGGGGACGGAGCGCGTTCTATCAGTCATCGGGCGCTTTTGGTTTTCGCGATCAGCTTCAGGACGTGATGGCGCTAGTTCATAACGAGCCAGGTCTTGTGCGCGCGCATTTGCTCCGATGCGCCTCTCGTCAGTTCAAAGAAGGCGATGTCCAGCATTGGTGGCATCCCCCGCTGGGCCAAGGTGTTCGTACGAAGTGCTCGGATGATTTCCTTTGGCTGCCGTTGGCAACGTGTCGCTATGTTTTAAGTACGGGTGATACGGGCGTGCTGGATGAGCCCCTTCATTTTCTGGAGGGCCGGCCGTTTAGGTCGGACGAAGAATCGTATTACGAGCTACCCAGCCAGTCTGCCGAAACTGCGACGCTATACGAGCATTGCGTGCGGGCGGTGAAAAGGGGCCTGCGTTTTGGCCAGCACGGCCTACCGCTAATGGGTACTGGCGACTGGAACGACGGCATGAACAAAGTGGGCGCGCAGGGTAAAGGCGAAAGCATTTGGCTGGGGTTTTTCCTCTATCACGTGCTCATGCAATTCGGAAATGTTGCACAGCTGCATGGCGATACGGCTTTCGTCGAACTCTGTCGGAAGCAAGCCACACAACTCCGCCAGAATATCGAGCAGCATGGTTGGGATGGCGCATGGTATCGCCGCGCCTACTTCGACGACGGCACGCCGCTTGGATCGGCAAGTAACCTCGAATGCCAGATTGATTCGATTGCGCAAAGCTGGTCGGTCTTATCCGGGGCTGCTAGTGCCGAGCGTTCGCGCATGGCCATGAACTCGCTTGACAAGCACCTTGTGCACCGAGATGTCGCAGTGGTCCAGTTGCTGACGCCACCTTTTGACAAATCGACTCCGGACCCTGGCTATATAAAAGCATATGTTCCCGGCGTTAGAGAGAATGGCGGACAATACACCCATGCCGCAGTCTGGGCTGCGATAGCATTCGCCGCCATTGGGGACAACCGTCGCGCGTGGGAACTATTGTCAATCATAAATCCAGTGAACCATGCAGCAAGCGCCGAGTTGATTTCAGTCTACAAGGTGGAGCCGTATGTGATCGCATCCGATGTCTATGCACTGCCGCCTCACACTGGCCGCGGTGGCTGGACCTGGTACTCGGGTTCGGCGGGCTGGATGTATCGGCTGATTGTGGAATCAATCCTGGGACTGCAACGTGAGGCGGACAAGCTTCATTTCGAACCTTGCATCCCGGCACACTGGCCGTCGTTCAAGATGAACTATCGATACCGGGAAACGGTCTATCACATCACGGTACGTCAAACGCGAGAAGCTGATGCCGTGACGATGTTGACGATTGATGGCATCGAGCGACCCGACATGGTCATCCCTTTAGTTGACGATCGAAAGAAACACCAAGTCGATCTGAGAATTCATATCGCACAGAGCTAACGCATACAGTCCAGAAGCAGTATTTCGCGTACTTGGCGGCACGCTAAGAATTTAGAGCAACGCAATGAAGTGACGATGAAAAAGGTACCTTCCATACTCAATGGAAGAAAGAATGGCGCGAGATGGAAATCTCTCCGACTATTTTTGTGATTTTTGGCGGCGCAGGTGATTTGACTTGGCGCAAGTTATTGCCATCCTTGTTCGATCTTCACCGCGACGGACGGATGCCACAAAAGTTTGCGATCATACCCGTGGATCGCGCGCACTTTACGGATGCGGAGTTGCACAAGCACTTCCTAGACGGCGTCAAGCGATTCTCACGAAACGGGAAGGTGAAAAGCACGGACTGGAAAAGCTTCGCCAACCACATCACCTATCAACAGGGAGATTTCAAAGACGCGCTAACGTACTCGAATGTGAAGAAGAGGTGCGCGAAACTGGATAAGGATTGGAAGGTGAAAGCCGATCACATTTTTCACATGGCCACTCCGCCGGCAATGGTTGGGGTGATTCCCAAACTCCTGACCGACGCAGGGCTGAATCAGGATCAAACGCGCGCCCGAATTGTGGTGGAAAAACCGATCGGTCATGATCTGCGCTCTGCAGGGGAATTGAATCGCGTCCTCACGGAGAGTTTCCACGAGTCACAGATTTTTCGCATCGACCATTACCTAGGAAAAGAGACAGTGCAAAACATTCTGGCATTTCGTTTTGCCAATCCGCTCTTCGAGCCGATTTGGAATCGGCATTATGTGGACTATGTCACCATCACCGTGGCCGAAAAAGTGGGAGTAGAGCATCGTGGTGGCTACTACGACCAAGCGGGTGCCCTGCGCGACATGGTTCAGAATCACCTGATGCAACTCCTTTGTCTGATAGCTATGGAACCGATGGTCTCTTTCAATGCCGACGAGATTCGCAACAAGAAAGTGGATGTTCTCCACGCCGTGCGGCCGATCCCACGCAGTGCTGTAGAGAATCTTGCCGTGCGAGGGCAGTATGGCAACGGCAGCCTTGATGGCAAAAAAGTGCGCGGTTACCGCCAGGAAGACGACGTATCGCCTCACTCAAGAACGGAGACCTTCGCGGCCTTAAAGCTGTTTATTGATAACTGGCGTTGGCAAGGAGTACCGTTCTATCTCCGCACGGGCAAACGCCTGCAGCAGCAGATTTCGGAAGTTGCCATCCAGTTCCGCACGGTGCCCCATCAGTCTTTCCCGCCCGAAGCCTACGACAATTGGCACCCCTCTCGACTTGTCCTGTCGATCCAGCCCGAAGAAAGCATAATGTTGGGCTTTCAGGCAAAGTATCCCGGACCAAAGATGCTGTTGCGACCGGTCGAGATGCGGTTTAGTTACAACGAAAGCTTTCCCATACATTCGCCTGATGCGTACGAGACTTTGCTTTGGGATGTGATGAACAACGATCCGACCCTATTTATGCGAGCGGACCAGGTCGAGGCTGCGTGGCAGCTTCTGATGCCGGTGCTAGAAGTATGGGCGGACGCTACTCCTCGCGATTTTCCCAATTACGCTGCCGGCACTTGGGGACCCAACGCAGCAATCAAGTTGCTCGCGCGCAATGGGCATGCATGGGTTAATTGCATGAGAATCCTGGCTCATGCAACAAGGGCAAAAGAAAGCCGCCAAGGGGTGAGCGCGGTCACTGCAACTCAAAGCCGCAAGGCGGGTTGACTGTATCGTGCGCAAACAGCCCTTGTCTTGAAACCTCTCTTTCTGTAACTGGGCAACTCTTTAGTCTTTTAACAAGTCCCTAACGAACTCTTAATGTCTCATTTATGACTTTCTTACCGCTGCGCTGCTACTGTGTCGAGGGCAGTAAGTTGAACCATCGCTGGCAATATCGCCTGAACACACAGGAGCAATCAGCATGCACAAACGCAACCCTTCGTTATTCATGCACCGCAACAGTTCCGCCGCCAAGGTTGAAAATACGACCACACTCGCGTGCGCGAAAGAAGATGATCCACCGCCAACTCCGGAGGTTGCCTGTTGCGAACCAGCGCTAGTGCTCGCCGAAAGAATCCATGCGCTTCAACAGCTGACGGCTTCCCTGTCTCATGCATTTAGCTCCGGAGAGGTTGTTCGGGTGCTCGTCCATCAAGTTCGGAGTGCGGCCAAAGCCAGCGGTGCCGCGTTTCTGATCAAAACTGGGGAAGCCGAGGGTTGGGAGATAGTAAGTGTAGCCGGCCTCTCGACTGAGGCAGTCAACGCTTTTAGGGAAAGAATAAAGACACATTTTTCGCTCACGGAGGCTGGTATAGAAGGAAACCCTATTTGGTTCGAATCCCCATCCGAAGTGTGGCGCCATTACTCGGTCTCCAGCGCGCGAGAAGCTCTGAAAGGCTGCCGATCAATAGCTTGCCTTCCGCTTATTCTGGAGCGCGGCGCGTCGGGTATCTTGTACCTGAGTTTCTCCGAACGTCGCACATTTAGTCGGGAAGAACGCGAATTCATACTTCAGCTCACAGTCCAATGTGCACAAGCGTTGAGCCGCTCTCGACTATTTGAGGCGGAGCGCCGGGCTCGCACAGAAGCAGAGGAACTCAACCGCTCAAAAGATTCGTTTCTGGCGACTGTTTCACATGAACTACGTACGCCGCTGACTGCCATCCTCGGCTGGTCGCGAATTTTGAGCGGAGAGAAACCAGATACTTCGACATACAGCCACGGACTTGAAACCATCAACCGGAATGCGCGCGCGCAAGAACAATTGATTGATGACTTGCTCGATGTTATGCGCATCAAGAAGGGCAAGTTGCAGCTTCAGGTTGAGCCGGTAGAACTCTCCTCAGTCATCTCTTTGGCAATTGACACTCTACAACCTTTGGCTGATTCAAAGCATATCCGGGTAGAACAAATTAACACGCCCAAGACGGCTTATGTTTTGGGCGATCAGACTCGCTTGCAGCAAGTCATGTGGAACCTACTTTCAAATGCCATAAAGTTTACACCGCGAGGAGGGTACGTACTGATCCAGCTTGAGCGCGTTGATTCGTACTTGGAAGTGAAGTTCACGGACACTGGTGAGGGCATAGCCCCGGACTTCCTGCCTTATGTTTTTGAGGCATACCGTCAAGCTGACGGATCAACAAGAGGCCACGGGCTGGGACTAGGTCTTGCGATTGTGCGCCAACTAGTAGAGCTACATCGCGGTACAGTTCGCGCAGAGAGTTCCGGAAAAGGGCAAGGCTCGTGCTTAACAGTTAGGCTCCCCTTGATGACTGCTCAAAAGACTTCTCAGGCCGTTGGCGCAGCACTGGTAATGGGCAATAGTGGCGGGTCAATGCGGCAGCAATTAGGCATTGCTTCAGCGAGATCGACAATTGGACTTCACCCGCCTCTCTTGAGTGGCGATCTCCCGCAAAGGTGCTCTGATAACAGCCGATTTGTCTTACCGTAAATGAAAAAGAGAATAACTCAGAAAGGAAACTCAAACATGAAAGTTCGAGAGGTTATGACCGATAGAGTGACTTCCTGTAGTCCCAATACAAACCTGGCCGCCGTGGCAGGACTTATGTGGGATAACGATTGCGGAGTGCTCCCTGTCTTGGATGACGACGGGAAGGTCGTAGGCATGATTACGGATCGCGATACTTGTATTGCCGTCGCTACAAAGAACCGGCTGGCTTCGGATATTTTGGTAAGCGAGGTCATGTCGAGCCCTATCCATACGTGCCACCCAGATAATGATATCGAAGATGCACTCCAGATCATGCAAGACGGCAATGTTCTGCGACTACCCGTGATCAATGATGACGGTGCTCTCCAGGGTATGTTGTCGGTTTACGGCATTGTTCTCCATGCTGGGAATGGTAAAGGCGGGAGGAATCAAGCCCTTTCCGCCGAGCGCGTCATCAGTACACTCAAAGGAATCTCTGGACAACGCTTTGGTAAATCGAGTGCCGAGAAACAGGACATTCGCAGAAGTGCGCAGGCCTAAGAGGGATGGTCCACGGTTCACAACGAGATACACGAGATACCGACTTAGATCTTCATGTGCCTGATCTACCGACGGATACACAGCCATCGGCACCGAGATCGTCTATTACCTTCTTCTGGCGTGAAGCGAGCGTTGGGAGGCAACGACTTCGTAGTGAAATCACAACAGGAGTGTTGAGAAGGCCATGTTTTAGCCGATGGCCCAACTTATGTCGTTATCCATGCCCATAGTGAGATTTCTAAATTGGAGAGGATATGTAGCAGCTTTTATCGGCGTTGCTGCCCTCACTCTTATCTACCGTGTGCTGGTTTTTCGGCAGCTGTTTCTAACAGATGTTGACACAACAACCCTAGCTTTGAGCTATTTACTGTTGGTGCTAATCATCGCGTCCAAACATGGACACGGCCCCAGCATTTTCACTTCACTCATCAGCACCTTTTGCTTTAACTTTTTCTTTCTCCCGCCCCCGTTCACTATCACGATGCAAGATCCACATAATTGGGTGGCGCTCACCTCATTCCTGATAACTGCGATGGTTGCCAGCCAGCTCTGGTCCACGGCTCGCTCACGTACCCAGGAAGCCGTGAAAAGCCGGGAAGAAATATGGAAGCTCTATGAACTCAGCCAGACGAGCATCGCTGCCTTCGATCCCCACGCGCTGATCTCGTCTCTGGCTCCGAAGATCCAAGAGGTTTTCGATGTTCAATATTGCGCTGTCTTCAAGTTAGCAGACGACGGTGAGTGGTGTCCTCTCTCAATCGCTTCGGAACCGGACGAGGAAACTCTATTTACACCTTCGTTGACTACTGTCAAAGAAGTCTCGCTTTCAGGAAAGTTGAAATCAGTTCGCGTGGGGACAGAACAGAGAACTGATGGATCCAAGTCGGCTGAAGTCAGAGACAAAACCGAGTCCTCATCCTCGATTACGTACCTTCCGTTGCATGTAGGAACAACTTCTATCGGTGTGATGATACTGGTCTCTGCGACACTAGAAGAGAAAACAATGGAAGCGATCGCGGGCCTCGTCGCGTGGACTCTCGAACGGGCGCGCATCTTGGCGGAGGTGAGCCGTACAGAAGCGCTTAAACAGAGTAATGAGTTAAAAACTGCGTTGCTTGCTTCAGTCTCTCACGACTTGCGCACGCCCCTTACTTCCATCCGCGCTTCTATCGATAGTCTTCTTCATAGCGACACCAAATGGGATGAGACAGCACTACGCGAGTTCCACCTGATCATTAGCGAAGAGGTGACTCGGCTCACACGGCTCATTGAGAACTTACTGGCGATGGCGCGGATTGAGGCTGGAGAACTGAGCCTTTCGAAGAAATGGGAGTCACTCTCAGAGGTCTTTCATAACGTGCTCGACCGATGCAATGTGGCAATCCGTCATCACCAAGTCAATGTCGACTGTCACGAGTCCCTCCCGGCTGTCCTAATCGATTCTCGGCTGATAGCTCAAGCGCTCACAAACTTACTTGAGAACGCGGCCAAATATTCCCCACCTGGCAGCGAAATCGTCCTGAAGGCGGAGATGAAACGCGATCAGCTACTGATTAGTGTCACAGACGAGGGGGCCGGTATTGCTCCCGAAGAGAGAACCCGCCTTTTTGAAAAGTTTTATCGTGGAATGGACCCGCAACCGAACGGAGGCACGGGAATGGGACTGGCGATCACTCGCGGGATCATTGAAGCACATAACGGTCGAGTCTGGGTTGAGAGCAGCTCTGGCAAAGGAGCAACGTTCACCTTTTCCCTCCAGGTAGAGCATAAGTCTGCTGAAGAAGTGGATCCAGGAGCAAATCAGCGTTATCTCAACAGCGTCACGTGATAGGAAGTCCTAATTACAGACACGGTGGGAAGTGTGGCAGCGCACTGACAAAAGCTCGCGACTGATCGTGATTAAGGTTGAGGAACAGACTACCCTCTCCGTTTGAACGCCTTTATCGACTGCTGTCAACCCTCTTGGCAGAATTTCAAGCTCCCACATCTGCCCGCAATAGTAGTCGTCTGCGTTTATTGCGGTGCCTGCCTTTAACTGAGTTCTTGGTTCCAGGGTGCAGTCGCTCGGCTTCCTGGTTTCCCTTTCGTCGCTCCCAGAGGACTTGTCTCCAGTCGAAAATAGAACCGGAATGATCTGCCGACCAAGGCGATGAGCAAGACTAAACCCCCAAAAACATGGAGAGGCAATGGTCCTTGGCGGACAATTGCCCGTCTCGCGGCGCCTTACCGCGTTAAGCTCTTCGCGGTCGCCTTATTAGCCGTGCTGAGCACGGGCGCTGACCTGATTGAGCCGCTGATCTATCGTGTGGCGGTCAACGACGTTGCCGGTTTGTTTGTCCAGAAGGCACAGCAGGAAGCCAGAGAAGAGAGAAACAACGCGAGCGCGTCCGAATTGCCATGCCCTACGCCTGATCGAACAAGAACCGAAACCCGCAGGTTGTCAGATCATCGAAGGGCCACGAAAGAACCACATCGCCGCGGGCACGTTGCACCGCGAACACCTTCGCAGACTATGGCTACTTTGTTGTGGGCGGTTGCTTTCCTCTTTGTGATCAACGTCCTTGGCTATTTCTTTTGGCTCATGTCAGACAACCTGGCGGCGGGCCTCGCCAGCCGTATCGAAAGGAGTTTTATCTACAAGGTGTTCGGACACGTCCTGAGATTGCCGCTTGGCTTTTTCAGCCGCCACGCCAGCGGGGCTCTGGCCAAACGAATAGATCAGTTGGACCAGGTCTCGCCGATCGTCAATGCAGTGACGCAACGAATCGCCCCTGAAGTGATCAGTGTCGTCGGCATCCTAATTATCATGCTGACTCAGAACTGGCAATTGACCCTGGTAGCCATTGCCACGCTTCCCCCTTATCTGTGGATCGCGCGACGTTCCGCGATCAAACTAGAACGCGGACTCAACAAGTACTATGAGCTTTGGGAAGAAGTATCGGCGCAGATTCAGGATGCGCTCGCGGCAATAAAGACCGTCAAGCTGTCCGGCGCGGAAAGGCGTGAAATCGAGCGACTCGAGGAGGCTTCGGACACGGCTTATCAAACGTATCTTGCGCGCAATCGAATGGCCAACCGCTACCTCTTCTGGGAAAGTCTTCTAACTTACCTAGGAAAAGCCCTAGTGTTCGCGTTGGGTGGTTACTTCGCATTGAAACATGAGCTGACACCGGGTGATGTTGTAATGTTCGTGGCTTATCTCGACCGTCTATACGATCCCATCGATTCTCTGACCAGCCTCGGGGTTGAGCTGCAACAGAATTCAGCGTCGCTTTCGCGCTCGCTGCGATTAGTTAAGAACCGCATTGAGCCAGAGACCGGAACTAGTTTGAGGCCAGGGCCCGGGCAAGTCGAGTTCAAGGATGTTCACTTCAGCTATGTTCCGGAGCGCGAGGTTCTGCGTGGAGTGACATGCGAGATCGCACCAGGAAAGACCACCGGCATCGTTGGACCGTCCGGCGCCGGCAAGACAACAATGGTCGATCTCTTACTGCGACTCTTCGAGCCGACTTCAGGAGCAATCCTGATTGACCGCCAGATCATCTCCAATCTTGATCCTGGTTCCGTCAGATGCGCGGTGGGCGTCGTAGCCGCGGACGGCGCGGTCTTTCGCGGAACGCTGGCGGAGAATATTCGGTACAAACGACCTGAAGCTTCCGATGAGGAGGTTCATGCAGCAGCCGTCGCATCTGGTCTCGCTAATGCCTTAGAGCGTTTGCCGGACGGCCTCGAAACAGAAGTAGGAGAAGGGGGTGTCGGTCTTTCAGTCGGCGAGCGCCAGCGCCTACAACTCGCGCGCGTGTTGTTGGCCAAGCCACGCATCCTTGTATTGGATGAAGCAACTGCCAATCTCGACTATTCGACGGAGCACGATGTGAAACAAACCTTGGCGGAGCTACGCCGCGAGCGAACAACCCTCGTCATCGCACACCGCTATTCGATGGTGAAGGACGCTGACCACATCCTGGTACTTGAGGGTGGCAAAATAGTCGAATCGGGCACGCCCGCCAACCTTCTAACGACCGGAGGCTGGTTTGCTCAATTGGCTACAGGCGCACCGCAAGAGAGTGTGCGAAACGAGTAGCGTCCATGCGATGCACAGTTTGCGCTCAGCTTGCTATCGAACTTGCGTGAAAAACGAGCGGGCTAGACTTGTGATAACTCTCTGGCAGCCGTAGCAGCAAAATTGGTAGCGGCAACCGCGCTTGCGCACTAATGAATAGACTGATTCAAGGTTAGGACGATTGCTCAATGACTTGACTGGTTAACGAATCACAATTGCTCCCAAAACTCTTCATACATGATTCATTTCACTTTCGCTCAATATTTAGTTTCTACCTCTCCTTTCGGATGCGTTAATGAGTAAGCTGTCCTCTGGTTGTTTGCGACTCTCTTGAACGTCAGCATGTGCGGGTCAAGAAGGTGTACTGAGCGGACTCATAAAATCCTGGACCACGCTGGTTGACCAACTAACGCTCTTTTGACACATCATTGATAGACTCTTAATGCTTTGTTTACCACTTCCTGACGCCCGCCTTGTTAGAGTTTTCCGAGTATTTTCAACGGCTGAGAATTCGTTACGACAGGCCGACGTTACGGCAGGATACGGCCTCCCTCCTGGCCCGAATCGGTATAAGTCAGCCGCTTTGTAGCAATTATTCGACAACGCCGTTGGGCGGTTTCTTGCGCGCCGGCTGAATCGCGGAATAACAACCGTTCTCCCAGCGACCCAGCTCAGAAGCGTCGTGTGCGCTCATTTTATTCGCCCAAGGCGCGGCTCTTGTTGAGGCCGCAAGAGAGGCTGCTGGAATGTCGCAGATTTTCCATCGCAGTACTAACACCCTTTCGAAGGTGAGCATATTTGGAGCCATTTTCGTTCTTGGCGGCGTGACGTGGGCCCTCGCGGAGATCCAACGGTCATCGTATAACACGAGTGCCTTTGCCGAGCGCGAGCAGCCCGTTCAGTTCAGCCACAAACACCATGTGGGTGATGACGGGATCGACTGTCGCTATTGTCATACGTCCGCCGAAACGTCCTCTTACGCCGGCATCCCGCCGATAAAGACGTGCATGAATTGCCATTCGCAATTGTTTGTCAACAGTCCTTATTTGGCACCGATACGCGAGAGTTTCAGCAGTGGAAAACCCATCAAATGGACAAGGGTGCATGACCTTCCGGATTTCGTCTTCTTCAATCACAGCATACACGTAAACAAAGGCGTGGGTTGTTCGACGTGTCACGGACGCGTCGACACCATGCCCCTAACTTACCAGGTCGAGTCACTACAAATGGAATGGTGCCTGGCATGTCATCGCGCGCCCGAGCGATATGTCAGGCCGCGTGAAAAAGTCTTCAGCATGGACTGGCAGCCCCCTTCAGATCAGATCGAAGAAGGACGCAAGCTCGTGAAGCAATATCACATCGCCGGTCCTGGAGTAATTACTAGTTGCTCAACGTGTCATAGGTGAACGCAGGAAGAGAGATGACTTCTACCAACCATCGTCTCGATCTTAAAAGCATTCGCGAAAAGCTAGATCTCTCTAGTGGAAAAGCGTACTGGCGAAGTCTTGAAGAAGTTACAAAGAGCGACGGGTTTGAAGAGCTTCTGCATCGCGAGTTTCCTCGCCTGGCATCGCAATGGGATGACGCGATTGGACGACGCCGTTTTTTAAAGCTAATGGGCGCTTCACTGGCGCTGGCTGGCCTCGGCGCTTGCACGCACCAACCCAAGGAAGAGATCGTTCCTTATGTTCGACAACCGGAAGACCTGGTGCTCGGTAAGCCTCTCTACTTCGCTACCGCTTTCTCTCTGAGCGGTATTGCGGAAGGCCTACTCGTCGAGAGCCACGAAGGCCGCCCCACAAAGATCGAAGGCAACCCCGATCATCCTGAGAGCCTGGGATCGACTAGCGCCTTTGCGCAGGCGTCAGTGTTAACACTCTACGATCCTGATCGCTCCCAGACCTTGACGTATCTCGGAGAAATACGCGCCTGGAGCGCATTTGTAGGAGCAGTCCAGACAGCGCTGACCGCAAAGAATGATGGCGCTGGTTTGCGGCTGCTTACAGAAACAATCGGCTCTCCGACTCTGGCGGATCAGATTCGACAATTGCTTGTGCAATTTCCGGCTGCCAAGTGGCATCAGTACGAGCCGGTCAATCGCGATAACGCGCAAACCGGAGCGCGGATCGCATTCGGCGAAGTGGTAAACACCATTTATAGCTTTGACAATGCGGAAGTCATTCTCGCGATCGATTCAGATTTCCTCGCTTGTGGTCCGGGCACCCTACGTTATGTGCATGACTTTGCAGCCAGAAGACGACTCGAACGAGTCGGATCTGAAATGAATCGTCTCTACGTGATCGAGAGCACAGCAACGAATACCGGAGCGGTAGCCGATCATCGTTTTCGACTACGACCGAGCGAGATCGAAGGTTACCTGGGCAGAATCGCCGACGCGTTGGGCGTGAAAGCCGAAGTTGCGGTTCCAAATCAGCAGTCGAACTCTTCTGATTGGGTCACCGGGGTCGCGAGAGATCTCCTGCAACATCGCGGCAAGAGCGCGGTCATTGCCGGGGATTACCAGTCACCCGTGGTTCATGCGCTTGCGCACGCGATGAACTATGCGCTCGGCAATGTCGGAAGCACCGTCAACTACACTGCCGCAATTGAAGCCGAGCCGGTGGACCAGACTGGCTCGTTGCGCGAGCTTGTTCGCGATATGGATTCGGGCCAGGTGGACCTCCTATTGATCATTGGCGGAAATCCGGTCTACAACGCGCCGGCCGACCTGCAATTTGCCGAGCGATTGTCGAAAGTGCCAATGCGAGTTCACCTCGGGCTGTATGACGATGAGACCTCAGCGCAATGCCACTGGCACATTCCGGAGACTCACTACCTAGAAACCTGGAGCGATGCGCGCGCCTATGACGGCACCGTCTCGATAATCCAGCCTTTGATCGCTCCTCTATATCGCGGTAAGTCTGCGCATGAGCTTCTTGCTGCACTGCTAAACCAACCTGAACGCACCGGATACGAAATCGTCCGTGACTACTGGAAGGCCCACCTCAATGGGAGGAATCAAGACATAAAGCCGCAGACAGCGACCGAGCCAGACACCGCGCAGGCAAATGAGTTTGAAGAGTCGTGGCGCGAAGCCCTTCGCTTAGGAGTGATTGCCAAAACTGCTTTGCCTGGCAAACAAGTCTCTCTCCGAACTGACTGGTCCAATCAAGCACAGCCCACCGTGACGCCGTCGTCGTCGAGCTCTGAGCTCGAAATCATTTTCCGACCGGAGCCTTTCATCTACGACGGAAGGTTTGCAAACAACGGTTGGCTGCAGGAGCTGCCCCGGCCTCTGAGCAAACTAACCTGGGACAATGCCGCATTAATTAGTCCGGCGACAGCACAGAGCCTGGGACTATCGTATGAAATCGCGGCACGCGGCGGCGAGCATGGTGAAGTATTCGCTGATCTTGTTGAGCTTGAATATCAAGGGCGAAAGCTACGCACGCCCGTGTGGATCGTACCAGGCCATGCAGACGATTGCGTCACGGTGCATCTCGGGTACGGCCGTTCTCGCGCTGGTCGCGTCGGTTCCGGCGCAGGCTTCAATGCCTATGCTTTGCGGACGTCCGATTCACCATGGTCTGGCCGCGGCCTAACGCTGAGAAAGACCGGCGAGCAGTTCGCGCTTGCTAACACACAGCTCCACTACAACATGGAAGGCCGTGAACTGGTTCGGTCTGCATCACTGGCTGACTATCTGAAGAACCCAAACTTCGCGCATGAAAGAGATCACGCGCCGCCAAGGTCTCTGTCGCTGTATCCGCCGGTTGAGTACAACGGCTATGCCTGGGGGATGGCAATAGACCTCGGCACTTGTGTCGGCTGCAACGCTTGTGTGGTCGCCTGTCAGTCGGAGAACAACATTCCGATCGTTGGGAAGACTGAGGTAATGCACGGCCGTGAGATGCATTGGCTGCGTGTGGATCGCTACTACGAGGGTCCGGTCGAAAATCCTAAGACAAGTTTTCAGCCTGTGCCTTGCATGCACTGTGAGAACGCGCCATGCGAACTCGTCTGCCCGGTGGGAGCCACTGTTCACAGTTCCGAAGGCCTGAACGACATGGTCTACAACCGCTGCGTTGGCACCAGGTACTGTTCCAACAATTGTCCCTACAAAGTTCGTCGGTTCAATTTTCTTCTCTTTCAGGACTGGGATACGCCCAGCTTGAAGATGTTACGTAACCCAGATGTGTCTGTCCGCAGTCGTGGTGTGATGGAGAAGTGCACTTACTGCGTGCAGCGCATCAACGAAGCCAAAATTGATGCCGAGAAGGAGAACCGTCCGGTGCGCGACGGCGAGATAGTCACTGCTTGCCAGGCGGTCTGTCCGGCGCAGGCCATTGTTTTTGGCGACATCAACGATCCGAAGAGTCGTGTTTCGCAGCTGAAAGCACAACAGCGTAACTATGGATTACTGGAGGAACTTAATACCAGACCGCGAACGACCTATCTCGCGACAGTGCGCAATCCCAATCCGGAGATCCAGGAATAGAAATCATGTCGGTGCCACCTCCTGACGAATCGATGAACGTGAGTGTCCCACCAGTTATTGCGACCGGGTATTCCTTTGCCACTATCACCGACAAGATTAGCTCGATAGTTCTCACCCAACGAACCCCGAGAGGATGGTTCGTTGGCTTTGCCATTTCGTTCTCCCTAGTGATGTTGTTGATGTACGCAATTGGCTATCTACTGCTAGTCGGAGTGGGCATCTGGGGCATCAACATTCCGGTTGCCTGGGGCTTCGCGATCGTCAACTTTGTGTGGTGGATCGGCATCGGTCACGCCGGAACTCTGATCTCGGCGATCCTCTTATTGCTAAACCAGAAGTGGCGCACTTCGATAAATCGATTTGCCGAGGCCATGACACTTTTCGCGGTTGCTTGTGCTGGACTCTTTCCGTTGCTTCACCTCGGCCGTCCGTGGTTGTTCTACTGGCTTTTCCCTTACCCCAACGTGATGAATGTGCAGCCGCAGTTTCGCAGTCCGCTGGTGTGGGACGTCTTCGCCGTTTCAACATACTTTACAGTGTCACTGCTGTTCTGGTTCGTTGGTCTGGTGCCCGATTTGGCGACGCTTCGCGATCGGGCCACCAGTCTTTGGGGCAAGATTATCTATGGCATGCTGGCTTTGGGCTGGCGCAATTCAGCACGTCACTGGCACCGATACGAAATCGCGTATCTGTTGCTTGCCGGCCTTGCGACACCACTAGTGGTTTCGGTCCACACGGTTGTCAGCTTTGACTTCACGATTGCGATTCTTCCAGGGTGGCACTCGACGATCTTTCCGCCCTATTTCGTAGCCGGCGCAATCTATTCGGGTTTCGCGATGGTCCTGACACTCGCGATCCCGCTACGCAAGTTTTATCACCTCGAAGATTTCATCACCGCGCGGCATCTGGAAAATATGGCGAAGATCATGCTGGCTACTGGTTTGATCGTCGCCTACGGCTACGTGATGGAGCTCTTCATGGCCTGGCGGAGTGGTAACAAGTTTGAATGGTTCATGACGACTAATCGCATGTTTGGACCATATTGGCCGATGTACTGGACGTTGATTTTCGGCAATGTCGTCATTCCCCAGGTGCTATGGATGAAGCGAGTTAGACGCAGCCCGCTCGCGCTTTTTCTGGTGGCGCTCATAGTCAACACGGGCATGTGGGTTGAGCGTTACGTGATCATCATTACCAGCTTGCACCGCGACTATCTGCCTTCTTCCTGGGGAATGTACAGCGGCACGCGTTGGGACTATGCCGTCTTCCTTGGCACGCTCGGGCTTTTTGTCACGCTGGTACTTCTGTTTATCAGGCTGCTCCCCTCGATCTCGATATTCGAGATGAGAACACTGCTGCCGCAGGCAAAGGTTGGCGGAGAAGAAGGATGAAGGAGGCGATCCGACTCTACGGTCTGATGGCCGAGTTTGACGATCCGGCTGCCCTTGTCGCCGCGACTCGACGTTCGTATCGGGAGGGTTATCGAAGGATGGACGCGTATTCGCCCTTCCCGGTCGAAGGATTGGCCGAAGCGTTGGGCGCCAGAAGAAAAGAGGTGCCCCTGATTGTGTTGCTCGGAGGACTGGTTGGCTGCTTTGGCGGATTCTTTATGCAGTATTACATCGCCGCAATTTATTTTCCGCTGAATATTGGTGGCCGCCCGCTCAACAGTTGGCCGGCATTCATTCCAGTCACGTTTGAGTTGACGGTGCTGGTTGCGGCTCTGTCTGCCGTGTTTGGTTTGTTAGCCCTGAACGGACTACCGATGCCTTATCACCCGACATTCAATGTACCGCGCTTCAAATTTGCCTCGCGGGACAGCTTCTTCCTTTGCATTGAAGCTACTGATGCCAAGTTCGATCGTGACGCTACCAGAGAATATCTACTGAGTTTGGGACCACGAGAGGTAAACGAAGTTGAAGACTGAGATAACTCACAGGTGGTCCGCTGAAATAACGTTAGTCGTTAGGTTGTTGAGACGGCGAGCAGTTTGGCGCATTTTGCTGTTGACGACCTGCTTATCGTTGGTGGCTGGATGCCGACAGGATATGCAGAACCAACCCAGATTCAAACCGCTGCGACCCAATCCAATGTTCGACGATGGCGGCTCAGCTCGTACGCTGGTTGAGGGCACTGTTCCACGGGCCTCAGCGAGAGACGAATCGTTCAGGCCGTCCTGGATCGTAACTTCCAAACAAGCTGTGATCTTGGAAACAAACGATGTCTCCAAAGTCAGTCAATTTCCGATTCCGGTCACAAGCCAATTACTTGATCGTGGTCAAGATCGATTCAACATCTATTGTGCGGTCTGCCACGGCCGTGTCGGCGACGGCAAAGGCATGGTTGTCCAACGAGGATTTCGACAACCACCTTCATACCACATCGATCGACTGCGAGCGGCGCCCATTGGTCACTTTTATGACGTCGTGACAAACGGCTTTGGCGCGATGCCAAGCTATGGCGAACAAGTTACCCCCCAAGATCGCTGGGCCATAATCGCCTACATTCGCGCGTTGCAGCTTAGCCAGCATGCCCCAGTTTCCGACGTGCCATTGGAAAAGCGAGACAAGCTTGATGGAGGGCCGCCAAAATGAATGACAGCGCAAATTACTCGGCCCCGCCAGTCGTAGTTCAAATTCAGCGACGCTCGCTTATCACGGGAATTGTCACCCTCGCATTTTGGGGAGTTGGGGCGTTTCTCAATCCGCATCAGATTTTTCAATCCTATCTTGTCGGATATCTGTTCTGGGCCGGGATTGCTCTGGGATCTCTCGCCGTCATCATGTTGCAGTATTTGACGGGCGGCGAATGGGGGGTCGTCACTCGACGTCCTCTGGAGGCAGCAGCCAGGACGCTGCCCGTCCTGGTTCTCTTGTTCATACCCTTAGCCTTCGGAATGCAAGGGCTGTACACGCGGGCGCACGCAGTGCAGGCAACCGGCGCGACGACCCCTTCTGAAGATCCGTACTTGCTCACGAAGTTCTTCCTGCTGCGAGCGGCGATCTACTTTGTTGTCTGGCTGCTGCTGGCATATCTGCTGACTCATTGGTCCACGAAACAGGACCGCACGGCGGATCCGCGTTGGTCCAAGCGACTACAGGCACTCAGCGGTCCGGGGCTCGTGGTTTATGGTTTCACGGCGACGTTCGCGGGCATCGACTGGGTCATGTCACTTCAGGCCGACTGGAACTCCACTATTTTCGGCATGCTGGTAATGGGCAGCCAGGTTCTTTCGGCATTTGCCTTTATCATCATCATTACCGTTCTTCTCTCTGCGTTCCCTCCCCTCTCTAAAGTTCTTGTGCCCAAACATTTTCACGATCTAGGCAAGTTGCTTTTGACGTTTGTGATGCTCTGGGCTTACTTCGCCTTCTCACAGCTTCTGATCATTTGGGCCGGCAATCTTCCTGAAGAGATCACTTTCTATATGCCGCGTTTCGTGGGTCCCTGGCGCTGGATCGGGTTTACGATGATTGTCTTCGAGTTTGCTCTGCCATTTGTGCTCCTGCTCTCGCGCGATCTTAAGCGGCATGCCCGTGGACTGGCGGTAGTCGCAGTCATTCTTCTCTGCATGAGGTTCATAGATTTGTTCTGGTTGGTTGGGCCAGCGTTTCAGCCAGCCTCAGTGCCTCTTCCCTGGATGGAATTGCTGGTGACGATCGGCTTAGGGGGTATTTGGCTAGCGGTCTATATGTCGCAACTAAAGAGACAACCTTTGTTACCCGTGAACGAACCTGCTTTATCAGGCGTACTGGACCACGCGAGAGTCCACCAGAAGCCAGACGAATTGAGATATGAGTGAAATGACGAACAAGACTGATTTTCAGGATAGACGCAGTCGTGAGGGCGATACATTGATCGCCCCGCGCGAAAAGAGCGACGTGAGTATTCGGGGTCTCGCGAAATTCGGCGTGGCATTGGTCGCTCTCGGTATTGTTGCGAACCTCCTTGTGTGGGGTATGTTCAATTACTTCAATGAGAGCGCAGAGAAATCGCAAGCGCCGCCGCGACCTATGTTCAAGGGCAACCAACTCCCTCCAGAGCCTCGGTTGCAAGGTGCGCCCGGCCATCAAACTACCGCCCTTGAGGATATTTTTGAAATGCGTCAGAGAGAAGAAAAGATTCTCGGATCATACGGTTGGGTCGATCAAGAGAGTGGCATTGTTCACATACCGATTGGGGAGGCGAAGAAGTTAATCCTGCAAAAGGGAACGGAGCAACTATTCGCAGCAGAATCGCCGAAACCAGGTCAGCCAGGTCAGTAAATTGCGCATGCTGAAAGAACAAGAGGGGCTCACACTCACTTCCGTTGGAATCAAACCTAATTCACTTAGTTTGTGGATCCAGGTAGTAATGCTAGTCACGCTGCTCTTCATGATCGCTGGTCCAGGGTTAGCGCAGGGCCCGCCTGTGAAATTTAGCGATGTCCGCTTCGATCAACGATTGGACCAACAGTTGCCGTTGGATCTTAACTTTCGGGACGAAAGTGGACAGAGTGTTCGTCTGGCGGACTATTTCGGGAAGAAACCCGTCATCCTGTCGTTGGTCTACTACGAGTGTCCAATGCTGTGCACGCAAGTACTTAATGGTCAGGTCACGAGCCTGGAGCAAATCTCCTTCAACGTAGGCGAACAGTTTAATGTGGTAACGGTCAGCTTTAATCCGCGAGAGACGCCGGCTCTCGCTGCGGCCAAGAAGGACATGTACCTTGCGAAGTATGGTCGCCCAGGCGCCGAGCAAGGCTGGCATTTCCTCACCGGTGATCCGAAAGCAATCGCGGCGCTGGCGGATTCCGTAGGTTTTCACTACGTCTACGACGCGCTTTTGAATCAGTATGCCCACGCAAGCGGGATCATGGTGGCCACGCCGGAAGGCAGGATCTCGCGCTACTTTTATGGCATCGACTACTCACCGCGCGATTTGCGTTTGGGCCTGGTTGAAGCTTCAGCGGGAAAGATCGGCTCGCCTGTCGATCAAATAATGCTGCTTTGTTATCACTACGACCCGGCCACCGGTAAGTATGGAGTGTTGGTGACTAACTCGCTTCGCGTTGGCGGAGTCATCATCGTCGTTTTACTGGTGACTCTCTTCTTCTTTTTGCAGCGACGTGTCAGGGGAAGAAAACCAGAAAAAGACCCAGCCTTTACGGATGGCTTTGGGATAGTGCCAATTCTCGCACTGCTTCTGCCGTTTGCGCCCGACCAAGCTTCAACTATTTCGGGCCAGACCGATGCGCTCTACGCATTCCTTCTGGGAGTAGCATTCTTCTTCGGCACACTAATCGCGGGGTTGGAGATCTTTTTTGCGATCAGATACCGCAGACGCAACAAGGACGAGTTTCCTCCCGCCACAACTCAGTCGCTTAAACTGGAGGTTGCCTGGACGGTCATTCCCTTCATCATTGCCATGATCATATTTGTCTGGGGTGCGAAGTTATATTTTGACATCTATCGCAACCCCACCGATGCGGTAGATGTTTACGTAACGGCCAAGCAGTGGATGTGGCGATTTCAGCACGCGGACGGACGGCGCGAGATCAACGAACTCCACGTACCCGTGGGTCGGAAGATCAAGCTGATACTTGCCAGCGAAGATGTGATTCACAGCTTCTTTGTGCCGGCTTTCCGCATCAAGACAGATGTGGTTCCAGGTCCCGGCCGCTACATCACTCTCTGGTTCCAACCCACTCAGCCCGGGCGATACCACCTGTTTTGTTCACAATATTGTGGCCTCAACCATTCGTTAATGGGCGGTTGGATCGAGGTAATGTCACCAGTTGATTTTGAAGCGTGGTTGAGTGGTACGGGAACCAGCACGACGATGGCGGTGTCCGGTGAAAAACTGTTTCAGCAGCTTGCTTGCGTCACCTGTCATAAAAGCGATGGCAGCGGACGGGGACCAAAGCTTGAAGGAGTATTCGGTAGCACAGTCCTCTTAGATGACGGTCGGAGTGTCAAGGCCGACGAAAGCTATGTTCGTGAATCGATCCTCGATTCACAGGCAAAGATCGTCGCTGGTTATGCGCGGCCTTCTCTCATGCCGACTTTTCAGAGCGTGGTAAACGAGGAGCAGTTGTCTGAACTTCTTGCTTATATCAAATCAATTGGGCCGCCGTCAGCAGCAACTGGAACGGCCGCTTCGAACGATGCTAAGAAACCCGAGAACACCATGAAACCAGGCACCACTAAACCTTCAGGGCAGCGTTAGGGAGAGGTCGTATGGAAGCAGTTGAAAGACCTGTCGCACCACGAGTGCATTATCTAAATGTTAACTATGGTTGGAAGTCGTGGTTGTTCACAACTGACCATAAGAGGATCGCGCTGCTCTATCTCGTATCGATCACCTTATTTTTCTTTCTGGGCGGCTTGTTTGCGGTTTTGATTCGGATCAAATTGCTCACGCCCGGCACAGCCCTGGTTATGCCCGAGACTTATAACAAGCTCTTCACAATGCATGGGATCATAATGGTCTTTTTTTTCCTGATTCCGTCAATTCCGGGTGTGTTGGGAAACTTCTTGATTCCGCTCATGATTGGCGCCAGAGATGTCGCCTTTCCCCGCCTCAACCTGGCGAGTTGGTACCTGCTCAATCTCGCGGGGCTGATCATGCTTTATGCGGTTGTAAACGGTGGCGTGGATACCGGCTGGACCTTCTATCCGCCGTACAGCTCAACTTTCGCCAACACCAATGTCGCAGCGGCAGTGTGCGCCATTTTCGTGGCGGGTTTCTCGTCCATCGTCACCGGGCTAAATTTCGTAGTGACCATACACACGATGCGCGCCCCCGGATTGACCTGGTTCCGCCTGCCGCTCTTTATCTGGTCGATGTATGCGACCAGCATAATCTTTATTCTCGGCACTCCGGTGCTGGCAATTACTTTGCTCCTGGTCGGTGCTGAACGACTGCTGCATATCGGGGTTTTCGATCCGGCTTACGGCGGGGATCCGGTCCTATTCCAACACCTCTTCTGGTTCTATTCTCACCCGGCCGTGTACATCATGGTCCTCCCCAGTATGGGCGTCATCAGCGAACTCGTGCCGACGTTTGCGCGGAAGCAAATCTACGGCTACAAATTTGTTGCGTTCTCGAGTGTAGCGATTGCCGTGCTTGGTTTTCTGGTCTGGGGCCACCACTTGTTTGTCAGCGGCCAGTCGGTTTACGCAGGAATGGTCTTCTCCTTCCTCAGCTACGCCGTCGCAATTCCATCGGCAGTAAAGGTCTTCAATTGGACGGCCACGCTTCATAAGTCATCCCTCTCCTTCGATGCTCCCATGCTTTATGCGTTTGGATTCATTGGACTCTTCACTATCGGCGGATTGACGGGACTCTTTGTCGCGGCATTAGGAGTCAACGTTCACGTGCATGACACTTATTTCGTTATTGCTCATTTTCACTACATTATGGTTGGGGGCGCAGTAATGGGTTATCTCGGCGGAATTCATTACTGGTGGCCTAAGATTAGCGGGCGCCGCTACTCAGAAGGCTGGGCGAGACTTGCTGCCTTAATCGTCTTCGTGGGTTTCAATTTGACTTTCTTCCCGCAGTTTCTGCTCGGCTACATGGGGATGCCGCGCCGGTACTACGCTTATCCTCCCGAGTTTCAGACCCTCAATGTAATGTCTACTGCAGGTGCTTCCATTTTGGGCATCGGTTATGTTCTGCCGTTGATTTATCTAATATGGTCCATGCGTTACGGCCCGGTGGCAGACGCTAATCCGTGGCCCTCGACCGGGCTTGAGTGGCAAACCACGTCGCCCCCACCGACAAGCAACTTTGAGAAAACCCCCATTGTCGTCAGTGAACCATATGACTTTCCGGAGCTCGCCAGGCAGCGAGCAACGGGCGGGCTTACGGAAAGACAACAGCCCGCATGATCAGGCTGCATCCTTCGTTGGTTACAGGAGGTTAAGTTGGCTCAAAGTCTTGTTCCACATTTCACTCAAGTGGCCCATCAGTTCGACAACGCTGAGCAGCAACGAGACGCGGCGACGCTTGGGATGTGGATCTTCCTGGCCACGGAAGTCATGTTCTTCGGAGGCCTCTTCACTACGTATTCTGTCTACCGAGCCCTGCACCCGTTCGCTTTTGCCGAAGTCAGCCGGCATCTCAATATCACGCTCGGCACGATCAATACCGCCGTCTTGATAGGTAGTAGTTTCACTATGGCCTTAGCTGTGTATGGCGCGCAACACGGTCGGCGCAAGATGCTGATGTTATGCCTCCCCTTTACTATGCTACTGGGTTCCGTATTCCTTGGAATCAAGTTCTACGAGTACTACCAGAAGTTTGTCGAGCACTTTGTTCCGGGTAGCTCCTTCCAGTTTCAAGCTCCCTACACACGAGAGGCTGAGATGTTCTTCTCTCTCTATTTCCTGATGACCGGACTGCACGCGGTGCACATGATAGTGGGTCTCGGGTTACTGGCGACACTAACGATTTTCGCCTGGCGCGGCAGATATTCACCCTCGTACTACAACCCGATCGAGATGTCTGGCCTTTACTGGCACTTTGTCGACATTATCTGGATCTTTCTTTACCCCCTGCTATATCTGATTGGGCGTCATTTGCATTGAGGTGTTATCTGCATGACTGAAGCCGCCGTTTCCATCAAGACATATGCACTCATCTTCGTAACGCTTCTGATTCTGACTGGTACTACCTTCGTAGTGTCAGGCGTGAATCTCGGAGGCCTCAACGCAGTTGTTGCGCTGGTAATTGCCATGGGAAAGGCGCTGCTCGTCGCCCTTTTCTTCATGCACTTGCGCTATAGCCGTCCATTGATGCTGGTAGTGGTAGCGGCTGGACTTCTTTGGTTGGTGATCATGATAACCCTCACGCTGGGTGATTTCCTGACGCGGGGTTGGTTGACTTACCGCTGAGAGGAACCGTTGGATACGATTGAGGAGCTCAAAGGAGTCGGTTATGACAAAGACCGACGGTGCGAAGGAGAAGCCAGCAAGAGCCGTTCGCTTAACAAGTCGTGGCGAACGGTCTGCTAACTGGATTTACTTAGCGAATGAAGAGTTCTATTTCTATTAGTCCTTGACCTCGTTTCATTCTTGATAAGAAGACTCGAATTGAGTTTTCGAGAATAAGGGGATTAATCATGTTACTACGCGTAAGAGAGCTTCAAGACTATAAGATCTTGGCAAAAGACGGCGAGATCGGTCACGTCGAACAACTCTATTTCGATGATCAGACCTGGACCATCAAGTATGTTGTTGTAGACATTGGCAACTGGCTATCTGGCAGGCGAGTGCTCATTTCCCCGACAGCAATCATTGAAGCCAATGCTCGTGGCAAAAACGTTCATATGGCACTTACAAAAGAACAGATTCAGGAAGGTGCTGCTGTCTATTTACACAAACCAGTTGCTCTCCAGCATCCGACCGATTATTCCATCTTTGTCGGATGGCCATACTATTGGGGCCTGACGGGTCTCGGTGCCAGTGGTGGTCATTCTTCAGGCGAAAGCATCGGGACCGGTTCTCAATCTGAGGGATCTGTGGATACACCTCTAAAGGGGGACAACGATCCTCATTTACGAAGCACGAACGTGGTCGGTGGATATCACATCATGGCGGTGGATGGCGAGATTGGGCATATAGAAGATTTTATGGTCGACGATCAGAAATGGACGATTCGATATGCTGTGGCAGACACAAGAAATTGGTGGCCGGGCAAGAAAGTGTTGCTGGCTACCGAATGGATCTTGTGGGTAAGTTGGGCAGAGTCAAACGCATATGTCGGCCTCGATCGTAACCGTATTACTAACGCGCCGGAATTCGATCCAACGCAACAGCTCACACGCGACTATGAGATCAAGCTCTACGAATATTACAAACGGTCACCATATTGGGAGCAGAAAGCAGACGTACAGAAAGTGGTGCACCAAACTAACGAGTCTCGCTGACAGCCGGTCTTTACGTTCAGGTGTTAACACTCGGGTTTCCAGGTGTTAATACGCTACTCCCTCTACATCTGACGGTCTAAAGTTTAACTACCTACTGAGTCGTCGGGCGCAGAGTTGAGTACGGCTGGGGGGGACGGAAGGCGATGAGCCTGGGGTGGCAATGTCGCTTTCTATGAGAACCGTACAAGCCTCGGCGCGCCGACGCTCAGTTAGAACTGCGAGCGATGGTTACAATTCGCCGGTCGCGCATTTTTCAGTGATCTATTCTGACGGAAACAGAAGATTAGCATTGAGGGAGACTTAGATAACGCAACAGAAAAGGGGTTGACGATCATGCTGACACGAACCGCAGACGCAGTCTGGGAAGGAAATCTTAGAGACGGCAAGGGAACAATGAAGGTTGGTAACGGTGCTTTTGATGGTCCGTATACATTTGCATCGCGTTTTGAGAGTGGTAAGGGGACAAATCCAGAAGAACTCCTGGGTGCGGCTCACGCCGGATGCTTTTCGATGGCGCTCTCGCTCGGCTTGGTGAAGGCAGGGTTTGCACCGCAGCGTATCAACACAACCGCGACCGTTCACTTGGATACTGACAATCTACGGATTTCTGCGATTGACCTCGACACTAAAGCGCAAGTTCCCGGGATCAACGAACAACAGTTTCTTGAGCAGGCTGAATTGGCCAAGACTAATTGCATTATTTCCGAGGCCCTCCGGGGAACAGAGATCAGGCTCCAGGCTAGGCTCGTGGAATCTGCGAGATAATGTCAATATCGGGCCGAGCGGTAAAAACCTCAGGAGATAGCAACTTGAAGAAATTATCTGCAACGGTCCTAATTCGCATGGTCGCATCGGTGAAGAGAGTTTTTAAACGATCCGGTCGCGAGAAGAATTACTGCCACTTACGAACCAGCAACCGAGCATGGTAACTACGTTCTGGCGATCAACAGTCGGGAAGAAGATTGTGATGGCCGTGACTGGTGCGATCGGTTGGGGCTACCTCATCGCGCACATGACAGGCAATCTCCTCGTATTCAGAGGAGCAGCGAAAATTGATGCTTATGCCGGCTTCCTGAAATCAAACCTGAGTTTGTTATGGACGGTGCGCTCAATACTTTTCGTCGCGGTAATTGCGCACATAGTCGCTGCTTTTCAGTTAGCCCGGATCAGCCAGAAGAGCCGGCCCATTGGTTATGAACGCTGGCGGCCGGTGGGATCCGACTTTGCATCACGCACGATGAGGTGGACTGGTCCCATTGTTGGAATATTCATTGTCTATCATTTGCTGCACTTCACTTTAGGAACTGTCCATCCTGATTTCCACGCAGGCCAGGTCTACCACAACATCACCACAGGCTTTCGTGTTTGGTACGCATCAGCCTTTTACATCGTTGCCATGCTAGCGCTCTTTGGTCACCTCTATCATGGAACCTGGAGCATGTTTCAGTCGGTGGGAGTTAATCATCCGAAGTACAACCGATCGGTTCGCATCCTTGCAACGATCATAAGCGTCCTCATAGTGCTCGGGTTCATTTCGATTCCCGTTGCAGTATTACTTGGCTTTATCTCCTAAGAGGGCTTTGACTATGCAACTGAATGCGAACGTACCTTCAGGCCCAATCGAACACAAGTGGGATCGTCAACGCTTCGAGGATAAGCTTGTCAATCCCGCTAACAAGCACAAGCACAACATCATCGTGGTTGGTTCCGGCCTCGCGGGCGCGTCTGCCGCAGCGTCGCTGGCGGAACTGGGTTATCAGGTTCAGTGTTTTTGTTATCACGATAGTCCGCGTCGGGCGCACAGCATTGCCGCCCAGGGAGGAATCAATGCAGCTAAGAACTATCGGAATGATGGCGATAGCATCTACCGCCTCTTTCACGACACGGTGAAGGGCGGGGACTTCCGCTCCCGTGAAGCAAACGTCTATCGCCTGGCCCAGATCAGCGTAAACATCATCGACCAATGCGTTGCGCAGGGAGTCCCATTCGCGCGGGAATACAGCGGCCTTCTCGACAATAGATCCTTCGGCGGCGCCCAGGTCTCTCGCACATTTTATGCGCGAGGGCAAACCGGACAGCAGCTTCTACTCGGCGCTTATCAAGCGTTGGAGCGTCAGATAGACGCTCGCCAAGTCAAAATGTTTCCGCGAACCGAGATGCTCGATCTGATCGTCGTCGATGGAAGAGCGCGGGGCATAGTGACCCGCAATCTGATTACCGGCAGTATCGACTCTTTCGTTGCTGACGCGGTGATTCTGGCAACCGGTGGCTACGGAAATGTTTTTTATCTTTCGACCAACGCAAAGCAGAGCAACGCCACGGCCATTTGGCGTGCTTATAAACGGGGCGCTGCGTTTGCAAGTCCCTGCTTCACGCAAATACATCCCACCTGCATTCCGGTCACTGGCCACTATCAATCAAAGTTGACGTTGATGAGCGAGTCGTTGCGTAACGATGGGCGCATCTGGGTGCCGAAAGAAAAGGGCGACAGGAGGCGCCCGGGCCAGATTCCGAAAGCCGAGCGCGACTACTACCTTGAGCGTCGCTACCCCAGCTTTGGAAATCTGGTTCCACGTGACGTGGCATCGCGCGCCGCAAAGGAAGTCTGCGACGAAGGCTTTGGCGTTGGCGAGAGCGGCCTGGGCGTTTATCTCGATTTCGCGGAAGCAATCAACAACATAGGCGTCGATACTATTCGTGAACGATATGGCAATTTGTTTGAGATGTATGAGCGCATCACGGCTGAGAATCCGTATAAAGCTCCGATGCGAATTTATCCCGCTGTTCATTACACGATGGGCGGGCTGTGGGTCGATTACAATTTGATGAGTACGATTCCAGGCCTCTTCGTTCTTGGCGAAGCTAATTTCTCCGACCACGGCGCGAATCGCTTAGGGGCGAGCGCTTTGATGCAAGGACTGGCCGATGGTTACTTCATTATCCCATACACGATCGGCAACTACTTGGCGACGACAAAACTCGACAAAGTTGCAAGCGATCATCCCGCACTTTCTGAGACCACAAACGAGATTAACGCCCGGGTGACGCAGTTGCTTGGAATCAGGGGAAAACGGACGGTCGATTCGCTTCATCAGGAGCTCGGGAAGCTGATGTGGGATGAATGCGGTATGGTCCGCAATTCCGCCGGTTTAAAACACGCGCTGGCGAAGATTCCTCAAGTGCGGGAAGATTTCTGGCATAACGCCAACATCCTAGGCAGTAATGATGAGTTCAACCAGGCATTGGAAAAGGCAGGGCGCGTTGCGGATTTTCTGGAACTCGCGGAGTTGATGTGCCGTGATGCACTCCAGCGTGAGGAGTCGTGCGGGTGTCATTTCCGCGAAGAATTCCAGACGCCGGATGGAGAAGCGCAGCGCGACGATGACCACTTTTGCTATGTCTCTGCCTGGGAGTGGACCGGCGACGGGAAGGAGCCAGTGCTGCATAAAGAACCTCTCAGTTTTGAATATGTGCCGCTAATGCAACGGAGCTACAAGTAATGAACCTAACGCTTCATATCTGGCGACAAAAGAACGCCCACGCTAAGGGGAAGATGGTTCGATACGACGCCAGAGACATCAACTCAGACATGTCTTTCCTCGAAATGCTGGACGTAGTTAATTGGACACTGATTGAGAAGGGAGAGGAGCCAATCGCATTCGATCACGATTGCCGTGAAGGCATCTGCGGTTCCTGCGGCATGATGATTAATGGCATCGCGCATGGACCACAAAGAGCGACTGCGGCTTGCCAATTGCACATGCGCCACTTCAAGGATGGTGAGACCATCTTCATTGAACCTTGGCGCTCAAAAGCCTTTCCGGTAATCAGGGATCTGGTGGTGGATCGCAGTGCCTTTGATCGGATTATCCAGGCGGGCGGGTACATCTCGGTCCGCAGTGGCGCGGCGCCCGAAGCCGGCACCATCCTGGTGCCCAAAGAGCAGGCCGAGTTGGCAATGGATGCGGCAGCATGTATTGGATGCGGTGCGTGTGTCGCTGCCTGCCCAAACGGCTCAGCGTCCCTATTCACGAGCGCTAAAATCGCGCATCTGAACTTGTTGCCTCAGGGCCAGCCTGAGCAAACGCAGCGCGTTCTGCGTATGGTCCAGGCTATGGATCATGAAGGGTTTGGCAACTGCACGATGCATCGTGAGTGCGAAGCAGCTTGCCCAAAAGAGATCAGCGTGAATTTTATCGCACGGATGAATCGCGAATACCTAATCGCGTCGTGTGCGTCAGACTCATCGACTTAGAGTCAAATGAAGGCTCCAAATGACATTGTCATCCTATTCGACTGCGACAACACGTTGCTCGACAACGATCGCGTGGAGGCAGATCTCCGGAATCACCTTGAACGGGAGTTTGGTTCTCACAACAGAGATCGCTATTGGGAAATCTTCGAGGCATTGCGTGGCGAACTGGGTTACGCAGATTACTTAGGTGCGTTGCAACGCTACCGACTTGGTGACATGAACGATCCTTGTTTACTGCAAATGTCTTCTTTTCTGGTGGACTATCCGTTTGCCGAACGAATCTATCCGAGGTCGCTCGACGTAATCAAGCATCTTGGTGCGTGGGGACCAACAGTCATTCTGTCGGATGGCGATGTAGTCTTTCAGCCGCGCAAGGTCCAGCGCTCTGGGCTGTGGGACGCGGTCGACGGTCGAGTCCTTATATATATACATAAGGAGCGAATGCTGGATGAAGTCGAACAGCGTTACCCGGCACGGCACTACGTAATGGTCGACGACAAGCTGCGCATTTTGGCGGCGATGAAAAGCGTCTGGGGAAACCGACTGACGACCATCTTCCCGCGTCAAGGACATTACGCGCTCGACCCGCACAATATCGCTACCTATCCGGCTGCCAATCTCACTGTCAATCGTATCGGCGATCTGGTTGATTGCGATCTGGAAATGTTGCTCGGCGCGCGTCCGGTCGGTCGCAATAAGTAAGGAAAGTGACATGAAACTGAGTCCAGTCGCAGGAAAGCCACCCGAGCCAGGGATGCTGGTTAACGTCCCCAGGCTTATCACGGCCTACTATACCGACGTGCCTGACGCTTCGATCTCGTCGCAACGGGTTGCATTTGGCACGTCGGGGCATCGTGGTTCGGCCCTGGAAAAGTCTTTTAATGAATGGCATATCCTCGCCATCACCCAGGCGATTTCCCTGTACCGAAAACAGCATCAGATCGACGGTCCTCTTTTTCTTGGCATGGACACTCACGCGCTTTCGGTGCCGGCGTTGGCGACTTCACTCGAGGTGTTGGCGGCCAACGGTGTGGATGTGATGATCGCGGAGGGGGACGAATACACTCCGACACCCGCTGTATCGCATGCGATTCTTACTTACAACCGCGGACGCAAAACCGACTTCGCTGATGGTATCGTGATCACGCCATCTCACAATCCTCCCCACGACGGCGGCTTGAAGTACAATCCACCCAATGGCGGACCGGCGGAAACCGAGGTGACCGACTGGATCGGGGCGAAGGCGAACCAGTTACTCGAGACCGGGCTTCAAGGTGTCAAACGGATTCCCTCCGAGCGGGCTCTTCACGCCGCCACAACACACCGGCACGACTTTCTCAATGCATATGTCAACGACCTGGCGAACGTTATCGACATGGATTCTATTCGCGGAGCGAAGGTGAACATGGGAGTGGATCCGCTCGGTGGTGCGGGGGTCCATTACTGGGCTCGTATTGCTGAGCGCTATGGGTTAGACCTCACCGTCGTCAACGAAGCCGTCGATCCGACTTTTCGTTTCATGACGGTAGATTGGGATGGCCAGATCCGCATGGATCCATCCTCTTCCTACGCCATGACAAATTTGATCGGATTGAAGGATCGTTTCGACATCGCCGTCGCCTGTGACACCGATCACGATCGACACGGAGTTGTGACCCGCGGCGCGGGTTTACTTCAACCCAATCACTACCTGGCGGTTGCGATCTATTACCTCTTTCAACACCGACCAAAATGGAGCAGCGCAGCGGCCGTGGGTAAGACAGTGGTGAGCAGCCAACTGATCGATCGTGTCACTGCGAAGCTGAATCGTAAGCTCTTCGAAGTCCCAGTCGGGTTCAAGTGGTTCGTCGACGGGTTGCTTGACGGCTCGCTCGGTTTTGGTGGTGAGGAGAGTGCGGGCGCTTCCTTTGTTCGCCGTGACGGCAGCGTCTGGACGACGGACAAAGACGGAATTGCGCCGGCCTTGCTGGCAGCTGAGATCACTGCACGGATGGGCCGCGACCCCGGCGAGATCTATAAGGAGCTCACAAGCGAGCTTGGTGAGTCGTTTTACACGCGCGTCGATGCTCCGGCCACTGTGCAGGAAAAAGAGATGCTCAGAAAGCTGTCGCCAGATCAAGTTCGGCTGACAGACCTTGCTGGCGAACAGGTCCAGACCGTCCTCGTCAATGCGCCGGGTAATGGCAAGCCAATCGGCGGATTGAAGGCGATCACAGCGAGTGGATGGTTTGCAGCGCGTCCGTCCGGGACTGAAGACATCTACAAGATTTATGCGGAGAGCTTTCGTGGAGCGGATCACCTTAAGCGCATTTTGGAAGAGGCACAGACAATTATTGGCGATGCTATAACTGAGGCTGTTCCCTCCAAGAAAGCGTTGGACGAGGATCAGTTGTGACTGACCAAGTTCGCGTTGCTCGGATTCGTTGAAGCGGTTGAGCCTGACGGCGAAATCCCGTTGATTCTCAAAATCAACGCGCACGATCTGCTGCACGGGGAAAAGATGGTTCTTGCTCAGCCTGAGTGACTCCAGATTTCACCTCGAATTTGGGAGTTTTGATCGCAGATTCATTGACTTGGTGGTTTCTCAAATACGAGTCAAGAAGGAGGTTAGAAGCATCTACGATTTGCCCGACACGCCTCACTGTAAGAGCTGTGACTCGGAAGGAGTGCGCCTTTATCGAGTTCAGGACCCCAGGCAATCAGACGTATCAGCTTTTGCGCAGGTGGAGCAAGAGGATAAACGCGAAATGAGATTCAGTCCTTCCTGGAGACGTTCGCGACGTCCGCCGAGGTTGTTGCACACAACGTATATGGGATGGTAATGAATGCTATGAAAATCTCGATACTTCTTCGGCGTTTACACTTTCGAAAAGTCAAATACTCACGTTGGCAGAGTTCAATTCGCAAGAGATTTTGGGTTGGAATGGTGATAAGCGGGAATAAACAGCGGGTGGCGTAATTTGGCGTAACGGGAAATTGGAGAATTTGCTGTAAGTTATTGAAAGGATTGGTAGGCGCGTGGGGATTTGAACCCCAGACCCCTACCGTGTCAATAGTGCTCTACCCCTAGCGAAGTCCTTTGGAATCAACAAGCACTAAATTTGCTCAGTAAAATTCGCACTGCATGCACTGCATCCACTGCTTCAACTGCACGTTCTGCACATTTTTGTGTGCCAATTTGTGTGCCCACTTTATAGCACGATTCGTTCTTAGTATGGATTAAATTTCCAGCAGGCGTTGATATTTTGAAGGTCGTGTCCTTTATATATAGCGGGCATGGTAAATGTATATATAGCGGGCATGGTAAATGGGGTCTGCGCCAGGCGCTTCTTTCACTCCAAAGGAATCGCCAACAACCAAAGGTCCTAACATGGAATTGGTTTTTAATACCGGAAATGGTTAGTTGGGCCGGACCAGCGTCGCCATACTGTGTTTATCCTAGATTCATGCTGCCAAATCGCTCCTATCATCGTGGCGTCATCAACAATATTTTGAGCGGCTGCTAATGCTAAAGTCGCGCCTCGAACTCCGGGTGCTTCGGCGTCGCTGGTTCCTAAGAGCTTGCGACAATTGTCATAATTCTTTTTGACAGAATCGCCGGAGTTGGATAGCTCATCGGCAGTAATTTTCCCAGAGTTTTGCGGTCTTACCAGAAAACGGGCCGACTTCTGAAATCAAGCTTCAGCGTAGGGACGGCGAGCGAAAGCCACCGAGCTGAAAAAACCACAACAATGTTAGAGGTGGATTCTTCATGCTTTTTGGCTCGACTTAATTGAGTGTTTAAGCGTGACAGTACTTGGTTGGCAAAGCGCAAATTACTGTGCACAATCTGCCGCTCGTTTTCATAATCAAATCATGAGCGAAAAAGAGATGTCATCGACATCATTCGAGTTGTGGTTCTAGGGACAATAGAAAGCCGAGAGCCATTTGCCATTTAGCGATGAGTTGATGTGATTTGGCTTCGTCTTATTGTCGAAGGCTTGGATAGAAACTCGCACAAAATTCTTAACGCATGGATCGCTTTCGCCTGGCAGCGCGGCTGTCAAGGCCTTTCTCGCCTGACTACCACCAATGTAAGCGATGCCAAAAGCCGCAAGTCTTCGCCTGTGGGACTCCGAGTCGTTTCGAAGAACAATTTGGAGTTTCTGGATTGCCGGCTCTCCCATGCTAAGAATAGCAACCAACGCAGGAAGGTGCTCTTGACTGATTGAGGCCGACCACCCGTCGCTAAGGTCTATATTTGCGATCAGTAAATCGAGAGCTTCTGTTGCATTAAGTTCCGCAAGCAGAGCAGAACCATGTACCCATAAGAAGTAATTCTCGTCCCTATTCCTAATCGGATTTGGCGTTTGCTCCATCGCTCTAATCAGTCCTCTTACAACCTCTGAGCGGCATCCAGGAGAGTTTCTCGCTCTAGAGAGAAGGGATTCGCTCACCTTGCTCACCTCTGCCAGTCCTTGTAGTTTCAGCGTCGCAAGACTGTCGGTAAGTTCAGCGTCTTGAAAGCACTGCTCGAAGTGGACCGATTTTGGAATCGTCTGCGAAGAGAACATTTTTACTGCATGAGTCCTCAGCAAAGACGCATTCACCATAAAAAGACCTAACGTGATTGATAAGATTGCACGGTTCATCGCTTTGTCCTCACAATGCTCCCCTACCCCAATTTATTTTATTTCCAATTTGAATGAAGTGAAACTGGACTTCACAAACAGTCTTGCCTGAGTAAACCTTGATTAAGTGGTTCTCGAACCTGCTGAAACCCGATGAGGGAGGTGGTCCACCGGGGTGATCCCAAAAGCCAAAGGTATTACCAACCGCTTTTAGTCCTGCTTCGTTGAGAGGCAAGTCTGGAAAGGTTTTTCTTTCAGCGATTGTTTTACCGTTCTCCCCCATCCAGGAATTCGTCCATTGCTCAAGCGACCAAAGACCTAGGGGGTTGTTAGGATTGGGCACTTTCTGGCCTGTTGTAATGTTAACGCCAATTGTTCCGATACCACCACTTCCAACCCAGCCGCTCACCGAAAAACCAAGTCCAAAATTGGGACCTCCGTTATGGGTTACAGTAGATGGCCCATTGGGAAAACTTGTGCCTGGATAGGTTGTGCCGGGTGTGAAGGTAACTGTGACACCGCACTCTGTGCCATTATTATCTCCCTGAAGCACGGGAGGATTATCCTCGGTGACATGTTTCTGCGCCTCGACAACTTCCATCATTGGATTACATGCCGCGCCAGCCGCACCAAGTGCGCCAGAACTAGCATCTCTATTAGCCGCTTCGATTCGCTCTGAAACAGACTCCGGTGTAGTCTCATCACTCGGCGTGTTATAGCTGCCGTGCCACATCGAACGCATTGAATTACTCATCCCATCACCAGTGGGCATTGAGAAGCGAGCGCCGCTCTGCGCAGCTAGTCCACTCGGATCTCTCGCATTTACCGGATTATTGGAAACATATGAATATCGATTGAAGCTCTGCGGATTCGTAATTGTCGCGCTTCCGCTAAATGGATCAGGACTAGTGAATCGGCCCTGACTCGCGCCGAAATATCTCGCTTGCGCAAAGTCCAAACCACTTTCGCTATCGCGCTCGTAGCCAGTGAACTTCTTGCGATTGTTGTCGCCGCTGACGCTGAATCCCATTCCTGTCGTGCGGCCACCCACTCCCGAACCAAGCTCCGTCCCAAACGGCATGTAATCATGTCGACTTACCACCGACGCACTCGAGTTCGTGATTACGCGTGGACTTCCTAAATGGTCTGTCGCGGCATATTGAGTTCCGTTTGAATTCACAGCCGTTGGTTCGATCGTAATCATGCTGCCACCAGCAGCCACATACTCCTTCTTCAGATTCCCACTTGAACCGTCATATTCAGCAAGCAACTCACCACCGATGCCGTAAATGAATCTCCGGTTCTCGCCCAGCAGTTTCCGGACACGCTTGCCTTCGCCGTCGTAAACATATGCCGTCGTGCTGTCCACTGTTTTGATTCGACCCTCAGCGTTGAAACCGTAAGTGTGAATCGTGTCGTTCGTCAGGTTACCTGACGAGTCGTAGCTGTAACCGCTCGAGGTGATGCGATTCGTGCTGGTGCTGAAATACAGACTCTGACTCCCGCCTCCCAGATCAATCCAGCGATTGCCGTAACGGTCATAGCCATTCGTCTCAGACCAGTTCGTCGTTGCACCATTCGTTTCCGTTGCTGTTCCCAAACGATTCAATGAGTCGTAACTGAAACTCTGTGTATAATTCAAACCACCGCCACTATAGCTGAGGCTCTGGATGTTTCCGTTGTTCGTGGTGGTGCCGTAGCTGTAGGTTAGATCAATTACCGACGTGGAATTGCTGCTGGTGCCGAGTTTGATTTCGGTTGGTTGCCATCGATTGTTGTAGCTGACCGTATTAATCAAGCTGTTGCCATAAGTCTCGGTCTTCAGTCCATTGTGCGACGCGTAGCCAATGCTCGAAACACTCGCTGCCGGCGCATACGTCGTTGCCGAGCTTGATAAGGCACTCAGCCGTCCGGCACTGTCATAACTGAAACTTACACTGCGCCTGTCGCTAGCTCCAGGCACCGATGGATACGTCAAGCTCGTGGTTGAGGCCACCGCATAAGCAGCTTCCACAAGATAATTAACAGAGTCAGTCCTTTGATATTGCCTGACCACACGACCCAACGCGTCGAAGCCTCGATAAGTGCCTTCGCTTCCTCCGGCATAAGTGACCGCCACTAGTGCTCCTGTCGAATAACCGCGCGTATAACTCGGTGCTCCTGAAGGCAATGATTGAGCGTCATAGAAGTAAGCAACTTCATCTGTAGCAACTACACCGGTGGGCAAGCTGGGACTGCCATTGGTTGTTGAAGAAGTGCTGCTTGAGCCGTTGAACCAGCGTCGCGTCGGACGATTCAATTCATCATAGGAAACATGCGTTGAAACGCCGCGCGCGTCCGTGACCACAATGACGTTACTATTTTCATCGTAGGTTGTAGTCACGGTTCCACTTTCAGGATTGGCTGCGCTGAGCACTCTCTTTAATGAGTCGTAAGTAAAAGTACGTGTCTGGCTGCCTTGCGTGACCTGTGTGAGATCGTCCAGAACGTCGTACGCATAGCTCGTTGACTGTACAGGAGAGCCGCCCGAGTCTAAATTGCCACTAGAGTTGGGTTCATCGACTCTAATCAATCGGCCCAACGCATCCCTCACACTGCGTCTCACTTTACCAGCCTGATCCGTTGCCGTGACCGTGTTGCCCGAATAACTGGAACTCACAACCGCGCTGTCCGCTGTCGTCGTCGAAGTGGAGCGGCCCAAAGCATCGTATGCAGTGGTGTTCCACACGAGACTTTCACTCTGCGACGGGCGGTACGGATTGGACATTCGATAAGCTTGTCCCAGAACATCATAATCCGTTTTCGTGACGATGTAGTTCGTGCCACCTTCATACTGTCGTCGTTCAGTTACGCGCCCGGCTTGATCGTAAAGAACTTTACTGACGAGCACATTGTCGTTGTTGCTTGCGAGGTCACTAGTGGTAGTTACTGTCCGATTGGTATCGTCATAAGCAAACGTTGTCTGACTCTCCACGCCAGTAATTCCTACGGCTCTTTTTATCTGCGTTGGCCTGTCTAAAGCGTCGTCGTAGTAGCCGCTCGATACAATTCCATTTGCATCCTCTGCATCGACAGGTTTACCCAGGTAGTAATCAAACTGAACATGAACAGTTTGGTTCTTCGCGTTTGTTACGGTGGTCGCAAAGGCAAAAGCACTTCCACCACTCAGTTCCGAAGGGGCGGTGTTTGTCTGGGCGTTCCCGTTCGGAGCGCCAAAGCAATCACTGAAGGCAAATGTCGTTGGATAACCGCGTCCATCAATCGTCTTCACCACATTCCCCGCAACGTCGTATTGAGCGTAGGTGGAGATTGACCCGCTGACCGTACCACTGCTGTTCAAGAGATATCGGGTTGAGGCTGTACCGTTACCGCGTGTCGTTAGTGATGATGTGAACGCGGAATCGAGACCGGTAATACCGGATCTGCTTACCAGAGACGCATGGTTGGTATCAGTCGCATAGTTGTCGTACTCAAAGGTTGTGCGGGCACGCTCGGTGCCCCCGGAGTCGTAAATTGAAACCTGTGTGGGCAGATTTCTGATGTGAATCACGCCACTCATGTTGGCGCTGGTGCTGCAGGTCGAACTCGGACTGCATGCGTAATCGCTGCTGCTTTGCGAAGTCAAATAACTTGTCGTGGAATGACGAACCAAAGATCCCGCTGATCCTGTACCGTATCCGTATTCATATATGTCAGTCTGATTGTTGTACTGGTCATAGTTGAAGGTTTGTTTCGAAACGAGATTCGCGCCGCCTGGCTCAAGGGTAGTGTCCGTTCTGTTTATTCGACCATTGATGTTGACGCTGCTGTTTGAAGCTATCGGAGTTCCGTACTCCCAGGTGTTCACAGCCCTTCTGAGCACCGTGCTCCCATTAGTGTCAAACACGTCTGTTTGAGATTCTTTGCCCGCGTCCCAAGCCGCCAAAGTTGTGGGCCATTGCGATAAGGTGGGAGCCACACCCGGTCCAAGAAAGTAGTGTTTTGACTTTGCCAGCAGGTTATTGCTCGCATCGCGCTGTTCGATTATGACGTATCCAACCGTGGAAGTTCCGCAACAGGGACTTGTCTCAGTTTCCGGCACGCTATACGTCATCTTGTTTGCATAAGACGAACCACTTGCGCCATCGGGATATTCGCGTCGTTCAATAACTCTGCGGTAGATCACCTGTTGATAATAGCTGTATAGATAGACTACTCCATCGGTAGTTCCGTTTGTTGTCCCGGCACCATAGTCGTATTCAGCAGCTCCTCCAGTGGGTAGAGTAACTCGCGCCAGTTCGCCATAGTTGTTGTATTGAAACTGGTAGCGTCTGGTCACTCCATCCCCGTCAGGCAACCAAACTGAGGAGACAACAGTTGGATTGTAGTAGGTTGAGGTACTCCCGCCGATGCCGGTAAACAGATAACCGATGTAGGTTAATGAGTAGCCGGAACGTAGCACATTGCTGAGAGTAGTTTTTGAGATTCGGATTACTCGGGACGTGCCGTGCGTGCCGTTAAATCCTTTGTATGTGATCTTGTCGCAAACACCGTACGAACCACCTTCGTTGTAATCGTAAACAATTGTGACTTGTCGATTGAGCGAGTCTGTAATACTCGTCACTCGCTTATTCGTATCGTATTGAAAGCTGATCTTGTTGCCGTTGCGATCTCGGATCCATGTAACCAGTCCAACGTCGATCCGATACCTCGTTCCGTCCCGAAACATTAAGTAACCAGAGACCTGTATGTCTTCCGGGAAATCGATGACCATTACCTGATCGTAAACATCACCATCCGAAATAAAGGTTGCAGCGGATCCATCGACGCTCACAAAAACCTTACCGCGGTTAGAGCTGGGGTTGGTATCGCAGTTATAGTTGTAATTTGAGTGCGTTTGCCCGCCAGTTTGCACGTCTCTAAATTCCATTTCTGTTCCATCCGGCGCGGTGAAACTCAGGCGCGTCACCGTACCGTTGAAGTATTGCGGGCCGGGGTCTTCGCCACCGCCCTCTGGGGTTGGCGTCGGACAGGCCGTTGGTTGTCGCCCGCCATATCGAAGCGCCATTACTCCAGGGCCGTAACCGGGTTTGATCTCTTCTTCTCGGCCATCAATTGGAGAGAGCCAGATGCCACCCCACGGATCCACGTAACGCTCAATCATGAAGTGCCGCTCAATCGGCAACATGATTGTGTGACTCGCGCCGCCGCGACCACCAATATTCAAAAGAGGCAGGCTGAAATTCAGACTCCCGTTGTATGGATTGATGTTGTCAAAGCCGCTCAGGCTAAACGATCCAGCTGGACGACCGGCTTGCAACGCCAGTGGCGTCGAACCATCTATCGGGTTTGCTTGTTTGGGCCTCTGCACACCACGCTGAAATGAGAAGCGAGACGAAAAGGATGCGAAGCAAGTGAAAAGCGAGATTTGGCGAGTATCTGCCGTTCATGAGGTTTCTCCCCAGTGTGTGTTTACCGTCGAAAAACTCTGGTTCATTGATCGTGCGCTACGGAGTAATCGTCACGTCACAGGTCCATTCGGGATGATTGCTGACCCGCAGTACGTAGCGTCCGGGTTTCAGATCAACAACCTGTCGCCAGGTCTTGACCCGCGTAAGCCGTTTCTGATGCTGCAATTCAGCATTACCCGTACCTTTAGATAATAGGAAGGTGACATCCGGCGCACTGCTACGATTGTTCACCGCGAGGAGGAACTTACCTTGAGGCCGGCGAATTTCAGCTGGAGTAAATCCCTGATCCTGCAGCTCGATCACTTCAGTTTCGCCCTGCATTTGTTGAAGCGGTACTGCTGGAATGAAACTCAAGGAAGGCGTCGACGAAGAGTGGCCCAAGCCAGCACCGAAGAAAATGCATAAGCCACAAATCGTGAGCACAACAATGCCTATGCAGAGTGGGCGCAAAGCGAGCTTCATGGTTGCTCCTTATTAAAAAAAGTTGCGGGAGGGTGGCTTACCTGTCTCGGTAAGCTGCTTCAGATCGTATTTACGTTGACGCGGTGCTTTTGCGAGGAGCGAACGCGAGAACGTGGGATGGAGGAACTGAGCGGCAGAACTATAGCACTCAGTTGGACCATGTCAATAAGAATTTACTCTAACTCCGCCCTCACGGCCCTCACCCGTTTTCTGCTGCGTTCGCGGACTGCTCCTCACCAGCCTCGGCCCTTTAAGGCAGTTCTTCCATTTGCAGCAATCGCGAGCCTAAAGTTGTTGACTATTAGCGTAAGGAGCGGCCTATGAACATTCCCTATCAATACGGTCACGTCAGGTGTAGAAAACGCAAAAACGGAACTTCCTGCTGGGTATTCATGTGGCGAGAACAAGATTGTTCGGGTAAACGGGTGCGCCGTACAAGCATGATTGGTTCAACGGAAGAGTACCCAACCAAGGAGTTAGCTCAGGCAGCTGTCAATGGTCTGCGCATGCGGATCAATGAAGAACGAAATCGTAGACCTGATCGTGCGATCAACGTGAGTAATTTGATTGATCACTATATTGCAACTGAATTGTCAACTGATGAGCCCAGGCATTCACATGCGACGCGACTTATATATCGAGAGTTTCTAATCAGATGGATCAAACCACACTGGGGTAGGTTTAAGCTCGCAGATGTTCGAACCATTGCAGTAGAAGCATGGCTCAGAGAGTTAAGAAGACGCGACGGCGAAGCTCTTGCCAACTCCACAAAGGCCAAGATCCGCAATGTCATGAGTGTGCTTTTCAATCATGCGATTCGCTACGAATGGCTAAAATGGAATCCAATCACACTAGTCCGCCAAAGTGCAGAGCGACGATCAATTCCTCCTGTCTTGGATCCCGGTGAGGTTCAGCACTTACTGGCTCAACTCGAGAACCCTTTCCGAGTCATGGTTCTCCTCGATGTCACTACTGGGCTACGCCGCAGCGAATTATTCGCTTTAAAGTGGAAAGATATTGATTTCAACAATCTGTTGATTGCTGTCAAGCGATCTATCTTTCTGGGAGTTGTTGGAAACTGTAAAAGTGAAACTTCACGCCAGTCAGTTCCCTTCTCGCTAAACGTTGCCGCTGATCTCTGGCTCTGGAAGGAGACTACTGGTTACCCACAGGCAGATGATTGGGTCTTTGCTAGCCCGCGCAGAAAAGGTAAGCGCCCGCTCAGGCCTGATGGCGTGCTATCGAAAATCATTCGCCTCGCTGCGGTTCGTGCTGGCATAAAGAAAAGAATCGGCTGGCATACATTCAGGCACACCTATTCCTCGACACTGATTGCGAATGGCGAGAATGTGAAAGTCGTCCAGGAACTAATGCGTCATGCCAGCAGTCGCTTCACTCTGGAGCTTTACACGCAAGCAAAGACGAGAGCTAAGCGAGAAGCGCAACAGCGTATCGTTGAAATGATGCTTCCGGAAGAAGGATTGGCCGAGATGAAACTTCAGCGGACCGACCCGCCTGAGGTTTTGGGTGATGCGTAGTAATTAAAGATCTATTGTGTGGTGTCAAATGGTGTCTTTTTGTGCCACGGAACGTGCGTTGAGCGGAGCTAAGTTATTGAAAGGAATGGTAGGCGCGTGGGGATTTGAACCCCAGACCCCTACCGTGTCAAGTAGTGCTCTACCCCTGGTGAAGTCGTTTAGAATCAACAAGCACTAAATTTCCTAAGAAAAATTCGCACTGCATGCACTGCATCCACTGCTTCAACTGCACGTTCTGCACATTTTTGTGTGCCAAACTGTGTGCCACATCTTACCATCACTTTTTGCGATTCTGATCCTAAAACAATTTACTCAACACAGACCTCTCAGGTTGAGACTGCTCATGAGCTACTGGAAACTAAACTAGTCAGATGAAGATCCTTCAGTCTGCGTAAATCAACTGGGTACCTTTGCGTGACGGTTCCGTTCCGCGGTCGATTGAGCCTGAATCCGGTGCCGTTCCAGGTTTAGTCAGATAGATGTTCCGCTCAGCTTTATTAAGCTGATTTGCCGTTGAAAACTTTCGCTCAGATCGCACTGCTGAGAGAATGTCAAAGGTTTCGTAACCGCCTCGAACCATTTGTCGATGCCTTTCTGATCCACCTCTTGCAGTACGATAACGTCAAACTGGGAGGTCATCAAAACAAAATTATGGACCGGCAACGTAAGTCCCAAAATCTCAGCTCGGACAAATCAGCGAAAGACAAACTTATGGGCGTTAACCCGTGGCGAACCCTCTTTAACCTGTCTCTCCCTTTTCGGGGCCGCATTCTGGTAATCATTTTGTTAGCGGCTCTCAGCACAGCTGCGGAGCTGGTCCAGCCGTTGATCTATCGAGTTGCCGTCAACGATGTCGCCGGCTTGTTTGTTGATAAAGCACAAAAAGAAACAGAACAACAGGAAACCGGAATCGACGAAGCACGGGAAACAAATTCACCCGATGCAACCTTACAACAGACTGTCTATCAAGAGCCTGAACCACGCGCTACACCTCATCACAAAACGGAAACACGCAAACAAAGACAACATCACTTACGTTATCAAGAACCACACCGTCCTGGACGCGTCGCACCGCGAACACCCGAACAAACATTTAACACGTTCATCTGGGCTGTCGCTCTAATGTTGGGTCTGAGCGTTTTCGGTTATTTAATATGGCTGATAGGCGATAACATGAGCGCGAAAGTAGCCAGCCGGATTGAGACCGGTTTTATTCAAAATGTGTTCGGTCACGTTCTACGTTTACCGCTTGGCTTTTTTGGCAAGCGCGCCAGTGGAGCCCTGGCTAAACAAATTGACCAATCAGACCAGGTTTCACCAATCGTCAATGCCTTCACGCAAACAATCGTTCCAAAAACGATGACCATTGTCGGAGCCTTCGTCATTATGTTGACCCAGAATTGGGAGATGACGTTGATCGCGTTGGCCACGCTTCCAGTGTATTTCTTGATTGCACGGCGTTCGGCGAAAAGGTTAGAAAAAGGCTTAGACGAATATTACGCACAATGGGAAGAGGTTTCGGGCAGGATTCAGGATTCTCTTTCAGCGATCAAGACAGTTAAGCTTTGCGGTGCTGAGGCCCGTGAGACTGAAAAGTTCAAAGAGATTTCCCTTGCCGCCTACGAGGCGTACATTCAACGCACCAAACTCGGGAACAAATTTGAGTTTTGGGAACACGCGATCACCCAGCTAGGGAATGCTTTAGTTTTGGGAATCGGCGGCTATTTCGCACTGAAGCATGAGTTAACACCTGGCGATGTGGTTATGTTTGTTGCTTATGTCGGAATGCTTTATGACCCCATTGATGCACTCACGAGTCTTGCGATTGAGTTACAACAATACGGCATCGCCCTACGTCGAGCTTTGCGACTCACAAAAATGAAGATGGAGCCGCAAGGAGGTGAAAAAATAAGACGAGGATCGGGAGAGGTGGAGTTTAATCAGATCTACTTTGGTTATGTTCCGGAACGCGAAGTCTTATGTGGACTTACTCTCAAAATCAAGCCCGGTCAGGTTGTCGGCTTAGTTGGTCCATCAGGCTCAGGCAAGACGACGGCGATGGATTTGTTGATGCGTCTTTACGAGCCAAACTCAGGGGCGATACTTATTGACGGTCAAAAACTATCTGGACTCGAAGCAGCTTCGGTGCGTCATGAAATCGGCGTTGTGGCTGCTGATGGCGTAGTGTTTCGGGAAAGTCTCGCGGACAACATTCGTTACGAACGACCTGATGCCACTATGGAGGAAGTACGTGGGGCGGCTTTAGCTGCGGGCTTGGGTAACGCCTTAGAACGTCTGCCGAAAGGTTTGCAAACAAAAGTTGGTGAAGGCGGCATGGGACTCTCAGTTGGTGAAAGGCAGCGGCTACAATTGGCCCGAGTGTTAGCTGCAAATCCACGGATCATGGTGCTCGACGAAGCAACAGCGAATCTCGATTACGCAACGGAACTTGAAGTTAAACATGCTCTCGCCACTTTGCGAAGAGGACGCACAACCATTGTTATTGCGCATCGCTTTTCGATGGTGAGAGATGTTGATTATGTTTATGTCCTTGATGCTGGTCAGGTCACTGAGGAAGGAACGCCTGAACAACTAGTAGCAGCGGGCGGCTGGTTCGCCGGCTTCTCCACCGGGGGGCTTGATGGAGAGGATGCGGATTCGGAGCAGGCCGAACACTCTGAAGAAGATGAGCTTGATTACGAACTCGATGAGAATATTGATGAAGACAGATGAGGTTCAATTTAGGAGTTCACCCTCACTCCTTCAGCTTTCGCGAACAATTCCCAGTTCGCCGAACCCCATTAGCTTTATGAATGACTTTCCAATTCGGGAAGTTAGCTTGTAATCGAGCCGCGGCTTTCGTTGGCCAATATCGTCAGACTCTTTAACCACTTGAGCATGGGCCATGTACTTTCGTTCAAGCCCAAGCGCTCGCTTCGTGGTGCAAGCCATTTCGTCGATTTCCAGCGCCGAAGGTGGGGGCGGCGGGAGCCAAACTTCCGCTAAAGACATCACCAGCGCCTCGCCTTTATCCGATAAGCCCCGCGTGAATCAGATCGTCCAAAGCTGACTCCCAGCATTTAGATGCCGCTTACCATTTCCTCCCTAGAAGAACTGTGATCGCCGTGGTCGGTTTTACTATGATGCTTATTGGTCTGGCGTTGTTGGTCCTGCCTGGACTAGCATTCATCATGATTCCGCTAGGTTTGGGAATTGTGGCAATAGAATTTGTCTGGGTCAAAGCGCTGGCGGCGTGGCGGCGCAATGGAAAATTTTCCCTCAATCCCACGAACACAGCCCATGACTTCAGGCTGACTCAACAGCGACGTCTGTACGAACTGCGAGCCGCGAGCTTCGTTGTCGCATCATCAGATCGAGCGCGAAGTAAACAAACGAAATCGCCCCTACTGCGAAAACTGTATCGCCGATCATTCGCATCCAGCGTAGCGTTCGCATGAGGTCAGTTTGTAGGAACTCCGGGCTGCGCGCTGACCAATAGCCAACCGAGACGGATTGATAAGTTTGAAGCAAGCCAACCGGAAACAAACTCAAAACAATTTCCAGGATCAGTCCAATGTTGATCGCCCAAAAGGCAAGCCAGATCGGCCTTTGCTTCCAAATCACATCGGGCTTCATCGCTCGCAAACAAAACAGCATCAGGCCGAGACCAAGCGTGCCGTAAACGCCATAGAGCGCGCCATGCGCATGCACTGCCGTCGTGTTCAAGCCTTGCATGTAATAGAGCGCGATGGGCGGATTGATCATGAAGCCGAAAATTCCAGCGCCGACCAGATTCCAAAACGCAACAGCAACGAAGAAATAAACCACCCATTTGTACTGGCCCAGCCAAGGCCTGGCCTTCGCGCGACGAATGTTCGCCACTGCTTCGTATCCAACCAGCAGCAGCGGCACAATCTCGAGGGCGCTGAAAACAGACCCGAGCGCCAACACGACTGTAGGCGTGCCGGCAAAGTAAAGATGATGGAGTGTGCCTATGATGCCCCCGGTCAAATAGATTGCGCCCGAAAGAAGCGAGGCTTTGGCCGCGCTCTCCGCGTGAATGACGCCCAGCTTTGCAAACAAGAACGCGATCACGACGGTGGCAAAAACTTCGAAGTAGCCCTCGACCCAAAGATGGACCACCCACCAGCGCCAGTACTCGACCACCGAAATGTGCGAGCGCATTCCCCAAAAGAGTCCTGGACTATAGAAAAGGGCGATGCCAGTAGTCGAAAGCAAGTAAAGAATGATGAGCGATTTCGCGTTGCCTTTCTGTTTCAAGGCAGGAATCGCCGTGCGTCCAATCAAAAACAACCACAGGAGCAACCCGATGAAGAGCGCTGCCTGCCACACTCTCCCTAAGTCGACGTACTCATAGCCTTGATGTCCAAACCAAAACCAGAGGCTGCCGGGTAGTTTGTGCATAACAGAGAGCCATTGGCCAGCCATCGAGCCAAGCACGACTATTAGCAATGCGCCAAAAAGAACATCGACACCCAGCTTCTGATACTTCGGTTCGTAGCCGCAAATGAACGGCGCAATAAAGAGACCGGCGGCCAACCATGCGGTCGCGATCCAAAAAATGCCGAGCTGCAAGTGCCATGTACGAGAAACAACGTAAGGAAGGTACTGCGCCAGTGGAAGGCCATAGAAGCCCTGACCCTCAACGCCGTAGTGCGCAGTCACCATGCCCATCGAGATTTGCAACAGAAACAAGAGCGTGACCACGACGAAATATTTGACCGTGGCCCGCTGGGATGGTGACATCTTCGCGCCAGTCAGGGGATCTCGATTCGGGATCTCCTGCGAAACAACTTCGCCCTCTCCCTTATTCGCGTAGAACCAAACCATCCAGCCGATACCGGCGAGCAGCATGATTACGCTAACCCCTGTCCAAATAATTGCGCTGCTCGTCGCAACGTTTCCAACTAAAGGCTCGGAGGGGAAATTGCTGGTGTAAGAGATCGTGTCGTCAGGGCGATTTGCCGCGGAGGCCCAGGCGGTCCAGAAAAAGAAAGAGCTCAGTTGCCGAAGTTTTACCGGATCGGATTGTGCATTCTTCTGAATTGCGTAATTGTTGCTGCCTTCCGTGAACAGCGTCGCATAGTGTTTTAAATTAGATTCAAAGGCCTGAGCTCGAATGGGTTCGATCGTAAGACGACCAATGGCTGATTGATAATTGTTCTTGCGCACAACGTTCTGAAGTCGTTGTCGCAGCATTGCCTGCTGCTCGGAGGTAGCTTTGTCGTACGCTTTCGCGAACTCTTTTTGTGACCAATCGTCGAGGATGAACAGCGATTCGCGATGTAAATAATCTGCGGTCCAGTCGGGTGCGACGTAGGAACCGTGACCCCAAATTGAACCCATTTCCATGCCGCCCATGGCCTGCCAGACGTTCTGTCCGTTTTGAATGTCATCGCTGGAGAACAGGACGGTTCCGTCCGTAGTTACAACCTCGCGCGGAATTGGAGGCGCTTGGCGAAAAATTTCAGTGCCGACCCAGCCGAGAACACCAAAGGAACATATAAAGATGCTAATGAAGACGATCCAAAGTTTCTTCATAACATTCACTCCTTCGAAATGGGTTTGTTTGAAAATTTAGAACTGGCTCCAACCTTTGCCCTGCCCGTCACGAATCACGCCGAGATTGATAAAAGAAAGGCAGAAACGATTGCCATCGTGATCCGCAATTGCGTCTTCGAGAGCTTCGAGTGTAACGACACCAAAGAAGACCAGAGATATCGTGAAGTTGATGCCTTATCTTACCCGCATCATTTCCTCCTTCGTTCTCCTTGCGGAAAATTGCGCAGAAATCCGCGAGATTTTACGGAAAACAGTCCCACAAAGAGGGCTGGAAGTCTTCTAGTGCAAACGTCAGGCCTTAAATGAACCAGTCCTGGAGAGTCTTTCGAGTACTGGTCCTGCTGGATGTCGCTAGCGATCCTTCGTTTTTGGTCGCGCTAGAGTAGTGAGGCAGGCTCGAATAGCCAATATTAGCCTAGTCTAATAATCGCTCGGTCGTGACTCAGTTCGCAAAAGCCGAGGACTAAGACGTGCTCCAATGCCAGTCCCGTATTTCGGGCATGTCTTCGCCATGCTCGACAATGTATTGTCTGTGGTCAATCAGTTTGTCACGCATTGCTTGCAAGACGTGGGCACCGATTGCGGTCAACTTCGGCACCCGTTCGATCACATCCATCACTAGATGAAATCGATCCAGATCATTGACCACACACATATCGAAAGGCGTAGTTGTGGTTCCCTCCTCTTTATAACCACGAACATGAAGGTTCTTGTGATTTGTACGCCTGTAGGTAAGCCGATGAATCAACCAGGGATAACCGTGGAATACGAAAATGATCGGTTTGTTTGTGGTAAACAAAATGTCAAACTCTTTGTCTGAGAGTCCGTGGGGATGCTCCGTCTGGCGTTGTAAGGTCATAAGGTCTACCACGTTGACTACGCGGATCTTCAAATCAGGAAATTCTCTGCGCAAAATATCTACAGCGGCTAGCGTTTCGAGTGTAGGTACATCTCCCGCGCAGGCCATCACTACATCGGGCTCAGTTCCTTGATCGTTACTGGCCCAATCCCAAATGCCAATCCCCTCGGAACAATGTTTGATGGCGGCATCCATGGTTAGATACTGAAGCGCAGGCTGCTTCCCCGCAACGATCACATTGACGTAGTCGCGACTGCGCAGGCAATGGTCGGTCACTGATAGCAATGAGTTCGCATCCGGAGGCAGATATACTCTGACAACCTCAGCCTTCTTATTTACCACGTGATCAATAAAGCCCGGATCCTGATGGCTGAACCCATTATGGTCCTGCCGCCAAACATGTGAAGTAAGCAGGTAGTTGAGTGAGGCAATTGGCTGCCGCCAGGGAATGTCACGAGTTACTTTCAACCATTTCGCATGCTGGTTGAACATGGAGTCAATAATATGAATGAAGGCTTCATAACAGGAGAAGAGTCCGTGCCGTCCCGTCAAGAGATATCCTTCTAGCCAACCCTGACACATATGTTCGCTGAGCACTTCCATCACCCGTCCATTGGGCGAGAGATGTTCATCATTGGCTAGAACTTTTTCAATCCAGACTCGATCGGTAACCTCAAAAACCGCATCAAGCCTGTTTGATGAAGTCTCATCTGGTCCCATGAGTCGAAAATTCCGCTGCTCGGCATTGAGTTTCATAACATCCCGCAGGAAGTACCCCGTGACGCGTGTTGCTTCTGCTTCAACACGTCCAGGCTGTAGAACTTCGACGGCATAGTCACGATAGTCTGGGAGCTTCAACTCTTTGAGTAATAAACCGCCATTGGCGTGAGGATTGGCGCCCATACGACTCTCGCCGCGCGGCGCCAACTCAGCCAGCTCGGAGCGCAGCCTCCCATTCTCATCGAATAATTCTTGAGGTTTGTAACTGCGCATCCACTCTTCGAGTTGCCGTAAATGTTCAGGCTTCGTCGCAAGTTGTGAAAGGGGCACTTGATGAGAACGGAAGGACCCCTCAGCCGGTTTGCCGTCCACAGTCTTAGGGCCTGTCCATCCCTTCGGCGTGCGCAGGACGATCATCGGCCACTGCGGACGTTCCTTGAATCCACTCTCTCGGGCCTCTCTTTGAATCGTCTGAATCTCGGTTAAGACAGTATCGAGAGTTGCGGCCATGAGTTGATGCATCAAGGGCGGATCATCGCCTTCAACAAAATGTGGTTTGTGGCCGTAACCAATGAGGAGGCTCGTGAGTTCTTCATTACTTAATCGAGCAAGTATAGTTGGATTGGCAATCTTGTAACCATTTAAGTGCAGAATTGGCAGCACTGCTCCGTCACGTACGGGATTGAGGAATTTATTTGAGTGCCAACTCGTAGCGAGGGGTCCCGTTTCGGCCTCACCATCACCAACCACGCAACAAGCCAACAGATCGGGATTATCGAAAACCGCACCGTATGCATGGACCAGCGCGTAGCCAAGTTCACCGCCTTCGTGAATCGAGCCTGGCGTCTCGGGTGCAACGTGGCTTGGTATACCTCCGGGGAACGAAAACTGTTTGAATAACTTCTTCATTCCTTCCGTGTCCTGCGAGATGTTTGGATAAAACTCGCTATAGGTTCCTTCCAGATAAGTATTCGCGACTAGACCCGGGCCACCATGGCCGGGTCCGGCTACATAAATCACATTCAAGTCGTTGTGCTTGATCAGACGATTAAGGTGCACGTATATAAAATTAAGCCCCGGCGTCGTGCCCCAATGCCCGAGAAGTCGAGGTTTTACATGTTGGATTTTCAATGGCTCTTGTAGCAGCGGATTCTCGAGCAGGTAAATCTGGCCGACTGAAAGGTAATTCGCAGCACGCCAATAAGCGTCCAGCTTGCGAACGTCCTCGGTACTCAATGTTTCAGGTTTCATACGAACAACTCTAACGTGGAATTCACCAGCCCCCCAAATCTGTCTGTGGATGATCGTCGGTGACGTTTGAGACTATTAACGTCGTGGCGGCTGGTCCTTAAATGAATCCACAGGTTACTCTACGAGTACAACAGCTTGAGAAAGTTTGAGTACAAAAGAGATACTTGCTGAAATTAAATGACTGTCCCGACCAACACCCACACAAACACCGAAACAGGCCTTAGTGATACCGAAGCGCGCTCGCGGTTGTTGAAGTTCGGTGCAAACGAACCAGTCTCCCGGCGACGCTTGTCCAGTCTTATTCAAATTCTCCCGCTCTTCGTTAATCCACTCGCCATCATTCTTCTGGTAGCCAGCGCCATATCAGCGGCTCTCGGCGACACTCTTCAGGCAAACGAGTGCGGCGCACAACCATAATTGGGACGATCAAAGAGTATCCGACCGAGGAATTAGCTCAAGCAGCTATTACTGGTCTGCGAATGAGGGTCAATGACGCACGAAATCGTCAACTCAATCACGTACTTCGGTTCCTTGGGCCAATTGCGATCACATACGGCCCGATTGCCGCGTTTGAGTCCGTAGAAAGATCAATGCCGATTAGTACCATATTGCAGAATCAGGATAATTTCGCGCGCTTCGCGGATACGAACAGAACAACGCGCCTCATAGAGAACGCGCTGCGAAACGCTTCCGAGAATCAACCTTCCGCCAAAAACGGAGTGACCTCGTGCTCCAAACTACAACGACATCAGGCTTCCATTCGTCAGCCTTTCGTATCAGTGCCCAGCTGGTGAATTTGCAACAGCTTGATGACTAATGTTCGAAGTAATTTAATTTCTCTATTCATCTACGTGCCTTGCATCGCCGCCGTGATAGCCTCCTGTGATTCAACGTCGAGATGCTCGACGCTCACCGACTCGACCCGAGAAGTGCGCATGTTTTTCCCGTCAACCAACATCTCCAGGTGATATCCCACAGCGATCGAACCAAGCTTGTACTGTGAACCATGAAGTGTGGATCCACTTAGGAAAGCTTCACGGGGTTCAATCAGATATTGACCGCCATCTACCAAGGCCCGGCCTGTTTTCGGGTCAAGCAGGAAGATGCGATAGTTGCTATTAAGCGTTCGGACCAGGATCGTGTCGGACGGTTGCAAGTCCTCTAACGACAACTCGCTCTGCGAGGGCTCAGCCTTTTCATTTGAGTCTTCCACGTCGCTTGAGCCCTGAACTAGACTAAACGGATGAGTCTCGTTCTCTTGCTTCCAACAGCCGCCACAAAATGCGATCGCAGGATCGTATTCAAGTTTGTTGTCTCCAATCCATCCATTACATTTGCTGCAATGACCGTAAGAACCGGACATTAATCGATCCAGCGCAGCGTCAATTTTTCGGAGACGTGCTTGCAGTAATTCTCGGCGCCACTTTGCCGTTGTTAAATCGGGAGGACAGCTTGCTTCGCCAGTTGCCCCAGATGTCGATTTACAATCCCTAAGCATTACCTCGCAGATATCTTCTCGTTCGGAATGTAAGCGGTTCCATATCTCGCCGCCTTTTCCTCCCACGGGAATTTCGATTAGATGAATTTTGGCATTTGCATTCATAATCGTTACCTCTTAATCGCCCGCATTACAATGTTTTCCAATTGAATGTACTGGTCTCCCAATATTTTTCTTGGAAACGTTTTGCCCAGCTCCAAAAACGACCTTGTCGAATGGTAGCCGGTTCGTTGGTCCAAATATCCTTGTGCAGGTAAATGCTGTCGGGACCACATTGATCAATTACCAGTCTCATTTCGTGATCGTAATGCGCGACAGGCTCGCATCCTTCGATCTCAGCCGCAAGGTTTACTGCCGCGACGTCTGCCTGACGCACGGCCATATGCCCCATCTTTGGCCCACTAAAATTCACGCAATCACCCACGGCATACATTCCGTTGATACCGATTACACGCATCGACCAATCGACATTGATGTAAGACTCATTTGTAATGCTCTGATGAAAGGCTGCAGATGCCCCTTGAAAAGGCGGCATCAGCATTAGCAGGTCGAAGTTGATCGACTGACCGCTGCCGTTAAAGACAGCGTGTTCGGTAACCCTTTCGATGGGAAATGCCGAAAGGAATTCGATTTGGTACTGGTCAAGCGCCTTCTGAAGTCGCACTGCAACAGCTGGATCTCCGAATTCGGAACCGACCTCGTCTGGGCTAACAATTGTTATTCTTACCTTCTCGCGTTCACTGTTTTCTTCAAGGTGTCGGGCCAACGCAAATGCTGTTTCGTAGAGCGGGATTGGCAGGCGAGCTCCGGCGCACTGACCAATGATGGCTCGTCCGCCATGAAAGTTAGCGATTGCTTTGCCGAACTTGATTGCCTTGTCGACGTTCAGCAGATGATGAGCATGTTCGTAGAAACCCGTAATTTGCTCGGTTGCCAGGCGGCGACCAAGTGCAAATATCAGATAGTCGTAAGAAAGTGAGCCCTCAACTTCGCCGTGCGCGATGGTTACTTTGCGCTCGCGAGGATCTATTCGTGCTACTTCAGCTTCAATGAAATTCACTCGCCGATCTAACATTGCATGTCGCAGATCGAATTGAACGTCCTCTCGCTCGCACTTGCCGAAAGCTAATCTGACCAATGCAGGATAAAAAACAAAATATCGGCTGCGGGAAACGAGCGTAATTTGATGTTCATCACCGACTTGTTCAGCAAGTCGCTTTGCTGCGACCACTCCACCGAATCCGCCACCAAGAATTAGGACTTTGGCCATGACGCTTATTTCTTCTTCTTGGAGGGAACTATTTCTTTGCCGGGTTGAATTGCATCTGGACAACGAACCACTTCGACTGAACACTTCGCATGTGAAACGACCGACTGCGAAACAGAACCCAGCAGAAAACGTTCCCACCGCCCGTAGCCATGGGATCCAACCACGATTAGATCAGCACCCCAACTTTCAGCTTCGTCAAGGATTACGGCACGAGGAGGACCAGGCACTAGTTTACTTTCGAGTTCAATCGTCTTATTTAACTTTGTTTGAAGCGTTTTTGATGCCCGTTCAACGATTGAGTTCGCTTGTGTTCGCACTGCCTGGTCTAGCTCGTCGAAGTAATTCGCGGGTAAGGCCCAGCCTTCTGGCGTGGCCGGTAGTGGTAGTTCAAACGCAGTCAATACTCGCACCGACGAACCATCCGGCCACGGCCGATGACCAATCTCTTCCACGGCCGCATCACTGCAAGACGAACCATCCACTGCTAATAGGATTTTCATAAGACTCACCTGCTGAATCGCGAAGTTCTCAAGCTTGTCGTAAGTGAGTTTTACACGACCGATTTACGGTCTGTGCATGACCCGTACCACACGCCATTTGTTTACCATTAGGTGCGTGTTTCCTTAATAAAGCGGCAATTTTGAATCTCGAGTTGCGTGGTATTTCGCAGAGCGCTGGATTTTCTCGCAGCATGAAGTCAATCGAGGTTGAAAATGCAGAAGTTTCCTGGCGTAGTTGGGCGTGAAGCGTGGCACTTACATTGCGAATCACGAACGTGAGCAGGAGCAATTCGCACCAATGTGGATGCCCTATTACAGTTACTGACTGCGATGCTTGGAGGGGTTCTATAACATGAAGCCAAACAACAAAACGGGAGTGCCCGCAATTGAATTCCGGAATGTTTTCCTAGGCTTCGGTGATCAACCGGTTCTTACGGACATCAACTTCACGCTTGATCGCGGCGAGATGCTTCTCGTGACGGGCATATCTGGCTCTGGCAAATCTGTGTTGCTGCGGCTGGCGATGGGGCTTCTAAGACCTGACTCCGGGGAAATACTAATTGATGGTCGACATATTGAGAGAGCGAGAGAATCTGAGCTCCTCAACATCCGTGGGAGCTTAATGGGAATGGTGTTTCAAGAAGATTCGCTTTTTACCGGCCTCTCTGTTTACGAGAACGCCGCTTATCGTTTGCAAGAACATGGCTGGGCCGAGGATGAAGTTGAGAAGGCGGTACATGAGGCTTTGCGGTTTGTTGGCCTCGTCGGCGAAGAGGACAAACTTCCTGAGGAGCTTTCAGGCGGAATGAAACGTCGCCTTGAAATTGCTCGCGCATTAATTGGCTGGCCGCGAATCATGTTGTTCGACGAGCCGACCATGAGCCTTGATCCGCTAGTCGCGATCAAAGTGCTGGATCTTATTATCCAAGCTCGCGACGTTAAGCAGATCTCTTCGCTCTATGTAACAAAGAAAATCTATGAACTTCCTTATCTCGCTAACTTCCGTGCTGTGACCCGCTCAGACGGCCAGATAATCGTCATGGAGGCTTCTCCTGACAGCTTACCCAAAACACGAGTATTGGTTCTGGAGGACGGAAGCGTTGCTTTCACTGGCTCTGTTGGAGAGTTTGCAAACAGCGAGCTTCCGGCCATTAAGGAACTAGCTGCACTTGATCAGCACGACCATCCCAAAGATCCCTACTTCACCAATCCATGGGACAAGGGTCGGCGTCCACAAGAAGCCATTCTATAAAACAGACTTCAGCAGCGGATGAGACGGTCAAAATAGCGAGTACTATTTCTTCAATACTTGCGCCAACGTCTTCAATAGTTTTTCGGCTGTATACGGTTTATTGAGAAAAACGGCAACACCTTTCAGTGCACCGTCACCAGCTCGCTGTCCAGTTCCAAGGCCGCTGGCGGCAATGATTCGAACTTGCGGATTCATTCTTTGGAGCGCGCGAATCGTAGCCGGGCCATCCATAAAAGGCATTACCATGTCTGTTAATACAACCGCAATGTCATTCTTCTTGTCAGCGTAGAGTGACAGCGCTTCAGTGCCGTCGCTCGCCGTCAAAACGGAATATCCGAACGTCTCGAGAGTGCCTCGTGTTATCTCACGAATTGATTCTTCGTCGTCAACGACCAGAATCAATTCGCCACTCCCCAATGGAAGATCGGTTTGTAAGGCGATGGAATCGATCAGACCAGGCGCATCGAGTGCGGGAAGGTACAAAGCGAACTGACTGCCCTTGTGTAGTTCACTGTAAACGTTAATAAAGCCTCCATGGCTTTTGACGATCGTCAGAGCTGTAGAAAGGCCCAAACCAGTTCCTTTGCTCATGTCCTTTGTTGTGAAGAATGGTTCGAAGATTCTGTTTTGGATCTCAGGAGATATTCCCGGTCCGGTATCGGAAACACTTATTACAACAAAACGTCCGGCCTTGGCTTCGATGTGCATCCGCGCATAGTTTTCATCGACAACGATATTCTCAGCCTTGATGGAGATAGCGCCGCCATCCGGCATTGCATCTCGGGCATTGACACAAAGATTCATAAGAACCTGATGCATTTGAGTTGCGTCTGCAGAAATGATCCATAGGTCGTCGGGTATGTTGAAATTGATCTCGATTGATTTTGGAAGCGTCTCACGGAGGATCTTAACGATTTCTTTAATTAGATGTTTCGGCTGCAGCGCTACGCGCTCACCTTCGACACCCCTGGCAAAAGACAACACCTGCCGTACCATGTTCCCGCCGCGCTCGGCATTTGCGCGAAGGACTTCAAACCACTTCTTGCTTGTCTCATCATTCGCTTTCAACTTCAGCATGTCGATCGCCATTAAGATGGGCGAGAGCACGTTGTTTAGATCGTGGGCGATGCCCCCGGCCAGCGTGCCAATTGACTCCATTCGTTGAGCGCGGAGAAATTGGGCTTCCATCCGCTTCTTCTCAGTGATATCGGTATTGATTACAAGGATAGAAGTTGGTGTGCCAGTTTCGTCGCGCACCAGGGTCCAACGACTCTCAACAATAATCTCTCCCCCATCTCGATGTGTTTGATGTACTTCACCCTTCCACTCTCCATTCGCAATTACAGCCTGTCGCGCGGCGTCAAACTGCACCGAATGGTGCTTATAAATCAGTGCCTCCGCGTTCTTGCCTACCGCCTCTTCCGATGTCCAACCGTAAAGATGCTCCGCTCCTTTGTTCCAAAACAGGATATTCTGGTCCAGATCGCGCACGAGAATGGCATCTTGCGCCTGGTCCAAAAGGGCCGCTTGCTCGCGGATCTGTTCTTCGGCGCGTTTACGCTCAGTGATGTCACTGCGGATCGCAATGTATTGATAAGGCTTCCCCTCGGAGTTAAGAAAAGGAACTATTGTCGTATCCACCCAATAGTATGTACCGTCTTTAGCGCGATTCTTTATCTCACCGCGCCAAACGCCGCCGCTGGCTATTGTCGTCCACAGGTTTCTAATGAATTCCTTCGGGTGGTAAGTGGCGTTGATAATACGATGATCCTGTCCGAGTAATTCTTCGCGAGAGTATTGTGAGATTTCGCAAAACTTGTCGTTGACGTAATTAATAATGCCGCGTTGATCTGTGATAGCAACGATAGCTGACTCGTCCAGCGCGAACTTAATATCCGCCAGTTCCTTCTGAGAACGTTCTAGCGCCTCTTCCGGAGCAAAGTTTTTGTCAAGCGAAGTTGTATTGCCGGCGGTCATAGGGAGTTACTAACTTTAGGTTTCATTCTCAGCAGCAACTACATCTTGTAGTACCTCGAGCTTCTTCAGCCGGTATCTAAGCTGGTCCCGCGAAATGCCCAGCAAAGCTGCAGCACGCGTTTGGTTCCCACCACTCTGATTGATAGCCTGTCGAACAAATGATAGTTCGGCTTGATCGAGTGATATACCTTCACTGGGTAACACAAAGCGTTCCGCATCTTTTTCTATTGCGAAAGAAGAATGATCGAGGCGAAGGAGCTCGAGTAATCCTCCAGGCAAAAACTCCGTTGTGATCTGGTCAGAATCTTCCAAGATTAAGGCGCGTTCTATAACGTTGCGAAGTTCGCGAACATTTCCAGGCCAATCGTAAGTTCGAAATACGTTCGTTGCTTCGGGTGACAACCTAGTAATCCTGGGGCTTCGCCTAAGCCGCGCGCCAATAGAGTCGATGTAGTGTTGCGATAAAAGCAGTACATCATCCCCTCGTTCGCGAAGAGGAGGGATGTCAATTTGAATAATCGATAGGCGGTAATAAAGATCGAGGCGAAAACGGCCAGCTTCACTTTCTGTTTTTAGGTCGCGATTGGAAGCAGCCAGCACTCGCACATCGAGCGGAATGTCTTTCAATCCTCCCACCCGTCGGAATGCACCTTCTTCCAAAACGCGTAAGAGTTTTGCTTGAAGGGAAAGTTCTAGTTCACCAATCTCATCTAATAGTAGCGTCCCACCTTCGGCTTGCTCGAATAATCCTTCCTTGCGAGCTTTTGCGTCCGTGAAAGCTCCCTTTTCATAACCGAAGAGTTCGGATTCAATTAGCGTTGCCGGAAGCGCAGCGCAATTCACTGCCACGAAGGGACGCTCGGCGCGTTGGGAGCCGTAGTGAATCGCTTTCGCAACGAGGTCCTTGCCTGTTCCAGATTCTCCTTGAAGGAGGACGGACGATACTTCGCTTTCGGCGACCTTTGCCGCAAGGCCCAGCATCTTCTTCATTGCTGGAGATTCACCCACAATCTGACGGAAGTTAAACTCCCTGGCTCGTTCCTTTCTTAGTTGCGCCACTTCTCGCCGCAGGTGACGAGCCTCGATGGCATTACGGATGGTGATGCGGAGTTCTTCGAGATTAATTGGCTTACCAATGAAATCATAGGCGCCCCCGCGCAGAGCCGAGATAGTGCTTTCAATCTGAACATCGCCGGTGATCATGATCACGATAGCTTCCGAATGTTCACGCTTCATCTCGCGTAGAACATCGAGCCCGGAACCGTCGGGGAGGTCTATGTCAAGTAAAACTGCGGCTGGTAAATCTGAGTTGAAACGGGTAAGAGCCTCTTTAACCGAGGCAGCTTCAATGGGTTGAAAACCCCAGCTGGCTAGTGCTTCGTTTAAGCTCCAGCGAATGGCCTGATCATCGTCAACTACAAGGATCTGTTCGTTTCGATTAAGGAGCATTCGCCTCGCTTAGCTTAATTGACACTTAGTTGCAGCAGGCCATTTGATTATATTCGCTCCTCCTGATAATGAGAAACGCTAGGTGTGACACGGTATCGTCAACTTCGTGCCATTTGAACCAGCTGTCGCTTCGACTTGCGAGAACAAGTGTTTTTGAGAGGGGAAGACTAGTTCTAAGTCTTTCGAGCTAAGGGCTGGTCTGTGTTGTATATCTCGACCTGTGTTCCGACTGGAAGCGTTACTGCTAAGAGTATAAGTGCTTGAGAAAGGTCGAGGACAAAAGAGATACTTGCCGAAAGTAATGACTCTCCCGACCGATACGCGAGCAAACACTGGAACAGGCCTTAGTGGCGTAGAAGCGCGCTCGCGGCTGTTGAAGTTCGGTCCAAATGAACCAGTGTCCCCTCGACGCTCGTCCAGTCTTATTCAAATTCTCCTGCTCTTCGTTAATCCACTCGCCATCATTCTTCTGGTAGCCAGCGCTATATCAGCGGCTCTCGGCGAAATTCTTAATGCTTCCATCATCGTGCTGATGGTGTTGTTGAGTGCGGCTCTGAATTTTATCCAGACCTATCGGTCGCAACGAGCAGTCGAGCGCATTCGCAAAGAGGTTGCGCCAACAGCTTCTGTTCTTCGAGACGGCCATTGGTTGGAGATTCCACGACGTGAGCTGGTGACTGGCGATGTCATCAGGCTCACAGCTGGTGACCTTGTTCCTGCGGACGCCGTTCTATTTCAGGCGCGCGATCTCCATGTGCAGCAGGCGGCCTTAACGGGAGAGTCTTTACCAGTCGAGAAGGAGGCAGGCGACCTCCGAGCAATCTCGCAAGAAACAAGCGACAACCACAAAGTTTTTCTAGGGACTTCTGTGGTGAGTGGAAATGGCACAGCTTTCGTAATAGCGACTGGAAAGCACACTACATTCGGTGATATTGCGACTCGTCTTGCCACAAAGGCGCCAGAGACTGAGTTCGAACGAGGAACACGACAGTTTGGTCTCTTAATTATGAAGACGACTGTGCTGCTAGTGTTCTTTGTCCTTTTGGTGAGTGTGATACTTCACCACAGTTTTCTCGAATCTTTGCTCTTCGCAGTTGCTCTTGCCGTAGGGCTCACGCCCGAATTCCTGCCAATGATTACGACGGTCACACTCGGACAGGGCGCCGTGCACATGGCGCGTAAGAAAGTGATCGTCAAGCATCTCGAAGCAATGCAGAACTTCGGCAGTATTGATGTTCTCTGCAGCGACAAGACCGGCACCCTCACGAGTGGCGAGATGGCGCTGGATCAGCACGTCGATCCATTTGGTAATCCGGCTGAACGAGTTTTCCTGCTTGCATACGTGAACAGCCTGCACGAAACAGGGGTCAGCAACCCACTGGATGTGGCGATAAAGCAAGGCCCCAACAGTAATCCCCTCGATGCAGCCGTTCTCCAGCACGATCATCCCGACGTTCATGCCTATCGGAAAATTGATGAGATTCCCTTTGACTTTGAACGGCGTCGCGTATCCATCGTGGTCGAACACGAAACCGAGAGATTGCTGATCACCAAGGGCGCTCCCGAAAGCGTACTGCCTGTTTGTTCACGCTATGAATTGAATGATCAAAAGTTTGCCCTAGATGGGGAGTCCCGAACACGTTGCGAGGCGACTTATCGTGAACTGTGTGCAAGAGGCTTCCGCATGCTGGCGGTTGCTTATTCAGCCGTATCGCCGCAAGAAGTCTATCGCGCAAACGACGAAAAAGATCTGGTGCTGGCTGGATTCTTAACTTTTTTCGATCCGCCACTAGGAAGCGCTAAGCAGACACTCGGTGCTTTAAGAAGTGACGGTATCGAGGTCAAAATATTGACGGGCGATAACGAGCTTGTAACTCAACATATCTGCTCGCAAGTCGGGCTCGATGGCGGACGAATCATTCTCGGAAAAGATCTGGAGCGAATGACTGATACTGCGCTGGCCCACGTCGTCGAGCAAACTTCAGTCTTTGCAAGAGTCTCGCCGGCCCAAAAGAACAGGATAATCCTGGCCCTCAAGAGACGTAGTCACGTAGTTGGTTATTTGGGTGATGGCATCAACGACGCGCCTTCTCTTCATGCGGCAGATGTTGGCATATCGGTTTCAACCGCCGTTGATGTTGCAAAGGATGCCGCCGATTTTATTTTGCTTGAACCAAGCTTAGCCGTACTCCACGAGGGCATCCTTGAGGGCCGAAAGGCCTTCGGTAATGTAATGAAGTACCTGCTGATGGGAACCAGTTCCAACTTCGGCAATATGTTCAGCATGGCCGCTGCTTCGCTCTTTCTGCCTTTTTTGCCAATGCTGCCGACGCAAATACTGCTCAACAACTTCCTCTACGATTTGGCGCAAGTGACAATTCCAACAGATCATGTCGACCGTACGTTTATCCACAAACCTCAGCGCTGGAATGTCAGCATGATCCGCGATTTCATGATCTACATTGGGCCAATAAGTTCCATCTACGATTTTCTGACCTTCTTTGCGCTGCTTAAAGTCTTTCATGCATCGGAGCAATTTTTTCATAGTGGTTGGTTCGTCGAGTCTCTGGCAACTCAGACGTTGGTCATCTTTGTCATTCGCACTGCCGGCAATCCTCTCCACAGCAGGCCAAGCTTGCCGCTAACTATCACGACTATCACCGTAGTTCTCGGCGGTGTTGTTTTGCCTTTTACGAAACTGGGCGGCTTGCTTGGTTTTACTCCGCTGCCGATAGAATTTCTTCTCTTTATTCTGTCGGCTACAGTCACCTATCTCTTCCTGGTTCACTTGATCAAGCGTCGCTTGATGCGCAGACTTTTGGCCTAGAAATTACTAATCAAGATACGACATCAAGGTGGTCATCTCAGAAGTACGACGGGCAAGAAGGGTCCATCATTGTCGCATTGAGATGAGAAGGGTCAGGATGTGACTCTGGTGAAAGGCAGGTCCACAGTGAAGGTAGATCCACGGCCTTCGCCCTGGCTCCCCGCGTGAACCGTCCCGCCCTGTAGTTGGACGAAATGGCGCACGATTGACAGACCGAGACCGAGGCCCCCACGAGATTGCGTTTTCTGTGCCTGACGAAATGACTCGAAAATGTACGGCAAGAAGTCGGAACTAATGCCAACCCCGGTGTCGCTGACAGTAATTTCAGCTTCCGTCTCTCGGCGTACCAGTCGAACTTCAACCCGCCCGCCCTGAGGCGTGAATTTTATGGCGTTTGAAAGAAGATTCCAGATCACTTGTTGCAGGCGGTCTGAGTCGCCCAACACGGAGTAAGCAGTTGTGTCCAGATCAAGGTTCAGCGTGATGCCCTTGGCAGCCGCTGCCGCAGCCACTACATCGTGCGCGTCCTTGATGATTCTCGCCAGGTCGACAGGGCGCAACTCGAGTCGGATCTTTCCGGCGGCGATAAGAGAGACATCAAGCAAGTCCTTTATGAGGTTCTCCTGAGCTTCCGCGCCGCGCTCAATTGCTTCAAGCGCAGCGTTGGTGGTTGCCTCGTCTACTTCGCAAGTGCGCAGGATCCCAGCCCATCCACGGATTGATGTCAACGGGGTTCGCAGATCATGCGAGACGGCGGCGAGAAACTCATCTTTAACTCGATTGGCCGCTTCAGCGTCGGCTCGCGCTTCGTCGGTGCGTCGTTGTTCTTTGAGCCTAGCGGCATTAAGCAAGGTGATGAGCAAACCTATAATTACAAACTCGGCGAAATGGATGGTGCTGGAAAAGTCATTCGGATATGGTGATTGACCGATATGGTGGTAGAAGTAAGCGTTTCCCGCAGCCGTCAACAACGTGGCGACCAGTCCCGGCCCCAAGCCTCCGTACCACGAGCTGATGACCACTGCTGCGATAAAGAACAAGTGTGTACTTGGCTCAATCCGAGCGTCATCCATCAGCATCGTGAACAACAGCGCACTGCCGCTCAAGAAAACAGCAATACCGTAATTCAGTAACGAAGAGCGCCAACGCCGCCGCAGAATCCTGGTTATCAGATTCTTCATATTTTTCTCAGCGCTGAGAGGTGACGCGTTCATCCGGGGCGCGATCTCCTGACGGCAAAGCCTGTGAGATTCTTGTCCACACAGTACCGTCGTTTTTCTAGCCGATGCTGCGGGCAACGAATATGCCATTGGCGTTTGCTCCGAAAGTGCTTTTGGAATAGCCCTGTCGGGATCAATTTAGTCAGGAAAGTTCCCCAGCCCATTGCGAGGAAACTCGCGCGTTAACGAACTCGTTTTTGACAGAATCATTGAAATGATTGATTCGATTAGAATTGGGTTGTTCTATTGCCCGGTCTCCTCTCGGCACAAAGCATTGAATAATGCTGATCTCCCGTGACGCAGCCGGGTTTGCGTCAGGGTGGCAGGAATTGCGACAGCGACGACTTTGGGCGTGGCCCATTTGTAGTGGTGTCAGCGTGGCCATGGACTGCCAGTCGGCGAGTCTCTAATGAATTCCGGAGAATCGCAGCACGGGCGCGCTTTTCTAGACGGTGCGTCGACCAACGAGCAAGTTGTATATCAATACAATCGCAGCCACGACCAGCAAGAGATGAATCAAGCTGGTACCGCCACCTATACCGAATCCAAAACCCAATAGCCATAGGACCACCAGGATTACAAATATTGTCCACAACATGATTTCACTCTCCTTCTAGGTCTGCGCCGTTCTAACGAGTAGAAATGAATGACCTCGGTCATTGCTGTAGTTACTCTTCCGGATGAGCTAGAGCATCCGCTTTTGTGGCGTGCACCACGCCCTCCGGATGTTCAGGCGGCGAGTAAACAGTGAACAGTTTCATAGCTTCAGTACCAGTGTTAATGAAGTCATGTTCGGTTCCGGCCGGCACCGCAAACATATCGCCGGCGCTGATGCCATGCTTTTCGCCGCCCACAATGGCCTGGCCGCCGCCTTTGACGAAAAACAGGACCTGGTCGACAAGCTCGTGAACTTCCCGACCAATGTCTTCACCGGGAAGAACACTCATCAACACCACCTGTGAGTGCTTATTGGTGAACAAGACCCTCCGGAAGTTATTGTTCTCGAGCGCCATTTGCCGGACATTCTGGTACTGCATAGCTCTCGTGCTCCTTCGACTGAATCATTTGTCTAGCACTTGGATAGGCAAAAGACATGCCCTTAGAGTTCCTCTTATTCGAATCACGCCTGGCTAAGTCTTTGCGGAATTCTCCGAACGTACTGCGCGTATTTTCGCAGCGATCCTCAGCCGACAATCTATATTCTTCCAAATGGCAAACAAATAGAGCCGCTTTTAGTGTGTGGAGAAAGCACCATGTGCGGTAGCACACATAGTTGGTCCAAGAGGCCCGGATCTTGCAATGCTCTATCGCATACAAGCTCAGTGGAATTGTGTCCAAGGGGACGTTTGGTTTTGTTCTCGCGGAAAGGACAAAACAGCGAGATTTAAGTGATGGAGGGGAAAGATGAGAGTAACAAAAATAATGGCATTCGTAGTGATTGCCTTCGTGGCCAGTTTCGGGCTCTGGGTAAACACGTCTACCGCTCGTACGAAAGGCGACGCCGACACCACGAAGCGGCTTAACGCCTCAGCTGGAGTGCTAAGAGAAATCATGGCGGCGCCTGACAAAGGTATCCCGCAAGATCTGCTGGACAAGTCAGCCTGCGTCGTGATCATACCGAACATGAAGAAAGGCGCGTTCATTGTAGGGGCGAAATACGGACGTGGCTTTGTCGTGTGCAGAAACCAAAACGGACGCGGCTGGTCGGCGCCCGGCGGAGTGAAAGTCGAAGGTGGCAGTGTTGGGTTTCAAATTGGAGGCTCCGAAACTGATGTAGTGATGCTGCTGATGAACCAAAGCGCCATCGATAAGCTTCTGTCCAGCAAATTTACCATCGGAGGCGATGCCTCAGTAGCGGCCGGACCAGTGGGCCGTACGTCTTCAGCAGCGACGGATGCTCAGCTTCACGCCGAGCTTCTCAGCTATTCGCGAGCGCGTGGATTATTCGCAGGCGTCTCACTCGACGGCGCCACTCTGCGACCTGACGATGACGCAAATAAGGACATGTACGGCAAGGAGATGTCAAACAAGGATGTAGTGCTGGGCAACATCAAGCCGCCGCGGGCAGCCGACAGACTGATCGCGGAGTTGAATAAACGCTCCAGTCGTAGAGCCAGTAATTAGCCAATCAGAACAGCAGGTGCGATTTGGATCAGGCTCATTCGTCTTTTTGCTTTCGTTGTCGAGTCAATAGCTTGGGTCTCAACTAGATATCCAGGCAAGAAAGGAAACTATATGAAGATAAGACACATAGAAAACAGCATGGCGGCAATTATCTTAGGGCTCACGTTACTGTTTGGCGTTGGCCTCGCTTCAAGCGCAACGGGCCATGTGCGCAATAACAATGGTGACTATAACCAGAATCGCCAAGATCGGAACTGGGATAATTACCCAAACTGGGGCGGTTCTTTGGAGCTGCGTCAAACAGCTCTGAACGCAGGCTACAACGAAGGCGCTAAGGCAGGCCGCAATGACCGTGCAAGTGGGAGGCATTCAAACCTCCAGGGCTTTACTGCTTACCAGGAAGCCACGAAAGACTACAACTCACGTTTCGGCAACCGCGAACTGTACCGCCGCTACTTCCGTCGGGCGTTCGAGAATGGATACAACTCTGAACTCCAAATTACATACGAGTTAACTAGTCGCTTAACCGGCACCTTTAGGTTGGATTCATCGCGCAGCGACAATGCCCGCGATGTTGCCGACCGCGCGACTCGGAGACTCGCCAAAGGCCAACGACAGGCTGTTTCTGATCGGGTGTTGGCACGACTCGAATCACCCGAGCTGTTGGCAATCGAGCGCCGTAATTCAACCATAACGATTGCATCCTCTCGCGCTCCGCAGTCGACCTTTGAAGCAGACGGAGTGGAACGGCAGGAGCAACTCAATGGTCGAACTACTCGGTCAAGCGGGACCTTGAATGGCGATCAACTAATCGTAAAAACTACGGGCTACCGAAACAATGACTTCACCGTCACTTTCGAACCCATTGATAACGGCGACCGGTTACGGGTGAGGCGCGAGATCTACTCGGACCAGCTGAAGCAACCCATCGTTGTGAATAGCATCTACAACCGGACCTCGGCTGTCGCACAGTGGAATATCTATGACGGCTCGCGAACGATTGTTGGCAACACAGATGTATCCAGAGGCGATTTCATAGTGCGCGATGGTGAAACAGTGGTGGTCGTTCTGAACAGCGACCTAACCACAAAGCAGACAAAGCAGGGCGACCGTTTCACGATGACCGTGCGCGAACCTGCTCAATACGAAGGCGCAGTTATCGAAGGCACCGTGGGTAGTATTGATCAGGGGGGACGGCTAACTGGCCGAGCCGAGATGTCGCTTAACTTCGACACGATCAGGTTGCGCAACGGTCGAACTTACAAGTTCGCCGGACTTCTCGGGAGTGTGCGAACGCCGAACGGCGATACTGTCAAGGTCGACAACGAAGGAAGCGCAAAGGCTGACAATCAGACCACCCGCACTATCCAACGCACGGCTATTGGCACCGCAGTCGGCGCGATCATTGGAGCAATCGCCGGCGGCGGGAAGGGCGCTGCGATCGGCGGAATCATTGGTGCGGCTGGCGGAGCCGGATCGGTTTTTGTTCAGGGCAAGGACACCCTCGAGCTTCCGACTGGTACAGAACTAACGATTCGCGCTAGTGCTCCAACCCAATAGGTTTGCGGGGAAGTCAATGATGGCGAGATTGCTCGTGACCGTTATCCATAGTTTTGGGGGAGGGTTGAGCGGTGGAAATACGATCGTGAAACCCTCCTCACCCCTTTTCCGACTCGGACGGAAGGGCAGATTCATTACCCAAACCATCTGCCCGAGGCGCTCCATCCTGGCGAAAAGACTGTCTTCGATAGTCGTCAAACCACGATGACATAAAACCCCAAGCCGCCGAAGCAACGAGAAATGTCGGCTTTAATCAAGTTCCTAACCGCTCATCGGCGCCTAACACATTGAAAAGGATCCACTCAATGGAGGAGACGCTTATGCTATCGAACGTACTCAGACCTTAGTCCTCTATGTTGACGATGATGAAGATTGTCGCGAGATGTTATGCCTCGTCCTAAAGTCCGTGGCATTGAAACCAAAGCCGTCCGAACCGCAGGTGAGGTTTTGACAGCGATTCACACAGAGCACTTCGAATTGTATTTGTTGGATGGTTGGCTTCCTGATCTCGACGGGTTTGAATTGTGTCGCCAGATGCGAGACTTCGACTCGCAAACGCCGATTCTCTTCTTTTCCGGTGCGGGCTGTGATGCTGATAAGAAGATGGGTTATCAGGCCGGAGCCAATGACTACGTTGTTAAGCCCGACGTTCCTCACCTGGTTGGGAGCATTACTCAGTTCATGCTCACACCCAGAACGCCCCGGCCTAGCAGTTACTCGTTGAGAGGCTCTGTTTTACTGCATCATGGTCATTTGATCCATTCTCTACCGATCCGGAAGTCACGAACCACCGCACTAAAGGCACCAAAATCAGAAAACAAGTAGAGCAATAAGTATTTACACGCTAGGCCATCCTATCTCCCCACGTGCGTCTCTCTCGTAGGTCGCAATAGCCAATGGAGGAGGAACAAGAAGCCAGGCGAAGCGAACGTCACGAATGCCCAGCCGCCGATGTGATTCCTGAAGAGATAACCGTAGATGACATAAAAACCGATGAGACTCGTCACCGTAATGCTTGCGCCCAATCCTTCTTTCCACCAAGCAACGATCATTCCTAACATCACACCGATTGGAAAGAAAAGAAGTCCCACCCATTCGCTTCTGGCAACCTGCGACGGATGAAGACCCTCACCGATGAAGAGTGCAACCAACAAAGTAAGGCTGACGACGCTTCCAATTCGAGCGACCCATTCCAAGCCCACAAAAGTCCAATTCAGCTCAGTTCTAAGAGTAGTCATAAGTCCTCCTCTCGCGATGCAACCGCGGTGGCAAAAACCGTATGCTGTGCTCTATGTAAACGTTGCCGACATGTAACCAATCAAGTGTGGCCTTACCCTTCAAAACGCATGATGGTCACCGTGCCCGCTGCGTCCTCTATTTCCAAGGAATCATCGACTCCCTGGTTAGTTTCTAGCTCGACTCGTTTCACGGCCGCGATGGAATGAGTCATATGGTTTTGAGCTTGGGACTGGAGCATAATCTCTATGTAAGGTCCAGACTTGCCATCCAGATCCAAGTCGATTCCAGACAAAAGCAATCCGTCCTCAAGCCAAAAATCTGATTCAACGTCTTTACTTGGTCCAAGCACCTCAAGTCTGGTTGGCCGCAAGTTATTGCGCGCACCAAAGGCAAGCAAGTCACTTCTCATTGATGAGGCCTCAATTGTTTGTCGCATGCTCATCTCCTTACATTTCTTACTGGTTGAAACTGGTTCCCAATCCGGCTGATTCTCTTAAGGTCAGTGCCTTTTCCCAGGCTTATTTCAATCGGAAGCTTCGAGCGATAAAGTCCATCTGCTCGCGAATGCTTTGAAGTTTCTCTCGTGCGACTGTAAATCGCAGGGCGTAAAATGTTCTCTTGTCCGACTGAAGGTAATAGACTCGCCCGGCCATCGTCCGACCACCGCTCGTGTATTCGTAAGAAAAAGTTGCGCCACTAAGGTACCCGCTGAAAGCTTCCCCCTTGCAGTCGCTACAAGCTACGTAACCGGGTAAAACCTGAAGGTGCCACTTCTCATCCGACTGAAACAAGTTAGCGGCAGTCGTGCCTGAATCAACCAGTATTTTAGTTAGTCGTAAATAACCGTCGACCTCATTATTTCCGTTCACAAACTCCACATGTTCATGTAGATCAACTCGTGATACGACGCGCCATGTTGCCGTTGGCAGGTCCACTACGTATTCCACGCCGTCTCGTGCAAAGGTCCAACTTTGGGCTGCCGCGTTAAGAGAGGCCCAACTAACCAACGTCGCTATTAATAGAGCTTTGCGCATACCAATTTCCTTTTTACTAACATTAAACACGTTGCTCCGTCGAAGTCATGAACGTTAACTGCCGTAAACACTTACTTCGATTCCAATCGGCATAAGTCCACTTAGCTCTTTTGCTGCGTACATCGGAACCCGAATACAGCCATGGCTGGCAGGGTAAGTCGGAACCGACAAACTGCCATGAACTGCAATACCGTTAACGATGTAGCTTGGGTAATAGAGCAGCCCGAGAGAGCTTAAGCGCCAGCCATTGATCTTCCTCAGCACTTTGAAAGTACCTTGGGGTGTATGCGCGCGATGAACCTGACCATGATCCACATATCGTCCTTCGTTGCCGCTGGAAACGGGCAGAATTCGACTGACCGTGCCGGTCTCATCAATAACAAACAAGACCTGGCGCGTGAGATCGATTTCGATATGACCATATCCCTCGAAACGTGGCCGGGGACGACGCGCAGTTAGTAGTGCATTTAGTTCTGACGTCGTCAGATTTCCGGCACGAGCGCGTCCTTCAACCTTTTGAAAGGCTATCAAGGCTTGTCGCGAAGCTGAGTCAAACCTCCCGTCGATTGGTCCAGCCCAATAACCCAGTTCCCAAAGACGTTGCTCCGTCTGGCGTCGTTCGTCGATCCCTATCTCCTGAGGTGAATGCTTAACGGGTGTCCTGGCGACGGCGTAAAGGCTGTTCCCACAGGCCACTGCAAAGAACAGAAATACTGGCCATATGCTAAGAAATGAAAACGTTCTGCTGTCGAGTTTTTCAACTGGCGATAGCATCGACTATCTCCGGAAGGCCAGCCGAACGAAACCGCAGGAGAGCTGTAACACCATTTTCTGATTTGATCGCCAACGCGGCATCCGATCCATCATCTGTTTGTTCGAGACTGACCTGGGTTGGACGAGTAATGGAATGTGTAACGTGATCGTCTCTTTTGACACCAGTCATGATCCTGACTGTATTGCCTTCTCTTTCGTCCCAGTCATTAGTTATGCCTGTTAGTGCAAGTTCACGTTCTTCAACTTGCGCTCCGATTTCAGGACCAAAGATTTCCAGGCTTACTAACCAGCCTTCGTGTTTTCGACTGAAGCTATCAAAAAACTCAGTCCATTCCTTTTTTTGAATCTCTTGAGTTCTCATCACTGACCACCTTTTTCTAAATGCCTGGCTGCCATAGCCTCACCTCAGTCCGCTTGTTTCTTAAGAAAGTGGGGCATGTCAAATTCGTTTTTACTCTCGCTGCCAATTCACCCGAGCCAGTTTGTTCTCGTGCGAGAAATCGTAATGTGCGTTGCCTCCATAGGCTTTTTCGAGCGCATGGCCTAAGCGTTGGGCCAGATGTTCAGTTGTTGTAGTTACAGTCAGCTTATGACGGTCTCCACGTTTCCAATTCATAATCCGACCCAATGGGTTGTCCTCGCTAGCTCTCTGCGCTTCATTTTGAAGCAATCGTTCGATCTCTTCCTGGTGAGCAACAAAGAAGGCGCCATCCAGAAAGATAAATCCGCGCGCTTCGCCCGTGCGCTGCTGTTTGCACGCAGGGCAAAGTGTCATCCGGGCCGGCCGCCAGTGTTTGGGCTCATTAGCTACTGAACCTGAGTCTGCGGCAGTCCAACGTTGGTGGACATAGACCGCTCCGCATGCTTCGCAAACTGCGGGCTCTCTCGAGGCGCGCGAAGGGCGATGACGACCAGCTTCGTGATCGACTCGTTTGGTGAACGTCGCGTTTGTATATTTTTTTTTGCCAGACATAAAGCTTCCCTTTCTAAAAAGAATGATTGGCAATGCCCGTGCCTTATCTATGCGGTGAAGCGGCCCGACAAGGACAAGAAAGCTTAAGAATTCGAAGGTTGCGTGAATGGAAATAAGGTGGAGAGATGGTATAGTCAGATGACTAGCGAGCTTTAACCCAAAGCCTGCGTGAGTTTCCGCTACCCCATTTTTTGAAGTCGGCCAGTGAGCGAAACACTCACAAGAATTGACCTTGGCTAAGGAATGCTGATTGCCAGTTATGTGCTCAGTGCTGACCGCAATGTTGGAGCAGGATTTGTCGCCATGTTCATTCATGAGATGACCATTGATGAATGTCATAGGGCCCTACGAAAAGCGAGCGTAGGCAGACTCGGCTGTGCGCGTAACAACCAACCGTATGTTGTGCCGATCAACTTTGGCTTTGATGGCACCTACCTTTACGGATTCACTACGCTTGGCCAGAAAGTCGAATGGCTACGTGCGAATCCTCTAGTGAGTTTTGAGGTAGATGAAATAACTGGTCAGAACAACTGGATGAGTATTATTTTGTTCGGGCGATACGAAGAATTACCAGACAAGGTGGAATATGAAGAGGCGCGATTTAAGGCGCACGCGTTACTGCAGGAGCACGTAATGTGGTGGGAGCCAGCCTACATTTCACAAGAGCATCGCGACCAGCCCCATTCTTTGACGCCGATCTTCTATCGTATACACATCCATAAAATGACGGGCCACCGAGCCACCCCAGAAAAGTCCGAGACAAAGGTTGCCACTGCTTCTAAGCGAGGATGGCTGGAAAAGCTCTTAGACCCCTGACTCCCTGAGCTCCTAGTTGCGAGGTTTTATCTGCTTAGTACTGTTGCGTTAGCGGTTCGATGTGCCTCAAACCTTTCCTAGCGAACTGCAGTTGGTTAGCTGGTAGCTTGTCATTTCTTTTCACTAAGCTCTCCGGAACGCACAATTTCGACAGAACACTTCGCATGATGGACCACAGCACTGGATACTGAGCCCAGCAATAATCGATTCCAGGCACCCAGTCCGCGTGAACCCATAACGATGAGATCGGCACCCCATTTTTCCGCCTCGTCTACAATCACTTGTCTTGGTGGACCTTGAATAATTTCGCTGCTGATCTTCACGGTCTTATCTGCGATTGTTTTTAGTTTGAGCAGAGCATTATCGATGACCGCTTGCGCGGCTTTACGAACTGATTTGTCGAGCTCTTCAAAGTAGTCGGGCGAAACGGCCCACGGTTCCATTCCCACTGGTACTGGCATTTCAGCCGCGGTAATAACTTTGACTTCACTTTGAGGTGGCCACGGTCGTCCTGCTAGTGCCTCCACCGCCGCATCGCTGCAAACTGAACCGTCAACTGCTAATAGAATCTTCATCACTACTCCTCCACTGTCCGCTGCTATCACTCGAGACAGCAATCCTGGTTTACGGTCGCACGACCCCTGAACGTTCAACTTCTCAAGTGCATGAAGCATGCCAGCGTCTCCTCAATAGTTTGTGGCTCTTTTGCGAACGTGTTGGCCAGAAAACTGCGCAGTTTCGCTCACTCCTGCGAGTTTTTCACAGCAGGCGCAGCTCGAATCCTTACCCTGACCTTGTATTTGGTTGACTTGAGGCTATTTTGTGACCAATCCATACAGGCATACGCGTTGCTCCATAAATGTACTCACTAACCTCCTGTAGGCACGTAATTGAAGTTAGTGATGGAAGTTCAAGTCTGCATGGAACCAACCGTTCAGTCGACAACAAGGGACCGATTATGGAAAGCAAATTGGTGTACACGCTTGATTTCGCTCAAATCACACTCAAGAGTCTGCCGCTTGTGGGTGGTAAGAACGCGTCCCTGGGTGACCTCTTCAATGCCCTCAAAGCCAAAGGTATAGGGGCGCTTGATGGCTTCGCCACGACGGCGGATGCCTATCGCACACTGCTGGCGGAGTGTGACCTTGAATACGAACTGAGGACCCTGCTTTCGGACTTTGATTCCGAAGACGTAAACGAACTTAGTACGCGTGGACATGCCGCTCGAATGGCTGTCCTTGATACGCCCTTACCGAAAGAATTGCGAGACGCGATCACCAGTGCGTACGACAAACTCTGTGCGCGTTTGGGCGTTGAGCCAGAGCTGGCTGTTCGCTCATCTGCCACGGCGGAGGACTTGCCGGAAGCATCCTTCGCAGGCGCTGCCGAAACATTTCTCAATGTTCGCGGGCAAGCGGCCTTACTTCGGGCTGTTCATCAATGCTTTGCTTCCCTGTTTACGGACCGAGCCATTAGCTATCGCGCACGCCTTGGTTACGATCAATTGAAGGTTGCCATTTCGGTGGGAGTGCAGCCGATGGTGCGCTCAGACAAAGCAAGTTCCGGCGTCATCTTCACGCTCGACACCGAGTCGGGGTTTCGAGATGTGGTACTGGTCAGTAGCTCCTACGGGTTGGGTGAATTTGTAGTTCAAGGGGTGGTTACACCCGACGAGTGGACCATTTTCAAACCAACGCTAAGGAGTGGTTTTCGCCCAATTATTGGCCGCCAACTCGGTACGAAGGAGGTTCGTCTGATCTACGGGGACGGGAGCCGCACCACGCGTAGCGAGCCCACGCCTGTCGATGAGCGTCGCAAGTATTCCCTGACCGATGACGAAGTTCTAAAACTCGCAAACTGGGCCTGCCTGATAGAAGACCATTATTCAAAACAGGCGGGACATCCGCAGCCAATGGACATCGAGTGGGCCAAGGATGGAAAGACGGGAGAACTGTTCATAGTTCAAGCCCGGCCTGAAACCGTTCATTCAACTAAGCCACGAACTGCTGTAGCAGAAGTCTATCGCTTGACAGGCGAACACGGGTTGCCGTTTCTGACTGGACAAGCCGTAGGTGAGAGGATCGGCGCTGGTTGTGTGCGAGTGGTACGTGAGGCTCATGAACTGCAAAAAGTCCAGGCTGGTGATGTTCTCGTAGCGAGACTCACGGATCCGGATTGGGAGCCTGTCATGCGTCGGGTCGCCGCCATCGTTACGGATCAGGGAGGACGCACGGCCCATGCAGCGATCGTCTCACGCGAGTTTGGTATTCCGTGCATCGTTGGCAGTGGAAGTGCAACTGACTTGCTTCGCGATGGCGATGAGGTCACGGTCGCATGTTCAGAGGGACCAGAAGGTCACGTCTACGCAAGTCGCATAGATTTCGAAGTTGGGAAGATTGACGCCGCAGCCGTTCCGCAAACGCGAACTCAGGTGATGCTTACCGTAGGTGATCCTTCCCAAGCCTTCAAACTTTCATCCATCCCCAATGCCGGAGTCGGATTGGCACGCACCGAGTTTATTATTACCAACTATATCGGTGTGCATCCGATGGCGTTGGCGCTCTATCCAACACTTAAGGACGCGCAGGCACTAAAGGAAATAAGATCGCGCATCGGCGATGAAGATCCACGTGAGTTCTTTATCCGAAGGTTTAGCGAAGGAATCGGACGGATTGCTGCTGCGTTCTATCCAAAGCCAGTGATCGTTCGCACTAGTGATTTCAAAACGAATGAGTACGCCCGTTTGGTCGGCGGCGGTGAGTTTGAGCCGGCTGAAGAAAACCCGATGCTCGGCTTTCGTGGGGCTTCCCGCTACTACGACGCTCGCTATGCTGACGGCTTTGCGCTCGAATGTGCGGCGCTGCTGCGAGTGCGTAAGGACATGGGGCTGACCAACGTCAAGATCATGATTCCCTTCTGCCGCACAGTGGCGGAAGCAAAAAAAGTGATCGAGGTCATGGCCCAGCACGGACTCAAACAGGGTGACCAGGGGCTAGAGGTTTACGGAATGTGCGAAGTTCCGTCAAACGTGATAAGAGCGGACGAGTTCCTCCGCGTGTTTGATGGTTATTCGATTGGGTCCAACGATCTGACGCAGTTAGTGCTTGGAATCGATCGCGATTCAGGTACGGTTGCGCATCTTTTCGACGAGAATGATCGCGCGGTTATGGGCCTGATCGCACAGGTGATCGCAGAAGCGCGAAGGGCCGGCAAGCCAATCGGCATCTGCGGCCAGGCGCCGTCCGACTTTCCAGATTTTGCGCGCTGGCTGGTCGAACAAGCTATCACTTCCATCTCGCTAAATCCGGATACTGCCATAAAGACCACTCTGGTTATTGCGGCAGAAGAGGCCGAGCTCTATCAAACACCGTCACTGGCGAAAGCGTCGTGACGCAAATTGCTTCAGCGTTAGAAAGACATTCATTATGGCGCTCAGTATTTTTGACGACAAATCGAAACCACCAAAGGATGCCGAGTTAGCGATTGCACTGAAAGACACGTTTTTGTTTTGGAACGAGCTCAAAAAATTGATCGCGTTAAGGTTCAAGCCTTTGTCTACCGAGTGGGGATTTACCAGCAAGACAACCGGCTGGGGAATGAGACTCAAGAACAAGGACCGAACCATTCTCTACATGACACCTCGTGAGGGTCATTTCCTGGCGTCGTTTGCCCTCGGGGAGAAGGCTGTGAAGGCGGCCCACGAAGACGACTTACCAGTGTCTGTATTGAAGATTATCGACAACGCGACAAAATATAAGGAAGGCCGTGGCGTACGACTCGAAGTAAGAAACGGCAGGGATGTTCGGAACGTAGAAAAGTTGGCCACTATCAAGATGTCTACTTGAGACGCTAGATACGTCTTCGCATACTGCGCCTGACCCACCGAGATGAAGATGAAAGCCTGGATACTGGATACACCTGCTCTCGCCACCGAGAGACCCCTCCGGCTTCGAGAGTTACCCGTACCAGCTCCATCCGAAGATGAACTATTGTTGCGCGTCAATGCTTGTGGGATTTGTCGAACAGACTTGCATGTTGTTGAAGGAGAACTTGCGGTGCACCGAGCGCCATTGATTCCCGGCCATCAAATCGTCGGTCGCGTCACTGCCACTGGTTCTCGAGTGGATGGCTTTGCAATTGGGGATCGTGTGGGCGTCGCCTGGCTAAATCGGACGTGTGGCGCGTGTGAGTTCTGCCGCTCGGATCGAGAGAACCTTTGCGCGCAACCACAATTCACAGGTTGGACGGTCGATGGTGGCTATGCAGAGTACGCGGTTGCTCCTGCCGCTTTTAGCTACCACTTGCCAGACAATTTTGATGATATCCAGGCAGCGCCGCTTCTGTGCGCCGGAATAATTGGCTATCGCTGCCTGCGTCTGACTGGACTCCGCGAAAACGACTGGGAAGGAACTCCGCTCGGATTGTACGGCTTTGGTGCTGCGGGCCATGTATGCATTCAACTGGCCCGCGCGCGAGGCGCGGAAGTGTACGTTTGCACTCGAGACCGTGAACGACATCAAGCACTCGCTCGCGAACTTGGTGCAACCTGGGTCGGCGATGCTCAGGATGAACCACCAGTCAAACTTGATGCCTCGATTATCTTTGCGCCTGCTGGAGAATTGGTTCCGGTTGCGCTGAAGGCCTTGGGCAAAGGGGGAACCGTGGTCTTAGGTGGAATTCACATGAGTCCCATTCCACAGTTCGAGTATTCGCTGATTTACGGAGAACGCATGGTCCGTAGCGTTGCGAATAACACCCGCGAAGATGGTCGAGAATTTCTGATTGAAGCCGCTCGCATTCCGGTGCGCACACACACGCAAGTGTTTCCCTTCGATCAAGCGAACGAAGCTCTCATTGCTCTGAAGAATGATTCGATTCGTGGAGCAGGAGTACTGGTTATGGATTAGGCGCTCAATAGCGCCCTGCTCGGATGCAATTGGAGTACTTTCAATGAAATTGGAAACCAACCGACACAAGCTACTCAGGATTCTGAAGGCTGCGACAATCTACTTTGCCTTAATTTTTGGTGCAGGTTTCGTCCTTGGCCCAATTCGAATCTTGTTTATCGTTCCACGTTTCGGTGTCCGTATGGCAGAGCTGATGGAAGCTCCAATGATGCTCCTGGTCATAGTGTTTGCCGCAAAGTGGTTAGTGCGCAGATTTAATCTCGCACCGATCGCATTGCCAGTAGGCTTCCTCGCTCTGGGTTTCATGATTGCGTTTGAATTCACGCTCGTTCTATGGCTGAGAGACCTCACGCTGGCTCAGTATTTCAAAGAGCGCGATCCGGTAGCCGGTTTTGTCTATTACTTGATGCTTCTCGTTTTTGCTCTAATGCCTTTCTTCATAACCCTCAAAACCAGAGTTAACCATGATTCCCTTCACTGTTGATCAATTCCTCCGTGCGTTTGAGCGATACAACACTGCGGTTTGGCCAGCGCAGCTAATTCTCTATGTAATCGCGTTGGCCGTCGTCTATCTGGCGTTCCAACAACGCACCGATTTTAGTAAAAGTATAGCCAGTATCCTCTCGGTGTTTTGGATATGGATGGGGTTGGTCTATCACTTGTGGTTCTTTAGTTCAATTAACAGAACAGCTTTGCTCTTCGCATTATTCTTCGCTTTGCAAGGAATTCTCTTTTTCATCGCAGGAGTTTTGAAGAGTGATCTTAGATTTCGGCTCAGACGAGACCTTCTCGGAATTACTGGCAGCGTTTTTCTCATCTACGCGCTCGTGATCTATCCGGCCCTCGGATACTGGTTCAGCCATCGATACCCGGCGGCTCCAACTTTTGGCTTGCCATGTCCCACCACCATTTTTACTTTCGGCCTGTTGCTCTGCACCGACCGAAGAGTTCCACTGTACCTGTTGCCTATACCGCTCGCCTGGTCCTTTATTGGCGGCTCGGCGGCTATTTCTTTGGGAATCACTGAGGATCTTGGGTTGTTAGCTGCGGGACTGCTTGTATTACTACTGATAACCTTGCAACGCACGCGACTCTTCCGAAGCCGCGCATTGTCAGGCTGAGCGATTTTTCACGACAGAATGATTCTCACATCCGCGCGGTCGCCGTTGCTGAATACAGGGCGTCTCTGATCGCCACGTCTCGCGGGTCGCCCGCTAGTGCTACGCTCTTACGGTTGGGTATATATCCGTAGCCGATTTGAGCTAGCGGGTCGGCGAACCCAAGTGAACCGCCAGCTCCCGGCATACCAAACGAACCGGGATTTCCGAATGGGAAGTTCGGATTGGTTTTCATAAATCCCAACGAAAACTCGACCTCGCTCTTCATACACTCATCGTAGAAACCGTGTTTCGCGGGAATCGCCGGAGCCGACAACTGTTGCAGTGTCTCCGAACGCAGTCGTAGTTCTTTTCCGCCCGTGGCAAAAACACTGTAGGCGCGAGCGATTGCTCGTGCCGTCCCAACGCCGCCGCCCGCGGGAATTTCCAGATTGCGCGGATAAATGTGTTGCGGATCATGGGCCAACTCGGAACCCATGAGTGCCCTGCGGATATTAGAGCGATGATTCCAGATCGCTGGCGTCAGTCGAATCGGGAAACCAAACAACATCTCGGAAAAGCTGGGATCAACGAGTGGCGCCAGCCTCGAATCGGGGACTGATTCCGGCAAACGAATGTAGAAGTCCAGCCCCAAGGGCGTTGCGATTTCGTCCTGAAAGAACTGGCCCAAGCTGCGGTGTTGCGGATCAATCCTACGGAGCAGCTCGCCTTCGTAGAATCCGATCGTAACGGCATGATAAGCCTGTCGGGTTCCCGGCTCCCAGGCGGGTTTCTGCCGGGCCATGACTTCAGCCAGACGATCAAGATCGGCAACCACGCTTTTATCAACCGGTTCGTCGAAAGCAAACAGTCCAGCCTGGTGGGCCAGCAGCTGCCGCACCGTAATTTTTTCTTTTCCGTTTTGGGCAAACTCCGGCCAGTATTTGCACACGAGTTCATCGTAATCGAGCCAGCCGCGCGAATGGGCTAGGGCGAGAGTCATCGCCGCCAGACCCTTGGTTGCGGAGTACACCAAAGCCATCGTGTCCTCTTCCCAAGGCTCGCCGGTTGATTTGTTCCGCACGCCGCCCCACAGATCAACCACTTTTTCGCCCTTGTGATACACGCAGCAAGCCGCACCCAACTCGCGTCGGCGGAAAAAGTTCTCCGTGAACGCTTCTCGCACGGCTTCATAACCACTGGTGACATACCCATGAATTTCGGCATCATGCGAAACTTCAATGGCTGCTGCATGTCTTCGTTTTTGCACCAAGACGTAAGCTGCACCTGCGGCAGTCACACCGATAATAGCTTTTGTTAGTGGACCCACTTTCATTTCAACCTCTCTTTCAATTTAGCGCGAGTTCTTTGATGCTCTTCATTACTTCTCTCGCGTCTCGACGCGCATGCCGTCAGTAATCTGGTTTGATGGATGGACAATTACTTCCGCGGCTTCGTCGAGACCGCTTTTGATTTCCGCTTCGAATGGTGTGCGTTGGCCAACTTCAACGTCCCGCAGATGCGCTTCATTATTCTCAACCACAAACAAACTCCAACTCTCGCCGCGGCGGAATAGAGCACTCACTGGAACTCGCAAAGTATTGTCAGTTTCCCAAACAACAATTCGTCCTTCGATACGATAACCATCACCAAGAGCGCTTGCAGGTTCGACCAAATCCGCGACCACATTGACGCGTTGCTCTTCTATTCCCAGAGCAGAAACCTTCGTGAACGCTGACGGCTCGATCAATCTAACGCGGGCCTCCAGTGCTTTCGGTCCACCCCAATCTTCAATTAAAACCAGCGCTCCAGGGCTAACTTTGACGGCATCTGTCGAGAGCAGTTCGATTACAACTTCAAGTTTTGAAGGGTTGCTAAGTTCTACCAACGGTGTGCCGGCAGTAATCACACGCTCGCTCTCCTCCAACAGACGCAGTACTTTGCCGCGTGTCGGCGCCTGAACCTTCACGGCCGCGGCTGCACCAGGCCTTGCCGTGCCCTCGACGGCAATCAACGCGGCTCTCGCGACTTCGACCTCGTGAGCTGAGCTTTCCGCTTTTGACTTAGCCGCTTCGTATTCCCTCAAGCTCGTAGCAACCGTCGTTTGCGCTCTTTCAACTTCTTGTCTCGAGATCACTCCGCTCCGAGCCAAGGTCTCACTACGCTCCAGATCTCTTTTCGTCTGATCGTAAGTCGCCCTGTTTCGTTCGACGAGACGATCGGCTTCAAACTTCACATCTTCTGCAGCATTTACACGGCCGATAGCTTCCGCACGTTGCCTTGGATCCAACGGAGCCAAAGGAAGTGAATCAATCTGAGCAATTACCTGGCCCTGTTCGACTCCATCACCGCGGCGTAGATCGATGCGACGCAGTCGGCCGCCGACCGGCGCAGCAATCAGATAACGGTCGAGCACACGAGTCTTACCTTCTCCGTCAACGGTAACGCGCATCGAACCACGCGACGACTTAGCAGTATCGACTCTGGTGGGCGTCGGCCGCAGCCATATCGTCAAAACCCCTATGACGGCACCGGCAATGATGATTAGAACTAATATATTTAAAATTCGTTTCATTGCAGTTCACTCCCGCGTCTTTAAAACAGCAACCAAATCCAGATGCCGCAGACGCCACCGTATCAAATACCCGGAAAGAAAAGCCGAAACGGCTACGACGAAAAACGCCAATACATATGTTCTGGGGCTAACCACTAGTGGGAAGCGAATTATTTCCGTATCGATAGCGACCGTGATCAAACCAGCAATGCTGTATCCCAAAGCCATTCCAACTGGAATCGCAATCAGAGTCAAAATCGCCTGCTCGCCGAGCAATATGAATCCGATCTCTCCTCGCGTGAAACCCAGAACACGCAAAGATGCAAGCTCGTGTCCACGCTCAGAGAGAGCGATGCGCGCCCCGTTGTACACCATGCCGAAAGCGATGATTACTGCGAAGCCAATGAGAATCACCGTCGATACATTGATAGTTTTCGCGATGGTTTCGTTGAAGCTTGTCAAAGCGGCTTCCGGGATTGAGACTGCGCTGACTGCGGGCGTCTGCTTTAGCTTGGCGTACAATTCCGGAATGGCAGGTGAGTCCACCATCATAAAAGCGCCGCTTGTTGTCTCACCTTCCTGCATGAAGCGATTCAAGGCGCGCAAGTCCATGTAGGCAGACAGACCAACCAGCTCGTCGACGGTCGCGACTACGGCAAGGTCACGCACTAGACGTGCACCTTCGAGAACTTCAACAGTGATACTTTGGCCGGGTGTTACTCCGAGAATCTCAGCGAGCTTCGTGGTAAGCACTAACCCATCTGGCGGAAGCGTTAATGCGTGGGAGTCCTTGCCAACAATGCGGCGAAGTTCTGTTGAGCCCTGCAATCCCAACAGCACTGTGCGACGGCTGCGGTGTTCGAAACGAAGGCGAGCCGGAACCGCGCGATAAGGTTCAACTCGGACTACCCCGGGAAGGTGCGCGAGATCGTATTTCACACTCGAGGCCCGCGGTTCGTGGAAAACAACTGAAACGTCTTCACGCTGAACCTGATTGAATTGCACATCAATGATCCGCTCGATTGTGTCGAAATAGAGAAAGAATCCAACGACGAGTAGGCCCACGGCGAGAGCAATACCCAAGACCGACAACATCGCCTTGCCAGGTCTTCTCTCCAGATTCCGAAGAATGATTCGGACCGAGGTTGGAACAAGTCGATGAAAACCGAGCCGCTCGATAACACCGGACCGAAAACGGGTGGGTGGTTCAGGCTGCATCGCTTCTGCAGGCGGCACACTAACGGCACGTCTGACAGCCGCAAGCGCACCTATCGACGCTGCTCCCAGACTGATTAAAATCGCAGCGATGATTACTACCGGTCCGGGTTCATAGTGCAGCACCGGGAAGCGAAAGAATTCCATGTAAAGAGATGTAATCTTGAGACCGAAATACCAGCCGACAGCTATCCCCATTGCAACACCACCTAGAATGATTGCAAAGGCGAGCTTCAGGTAGTGAAAGCCGATGGAAAAGTTTCCATAGCCAAAAGCCTTTAGCACGCCGATTTCCGGGCGTTGTGTTTGCACCATTCGTGAAAGCACAAGGTGGATGAGAAAGGCGGTGACGGCAAGAAAGATAGTAGGAATAAATGTCCCTGTTACCTGCAGCTCGGCGATTTCATTTGAAAGGAAATGATTTGAGACCTGGTCTGCACGATTGTAAGCGCCGAGCCCGCCGTAGCTCGCTAGAAGTTCATCCAGCCGATTGATGACGTCAGCCTCAACTGCTCCCGGAGCAAGTGTAAGTGCCACATCATTGAAGGCACCCTTCATATTGAAAGCAGGACCAAGCGCCTCACGACTCATCCAGATGACACCCGAGCGGCGGTTGTCGGGAAACATCTCTCCGCTGCGAATCTCGTAAACAAATTCAGGAGAGAGGGCCAGCCCAACGATTTGTAGCTTTTGCCACTTACCGTTGATGACAGCAGAGAGCTCGCTTCCAGACGTCAGATTGTTCGCAGTCGCAAACGCGGAACTAACCAGGACTTCATTGTGGTGACCGGCTTCAATATACCTGCCCTCCTGCAAATACAGATCGTTCAGCATCGGCGTACGTTGTTCTGGGATGGAAACGATTCTTCCCTTTGCAGGCTCGCCCAACCCCGGAACATCAAGCGTTACATCGGCAACGACCCGAAACTCTGCTTTGGCGACACCGGGAATTTCGTTAATGCGGATGGCCAGGGAGTCGGGCGCACGCTTGAGTTGCGCGAACACATCGGCAAAGCGGTAACTTTCGTAGTACGACCGCTGTGAAGTTAACAGCGAGTCATATGTACTGCGCATCGCCACGAACGAAGCAACGCCGCAAGCAATTACGAGCGTGATGGCAACGACCTGCCCGCGCAAGTGGATGACATCGCGAATCAGTTTTCGATCAAGTGCAGCCATCGGCTCCTATCACCAAACCAGATTTGCTGGCGCGGCCTTCTTCTCGTTAATGTGTATCTCGGCAATTTCGCCACTGCGCATTCGCAGCACACGATCAGCCATGTCAGCGATCGCCGCGTTGTGCGTAATTACCGCTGTCGTAGTTCCTAACTCTCGATTGACACGATCGATTACCTCGAGAACTATTTTGCCCGTTGCATAATCGAGAGCGCCGGTTGGCTCGTCACAAAGCAGCACTTCCGGACGCTTGGCTACCGCACGAGCAATTGCTACTCGCTGCTGTTCACCACCTGAGAGCTGTGCGGGAAAGTGATCCATGCGATGACCCAAACCGACTAGTTTCAGGGCTTCCTCGGGGAGCATCGGATTCTCCGCAATGTCTGTCACGAGCTCGACATTTTCGAGCGCAGTCAAACTTGGGATTAGGTTATAGAACTGAAATACAAATCCCACGTGCTCGCGCCGGTAGCGCGTCAACTCAGAATCGTCATCTATTGTCAGATTGTGATCGCGATAGAAGACCTCTCCACTTGTCGGCACGTCCAACCCGCCGAGAATGTTCAATAATGTCGACTTGCCACTGCCCGATGCCCCCAACAGGACCACCAGCTCGCCTTTGTACAACTCTAGATTCACTGAACGCAGAGCGTGAACTTCAACATCGCCCATGCGGTAGATCTTCGATAGTCCCCGTGCAATGAAAACAGCTTCCGCAATGAAAGACGCGTTGGTTGCGCTTACGGTTTGGCGAACGCCAGGATCATCAGAGGTTTTCAGTGCAGGAGCTACTGAGAATATTGACGGACCGACCCTTGTGCTCACGATAGCTGCGTTTGTAGAAGACATCTTGCGTTATCTTGTCTCTTTCTGACGGACCACTTCGACAGAACATGGGGCACGCGCAGCCACAGCTGCTGACACGCTCCCAAGCATGAGTCGTTCAATTCCCCTCATTCCCTTAGCGCCGACGAAGATCGAATCGGCCTGCCAGGACTCAGCCTCTTCGATGAGGACTTCTTTTGGATCACCCTGCTTCAACTCAACCGAAGCTGTTAGGCCAACGTTGCGTAGTTTGTCCGCAAGAGTCTCAAAAATCTGTCGGAGGGAAATCAGATCTTTTTCATTGCTAACCTCAAACCATTTCACGACTGCAGAATTCTGAGGAAGAGTATTAATGGAAAACACTGTATCGAGTGCTGCAACCAAACGGACCTCAGTTCCCTTGGGCCATGAGCGCTCCGCAACCGCATTCAATGCCGCTAGAGAATTTGTGGATCCATCAATGCCAACGATTATGCGTATCGGGCCCTTGTCTCCTTCTACTCGACCTCGGGCCACGCGAACAGATGTGTCCCCTTCGTAGAGAACTCTCAGTGATACGCTGCCCAAGATCAGACGGCCGCCGAAGGCTGAATGGCCGTGGGAACCGACCACGATAAGATTTGGCTTCCATTTCCACGCTCGCTTAATTAATGCCCATGCGGGTGAATCTGCACAGGCTTCCACTTGGATCTCCCAATTCGGAAAGAGCCTTGCGAGTGTCGTCTTAGCTTTGTGTGCCAAATCATGAGCGTGTGCAACTTTGATTGCAGCTTGTTCATGTGCTCGCTTTACGCTGGTTGGCACGATTAGAGGAAAGATGTCATCCGTTTCTTTATTAGCAGGTGGAGGTAGAAAGACATCAGCAACGGACACGACCAAGACGTCAGCCTCGGCCAGCAATCCGGCACGTCTCAGGCCATGGAGGGCCGCTTCAGCACACTCGGAACCGTCGTATCCGATCAGTATCTTCATTCTCTTGTTCATGGTTCTTGTTCACACCTCTGATCGCATTGTTAATCCTTCACGTGCAAGTCAATTGCAACCCGATAGAGGTGCAAGCCTCATACCCACTGAACCACCGTTGGATTAGGGTTATTTCAAGCCAATCGAGCATCCTTGATTTTTTGCCATTTCGAGACGTGGGTTTACTCGCATTTAGGTGGGTAACTTTGCGCACCTTGGAAAGAGGCAATGCAGGAATACGCATGGAATACGCACTGCGAAGGGGCACATACATTGCACGATCAACTCTGAATGTGCGTCGCAAAAACTTTCTCTGAACCGTCAGACCCAATCAGAGTCAATCCTGCGTCACTGTCGAGCGCGTCACTTCATGGCTCGTCTAATAAGTCTGATTGGCATGCGTCTGACGTAGTGTCAGTCGTTGGGCAGTTGGCCACTGATCCTTTACGTGGCCTCAACACCGCGGAGGTACAGGAGCGGCAACTTCGTTATGGCTGGAACGCCTTACAAACGATTCGACCTCCATCCGCTTGGCAGCTTTTCATCGATCAGTTCAAAAGCATCGTAATTGCACTGTTAGCGGTCGCCGCAGGAGTCGCGTGGATCACGGGCGATGGACTCGAAGCGCTCGCTATTATCATTGTGCTCGTTATCAACGCATTAGTGGGTTTCTTGACTGAGTGGCAAGCGAGCCGCGCACTTGATGCTCTCCGTCAGCAAGCTCGCACAGTCACACGAGTACGCCGGCAGGGTTTTGAATCGACGATTGACGCTGAAGAACTCGTTCCGGGAGACATCATCATTCTCAATGCAGGCGATCGTGTACCTGCTGACGCGCGTCTATTCGAAGCATCGCGCTTGCAAACTGAAGAATCGGCGTTGACCGGTGAGAGTGTGACGGTTGATAAAGCCGTTGCACCTGTACCACTCAATGCACTTCTCGCCGAGCGACATTCAATGGTTTATCTGGGTACTGCGGTAGCCGCTGGCCGCGCCGTCGCACTTGTTGTAGGCACAGGCTCCAATACGGAACTCGGCCGAGTCGGAAGACTCGTTGCAACTTCCATCAAAGAACGTTCGCCCCTTGAGATTAACCTGGCCCAGCTGGGCCAACGGCTGGTCTATATCGTTCTCGTCATAGCTTTGATCGTGATGTTTGCCGGCTGGTTACGAGGTGACGGACTTTGGATGATGGTCGAGGTTGGAATCAGTTTGGCGGTCGCCGCCGTGCCAGAAGGATTGCCCGCAGTTACAACTCTGATCCTCGCCCTTGGAGTCCTGCGAATGGCGCGGCAGCGCGCGATCATGCGACGTCTCACGGCAGTTGAAACTCTAGGCAGCACGACCGTCATCTGCGCCGATAAGACCGGCACACTGACTGAAAACCGCATGACGGTGCGGGAATACTTCCTCTCCGATGGACGCACTATTCAAGTTGACGGCAACGAGTGCGCTGCCGCAGGAGATGAGCTGCTCGAGCGAGCGCTGCGAATCGGAGTGCTGTGTAACGAAGCCGCCTTTCGAGCAAACGAAAAGGAAGAGGCCATCACTATTGGCGATCCAACCGAGACGGCGTTGTTAGTTGTTGCTGACGCACTCGTCCTGGACGTTTCGCACGAGCGCGCCATGCATCCCAAGCTCGCGGAGCAGCCGTTCCATACTTCCACCAAACGAATGACGACGGTACATCGAAGAGTCGACGGTCAACATTTCGCAGCTCTGAAAGGCGCCCCTTCGGTGGTGCTCGAAGCTTGCTCAAGTTATGCCGCCGACGCGAACAACGTGCGTGCGCTTGAGTCCGAAGCGCGCGCACGATTCGTAACAGTCAACGAACATATGGCCAATCGCGCGCTACGTGTGTTGGCACTTGCTGTCAAACACTTTGACGGAGAAATCGATTCTCTGTCAGATCGAGACCTTGAGTCTGGATACACATTTGTTGGTCTTGTCGGAATGATTGATCCACCCAGACCAGGTGTGGCTGATGCGATTAGACGTGCACGCGCGGCCGGCATTCGGACCATAATGCTAACCGGCGATCAACTTAGCACGGGCCGCGCTATTGCGCGGGAATTGGGTCTGGGACGAGATGAACCTCGCGCGTTACACGCTCGTGACTTGATCGGTGCTGATCAAGATCATCTGGCCACGCTTGCTCGGTCAACAGACGTTTTTGCGCGTGTCTCACCGGAAGACAAATTGCGAATTGTTGAAGCACTCCAACAAGCAGATGAGGTTGTCGCCGTAACGGGCGATGGCGTTAACGATGCTCCGGCGCTGAAGCGCGCCAACATCGGCATCGCAATGGGCCAGCGTGGAACAGAGGTGGCCAAGGAGGCCGCCGATATGGTTCTCGCAGACGACAACTTTGAAACGATCGTGGGTGCGATCGAAGGAGGCCGGACAATTTACGCCAACATTACGAAGTTCGTGCATATGATGTTTTCGCACAACCTTGGTGAGGTATTAATGATCTTTACAGCGATTGCATTAGGTTGGCCGTTGCCGCTCCTGCCGCTTCAGATTCTCTGGATGAATCTTGTCACCGATGTTTTTCCGGCGCTCGCGCTCGCGGTCGAACCACCTTCCGCCGAGGTTATGAAGCAACGCCCCCGAGACCCCTCAACGTCGCTATTATCAAAGAAGCTGCTCATATTGATCGGTTGGCAAGCAATGATGATTGCGTTACTCGGTCTGGCTGCGTACATATTTGCTTTGCGGACGTATGGCCCTGGAGCACATGCGCGAACGGTTGCATTGTTCGCGATTATTGGCGCGCAGCTTGGACACATGTTCAATTGCCGTTCGCGTACACGTTCCGCTTTCGACGGGCTCTTCAGAAATCCATTTATCTGGGCCGCCACCCTCATCGTGATTCTGCTGCAGCTCCTCGCCATCTATCTCTCACCGTTGGCAGTCGTACTCGGTACGGAACGTCTTGCTGAAACTGACTGGATGGTCGTCGGATTTTGTGTTGTGGCGCCCGTAATCGTCGTGGAGATTTCAAAGGCAGTAGTTGGTTGGCAGTCGGCTCCAATCAATACGAGGAAAGGAGAGGTTAGTCAGCTTTCGTGAAAATGGATGACCAGGTTAACAAAGCGCGGTGGATAGCAGTGCTGGCGCTGACCGCAGTAGCTCTCTATCTGTGTTGGCTGATGCTTAAGCCGTTCATTAGTGTCCTGCAATGGGCGACTGTGTTGGTCGTAATCTTCTATCCAATTCACAAACAGATTGCCCGGAGAATTAAGAGCCGCAGCCTGAGTGCTTTCGTGTCATCCGCCTTGGTCATCGTGGTCTTCGTCACGCCCCTTATCTTGGTGAGCATAGCACTGGCAAACGAAATAGGAATCGTCGCAAGGGATGTCCCTGCGTATGTCGCCCAATTCATCAATCCGGCAACTCCAGTCGTCGGCAGATTATCGGGATGGATCCACGAACGTTTTGCGTTACACGCACAAAGTTCCGAAACGTTTCTTATCGAGCAACTAAGAAACGCAGGGGTAGTGTTGATCGGGCAATCCTTCGGCGTGATGGGAAATATTCTCGGCGGAATAGTCAGGGCCTTCTTCGTTGTGTTCACAATGTATTACCTGTTCCGCGACGGCGACCAGATTGTGCGTTCTTTGCCACGAGCTTTGCCCTTCAGTAGTCAGCAAAGCGAAGCCATCATTAACCGAACAACTGAAGTAGTTAGCGCAAGTGTCTACGGTGTGGTCACGATCGCTATGCTTCAGGGAATGCTTGGCGGTATGGCGTTTTGGGTATTGGGCGTCCCGTCACCAATCCTGTGGGCCGTAGTTTTGGCCTTCATCTGCATGATCCCAATTGCCGGTTCATTCTTCGTCTGGCTGCCGATCTCAATCTATCTTATGCTCACAGGACATTGGACCAAAGCAATTCTATTGATCACCTGGGGCGTGCTTGTGATCAGCACGATCGACAACTTTCTGCGCCCAAGGTTAATCAAGAATCAAACGAAGTTGCACGAGCTTTTCGTTTTCTTCTCGGTACTCGGCGGTATAAGCTTGTTTGGTCTGGTCGGTATCGTAATGGGCCCTGTGGTCCTAGCGATTACTCTCGGTTTGTTGAGTACATTCAAAGCAGTTGGACGAGAGGAGTTGAAGACTGAAAGTAAACAACAACGTCCATTGAAATCAGATCTGTCGGCTAAACGAAACTCCGTGCGGGTCGAGGCGGGAATATGAGAAGGATTGCTGTGCTTACGAGTGGTGGCGATACCGCCGGTATGAATGCGGCAATTAGAGCTGTCGTCCGGACGGGCCTAGACAACGGATGGAAAGTCCGCGGCGTCCACTCCGGTTATGGCGGACTCATTGCCGGAGACTTTCGCTGCCTCGGAGCAAGAGATGTCGGCGGAATTATTCAACTGGGTGGCACAATGTTACGCAGCGGCCGTTGTCCAGAGTTCAAAACCGAAGCGGGCCGCAATCAGGCACTTAGAAATCTCCGTCAAAATGAAATCGAGGCGCTGGTCGTAATCGGCGGAGATGGCTCACAAACAGGCGCTTATCTGCTCTCACAAACTGGCTTTCCTGTTGTTGGAATTGCCTCGACGATCGATAACGATCTCTATGGATCAGAGATAACCATTGGGGTCGACACCGCTCTGAACGTCGCTCTCGAGTCTATTGATCGGTTGAAGGTTACGGCATCCTCGCACCGAAGAGCATTTCTCGTCGAAGTCATGGGACGTAACTGCGGCTATCTGGCTCTTATAGCGGGAATCACTGGCGGCGCTGAAGTTATCGTGATTCCCGAAGTTGAAACAAATCCTGAAGAGGTTGCGACAGAGTTACGTGGTGCCTACCAGCGTGGAAAGGCACATGCCATTGCTGTCGTTGCAGAAGGAGCTCATTACAATGCTCAAGCCTTATCGGCCTATTTCCGAGAGCATAAAGAACGTTTGGGATTTGAATTGCGGGTGACAACGTTGGGTCACGTGCAGCGCGGCGGAGCACCGGGCGCCTTTGATCGTTTGCTTGCGACTCGATTCGGTGTAGCGGCGGTTCGTCAACTCGAGAGAAAACAGTATGGCGTGCTCGTAGGTCTTCGAAACGGAGTAGTCGCCACCACGCATTTGGAAGAGGTGATTTCGAACAAGAAAACACTTGATTTGAACCTATTGGAAACGGCGAAGATTCTGGCCAGGTGACCTAGTGGTCAAACATGCTTCCTCACAAATTCGACTTATTAATTGGGAAGAAAACTGCGTAAATCTCCGCAAAGATAAAGTCCTTTTTCGCTTTCAGCGAAGCACTGTTAGCAAATTCGGGACATTCCGGGCGGCACAAACCTTGCGACCTTATCCACGTAAGGAGTGAAGTCTGGAGATGGCCAAAATCGAACGAATCCTTTGTCCTACCGATCTCTCAATGGAATCTGATGAAGCCCTTCGATATGCCGTCGCCCTGGCACGGGCGTACGAGGCAAAACTCTTGCTGCTGTACTGCTCACAAATCAAATCTGAAAAGGCCCAAATTGAGAACAGACACTTAAGCGTGGGTATTGCTTTGTCGTTTGAACAAGCTTTGATCCGCCACCTTGGATTGGCGCAACTCTGCGACCTCAACTGGGAGGCGTTGGCAATTGAAAATGTGCAGGACGTCGGCGAAACAATAACTCATCAAGCAAAGGTACACTGCGCCGACTTGATCGTGATGCGCTCACGGCGAAGACCTCATGCCGCAGCGCTACTCGGCTCGACCGCGGAAAAAGTCTCGCGGAGTGCTCCTTGTCCGGTGCTTGTTACTCATCCGAACGAGGTTGAGTGGGTAGGTTTCTCGACAGGGGAAGTAGATCTACGGAGTGTGCTTGTCGCCCACGACTTTTCGTCTGACTCAGAACTCGCATTGAAATACGGTTGTTCGCTGGCACAGGAGTATCAGGCCGAATTGCACGTGTTACACGTTCTTGATAGTACCCGAGATAAAAAAGCCGCGCTTCCTTGGTCAGCTTCGAGAAACCACAACGACCACATCTTCGCAGCGAGCAAATTACAGCGAGCTGTTCCGAAGGAAGCATCTCTCTGGTGCAAGGTGGTTACGTCCGTCCGGAGCGGTAAACCGTACGATGAGGTGCTCGCTTACGCTAAGGAGCAGAAGATCGATCTCATTTGCCTCGGCGCGCGTGGTAGCGGCTGGAGTCTCGGCAAACTGTTTGGCTCGAACGTTGATCGGGTTTTGCGTCAGGCTCCATGCCCGGTACTCGTAGCACGGCCAAACAGGCAACCTGAATCATCCTATGACGAATTGGTTGAATCCGTATCGAGCGATCGAAAGTGATGGAGGAGAAGGTTATGACAACGTTACAACTAGTTCCGAATCAAAATATGGCGACGCAAGGCCCAACAGTTTTCAAGACTGAACGGAATCAGCATGAAGTCCGCTGCGGAATGTGCGGCAGGATTATTTATATTGAGGAAGAAACGTTCAATTTTGTTAGCGACGCAATTAAAGCCGGCCTTGACGATCCATTCCGGTGCGAATTGTGTAAAGAAGAGTACGACGATCTGGCGTATGAGGGGTAAACAATTAATCGCTAATGCGGCGGTAAATTAGGCAACGCTTGAAGCGTCGTCTTCACTCTGCCGTTGTTCGAGGATTGAGTTGGGATACTTAAACAACGCTTCCGTTTGACGCACTGAGATCCCATGGCGAAAGAGGTAAGAAGGAGTAATTGAAGCATTAGCCAAAGGGGATGTGTCTTGGAAGTGGTGCGATTTATGCTGATCTTCAGCCATCTCTACACCAAGTAACAGCGAGAGACTAGGCCTGAGAGCGGGTTAATGTATTTCTCGCCGCAGTGAGTGTGGCATTCCCAAGTAGAACTCATCTGCGTTGGCAACTTCTGGATATACGTAATCGATGCACATGTGCGAGAGCCATTGAACGGATTCGGCCTGCTCAGTGCAGCTTGAGGAAAGGTGGACGCCATTTGACTCTGGAAACATATCCTGGATCTTCCCTGAATAGGCGCCCAGGGCCATTGCCTTCCACACTAGCAGGCCAAAGTGAGCGTTTGAGGCGATGTTAGTAGGGTAGATCTGGTAAGGTTCCACAACGGGGTGAACAGTTTTATCTGCATTAGAGTAGGCATGCCAAAACACGCAGGTGAAGTTAGGTACAACGTTTGGGAGTTGGACCATCGACTTAATCGCCTTTCCGAGGGCAATGTGATCACAATTTTCCTGCGTCGGCGGGTGCTGACGGTCCGACAGAGTATTGATGCAGAGGGCTGAGTCTCCGTTTCGCTCGGCTTCAATAATATTTGCCAGTCTTTTATAGAGGTCGTTCTGGTCGCGATATCGCATAACGCCGTCGACAGTCTCTTGGGCTGCTCCATCGAGCAAGCATTGAACCTGACCATCGGGTATGCGGAGAAAATAGCTGGTCGTGACTCCGAATCTATACACATTTGTGGCGTCACTTGGATCCGCAGCACCGTTAAGCGCGTTTTGAGGGGAGGTCTCGATGCTCGCCATTGAAGCCAGGAATCTTGTGGCAGCCTTGGCACCTTCTTCGCGAGCCTGCCACCAGCCGTCTGTCCTTCCAGCGTCGCCGGAGGTTAAGTAAACGATCACCAACTTGCCGAGATTGTTCTTGCTCTTCCCTATCTTTTGCACGTCGTAAAAGATAGAAGAGGTGAAATAGATCCAATCGTCTGGATGAGCAACAATGTAAAAGACGAGCGGTGCGGGAATTCTTCGAATGTTCGCCATGATCAACTGGTCAGCGCATGAGAAAACGGCAAGTATAAAGCTTGGCCAATTGGTGATCATCTGTCAAAAGTGAACTTGTCATGTTCCTATAATTTATCTTTTAGATGAGTTGTTTTGGTGTTCAAGTGAGCCGCGCAACTATAAACGGAAAGATTCTGGAAGTTGCCAATAGCGTCTCGATTCTCGATGCAGGCAGATCGTTAGGAATCGACATCCCTACTCTTTGTCATGATCCCCGGTTAAAGCCGATTGGCAGTTGCCGCATGTGTTTGGTCCAAGTTGAAGGCCGTCCTCATCCCTCCACATCATGCAATACGCAACTTGCGGATGGAATGGTGATCAATACGCACACCCCTGAACTCGAACATGAACGCAAGATGCTGTTGCGCATGCTGGCGAAGGATCATCCGGCGGATGCGTTTCGACGGTCACTAGACAAAGATTTTAATCACCTTGCGTCGCAGTACGGGTTGAGTGAAACAGACTTTGATGGTAGCCACAAGAGCGAACTGCTGGACGATTCGCATCCTTACATTCACGTCGATATGTCGCAGTGCATTCTTTGCTATCGGTGTGTGCGGATCTGCGATGAAGTCCAGGGGCAGTTTGTCTGGCAGATCCTTAACAGAGGACATGATACTCGAATCGTTCCCGACTCTGGCACGACTCTGTTGGCAAGTTCGTGCGTGAGTTGCGGCGCATGCGTCGATACATGCCCGAGTGGCGCGCTGGAAGACAAATCTATTATTGAACGAGGTGTAGCCACAGAATGGACAAGAACCACCTGTCCGTACTGCGGCACAGGCTGCGAAATGGATGTGGGAACGAAGGACAACCACCTCATCTCGATTAAACCTGCTCTCGACGCTCCAGTAAACAAGGGCCATCTATGCGTGAAAGGTCGCTACGCATTCGAGTTTGTAACGGCCAAAGATCGAATCACCGACCCAATGATTCGTAAAGGCGACGAATGGCAGCGCGTTTCATGGGAAGAGGCCATTGCGTTTACCGCCAATCGGCTGCAGCAAATCGTTAAGGAGTATGGCACAGACAGCATAGGAATTTTGGGATCCGCCAGAGGGACAAATGAAGAGAATTACCTGGCGCAAAAGTTTGCCCGCATTGTAATCGGCACAAACAATGTCGATTGTTGCGCTCGCGTGTGCCACACGCCAACTGCCGCCGCTATGAAGTTGATGTTGGGAGCCGGCGCGGCGACAAACTCTTATGATGATATTGAGAAAGCTCAAACGATTCTACTCTGCGGTGCAAATGCGACTGAAAACCATCCGATCATTGGCGCTCGGATTAAGCAGGCAGCATTAAGAGGCGTGAATTTGGTTGTGATCGATCCGCGCAAGATAGAACTCGCTCAATATGCGAAGCTGCATCTCCAGTGTCGCCCAGGCACCAATGTTCCGCTTCTCAATGCGATTGCAAATGTGATCGTTAGCGAACATCTAACTGATCCTGCGTTCCTCGAGAAGCGGGTATCCGACTGGCCGCAGTTTTGTGACTTCATCAAGGAGTTTTCTCCTGAACACGTCGAAGGGATCTGCGGAGTCAAAGCCAATTTGGTCTATGAGGCCGCTCGCCTTTATGCGACGGCGAAACCTGCGATTTGTTTTCATGGGCTCGGTGTTACCGAACACACACAGGGTACGGAGGGCGTCATGTGTCTGGTAAATCTCGCGCTTCTTACCGGAAACATGGGTAAGCCCGGCACAGGCATCAATCCGTTGCGAGGTCAGAACAACGTTCAGGGAGCGGCCCACATGGGCTGCGATCCTAGTATTCTCACTGGTAGTGTTCCCTTGAATGAGGCGCGGCCGGCATTCGAAAGCGTCTGGAGTGCGGCTGTACCGCATGAGCGTGGTCTTAACATGCTTGAAATGATGGACGCCGCTGCAGCTGGCAAACTCACAGGCTTGTGGGCCATTGGCTACGACATTGCACTGACGAATGCAAATACCGCTGCAACTGAGCGTGCATTGCGTTCACTCGATTTCGTAATTGTCCAAGATATGTTTCTCAACGAAACCGCGCGCCAATTTGGTGACGTGTTCCTACCCGCGGCCTCCTCGTTTGAGAGAGACGGCACGTTTATGAATGCGGAACGCCGTGTTCAGCGGATACGCAAAGCAATCGATCCTGTCGGGTCATCAAAAACGGATTGGGAAATTGTTTGCGCGGTTGCAAAGAAGATGGGCGAAGGAGAACTTTTTAATTACCAGTCTGCGGAGGAAATTTGGAACGAAATTCGGGCTGTTTGGCCTGCTGGCTGTGGCATTACCTATCAACGACTGGACGATGGCGGAGTGCAGTGGCCCTGTCTAAGTGAAGGTCATCCGGGAACGGAAGTAATGCACACGGAAAGTTTTCCGCTTGGGAAAGCTGCGCTTCGCCGTATTCCTTATCGCCCAACTGAAGAAACTGTCGATGAAAAATTTCCTTTTCTATTAGTTACAGGACGGACTCTCTATCAATTCAACGCCGGGACGATGACGATGAGGACAGAGAATGCCGAACTCAGAGCTACAGACCTTCTCGACATTTCGGCTGAGGATGCCGACCGCTTGGGACTCCAGAACGGAGAAAGAGTGCTAGTTCGGAGTCGTTACGGTGAAGCGTCGCTTCCGATTCGAATTTCATTAGCAGTAAGGTCGGGGGAGCTGTTTGCAACGTTCCATACTGCTGAAATATTCCTTAATCGCTTGACTAGCCCTCATCGAGATCGATATGTGAAAAGCCCAGAATACAAGGTGACCGCTGTGCAAATCGAAAAACTAACTCTCAATAATAGCCACTGAGTTAAACGAACGACTCCCACTGGTATTCCCTTAGCTTTAGTAACTCGGCTCTTTGTGTTGTAGCGCACAGACGAAAACCTAATGAGGTGCATAGATTCAGTCGAAAAAAAGCTGAACCTTGTGCCAGTTAGTAAATGAATAGCTTTGTCATAGAGCAGAACGACGAGATCAAAGAAACGTTCGGTTACGAGATCCCGTTTAATGAATCGACGCGGCAATCCATCATGCAGTATGTCCGTGCGCATTACGGCCCTGACGCTGTCCTTCGCAATATGAGTGACGAAGAGAAGGTAAAGCTTACATTGCAAGATCAGGGCAAATGGATCGCTCGCGAGTCAGCGACTAAACGCAAAGCTACAAAATGACTGCTGAGCAAAATCGAGAGGCGCCTAATTCTTTGGGAGGCTACAGCGTTATGAGTGCCTGGCTAGCCAGTATTTCTCGTGAACTCGTTTGGCCCAACTCCAAAAACGACCCTGTCTGACTTTTGCCGGATCGCCCGCCCACAAACCTTTGTGAAGATAGATTGTTTCTCCCCCACCTTCATCAATGATGAGCATCATTTCATGATCGTAGGTGGGGATAGGTTCGAGCCCTTCAATCTCGCGTGCGACATTCGTGGCGGCAACCTCTGCTTGGTGCACAGCCATGTGGCCCAGTTTTGGTCCGCTGAAATTAACGCAATCGCCCACCGCATACATTTTGTCGACCGCCTCTACACGCATTGCCCGATCGACTTTTATGTAACCCTCGTCATCCGTAATGCCAACTCCTATGACGGCGCCCGGGCCTCGAAATGGCGGGATGAGCATTAACAGATTGTAGTTCATAGCATGGCCATTACTACTAATTACAGCACTGGATGTAACTCTCTCGATGGGAAACTCAGGCACATACTCAATGAAGTGTTCCTCGAGCGCGGTGCGCAGAGCGGGCGCAATGTTGAGGTCACCAAATTGAAACGTCGGAGGGTCTGGACTCACAATGGTAATTCGCGCGGGCTTGCTTTGCTCGGTTAGCTTCATCAATCGGGCAAGTGCAAATGCCGTTTCATAAACCGGCACTGGCAACCGCGCACCCGGACATTGCCCAATTACTGCCCGACCTTTATCAAACGCCTTCAAGGCTTCTCCGAACTTTAAAGCGCTTTCCACAGTCAATAAGTGATTTGCATGTTCAAAGAAGCCAGCTATTTGCTCAGTCGCGAGTCGGCGACCAAGTGCAAAAATCAAATAATCATAGGGAATCCCTCCCTCAACTTCGCCGTGCGCCATGACAATTCGGCGCTCATACGGGTCAACGCGGGCGATTTCGCCCTCAATGAACCGGACTCGCCGATCGAGCATCGCCTCACGCAGATCAAATGAAATATCGTCCGGCTCGCACTTGCCGAACGCGAGCCGAACCAACTCAGGATAGAAAAGAAACCTACGACTGCGAGAGATGAGCGTAATCTGATGTTCCTCACCCAATTGCTTTGCCACAGACTCCGCAGCCATTACACCGCCAAAACCACCCCCCAATATGAGAATGTTTGCCATGATGTCGACTGTCCTTACACAAATAAAATATGGACGTCATCAACCGGTGCTAAAAAGAACCATCAGCAGCGTCTTCGATGAGCAAGGACTCAGCGGATTCTACTCCTTCTGATACTCCAGTGATTCGATCAACACGAATTCGGAAGACGATGATTTCTGGCGCATTAACATCCTCAGCAACCGCCGATTCGACTGGAGTCAGCATCGGGAATTCTTTTAGAAGGCTTCTGCGAATCGAGTCGCGTTCGTTCAGATCGATCACCTCTTCGTAGTTGCCAAAAGCCAGGACGCTTGTCCAACGCATATCATTCTTGATGTCATCGACTAGAACACATGTACGTGGGTTCTTTCGCAAGCCTTCGATCTTTGCTCCCGGAAGCGAGTGGCAATATATGACATCATTTTCGAACTTGTAGTTGATCGGCACCACGTAGGGGTCACCGTTTACCGTACATGCTAGTCTGGCGAGGTGGCGAGATCTAAGGAGCGTTCGAGCTTTTTCATCGCTTAATTGAGTGATCACTTTGTCTCTGCCTCCCTGTGATAGCTGACATTGATTCTGCTATCTCTCTGACGAACCACCTCCACAGAACAGTGAGCGCGGGCTGTAACCGCTGCGGAAACACTTCCGAGCATAAATCGTTCTAAGCGATTGCTGAATCCGGTAGACCCGACGAAGATACAATCGGCGCCCCACTCTTCTGCCGCCTTGGGGAGTTCGTGTTTTGGATCGCCTTCTCGGAGCACCTGTGTGACTTTGAGTTGTGTGTGAGCCAAGAGCGCTGCAGATTCCTTGGCTATTTTGGTAGCCCAGGTAAGTTCTTCCTGCTTATCTTCTTCAATAATATTCGCCAACGGAGGAATTACCTCACCGACATAATCCGGAAGTAATGGGTCATCGACAGCGACAAGTTTCGCTTCGCTCTTGGGCGGCCAATATCGAGCTGCGACTGCCTGCACAGCTGCCGCACTTCCTGGTGAACCATCTACACCAATAATCAACCTGACGGGAGTATCTGGTTCTTCCACTCGTCCCCGGGCAACGCGTACTGAGCAACGCGCTTCAGTCAAGACTCGCTGCGACACACTACCAAGCACAAACCGGCCGAGCGCAGTTCGTCCATGTGATCCAACCACGATCAGGTCGGGTTTCCATTGGTCGGCCTTGAAAACCAGTTCCCAAGCTGGAGATCCGCACGAAGAGTCTGCGGTCACTTCCCACCTGGGAAAATTTGCTTTGACTCGCTCCAGTGCACGTTGCGCCAATGAAAGAGCTTCCCTCGAGGCCTTGCAATCTCTTGCATAGACCTGCTTCAAATCGGCAGGGACCTTCACTTGCCGGGCCTTTTCTAGGATGTCGTAACTTGACGGCGGGGGAGGTGGAAGCCACACCTCAGCTATCGAATGAATTTGAGCTTCCGCATTTTCCGGCAGGCCAGCGCGACGGAGGTCATCGAGCGCTGCTTCAGCGCATTCTGAGTCGTCGTAACCGATAAGAATCTTCATACGTTCAGTCATTTTAGTCTCCTCAGCGTGCTGCGCGATGTTAGTGGCCATTTAATCTCCGGTGCCTAAATTGCTCTTGTAAGACATATTACGGAGCGCAACACCTGTACCGAGATATGAGGGCCTATTAATTGGCGTCGGCTCGTGATGGGTGCTTCGATAATGTGGAACATTCCCCAGAAGAAGCGACAATCTGGGTATGTTTTCGCACTCGCGGATTTACCTTTGAACATGTCAAATCTTCAAGACATCAAGCAGTTCTGGGGTCAACCTATTGGTAAGCTCATTGAACAGCTTACATCTTCAGAGGCAAAACGCCGGCTCGCTCTGTATGAACCCAAGCGCCTACAACCCTCAAAAAAGACGGATGCCCCAACCCCTGCTTCTGAACTCACAAAGAAATTCTTTCAGGCTGGGTTTTTTGGGAAGGAAGCGACGGCGGTTAGAGCGAGTTTTTATACCGCAGCCACGGCTTACAAGCCATGAACATCTAATTGTGGGCATTAGACTATGGCGATCACAAAAATGGAACATGAACATTCGGCGGAAGCCATCGAACAACGATTGGCGCTTGGACCTCAACATAATTACCTACGCGATTGGATCTACGGAGGCATTGATGGCTCGGTAACAACCTTTGCCGTTGTTAGTGGAGTGTCTGGTGCACGACTTTCATCATGGATAATTCTGGTGATGGGGTTTGCGAACCTTTTCGCTGATGGATTCTCAATGGCGGCCAGTAATTTCCTCGGCACAAAAGCTGAGCATGAAGACTTGGAGCGCCTCGAAGCAGTCGAGAACCGTCACATCGATTTAGCGCCCGAAGGTGAAAGAGAAGAAGTCAGGCAGATTTTTCAACAAAAGGGTTTTGTCGGCGAAGATTTGCGCCGGATCGTTCAGCTACTCACCAGCGAGCGTAAACGCTGGGTCCGGACCATGCTAACTGAGGAGTATGGGCTGCCATACGCGGTCCGTTCACCGTGGATCGCGGCACTCAGCACGTTCAGCGCGTTTCTTGTCTGCGGGATAATCCCACTTCTTCCCTACCTGTTTCAACTAGCGCATGCGTTCACGCTTTCGTTGACAATGACCGGGGCCGTCTTCTTTGCGATCGGTTCAGCTAAGAGCCGTTGGTCCACAGCTTCGTGGCTCCGATCAGGATTAGTAACCCTTCTTGTCGGGGCAATTGCGGCCGGCCTGGCTTACGCGGCCGGGGTGATTCTAAGAGCCCTCGCAGAGTGATGGTGTAGTGTAGGAAATAGTGACCGAGCACCTTAAAGGAGACCAGTAATGAAGACGTTGATGGCGACCGACGGATCAAATGAAGCGACGGCAGCGCTCAGGGCCGCAACTCGCCTCCTGCGCAGAAGGGACAATGAAGTTCAGATACTCTGCGTGGCGCCGGCGTTTTATGAACCAGGAGGCAGGAAGGAAGACAAGCGCGTGCGCGTTGAGTATGAGGGACGTATAGCGCGAGAGACTAAAAAGATTCTCGAACGCGCCCAGCAGGCTCTGCTAGCAGAAGGCGTAGCTGCGGAAATGCGCGCCGAGTCCGGTTCCCCAGCCGAAGTGATAGTGCGTCTCGCTAATGATTACAACGTCATCGTTCTGGGTGCTACAAGCCAATACGACACTACCAGGCCGGGCATCGGCTCAGTAGCGAGTAGAGTGGTTGAACATGCTCCGGGGATCGTGCTTGTCTGCAGGGAATTGGCTGGCGGAAGCAGTCTGCGAATCTTGCTTTGTGTTGACGGTTCACGGGCGTCTCAGATAGCCCTCAACGCCTTGACTACCTACTTCAACACTCAATCGGCGGAAATCACACTCATGCATGTCGTCGAGACTCCCTGGGTAAATCTCGGGCTCGATCAGGATTGGTTCGACCAAGGCGGAGAAACCCGGGATCAGAAGAGTTCGGAAATTCAGTTGGAAGAAGAGTTGCAGATAGAAGCTAATGAAATAATCGATGATGCCGCTGAACAACTCACGCGACATGGGCTCGATGTAACAAGAGTCATTGCCGAAGGAAATCCTGCAACGGAGATTCTGGGACAAGCGGAACAGGATGAATACGACCTCATAGTCCTGGGCGCCTCTGGTGCTACCGATATGAAGCACAGAATGCTGGGAAGTGTCTCGGCCAAGGTGACTGGGCAAACGGCTTGTTCCGTGGCAGTTGTCAAGTAGCAACAGTTGATTGATCGGTAGTCGTTGTCTTCGTACGCATTTCCTAAATTCCCATGTAAGCCAGTTGATCAATCACTTGTCTCATCCGTAGAGTCGCTTCGGGGTGAGAAGCTTCGATTTGCGCCACCGCCTCTTTCAACCGCTCATTCAGGCCAACGTAGCGGTCCTCCCCTACTTCATGCCGCGCCAGCATGTCCTGAATCTCGCTTGCAACTTTCTTAAGGATCTCTCGTTGGTTGCTATCAGGTAATTCCGCCCGATCAAGCTCATCGTGTAACAGCTTGAGTTTCTCATGAACTTGTTGTCTGTCCATTACCACCACCTCGCGGGAAGAATCACAATTATCTTGCACTTCATGGATGCTACGATCAATGCGGGACCCGCGGCCTTCATAAAGTATATGCTGAATCCGTCTTTTTAGCTCCAAGGTTACCTTTTGGTAGGCGGCATCTTCATCCGTCTCACCTGATACCACACTCCGGAAGTCGATCGGCTCGCCGAAAGTGATCTTTACCTTCGCCAGTCGGAAGCGCCACGATTTGCGTGGCCAGATTCGATAAGTTCCATCCAACGCCACCGGCACGATCGGCAGTTTCAATTCCGTCGCCAGAATAGCGGCCCCTTTTTTGAACTCGTGCAGTTGCCCATCAAAGGAGCGTTGTCCCTCGGGGTAGATGTTGAGAATTTTACCAGCGCGCAGCCCAACGGCGCCCGCGCGCATTGCATGCAGTAATTGAAGGTCGGGATCTATGGGCACGACATTGATGAGCCGTGCGAGTTGAGCCATGGCAGCATTGGTAAAGTACATGCTCGCTCCGACATGAAAAATGTTTTTGAGTACGCGTCGAGGAAAGGTCGAACACACAAGAAACGTATCCAAATAACTCTGATGGTTCGGGCAGATTAGATACGGTGGTTCGAGCTGGGTCAGAACCTCCCTGCCCTTCACTTCCATGCGAAACAAAAGGCGGGCTGCAAAGTAGATGACTTTCAGCGCCACGAGCGCGAGAAGTACCACTCCGGGTTTTGGCCTTAGAAGTTGATCTACCTCCGGCACTTCCTTGGCTGTTGCAAATACATCACGCCAATGGAAAGGCGCAGCGGCGGCGCCGACTGATGGCGGCTGTCGGCTGATTTTTGCGTTCGCTAACTGCACCAATTCGCCCACCGTCTGAGCGTTGGATACTTCTTCCGGCTCTAGTTTGATACCCAGGCTTTGTTCGACACTGACAAAGCATTCAGCGCGGGCGAGCGAGTCAAGCCCGAGATCAATCTCCAGGTTCATCTGCGGATGAATTTCTTTGGTATCGCGTATGAGCTGCTTTACAGCCCCAACGGTGGCACGACCCGCTGGAGACTCCATCAGCTCCTGATCTGTTTGGCTAAGAATAGTGGCTTTAGACGCTCGCCCATTGCCCGCTTGCGCTCTAAGCGCCTCGAGCTCGGCACAGAGTTCGAAACGCTTTATTTTGCGAGTGGTAGTGCGCGGCAACGGCTCCGCACGAAGGAGAAAATCATGGACGCGCTGATATTCTGGCAGTTCACGTCCGAGGTTCTCCAGCTCCCAAACCACCCACTCACGCGCGTTACCAATGTGTTGAGCTTTTAGATATTCGAAGTTTGGTACAACGACGGCACAGAGTCTCTCGGCTTTTTTGAATTGGCTCGTTTCATCCTTAACACCGAGCACACAGATTTCACTGACAAACGGCGAACGTTGGTAATGCGCTTCGACGTCTTCTGGGAAAACGTTTTTACCGGACGGCAACTTAACCACATCTTTCTTTCGACCGGCGATGTAAAGGTGCCCGTCTTTGTCGAACCGGCCCAGGTCGCCGGAGCGAAACCATCCATCACTGGTAAATGCCTCACGGTTAGCTTCGGCATTCCGGTAGTAGCCCGACATCACCACTGGACCACGAATCAACACCTCGCCGATTCCTTCGGCATTCGGTTGGTCGATCCTCACCTCAACACCATTCAGTGGTGTTCCAACCGAGCCAATCTTGTTGTCCTCAAAACGAGTGACCGTTGCCGCGCCGCTGGTTTCGGTCAGCCCATAACCCTGCAAGATAGTGAAACCCAAACGGTGAAAATCTCTGGCTACGTCTTCGTCGAAACTGGCTCCGGCGGAAACTGCAAGCCTTAACTTTCCACCAAATGATCGATGAATGGGCTTGAATAAGAACCGACCAGCATTGAAGCCGAGCCAGTCACGCAAGAAGCCATTAAAAGCAAGCATAAAGCGAAACAAAGATCTAATTAAGGCCGACCGCCCATGAACTGTGTCAAAAATCTTTTTGTGAAACAAATACCAAAGGCGCGGTACTGCCACGAGTGCCGTCGCACCACTCTCTCGTAATCCTCGTTCGATCGACGCACTACTCAATTCGGTGAGATAAACGACTCGCGCTCCTATGATCGTTGCGAGCCAAAGGTTCACGATCTGCGAGTAGGCGTGAAAGAGCGGCAGCAAGCTCAGGAGCACCTCTTGATCACTAATCCGCATCACCTCCTGGACCTTATCGCTTTCTGCGTAGATGTTTCCATGTGTGAGCGGCACGGCCTTTGGGGCTCCAGTCGTGCCTGAGGTGTACATCAATACCGCAAGGTCCTCTCCGTTAGCCGGGGGCGGAGCTTCATTAAATTCTTTCGGCGTCGGCGTCTCGGCCCAATCTTCAAAACGAGCCAAGCCATCTGGTTGTGTGGCCGTCCGAAGCACAACCGCAGGAATATTGCTGCCTATCTGCTCGCAGGCGGCCCGAAACTTACCGAGTGAAGCAGGTGAGACAAAGGCGAGTTTCGCTTCGGAGCCCTTCAGAAAGTTCGCGAGTGCCTGCGTCGTCGCCGCCGGATCTATTGGCGTGACTACTGCGCCTCGATAGAGGATGCCAAGGTAAGCTATGGCCCAATTGGGGTGGTTCTCACCGATCAAGGCTATACGATCGCCAAAATCGATTCGCTCCTGACTGAGTCGATATGCAATGCTGCGTATCTGCGCCAGCATGGAGCTGAAGGTAATCGTTTCCTTACCCTCGGGCCCGATCAGCATCATCGCAACCTTGTCTGGGCGAATCGCGGCCGCAGCTATGAGCCTCTTACAGAACGTTTCTTCTTGAATCGGTGCTTGCATGAATCTACTCACTGAGCTCCAACCCGAACTGAGACCCTGCACCATGAGTGCCGCAACGTGTCGGGAAATCATGATGTCACCGACTATCGCATCTAGTGCGACAACTCCTCTTGTTCCGCTTCGCATTCATCGCAGCAAAAAGGGTTATCGCCTCCCTCCTCCAATGCCGACATGACCTGTTGAAAAGTAACCTCATCGACATAATAGATTCCATTGCAAAATCCACAGAGTAGTTTGGCTTGATTTGGGCCTATCTTGTAATTTGTTGGGCCTCCAATGAAATCAGGTTGCTCTTCCGGATCTAATCTCGATCTTAATCTTGGCATTTTCGCACCTCACGATCGACACTGACTCCCAGATCATCGCGCCTCAGGCTCTTATGGCATTTCGGGCAGAGTGCACGTTCATTCACTTTCACCTGGAGGGCCTCTCTCAGAGCTGCGGTGAGCCTAAGTACATCTTCCGGTGCCAGAGACTGAGCGTGATGCGCTGCTTCCTCAATCCGTTCTAACTCGATCAGCGAGAGCTTGTTACTTGATACTTGCTTCATGGTTATCAGCAGACGGTCCTTACCCTATCCGTTTTCTCTGCGCCTCAACGTCATGCTTAAAACGCTTGATCAGGTTTTCTACTGACTTGTGAATTGTCTTCTCCGACTTATCAAAGTCAATCGTCTGTGTGTCGTATCACCTTGGTTCAAGATACGGTTTGAGATTGTGCAGATTTCTCTAGACGCTTACGCAGACCAGCTTATGTGCGCATTGACAAACAATGGGCACAACTCAGCCGAACTTAAAGGCCGAGCTGTACCCACAAATACTGCCGGTCTACGGCACTACGGAGATTTGATTGCTAACTTCTGTTACGCCAGGCGCGGCCCATGCTGCGGTTCCAGCTTCGACCTTCTCGAACCAGGACCGCACGTTACCCCTCAATGTCACCTTCCCGTCAGCGGCTTGCACGGTGATTCGGCGAGCATCGACCTCCGCATTTCGCTTCAACGCGTCCTCGATCTCGTCTTTGACTTCAATCGTAGACACATGCGGCTTCAACTTGATGCTATTAGTTACGCCCTTCACCCCAACGAGGTACTTGACAGCGAACTCAGCCGCGCTCTTTTGGTAGTACCAATCAACGTTACCCTCGAGTGTGATCCAACCGTCCTTCACGGCCAGTTTGATTTTGTCATGCGGAACATCGACTCGCGCCTGCAATGCATCCAGCGCCGATGATGCAATGTCGGTATCCGTTTTCTTAAACAGCGGCTTTACCTGAATCTCATTGGCAACCGCGCTGACGCCATAGGTTTTGAGAGTCACGCGCTCGGCTGCTAACTTCTCTCCGTAACTGTTTACGAACCCTGTCAACGTTACCACGCCGTTATCGGTCGCGACGCCGAGGTCAGTCGACGTTACTTCCGGTTCCCAATCGAGCTGTCGCTCGACTCTGTCACGCAGATCGGTGTCTGCGATATTGCTCTTTTCTCTATGAAGTAGAATCATCGCGCCATACTTGTTCTCGCGAACAAGCGGTCTCAATGAAGCCCTTCCCGAACCGGACGAGCACTTTTCAGCGCATCCAGCTCTCCATCGCGCGCGAGCTCATCTCCATTTTCGAACATCTCCAACGCAGTTGAAGACTATTCTTGATTGGAGGCATCGCGACTGTGGTCCTTCGCCTTGTAAACGGTGTTACCGTTTCCCTGGATGGACATAACTCCACCGACTACTACGACCACTCTGCCCCGTGTGTGACATTGGCTAACCGCCAGCCTACCCTCAATGAAGTGAGAGTCACTCTCGGTTCCGGCGTAGCTCGCATAGCAATTTTCCCGTCGACTTAGGTCTCCTTCAGATCCGTTGCACCTGGCCGAACCAGGCTTGAGATTTATCCACGAGGCTTTACGAAGTCCTCGCAGCCCCTTACGACTCGCAACCAGAACTACAAGTCGTGGGGCAGGATGCGAGAATTGCACTCACATTCCGCTCGTCTCCCACACCACTTAGTTACCATAGGTGTGTTTTATGGACAGGATCTCAGATTCGACAATAACCGTCTGACCGTCTCGACTTCCGTGGCGAGCTCGTATTGGGAGGGAAACTCTCCCGCAAGCCTCGCCCGTTTCCCCTGCAAGCTTGATCTCATGCCCATCCGTTGCGGCTTATGCAACAGACTTCGGCAGGGTTAGGACATCGCCGCTTCGACAGCGATGACCGGTTCCAACCAGCTTTGCTAAGCGGCCTTTTCGCCGCGCCCTCTGGCTTCCATAACTCATCCTCTCTTTTCAAACAACCGAGGTCCTGCGCCGCGCGACAAGGGCAACAACTCAAACGGCCCTTCCTGCTGCGCCATGCTTTTTACCTTTTAGTACAGTTCTATTTGATGCAACCTACATGCCCGGAACAATCGTGATCGCAAAATCACTGTTTGCTGCCAAATATGAAGAACAGCTGCTTGGCATTCGAAAGGAATTCGGCTTTTTGCGCACGTCGGTGAGGAAGTGTGCGCAGTCGGCGGGAAAATCAAATCGCACGATACGGCTTTTGTTGTCGAGCACGACGCCGACTTGACGAAGTCGAGCGTACGTTAGGCGTATGTGACGAGAGGTGCTAAATAACGTAAATCAGTTTTAGTCATCGCCTTCTTTTCCGCCTCTAAGGAGCAAGTTCCCCTTTACAACTCTTGGTGCGACCTGTGATGTGAGTGGTGCCTCAATTTCATCCTTTGTGCAAACGACATACGCAAGCCTACGCCTGCGCCAATGACTCCAGCAATCGTGGCAATCGATCCTACTAAAATGCCTTGCCATTCAGTCCACTGACCCAGCTGGAATCCGAACACGAATCCAGCGATGCCCACTACACTAAATGAGGCAATGATTGAGGTCACAAAGGCGTATTCGATCGACATCAACGTTCGGTATCGTTTTCGCATGATGTACTCCTTTCTTATTTATGGCGGTGTTGATTCTGAGATTCATAAGTTACTCTTCGGTCTAAGGCACTCGTGACGACGGAAAATTGCATCCTGCGACTCACCTCAATCGCGTTTGATTCGCAAAATACTCCAAGCCAAATAGATACCCAACACAAGCGCACACAGAAATCCAAAAGCAAAAGCCATCCATGCCCAGTGCTCCCACCCGGGCGGACGATAGACCGAAAGCAGAACTGCAAGTCCATTTATGAAAGCAGCTGCGATCACGCCCAATACAATGCGGTTGGAGATTCTCTCGAACCGATCAATGAGCGGAACGAAGCCCTCCGGTCTCATACCTACTTGCAAGTGATCCTGCTCTATCGTGGTCAGCATTCTTCTTAACTGATGGGGCATCTCGGCGCTCAGTCGTGCCATTTCAATACTGGCGCGACCCAATCGCGGAATCCATCGTGAGGGTAAGTATTGGCGATAGACCAGCCGCTCGGTATATGGCGCCAGGACACCAGCCAACTGAAAATCGGGATCCAGATGAGTTCCCAAGCCTTCGATCATGATTACCGTCTTCAGCAGCAGCGCGAGGTTCGAGGGAAGATGCAAATGATGATTGCGCATCACAACAAAGACCTCATTGAGCAACTGGCCGATCTTTACCTCCTTTAGCGCCCGACCCCAATACGTCTTTAATAAATGTTCGACATCTCGTCGAAGGAAGTCACGATTCACCCGCTCTCGTGTAACGCCAAGCTCCAGGAAGACATCAACTAAGCGCTCAGCATCCTCCCTGCTGATATCTAACAAAAGGTCTGCCAGTAGTTCCTGTGTTCGTTCATCGACTTTTCCGACCATGCCAAAATCGATGAGCCCTATTCGCCCATCTGCTTCGATAAAGAAATTTCCCGGGTGTGGATCGGCGTGAAAGAAGCCATCCTCACAGACCATCTTCAGCGTTACGTTTGTAGCGTATTTAGCCAGAGCCGGCCGGTCGATTCCTTGTTTATCAAGAGCGGAGAGATTGTTGATTTTGGTGCCTCGGATTCGCTCCAAAGTAAGAACGCGAGTGGTCGTTGTATCCCAGAATATGCGGGGTATGTGAATCTTGGGATCGTCCGCAAAATTGGCTGCAAAGGCTTCGGCGCTCTGGCCCTCGCAAATGTAGTCGAGTTCCGATCGCAGCGTGTCTGAGAACTCTTGAGCCAATCCTGGCAGATCATAACGATTAGCGAACTCCCAATGGCGAGCGGCCGTGTCGGCAAGGCGCTTTAGTATCTCCAAATCTTCCTCTACCTGTTCTAACACGCCGGGTCGACGAATTTTGACTACCACTTCTGTTCCGTCGTGAAGTTTCGCAGCGTGTGCCTGCCCAATCGAAGCCGCTGCCAATGGCTCTGGATCAAAAAAAGCGAATGCAGTCTCTACTGGTTGGCCCAGTTCCTTAACCAGAGCTTCCTGAACCAATTCAAATGCTACCGGCGGCGCCGAATCCTGTAGCTTTGTCAGTTCGACTAGATACTCAGCCGGCAAGAGATCGGCGCGGGTCGAGAGGATCTGTCCCAGCTTGATGAAAGTTGTGCCCATCTCTTCCAAGGCCATCCGCAAGTGTTCAGGCTGAGTAAAAGGGACTTGCTGAGCGGCATGGCCAAACAGCTTTTGAATGGCGGCAAAGCGCTGCAGTCCGAGAGAGCTGGCCACATAATCGAAGCCGTGTCGTGCCAGAACGCCGGAAATCTCTCCCGAGCGATCGAGATGCAGTGCCTTTCGCAGATTCATGATGTTCTCATAGTGGCTTGAGTCCTTTGCTGTTCGCGAACCCTCTTACCTCAAGAGCATCGCGTATGCCATCATCTAAGGTCGTTTTCTCGATGTTTTGAGGGCTGTTTTTCCGGAAAGAGTCCCTAACTGCGTATTCCTCCGCAGTTGGGTAGGTCTCCACGTGAGGTCCTTCAGACTCGGGTAAGTAAAAGCAATCCTTCAGGACCATATTGACGTGCTAACTACATGAAGAGTCGGCAAACAAACCTTTGCCTTCACCTTCACTTCCAACTGCATCTCACGAGAGTACAAGCGCCAAGAATCTCGGCGCTTGCGCTAGGAGTAAGCTTTTTCAGATCTACTTGGCTGCTGCCGTTTCTGCCTTGGCCGCCTCCTCGCCTTGATCTCCAGTAAGGGTCTTTGACGTTCGCGCGCAGGCGTTGGAATCGTTACGTCAAGGACACCTGTCGCTAAACTCCGATTTGCTGTCTCGGTCTTTGCACTTTCGGGTCTGAGGTATCGAAACTACCGTAGGTACGCTCCCGATAATGGCCTTCGCGCGCTCTCGGTCCAGCTAGCCAAGAGTATTGACGCGAACTAATTTCCCGTTATGTGGGATTCCTTCGTTTCGGGTGTTCTTACGATCTCAACAGAACACTTCGCATTATGGACCACTGCCCTGGTTAGTGAGCCCAGCAATAATCGATTGGTCTTGGTGGACCTTGAATAATTTCACTGCTGATCTTCACGGTCTTGTCTGTGATTGTTTTTAGTTCGAGTAGGGCGCTATCTATAACGGGCTTCCTTGATAACACGCCACTACTTTAAAAGGCAGATTGCGCACGCGAATTTTTGACCAATGGGATCACATCAACGACTGACTTCATGCCTTCGAGATACCCTCACGGTTTGGAATGCAACCAATTCCAAATCGCTCCGAACAACCAGCCCATAACAAAACCTATCGCTGCAGTGACGACGATCAAAGTAACTGCCGTGCCGACGTTGAAAGCCGTGATGTTATATGGTGGCTGAATGAAGTGCAGCCGAAAGATCCAGTTGATAACGACTTGCGCCACTCCGAAAGCTACCAGCAGCGACCAAGTCAGATGCCACAGACCAAAAAGCGAACCTACAACTATTCCCACTTTGTTCTTGTTGACCTGTCGAGCGATTTGAGTTGATTCGCTGGTCATTAACACTTCTCCTTGCCAAAATGATCGCTTATGCTAGTTTAGCAGTCGTTAGACCTCACGCTTAGACCTCATCCTGCGTCTCCCATAATCGTGTTTCTGAAACTGCGCATTCGGAAGGCGAGCGCCACTAACAGTACGCCAAAGATCACGGCATAAAGACCAATAAGCCAGATGACGGCCAACGCGCCAGCGCCGGGCATGACAACAAGTAGCAATCCGAAAAGGATTGAAAGAATCCCGCCCAGAATCAGTAGCCACTCCCCCTCAATTACTTTACGCAACCGGATCGCAGTAGCGATCTCGAAGATACCGGTCAGCACCGCCCAAAAAGCTATCAGCCATAACAGGGCCAGAGCTGTGATGCCCGGCCAAACGAATGAAAGTACGCCTACGCCTACACCGATTAAACCCTCGATGAGCAACATCCACCATTCTCTTAACTCTTTCGGCGCCGAGACTGCAGCAACGATTGCAAAGACGCCGTCAACCAAAGCATAAGCGCCAAAAAGCAACACCAGGATAGTTAATGTGATTCGTGGCCACGCAAATGCCATTACGCCAAAGAGAATCGCAACTAGACCTCGGAGTGCGAGTGTCCACCAATGGCGTGCTAATACAACAAACATATTCCACCTCCTCAAACCATGTGCGCCCTGAAGTCTGCGGCGCATGCTTCGTGCTAAGACGTTTGTTTACGTTTGTCTCCATTCATACGAAGTGATGACGGAGAAGTGCGACTGTCTCAACGAGCGCCATTGAAGATGCGACGGTACCGGCCATCAAGGCCGTCATAGCCAGACCGATAAACATCCATCCGTAGACACTCCTGAGAAATAAGCTGACGTGATCATCAGCGACGTCCATAGCCTGCAAAGGGAGCGCGTTCATAACACACCTCCGCTCAGATCCTGTTCTGAGAAACCAACCACTAGTTGTAGCGCAACGGTTGTACCAAAGAGAGTTCGTTGCCAGAGAGCACCTGGTCCACTGATTATGGGAATTTTTACGCCCCTGTTGCGCAAAGATTCGCTCGATTGCTCAAACTAACTTGCCCGGATTAGCTACGGCACCATTCTCGACTTGTTGCTCCTGCTTAACGCCGCGCGAGACGTACAGACGGCATAGTCATTGCTGAACCAAAGCTCGAACTGTTTGTGATTCGACCATGTCAAATGGAGCTATTAGGACGCGTGTTAGCGAAACATACAAACGGCATTTCCGAGACAAACGACGGGAGCGGCTGTTCCTTTCCTCGCTGAGCTTCTTCATAGCCTTTTTTATCGCCAGAACGATCGCCTACAGCATTCACGAGGGTCGTCATCTTTTCCCCACGGTGTATGTCGAAGGGACCCACGTTCATCATCTGGTCTGGGGAATCGCTATGTTGCTTTTCGTTGGCTATGCCTGGCTTGCCAGCGCCGAATCTCTTTCAAGATGGCAGTCGAGATGGATAGCCATAATTTACGGAATTGGGGCGGCCTTAACCCTGGATGAATTTGCCCTGTGGCTAAATCTCAGGGATGTCTATTGGACGCATGAGGGCCGTGAAAGTATTGATGCAGTAATACTGTTTGGATCGCTCTTGTTGGTCGGCCTGTGGGGTGGTCCTTTCTTTAAAGCGTTGGCCCGTGAGGGAGGAAGACTCTTTCGGGGAAAGAAGTAAAAGGATGTTCGGAAAGGTATTGATCTTATCCGCGTCGGCCGGAGCCGGTCATGTGCGCGCGGCACAGGCTATCGAAAAAGCGATCATCCAAATGCGTGCCGCTCGAGAGGTTCGACATGTGGATACTCTAGACTACACCAACAAGATCTTTCACGACCTCTACTCCAAAGCTTACCTCGAACTGGCCAACAGTGCGCCGGACGCCCTGGGCTGGCTGTATGATCATTTCGACCAACCGTGGCAGAACGAACGACGGAGACTTGCACTGGATAGACTCAACGCCGGACGCTTCATCAAGCTTCTGGAGCAATACCAGCCAGAGATAACGATCTGCACACACTTTTTGCCTGCAGAAATCATCTCCTGGCTGAAAGCGAAGGATCGACTGGCGAGCCGCCAGGCAATAGTCGTGACTGACTTCGACATTCATGCCATGTGGCTCTGTCATCATTATGAGCAATACTTCGTTGCGCTGGATGAGACACGCATCCACATGGAGAGGCTTGGTATCTCGGCAGATAAGATTACCGTCTCCGGCATCCCTATCGATCCGATCTTTTCCGAAACAAAAGACAAGAACCTGATGCGTGAGAAACACGGCCTCAAAAAGGATTGCACGATAATCCTCGTGTCGGCTGGAGGATTCGGTGTCGGCTCAATTGAAAAGGTCATCAGGTCTTTGCGCGAACTCAGGCACGTTACACAACTCGTCGCGATCTCAGGTCGCAACGACCAGCTTCGAGAGAAGCTGCGCACCTTCGTCTCCGGCCGTCCAACCACCTCAGACGTCGATCTCAAAGTTGTTGGATATACGAGTGAAATGGATGAATACATGGCTGCCGCCGACGTGATGCTTGGTAAGCCTGGAGGATTAACTACATCAGAGGCCCTCGCGAAAGGTTTAGTTTTGGTGATCGTGAACCCAATTCCTGGGCAGGAAGAACGTAACTCCGATCACCTGCTCGAGGAAGGCGTCGCGATCAGATGCAATAACTTGCCCGCGCTCGCTTACAAAATTGATCACCTGTTAGACGATTCGCAACGTCTGACTCGGATGCGGGAGAATGTGCGCCGTATGGCTCGACCACGCGCGGCGTTCGAGATCGTTTCTAAGTTGCTTGCACTCAGAGCGAACGACAAAGGAAATTAGTGTCTCTGACAACACAGCCGCACGCACCGTGGCGACGAACAACCGTCAGTCTCGCATTTTTGAGGCAAGCAATCGAAGTGATTACCACACAATTTGGCGAGAACTCGACGGTTGGAATGGGGGCAACGTACTAAGACCCAGAAAAGAGTTTCTGCTGTCGTCGTCGGACAATTAGCTTGCGCATTTCTTCTAGAGCAAGCATTGCGATTCCCAACGGAATCAGCAAAGGCCAGACGCTCGCCGAGATAGGAACCGTTCCCAAAATGAGATTTCCCAATCGGGTGTAGTTGATGATAAGCAGCAACGCGATTTCGACGGCCACGCCCCAAATGATCAACGAGTTACCTCGCAGCCCTATGGAAAAGACGGAGCGCGTCGTGTGGCGACAAAGAAACACGTTCACTATCTGCATCACGATAATCGCGCTCAAGCAAGCCGTGGTCGCTTGCATATAGAGCTCGTCATGCATTCCAAGGAGCTCGCCGTATTTCCAGCCGCCGTTGTGCAAAACAAAGAAGAAAGCTCCCATGGCAGCGACCGCTTCGATCATCCCCAGGAACATATAAGCACGCAGTGCAAGGCGCCAGTTGAATAACCGCTCGCGCCGAGAGCGTGGCGGACGCTTCATGATCTGCGGGTCGGGTCGTTCAACGCCCAAGCCTAGCGCGGTGAGGGAGTCAGTACCCATATCAATCGACAAAATCTGGATTGGCGTGAGCGCCAACGGAACTGCAAACAGCGAGAATGCAAGATATGGAATCAGCTCGGGAACGTTGTGAGCCAGGATGTAGGTGAGAAACTTGCGTATGTTTACGAAGACAGCCCGGCCTTCCTCAACCACGTTGACGATGCTGGCGAAATTATCGTCAAGGAGGACCACGTCTGACGCTTCTTTTGCGACGTCGGTTCCGCTGATTCCCATCGCCACACCAATATCGGCAGCCTTGAGTGCCGGTGCATCGTTCACGCCATCACCTGTCGCCGCGACTACATGCTGCTTCAGCCTCAGCGCCTGAACGATGCGCAGTTTCTGGTCTGCACTCGCCCGCGCGAAGATGATCTCAGGGGAGTCCAGCGCTAGCCGCAATTCGGCATCGGACAGACTGTGGAGTGTTTCGCCGCTCACCACGAGAGGATTGTTTGATTGGACCAGTCCAATTTCTCTGGCTATTGCCTCAGCCGTACGGGGATGATCACCGGTAACCATTATCACTTTTATCCCCGCCTCCCGGCATTTGCACACGGCGGCAGACACTTCCGGACGCGGTGGATCTTCCAGGCCCGCAAGACCAGCGAAGACAAGTTCCTGTTCTAGTTCCTCCTGTTTCCACTGAGACCCGAGCATTCGATATGCGAAGGCCAGCACGCGCAAGCCCTTCTCGGCCATGCATTCCTCAGCCGTGACGATCTTCTTTTGTAACTCGGTCGTGAATGGGTAAAGCTTGCCATCGTTCAATATAGAACTGCAGGATGGCATAATCGCTTGAAGGGCTCCCTTGCAGTAGGTCGTGGCACCTTCCGGTGTAGCATGGACAACGCACAGTCGCATGCGCTCGGCATCGAACGGAATCTCATGGACACGATGGCTAATTGCTCGATTACTCTTCGCTAATACCGGTCTGGCCAGTTCGACCAACGCGACCTCCATCGGATCGCCCAGAAAAATTGATTTACCTTGCCGCTCACTTTCTTTTAGGTCCTGGCAGTGTAGTGCCGTGAGAAAGAACGGCTGGTAGTGTTGAGCAAGTCTTTGCACGCTTCCCAACGAATCAACCGATACCCATTGCTCTCCCAGAAAGAGTTGTCTTACCAGCATGCGGTTTTGCGTCAGTGTGCCGGTCTTGTCTGTGCAGATGACCGTCGTCGAGCCGAGAGTCTCGACTGAAGGGAGATGGCGGATGAGTACATTGCGTTTTGCCATGCGTTGGGTCGCCAAGACGAGAGCCAGGGTCAGTGTTGGCAATAGCCCTTCTGGGACCATGGCGACGATAATGCCGATGGCGAAGATAAGATCGGACCAGAAGGGCACGCCTATGGACCACCCTGCGACGAAGAACAATACTCCGATTACAATAGCCATGAAGCCAATCACGCGACTCAGATGCGCAATCTCTTTGCGTAGAGGCGAATCAACCTCCACGGCCGTTTGTGTGAGGCCAGCAATCTTGCCAAACTCCGTCTGCATGCCGGTGGTAAAAACCACGCCTTTCGCCTGTCCAGATACCAACGAAGTCCCGGCAAACAGGATGTTCTTCGCCTTAATTAATTCGTCTTCTAGTACGCTGCCTGCTTCCAGTGATCTAGGCATTGACTCCCCCGTGATTGTCGCGTTGTCGACGCGTACGCCGAATGCCTCGATTAGCCGGCAATCCGCTGGCACACGGTCGCCCTGTTCAAGTATCACGATGTCGCCAGGAACCAGTTGTTCTACCGCCGACAGAGCCACTCTGTTATCGCGCAAGACTTTCACCTGCGGAGGCAACAAGGCTCGCATGGCAGCGAGTGTCCGTTCTGCGCGGAGTTCCTGCCAGAAGGAAAACAGACCACTGATCAGAATAATTGCGACTATGGCAAGGCCCAGTCTGGCCATTCCTTGACCAGGCGCTCGCCATTCTGCAAAGAATGCAAGGGCCGCGGCCGCCCATAAAATTATTGAGAAAAACTGAATGAATTGGTTGAGGAGACTCAGCAGCGGATGTTGTCTAACAAGCTCTTCGACTCGGTTTGGACCAAACTCACTTAACCTGCGCTGGGCCTCTGAAGACGAGAGCCCTTGTACCGTGCTACGAAGGCTTGTTAAGGCGCCGTCGACAGAGAGTTCATGAATTCTCGTGTGCTGTTGCACAATCGCAAAACCTATTCTGACCAGCTATGATGTGCGCCAAACCCTCGGGTAAAATTTTTGGCTTCATCCCTCAGTTAGCCATAAACGCGAGCGCCGAGATCTGAACCTCTCGGCGCTCATTAGAATTTCAGTCCGCCTCAATTCTATTTGGCTGCTGCTGCCTTTGCCTTTGCCGGCTCTTGGCTTTGTTTGATCTCCAACTGTCGTTTTTGAGGCTCGCGTGCCGGCGCTTGCATTGTTACTTCAAGCACACCGTCCGTGAACTCCGCCTTTGCCGTGTCAGTCTTTGCACCTTCTGGCAACGCTATCTGACGGAAGAAGCTGCCGTAACTGCGCTCGCTGCGATAATAGCCTTCGCGTTTCTCTTCCTTCTCCTCTTTTCGCTCTCCGGAGATAGTGAGCAGGTCGTTGGTCAACTCAACTTTGACCTCGTCTTTTTTCAAGCCGGGCAAATCTGCACGCACAATGAAGTCTCCGTTCTTTCGAAGCACTTCTACTTCCGGCACCCAGCTCACATGTTCAAACTCTCTGGTGAACGGGAAGAATTCTCTTCCGAAAAGACTTGGAACCCGAAAGCCTTCGAATTCGTCGAACAATCGTTCCATGTCCGTCGCGAACCGCCGCATGAACCCAAAGGGGGTAGAAGCTGTCATTGGCTTCGCTTCTGTGGGCGCCAGTTCAGTTGATTGCTCCTTGATCTCTTTCTTCTCTTTCATGATTTCTTTCCTCTCTCATTCGTCATTAAGCCGAGCGATGCAAAACGATTTCTTATCGCTTTTCATCAACCCGCAAATTAAAAGTATGGATCAATTCGTAGATGGTCCCTGATCTCGGCGACTCCGGGAGCATGACTAATTGATCCCACAACTGCTCGCTTCTCCTGCCAGGAGTGAACACGGCCGAAAAGATCGACTGCACCATCGTGGACCTCGATTCGTAATCGATCGGCCTCGCGATCGGCTCGACGCTCGAGGGCGTATTCAATCTCTTCACGCAGTTCCTTCACGTCCACTCGATTGGGTGCAATAGTGATCTTGTTAATCACGCCCACTATTCCTTCCAACCGCAGTACCGAAGCTTCCGCATCCTGACGCTCACGCCACAGATTCACTTCTCCCTCAAGCGTTACCCAGCCATCGGATACCGTCGACTGAATTTGTTCATCAGGAACAAGGGCATCCCACTGCAGAACATGCCGAACCGCTAACGCAATGTCAGAATCGGTTCTCGTAAACTCACCCGTTGGTCTAACTTCAATCTCGTTAGCAACGTCCAAAACTCCGTCTATCCGGTGGGCAGCTTCTTGAGCAGCCTGTTTCTTCGCGTAACTGTTAACCGCACCGGTTAGCGTCACCACTCCCTCGAACACTTCCACTCCAATCTCAGACCAGGCAATGCGGGAATCCCATTTCAGCTCGCGCAAAACCTGTTGTTTGATCTCACTGTCGCTCTTTCTTTTCATGGCCTTCCCTTTCTATTAGCACAGCACGGCTCCTAACCTCGGGGTCAAAGAGATTCTTGTGTGGGTACTAAAGCCGAATGAAAACCGCCTTAAACGCCAGCAGCTGCTTGCGCCTGCATCGGCAGACGATGCTGACAGATCGACTTGTAAGTCTTCACCACGTCAGAATACGACAGCTCAGATGCCTTCTTCTCTCTCGGCTCTTCCGCTTTGAGCACAATGTCATTCATAGACAGAATGCCTTCTAGAGTTCCGTCAGCCCCAACGACGGGAAGCCGTCTGACCTTGCTTTCTTGCATGGTTTTCAAAGCGGTCTGAATGTCATCTTCGGGCTTGCAAGCAAACAACTTACCCGAGATTACGTCCTCAACCGCGATGTTCCACAAGTTGCGGTTTTTTAGGTTCGCAGCCATGCAGATGTCACGGTCGGTAATCAAACCGACCACCTTTTCACCTTCAGCAACTACTGGAAGACACCCGCAGTCGTTTTCCCACATCAGGCCTGCGGCAGCTGACAAATTGTCGGTTAATGCGCAGACCTTCGCGTTAGTACTCATTATTTCTTTAACTTTCATAAACACTCTCCTTACTGCAATCACAGCTACTCGGCCACAAGATGAGAGCCGGGGCATGAATCTAATAACTAAGTGTGTATTTCCATGAAGACGCAATGAACGTGCCCTCATGGTGTGGCGATAAATGCCAACAACCGTTAAGTGAGAGGTCTTTTCTGTGTGGAAGTTTCCGCTAGTTTTGGGGGAAAACGCGCTATCGGACGGGCACCCGTAAATCCAAACATCGATATCGAACCGAAGACGAGGAGGCTAGAGCAGGCATATGCATTGCAGTTAAAAACACGGCAATTATTGATGAAAGGAAGACTGTCCATGGCTCACAAACATGTGCTCTTTCGCTCGGAAGCAAGAGAGAAAATCCTTCACGGTGCGAGTGCCCTCGCGGATGCGGTGCGGGTAACACTTGGTCCGAAATCGAAATCCGTTTTGATTGAGAAGAAGTGGGGAAAACCTATCGTCTGCAACGATGGTGTCACTATCGCGAAAGAATTCGACCTGGAAGACGCCGAGGAAAACCTCGGTGCCCAGATGATCCGCGAGACGGCTGAGCGGACGGGTGATGAGGTCGGTGACGGCACCAGTACATCCACGGTTTTGGCGCATGCGATTCTGGCTGAGGGTGTTCGCAATCTGGCAGCCGGCGCCAGCGCTGTTGATCTCAAGCGAGGTCTTGATCGCGGCCTTCGGGTGGCAATCGCGACGTTGAAAGACATTTCTCGCCCTGTGAGCAGCCGAAAGGAAAAAGCTCAAGTTGCAACTATCTCGGCGCACAACGACTTGAAGATCGGCGAAATGGTAGCCGATGCGGTAGAGAAAGTTGGGCAGGAAGGCGTCATTTCTGTAGAAGAAGCCAAAGGGACCGAGACGACACTCGAGGTTGTCGAAGGAATGCAGTTCGATCGGGGTTTTCTTTCGCCCTATTTTGTTACTGACCCTGAAAAGTTGGAAGCTGTGCTGTTAGAACCTCTCATACTCCTGTGCGAGAAGAAGATTACTAATTTGAAAGACTTGCTGCCGCTGTTGGAACAAGTCGCCAAGATGAGTGCATCGCTTGTAATTATCGCAGAAGACATTGAGGGCGAGGCATTGGCTACATTGGTCGTCAATAAGATTCGAGGCGTTCTGCCGTGTACAGCAGTAAAGGCACCGGGGTTTGGCGATCGTCGCAAAGCAGTGCTTGAAGACATCGCAATTCTCACCGGTGCAAAAGTCATTGCAGAAGAGTTGGGACTGAAACTGGAAAACGTAACCCTCAATGAGCTTGGCAAGGCAAAACGCGTTGTGAGTGATCGTGAGAACACGACCATCATCGGCGGCGGCGGTGCAAAGGAGGCTATCGAAGGTCGCTGTACTGAACTTCGGCAACAGATCCAAACGTCTACTTCTGACTACGATCGCGAGAAACTGGAAGAGCGATTGGCAAAGCTTGCGGGCGGCGTTGCGGTCATCCATGTCGGCGCCCCCTCCGAAACAGAAATGCGGAGCCGGAAAGAAGCATTCGAAGATGCAATCAGCTCGGCTAAGGCCGCGATAGCAGAAGGAATTGTTCCGGGTGGGGGCTTGGCTCTCTTACGCACGATTGAGCCGGTGGACAATGAAGCGGCGAAATGCGACGGTGATGAACGGACCGGCGTCTTGATTCTTAAGCGCGCTCTCGAAGCGCCAACGCGTCAGATTGCCGAGAACTCATCGGTGGATGGCGGCGTGGTTGTCGACAAAATGAGAGCTGGCAGTGGTAACTACGGATTTGACGCAGCACGCGGCGAGTATTGCGATCTTATCGAAGCAGGAATTATCGATCCGACTAAGGTTGTTCGTGTTGCACTCGAGAATGCGGTCTCGGTCTCGAGCGTGCTGTTACTCACCGAAGCCACACTGACTGAGGTGCCCGAGAAGATGGAACACGCTGCGGCTCTCGATCAGATGTCGGCTTAGCAACAGCCGTTCATAAACGGTGAGCTCACTACAATTGAGCAAAGGAGAAACAATGGAAGGCAAGACAATGGAGAATGTCACGGATGCGGCTGTCAACCTGGCGCATTTAACCCACCAGGTTGCCAAAGCGAAAGTGCTCATCGACGACGTCATTGATGACGGAAAACACAAGGTAGAGCGTATGGTTAAACGAGGATTCGTTGCAGTTGAAGACTGTATCGAAGATACAACGTATTTCATCAAGCGGCACCCTTGGGAATCGGTGGGAGCCGCTGTTGGAGTGGGTGCGATTGTCGGATTATTTGCAGGTTGGTTAACTAGACGTACCTGCGCGCGAGGCTGACTCTCGTCATGTCGGAATTGGATTTCTGTTCAGCAGAGTTAATCGACCGAAAAGATGTCTCTGCCAGATTAGCTGTGTTCCGGTTTCGCGGCACGGAACCATTCTCTTTTACGGCGGGACAGTATTTAACTTTAGGAGTCCCCAGCAATGGAGAGTTGATCGAACGTCCATACTCAATCGTGTCGTCTCCCCACGAGCGATGTCTTGAGTTCTTTATTGAACTGGTTCCAGCCGGCCTTTTTACGCCAAAGCTTTGGAGTATGCGATTAGGGGCCTCAATACAAATCCGCCGACGTGTCGTTGGACAATTCACTTTGGATCGCAGCAGCAGTCGACATCTGATGATCGCAACGGTCACCGGTGTGGCGCCCTTTATTAGCATGATCCGAACTCATCAACTAGAGAAACAACTTGTTGCAGGAGCCCGTGATCAGTTTCTTCTGATTCACGGGGCGAGTTGTTCAGCAGACTTTGGTCCATATCATCGGGAGCTGGAAGGGATATCCAACGAAGGATGGCTAACATATGTGCCAACGATCAGTCGTCCATGGGAAGAAGCGAATTGGCGAGGTGAGACGGGTCGAGTAGAAGACATCGTTCGTAAACATGCCGACCGCTTAGTTTTCGATAGCACCAACTCAGTGGCGTACCTCTGCGGACATCCGCAGATGATCGATAATGTCAAAACCATTCTCGGGCGTGCTCGCTTTTCCGATCACCAGATCAGGCAAGAACACTACTTCTCCTTACGGGATTCGGGCCTCATTAACGAACAACAGGAGTCAGTTGCAAGCCTGAAGACTGCGAGTTTCTGACCGAACACATTCTCAGCCCTGCTGTAGAAATCGATTAAAGCTCAGGCGTGATGGATGCCAACAAAGGCTGATAATTGTGAGACTGATTCTGAGTGGATCAACTCGCATAAGATCGCTCATATAGTCACAAACATCGCTACTGCCGCTGCCGCCATGATCACCGCCGTGGCCCAACCAAGCCATTTCAATATCGGCGAATTGGCGCGGCTTCCCATCACTTTCTTGCTGCTGGTCAGAAGAACAACCAAAGCAATTAGAGGCGGCGCTAGCACTCCGTTTAATATTGCGGACCAAAACAACATCTTCACTGCATTGATACCGGCATAATTGAGAGTCATTCCCAGAATCATTGCCGCTCCCATGACCGCGTAAAATCTCTTGGCCAGGCGCGGTCGATCTTCGAGACTCCCGCGCCAGGCCATCGCTTCCGCAACTGCATAGGCTGCGGAGCCGGCCAGCGCCGGAACGCCGATCATTCCTGTGCCGATCAGACCCAAAGTGAAAAGCAGATACGCTGCACCACCGGCTAATGGCTTTAAAGCTTCAGCCGCTTGCTGAGCAGTTTCAATATGCTTTACGCCATGCACATTCAAGGTTGCGGCGGTTGTCAGAATGATGAAATACATTACCAGGTTGGAGAAGAACATTCCGGCAATCACGTCATTGCGCGACTTTCGCAATTCCTCATCCGTGGCACCCTTGCGCTCGCTCACCGTGCGGCGTCCGAGCTTCCGTTCTTCTTCTACTTCGAGGGATGCCTGCCAAAAGAACAGATAAGGCGAAATCGTGGTTCCCAAAATTCCCACGAATGTCGCTAGATAACTGGTAGTCCACTCGATGTGTGGAACCACAGTTGAAATCGCCACGGCATGCCAATTAGGGCGTGCCAGGAACGCGGCGATCACGTAAGCGAATAGTGCAAGCGTGAGCCACTTGAAAGTGTTGGCGATTACCCGATAAGTCGTCCAGAAAAGCAGTGACGTCATTACAACCGCATAAAGCGGAGTCCAAAAGAAGGTACTGATGCCGGTGACCATGGCGGTCGCTTCGCCCATTCCTCCCAGGTCAGCTCCGATGTTGAAAATATTCGCGACCAACAACAGTGCGCATGAACCCCACAGCACATTTCGCCCATATCTGCGGCGCACAACCCCTGCCAAACCCCGTCCCGTCACCATGCCCAGCCGAGCGCACATCATCTGCACTGCCGCCATCAATGGAAATGAAAACAGCGCCGTCCAGAGTGGCGCATAACCAAACGAGGCGCCGGTGACTGAGTAAGTTGAGATGCCCGAAGGATCGTCATCTGCAGCGCCCGTGATCAAGCCGGGACCAAGCTCGCGAAAAAACCGGCGGACTCTGTGAGTCGGCTTAACTGCGTGCTCCGCTTCTTCAATTACGGGGCTCAGCAGATTGTGTGTTTTTTTCAATTAGGTCATCCTTCGTCGTGAACGAACTCGACATGCAAACCAACCTACCAAACGACCTTCGGCCAGGCCACGCAAAAGGAGAAGCATGGCGAGCGAGCTGGCCGCAATGACCTGAGTGGACGACAACATGAATCTCTTCTTTTGTGGCGTCCGCCGCAAATCTCAGCGACTCACTACAAACTGCTAACGAAATCGATCTGGACCGAATCTCGCTCGCAGTCGCCTGCGACGCGCTAAGTATAAAGAGATCTCGCGCTGGGTGATTACGCTTGAGTGACGCTTTCACTTAGTAACGTCGATGGTGACCGCGTTGTTCGGACCCTCTTCTGGCTAAAAATAAAACGGGTATGGCTAAGAGCTGTAAGACGACAGAAAAGACAACGACAGCCAAGATAGACCTGTCGTACAAGAGACCCATAGTCGCGCTGCCGAGAAACCAAGCGATTCCGTAGCCAGTGTAAAAGAGTCCAAAGCCAGTGCTTCGCTTCGCGACGGACAGGACTCCCGTCAACAGAGCTTTTAGTAAAGAGTTCTGAGCGCCCATCCCAATTCCCCAAAGAGCCATGCCTGTTAATGCAAACCAGAAATGACCCAGGAAAACCAATGGAGCAAACACGGCACCGAGAAGAAAAGCGAAAAGAACTATGGGAAAACCGATCCGGTCGAAGAGACGTCCAAACGCCAGGTTGGTCAAGGCACCCGCTCCCATTGCTACCGCATAGAAAAGAGGGATCGTGGTCTGGGAAATGATTGCTTCTTTCTGGAAGTGAAATGCGATCAGCGAGAAGTCAGCAAAGCCGGCGGCTATCAATGCGCCCGCGGCTACGTAAATCCAGTACGCTTTGGGAAAGGCTTTTGCCTTTGCGAAATCTGCCGATTCCGTCTCCAGTTCATGAGGACGCGGATACCACAATCGCGCGACGACAAGCGTTAACACGCAGAGTATGGCTGAAACTAGCAGAACACCAAATCCGGTGCGAAATCCTGAATTCAAATAGAGGACCCACGCGACGATAAGGGGCCCAACCGTGGCGCCTGCTTGATCAAGTCCTTCATTCAGTCCAAACACCCAGCCGCGCCCGATCGACTTTCCCGCATAAGAAATCATCGCATCAACAACCGGCTTTCTAAGCGCGCGTCCGGTTCGCTCTGTGATTATGAGCGCTGCGGCAATGGGCCAATTGCCGCTCAGCGCCAGCGCAGGGACCGCGAGCATATTGATCACGTAGCCGACAAATACGAGCAGCCAATATCGCTGCGTCTTATCAGCAAAATAGCCTGCCACCGAACGCAGGCTATACCCAAGAAGTTCGCCGGTTCCTGCCACCACACCAACTACAGTCGCGCTGGCACCAAGTGATCCAAGAAAAGGACCCGTGATGCTGCGAGCGCCTTCGTACGTCATATCGGCGAAGAGATTCACGATGCCGATAATAAGGACGAATCCAAACGCTGTTTTCGCGATGTCCCCTTTGTTCTTACTCATTGTTCGTCAGAACTTTTTTAACCTGTTGCAAAGAGTTCGAAGCGAACGTTGCGTCGAGGGACCATGCGCCCGCCCCGACTATCAACAGGAATATCGATCCGAGCAGCATCGCGAAGTCAGTGCGTGCTTCGTGCGCCATACTCCAGAAGCCGTACGAAGGCAATTTACTAAGACTAAATCGCCAAACGTTATGACCCAAAAGAATCGGAAGTTTGGTTGAAACCAGGGCCACACACATGTCGATGATGAGTAACATTGCCGCTATTCTTGTTAGCAGACCAGGAATGATGAGCGAGCCGCAGACGACTTCGACCAAGCCGACAAAGGGACCCGTTATTTCCGGTGCCGGAATTCCGATCTTTAGGAAACGCCCCGCAGCGAGGTCATTCGGAAACAGAAACTTCTGAATGCCTTCTGAAAGAAAGACACATCCGACCGCAAGGCGGATGAGTATTACCGATGCCGGCGCAGTCGTAGTCAAAAGTCTTCTAACTGATCTCATCGGCGCTTATCCTTGCTATGTCTTATACCTTTGGTGGAGGGGGCGCGGTGAACTGGGAGATATCTACAAGCCCAAGACTATTCTCGATCGCGCTGATCTGTTTGACGGCATCTTCAAAGCCATCTTCACCGAATTGTTCGTGCTCAATGTCCTCAAATTTGTCGTTCATCTCATCGAGCTGCTTGCCCGTCATGGTCTGTTTCCACGCCGGAAAGATAATGGTGTCTTCGCGTGCGGCATGATTGCGATACATAAGCACGAAAGCTTCCAGAGACTTCGCCAAACTTCCGGCAGTAGTTGTCCCTAACTTCGCGCTCCGCGTCACTGTAATAATGTAATCCGTGATTTCACGACCGCGATTGTGCTGTGAGATTAGAATGTCTGGGTAACTTGCCGCCTCGCCGCCGACTTTCCTGACGGCCGGAAAAATGTAAGCCTCCTCTAGTTTCTTCTCGTGGTACTCCTCACCGAACGCACGAAACAGCGTCGCAGTTTTCTGAAGAGCGTCCGGAGATATTGAAGATGCATTAGTGCGCAGTTTGACTGCGGCAGCGCTATATATAAGCAGGGCTCGTCTCAGCACGCCGTGCTCACGCATTAAGTCTTCAGTGGCAGTAACTTCACCGCCCATCTTGTTTTCGTCCGGTTTGGATGAAGTTTCTTCTCGTTTTCCTCCAGCTGTATTCGACATCTTCCCGCCGTTACAAGTAGTCAACAACAATCCCGTTCCGACGATCGCTGACGTGCGCATAAAGTCGCGCCTCGTACTTGATTTCATATAATTTTCTCCTTCCGGATCGCTTTCAATCCTCGAATAGCTCACCGACAAGTTCTCGAACCTTTATCTTGGCTGTTGCGAGTGCCTTTCGCCCGGCGGGTGTTGCCCTATATAGACGTCGCAATTGTCGCCCTTCTCTTTTCTCAGAAGAACGGAGATAGCCTTTGCGCTCCAATCCATGAAGAATTGGGTAAAGAGTCCCCGGACTCAACTTATAGCCGTGCCGCCCCAACTCCTCGATGATCCAGAGGCCGAAGATAGGTCCTCTTGAAGCATGATAGAGAATGTGCAACCGGATCATTCCGGAATAGAGTTCCTTATCACTCATCCCTTTCGGACCTGAAACGACAGTATCGGATTTCGACAACGAAAAACGATAAAGTCAGTCAAGAGGCCTAGTCAAGCACAATAGAGAGTTCGCGGTTCCATGACTCGATGAGCTTCCATGGCCCACGCTGATCCTTTCAGCTTCTCTAAAGTGAATCGATAAGTAAGTGCAGACCGACCTCGCCGTGGTTAAGGAATCTCTCCTTATTTTTCTCTTTCGATTGGCTGTCTTTTGTGGTGAGCCTTGGGAGTACCATACGAAGCTCACCATTCCGGGGTACGATGTGACTGTGTTTTCAGCTGCATAGCAATAGGAGGTTATATGAGTCCGAAAGCAATATCCGAAACATCTTCCGAGCTTGCGTCAAACTCAAAGAACGATCAAAGCGTTGTGTTGGGTCTTTGGGGCGTGAGGTATCAAGTGAAGGACGTGAGCCGCTCGATCGAATTCTATACAAAACAACTTGGTCTCAAATTGGATATGAAGAACCTGCCTGCTTTCGGCCAGGTCTCTGGTGACAATTTCAAACTTATCCTAAGTGGTCCGGGAGCCTCCGGTTCCCGTCCTATGCCTGATGGTCGTCAGCAAGAACCAGGTGGATGGAATCGGATAATTTTGCAGGTCAAAGACTTGCCCGCTCAAATTGAAGCGCTCAAAAAGACCGGTCTGCATTTTCGAAATGAGATGGAGGTAGGCCCAGGCGGTAAACAGATCCAATTAGAAGATCCTGACGGCAATCCGATTGAACTTTTCGAGCCGGCCTCGCGGACTTAGCCTGAGACAGAGGACCGATTGCGGCACGAGAGACTTGATTCTGCTCTCTCCACAGCGAAATCCTGGGTAGAGCGAACACCAGATTGTTGCCAAAAGAAGGGTGCTTAGTTCTGATCTTTCTTGGCGCGCTTAAGGTGACTCTTAAGACTGAAAGGCGTGAGTCCAAGTCGTTCCGCAACTTTGCGCAGTGTTCCACCGGTTGTCTGACGTACTGCTTCGATGCTGCAGTGTTTGGCACGCGCCGTCCATTGCTTGAAAGTTTCTCCACGCCGCAAAACGCAGAGTTCAAGGGGTAAGATGATGTCGCCTTCGCTGACCATAGAGCGTAGGAGAGATTCCGCACGGTTTGAATTGATCGGCATGCGGTCAAACGGCGAGATCTGAGAGTTGCTCATTTCGCGAGAAGCCGCGGACCGATCGGTGGTTGTTATCGTGACGCCGTTGCCGCCTCGAGAGTTCAATCGCGAAAGTGCGTATTCCACCAATTCGGCTGAAATCGGCTCGTTATCTTCCACGTAGCTCGTCATCTCATAGACTAGATTTCGTAACGCTCTAATGTTGCCAGGATGGTCGAACTCGGAAAGTAACGTTAATGCGTCTTGTTCTATAGCGTATGTCTCGTATTGCCGCTGTGAGTGATTTAGAGAAGTAGCTGCTTCAGATAGGAAGGCTGCAACGAACGCGGGAATATCTTCGCGCCGATTTCTTAGTGGACAGGTTTCAACCGTCAGAACGGCCAACCGAAAATACAGGTCCTCTCGGAACTCACTGTTCTGAATCATCGTTTGCAGGTTTCGTGACGTAGCAGCAATGATCTGAACATCACAAAATTGATAGTGGTTACTACCTAGTCGCTTAATCTGCTTTTCCTCAATCGCCTTCAGTAATCTGTTCTGGATGGTTAACGGGATGTCACCAATCTCATCGAGAAACAAAATCCCTCCATTCGCTTCCTCAAAGAGTCCCTTCCGATCGTGGTCCGCGCCGGTGAATGCACCTTTGCGGTGGCCGAAGAGTTCGGCTTCCACCAGGTGCTCCGGCAAATTGGCGCAATTAAGTTCGATTAAAGGATTGTTGGCACGCGCAGATATTCTGTGTATCTGCCGAGCGATTTCAGTTTTGCCGGTTCCAGTCTCACCGGTAATCAAGATGTTGTAGGCCCGGCGCGCTACTCGTATGATTTCTTCGCGCATTCTTTGCGCTTGCTTGCTCGTTTGGTTTGCAAAAATATCCTTGACCAACTGTGAGGGCTCTTCTTCAAGCGTCCGCAATGCTCGTCCCTCCGAGATGTCCACCCTGTTGTTTTCGCTCGACCGTCTCATCACTAATGAGGGCATCGCCCTGAGCTCCTGTGGAAACTCAGTTATGAAGCCTTGTTCAATCTCACGATGTCCAGATAACACACGTTGAGTAAGCCGTTTACCATTAAAAGACGGCAGAAGTAGTTGGGAATTCCATTCTTGGTTGACCTCCCTCAGACTTTTCCTTCAATTCGTTCGTCCAACAACTCAGGACAATCCTCAACCAGTCGTCACCCGACTAATAACTTCCTAATATCTCTTTGAGAAAACTTTGAGAACTCTCGTTAAGTAGTTGTGGCACACTGCAGCTGAAACATTTTTAAAGGTTGATAGAGCTAAATCGGCTTCGCACGTTTATGTCCGAGCAAGTTCAGACACTGGACAGCAAACCTGCTCTTGACGAAAATAGTCATCATCGCTCATTGATTCGACTCATCCCGCGAATCTTTTTTTGCTCAGTTTGGAATTTCACTCGTTGTCTCCCGTCTACAACGAATGTGCGAACATTGATTTTGATCTAAGCCAGACAGAATCGTCCGTGAGGCCACCTAATTCGGAGCGTCCACCCATGGCTATCGGAAGAATTCCTTATAGATCTAGTTCGGCATCTTTGTCGCTGTGCATGGCGGCAGCTGGGATACTTTGGATAGCGTTGTTGGAAGTTCCTCGGGTCATCGCACAAAGTGACATACTTTCCCCCGGCAAAAATATTGAGACCATTGGCGTACCTCCGATCGCTGGATCGCTTGCTCGTGAAGTTGATCCATACAGAGGAGCCTATGGACTTCTGTTGGCTGGCTGGAATCCTGTCAAGCGTGAGATCTGGTTGAAGGGATTGTCGAGCGTGACGTGGATCTCGCGCGTTAGGAATCCTGGCGCGACACCTGAGACATCTTCGATCTATATAGAGTCCACCGGTGTTTACGACATCTACCTCCAACCTCAGAACCGGTATCTTGCCTATACGAGAGATGTCGATGGTAATGAGCAGTTTCAACTTTACCTCTATGAAATCCCCGGCGGTAGGTCGACTTTGCTTTCCGACGGTAAGACTCGAAGCACAGAGCCAGTCTGGTCCAATCGTGGAGACAAGATTGTCTATAGTTCTGCCCCTTCGGAGCAGGTTGGAGTGAACCTTCGATTAGTTAATCCTCATGATCCGAAGTCGGATCATTTGTTCGTTCAATCATCGCGTGGATACCTGAAAGCTTTTGACTGGTCCCCCGACGATAAACAGGTGGTCTATTGCGACTTCAGCGCCAACATTGCAAGCACCCTCTGGTTGATCGATGTGGCTTCCGGTAACAAAGTTTTGCTCTCGCCTAAGGGATCCATTGAGGATCTCTACGACAGCCCGCAATTCAGTAAAGATGGCAAGGGCATCTACGTCATTACAGATCACGATTCCGACATGCGGCGATTGGCATACATCGATCTCGACTCGCACCAGTTCACTTACGTTCCTTCGGAGGCGCGATGGGATGTCGAAGAATTTCAGCTCTCGCCAAATGGAAAGTTGCTGGCATTTCTGACAAACGAGGACGGCATCTCGCGACTTCACGTGTTTGACATTGAGGTACGCAAGGAAATTGCGGTTCCTCAGACGAAGCCCGGCGTACTTTCAGATCTCAAGTGGAATTCCTCATCAACCGAGATAGCGTTCAACTTCAAGTCGTCTCAAACACCGAACGATGTCTATTCAATAAGTATCGAGACCGGCAAACGAGAAGTCTGGGCACGAAGCGTCACTAACGGAGGGGAGACCGAAAAGTTCGCAATGCCTGAACTCATTCACTGGCCTTCCTTCGACAAGCGAACTGTCTCGGGATTTCTCTATCGACCTCCAAGTAAGTTCACCGGTAAGCGTCCGGTGATCATCGACATCCACGGCGGGCCGGAGGAACAGTTTCGGCCCACCTTCAAATATGAACAGAACTACTATCTGAATGAACTCGGAGTGGTAAAGATTTATCCGAATGTGCGCGGGTCCTCTGGCTACGGCAAAACTTTCATGGCTCTCGACAACGGATTGCGTCGTGAAGATGCTGTGAGAGACATCGGCGCTTTGTTGGCTTGGATTAAAACTCAACCGGATCTGGATGCGGAACGGGTGCTCGTTGAGGGCGCGAGTTATGGGGGGTATCTCGCGCTCTCAACCGCAGTCAATTATCCCGATCGGATCAAAGCCGCAATTTCTGACAGCGGCATGGTTAACCTTGGTGGCTTTGTCACGAGCGCCAAAGATTGGCGAGTGGAACTGCAGCGTTCAGAGTTTGGCGATGAACGCCAACCAAAGATTAGAAGATTCATGGAAGCCACTGCGCCATTAAACAATGCGAAGAAGATCAAGAAGCCTCTTTTGATCGTCCAAGGTCAAAACGATCCACGGGTTCCTGCCGCAGAAGCTGCCAAGCTTGTTGCGGCAACAAAAGACCGAATCCCTGTTTGGTACATCCTCGCAAAAGATGAAGGACACGGCTTCACACAGCAAGCGAATCGAGATTTCCAACTGTACGCAACGATAACGTTTGTCAAAGAGTTTCTGCTGAAGTAGGCAGAGAAATCCCAAACCATAAGCCGCAAGCACCACGCGGCGATATCCTCTAAGGAGAATCAAATGAAAAAGGCAAAGCTATTGGTATCGAGTCTTTGTATGGTTGCTGTATTGGCCTTCGCAATGCCGGCGGCCGTTTATGCCGATGAGGGACCACAAGGGGGCGTGAAATCGACTAAAGATGCACCACCGCCGCCTCCTCCTTCATCAAGCGGAAGTGGCCTTCTGGGAGCGTTAATAGCGTACCTACTTAGTTAGCTCGTCTCGATTGCCGAAGATTCCAGCAGGACGAAGGTTGAGGCTTTCGCCTGCTGGAGTCTGCGATTTCTTTTCAACCCCATGCTTTGGTATTCCCGCAGCAAGGTTTTTGTCGGCGCAACTTCAATTGGCTTGGTATTGGTATGTTCTCTTAGAATTTTTTCGCAGACCTCGTCAAGCCAATCCATTCCGATTCGATCACAACAGGAACTAGCGCTCGCGTTGTTAAAGGCTCAGACCGAACGACCGTCTGAAGTGCCGCGTCTTCTCAAAGAAAATGCACAACTCTTATCGGAAGCATTTTGGCAAGAGATTCTTGATGCAGCGGCTCGCCGATACTCACAGAACGAGCAAGATCGCGCATTCCTTTTATATGCAATTGCTCAGCAGGTTGCCGCCGAGCTGAGCAACCAAAAGCTTCTGGCCAAAACTTATTATTACTTAGGCCGATCCTATTCAGGTCTAAATCAATTCGACAAAGCAAAGACTGCTTATCTCGAAAGTAAGAAAGCGTTCGCTGCTGCAGGGCTTGATCGTGATCTCATTTATATACTGAGCGACCTGGGAACCCTCAGCTTCATTCAGGAAGATTACACGGCTGCAAGAAGTTATTCCGAAGACAGCGTTAAGTTAGCTGATGGTCTCAAAGGTACTGCCACGCCGCCGGGAGCGTGGCCCGACGAATTCGGTGTGGCTGGAGCGTTAAGCACTCTCGGCGAACTTGCTGCTCGTGAAGGAAACATCTCGCAAGCGCTCGACGACTTGCAACGCTCACTCACTCTTTATCGACACCTCAACAGTGCGAAATCATCCTATGACTATTACCTCGCCGATGTTTATTCGTCCTTAGGCCGTGTTTACATGTCGGCGGGAGATAACGTGCAAGCGCTCGCCGTCCTCACTAAAGCACTCGTCATTTCAAAAACCTTAAAAAACCAGCAGCAGGAAGCGAGTCGCCTAAATGACATCGGATTCTTGTACATGGAACAGGAAGACTATGCTCAGGCGAAAGCGAAGTTTCAGGAAAGCTTATCCATCTATCAACTGCAAAAGAACCAGCGCGAGGAATCAAGAGTGCTCTTGAACCTTGGCGTAATCGAGCAACGTGAAGCCCGGTACGATGAAGCATTGGTTTATTTTCGGTCGAGCCTTGAAGCAGCGAAAGCAACGGACACCGTAGATGTTCGAATTGCAGCGGGGGAAGGAATCGGTGTGGCTCTCGCTGGAAAGAAGGACTTCGCGTCGGCGCTTCAACTTCTCGATGAGAGCCTTGCGTCGGCGCGGAACATCAATGATCGGACACGCCAGGCTGAGCTGCTGTGGCGTTCAGCTGAGGTTCGCTATGACATGGGAGAGTTCGCGGGTGCCTTGCAGCTCGCCAAAACAGCGCTGAACTTGGCGCGCGAAATCCATGCACCAAAACTCATCTATCTTATTACAACAACAGTGGGTCAGGCATACGCTGCGCTGAATAAAAACGAGCTCGCGATTCAGAGATTGAAAGAGGCAGTCGGACAAGCCGAATCAATGCGCGACCAAGTTGCAGGGCAAGAGGAGTCGCGGCAGATGTTCTTTGAAAACAAGGTAAGTAATTACAACTCACTGATTGAGCTTCTCATTAAACAAGGCGACGTTCTGGATGCACTCGCCTATGCTGAACGCGCGAAAGGTCGTGTCTTACTCGATGTCTTGAACAGTGGTAAATCTGATATGGCAAAATACCTCACGCCGTCAGAAAAGAAAGAGACTCAGCTTCTCAACCGAAAGATCTCAGAAATCAACGACCAAATCAGGATGGAAGAATCCCACGGTTCTTCTGCGACGGTTTCTCTCTACCGGCAATTGGACGCTGCTCGACTCGAATACCGATCCCTTCAGAATGCGCTTTACGTAGCTCATCCCGATTTGAGGGTTAGATCAGGTCGGACTGCACCGCTAGCGACTGAGGACATCAATTATCTGACACTTAACAACTGCGCGTACCTTGAGTATGTGGTCAGTGAGGAACACGTTTACGTGTTTGTCTTAACAAAGAAAAGCGGAACTGACGGCTTCCAGTTGAAAGTGATTACTCTCGCAACCAAGCCGGCAGACCTGGCGCGAAAGACTGATCTGTTTCATCAACGGTTGGCGGATCGGCATCCGGAATTTTCCGATTTATCGCGTGAACTTTACAAAGCTTTGATCGAACCTGTCGTTCAACAACTTCGCGGCATTAGGAGCATCTGTATTATCCCCGACGCCTTCTTATGGAACCTTCCATTTCAAGCGTTAATGCCAGGAACGAATCGATACCTGATCGAAGACTATGCGTTGTCCTATGCCATGTCTTTGAGCGTGTTGCGCGAGATGACAAAAGAGAGTGGGGTCGAAAGGCGAGGGGATAGGTTGATTGCGTTTGGCAATCCAGTCATAGGGAAAGATGAACAGCGCAATGAAGAGCTATGCCCATTGCCAGAAGCGGAAACCGAAATAAGGACCATCGCAAAGAAGTATGGTCCAGCAGCTAAGGTACTGATCGGACGTGAGGCGAGCGAAACAACTTTTAAGTCCTTGGCGCCGACATACACGAGAATTCATCTTGCCACCCATGGGGTCCTCAACAACCGCGAGCCTCTTTACTCCCAGTTGCTACTAACAAAGACGAACGACGATCCGGAAAATGACGGCCTACTCGAAGCGCGCGAGATTATGAATATGGACTTACGTGCCGATCTCGCAGCGCTATCTGCGTGCGAAACGGCGAACGGAAGAATCCGAGAGGGAGAAGGGGTTGTGGGAATGTCCTGGGCTTTCTTTGTCGCCGGCACTCGTTCGATGTTGGTAAGCCAATGGAAGGTTAACTCAAAAAGTACTTCGCAGTTGATGATGGGTTTTTATCAAGCTCTGCAGTCGCCAAACAAAATATCGAAATCGAAAAAGGCCGAGGCCCTGCAGAGAGCTGCGTTGAAGCTTCTAAAAGATCCACAGTACCGCCATCCGTTCTACTGGGCAGCCTTTGTCCTGATCGGTGATAGCAGGTAAGACTCCTTTTGGAGCCTGTCTACGACACCCTCCCGATTAAGTATGTACGCTTCAGCCATTTGCACCCTCCTGATTATTCGGAACGCAGCGCGATTACGGAGTCCACCTTCGCCGCCCGGCGCGCGGGAATGAAGCATGCCAGCAAAGACACCGTGATGAGTAGCAACGCCAACGCAGCAAAGGTGAGCGGATCGGTAGCGCTGACGCCGAAGAGCAGACTTTTCATCGTTCGTGTCAACGCGACCGACGCAACTAACCCCAGCACCACGCCGAGGAACGCTAGCTTCATGCCTTGCCCGATTACTAGCTTCAGCACATCGGTCGCTTGGGCACCGAGCGCGATTCGCACGCCGATTTCGCGCTTGCGCTGCGCGACCGCATACGACATCAGACCGTAAATCCCAAGGCTGGAAAGTCCGAGCGCAACGCTGGCGAAGAAGGTGAGCAGCAACAGGGAAAACCGCCGCGCGGCGACCGATTGCGCCAAGATTTCTTTCATCGTACGCACGTTGAAGACTGGCTGATCCTTATTCAGTGCCGCGACCTGAGCGCGCACTGCCGCAGCCAATGCGAGCGGCTCGACCTCAGTGCGGACGAGCAGGTTCATGTAGCCGACACTGTCTGGCAGGCTCTGCAAAGGGGTCTGATTGAAGTTTAGGTAAAACTGGTTCTGGGCACGTTGTGCTTCCAACTTGTAATGTTCCGCGTGATGGACGATTCCCACGATCTCTAAACTTGGCGAATCCGGCGACTGCTTCAAACGCTTGCCAAGCGGATCTTCGCTGGGGAAGTACCGCTGCGCGAGTATGTCATTAATGATGACCACTGGCTGGCTGTCGCGCGTGTCTTCGGGACCAAAGAGACGACCTCTGATCAATCCAATGCCCATTGTTTGAAAGTAATCGGGACTTACGCTGTAGCGCAGGCCTGATGGCTTCTTCTGCAGTGGTCGGCCTTCGATGATGAAAGCTGGATAGTTCGCCATGTCAAATGGAAGTCCATCCGACACAGCGACCGATTTGACGCCAGGCAGGTGGCGCACGTTCTCTAACAACTGCGTGAAGAAGTTCTCCACTTGCTGGCCGTCCGAATTGTTGACGGAGAGTTGCATCGTTAGCAGGTTCTGCGCATTGAAACCTGGGTCAACTTGTAGCACGTGACGAAAGCTCTGAATGAGCAGACCAGCGCCCACAAGCAGGGCGAGCGTCAGAGCAACTTCGCTGACCACTAATACACGGCTCAGCCGCTGACGAGAGCCGGATGAACCCCGTTGCCCTTCCTTCAACCCTAACGTCAGCTTCGGTCGTGAAGCCTGCAAGGCGGGAACCAGACCGAATAGCACGGCGGTCAAAAGCGAAACGGCAAACGTGAAGACCAACACCCAGGCGTCAACGTTGGCATCACGAGAACGAGGGATGCTATTAGGCATTTCGGAAGCGATAAAACTCGTTACCCCGAACGCGAGCAGAATTCCCAGCGTAGTGCCAAACGCAGCCAGCAGGACGCTTTCAGTTAGCAGTTGACGAATCAGCCTGATTCGGCTGGCGCCAAGCGCAACACGCACCGCCATCTCCTTTTGTCGCGCCGCCGCACGGACGAGCAAGAGATTGGCAACATTGGCGCTGGCGATCAATAAGACGAAGCCGACCGCACCCTGCAACATCAAGAGGGGCTGTCGCGCGTCGCCGACAAAGCTTTCGTACAGCGGTGTCAGGAGCACATGCCGCCCTTTGTTGCTTTCCGGATACTGCTGTTCCAGACGCGCTTCGATGAGATTCAATTGCGTTTCCGCTTGCTGTTCGGATACGTGCGATTTCAAACGCGCGACGACGTCAACACCCGGATCTTTGCCGCGCAACTTGAATCGTTCCGCCTGGAGACCAATGGGCACCGTGACGTCAGCCTCCTCACCAAACTGGAAATCGGGTGGAGTGACGCCTATAACGGTGAAGCTTTGATTGTTGAGTGTGATCTGTTTGCCGAGGATGTTTCGGTCTCCGCCAAATCTGCGCTCCCAGAATCCGTAGCTCAGGATCGCCGTGGGAGTCGCGCCCTGACGGTCTTCATCGGCGAGAAAGTCGCGTCCCACGAGCGGCTTGATTCCCAAGGTGGAAAAGAACTCTGACGTGACGAGCCGTCCCTGCAATCGTTCGGGGTCACCTGCGTCAGTGAAGTTGAAACTCTCATCAGTCCGCACCGCCGCCATTGAAGAGCAGACCGTGTTTTGCGCACGCCAATCAACATAGTTGGGATACGACGGCGAGAAGCCTTCTCCCGCTGCAACGCTTTCCCGCAGGATCACCAGGCGCTCGGGCGCGTCGAATGGAAACGGGCGCAGCAGCACCGCATTGACGATGCTAAAAATGGCAGTGTTTGCGCCGATGCCAAGCGCGAGGGTCAAGACTATAACGATAGTGAAGACCGGGTTCTTGATCACCATTCTCAGTCCAAACCGAAAATCGTGCCAAAGATCCTCGATGACTCTTACGCGGCGCGCATCGCGACATCGTTCCTTTTGTTGCTCCGAGCCATGCATTGCGCGCAATGAAGCGTAACGGGCTTCCTCTTCCGACATGCCTGCAGCAATATTCACCTCGGTCTGTCGCTGCAAGTGATAGCGCATTTCTTCGTCGAGTTCTGCTTCAACTCGCTTACGGCGAAAGAGCGAGCGAAGTCGCAGCGGCACAGTGTACACCCAGTTTTCCAGCGGCATCTCTCAAGTCCCCTCTAGCTGCACAATCAACGAGATCGCGTCAGACAAGCGAATCCAGTTAGCCGTCTCTTGCTCAAGCTTTTTCCGGCCTGGTCGAGTCAACGTGTAAAATTTCGCCCGTCGGTTGTTCTCACTAGGCTTCCACTCGGCCTTAACCCAGCCTTCTTGTTCAAGCTTGTGAAGAGCTGGATAAAGCGAGCCCTCACTGACCTGCAATATATCTCCCGAAACTTGTTTTAGACGTTGACCGATCGCCCAGCCATGGAGTGGTTCCAGGCTAAGGATCTTCAAGAGCAGAAGATCCAACGTGCCTTGAACTAAGTCTGTAGGTTTACTCATTAGTCTGGTCTAATCGGTTACCGAGAGAAGTATACTCAACTCCTCTCGGTAAGCAAGGGGAAGTGAAAATAAAACTATGTGTACACTCAATCTACCAATGCAGTTAATTCCCTCTTTAAGTGATCTGACTTGCCGAAGCGTTCTTACGACTCTTCGAAGCCGGTGATCGGAGCACCTTTCGCCGAGTTGCTCTGGCTTTGAATTAGCCCGCATGGACTTGAGTTGTGGATTAGATTGCGGAGCGAGCGAATCTGTTCGGCTGGATCTGAATGCGTGTCATGGAAAGGAACATCGTCTAAACAGGAGATGCTCGGCAGATTGTATCCGGTTTACTTGCCACTTCTCGAAGGGATTGTGTTTTGCTAGCTCACCACGTTTTTTGTGCCGCAAAAGATGAGGGGCAGTTGAGGGAATGCTAACCTTGCAAGTAAAGTTGAGGTACACAGGTCATTTGGCAGCATAAATAACCAAACTCCGTTCCCCTCTAAGGTCTTAGGGTGTCGCGGAACAAACCTCCCTAGAAAGGAAAGCAAGCTTTTGAGATGTTGAAATTATGATCCTTCCGCTTTTGAAAGTGAGCGGTTATCCAATTCACGCTCGTTACTTAGTCATTGATAAGAGAGTCTGAAGCTAACTTTAAGAAGGTTGCTTGCGACTTTTGATTTTGGATTGAGGCGAACTAATTCCTGAAATTCTTGTTGGGCCTCTGCAGTTAGACCAGCGTTCGCATAGAAAATCCCGAGAGCAAGATGTGAACGTGTTTTCTTGAGCTGGTTCAATTGCTCCAAACTTCTCATAGATAAGACCTGGAACTTCATCTCGGGCGCAGCATGCCCAGGTGATACGATCTCTTTGCGGTCAATCACCGCTACAACTGTCCAAACGTAAGTTTCACCCCGCTTGAGCGACTGCGTTAATTTCCATTCTGTCGTTTCGGAGGGCAACTCATCGCTTCTCGTTATTACTTGGCCGGTTCGATCGTTAACATAAACTCGATATGAGGTTGCGCCTGCAGCCTTCTCCCATTTCAAGGTTGGTCGATCAGTAACGATAACTGTCCTCGAAGGAGCAACGAGCTTGAAAGGCGCTTTGTTCCTGCCGCCTCTGAGCCCAGCATCTTCACCGCCAAGTTCCTTTAAAATGGCGGGTCGGTCTAGTCTCTCCGACAACAAGACCTTTGCGATCTGGTCGCGTGTTGTTGCAGGCACGTCGTCAAGGCCAGTGACATTGCCGCTGTTGTCGACGGTTATTGTCCCTACGCGATCACTTAAGACGACAGTTGCTTCTGCGCTGTTTGGATTCACCGTTGGTGATTCGTTTGGCGCTACTGGCGAACGCGAACCATTCGCCGCGCGATTGTCAGAATTTGAGCCAGGACTGATTGAGGGTGTCGGCAGGTGCTGTACTTGTTGGTTCGCTGCCCTCCGATTGAGCAACAGTGCAGCGCCAATAATTATCGCAATTCCGATTAAGATTATTGCGACTGCGTAAGCTGGTTTCCAAGCGAGACCACGCCACCAATTAATTCGAGATGAGAACAACGTCTCACGCGCCGGTTGCCGAATAATCGGAGCGTAAGAGACGTTCATCTCCGGTTCGATCTGTTCTCGGAAAGCCAGAAAGCTTCGGATATCCTCTTCACAAGGAGCGCAGATCTTGAGGTGAAGGTCGATCAACTCACGATCCTCTGTATCCAATTTGTTTTCGGCAAGGTCTACGAGCTGTTCATAATCGATATGTGCATGTCTTAGCCAGAATTCCGGCGAGAGTGTGAAGCTAACAGGGGATCCGTCTCGCCGTCGCCCAAGAGTATTGATGAATTGACCGTGACACTCTTCACAGCCTGCTAAGTGAGTTGCAACCGCAGTTAAGTCACTCTCCGGAAGAATTCGCGCACAGAAGCGCTTCATTTTTTCGGTGGATAAGTGCTCGGTCGTTCCGCTGTTGGCCATACTTCTTCTTCTCAACTTACATAGACGGGAGTTAAGGCCTGAAATTCCATTGATCCCGGCTCACTTCTCACCCCGAAATGGTAGCAACCCTTTTTTCAGACGTTGAAGTGCACGAAACCGCCACTTTTGTACCTGTGTTCGCTTGGTCTTGAGTTCGATGGCAATCGCGTTGTCGTCCATAGGCATTTGCGACCACAGCCTCATGATTGTTTCGGCCGATCGACCGAGTTCGTTAACAAGTTCTCCGAAGCTCACGACTTCGGCCTCCAACACGACCGTAAAAAAGTCTCTACCGCTCTCATCCTCAAATCCAAAGCAAAAGACATCGCGTTGTTCAACCGACAATTCCTTAAGTGCCTGCCATAGACTACGAAGTAACGACTGCTCTTCCACACGCGAACTGCTGGTTAAGGGATTTTGTGCGATGGCCGTTTCGACTTGAGTATCGTCATCAAGAGACTCAACTGGATGGTCCTGCACATCAAGCAGCGTGGCGATGAGTTGGACCAGGGTGTCCAACTCGATTGGGCTGCCAGTCCAGCGAAATAGTTCAGCCACTATCCTCGTGAGCGGAATTTCTTGAATGTTTTGTCCCGACAATCGACGTGCGCGAAAGTCTGCCAATCGCCTATCCAAATCAGCGAACTCTTTCTCAGACGACATCGACTTGCTACTGTCCCGCCAAATAGCAAAACCAGATAGTGTTTCGGCCTCCATTTTCCAAACAGCAAAATCTCGATGATGGGTCAGTACGTAGCGAAGGTTGTTCTTGAGTCGTGCGCGCGCCGGTGATTTTGCACGCAGCACATCATTGCAAGCATTGGAAGCTACGCGCCTAACATACTGCTTGAAATTTTCTATTTCAGTCTTGGCCGAAGGGTTTCTAAGGTTGTGTAGGGCCTGCACAATCTTGCTCATGATGTCCTGATAGAGGTCTTCGGCATCTTCGTTGTGAGGATTCTTTCCATCTTGATTGATGTAAAAACCAAGTTTGCGGCGTAGCGTCTGTCTGACTACCGGCGCCGCATGGAATAACAGCAACTGCTCAAGTTGTTTCTGGCCTTCAGAGTCATTGGTGGCCCGAAGATAGGGCTGCAGAAGCTGATCCATGTCGGTCCGAATCCGTTGAACATTTACCCTCTGTGTTTCAACTTCTTATCAAAGACATGTTTCCGATGATGTTCTAAGTAGAACAAATGGGATTTCCTCAGGCTTCGCAACTTAAGATGACTGAAAAGGCCAAGCGCTTTTCGATCTCCGCTCGTCAAGAACTTTGAAATAAGAATCGTTCCATCATTTGAGAAGGAAATTAAACCAGCATCGAATACTGCGTCGAAATTCGGTGACAAGAGTAGCCCGTTGAATTTATCGAGTCGCTGAAGATCGTTACATACTTTCCAGGGCATGATATGAGATGCTCGTAAAAGATCTAGGTCTCTGCAGCCACTTAATTCGCAGTTCCCCCACACCTCGATTACACCGTCTCTGAATTTACCTTGTCCACGCCTTGCTTTCACGAGCGTCAGCTTCTCTGTCGGTGTTCGTCTCTTTCCGTTAGGTTCTGCATCGAGTTCAACAATATCAGCGTGGTACGAGGTCGACTCGGCTAACGCTCTCTTCTCGACATCGTTCTTCCAGGACTTTGGTACCTTTGTGTCTCGCCATCCGCCGCCTATGCACCACAGGATTCCTTGCGCATCGAGGCGATCTCTTAATTCGACCTTGAACTTTGGCGCTTGCTTTAGAATGAAATCTAAGAACGATCGGGCGTAAAGATAGCGTTCAATCGCGCTCGGCTTTGTGGAAAGATCTTCCCACCCCAACATTTCAAGGCCGTGTCTGAATGCTCCAACCTTAACGGGCGGAAAATCAGTTGCAGAGTGAGTCATCACCAGCGTTGACGCAATCGCTAGCTGAGTGCCACTAGCTGTGATGCCGATATCAGCTAGCCTTTCTGTAAAAGTTGCGAATCTCGCTTCAACTGGCTCCAGAGACTCCCAAAGATTTCGGAGACTCGCTGAAACAGCTTTAGGTCGGTTTCTTAACCAACTAACTACATCAGCCTGGCTATGCCAGTCGACGATGTTATTGTCTTTTCCCGTAAAGGTTTTTCGGAAAATCTCTAACGCAACTGAAGGCTTTGAGTTTAATAAGTCTCGACTTTTAGAAAAATTGCTGGCAAGTCGGAGCTTGTAGTCTCGCTCTCTCCGCTGAAAAAGAGGGTGGTAACGATAGAAAGCTGCTTGGCGAAAGAATTCAGGCAGTTTGCTGTTCATCGTGAGGGATCTCCATTTAGGTAGTGGGTTCGGCGGCTTTTGTGGGCACAATGCTCGTGGCGACTAGCGACTCCACCCTGTCATAAATGTCTAAGTCATACCCACGTCTTTCAATGGTTAGCTTTATTCCAGTTGCGGTCCGGTACAACATCCCACTGACATACAGAAATGGTGCGGGATGCCGCTTCCGTCGAACACCTTTCAAACGGCTCTTGTGGCGTCTGAGTGCCTCTGGCTTTAACTCGTGAACCAAGCCAATGAAACTTGCAATCAGTTCTGCGAAGGCCCACATGTGTTTGGCCTCGCCGAATGTTATTAACGAGCTATTGTCTAAATAGTCATCGGTGCTGAACTCTGATACGTCAACCGGTTTTATTACGGCGACGTCCAGACAAATGTTAGCGGGAGGATATAACTCTTCCTCATGATAACGAGTAGCTACTCTAAGCTGATGTCTTATATGTATTTCGGCAGGACCTTTAAAACCGTGAAAATAGCTGTAATTGGCTGGTCTTCCTCGAGTGCTAAATTTTAGATGTAGATCTTTTGTGCCTGCGGGGTGAACCGCTCGAACCGTCCAGCCACGAGCGCGATACCACTTAGCTAAGGACATAAAAACAAAAGCTTCGAACACTTGATTAACTGTTGAGCCAAACCTGGACAGATCAGACCTATGAGAGTCAAAGAAACGGCTGAGATCCGTCTTAATCTTATCTACGTCGATCCAATCTTTTGCCATCGAGATATCGAGTCCTAGCCAAGAGACTGATTATTAGCGAACGGGTGTTGCTGGAGTTTCCTAGTGCGTTGATAATGGAAGGTTCTTCAATGCTAGCGATCAACCGATTCGCGAGTGTTCGACCTAATAGCGTATTTTCATTGTCTTTTGAGAAGACAGTTTTACCAACGCTGAAACTCTCAAATCCAAACTCGAGTGAGACGTCGACAGCATGTTCCGCTGCTCTAGTACCTTCCTCCAGATACCTAGTAAGCACATAGATAAAGACAATGAGTTGAATGAATCTAAGGCGGTTAATGGAAAGAGGCGGTGCATCACTGCCTCTTATCTCACCGAGGATTGACTTGACGTACTGTCCCAAAGACTCAAATCTGCCGCGAAATGAAGGCGGGAGCTGCTTAATGATCTCCGACACCGATGGGACACGATCAGCCACAGGGTAGCCCCCACGTCTTTAGTAAAAGCCTCAAACTCCCAGCAAGATATTCACTGAAAATTCTCAATCAAGCGACCCAATCTGCACAAATCAACTCCGCCTGTTGCAACACCGTCACCGTTGCACTTTCTTGCTTGTCAGGTGGATAGCCGTACTTGCGAAGTATTCGCTTGACCATTACTCGCAGCTTCGCTCGCACAGACTCCTTTGCAGTCCAATCGATGGTGACGTTGCGTCGGACCATCTCGACTAACTCACGTGCGATTGTTTTCAGAGTCTCATCACCAAGCACCTGGACGGCGCTGTCGTTGACCCCCAGTGCGTCGTAGAAGGCTTCTTCGTCGGGCGAGAGGCCGAGCTTTTCGCCGCGTTCCTGCGCTTCGCGCATCTCGCGGGCAAGTTCGATTAGTTCCTGGATGACTGCGGAGGCTTCGATGGTGCGGTTTTGGTATTTGATGATGGCCTTCTCAAGCATCTCGGCGAAGGAACGAGATTGAACCAGATTGCGGCGGGAGCGGAGTTTGATTTCGTTGTTAAGGAGCTTCCGAAGGACTTCGACTGCGAGATTGCGTTGAGGCATATCGCGGACTTCGGCGAGGAAGTCTTCGGAAAGAATTGAGATGTCGGGTTTGTTCAGGCCAGCTGCCGCGAAGATGTCGAGGACCTCATCTGAAGCAACCGCTCGTGAGACGATTTGTCTGATTGCAAAGTTGGTTTGTTCCGTCTTGTGCTTCTTGTCAGATGGCGACTTTGCCAACACTGCACGCACTGCTTGGAAGAATCCGACATCATCGCGAATGCGAAGCGCCTCCTCATGCGGCACTGCGAGCGCGAAAGCGCTTGAGAGTTCTGTGACGACTTGCAGCAGCCGATTCTTTCCGTCTTCCTGTTTGAGTATGTGCTCCTGTGCTGCCGGAAGCAGACTCAGCTTCTCCGCCGGAGTTCTACCAACCCAACGCGACCAGTCGAACCCATGAAACAAATCACAGCAGATCTCATAACGCTTCAACATCTCGGCGGCAGCCTCATCCTGATCAACCGCCGTCTGTCCTTTGCCGCCGCTCTCAGTGTAATTCGCCAGCGCCTTCTTCAACTCATGCGCGAGGCCTAGATAATCAACAACCAGACCGCCAGGCTTGTCGCGAAACACGCGGTTCACACGAGCAATCGCCTGCATCAGCCCGTGCCCGCGCATGGGCTTATCTGCGTACATTGTGTGAAGCGACGGAACGTCAAAGCCTGTAAGCCACATGTCTCGAACGATCACAATCTTGAACGGGTCATCGGGGTTCTTGAATCGATTGGCAATCTCGCTTCGTCTCTTCTTTGGTCTGATGTGAGTTTGCCACTCAACCGGGTCTGACTTGGCGCCGGTCATGACAATCTTCATCACGCCTTTGTCGTCATCATCACTATGCCAATCAGGTCGCAGCTTTCGAATTGCTTGATAGAGATCAAAGCAGATACGCCGGCTCATGCACACAATCATGGCTTTGCCATCAATTGCTTCAAGACGCGCTTCCCAGTGTCTCACCAGGTCTTCGGCGATTAGACCAAGTCGTTTCTCTGTCCCGACAACTGCTTCGAGAGCAGCCCACTTGCTCTTGAGCTTCTCTTTCCTCTCGACTTCCTCGCCTTCAGTCGCTTCTTCAAAGTCAGGATCGATCTTCGGCCGTTCGTCTTTATCAAGCGCTAGCTTCGCGAGACGACTCTCGTAGTAGATCGGAACTGTCGCTTTGTCCTCTACTGCTCGTTGAATGTCGTAAATGGAGATGTAATCGCCGAAGACTGCGCGTGTGTTCGCATCTTTCAGTTCGATTGGTGTTCCAGTGAAGCCGATGAACGAGGCATTTGGCAAAGCATCGCGCATGTGTCGCGCGAAGCCATCGATAAAGTCATATTGGCTACGATGAGCTTCATCGGCGATGACAACGATGTTGCGCCGATCGGAGAGCATCGGATAAGCAGCCAGCTTTTCATCAGGAAAGAATTTTTGAATCGTCGTGAAGACAACACCGCCGGAGGCGACTTGCAACTTCTCTCTTAAATTGTCACGACTCGTTGCTTGTACAGGTCTCTGTCGCAGCAATTCATGACAACGTGAGAATGTTCCGAACAACTGTTCATCGAGGTCGTTGCGATCGGTGATTACGACCAGCGTCGGATTCTCCATCGCCGGGTGAAGAACGATTCGTCCCGCATAGAACGCCATTGTCAAGCTCTTACCGGATCCCTGCGTGTGCCAAACAACACCGACTTGTTTGTCGCCATCAACTGACGAAGCCCGAACTGTTTCCTCGACCGCTTTGTTGACGGCATGAAACTGGTGATAGCCCGCCATCTTCTTGATTACTTCACCACTCTCATCTTCTTCAAACACGATGAAGTAACGAAGCAGATCGAGGAATCGTCGCTTATCAAACATTCCGCGCAGCAACACTTCCAACTGCGGCATTGACGATGGCGCTAACTCCTCGCCTTCAATCGTGCGCCATGGCATGAATCGCTCCCAGTCAGCGCTGATTGTTCCCGCTCGCGTTTCCAACCCATCCGAGACAACCGAGAATGCGTTGTAGTAAAAGAGTGAGGGAATCTGAGCTTTGTAGGTTTGAATATCTTTGAATGCTGAGTACGCAGTTGCGTCTTCATCAGCAGCATTTTTTAATTCGATTACCGCGAGTGGAAGACCATTAACGAAGATGACGATATCAGGACGACGATTGTTTTGACCTTCAATAATGGTGAACTGATTTACTGCTACCCAGTCGTTTGCTTCGGGATTCTCGAAATCAATCAATCGTGCGCGGTCACCGGTGATTGTTCCATCGAGCCTGCGATACTCGACTTCAATTCCATCAACAACCCTCCGATGTAATACAAGATTGTTTGCAATTAACGATGGTGCCTCAGACAAAACGACTCGTCTGAGTGCGTCTTCCAACGCTTCACTCGGAATGTTTTTGTTGAGTGAGAGAACGGCGCTTCGCAGTCTTTGAGGAAGAGTAACTTGGTCAAACTTGGGCCGCTCGGCTAGCAACTCGCCGGGTGCAATTACAGGACCCGCGAGAATCGAATAGTAAAGCTCCTCCAACCATGAAAGGTTCGCCTCTTCGACTACGGATTCCGTAAAACGTCCTGATGAGGTCGTGCTCACTTAGGTGTCTCCGCTGGCTCAGCTCTGAGTAGAAGATACCGAGTTGAAATAGTGTTACTCACAGGCTCTAGCTCGAGGGTGTAAGCTATTGGTAATCTGCATTACGCCAGTCAGCCCCCGTCAAAGCTGCCGGTGCGTTCGGCCCGAGCTCTTGAATGAACTGGCTTGCAACTGTTGGCGCAAGCCCACGTCCACGACCCCGAACCTGGGCCCCGATTCTCCACGCGAGGTCGCGGTCAAGCCGGAGCGATGATGAAACTACTAAAATTTCTGTGCATCGACTGATTGCGACGTAAAATAATCGACGTTGTTCGGCAAGATTTGCTTGCTGTTCTTGAAGAGGTTCATCGAAATCTTGGTACGGAATAAGGCCCTGAATACATCCAGCGACTATGGCTACCTTCGCAGTCAGTCCCTTGGACTTGTGGAGACTCATGACTCTAACGAAATTGCCCTCCTCGGGCGTTTCTGGCTGGGTTACAATGGTTCTCAAGAAGCCAAACAATTGAGCAATGTTCTCCGATCGTGGTATTGCCAATATCGCTGCCTCCCTTAACGCTTTGCACTCATCCGTAGCCGGTAGAAGTTCATCTACGATCAGCGCCAAATCTAAGGGCTGTAAACGATCCAAAAGCGCCCGAAGCTCCCTGAATTTTGATCCAAGTTGGCCAGTGTTGGGGATGTTGAGTGTTTTTAGATCGAGAGCCGTAAGCGCGGCCCAAGGTGAGAGGCCTGATGCTTCGCAATGCTGACGCAATCTTCTGTATGCGGCGCATCGACTGGATGGACTGCCGTCGCCTAAGGCCCACCGAAGCGCAACTCGATCATCTCTGTTAGCGAGCAAACAAAGTGTTGAAAACGCCCGTTGTGCCTCGTCAGACTCAAGGGCCTCTTCATGGTAGAAGCTATGAACATCAATTCCGACAGCAACAAGACGATCGCGTATTCCATAACCAATCAATCGTCGAGGGGTGAGAACCAGAATATTTTCGGGATCGATGTTTCGGCGAGCGGTTAACCACTGAACATAATCAGCGAGCCCTTGTACCTCTTCGTCGAGTGTAGGCCATTGAACGACATGGACCTCTCCATCAGGATTGTCAGCTTTTGGCCGAAGTCGCGGCTCAGGAGAACCAGGGTGATTATGTTTGATCAAGTGATCGGCGATGGTAACGACACTCTTGGGGCATCTCCGACATTCTTCCAAACTCTCATCATGCGTATGTGGATGAGTTTGATCAAAGAGTTCAATACCCTCTGGATTGGCGTATCGAAAACGATAGATTGACTGATCAACATCACCTACGATTGCAGAGGAGGCATGGTCAGACAGCAGGTCAATGAGATCCTGTTCGGCCCTATTGAGGTCTTGGTATTCGTCAACAATCACGTGGTCGTAGGCCCGGAGTACTTCACACGCGGGATTATTACGAAGGAACCTTAGGGCCTCAGGTATTAATTCACCAATTAGCATTCCCTGATGAAATGTTAGCCACTCTAATAACGCAGTATGAAAGAGTTTATCGGTGGGATCTTGCGGCCATCCAGGATCTTCTGATTGTAAACGAGCCCATGCCGCTTCAAATGCTCGTATTCTCTTCGTGCAATCTCTTTTTGGTCCAAATGCACCTTCGATTATCAAATCATCCAGCATAGCCCGACCCTCAAACTGCAGCACGCCAGATTTTGTAAACGTAACAACTGGGCGAGCTACTCGCCCCAAATACTCGAAGACGTCTTGTCGACTTAAGAGGGAAAAGCAAAAGGAATGCAGAGTGCCGGCGCGAATTCTGTCGGAGCCAGGTACTCCTAAGTTATTCAAATCCTCAACAAGACTTGCCGCCGCATTACGGGTAAACGTCACTGCGAGAATACGGCTTGGATCAACTCCTTCTTCTAGGAGCCGCGCCACGCGCCTCTTCATGGCGAACGATTTTCCCGTCCCTGGTCCAGCCATGACCCTAAGCGGGCTGTCATTCGTGGCGGCAATATCTCTAGCGGTTCCCGCTAAGCCATCATCCCAGGGCATTTTAGGTATCCTCTGTTAGGAGCGGACTAAGCCAAGTTTCAGGCCCAGCTTTTCTTGGAACTCCTCCGGTATGTCGCTCCAATGTTCAATTAGCAAGTCCACTAACTGGCGTCCATTCACGAGTCCTATTCGAGGAAAACCCACTTCCAGCGCTACATCGTTGGCGGAGTTCTGAAAATCTGCAGTCGTGATGAATGCACCTTGGCCACCTGAAGGAATAGACTGTCGCAATGCTCTGACCGTGTTTGCGTTGATCCTCGAACCCGACTTATAACGTTTCACTTGCACATAGATCTTCACCTTGGCGAGATTTGCTACGTTCAGTTCGCCGGTCGCATCGACGCCTCCATCACCGGATTTTCCAGTATGCTCAGATCCTTCGAATCCAAGCGCAGCTAATAGATGTGTAATTAGAATTTCAAACTCAGTGGGATTAAGTTCGAGTAACTGATCTATTACGGCTTTGTACGGATCATAAACCTCTTTGCGCGACCGCTTTATTAGATCCTTACGTCCGACAATTTCAAAAAAGTGATCTGCTTGGGAAATGTTGTAAACCGTGAGCCCTGAGCGAATGGTGTTTTGAAACGGCACGGAAAAATCTGAACGCCTCACGGTGTTCGGATTCCACTTGATACGTCTTCGATGCGGATAAGGGCATCCGTCTCGGCCGTCGAAATAGAAATAGTTCGGGTCGCGCTCCACAATTCCATAATTGATGACTTCCGTATTAGCCGGGGGCGTGATCACAAAATCTCCTGCCTTAATATCGAGTAAGAAGCGGGCGATTTGTCCGACCTGCTGCCCTATAACTACATTGCTCGTGTCTTTGGGATAAGCCTCTTTGTATAGCGGATAGAGTTCCTCTTTTGAACGAATCTTGGAAAGATCGATATTTGGTAACCATCCAATTGCAGCGTAGCCGCCATCGAGAAACAGTTTTGTATATGTTCCAAATTCGGCGCGCACGCAATAAACGTCAGGCATTCATTAACTCCACGCCGACTTTTGCATTCGCCTTAACTCGAACCTCACCGGACAACAGATCAAATAACAGCGAATCGCGCAGTTTTGCCAACGTTCTAGATTCGTTGCAGTTAGCAAAAATGCGACGAAGGAGTGGGGTTGCGAGTTTGTCGAACTTCGTTACGACATCGGTTGGAGGATGTAGCACAGACAACTCGCGCACTTGAGTGGAGTTCAGTCCAGGAATAGCGACCCCAGTTCCACGATTTCGCATTTCGTCCATCGCCGCACCGGAACTTAGCCAGAAGTAGAGAAATGATTGCGGTAAAGTTGGCGCAGTTCTTAGACGATAAACGTGTTCGTTGATTGAAAACTCGGAAAACGGAAACCCGTCGCCTACAATGGTAAGATGAGGCTCAAACTCACCAGGCCGTCCGCCGTCTTTGTAAAGCAAAACATCAAGATCTTGAACATGCCCTTTGTTCATCGAGCGAAAGAATTCGAGTGAAACGAACTTGGTTTTTCGATAATCAAATTTACCAACTCCTGCGATACTTTCCGCTCCAACGCTTGGAACTCCCTCAGCAATATGCTTGACACCGCCCCTAGGTCGTCCTCCTGTTTCAATGCAGGTGAGTAAGTCTCCTAGCTTGTTCATTCGCCAACCCTTCGGAAGACCAACTTGCGTCGCGTCCAGAAATGAAGACTTAAAAAGAGCTTGGCCCAATGACTCTAATGTGTCATTCATTTCGATATTCAGCTCAATCTTGTCATCCAGAGTACCCACTATCTGGGTGATAACCCGTTGTTCTTGCAAACTTGGCAGAAGTACTTCTAAATTTTTTAGAGTCTCTTGACTCAGATTTATGATCGAGGTGCCAGTCGCAATTCTGGTCAACAATTCTCGGTATTCCGGCGAGCGCAAGAGATAACCCAGGAATAGGGGGTCGACCTCCTGCTTCGAAGTAATCCGAAATCGAATAATAAAGCCGCTGAAAATAGTATTTGGTTTGTGATGCTTAACCATAGCCACTTGTCCGGCACCGGAGGCCTTCACTGACGACCTCGCGAACAGTATGTCGCCCTCTTGCACCGCTACTCCATTGAGATCTGAAATTGCCGAAGGCCGTATCTCGTCTAGAGATCGAGTGGATGCAAATCTGCCGTCGAATAGATTCTTAACGTTGATGATTGGGAGTCCCAGTCCAAAATCATCTCGATTGAAGTTTGCACCATTACGAAATTCTCCCAGTTGCGCCAATTGGAACTTTTGCCAGTCATCAGTCATTCAGAAACTCCTTGAGGTTTTCGCGGATGGTAACTTCTAACGAATGACTGTGTTTCAACTGTCGGTCGAGTTTGATTGTCAGGCTATGTATCTTTTCTTTGAGGGTTTCGGCGTCACGCTCCAATTCTTCTGCACCTACGTAGCGACCTGGGTTAAGGATGTAATTGCGTTCTCGAAGCTCGCCCAGCCTAGCTGTCTTACTGAATCCTAAAACATCAATGTAGCTGTTTGAACCTTCATCTCCCCGCCACGCATGATATGTAGTGGCTATACTCTTGATGTCACTAGACGTTAGCTCGCGATGAACTCGATCAGTCATCGTACCCATCCTTCGAGCATCAATGAATAGAGTTTGGCCACGTCGATCTCGAAAATGGTTATTGCGTTTATCCCGAGCAATAAACCAGAGACACACAGGGATTGGGGTGTTGTAGAAAAGCTGCCCCGGCAGCGCCACCATGCAGTCCACGAGATCAGCTTCAATAATTGCTTTTCGAATCTCCCCTTCGCCCGATTGATTGGACGACATGCTGCCGTTGGCGAGTACGAAGCCGGCCACGCCGGTTGGTGAGAGGTGATGGATGAAATGTTGTACCCAGGCGAAGTTTGCGTTGCCGACCGGAGGCACCCCGTATTTCCAACGCACGTCCTCGCGCAAGCGCTCGCCGCCCCAGTCGCTCATGTTGAAAGGTGGATTGGCGATGATGAAGTCGGCCTTGAGGTCCTTGTGCAGATCGCGATGGAAGCTGTCGGCGTTTTCTGTTCCGAGGTTGTTTTCAATTCCTCGAATGGCAAGGTTCATCTTCGCCAACTTCCACGTCGTTGGATTCGACTCCTGACCAAAGACGCTGATGTCGCCGATGCGCCCGCCGTGCGCTTCGACAAACTTCTCGCTCTGCACAAACATCCCGCCTGAACCACAGCACGGATCGAAGATGCGACCTTTATATGGCGCGAGCATCTCGACGAGAAGCTGAACAACGCAACGTGCCGTATAGAACTGTCCGCCCTTCTTGCCTTCAGCGCTGGCAAACTGGCCGAGGAAGTATTCATAGACGCGACCGAGGACATCCTGCGAGCGATTCTCCCTGTCGCCTAAACCAATTTTTGCGATTAAATCGATCAGCTCACCGAGTCGTTGCTTGTCGAGCGCCGGACGTGCGTAGTCTTTCGGCAATACACCTTTGAGCGAAGGATTGTCGCGCTCGATGGCAACCATCGCGTCGTCGATGAGTTTGCCGATCTCTGGCTGCTTTGCTTTGCCCTGGAGATAGGCCCAACGCGCTTCCTGCGGCACCCAGAAGATGTTTGCCGCTGTGTACTCGTCACGATCTTCGAGCGTCGCGTAACGATCGAGTGGCTTGTCGATGTAGAGTTCGTTTGCTGGATCGCTGATTTGTGCTTCGAGGTTCCTGCGGTGTTCGTCGAAGGCGTCAGAGATATACTTCAGGAATATGAGACCGAGTACAACGTGCTTGTACTCCGCCGCGTCCATGTGCCCGCGAAGTTTGTCGGCCGCAGCCCACAGGAGTGCTTCAAGCTTCGGCTCGGGTGAGTTGGCTTTCTTTCTGGAGGTTCGAGTCTTTGTTGGTTTATTGGTCTGTGATGAGTCTGCCATTCTTCGCCCAGTGAGAACGGTTCAAGATAGTGTCGAGTTTTGGTGAAACAACGCAGGATGGCCGCCTTAGCACTTCGAGCGAGAGGTGGCTTTGTGGGAGCGCACCGGGTGCGGCGCCGTTCTGCGGTGGACACATATTGCCTTAGTTTTTATCAAAATTCTAGGACGATATTGAAACTGGCGAGCTAAAAAGATCGGGTTGCAACGGTGACTTGCACTCTTTAATGTCGCTGAACCACTGGCTCACCCTTGACCGCCGCGTTCTTTAAAAACCCGATTGCACACGATAAAGGTAAACCTGCTGCAGCGTAGGGACGCAAAGCCATGAGTCTTCCACCTCAGAAGATAGTCTGGTTGCCGAAGCCGATTCGAAAATCTGGTTAGATATGACGTGTTTCTTCGACGAACGGTCCGCTCCTACCGATCGAATGCGAAGCCATCGAAGCCTTGACCAAGTATTACACCCCACCGACTCTATCGAGGATTCCGATCTGCGCAAGCAAACTGAGGCTGAGACGCGGCTTTTGATTGCACAGCGAAGTGTCAGAGTGCCATGACTAAGAGGCGTATGTCGGCAATGATCCTGCGCAGACTTCTAAGGGAAGACTGGTACGCGCTGCGATGAAACATTCAACGCGAAGATGCTCTATCGATCGAGACCTTTCCCCACGCTGAAGTTGAGTCCATTTGTGCCTCGCTGAATTCTATGGTGAGTCCGTGGCGCGTTACTTTCGAAACGCAAATTAGCCTTTCGACATTACAGTAATGCCGCCAAGACCTCTGATGCCGTTTCGCTTTCAGTTGCGACTGCTGCTTCATTTAACGTCCCGAGCTCTGACGTAACTTTAGCGTCTCGTTTGTTGAGCATAGTCTTGGCTGCGTCCAAATAGTCATTTCTAGATGATTGAGTCTCCCCAGGACCATTGATTTGCATTTTGGATCGATTCCATTGCTCTGTGGCGAAACTGGTGAAGTCGTTTGCGTGGCCACCGGTAATCGTCGAACGAACAATGGTCTCAAACTGTGCGCGCACCGCTAGATCGATTTGTTGAGCGGCGAAATTCTCGACTTGAGCAATCTCTCTCGCAGTGAATTCCGGCGTTGTCATGCCCCGTTCCGCGTCGAGCGCCGCCTGCTGAGACGACATGTGCAAGTTTTGCTCATACCTCTTGGCTAGCTGCCGAGCCGCCGAGGCAAATTGGTCCAGCAAATCCTTTTCTGAGACAAGGTGGGCGTGGTGTCGGTCCAAAGCTTCGCTGAGAGCATTCATTTCAAAGTGATCTGCCGGCGAGAAGTAGGTAAAGATTTTGTCGGTCAATGTTTTCGGGTGGCAATCGTGCAAAGCTGCGGTCTTTTCATCGCCGTCTGCTCCCTTGAACAATACCGGAAAGAAATCGCGATTCTCGGTAAAGCTCTGAATACGCTGTGTGATCTCTTGCAGTGAGATGTGGACAGCTTCGGCACGACCGAGAGCACGGGACAATATTGTCTCGTTGCCTGCGGGTGTTTGGCCTGAGTGTTCCATTGCACTCTGTGCAGTCTGCAGCAGGTGCGAATCACGAAGCGTGATCGAGTTTTGTTCAAGACGCTTCAATTCCTGCGTGTTGAATTCGGGAGGAGGTAAGTCCTGCCCACGCGCGAGGCGAGATTGTGTTTCCTGTCGTATGGCGTTATTGAGTGTCGCTTCGAGCTGCCTCTCTTCGCGAACTTCGGCTTTGAGTTCGGAGCGATGTTCTTCGATGAGATGTTGGACTTCGGCGCGAATCGGTTGGAGGTTTCTGATCTCCTCTCGTGCATTTGTTATGTTCTCTTTAGCTAATGCGGCGCGCTGCCTATATTCGCCGATGTCGCGAAGTTTCCATGGGTTTTGTAAACCGCCGTACAAACGCCAGCGATAAGCTGAAATCGCGCTCTTGTTAAATTCAATCTCTTGCTCTGCCAGTCGTTGTTCACGATCGACTCTGACAAGCGACCATTGTTCACCACCAATTTCAAATTTTGCAAAGTGCCGAGACTTTTCAAAATCGTCGTACCGCTTTTCGGCGACTCGAACATTTGATTCGGCAACGATGGCTTGACCTTTCAGCCGGCTTACAGAAAATCCATCCCGATCTCCTCCGCCCAATTCGTTCGGGATATGCTGCCTAATGCGTTCTAAGTACTCGAACGCATCTGCATCACGATTCCGAATAGCTGTCATCTGAAGTTCATTCAGCTTCTCGTTGGGAATGATCGGTATGGGCAGCTGTGCGCTAGAAGCGTTGATTGCTTTTTCAATTTTCAGTGCAGTCGTGTTTGCACGAAGACTTTCTCGACTTGCGCCCTCCAATGCCTTAGCAAGTCTCTGAATCTCAGAGGCATGCACGTCACGGATTTCTTGGATTGTCGAAGCATGCCGTTCGATTTGTTGGGAGTATTCGGTATCACGCAACTCTCGCCATTTGTAAGCATTCTTTTCCTCTAGATGGTCAAGTGCCGCAAGTTGCTCAGTAGCAAGGCGACCTGCGACTCGCATTGCGCGCTGCTCAACATCGTGAACGCTCATTTTGCGGCGCAAGCCAGTGGTCTCGTCCATTGTCCAGTAACGTCGGACGCTGCCGCCGTTTATTACTTCTTCAAGATGTCGAGCTGCATATTTTTCCTTTATAGTTGCGGCGAACTTCTCACCAAGAACTAGCTGCTGATTCAGTTCACGGATTCGTTCGGAAAAGGGTTTTATCTGACCCGAACTATTCTTTAAGTGAGATCCATTCGATTGCGAGGGCTGATTCAACGGCGGTAGGGTCCCATGGCTCAAACTAGGTTCACTGCGAGCTGGTCTATTGTCTACCGGCTCTACAAAGGTTTGACTCTCAGGTGATGGCACAACTTGCGAGAGAGTGGGTTCGATGTGTGATGATGCATGTACAAGAGAGAGCTGATGACTCTCGTTGAGAGCCTCCAGTGCAATTTCCTTATTCTTCTGTCGGTTGAAAGCCGATCCAAGTTCTTTGAGTGAATCGGTATAGACACGGGCCTCAAAGCGCGCGCGCGAGATAGCGACGTAAGCCATGCGCTGATTAACGAGTGCATCCGTCTCGGTAGTCTCAGCATTAACCAGTACTCGATTTACTGTTTGTCCTTGTGAGGAATGGCTCGTAACTGCATAACCATGATCAAGATGACGAAATTGGTCCAACTTAATAGACACGTCGCGTTTCTTATCTAGACGCACCGTCATGGTGTCTTCAGTTAGATCCTTGATTGTTCCCAGTTCGCTGTTCTTGACTTTCCCAGGAGCAAACGGAGCGCGAAATTGAATCCGATCTCCCACTGCAAATTCTCGTTGCGCTTCGCGATAGACACTGACGCCGGAAAGCCGCTCCGGGTTGTAAGTCATCTCTCTTCCACTCTCAAAACGAACAGCGATCGTGTTGTCTTTATGATTGTTCGTCAGCACTTTCGCGTAGTCGCCTGGTTTCACCCCGTACAGTTTGCTGGTCGTGTTGTAACGAATGATGTCTTCACCGGGAACGTACGCCAGAGCGAACGTTCGCTCAGGCCCCGTCATATCCTGGCGATTCACCAGAATACTCATTCTGTGAGTATCTCGACTGACAGTACCGCGGTTCTGAAGCTCGTGATGAATAAGTGTGTTGATGGCAACGCGCTCGCTATTTGCGGGTGAGATGATCAACGTTCCCTGGGGATTGTTAATGTAGTCCGTAGCTATCGCTTGCAGTCGGTCGATGTCATCCTTGATTTCAGTTATTCGTCCTTGGCTGTCGAGCACGGCAACAGCTGCGAGGACTTCTTTCTGCGATAGAAGTTGAACAGGTTTTTTCAGATTCGTCCTCTGGCGGAGAATTTTGTCGAGCCGTGCCGTACGGATGCCGGCCTTTATCAATTGCTCAAACGGTGCACCTGCTTCCACAGCTTGATGTTGAGCTGGGTCACCGACTAACAGGATCCGTGACTCTGGTCCGGCTTTCTTTAGGAACAGATGTACATTTTTTGTATCCGATAACGACGACTCGTCTAATACATAAAGGCGTCGATTGTTTTCTACGACGGGTCCAAACTCAGGCTCTTTAAGAAAAGCCTGTAACGTTGTTGTCTTGATCCCACTCTCAGCTAATTTGTCTGCAGCGCGGCCGGTAGGTGCAAGTCCTCGCATCGTAAATCCCTGACGCTCTGCCGCTTCACGCAATATCGCGAGAGCGGTTGTCTTTCCCGTCCCAGCCAGGCCTTCTAACGCAAAGACTCGATCGCGTGTGACCAGGATTTGCCCAACCGCTTTGTATTGATCGAAGGAGGACTTTTTACCTTTCTGCTCAAAGATCTCATGTATTACTTTGCTTGCCTGTTTCCGCTTCATGATCGGCTCCTGGGTGTTTCGCCCGGCAAGCATCTGATGGATGTTGCTGCGTTCTAGAGCCAGCATCTGTGAAGTGGTTAGCTCCTCGAACTTGTCGAATCTCTGAATCGGTATGAACTCGCCGCTTTGAACTCTTTGGTTAAGTTCTTCTACGAGCGCACCGTGTGTGGTGAAGCTCAGATTCCGACGAAGCGCGTCGACCATCACCTTTCGTTTGTCAACTACAGCTTCACGAGCACCAGCATTCTGGCGAGCAAAAGTTACGGCCGCCTGCGCTCGTTTCTTTATCTGGTCTTCGTTCAACGAAGCAGTTCCACGCTCGCGTGCTGTGTCAACTGCTTGGGTCGCCTGATTGTCAAACAATGCGTCCATCTCCTGATGGCGAGCACGCATTTCAATCCTGTCGTAACGTTTACTTTTGCGGTCGAGCTTGGCGGCGGCTTGATTCAGCCCGGCTCCTTCTTTGACTGTGATTCCTTGTTGACCAAAGCGTTCTTTTATTTCGGAAGCTTCTTGTTTGATCTGCCTGCTTCTTGGACTACTGGCAACAAGGTATTCCTCGCTAAAACCTTTGATCTCTGGCGCACCCGTACGTGGATCAACTTCGATTTCGTAACCGAGCTTCTGCAACTGTTCGCTCAAAACTGCTCGATAGATTGCTGTGGCGTACTTCTGACTGCGATACAGCTCGATCGGTTGAACTGGTTTGATTTGATCGTTATCCAGGCGAGTTAAATTGAATATAACGGCATGAGTGTGAAGTTGTGGAGCCGCATAGCCGGTGTCTTTATCCGGTCGTGCGGAATCATGCTCGAACAGTGAAGCCGCGAGGTTTCGCGTCGTCTGTGCAGGAGTGTTTCCGCCCATACGCGCTTGGACGTAGTTCTCCAACTCGCCCAACGCGGTTTTTACTGCCGTGCGATGAGCCTCTCGAATTCTCGCATCGTCACCAACTAACGCTGCCAGCGAGACGCTCTTGGGTGCGGAGAATGTCGCATCGTAGCCGGCTCGGTGCTCGCTGTTCTTAACCTTTTCTCCAAACTGGTTCTCGTACTCTTTAGTGGTGACATGTCGAACCAGCTGCGCGCCTGTATGCGGGTCTCGCCCTTCTGTCAATCGATCGAATGCTTCTTTATCGACAGCACCTTCCAAGGCCCAACCTTTAGCTAACTTGCCGAACCATTCACCGTCGATTGTCTCGTCTTCGGAGTAATAACTCTCGCGAGCGTTGCTGTATTCAGCCTCGTAGTATTTCTTGGCCTGGCCGGCAGTAAGCGGTTTGCTTATCGTTAGCATGGGTTTGGTTCTGATCGACGTTACGTATCAACCATGGTCGCTTCAAGATCATTATCAATTGCGCCATACTCCACCGCAGCACTCGATTTAGCGGCTCGCTCTGTGACCCCGTCTTTCTGTAGCTGACTTTCTGCGCGTGGCTTCTGGGATTGACCGTCAGTCATCGTAATTTTCATATTAGGCTTGCCGTGCTGACGATCTTCGGGATGAAGCCGTTTTTGACCGGCGGACTTTTGCGTGCGTTTTCGATTGTTCCTTCCAGCGGTCGCGGTCTTTACGTCGACGATTTCACTCGTGCGATTCGGGATATCAACAGACGCTCGTGATCGGGCCAGGAAACCCTCAGCGATAATCCTCACAGGAGCTAATGGCAAGCGGAATGGAACGACCATGTCGCAGTACTTCCAATACCCATGAAGATCCGGTAGCGACATGATCTCTTCTTTACTGACGACCGGTCGGTGCTCCATCACACTCGCGTAATTGATTGAGTCGCGGCCTCTATCTTCAACACTGGCAGTCGTACCAATTTTGGGCTTTTCGATTTCCACTTCTCCGATTGTGTCGCTAACCCACCGAGCCGATTCAGGCTCACCGCACCGGTAGAAGAGCTTCAATTTTGGGCCTGCAAGCATCGTCTTAGAAAGAGCCTGGTAATACTCCTCATACTGCGCCTTACCCTGCGTCCCTTGAACCAGTTTCAGTCCATATTTGCGTCCTTCGGTCTGCGCTTCGTAAAGGACTGGCAGTCGATGTAGAGAATGAACTTCATCGACAATGACCCAACAGGGATAACGCTGTCCGCGCTCAGGAGACACCGACATCAAACGTTTCATAAGAATGTTTATGAAAACGGCTTGAAGCGGACGCAATGCTTCGCGGGAGTCCATCGTTGAAGTGATGAAGAGCCAACCTTGGCGCTCGGCAGCCCATTGTGTAAGGCTGATTTCCGTTGCACATTCTTCTCGTTCCGGGAGTAAACGGAATGTCTCGCCGAGATCAGAAAGAACTCCCAGAACGCCGGCCCGCTGGCCATGCGCGTTTCGAGGGATCAAGTGTGAATGCTCAGTCTCGGCAACAAGTTTATCGATCGCTTCAGCATTACCAAGCCAACTGACCAGCGTCTTCGGAGTTGGCTTGAATTCAAACATTCTGCCAAGGATGGCGCGAGCCGCTTTTAAGAAAAATCCAGATGTAGAAGCCTGGCCGAAATCGGTTCTGCCGGGAAGAAAACTCTCAGTTATAAGTTTCTTGTCTGAGATCGTGCGGATCTCAAGTGATGGTGACCAAAAGGGGGATCTTTGGTCCAATGGATTGAGTATGATATCGCCGCGTCGAGCGTTGTAGTGGCGTTTTGCAAATTCACATGCAGGGTCGTAGATAACAATGGATTCAGCTGGTTTTCTCCTTGCGATCTGCAACAGGAAATGATGAATTGTCTGACTCTTACCCGTTCCTGGATCACCCAACATCATCACGCCTTCGATCTCGTCTTGGTGTGGAATCCTGAGCCACGTCGGCCGGTCGCGATACCCAAAGTAGTCTCGAATGCGTTGGGCCAAGGCCGTAGACAAATGCTTTCGCGGTGTCAATCTTCCCTGCACTGGCTACTTCCTTGAAGATCTAAATACAGGTAATCCCAACCCGAGGCTTGGCCCCACCTCACTTGAATATTCCTTTTGAGTAAGGAGTCGAATCCCACGAACTAATCGTCCATCTTCATATTCCCGGTTGATGCGCAAATCCAGCTTTATAGACAACGCCATGCCTGCGATAAGAACACCTGGCAACGGCAAAAAACAGATCCAGTACAAACCAACTAGCGAATGTCCTTGGTAAATCTGAGTTCGAAACCAACGGTACATTACAGTGTCGTTCCATGGGAGAACACGCCAATAAAAGTATTTGTAGGGAATGCCTTCCCTCAGGCGAAAGAATGGACCCTGTCGAGGATCGAATCTGACTGCGCCATGCTCGTCCCGAACAGGCGTGACCTCATCATCAGTGCATGGAAACACCTTTTCGTTATTAAGTCTGTGATCGTCAACAACTCGAACCAGTAAGATGTAATTTGATGAATGCTTGCGGGGAAGATATGACTTGAGTGAGGCCTTGGCATATTGCACAAGGTAGAGCCTCTGAAGGGGAAAATATCCATACCGAGTCTTCAACCAGATCGCTCCCACAACCAGAGCGCAACCAATGACAAGCCAGAGTACCAGGTAGCTATAGACTCGGCCTTGAAAGTTTCTGATTCGAGTCCGTCCCTCCTCGGTTAAGGCACTGTGACTAGCCATTTCCTGCCTCCTTTGTTGAGCATGTTTGACACTGCCGACTTCACGTCGTTGATTCGATTTCAGAAGTCACCTTGGACCTTAGGTTGGCAAGGGCGCGCGCTGCAATCACGTCGATTTTCTCCTTCGCGTAGAGTCGCAGCTTGTGCCACTCGTCGCCATTCAACTTCTCATCAGCCAGCAGTTGGAATCCATTGGCAACGAGGTATTGAATCCGCGTCAACTGTTCAAAGCTTATGAGCTCATTGACTGTCATTCCCTCCTTGGTTCGGAGCCTCTCGATTACGGCCGCGCGACCCCATTCGTGTGGCGTGTTGTCGGTTTTGCTAGCTGCACGGCAAATTTCCAACCATTCTTTTTCAGAAACTCGAAAACTGATTACTCGTGGCTTTTTTGAGCGGGCCATTGTTCTACTCCTTGTTACGTTGTATGCGCACGCTTACAAACGTATGCGGAGGCAGACAAAGGTATGCAGGTGCATACAAAAACCAATATCTCCTCTGTTCGACGCGTTTACATTTGAATACAAATGTATGCAGTGGCAGACAGGTGTATGCGTGCGTAAACAAAACGCGAAAACCTTTAGGGGTGACGTGTCTGAAAATTTCAGGTGCAAAGCGCCTCCACACGATTTCAAGCCTTTTCGACTGTAAGAGGGGTTTGCAAATTCGATTGCGATGAACTAACGCTTCTGTTGTCATTCGCACGACCTCTCCGCGGCGAAGGTGAGTTTGAGGACAGTCCGGCAATGAGTGTTTCCGCCGAGTTCAGATACTCTTCCAAAGCTTGCTTGACGGCTTGTTTCAGTTGCACCTCGATGCCATCAATCACTCCTCTTTGCTTGAGGAGATCAGTTAATTGAAAGTCACTCACCGGTGCAGTCAACGTGATGTGGAAGGTACGTACATCGGGAGTTGAAGACTCGTTGACTTGAACCCTTGCTCGTTCAGTTTTCGTTGGCATTTGGATCTCCTCAGTTCGTTACGGGCGGGATAGCTTGGTGATAGGTAGCTGTTGCTCCTCAAAACCAAGTGCGAAGATTTCGGCTTCTGATGCGAACGGAGATGGGAGTTTCGTCTGCTCGACACTCGTGGCCACATAAATATTTGAGCGATGCCGTTCGCTATCTTTAATCTCATCAGATAGCACACGAACGATCAGCATGGGACCGTCGATTGCACCTCTGCCGAGAGAAAGGATTTCAATACCGAGAGGCTCACTTCTGTAGCGAACCAGTAGATTGGCATGCGGGCTACTGACACTGCCGTCGGTGCCGTTGGTCTGAAGTCCAGGCGGCAATAACCCGGAGTCTTTAATCGCGAGAAGCAGGACGTTGGTATTCGCCGGCGCACGTCTGTTTAGGGTTTCGTTTACGGCATACAAACTAACGGCGGTGGCCAATGCAGTAGCTTCTCGAATCCGCTGTTCCGTGCGGGACACCTCGCCATCATCGACGGCATAAAGCGCTGCGAGTTGCTGCTGCCGCTGTTTCTCAATCAGCTCACGTGTCTTGTCTTCAGTTAGGTTTATATGAGGATCGACCCTGCCCGTTGTGTGTGAAAAAAAAGGATAGCCAAACCGCATGGCAATGGTCGCAACCACGACTACAGCGACAATCAGAACCGATTTATTTTGCTTTAGCAGTCTCATACGAAAGCGCCTTCATGTCGGAGCTGACTGTTGTCTGGAGTGACAAAAACCTCATCCACCCAAGCATCGATTTCATGGTGACGTTCGTTCGCCGCCTCTTCCAGTCGCGCGAGTGCCTTACGCAAACTCGACAGTTCCTTTTGCTCTTTTCCGAGACAGGCGAGGTACTCTTCGATAAGGTTCTCAGTCAACAATATGACCTCGTCGTCTACCAATGCTGTTAATAGATCTATCGACTCACGGAGCCCAGGCTTGTCTCTCACCTGTGGCATATCCCATTTGATAAGTTGAGTAATCTTGACCGCCGCACCAACGAGATATCTCGACGCCTTCGGTACCCGAGCTCTTAGGATGCGCACTTCTTCTTCAGGACTAGCGAGCTCCATCCAGGTCACAAAACATCTTGAGCGTAGAGGCTCGGAAAGCATTCGCAGATTGTTTGTTGTGAGAAGAACGATCGGCATTTCTTCACGCCGTCGAACGCCAATGAAACCCTCCAACTTGGGTACGTTTGCCCACCCTCGCGCCAATGGTTGAAGCAGTAGGTTTTGAATTTTCAATTCAAGCTTTTCGACTTCATCAATAATCAAAACGGGCGGTGGCTCGTCTCTTTCGGCTGCCTGTTTTGCGTATGCAAAAGCTTCCAGGAATTCTCCCAACTCGAAGTACTCTCGCGTCCAAACAAGCGACCCAGCCTTGGCTAATGAGCTTCCACTGCGAACTAGATGCTGTATTGCGCGTTCCTGGGCTTGACGTCTCCAGCCACCAAGGATTTCTCTAACCGTAAGTCCCTCGACTCCGGCAACGTAGAACATCGTTAGATTGCAAGACTGAGCGAGCCCCTCACCGAGCGAAGTCTTGCCCGAGCCACGAGGTCCACCGAACAAGATCGGATGAAACTGTCGAAGCGCAAGCGCCATATCATTGAGTGTGTGTGGCTGTGGGATATAGCCCGTAGAAGCAAGCACGTCACTAAGTGCTTCCTTCCCAAGCTCGCGTACTAAACGACGCGGATCGGTACTGTGTTTAGCTGTGTCTCTCAGTTCCATGTTGGCTTAATCCGGTTATTGGTTCAGTACTAACTCAGCAATCTTCCGCATGTCTGGAGACATACGAGGCATTGCCGCTCGAATCTGTTCGGGTGAGCCATTAGCGAGTAAGTCTGCTAATTCTCGCTCGGTGAGTCCGGTGGCGGTTCGTGTGGAATTGACGTCGGCAAGCGACGCAAGCGTCTCGCGGTTCACTTCTTGTGGGATTGTCGTGGTTGGGAGATCCGTTACCAGCACATAGGCGGGAGTGCCAGCCAGTACTTCTACGAAACCTCGGCTCTGTTTTCCATTCAATTCGTTACCAAGGACTCCGCTGATCTCTTCAGTGAGTGGATTCATCGCTCGTGTTCTGAGTCCGTCTGTGACAATTACGGTATCTCTGCCGTGTCCACTAAGAAGGGCTCCAGTTACATCAAGTGCTGAACTTGCAAAGCGACCGAGCGCCTTCGCCCAACCAGCATCGATTTGTCTTCGTTTACCCTTTAATCCTACGGCACCATCGCCGCCGAGCACGTCACCTCCGAGCTTCACGAGCTTGCCAGTTTCTGGATCGATGAAGCCCACTAGACTGACATACGCCCGATCAAGATCGCTGCCCTTCGTACTGCCAACCAGGAGTGTTCCCCTCTTCAGAGACCACCCCTCTCCTTTCATGTCGCGCGTTAATTCGAGACGAACCAGTGCACCTGTTCGAAGAGTGTAGAGCGCACCTATCGTGCGCACCGGCAACATGCTGCCAAACGTCGGCGCGAGCAATACATTTCGTTCTGTAAACTTGAAAGCTGTTTTCTTTTCGACGCCATTAGTAGATTGAGTTTGCGCAGTCGGTATGCGTTCAGCAACAGGAACACTCATGTAAAGAGATGTCTCGGAGCTGCGTTGTGAACGTATGCCTGGCTGATCGTTGGGGGTCGCGGTTCCGTTTGCGCTCGGCCTCAAAGTGGCTTCAGTGGGTTGCGAGTTTGTACCGACCGTATCTACCGGAATGTTCGTTCCTTGGTTACCGGTAGGCGCTTTAAAAGGAGACTCGTAATCGATCTTTGAGTCGGCTTTGGGAGGCGCTACATCTACTTCACTGGTATGTGGCACCTCGACTTTCGGTTGGGTAGCAGTAAGCTGTTGCGCTTCTGCGATCGCTTTGTCAGTTCTTGAGTCTCGTGGAGCGGTGGCGATGGTATTTGTGGGAGACGACTTTACATCGGGTTGTTTCGCTGCCCTGCCATAATCCACCCTGGTCGGTGATCTGCGGTAGAGCGCAATCGCAAAAACAAGTGCCAGCAAAAGCAGGAGAGCCATTCCGATCAGCGCTAGCCTTCGACGACGCTGACTAACTCTATTAACTTGATTTGCGTCCTCTGTTGGTGGTCCGTCCTCGTCCTCGAGAAACAGTTGAAGAGGTTCGTCGTCGGGATTGCGCTTATCGCTCATGGCCTCGTCGACTGGTCGTTTGAGATAAGGATTCTCTTCGATGACCTCGGTAGTGAACGGTGTTCCAGTAGTATCCTTGCTTCCGTTTCCATGTCTGTCGCTGGTATTCATCATCACACCTCATCTAGCTATCGCGGTTATGTCGGCCATGGCAGGTTCGTCCGCTGCACTCATGTGAGCTACCACAAGTTTCAAGTGTTGTTGTGCACCCAGGATTGGTGCCTCGTACGCGAGGGCAAATACGCGCGTCTCTCCAGGTGGAATCAAGTGACCGGTCGCATCCGCAGCAACATAGATCCTTTGAATCCTCATTCCTGCTTCCACCGGGCTTCGATTGCTGTTTAGCGTCTCGACATAGAGGTCCGGATACCCCGAGATAAGTCGCAACCGTTCAGTCGATACATTGCGAACTGCGAAAACGACTACTCGCACGGTGTCCGTCAACTCACGTGGAGGTGTGACTGAAATCCTGAGTCCATGCCGAGCTTCAGTCCAATTCTTAAAGAGGTTCGAAGTTGCGAGTGCGTCTTTTAGTGCTGATTCTGTTGGCTCTTTGAAATCGGATGGTGGCTGCTGTTTAGTGTTGGCAGATTGTTGAGTAGTAACGCCGCCCTGCTCACTTGTGGCTTCGGGTAGTGAAGCCGTTATTACTTTGGGTTGGGAATCAGATTCCGGCTCTGCAAGATTGGTCGCCAGTCCTGCCGCCTTACGCGCTGAAATAACGTCATCACGTTTGTAGTAAATTACCAAACGGTGCGCCTGCTGCTTCAAGAGCGGGACTGGATAGATCATCAACGTAATCGCCATCCCGCTGTTCATCTGAGCGATGATCGAAGTGGCCGGAAGACTCGCGTTCGCTCCTTTGGTGTATCTACTGGGTATGATAAAGCCGCTTCCGGCGCGTAGAACCAAATGATGATCGCGCCTCAATGATGGCGACTTTTCCACAGTGACCAGGTCTGAATTACCGGCGTGAACCGCGAAGAACTTATCTGCGGATGGGAACTCAATTAACGTGACGCCATTCTGGGCCATGCCAATGCGAATTAGTGGATTCGAGTTGGCGGCGACAGTAACGCTGGCCTCGCCTGAAAGGTATTCCGGATTATGAAGGACTGTCGCCGGCGGAATTACGACGCGCTGAGCTGCAGGTATAAAGCGTCGCTCCTTCTTAGGCTTAATGACGATAGATTGCGGCTTGCTGATTGGCTGTTCCGCGATCGGCTTCTTGTCATCGGACTGTTGAGCCGTTGCAATAGATCCCGTAAAGAACAATGCAAGTGCGATTGATCCGGCTAGTCTCATTACTGTCTCCTTCGTATTTACTGTGGCGGCGCGACAGAGATTGAGGTTTGGGGAGTTGCGGTAGCCGGTGATTCGTCCAACACTTTAATATCGGCCAATCCGGCGATGCGAAATCCCGTGTTCTGGTTATCTTCTGTGCGTTGAGCTGAATCGGCTTTCAAAATCAACGTACAAATGATTTGCCTGCTAGCGTGTTGAACTAGGCCACTTACAGTCTTCGTAATAGATTGCTGCCCTACGATTTGTACTTTGTAAGCGTCGTCAGTGCTGACGGTGATTACTTGCGGCTTCCATACTGTCTGCCACTCTTCTCGACGTTGCGTTTCCCATTCGCCCGTCTGTTTCACTTGCTCTACAAGCGCAACTGCGGCATCGGGCGTCATGAGCTTTAGGCCCCGAACGATGTCTGCGCGTCGAGTCTGCGGATCGATTCGGAAAAAGCTTTCAGCCCACTTTGCTGCCAGGTATTTCTTATCGCCGTCGCTAGGTCGATCCGGTCTAACTTGAACTGATCCCTGCATTGTGTAATGTCTATCGTCCCCAACGACGCGATCGCCTTTAGGTGTGCGCTCGACGACTACGAGTTCAGGGCGACGAGTGAGCTTGTAAATCAATAAGCCCGACAAAGTCAGACTCAACACGGCGAACAACAGAGATGAAAAAGAGAGCCGCAGTATCGTGCGGATATCCTGCGGATCACGTTGTATGACGGGGTAATAAATTGTCTCTTGTGTGATCGACTCCTCATCAATTCTGTCAGCGTCGACTGCTTTTGCATTTGTAGGTGACTGTTGCAGAACGGCTTCTGTTGCGCTCATTACGTACCTCGCTAATTGATGAACTCGTCTGAATCGCCCTCGGCTCCGAATGGCTCGCTCGATACAGTTGCAGTACAAGATTTATTTTGTATCGCGTGCACTCGACGAAACCTGCCAAGCCATTTATCAGGAAGTAACCCAGAGTCTGTGCTTGTTGATCACTGACGATGAGCCGCACTTCGGCGTCTGTTTGAGTCTTCTCCTCGACAAATTCCTTGAGATATTCTTCGAGCGTAAAACACCGACTCATCATCTATCCCTCACAACAAGTTACGTGACGATTCCGCTGGTATCAGTACAAGGGACATGCCAATTCAATCTGACCTCGTTAAGGCCATGGAAAGGCCGGGCGGAAAGTTCATGGCCTGGGTGATGTGACGAAAAAGTTGACGCAGTGACGAAAAAGTCGTCGCAGTGACGAAAAAGTTGACGCATGGATCGCTACGTCGACGAAAAAAAAGAGCTCATGAAGTGCCTCTCGCCAATTCATGAGCCGCCTGCCGATGATCGTTGAATGTTTTATTCCCAATGGTTGTGTTACAACATGACGGTTTGCTATCTAATTAGTAGTTGGATGCTTTCCTGAATCGAAAGAACAAACAAATGCGACACTTAGTTAAACTCATTCTAGTTACTTCTATTGTCCTGTCACCATCTTTAGGAAATGGGCAGAATGGAGTCGGTGGTACTATTGTTCATGAGCCTGATTTGGGCTGCGCATGTATAGCGCCTTTTGCCAACGAGGTTAAAGTGACCAGTAATGGAGGTTCGCAAAACAGTTCGACACCAGCTCGCAAGTTGTCTGCAGACGAATGCCGTCAAAAAGGCGATGTAGCAAAGGTCTATCGTGGTGCTGAAGTAGATAAGAAAGCTACAATTCTCGAAAGGCCCGAACCTCAACTATCTTCCAGTGCACAGGTAGATGTTTCAGGCGATGTCATTCTTCAAGTTGTACTTTGTCCAAATGGAAGCGTGGGAAGGATCGCTCTGGTACTAAAACTTTCAGATGACTTATCCGAGAGCGCGATCAGGGCGGCTAAGAAGATCAAGTTTGAGGTTGCCATCAAGAATGGACAGCCAGTTGCCCAATACGAACGACTGGTGTACAGCTTCGGGCACTCCCAATGACGCCTAGGAGAACGGAAAGTCTCTTCACACCCCGCATCCAACAAGCGCTTGGAGCGGACTCGCCATGAGCGGGCTTCTTTGTTAAGTTGCGTGGGAGAGCCGATGAAGCGCAACGTTAGTCCAGTCTGGATACTCACATGCTACTAAATTGGACCGGGACAAGAGTCTTGGAAGTACTGGACAAGTGCTGCGATTCGTTCACTTTTCAAATGCTAGATAACGGCTACGTGTATCTCGCGGCAACGCGAATGTCGCTACATAGATCCACACGGGACTGGGGACTTGTCATTGAAGTATTTGGGTTCTCACCTCGGTCCGGACTACCAGATACGCACATTTACACGTTTTCTAGTTCGCTGTATGCGCGAAAGCCAGCATCAGACTTCGTGAGTGCCGATGCTTACCAGCGATATGTCTCGAATAATCCGAACAACGAATCAAGTTTTGTTTATCCGATTGACGAAGGTGATTGGATCGATTCTGAACAATCAGAACTAATCGCTACCGGGCAGCACGAAGTTACTTTGCGCGGTCACAAGAGATCGATGCCTCACCTAAACGACTACGCTGCAGCCGGAGTCATCCCGTCGGAAGCACCCAGAGCAACAGTGTTTGAATTCTGCCGAGCTTTGGCGCATGTTGCTCGTGAGGAAGTTTTGGCAACACCGGAGGAGCGCGTTGCTCGATTGAATCCTGGAATGCGTCAAATACTGCAGCTCGACGAATGGAATCACCCCGATGTCGTCGACGATTCGAAACGACCTAGTAATTCAGAAACGTTTCAGCAACTTGTCGAAGTGCTTATTACAGGCGACGTTCAAAAATACAGGCCCATGCTATCGCCAAACACTCATTGGAAGCATTGGCCCGATGGCGGCAGTTTATAATGAAAGCACGGCCGACAGACGCTTAGCTTACGCTAATGTTCTCACGGTTCGCTCGGGTAAAGAGAGAGTGTGTTAGGACTTAAGTTTCTCGAGCCATCGTTTGAAGAGTAAATACTTGCTTCTCTGTGGACATTCGCACTTCTTACCGTAGCTTCACTTTGTCTTGAAGGACGTGAGAACAATTGTTTACGGGTGATCGCACTGAAAATCAGTCCCTTTGACGAATTTCTAATTCAGGGTGACCAATGTTGGAGAGTATGAGTAAGTTCAAATGCAAGCAACAACTGGACCTTCTCCTGAGAACGCAGAATTGATGTAAAATCGCGGTTCGCTTGGCGAGGCTATGAATATGACTAAAAACACTTGGCTCCGATCATTGTCGGCGATATTGCTGGCAGTCTTTTCCACTGCAGCACAGGAACGAAACAAATCTCCCGAGCTCGCAGTACAGGTGGAGGCAGGACAAGAAGTGGGCTTTGAAATCCCGGCCTTTGAGGGTGGGGGTGGCTCAACTGCCAATTTTAGGCTGATCAAATCGAAGCCTGACCTCGAGAAGTCATATGTCCGTGAACTTAACTTCAGCATCAATCGTGAAGGAGAAGTGGTAATCATTCATCTATCGGTGAAACTTGCAAATGAGAAGGAAGTTCCGGTCGGAACATATCGGTTGCGCTACAACGAGTCGACGACTGCGCAGGAACTGTCTAACGTTGGTGTTAAGCCAGTTTCGCTGCGAGTAGTAAACGCGAAACCAACCTTTGTTGAACCGTCACCTCCGATACAACCGTTGCTCGACAATCGGACCAGAGCCGTTGAAGTAGTTAACTTCTATCGCGACTCATCACTGCCTAACATGTTCCGGCTGACTCTGCGGAATATTTCGACGAAAGGCATTATGGTGGTAGACCTGTTTATGCCATCGCCAGATGGAAACGGTGGCGGAGGCTTACGAGCGATGGGAGATCGGGATAACCTCATGCTGCCCGGCAACACCTCTGAACAGATGATTTCTGTTTCCAGTGGGGGCCGAACGATGCCGTACGGTTATGTGGCGGACCCGCCCACACAACAAAGGTTGATCATTAGAACCGTTCTATTTGACGATGGTACCTACGATGGTTTGGTCGAGCCGGCTGCGGAGATTTCAGCAGATCGGAGCGGCGTCAATCTTCAACGGAAGAGAATTCTGACTTTATTGCAGCAAGCAGCAAAAGCAGAAGATGGAAAACTCCAGTTAACATTAGATGAGTTCAAGGAAAAGGTGTATGCGCTCAGCGATATACCAGATATTGCAGTTGTCCGGGAACTGCGTGGCCAATTTCCAACGATTGGGGAGAAATCACTCGAACAGAGTGTCCGGAATGGACTGAATGACGGGAAGCGCGAGCTGCTCCATTACATCAATGAGTTTGAGAATAATCTAAAGCAGCAGCACCCGAATTTGACCTTTGTTCAATGGCTCACACAAATGCAATCGGAGTACGGAAAAAAGATAGAACGTTTCTAAACAAAGGCACGGATTTGTCTTTCCCACCGAAGCCCTCTCCATTTCTTAGCGAAAGAGTGCGGCGTTCCCGATAAGTACCCAGCGTTTGTGCGCCGTAATTCTCTGGTGTTTGGGCGCTTCCACAAAAGTAAATTATTGCTCAGGGGCTTTAGATTTTGCGGATAGGCCCTCTACGAATTGTTTGGACACGCACGTGAGTGAAGCGACGAAAAAGTTGACGCTGCGACGAAAAAGTTGACGCTGCGACGAAAAAGTTGACGCTGCGACGAAAAAGTCGTCGCAGTGACGAAAAAGTTGACGCTTGGATCGCCAGGTGGACGTAAGAAGGCTATGAAGTGGTCCCTCACCACTTCAAACTTACATCAATGAGTTTGTTTTACTGGTTGATTGCGCCTGGTTTGGAATTGGCCGACGGTAGGATCAGAAAATGTGGAAGCGGACTCTTGGAATCGTACTCTAATCGCTTGTACCCTTGAGGACCAGTAGCTGCGATGCTTCCGTTAATGCCAACGCTCCCATGAGCCCCTAGTTTGATGACGTTAAAGAATGTTCTGGCACCTCTCTTAATCAAACTTGCGCGTAGGCTTCGTTGCGGAAACGAGACGTATCCTTCGGCATCAGTCCATCTATCCTCCAAATTATCTGCAGCGTCCGCTTCTAGTGTGTAATCCTTCCACGTCTGGCGGACTTGCTTGTGTGAGTAGGGTGTCCCGGTGTCATCAATAACCCGCAAGGTCCAGGGTGGTATCACGATCGTTTCGTACGGAATTGACCCGACTACGATAAGCGCGCAAACAAGGGCCATGGAGACGAGCCATTTTCGCATGGAGGTCATCAATTTGCCGGTCTCGAATATAGCATGCCCCCTTGTCCCCCCGGGCCCAGGCGAGTAGGGGCCATTCGTAGTCCTCAAGCAGAACAGCACTTTGATAAAGTTCTTCGTTTAACCCCTTATAGAAAGGAAGACGCATCTCATCTACTAATCCTCTTGGCCGAGGATCTTGCGTTAATTTCCCACTGGTTGGCCTGGGTAAATAGAGAGCCTGTTTGCGTCGGCAATTAAGCTTGTCGATCCATCGTCCGAAGTGTACATACTAGCTTCTCTGTGGAGATTGGAACTCCTTACCGAAGTTTCTGCACCTTGTCTTTGAGGACCACCGAATAATTGTTCACTGCGGACCGTACTGAAAATCAGTTGACCTCGTGCAACATAATCTCGAGTTTCCTTGTAAGGAGGAACACCTCCTGTAATGATTCCCCTAGGGTTGATAACCTTACCATTCGGAAGCATTAGTCTTCTCCCATAACGATACGCATCGACCGCTCCTTCCCCGGCGTTGTAAGCAGCAAGAATCAATTGGAGATTCCCATCAAAGCGGGCCATAAGGTCGCGTATATAACGCGCAGCTGCGTCGACTGCTTGCCGTGAATCGTGAGGATTAAGAAGGCCATATCTTTTCCCAGTAGCGGGCACAAACTGCATTAATCCAAATGCGCAAGGTACACCGTCCTTATAACTGATTGCCCTCGGATCAAAACGGCTTTCGAGATATGCAACAGTCCATAAGAGATACGGGTTCACGCCGTATCGCGCAGCAGCGTCGCTGATTATTGGCTCGACGGGGGTTGATCGAATCCTCACTCGGTCAATTCTTTCTTGAGCTTGAATCTGCATGAGGAACATAGTGAATACTGCGGCCTTACAGATAATTCGAAAACTAATCTTCATCACTTCACCTCAGTGCAGCCGCTGAGCAACTACGATACCCACGATCGATTTGGCACGCCGCTTGTTATGAGTGAAGACACGGGAAGGCTGGTCCAAGTGAATCAGCTAGTCGAACAAACAGTACAAGGCAAGGGCACGTGGACCAGCTCTACCGCAAATGATGAGAACGTAATGTGAGTGAGGGGGGAGATAACAATGCAAGAACTTAACTTCGCTGAAAATCAGTTTAACTTTGTCTCGCATGGTGCGCGGGGCGCTCGATTCGCCCGCTACTGTTTCAGAGCTGCAACCTTTCTGCGTTTGGTAGAGCCCGTTCTGGTGTTTGTAGGTTCTGCTTCGCTCGTTCTGCTCTCATTCGTTTCGCCAGCAACTGCACAAACAGGTGCGCCGATAATTTCCGGTGGCAACCCAAACGCTCCAATTACTGGTATTCAAAATTTGGTGACGCTTGGCGTCTGGTTGCTCATCGCGGCAGGAATTGGCGGGATTGGTTGGGCCTTAGTAAATGGCATGCGACGCCAATCGTGGGGAGCACAACTCATTTTTGGTGCAGCTTGTCTTGGGTTTGGTGGGATCGTCGCGCTCTGGAATGAGTATGCAAACGGACGCAGTGCCGTGTTACCGGCCTTCTAATGCGGCGAGGGGGCGCCGCAAGGGATCAGCCGGGCCGCAAATCAAGCCAGCGTCGGCACCGGCTGATCCTCACCTTTGAGGTCACCAAAATGAGACTACGACCCGTCAGACCAAACATTTACTTGCCCGTCGTACGCTTCGGCGTTGTCGTCGCAGATTGGAAGTACATCTTGTGTGTAACGCTGGTTGGATACCTGGTGCCGTTTTTTTTCCGATTGAAAGTAGGAAACGTGCCGTTGTGGTTTGTTACTGGAATCGGAGCTGCTGCTCTTTCCTACTGTTTCTTTCGTTACACAAAGATCGGTCGCAAATCGTTTTGGTTTCAGCATTCGATGCGCGCAATTTACGAGGGTTCAATCGCGCGTCGCACGATTCCTCGAGATCGAAAGCATTGCGCACGCCCGTGGTTGATTCAGAACTGACTTAGGTAGGAGTTATGGACGCGAATACCGCCATTGGAGTGCTTGCTGCCGCTGCTGTCTCAGGTGTTGGGCTTGGAGCTGGGGCAAAACTAATACCGACAGCGATACGAGCACATCGGGATCTGCAAACAGTTCCGTTCGTCAGAGCAGAGCACATGGCGCGATTCAAGCATCCTGAGCGCAAGCGGGAAACATCCATCGTTGGCCTTTATGAGGATTTACTTCGTCACGCTGACGGCAGTTACACACGAGGTTACGAACTCCCACTCCAGGCAACGATGCTGGCTCGTGACGAAACCGCGGACGCTCTTGTTGACGGTTTCGCCGATATGTTGACCGTCGAAATGCCGGCTGGAACGGTGCTGCAGTTTCGATATGCCGTTGGTCCAGATCCGGGCAGGGCCATCGCGGAACATCTAAGGGCCCGTGATTACACACGCACGCATTTTCCCGCCGCTCGCCTCCATGATCTGAACATCGATTTCTTCAAAGGAATCACAGACGCACATTCATTCCGACAAGAGCGTGCGTCTCTGTTTGTTCGAGTTCCGGCAAAGCACAAGGACGATTGCTTATCTGAAGGGTTCAATAGTTTCATTTCTTCACTTGTAAAAGATTGGAGCGAATACCGCTTCAAAAGACTTCGCCAGAATTGGTCGAACTCACGAAGCGATGGCATCGTGAGACGAATTCGAACAATCGAAGCAGAATCTGTGCGTAAGAGTGAAAAGCTGTTTCGATTACTCGAACTGCAATCACCAGTTCCCTTGAGACGGCTAAACCGCGAGCAACTCTGGCGAGCTATGTACCAAAGCCATGTTCTTAGTTCACCGTCCGTTCCTAGTCTGCCTAAATATGACGGGCTCGATTTGAGTAATTTCCTTTGTGCTGAGTCCATCGACGATCGCGGATGGTATGTCATGCATGGGATCTATCCTGCAACTATTGTTTCGCTTTTCGCTCCAGGCGAGGATGTAATCGCCGCAGACGCAACCCGAGTGTTGACCGCACATCCAGGACTCTCATTTCGTCACACTATAGTCACGGAATTCATTAGTCTCGATCGTGAGAAAGCGAAAGCGCGACTGGACTCCCACATCAAACACGTGGAGAGATCGGGTACGCGCGCCGATGGTCGATATCAACTAACGCCGGAGGCAGAAGCGTCACTAAACGATCTGAAGCAAACGCGGAAAGGAATTACAGGCTCACGGGAAGCACTCGTCAAGATGCGACAGTACGCGATCATCTACGCAGATCCTGCCCGCACTCGCGGAGATCTTCACCGTTCATTGAAGCAACTGGACCTCAATGCCGATACGTTAGTAACTGCATTTCAATCGCTCGATGGTGTTCAGGCTAGTCGTGAAGAACCGGCGGCCCTTCATTGCTTGTATCCGAACACCTTAATTGGTGAAACATCGAGCGAGACGAACGGTCGCGAGTTAACAGAGGTGGCTCATTCACTGGCTGCATTTATTCCCGCAGAGTCTTCCTGGCGCGGCTCCCACAGACCACATACGTTGTTAACAACGGCATCGGGTAGATTGATTGGCCTTAATCTCTGGGACAAGTCGAGTAGAACCAATATTAAATCTCCGGTTGTGCTCATCATCGGCGAACCGGGAGCCGGAAAGACTATTAACGGCGCGCGAATAATCAACGATGCTCTGTCTACTGTTGCGAATCTAAGGGTGCATGCTCTCGATAACGGCGGCTCGCTTGCCCCTCACGCTCACGTGACCGGCGCACGATACCATCGCTTTAATCCTGACGAGCCACGAGCAATTAATATCTGGGACTTTCCTGAGCTGATATACGGCAAGAATCTCGATCTGAGCAAAATCACTGAGCAGATTTCCTTGATCGTGATGGATGCGATGAGTTTGGCTGAGGCAAGCGACTCGTTGGCGCGAGATTTACTTACTAAAGCAGTCGTCCAAGTTTTGAAGAACATCGCGCCGCGCAATGGTCCAGGTAAACGCCGCGAACCGACTCACTCGGACTTAGTGGGGATGCTCGAGGCATATGATTTCGGTAGTGACTCGTTGAATGACAGAGCGCGAGAGATTGCGTTAGCACTCGAGAAGTATCGTGGGAATCCGTGGTTAGATACTCCAACGCATCCAGACTTTCATATCGACTCTCCTTATGACGTTTACGAATTGGACTCTCTCAATGCTTTTCAACCTGACATCAAACAAACACTGGCTAACCGCATTGGTGCGCGAGTGATCCGTTCGATAGGTCAGAAACAACCTGATGGCACGCGCTCCCCGACTCTGTTGGTCTTTGATGAAGTGCACGAGTATCGACAGAGTTTTCCTGGACTGATTCCAGTGTTGAAGAAAGGTACACGTCATGGTCGAAAGCACAACGTAGTGACCATGATGATGACGCACACCTACGACGACTTTGAGGGAATGCACGATGTGACTAGTACCGCCGGTGTGAAACTGATTGGCAAACAGACTGGAGATCTATCGTCGCTGGCGCGTGATGCAAAGCTATCAACACGCGCACTCCAGGCAATCAGTGCATTACAAAATGTTGATGGTCTCTACACTCAATGGCTAATGGTTATTGGATCAGGTGACTCGCAGCAGGTTGAGACCGTTCAAAATAACTTGAGCCCGACGATGCTTTGGACTTTTACAACCCACCCCGATGAGGCGAATGCGCGTGCGCGCATCGCATCGCTCAAACCAGATTGGCCCCTTACTGAAGTGATTGCATGGCTGGCGGCACGGTACCCACAAGGGCTAGCCGCGTCAGGTTCAATCCTGGATGAATCTGATCTTTTCCGCGTTTAGTCCTGATCTAATAAAGGACAGATAAAATGAAAACAAGAAACTTGTCGGTGCACTTAGTCATAGGTCTGCTCATTGGGTTGTTGCTCGTTCCGGCTCGAACCGCTCAAGCTCAGTGGACTGTGTTCGATCCCACTCAATACGCATTGCAGGTTCAGAAAAAAATCGAGGAGGCTACGCGCTGGGTTCAAACAGTTGAGCACTACGCAACCATGGTGGATAAGGCCATTCAGCAACTTAGCACCATGCAGGGCGTGCTGCGAACAACTGAGGAGCAACTCTCTCGAAATGTGCGCCTCGTCCGGTTGGTCAGCAGCGTCGGACAAATCATTCGCGGTTCATACCTGCTTGAGCGTCACTTGGAAACCATGATCCGCTATCGAATCAGCATGCTTCAGAATATTGACGACCGATTGAAGGCGGGCATCTTTAATCCAGAGGCAGATCTAAATGACCTTGAGAACTATTTGAAATACACAATCGGCCGCTCATCGCAAGATACGGTGGCGAAACTCGACAAACTCGCACGGAACGACAGTCAGCTTGAGAGTTGGTGTCTGCGTCGCGCTCAGGTTCAGGAGAAGTTGGCGATCGCTCGTGATGTTCGCGACAAGGCTCAAATGCAACTAGAGGCCGAAAAGAGTAAAGCCGATCCCGACCAGGCAAATATGGCCCACCTGAATGACGTAATCCTTCGGCAATGGAGCATCATTGTGGATCTCGAGAAAGAACACGGAGAACTGCAAGACAAGATTGCTGAGCGTGCGGCCAAGTACGGTTTGCGGCTGCAAGACATGGAGAACTTTGCTTTCTCAGTACTGACGGTTAACAACGGTTGGTCCAGCCTGCAGCAAACGAAGGAACAGATCGAACAAACTCTCAACAACCTGATCATCAACGCTCAACCTCATCCATAAGGGGAAGCAGATGAAACGACTTACATCGAGTGCATTTTCTATTGTCATTGTAGTTGGCGTGTTGTTAGGGGATAGGGCAACTGCTCAAGCTCAAACTGCTGGCACTACTCTTTCTGATCACATCGCCAGGCTTAGTCTGAGAGCGTCACAACTCCTGCCGTACTTGGACTATGAAGTATTAAGTCGGCTCCAAGCCTGGATTCAAGGAATCGCCGTCGCAATTGCCGTTCTCGTGCTGCTCTTTGGCTTCTTACGGTTGTGGCGCGAGAATGCAGGCGGGAATTCAAATTTGGTCTTTTATTTCGTGCGTTCCTTGTTCTTCTTTGGAATGGTTGGGACGAGTGTCTGGCTAATTGGCCAGATGGCCGCGACGGGTAAGGAGATTGCCGAAGGCAATGAACTTCAGGGAGCAAGCGGTGGCTCACTACTCTATGACTTTTACAAAGCGCAACGAGACAGCTTTAACGAGTCCTACGAGAAGATGACACTCGGCACTTTCACCGTGCAAGTTGATGGTCGAGATTTTACAGTTAAGCCGAGCACAACTTCTTTGGGTACGTTTGTTGGTGTGCTCTATGACAGTCAAGGCACGATAAAGGATCTCGATCAGAAGCTAAACGATTCTTCCTACACTCTTCCAACACTCTTCAACTGGCTCAACGCCGCGCGAACAATTCTAGAGGCTGGGGACTTGTGGCTGTTGCTACTTGGCGGCATGCTTGTGCTGATCTTCAAAGCCGCTGCGCCAATAATGATGGCTGTTGCCATCGATCAGAAACTCGCACACAAAGTGAGTTATCCGTTCGCTTGGGGCGCGGGAGTCCTGACGCTCGTGTGGCCTTCGGTTAGTTACTTTATACGTGCACTGGCTTATTTGTTTGGGAATGTTGCGATGGCGCTCGGAGATTCCGAACCACTGTACGTTTGGGATTACGCTTCTCTCTACGCGATAAAAAGTAACTTCGCCTCTCCCGTTCACACGGTTGCAATCGCTGCATTCATGATGACGATCGCGGGCGGCTGTTTGTGGATCTCTCCCTATCTCGCTTATCGGTTCTCGATGGGGCAAATCTACGAGGGTGTGTCAGCTGCAATGTCGCAGTTTGCTGCGATGGTGATTGGTACTGGAGTCGAGGCTTATAGCACAACTGCTGCGGCGGGAATCAATCAGCTGGCCCAGAACACTCAGGCGCAAGGTACGTATGACGCGCAGACGACTGAGGCGAGAGCTAATCGCGAATCCGGCATGCTTCGCAATCAAGCAGGCTTCATAGCCGGCAAAGCTTCCGCTTTGTCAGCCGCACAAGCGTCAGCGGGTGCGTCCATGGCTGCCGCACGCGCCGGTGTAAGTCAGGCCTATGCGATGTTTGGCAGCGCGACTAAAGGACTCGAAGGTTATAACGAGAAACTTTCAAACTACACTCGCGAGAGAACGGTTGCAGATAACGCGGCGCAAAGTAGACGCCAGGCAGTTGAGGCAAATACGGACTCTCAAGTTGGACGCAAGCAAGAGTGGTCTAGAGGAATCAGTGCAGTTCCTATCGTTGGTCCACCTTCAGACATTATTCGTGAAGGCATCAGTGGCATCGTCTCTTCGGCTTCGGATGGCAAACACGGCGCGTTGCCGCTAACACTTCGTCAACGCGGTTATGATGGTGCGCGGGTTGAGTATGTCAACGCAGCCAATCAAAACGCAACGAAGTACACGAGCGAAGTAAACCAGGCTAATCGTGATACCGGTGATCGGATGGCGTCGATTTCAGTGCAGCAAGGCAAAGAGTCAGCGGGAGCTGCTTACGCTGCTGCAGGCACTTCCATCGCGGGACACAGAACGGCTCAAGGTCTAAATGATCAAGCTACGCGAGTTGAATTCACCGGACGAATCACCGGAGCTGAAATCACTCAGAAAGCGGCGATTGATTCGGCAAAGCTTCAGGCGATCTCAACGATCATTAGTCGGATGGGAGCGAAACTAACGCAGGATATTGAAAAGGGCATGGAGATGCGGTATTGATGATTCATGATGGTCGTGAGATTAAGTCTTGGAGAGTCTACTCGTGCCGCATTCAAAGCTCTTAGTCCACTGGACAGGCCAAACAAGTTTTGAGTCGTTGCCAGACGCGGACAAAACAGACAAATACGCCGACCGACTTAAAGACTGGTATCAGAAGGGTCTCTTTACAAAAAAGAAGGACGAATTGTTATTGCGTCTGCCCAGACCGGGTCAGGGTTATGTAAAGAAACCACATATGGACCTAGTGAGGCTTTGCTTTACTGAAATACGACTCAGTCAAGCCAAAAGCCATTCTAAGCGTTACGGCAAATTGGGTATTGGGTTCAATCGGGATTACATCGTAAACAAAGGGGGACGCCCTGTAATTTATGTGCCTTGGGAAGCTCAGTTCCGGCTTTTAGACGAATGTATATGGCAAGCGTGGGAGAAAGCGAAGTCGCAAGGAAGTGATGGAATTGAAAAACTGCTCAAGTGGATCCTTGCGTTTTGTAAACTCATGTCGAACGGCGAACCTGAGGACTCCCCTAAATACGAGGACTACTACGAAGAAATGGAGTGGCGTCTGGTTTACGGAGAAAGCTTGGACACGAGCGGAACTTTCGTTCCAGATGCAGCTGAGCCTGACGCGTATAGGATGAAGTTTGAGCCAAGCGATGTTGTCGTTATCGTCTTTCCAAACAATGAGGTCATGAGAAAGACCTTAAACGATATCAACATGAAAGCCTTCTTCGCGGTCCATCAGCCCAATCTACTGCTACTCGAAGATTGCGGTCACTTCTAATTCGAATCAAAGTCCGATTGGTCGAGTTCCCGTTCGTTTCTTTGATGCATCGGGGAAAGTCGGGCAGACCTATTCCTCAATTCTAAAGTTCCTCCAGAAGTTATCGCCAGAACGTCTGGAGGCAAAAGATTAGTCAGCCGCGGTTTCGATACGTAACCTTCTTTCCATTTACCACAACCTGGCCAGCTCCGATAAGCGCTTCGAGTACCGCAGCGACCTCTTCCTCTGAGATAGCCTGATGGAAGTGTGAAAGGATTGTGCGCTGCAAAGACACAACCGTGGCAGGTCGAGCTTTGGCGAGGGCGATGCGCTTGTTGTAGAAATCTGCGGCCCGCTGCTTCGGAGATAGATGATTCGTCGATTTAACCAGCGGAATCTCCAACACAGAAGCCCAGCGCGAACAAAAAATCTTTTGATTCTGATTCTTCAGATGCTTTATCAGAGGATCGAAGCCTTTATCTTTAGAGATAATGTGAAAATATGCGTCCGGATTGGCTGCTATCTTTCCTATGTAATAAGCAATGTGAAAGTCCAGCGCGCTAGGTCCATGGCTACTGATTTGGACATAGCTACCATTGGAACCAAGCGACTGAACGGCATTGACTATCGCGAAGTCGAGCCGCTTTAGATTCGCTCCGACAAATACCACGACCCGAAAATGCTCATGCTTGAGCTTTTCAATGTACTCAGGCTTAACGTTCTCTGAATCAATCAGAACAAAATTGGTGCGCACTCTGCGTCTCCATACGAGGGCTTAACGTTACGTTTTAGCGGCTGGCCCACACTAATCGTTCCTATTTGTTCCTTTAGGATTGGTCAATAAATCGTTTAGCTGCTCGGTTAGCGGGATTTGGTATTCTCTGTTATAGAGTGAATGTTTAAAGCAGATTATCCCTCGACCATCAATTACGAAGACCCAAGGCTCCTCGTATGTTTTATATCCCTGAATCTCAGTTTTTTCCTTATACGTCAAAACAGGGAGGGTGATCCTTGCTTCGCGTAATGCTTCGATGGCCTCAATTCTGCCCTGCCCTTTTAAAAACTTCTCATTACCAATGCATACCACAGCTACTCCTCTAGTTTCATATTGGGAATACATTTTTTGAATAGCTTTCAATCTGTCAACATCTTCTCTAGCGTTTCCAAATTGAAGGAAGCACAGAATTAAGATCTTGCCGCTGAAATCTACCAAGCTGCTAGGCTCACCGGACAAATTGTTCAATGTCCATTCTGGCGCAGGTATATCAAGTCTCACATTCTCTACATATACCTTTCGTCGCATTGCCAACCACGTTGCTTGTATCCTCTGCTCAAGACCATCCAAACTCCCGAATTTCTCTCGGTACACTGTAATCAGAAGATCGCCGGGCGGAGACGGCGCGGTGTAATAGTAAAGACCATGCTGCCGTAAATACGCATCGATTGCCTCATCAAGCCGACCGGTTCGCTGATATGCCATACCAAGATATGACAACACACTGGCATCGTAGGGCATCTGTTTTTCAAGTTTCGTGAAGATTCCCAGGGCTTTATCTATCTCCCCGCGCTGTAGATAGACATAGCCGCGCGTGATCTCAAACTTCTCATAATAGATCGCGTCGTTTGGAATATGTGGGGCGGAGATTGCTTTATCGATCAGTTCCAATGCCTGATCAAGATATTCTTTCCTGTCCGCGAGCAGGGAAGCTGCACGATCGAACAACACTTTATTCGGATACTTAGAATCAATATCAACTACTTCAAGGATCTCTGTGAAGGGAGCTTTTAACTCCAGTAGTAGGGTGATTATAAAAATCCTTAAATCGTTCGGATCCCCATTGTAGGATTTATCTTTGAGAATTTTCTTAAGTTCTTCAATTTGCGATCGTTTATCAGTACCCTGCAGAACTATTTGAGCGTCGACCGAGATGGTTAGAGAAAGAAGGGTCATCAAAATTAAAGTGGCAGTGATTAATTTGATTCTCATGGCAATAAAACCTCAATTAACCGTTCGCTCCAGCACGTCGGAAGGCCGTCGTTGTTTGCGATCGCCGCCCCTCATGGCCCGCGCAATGCGCGCTCGCCCACGCAACTACGAATGGAGGCTACTCACCGGCGAGTCCGCTCCAAGCAGAGTGTTAGCCGCGCGGTCGCTTTAAAATCAATTCTTCGTAAAAGCTCGTCAGACAAAGATTACAAATACGAGCATCAGCACCTTCTATGAAACTATCAAAGTCAGACATCGAGCGACCACAAAAAGAACACCGAGTGTCATCCATCAATGAAGCTTGATACGCTTCAACTTCTTCAGTAGAGGCATCATGCGCAATCCATTTTGATGAGATACCCGCATAATATTTTTCGGCTCGACTCTTAAGCTCTTCAATCGAATTAATTACCCTTTCAGCTTTCTTCCATGCCTGAATGCCTCGCACATCCCACTCCGCGTCACAGTGAAGCAATAAAAGCTCATTCCCATCGAAACTCTCACAGATAGCTAAGCAAGGTACTGGTCCCAATCGTTCCTCATTAACATAGAGGCAAAGCGTACCCGTGAACACGGCGTCACCGACCATAGCGTAGTCAAGCACGCGCGCATTACCAATGATAGGTGGCGGTTTCATATATTCGGACCAAGAAGCGGCTAACGTTGCGCTTGTTCGGCTCACCCACGCAACAGCGAAAAAAACTTCGCCGAGTCCGCTCCCAGCGCCTTTTGAAATGCGGCGTGCATTTCTTCTTCACCCGCGATCGGTTGGACAAAAAAGAGACAACATCGCGAGCCTACAGACTCCTTAAGTTCTGTTAATGCCTCTGCGCCCTATCCCACGTCACTCTGACTGAAGCATAGCCAGTGTTTTCTGATCCATACTCTTCCGAGTATTCGATTTGGAGGCACTCGTATTTCTCGAAATACGTCTGGCCGCGTACTCGTTGAAATTTAGAAGCGTCCCGTTCTAAGAATTTACCGCGATCGTCTTGAGGCACAATTTGATTTATTACGCCGATTAGTTGGGCTATTCCTCCACTGCCTCTGATGACGAGATCGTCAAGCCGATAGTCTCCGCCGTATTTGAATAGGCCGGACGTGTTGTTCTTAGTAAACCTGAAATATCCATCCAACCCTGGGTACATTGGTGTCAAAAACCCAAACATTCCCTCCAGTGTGCCTTTGGAAGGAGCAGCTGCGCACGTGTTCTGCGGACGAGGCGTAAGAAAAAAAGGACGGAGGTATGGCAGGTCTGGAGGTGCGGGGCAGGATCTCCTTTTGAAAAGGACGTGCACCCCTTGACCATAACAAGCATTCTGGTTGTACAGGACAAGCGCTCGTTCGGTATCCTCATACCTCATATCAGTACAGTTACCCAACTCAGATGATGTGCGGAGGCCTGTTCCTCTCATTGATACGGGTATAAGTTCATTGGCCAGTGCAACCATCCGCTCAAAAGTTTCTCGCCGCCAAGCGGGATCTGCGCCACGACCGCTGGAGCTTGCGGTCGCTGGCGCATAAATGTTGATACTACAAGCTTCGGCTTCCTCGTCGTAAGCAACCCTTACAGTAATGTCCTTCTGCTCGTATAACTCTGAGTTTTCATCTATTACCTTTGAAGGTTTACCAAGCTTCAACCTAAAGAATTCCGAATCCTGGGCAGTAGCAGTCGTGTAACCAGAAATGAGCAACAACATGATGATCAGCGTGAGAAGTCTCATACAACGCACCTCAAATTGGCCTCAGGCAGGGACCCGCATAAGCCTTCTTAGCACTCGTTAAAGTGCGAAAGCTTTCTAGCGTGCCAACTACAAGCACCAACTCGTCAGTTGAAAGACAAAACATTGCAGCTTTGTTTATGAGGTAAATTGGGGCGACGATTCCGAAACTCGCCGCTTATGAGTTGTCCGGTTTAACCGTAAGGATGCCTCTCAAGCAAACGACACTTAGTTGTTCAATACGATTTTTGATGCGCGAGGGTCTCGCACGTCGAGAATGGCTCATTTGCCCAATTGGATTCTACGTAACTTAGTAGCAACCAGACCGAGCAAAACCCCAAGTAATACCCAAATGATCAGCGATAGTATCAGCGGCGCAAGGCGTGCAGGTATGGAGCGTAGTTCCTCATAGTCACCCCAAATATTGAGCAGAAGCGCTATTATTCCAATCATGCCGACGATAGCGCCCGCGATCGCCGCCCCCCGCATTTCCAGTTGGCCCAGACTTATGCATAAACCCAAGCCAAGACCAACCGCCGCCCCTGCGAGTGCGCCGACATACGCGAATATTGGCCACCAATCGTGAGCCGGGCCAAAAAATGAGGAGCCCTCAGCCAACGAAGCGTTCCACCCTAATATCAGCGCGCCGCAGAGGCTTCCACCCAAGACTCCGATAACTGCGCAAAGTAAACTGCGGATCAGCATTTTAAATCAGCCGCGACACGTTAATTGCTTATTTCATTCTTGAAGGCATTCGATCACCGCATGTTTTGTTGGGCCTTCGTTTTCTTCATGGGCCGCCTACTGAAGTCGAAACAACCGAAAGCCCGCGCAGAGCGGGCTCTCAAGGTCGGCGGGAGACATTCAGCCTCGTGTGTCACTGTCCTCACCCCAGCGACACTTCGCCACTTGTGCGTATTCTAAGCAACCAGTTATTAGAGTCAAATCAAAAACTTCTCAGAGTTTTATTAGGCGGTTATTTCTTAACCCACGTTTCGATTCGCTTCTGCATCGTCATCTTTCCGGCGACCGTCTTGACCTTCAACCAGTCGCGGCAACGTGAAAATGCGTAGACGCTGTCCTTTCGTTTCATCACCATGCCCTCAAGATTTAGAGCCTCGAGTTTTTCGAACAAGCGTTCTCCATTGCCGGCAACGTGATCGGTAAACCTTATGCGACCGGTATTGTCCTTCGGCAGGATCCGTTTCAAAAGCGCTTTGCGCTTTATTAAAGGACAAGCAGCGAGATCAAATCCGTCCAGGTGCAGCAAGTCAAACGCATAAAACACTATCGAGCACTTGCGACCCCGCCGGAACCGCAACGCATCAAACTGCGGTAAACCATCTTCACCTAGAGCGACAACTTCGCCGTCAATCAAAGCGGCGTTCGCTTTAATGGCTTTTCCGATCTCCCTGAGTTCGGGAAAGCGCTCATCTAGACTGTTCTTCCTTCGCGAAAGTAGGTGCACTTTGCCTTCGCGCACAAAACAGAGCGTTCTCCACCCATCCCACTTCGGCTCGAAAAGCCAACCCGGATCGGAAAACGGTTTGGCCGCCAGCGAGGGCCGCATCGGCTCTACCGACGCCGGCAGAGCTGCCCGTTTGGCTTGAGGGTGAAACCGATTTCGTTTTCTCTGGGCTGCGGACATGTGGGATCTATATTTTTACTTCACCCGCGGATTCAGTCAAACGCACGTGAGTCGGCGCGTGTATGACTCACGATCCATACAAATATTTGGCGAGGTTAGCGTGGTAACGTCGGCGAAGACTGCCGAGCGAAACGCGGCGAGGTGGGTGAATCTTTGACCATCTTCTACGAAGACGCGAGACCGCTTTAGGTCGCGCTCGCATGATCCGCCGGAACCAGTCCTGATTAAACTGCGCGCGAGCTTCCCTTAAGTCCTGGTCGAGACGAATTAGCAGGCGCATAGCCTGTGCAGCGAGAAGCCTATCATCAGTGAGACTACCCGCCAGCTCACCTGTCCAAAAGGATTTAGAATCACGCTCATGAAGAGAAGGTTCTGTCCGTGACGTTGTCGGTTCTATAACGAATGTTGTGTGAGGCGAGATTGACATTAGCTTTCCGGTTCGTTGAGGAGGCAGCGCGAGTGCCAAGCAGTCGCGCTGCCGTTTTTGCGTTTGATTAATACTCGGATGGCAAGAGAATCGTTGTTGAGCTGCGATCTGCCTCAGTGATGATCCAGATCTTTTGTCCTTTCACAGTCCGGTACGAACTGAGCAAACGAAACCCTTCTTGCACGGACATTTCGTTTTCCTTCACATCATCTTCAGAGAGTTCCCCCCAGTCACCTGAGATGTGCCGGCGCAAATACTGAATTGCAGTCTCTCCAGCAATGTCGAGTGCTTCTTGTGCTCCTGGCGTGATGTATGTTTCACCAAGTGAAAAACGAGTCCCAATGTTTGGTCGCGATGTGTGAGAGTTTTGTCTTAGCATGAATTTCTTCTCCTTTGAGGAATGAGGGTTTGTGCCTTTGGGTCAGGCTAGCGTCTCCACGCTTACCTGATCCGTCGGTGTTCAACTTCTTTCCAGGCTTCCTGCTTTCAGGATTAGGTCTGCTGCGTGGAAGATCTTCTGAGCGCTCTTTTCGGGAATGGCGTCGGCGTTGTAGCCAATTGCAGGGCAAAGCCAATTCTGAATATAGCCTCGGCAGAAATCCGCACCTTCCAATTCCAGTGCTTCACAACAGAGCAGGGCGACTGCTTCCGCTTCCACTTCGCGCAAGTTCTTCGGCGTCCGTTCTGTGTCGGTGAAATCTGCTTCGGAGGTGTGGCCCAACATCACGTGCGCGGCTTCATGGAAAAGTGTTTTCATCGGCAGTTGGGCCACAGGATTGATCGCAACTTGTCGCTTGCGTGCGTATCCTTGAACGTTGCCGTTCGTTTCAGTGAATGCGATCTGTTCGATGTTCAGTGTCTCGAGGGCTTGCTGTGCGTCCCACTCTGGAAGGGATCGAGGCGTGAATTCGTCACCGACTGTTTGACTGACAACAAACCAGCGAGGCTTGTAAACAAAGCTCGTGAACGTGTGCTCGTCCTTATCGTCGGCCTCACTTGTTTCCTCTTTGCGAACCTTACGAGTGATCGGCATGCAAAGCGTCAATGCCCGTTCACCGCGTTTGACGTTTCGTCCTAATGCTTCCCAGCCGGGAAAGGTATTGATTGGTCCAGGTTCTAAACCGCGCAACTGGCATTGCACGATCGCGAGGATCTGATTTCCGATCGAGTAATTGTGGAAAGCGGAGTAAGCATCCATGATCAGACCTGGCTTGTTGACCGCCTCAACTAACAAGGCCGACCACTTCGGCGTATCGATTTGAGGTCGTGCTTGCGCCTGAGCGGTGCTTGAGTGTTCTTTCGACTTGATTGTGTGAGATTGCATTGTGAGTGCTCCTTTGGTTTGAGGTTTTTGGTTTTGAGGTATTAAAAAGAGTGTTTCCCCCTCGTAGGGAAGGTTGGGACACGAGTGGGTGCCCGCACGCACACCCGTAGGGGCGAAACGGAGTGGAGCACTCGGAGGCTTTGCGGAGAGTTGTGCGTGCGGGCTCTCGTGGCACAATCGGCCCGCAGAGGGGGAAACTAAATTAATTGTCGTCTCTTGTGAGTTCTAGAAGTGAATGCGAATATACAAAAGAGGACGCGAATGATTACAGAATTGATGCGAATGGGTCTTAGCTTTGCCAACTAGAGTGGGCCGAATCGGACAAAATCATGCCTAACGATGTTTAGATGAAGAAGCCTGCTGTTAGTGCAGGAAGCGATCATGGTGCTGACCTGGTCTAGGAGCTTTAACACGGGCAGGTCCGTTTCTCAGTTTTGGTCGGGTTCGCTTGGCGGATAATGCTGCAATGGAGTCTTGTAGCAACAAGGGGTCGGCTATCAGAATCTGCTGAAAAGGGCGCGTATCATATGAACAACCTCCTGTATTGTGATACGAGTTTGGGCTACCGTTTCAGAAGTTAGGCAACAGGTTGAGTCGTGAAGAGAAATAAGAAAGCAGTTACAGTTCTCTTTTATTTAGGTTGTTCGTTTGCGAGTACGCAAACTAAAGCTTGAACTCTGAACTGCGGACCCATGCAAGCCAAAGCTACAACTCTGAACTGCGCAGTCGCAGAGTATTGGGCTACACCGGCGAAAGTGGTTATTCGAGAAAGGGAACCGTAATGATCTTAGCTCACGTTAGCGACAGGCTTTGATCGCGGCGTCGAGTTCTGCCTTAGCTTGGGAAGGAACCGGATTCGCATGAAGTGCTGCCACAAACTTTGCCCCCGCACAATCCAGCACTGGGACCGATCTGAACCCAGCGGAGCTCGCAGTCTCACGTGCGACCGTTCTTGCGGGGGGATCATTGATGCATGTCTCAGCTTGATAGTCTTTTCGTGCCAGTAAACTCGCAACCGTTGGTGTGTTCAACGTCTCTGTAGGATGTTGGGTAAGATAGTCGTGAATTTGCGTTCCCAGACAGTTGCAGCTGTATGCTCGTGACATCACAGTGTCGCGCCCACAATCAGCCGCCGCCTGCATCCCGAGCTTATTGGCAATTTGTTGAACCGAAGCTGTTGGCTGACTCGCTGCCGGTCTTGACGCCGGTTCGCGATCTTCATCTCGCTCTGGTGCAGTCGCCTGAGTCGAAGCGGTTGCCGGATCAAATCGCCAGCCAGTGTTCACGACCTTCTTGCCGGCGGCGCGCGCGCCAGCGAGCCGAGCGTCCAACATCAATTTCGAATGAGGGTCCGTCTCGAACTTGCAATCAAAATTACCCTTGAATGAGTGCTTCTGCTGCAGGTCCTTGAAAAAGGCAATGGACCAATCAGTCATCTTGTTCGTATTCTTCGGATATGGTCCAGTGTAGTAGACGGTATTCTGAAAACTCTCCGAAACGCAGTAGATGCGATCGTAGGGAAGACCGCCTCGAGGATTGTTAGAAGCAGTATCCAGCGTCCGACCTTTGAATGATTCCTTGATTGCCGTCTCATCGCGAACGTAGTTCCAGTCAGAAACTTCGATGATCTGCTTACCTTCACGTCCGACGCGCGAGAGAATGTCTTGCAGTCGCTTGTTCACATCAGCTTGCGTCGTGACTCCGTGCATACATGAAGACTTATCAGGATCAGCCTTCAGATCATATTTCCCCTTGAGATATTCGCCGAACTGCTCCGCGATCGTTTGGGCATTGAATAACGGTGATGTGGCACTTAGCCCAGAGTCGAAGACTCGACTAACATAAATCACTTTGTCCGAAGGGTCAGAAATGCAAGCGACGCTTAACGTGCCACCTTGTGTCTTTGCGCCTGGCGTGAAGACGACAAGAACCGTAAAGTTGAATGAAAGACAAAACAGAAGTAATCCGAGTCGAATTTTCATCGTTGATTCTCCGCAGAAAGAATTGTGTAAGAGGTGTTCCTTTAGAAACCTCCGCGAATGTAGCTTCACGTTTGAATTGCCGTCAAGTTGCACTTGATGTTCGATAAGCTTTGGCTGGTCGTGTTGAAGTGAGAGCCGATCTCTCGGCGCAAGGCGGCATACTTGGAGTCGGCCCTTCCCCTAAAACTGTTCGCATCGTCTTCTGTAGAATCCGAAATCATTCGCAGCGACTTTTGTATGCATTCGCATCCACTTCTGTGAAAAAGGTCAGATCTGCCCCCTCTTATTCGCTTTCACTTCTGGAACTCACATCTCTACTCGGCGGGAATGGAGCGAAGCAGAATGACAGCCGAGGCTGCCGGTTTATCCAGGAATGAGACTCTGCTTTGCGAGCGGCGCGACAAAAGATTTTGTTGTGAACCGTGAGATGAACGGTTTTAGGCATGGTTGTGTTCGTCCACGATTGATCGAGCTACTCCAAGCCGGAAACAATATAATTCCCTGGTCTTCTGTTAACAACTCCAGCGCTGATCACTTATGGCTAAACGAAATAAGAAGCGCGGTAAACGCGTTATGAAACCGCCTGATGAAGTCTACCAATACGGACCACTTCGTCTCGAACGCACTGGCAGATACGTTGGTCTAAGTTCGAATTGGCCGCCCGGCGAATTCGAAAAGCACATCGCCCGAGTCAAGGCTCACAAGCAACCTTTCCGAGAGGAAATCACGGGTAAAGTGAAAGAACTCATATCATTGATGGCTGACCTTGATCCGCTTGAGCTAGTTTCTCACCTTGCCTTCAATAATGTTTTCGCTGACCCGGAAACTTTTTCAGAATCTACGCACCAAGGAAGAGAAAGTTACGTTGAGTATGCGTTGAGTCTGGCCTTATCGATCAAAGAGCCCCGGTTCGGTGTCCATGTGACGGAAGAGGCACTTGAGCGTTTCAGTTCGCTAATCAAAGAGATTTTCATGGATCTCGGTTGGTACTTTGCGATGGAACGGTTGGATTCAGAAGACGAAACACGAAATGAAATTCGCTATCTCGCGTTGATGCGTTACCTAAATATCCGGGGCGATGCTTATCCTGAACATCACTTAGATCTAGTGCGGGATTTGTTCAAACCGCATGACGATTTCCTTCAACGCCAATACGGTTTCACCACAGAAGAAATTATTTCGTGGGTCGAGCTTCTTGAGCAACAGATCATCAAGGCACTCCATGCACAGTTTGATTTTTTCGCACAAGTGCACCGGATGCATAAGATCTATCAGCGATTCGTCGATGAAAAAGGGATTGAGTCCTTCTCAAGTCTTGACGAGTGTTTGAGAGAATTTGACGCCTTGCCGGAGGTGCAAAAAGAGAAACTTGAACTGCAAAAGCTGAATCAGAAGATTGATAGCAAGCTCTTCGAGATTCAGCCCAACAAGGACCTACCAAAAGGATTCCTGGAACTGATCAGCGCTGGCTTTGGCGAGAATGCGGAGTTCGCCAGTTTTGTGAAATCACCTGGCTGGCCAACGAACGATTCCATTATCTACCGACGGTCAATAATTAAGGTTAACGATGACTATTACTGTTTCTGCCCGCAGATATTGTTTAGAAATCTCATCTCCATAATCGAAGGCTTAATTAGGGATAAAGACGATAAGTATTTTCGAACGACATATCAAAGGCGCAGAGGCAAGTATCTGGTACGTCAAGCTGTAGCATATTTTGAGCAGTTGCTACCCGGCGCGAATTGTTATGAAGAACTGTTCTATGACGTTTTGAACGACGGCGAACTTCAGCGCGCCGAAACGGATGCACTGATACTGTACGACACTAATTTGTTCATCATCGAGGGAAAGGCCGGAGCGTTGACGGTCCCAGCCCGGCGCGGGGCCCTCTCGAGATTGGAGCGTCACGTAGAGAAACTAGTAGACGATGCGTACGAGCAAGGACAAAGGGTAAAGCAGTTTATTGACTCCACCGATAAGCCAACGTTTGAATACGAAGATGGCAGCGAGGCTCTAAGCATCGAGAATAAGAGTGAATTCAAGAATGTTTTTCTTATAAACGTCACGTTAGAGAATCTAGGTCATCTTTCCACACGGCTCGTCGATCTTAAGAAGCTAAATTTCATTCGCGGGAAGGAATGGCCGTGGTCTGTAGCTCTCACAGATCTCAGAGTCATTTCAGAAGTTACTGAGAGCCCATCTGAGTTTCTGGTCTATCTTCGACGACGAATCAAGACAAATGATCACCCCGAATTCCACTCAGCAGATGAACTCGATTACTTCATGTATTACTTGCGTGATGGTCTTTATTTTGAGGATAAACGCCTCAAAGGATTGAGTATCTTCGGTCTTCACGCCTATACCGAAAGATTGGATCGCTGGTATGACTTTCAGGCTGGCCGTGTTTCAAGCGGAGAAAAGCCCCAGCTTGAGATTCCTGAGGATTATAAGTGTCTCGTTCGATCGTTGGAACGCTCTGGCAAGCGAATGCATTCAGAGGTAACAACTGCCTTGTTGGATTTTGACGTTGGGACAATGGAATTAATCTTGGAGCACATAAGCAAAGGCAAAGAGAGGTGGCTTGCGGACGGAAAAAATCTCGATCTGACGTTGGAATTTGCAAGTACGAGCGTGGGACTCACCCTTATAGTATCCGGTGAGGACTTTCACAAACGCATTAGATGGGGCATTAGTTATTCTCTCTTGAGGAAGTATCAACTACGGTTTAAGAAATGGATACTTTTAATCGTTGAAATCCATTCTGACGGCCGAGAGACTTACGATTTCAGACTGTTTGATGCACCGTGGGCTCCCGATGCTGAAAGAGAAAAGGAATTGGCTTCTTATCGAGAACGAAAGCTTAAGCAGTTTTTCGCTATCCACGGAAGGCCCGGCCGTAACGATCCTTGCCCATGCAACAGTACTCTGAAATACAAAAAGTGCTGCGGGCGAGCCAGCCAATGATTACCGCCGGTTGTTTGCGTAACGTGTCCTGCATTACGATCAAGCGATGATTATTCTCGACTGTGAGTCTTTGGATTCAACGTACAAGTCGATCGAGTCCATCTTTGGTCTGACTAGAGAAACAATAGACGATGTGTTCGCCGAGCCTGACTTCGATCGTTTGCAGGTCGAGCATGGGCTGCAGGATGAACCACACCTGTTGTTCGAAAGGATGCGGTCAGAGTCTCGCGCAAGCCTTCGATTCGACGCCGTCTGTTGGTTTCATTTATCGCGAGTTCCATCGCCTGAGTCCTTCAGGAATGGAATCCTGCCGTTGCCCGATCAAACGAACGCCATCTGGGACTCCCTACGTTCGCTCGCTGGCAAGCAGATTTCAGATGCGGCCTGGGCAGAGTTCCGCACGCAGATGGGCGACAGCCACTCGGCGTTTTTGTATCACATGAAATTGAACGATCCTGACCATTGGGGACCATATGGCGTTTTAGTCCGAGACGTTGCGTTTTGCCCAACCGAAGTCAGTAATCACGACTATCTTGATATACCCGAGATCGTGGAAGACATCTCACTCTGTTTTGCCGAGCGGCACGGCTTTGATCTTCGTTCAGCGTTCATTCAGAATTCGAAACCGTGCATCGTGAAGTTCATTGACGAAGATCCGCACCTGCGATGTTTGCCACCTGCTCTATATTACCTTTACAGCAGATTTCACAGGCAATGCCTGACTCTGTCATGCAACACTTGCTTCGATGGTCGAGGGCGACTCGTAGGCCCCGATTCAATCCGAAAGATCGAAACACCATAGTACGTTGGCGACGGAAACTGATCAGCGGTTGAAAGTCCTCGCTGGAGGACCAGATCCGAAACGCGCCCCCGCCGCTCGCGTCCAACGATCTGTTGGGTGGCGGTCCTAGTTTCCTATAGCGAGCCAAATCAGAGCGAACAACCGATGAAACAAGTAGTCGACATGCGCATCCTCTTCAATCGGAGGTTTCCCAACTTCAGTGTGCCGAATCTGGAAATTGTTTCCGATTCGGGTTAATTCTTTTGCTTCATTTTCAAGCGCGGCCCGAAAACCAGGCTCAGTCGCGACGCCGTCAAGCAATTTAGTGATGCTAAGTTTTTTGTCGGCAGGCACGTCAACAGTTTTTAATCGTTCCCAAGCATCCCACAATTTTTCGAGACTCTCGCGCCGCGTGTTAGGGTCGTGGCTCAGAAATTTGGTACGTGCGCGTTCGAGCAATTGGTCCAAAGTTGTGTCTCCAGTGGAGAAGACCGCCGAACGCAGGTTTTCGTGCAAGACGGGTGGCGCCAGGCGTTCCACGGTTCCGTCAACCCGAAGTTCGTACGCTAGTCCGTTTCGCGCAAAGATTCGGTTGACCTGCGACCGGTATAACTCCTGGCCCGCTTGGCGGTCGAACTCCAAGTGACGGTGCGTCGTGCGTTGGTGAGAGTGTCTGTGGTATGAACCATCTTCCAAAGGTTGCGCAACATGCCGGTGACAAAATTCAATGACATCCAACACGAGTGGAGTAGGTGGTGTGTACGGTTCCGTCGTTGGAGTAACAAACACGGGCTCGACGACTTTCACCGTTTGAAGTGGCCACTCGATATCGATTTCGCCACGAAGCAGCAATGACAAATCACGTTCGTCGTTGCCGATGATGCGTGAAACCCCGCATTCCATGCAGTGTTCCGGAAAATCGAGGCCGAATGCGCCTTCTTTGATTAGAGATTGCGTGATGCCAACGATACCAGCCCAGGCCCGTGGCGTAATTTCCTGCTCGGTTCGTGATCTGGGTCCGAATTCGCGATCGGTAAAGTATGAGACTTCTGTCATTGAAAGCATCAATCAGCCGTCCAATGATTTGTTGGCTTGCGTCGAGCGAAGTAGTTAACAATTGAAATAGCGAACGGGATTTTGAGTATAGTCGCACAGGAACGCGACGCCCTACATATTTCTTCCGCACAGAATCTGCGGCAAGTTGCCGATAAACTCCGAGCGGCCGTCATGAAGCCCCGGTTTCCTACCCTGCAAATGTTCTTTATTACGCCAATATGACTTGGTTTCGTTTGTTGCAGGAATGACTTGTTGAATTTCATAGACTTCTTTGATCTCGCCCTCAAATACCGCAAAAAAATATTTGGCCCGCTTCGCGCGCCGGCGATTCATTCGCCAGATTCATCGCGCGGCGTTGTATAGCTCCTCCGCATTGTGAGCGTGATGGAATTGTTGGTGGATGTTTATAGCGACGACAGGATCGTCAATTTCAATTTCGGATGAATTCATCTGGTTCCTTTCGATTTCGGGAGAGCAACATAACGCGGCGGCTCGAATTCATTCAAGGCTCGCCGGACCAGTTATGATGCGAAACACGCTCCCGCCGCTCGCGTTCCAACGATTTGTTCGATGGCGCCGCAAAGAAATCATGTAAGACCGTACGCCGCATAAATCATTTTTCGGACAACCGCTTCCTGCGCTTGCACATCCTGTGTGGTCGCACAGCCTTCGAGTTTTTTGATCTCGATGGAAATTGGGTTTCGAATCGAGGCGCAACCATTGGTTGATGTATTGATACTTTCGAATTGTTCTGATTTCGTTAGTCACTTGCTGATATTTGTCGATGATGGTTCCGTGACGAAAGCCACCTTCGAATCGATCCGCGTACAGCTTAGGATTAATGAGAATGGAATCACCGTCTTGTTTCCACCCCTCCGGGATCTCGTCGGCAAAATATTCGACTCTGTGCTGCAGACTCGAATAGCCCTGATGCGCCATAACGTTTCGAGTGTCGTGAATGTCGTCAGTGATTGAGGAGAATTTCGTGTCCGCAGTATCACCTTCGACGAAATTCTCCAAATAGAATTGTGTACCCTGTTTGCCCCTGAATCCGAACATATTCTCTGAGATCATTTGAATAATTGCATGCGTGAGAACATAAACGCAGTGGTAAAGACGATTTTCTTTCGCAGTGTGTATTTCCGGGCCAGAATGCGTTATGCAAATAAACCGTTAGCCAGCCGAAGATTTCAAGATCTTCATTATCAACATATCGCTTGAGCCTTTGGTTGAACGTTTCCATGTCAGAGAAGAAGAGCCATCGAACGTATTAGGCCACACGGTGTCGCCCAAGTCGGCTATTCGTCGCATTATACTCCGCATTGGTTCGTGCTCTCAGGTTCATCGCCTTAACTCCGATTCAGATTCCAAGCAGGTTGAACACCTGTGCCGTAAATGGCACATTGTCCGATTGGCGAAAATCGCCGAGAATGCTATTCTGCGCCGACTTGGCGGCCTGTGTCGTGTCATTTGTAGATTTGGACGGCATCCGCCACTCCGTCGAGGCCGGAGGATTGTACGAGGCCGCAGCACGATTGAGGATTTGCCGCCGATAACACCGGGCGATTCGAAGGAGACTTCCAAAAGTGAATAATGAAAAGCAGAATCTGCAGACTGGAAAACGTCCGATGAGCCTATAAGACACCAGTCATTGTTCAGCAACGCTATGTGGTCTCAGTGCTTCTTTTTGCCATTTGCCTTTGGTGATGTCACGTGGCGTTTCGATGGCTGTGAGCTCGTGTCATGAATTAACTGCGCTTCTTTTTGAAGCGCTGTTCCGAAATCGACCAAGACTTTCAAGAGCAGATCTATCTTAGCGAGGCTCTGCCGGCGGCTTCGTACGTTGGTTAATGGAAATTCGAGCTGTATTTGGCGCCGACAATCCGCGAGCGTGATCATGTAGTGCCCGCAGCTGTACTCACCACCGTTACTTGATTCGACTTCGGCCATTATGAAAGAGGGGACACCAGTCGACTTTGGCATGAGGAACAATCTTTTACAATAACTGAATTTTTCGGAGTGTTTCATAGTTCAACCTTCAACTCCTGAGAGAATTGGAGAGCGGCGACATCCCCCACTAGTCTCCGCTCTCCGACCTGAGCACTAATCAGCAACTGATCAAACAGATTGCACCTGGGCGACGTGCTTACGTATTTGAAGGTCGACGCCTCCCACTGCGCGACCCTCGTCCACACAGACGGTCCACCAACCGTCCGCGCAGCTCGTCAATACTTTTTGCATTTGTGCTTGCCGAAATGTTTTCTCGCCAAGGACGCAGGCACTACTATCCGCCTCAGTTATGAGCATCGATTCTGTCGGAAATTCCGCAAGGAACTGGTTGATCGCATGTTGAATTCTGAAATCCAAACAACGTACGATGAGGTTTATCGGTCCAATCAGGATGATCTATAAGCCGCTGCTCTGTTATTCTTCAACCGTCTTACCTTAAAAATCAGCGACGGCTAAATGCGTAGCTCAGCATCAGCAGCTTAAGACAATGAGCATCGCCGTTGAGCACGGAAGGATCCTACTCGCGGCGATTAAGTCAACGCGGCCCAGTCTATACCAAATATGGTATAGCCGCAAGATCTTTCGCGCTCTTGGGCCTTCGGGAGGTGAATCCTGATGGCAGAGCCGCGTAAGAAGTGTGAGAGGTTAGGAGAGAAGTTATTTCAGATTCGAAGTGCATTGGGTTTGTCGCAACGGGAGATGCTGAGGCGCTTGGGCTACGAGGAGGCAATCTTTTACAACAGAGTTTCGGATTATGAACTCAACAAGAGAGTCCCGCCGCTGCCGCTGCTCCTCGAGTACGCCAAGGTCGCCGGCGTCCATATGGAAGACATTGTTGATGATGAGTTGAAATTGCCAGATCGGTTGCCAGGCAAGGTGCGATACGAGGGGATTAGGCGTGGTTCAAAAACGAGACGTTAATGTCTGAAATCTCCGTCAATTGGAAATTGTTAAGTAAATTAGGCGTGCTGTAGCGTTGCAGGCCGAATCGGCGACCGCGAAGTCACATCGCTTCGTTTGATGTTAAGCACTATTTGGCGTGCGATCTGCTGATTGTAGTTGAGGGCTAAGGTCCTGTAGCGAATGAGATCAGAGATCGAGCCGACTAGAAGACAACCCCACGTGAATAGATAAAGAAATCCGAATCCAACCTGGCCCAGCCAGAATCGCTGAAACCCAGGGATAGCCACTAGTCCGACGATGGCCGCGAGCAAAACCGTATGAGGGTCCTTCCTTCGCTGCCTGTAAGCGGTCGCAAAGAGAAGAGCTTGTTCGCGCGACAATGTTTCCACCAGCTCTTCAATGTAGCGCGTTTCGACCGGATCTAGTTCTGGTAAGTAGTGAGTGATATGAGGCATGTTTAAATCTCCAACCGCAGGATTGATGATATTGTATTCCCAGCTTGTTTGAGTGTCTACATTTAAAAGCCCGAGACGCTTCCCTCATCTGATATCACTGGACGTTGCACTTTCTCCGCAACGCCATCAATCGACTGCGCAGAGTCGTACGGGGAATTTTCAACTGCCGAGCGACTGCTGCCAAATTTCCTTGAGCCTCTTCTAGCAACAGCCGATACTCTCCTAATTGATCGACGCCGCATCGACACCGGCCGCTGTCTTTACTCTTGCCACTTATGCAGTTTGCTTTTCGCGTAACCTCATTGTGTCTATCGGAACGATCCTCAAAAGATGACGTAAGGTCGACGGACTCGCGTAGCTCCGGAACTGTTCGCAAAAGCGAACTCGTAATCGCACCACTTTCGTTTGCTGCACTCAAGGCTAAACGCTTAATGATGTTTTCCAACTCCCGCACATTGCCGGGCCAGGAATAGCTTTGTAACGCAACCAGTACTTCCATAGGGACTGTTTCGGACACTGATGCGGACGCGTGTCGGTTGTACTTCTGAAGAAAATGCTTTGCGAGGGCCAGCACGTCCTCCGTCCTATCTCGTAGTGCAGGAGAATGAATCTGCAGGACATTCACCCGGTAGTAGAGATCAGCTCGAAACTTACCTTCCGAGATGTCGCGCTTGAGATCATGATGTGTTGCGACTAAGACTCGCGTATCAACCGGAACTTCTTTAGCTTCGGAACTTCCGACAGGTCGCACGGTTCCTTCCTGAAGAACTCGTAACAGTCTCTGCTGTGTTGCCATTGACATTTCGGCGAACTCATCGAGAAAAAGTGTTCCGCCGCTTGCCGCTTCAAAGAATCCCTTCTTGTTTGTCGTAGCTCCGGTAAATGCGCCTTTTACATGTCCAAACAACTCAGATTCCAGCAACGACTCGGTCAACGCACCGCAATTCACGGCTAAGAAAACTTTGCTTCTGCGCGTACTCAGTTCATGAATCGCGCGTGCGATCAGCTCTTTACCAGTTCCAGTTTCACCGGTTATCAAGACAGTTTCATCCGAGGACGCGATGGTCTGAATCGAGCGCTTCAGCGATTCCATGATTGGCGAGTTGCCAATCAGCCTTGCATTCAGTTCATGCAAAAATGCTGGCGCAGATTCCAATTCCGACTTCAAAGGTCGGACTGATAACAAAGCGATGTGTCCGCTATCAAAGGCGAACGATTTCTGATGTGCGGAGGTCATCTGTTTGGAGTCAACAAATGTGGATATAACTAACGGCAGTTCCGACGCGTACAACCACCATGCCAACAAGTTTTATGGTAGGTGAGAATGCAATTGATGAAGGTTGGTGTCACATATGACTCCTAGGGTCATATTTGACCCTGTCAAGAATCAAATGCGACTCCGTCTTAGTTGTCGTTTGCATTGTGTGAGAACAACAGATTGGCACTATCATTGCTGTCCTAGTCGGACTGTTGCTCGACAGTTGATCCAGGGAAACATGACATCAAAATCTACAGAACCAAAGTTCTCAGTCGAACAAGTCGCAAAAATTCTCGGTGGGGTTCATCCGACTACGGTTCTACGGCTGCTACAAAAACGCAAACTCGGTTATTACCAGTTCGGAAGTCGAAAAATGATTGGACAAAGCCATCTTGACAACTATGTCTCATTAGCTGAACGAAACATGAAAGCAAAATCGATTCATTAATGATTTAATTGACAGCTTCCGACTCCGAGGTTATTTGTGCATCCTCCAGTTTACGGTGCGCCTCCTGCCAGGCTTCAAGAACTCTCGCTGCTTTTACAAGAACTTCGTGATCCGGATTGATATATCGATTCGTTGTTTTTGGATTCCTGTGACCGAGAACCTTACCGACTTGGACCACTGGCAAGGTTTCGGATAATCGCGTACCTGCCGAGTGACGCAAGTCGTGGAAGCGAAAACCCTTTAATCCACTTTGTCTGCATGCGCCCGCCCAACTGCGTCGCACCCCCTTGGTAACACCGAACACCAACAATTCAAACGGTTTCTTACCTGACTTCAGCCGGCGAAAAGCCTTGATGGGCTTCTTTCGTCGAAGGTCTAAGAGTGTGCGTCTCAAGCGTTCGGTCATGACGACATCTCTTTTGAGCAAAGTGCCATTCTTCCCTTTGTAGCTAATAAGCGCCTTAATTACACCATTTTCAAAGTCGACCTGAGGCCATGTTAACCGCAAAAGTTCGCCCTTTCGAGCTCCAGTATCTAGCCCGGCAATTACCAGTGCTTTCAAATGACGCCTATCCTCACCTTCACACGCTTTTAAGAGACGCTGCTCTTGCTCATAGGTCAGGGTCGTTTCTCTTGGTTGCTCATCAGCAGTACTGATCAGCTCACCTGGTCGAGCTTTACTGAATGGATTAGTGGTGATCCAATCATTGATTTTAGCTTCGTTCAGCATTGCCCTTAGTGTGTTCATCTCCCGATTGACGGTTCCAATGTTGACGTTACCACCCCCCTTTGTTGTACTTCGCAAGCGATGATTTCGATATGCACGTAAATTGCCGACCCTGATGTCTCGGACTTTGATTCTTCCGAAGAAAGCTTTGAAATGCTTTAGGTGAGCGTCGTAGACACTAGTGTCCCTGACACCAAACAATTTGTTACCAGCCTCATCATACTCAGCCTCACAGTACTTGGTTTGTTTGCAGTGATTTGCTACATCTTCGAAGGTCAAATCATCCGAATATAACGCCGCTTCACCGCCCTCAAGATATTCGTCTTCGAGCTCGCGAGCGATTCGTTTGGCCTCGCTGGAGGTGAACGAGGTCCTCCGTTTCTGCTGCCGCTGTCCAGTCTCATCGTAGAAACTGAGGACCGCTACATACTCAGTTCTGCCTCGACGCTTTCTGCGTGTAATGGAAGAGGAATATCGCACTGCAATCTCCTTGCGCTCTTGGCAAGCGCTGATCCAGAGGCAAACACAAAAATTTGTGTGCCATTCTGTGTGCCAAATTTGCAGTGGATGTTTGAAGTGCGAATTTACTGAGGAAATTGGTAGGCGCGTGGGGATTTGAACCCCAGACCCCTACCGTGTCAAGGTAGTGCTCTACCCCTGAGCTACGCGCCTAAAATGATGAAGATGATGTTGTCAAAAACGAGGGCGAAAGTAGCAAAGGGGTCGACGGGGTGTCAAGCAACGCACTTCTACAACGTACTCCTGACAGCAGGCGTACCCTGACAGCAGCGCACTCTTGGGACGTATTGCTGGCGCTGGGCACTTGAAATGATTATGTCAGGGATGATTTGGTGAAATCGCTCATCGACTCAGCAACACAGTCACTAGCCACAACCTTTGCGAGGTTGTGTGTGACATGTGGCGAGAAACGATGTCGATGCAGAGTAGCAGAGCTTTCACACTTACACCGACCGCGGCCTTGTCGTCTCCAGATTTAATCCCCCCACATCCATGCGCCAAATTGCCGCTCGACACAGTTGGTGATTGGCTACCGTAGCCGGATTAAGCAAGAAATAGCCAGATTAGACAACTGTTCCTTCTGATTGAGCGCTTCCTCCGCTGTATAATCTACCTACGCCTCACCTCCTTGATTAGGAGACAGATGATAAGCCATAACGAGAACATGCAGACGAAACCAACCATGGAGACCTTGATGGAAAGAGTTAATCAGCTCGGCGACAACTTGCAAAACCGACTTAACTCACTCCAGACGGATGTTACCGCGATCAAGTCCGGCGTCGGCTCGGTTAAATCCGATGTCATCGCCTTGAGAAACGAATTTCAGCTATTTCGCGGTGAGATGGAAATAAGAATTGATCGGGTTGAGGGTATGACAAATCAGACGCGGGCGGAAATGCTGAATCTGCGAGCAGACTTCAGGGAGTGGAAAGACTTACTAAGCGCGTCGGAGGCTTAGAGTCACGCATTCGCCGGCTGGCTGGCACGATCCCATTCCTCATATAACTCTCGAAGACGCGTCTCGGTTTTCTCGTATTCAGCCTTGAGTAATTTTAAGCGGGCTCTGTTTTTTGCAACTTCTGAAGTCCCCATTTGCTCAGACAGCTGTGCTAACAGCTGTTCGGCATTGGCTATATCGAGCTCAACCACATCGGCGGTCCGAGTCTCAACTTTCTTCTTCTTGATAACCTTAACACCCGGCTTTTTAACGTGGGCTGATACGGGCGCCTTCTTCTGATTCGCCGGAGGTTCGACTGCGATTCGATCTAGCGGCGCCGCTGATTCCAAACTGACGAGGTTGTCGTGGTCAATTTCGCTCGCATTGCCGGGCGACCCACGAAGTTTCCAATCGTGATACTCCGTGTAGTCACCGTCATAGTGTTCCGCACCGCCTTCACCATCTAACGAAAGAATCTGAGTGGCCACGCGATCAAGAAAATACCGGTCATGACTAATCGTTATGATAGTTCCTTCATAAGCTGCAAGCGCTTCCTCGAGCGCTTCACGCGACGGAATGTCGAGGTGATTTGTTGGCTCATCGAGAACAAGAACGTTCACCCTTGAATAGATTAACTTCGCCAGGGCCAACCGGCCCTTTTCACCTCCGGAAAGATCGCGCACATGCTTGTAAACATCGTCACCGGTAAATAAGAACTTCGCGAGAAACGATCGAAGTTCACCGGCTGTTGCCGTGGACGGAGCAACACGGCGCAGCTCCATTATGATCTCGTTCCGATCATCCAGATCGTCGAGTTGCTGTGCGTAATACCCAATCTGGACTTTGGTTCCCCAACGGACTTCACCCGACAGTGCTGAAACCTTCTTCATGATCGTGCGAAGAAACGTCGTCTTGCCAGAACCGTTTGGTCCAATGACACCAAGACACTCGCCTCGCCGCAAAATGAAGGTGATGTTTTTGGCGAGCTCTTTATCCGGATAACCCACTGTTAAATCAGTAACGGTCAGGACGTGATTACCGGTGCGTTCAATTTCCTGCAAACGAAAATCACCGGAGGACTGTTCTGGTCGAACAGCATCGAGCCTGTCCAATCTCTCAAGCATCTTGCGACGTGACTTTGCCTGCTTAGTTTTCTGCCCCGCAATGTTCCGACGAATAAACTCCTGGGTTTTAGCAATCAACTGTTGCTGATTGTCATAAGCACGTTGCTGCGCCTCACGACGTTCTTCCCTCTCAACTAAGTAGTCAGAATAATTACCGGTGTAACTGGATGCTTTTCCGTTCTCGAGCTCAATGATTCGTTTGCACGAGCGATCAAGAAAATAGCGGTCGTGGCTGATAACCACGTAAGCGGAAGCGTAGTCTTTGAGAAACTCTTCCAGCCATTCAACACCATGGACGTCGAGATGGTTCGTTGGTTCATCTAGTAACAAGACATCGGGAGCCGCCAGGAGTAAACGTGCCAGACCTAAACGGTTTTGTTGACCACCCGAAAGTATTGCGGTGTCGAGAGACCACATCTCCTTACTAAAACCGAGACCAAGCAAAATCGTTTCGGCCTTTGCTGTGTACTCAAATCCGCCTTCGAGTTCGAATTGATGTTGAAGATCGCTGTATCGCTCAAGAACCTTTTCGAGGTTTTCACCAGCTTCCGCCATGCGGTGTTCAAGCTCGTGCATTTCGTGTTCGATCTGTTGCAGATGTCCAAACGCCGCCAATGCAGACTCGTGGACAGTCGACCCGGCATCGAAATGAACATGCTGATCCAAAAGACCTAAACGGACGCCGCGGGCTTTTACTACCTCACCGTTATCCGCAGATTCTTCTCCGCGTACAAGGCGAAAAATTGTGCTCTTGCCCGCACCATTTCGCCCTACAAGTCCGACATGTTCGCCCGGATTGATTTGGACTGACGCTCCACGCAGGACGTCGCGCGTCCCATATGACTTGTATACATCTGAGAGTCGAAAAAGCATTTTTAAAATGAACAAGCTCTATGCACAACTATGCGGGTGCGGAGCTGACACAGCCTCCAACACCCGCACAGGAAAGCGACACGAAGTCTACTTTGGAGATGCTGCCGGTTTTACACCAACTGGTGAAGAAGTCGCGCTGGACGCCGGTTGTGATGCCCCAGCGGAGGGCGACGACAACGGCTGAGATGCAGGCGCCTGGGCCCCCGGGGGCGCGGGTCGTAAGCCAAGATTGCTCGGATTGTTGAGCATGTTCGCGGCGAGATTGTTGACGACCTTTGCTTCGTTCATTGCGGTCTCCAACAAAGCCGCATTCAAAATTTGCTTTCGCTGGTTGGTAAGACCCTGGGTTATTTGCTGGCGGACACCAGGGCTCTCAAGCGTCAGATTCTCAGTGCTCAATCGACGATCGGCAAGCTTAAAAATGTACCACTTGCCACTATTGAATCTTATTGGTTGCGTGTAGTCACCCACCTGCATTTTTCCAAATAGATCACTAACCAGTTCCGCTGGGAAGCCGTTGTTTTTCAAATCTTCTTCACTGGCAAAGCCAATATCACCGCCGCGAGCCACTGAATTGATGTCTTCACTCTTCGCCCGAGCAACTGTTGCAAAGTCGGCTTTACCTTGAAGCTGTTGGTAGATGTTATCAATCTTGAGTTTTGCCTCAGCTTCATTTTTTGCGTCGTTGGCAATACCTTCAGGACTATTGTCGGCGGGGTCGACCATGATCATCGCCAGGGCCACACCGCGTGCGTTAACGAACTGTTGTTTGTTGTTGTTGTAGAAGTCTTCGACCTCTTGATTAGTTATACTGATCTTACTGCTGTACTTGTCCTGCAGTTTGGAAATCGCCAGGTTCTTGCGGGCTTCTTCGCGCAAGGTTTCCATCGAAATGTTCTGTTCCTTTAGATTTCGCTCGAAGTCTTCCGCGGTCATCCCACTCTGTTGTTTTTGAGTATTGATCGCGCCGTCGATTTCATCTTCCGACGGCAACAGCTTTTCGCGTTCGGCACGCTGGAAGAGAACCTCACGCTGAACAAGATTGCTGAGTACTTGTAGACGCGCCTGCGCCAATTCCAAAGCAGATAACTTCGACTGCTGCCCTCCGGCCTGTTGAGTCACTCCTCGCTCAACTTCCTTGAGCAGGATGGCATGGCCGTTCACTGTCGCGGCAACCGTACTATCGTTTGATTCGGTACCTCCAGCGCCACAGCCAGTAAGAAGACCAGCCAGTAACAATGAACCTGTAATAACGACCAGGACTTTTACGATTTTGCGCACTTTAACTCTGCTCCTTCTATTAACTCCTCGACGACAAGGCAATATCCCCTTAACGGCCGAGGCCAACTTGACGTTCGAGAAATACGTTTGCTATAAACCCTGATTCTGATTGCGGTAAGACTGCTGTCTGTATGATGCCGTAAGAACTCATAAGGAACCCTGTTAAGACTCGGAGGTTGTAGAAAAACATGGCCAAACGTTGTGAAATTTGCGGCAAAGGACCGCAGTTCGGAAACAATGTTTCCCACGCAAATAACCGTACGCCCAGACGATTCGATCCCAATCTACAGTCGATTCGAGTGCAGCAACCTCAGGGTGGTGCGAAACGAATGAAAGTGTGCACCAGCTGTATTAAGGCTGGTAAAGTCTCCAAGGCCGCCTGACCTTAATAATAACGTTGTCAAATAAGGCTGATGCTCAGCGGCATCAGTCTTTTTTTACGTCAGGGCGACAACTTCGATCTCGACTCTCGCGTTCCGAGGCAACCCAGCTGCTGCCACTGTAGCTCTTGCCGGCGGAGTCTCACGAAAGAAAGCACTGTAGACCTCGTTCATTGCCGCAAAGTCCTGCATATCTGCGAGAAAAACGGTCGTCTTCACAACCTGATCCAAACTGCTGCCGCTCGCCTCCAATACAGCCGAAAGGTTCTTCAGGACTTGCTCAGTTTGTTCGCGAATGCCGCCGTTAACAAATTCACCAGTGGCCGGATCAATCGGAATCTGTCCTGATGCAAAAACAAACCCATTCGCCTTGATCGCCTGAGAATACGGGCCGATCGCGGCAGGCGCGTTGGTAGTTTGTACTCTGAGCTTCACAGTGATTGCAGTTGCGGTTTTTACCAGCTTAAAACAAAGGCGGGATTCTAGCAGAAACGTACGTGGAAGGGAAAAGCAGCAACCTCAAACCATGCCCTGCATTCGTTCCACATCAAGCACACCCGGAACTCCTTTGATTGAACCAATCACTTTGTCCAGGTGCTTCACGTCAAACACTTCCACAGTCACTTCGATATGACCGCGCTCGTCCGAGGCCACAGAGGCACGAGCATCGCGAATTCCGGTTTTCATGTCGGAGATTGCACCAGTGATACCAGCGATCATTCCCGTTCGATTCTCGGTGATTGCCAACAGTTTCACCGCGTATGCAGTCTTCTCTGGACGACCGGCCCACTCAACCTCAACTATTCGCTCACGGTTGACCATCAACTGGTTAACGTTCTTGCAACGCTTAGTGTGCACGGCGACACCCTTGCCCCGCGTGACGTAGCCAATGATCTCTTCGCCGTGAAGCGGGTTGCAACAGCGCGCTCGCGTCACCATCAAATCATCAACACCGCGAACGAGAATCGAATCGTCGCCTAAGCGAATCAGTCGTTTTACCGCACGTACTCCACTGCGCAGACGCGACTCCTTTTGCTTGTCGAGCTGTTCGAACTGCTCCGGACCGAGATACTTCGCGATCACGTTTCGCGGCACCAGTTTGCCGTAGCCGATAGCAGCCAGCAGATCATCAACTCGACCGTATCCATAGTCGCTCGCGACTTGTTTCATTTCCGCGTCACTATCACTCAGCAGCTTCTTTGTTGATAGCTGAAACCTTCCGGCTTCCTTCTCGAACAGCTTGCGGCCGATCTCGATAGACTCAGCTCGCTGCTGTTCCGCGACCCAGTGCCGAACTCTGTTTCTAGCCCTTGAGGTAACGATGAAGTTCAGCCAGTCGCGTGATGGATGTGAATTGCTGCTCGTGATGATCTCGACGACGTCACCATTCTGAATCTGGGTACGAAGGGGGACCATGCGACCGTTGATTCGGGATCCGGTACACGTGTTACCAACCTCGGAGTGAATCATGTAGGCGAAGTCAACAGGTGTAGCTCCTCGAGGAAGTTGAATAACCTTGCCCATCGGTGTGAAGGCATAGACGTCTTTGGGATAGAGATCCAGTTTCAACGAGTCGAGGAAGTCCTTGGAGTCTTTAACCTCCTGCGTCCATTCAACTAGTGAACGAAGTGCCTGAAGGGCCTGATCATCGTCACGTGCACCGCGCTTCCCTTCTTTGTACTTCCAATGCGCGGCAACGCCTTCTTCGGCGATGTGATGCATCTCTTCAGTTCGAATTTGAACTTCAAATGACTGAACGTTGGATCCGATAACAGAAGTATGGAGCGACTGGTAAAGATTATCGCGAGGTGTAGCGATCCAGTCTTTGATCCGTCCAGGCACAGGTTTCCAATTATTGTGCACAACTCCCAGCGCAGCGTAACAGTAGCGAACTTCATTGGGAGTGATTATCCGCGCAGCTACCAGGTCATAGACTTGATCAAGACTAATTCTTTGGCGACGAAGTTTTTTCCAAATCGAATACAGTCTTTTGACACGGCCCTCAACGCGAACAAATGGAACTTCGGCCTCGTTCATCTTTTGCTCAATTCGAGCAGTGACATTCTTGAGGAACGCTTCGTTCTCAGGCCGGCGCTTTTCGAGTTGTTCAGCCAACTCGCGATAGTCGTCGGGATGCAGGTGACGAAAAGCCAGATCCTCCAACTCACCGCGCAACTTACCCATTCCAAGCCGGTGGGCAATTGGCGCAAAGATCTCCATCGTCTCTTCCGCGATGCGTTTGCGTTTTTCTGAGTTGAGATATTGAAGGGTCCGCATGTTGTGGAGACGATCTGCCAACTTAACCAGGACGACGCGCACGTCGTCGATCATGGCGAGCAACATCTTGCGGACGTTTTCGGCCTGTTGTTCCTCCCGAGATATGTTGCTGATCTGCGCGATCTTTGTGAGACCGTCTACCAGGTGCGTAATCTCTTCTCCGAAATACTTACGGATCGTTTCCAGATCAACCAACGTGTCTTCCACGACATCGTGAAGAAGACCAGTGGCCACTGAGACTTCATCCAATTTCATGTCAGCTAGAATGTTTGCTACTTCGAGTGGATGGACGAGATATGACTCGCCCGAGGCGCGTTTTTGGCCCTTGTGTTCACGCGCCGAAAACAGATAAGCACGCCGAAGTAGATCGAGGTCTGCCTGCGGGTGATTGACTGAAACTTTTTCGACAATGTCTTCTATTCTGATCATCGAATTCGTTGCAGAAAGTATAACAAAAAGGTGATGTCACGACTTAAGAGTCGGACATCACCTTAGCAATAAGCTGATGATGGTTTGTTAGCCTTTAGGGGGTGAAGCTGCCTGACGTGCTTCCTCCTCTTCCTTTCTCTTTTGGGCGGCTGCACTTAGTTCCGTGGTCCGCTTCAGCGCCGTCTCATACTGCGTTTGGTACGCCTTCTTGTCCTCGGCTTTCCCTTCCATCTCGGCTAACTTTGAAGCCTCCAGAAGAAGGTTGGTTTTGTAAGACCAGGCGGACTCATTATTGGGATCGAACTTGATCGCATTCTCAGCCTCAGCAAGACCCTGCTTTACGCACATCTGGGCGGTAACAAAGTCTTTCTCATCTTTTGGCTTCTTGTAAGAAACGGTGGCCTTGTTGTTACTTGGGTCTACGGTGGTTGTTTTGACCGTTGGCAACTCGGTGATCTTGAAGGAGCAGTCCCAATCTTTACTGGCGAGAACGATGAACGCTTCGGCTCGTTTCTCGGGTGCAGCAGATTCGTTAGCCGCGCGAGCAGAAATCCACTGACGGAGTTTTTGATCTTCCTTGATTTCGCCGTAGAGCCAGGCTATTGCCTTATAGGCTTCTTCGTCATTCGGATTCCTGGCAAGGATTTCCTGATAGGCTTGAATAGCCTGTTGTGCTTTCGCGATATTTTCAGGTGTCTGAACACCGCGGCGATATTGAGCGTGAATTGTTCGTGCTACGAACATTGGCGCGGTCTTGTTGTTGGGATCCAAACGGGTGGCTTCGCGGGAATGTTGCTCAGCTTCGTCGAAATGGCCTTCACGATATGCCCGAGCAGCTTCGTTAAGCTGGTTCTTTGCTCTAATACGATTAACCACTCCGCAGCCGGAGGAAGTAGCAACAAGGACCGCTAGTACTACCACGATCCTGGTTTGAGAGAGTTTCATTTATCCGTAACTCCAAATTTGATTGAGATTGACAGACGGTCTGGGTCGTGCGCGATGGTTTTACACCACCGCAAACAATCTCGATTTCCTAAGGCAGATCGTCAACCTGCAAACCGACGGGACTTGCTCCAGCGCCTTTTATGGCATCAATTACTTTAACCACGTCGCCATAACGAGCCGCGCGCGGCGCTTTGACGAATACGGTCTTTTCGATGCGATCGTCTTCCTTTACGTCGGAGCGCGTTTCCATTCCGACTTTATAGGCACGTTGCTCTTTCCGCTGTTGAAAAGTGAGCGCGAGCTTTTGTGCCAATGGCGTTGTGTCGTTCACGGAACCGAGCGGATCCTGGTTCAACTTAATCTGCAAATCTGGCGAAATCGAAACTACTAGAGTAAGTGGATTCGGTTTCAGTTTGCTGAGATCCTCGTTTGGATCGCGTTGGGTTGGAATATCTGCCTTAAAGCGGCTGGGCTTAAGAGGTGTGACCACCATGAAAATGATGAGAAGCACCAGCAAAACATCAATCAGCGGAGTGACGTTAATGTACGGCACAGCTGTACTGGTTTTTGCCTTCTCGTGTGTATCTGTGTCCATCGCTGACGTCATCTATACTTCTCCTTGAACTGAGCTACATTAGGAAGTTGTCTTGGGGACAGCAGCGCCACCCTTTTTCTTATCAGCTACCAGGCCTATCTTGTCCACGCCCAGTTTTCTGACTTCGTTAATAACGTTGACTACGTCGCCATAGCTAACGCCGACGCCGCTCTTGATGTAGACGATGCGATCCTGTTCGTTCTTGATCTTCTTCAAGAGCTCATCGACTTGATCCGCCAATTGTTCCTTCTGCACTTGCTTTTTACCCAGATAGTATTGTCCGTCATTCGGAATAGAGATCACTACGGATGATTCTTTGATAATGTTGGGATCAACATCCGGGTTATTCATGTTTTTCGGAAGGGCAACAGTAATGCCCTGTTGCAGGAAGGGGGTAACCACCATGAAGATGATCAGCAGCACCAACATGATATCCACCATCGGGGTGACGTTGATTTCAGACTGCACGCCACCCTGTCCGCCTCCACCTGACATTCCCATAACTACTTTCCCTTTCTACCGCTCGATAGTTTCGGCGCGCGGCGCGTGCCAGCGCGCAACCCCACTCTATAACGTCTCGAACGCTATGGCTTCAACTGCTTGGTGCGATTCTTAATGAAGTAATCGACTAGTTCGGAGGCCGAGTTGTCCATCTCAACGATGAAACCATCAACCTTGCCGGTAAAGTAGTTGAACAACCATACGGCTGGCACGGCGACCAGGAGACCAAGAGCGGTTGTAAATAGCGCTTCCGAAATTCCGCCGGCGACGGCCGCGATACCTGCTGACTCAGCGTTCTTCATTCCGCGGAATGCGTTGATGATTCCGAACACAGTGCCGAACAGACCCACGAACGGAGCGGTTGATCCGATCGTTGCCAGACCGGATAGGCCACGTTTGAATTCTGCTGTTTTGATCGCGATTGCTCGCTGCAATGCACGCTTGGAAGCATCAATCTCATCTCCGGAAATATCCGTAGACGCTTCGTGGGCTCTAAACTCCTGCAAACCGCTACTGACAACCATTGCCAGGTGTGATTTGCGGTGCTTGTCGCTGATATTGATCGCTTCTTCGATACGATCATTCTTCAATGCCTGAGCTACACGAGGAGCGAACTCCCGCGACTGCTTCTTGGCAGCGGAGTATGTCAGGTAGCGCTCAACCATGATGGCGATTGAATAAACCGACATGATGAGCAAAACGATAACAACGGCGATGGCCACGCCCCCCATGTTCTTGACCATTTCCGTCAGCGTAAACTGGTTTGCATTCGAGGCCTCTGGACTAGCAGCGGCTTCCTGTAGAAGCAATAACAAGCCGAGTGCCTTGGCGCCGAAAAGACTGGTTAGAATTGTCACGGTAAACCCCTCCAAAGAGTTTTTATAAGTTTAATAGCAAGCAGAGAACCCGGGACGGCGGCACAGAACCGCGGCGACGCGACGAAAAATTCTCCGCAGTTCACTGGGCCACGAAGTTATACGTGATGACTCCGGTGACCTTGACGGGTTGCCCCGAAAGTTTTGTCGGAGAGAACCTCGCGCCTCTGGCCGCAGCGACAGCAACTGCCTGCAGCAGCGGATGTCCAGACACGGCATGGGCGGAGATTACATTTCCATTTTCATCGATCGTCACCTGCACCGTCACTGTTCCCGATGCGTGAGCGGCTTTTGCGATTGGCGGATAAGCCGGCTTGGGCAAGCTAATCGCTTTTCCATTCAGCACGCCGCCTGAAATTGGCGCACGTGGCGGGGTCGGCTTCGCCTCAGGCGGTGGAGGCTCATCTGCGATCTGGACTTTAGTGGGTGCTGTAACAACGTTGCCGCTACCAGGACCTGCAGGCAAGGCATTGGCGGAACTGGAGTTCTCAGTACCCAAAACGGTTGTCACATTTCGTCGCACCGGGGGAACATCACTGGCCTTGGCCGAAATTTCCTTAGGTACTAACTCGGTGCGGGTCACGTCAGCGATCAGCTCTTTGCGAACGTCAACGTTTTGCTCAGGCTTAACCGGCTTGGCCTCCTGCTTCTGTTCCTCTTGTTTCTGTTGCTGCGGGACAGGAACCGGAGCAACAAGAGTTGTTAACTCAAGTTCCATTTCTCCGAGGTGGTTGTCGTACCAGTAAATACCGGCGATGAAAAACGTCACCAGGAGTACCCCATAAATTACCGCGGTCGCGATAACGAATGAGCCTTTTCGCGAAATGTCTTCCTTATGCGAACTGGACTCAACGAGATTATCGAACATCTATGTTTGTCCTCCACTTCCGGCGCCAAATGGATCAGGGGTTGTATGTACTCTAAGTGCCCCTCAAACGTCGACTGAAAAATGCCCGCTTGAGTTACATCAAGAAGAAAGGGGAAACAGCAGCTTCTGCAATTGAGACCGAATTGGCGTGAAAGCCGCTGTGCGAGAAAAGTAACTCGCCGGCCTACTCAACAGACTGCCACCGCGCCCACTTCAGTTTTGACACTTCGCAGGGTCGACTTTGAGATTATTTAATTGGCCAGCAACGGCCGCAGTCTAAGCCGCCTACAGTTTCAAAGTCAAGCGCAAACTAACCGAAACGCTCGACTCAAATGCGACTAGCACCACGCGAACCTTTGCCAGCCTGTGCAGTCATCGCATCGCGACCTGCCGCAGTCTTTGATTGCGATGGAATGCCGCCTCTGATTGGTTTACTAAAGTTCACTGCTGCGGCTCGGTTTGCGGATTCGATACGTTGCTCCCACCACACCATGATTGGGCTGGCGATGGCCACCGATGAGTAGGTGCCGAAGACAATTCCAATCAGCAACGCCAACGAGAAACCTCGCAGTACTTCGCCGCCAAACAAAACCAATGCAAGCACTGACAGGAACACGAGTCCTGATGTGATAACGGTACGTGACAAGGTTTGATTAATGGAATCGTTCGTTACTTTGTAAAGAGAGTCACGCCGGTGGAGACGCCGATTCTCTCGAATACGATCGAATACAACGATCGTATCGTTAACCGAGAAACCCACAAGGGTCAGCAACGCTGCAATAACTGTTAGACTGACTTCCCATTGAAAGATAGAAAAGAATCCCAACGTCACCAGCACATCGTGAAACACGGCAATTACGGCAGCCGCTCCATACGTCCATTCAAAGCGGAGCGCGATGTAGATTAATATTCCAACTAACGCCGCAAGTGTGACTGCAATTGCTTTGTTTCGCAGCTGAGCACCGGCGACCGCGCCAACAGCATCAGTGCCGATGATTTCGTAGGAGGCGTTAGGATCATTACCAAGATGCAGTTGGGGTTTAGCTTCGGCACCAAACGTGTTCAAGGCAGTTCGCACCAGCGCTCTGCCGGCTTCGACTTCAGCTTGCGACTGACCCTCCAGGGGAAGTTTGATCAGAATGGTGTCGGGCTTATCGGTGGCCTGGACGACTGCGTCGTGAATACCTTGTTTGACTAATGCTTCGCGAATAGCTTCATCGCCGGGACGCTGTTTGAATTTTGCTGTGACTACCGTACCCCCCTTGAAGTCAACTCCCAGGTTGAAAGGCTGACGATGGGTCGCAAATCTGATAATTGCCGAGAAAAGACCTGCCAACATCAGCAGGACTGAAATGGCTATAAACCAACGTCTGTTCGCCAGCCAGTCAATTCGAACATCTTTGAAAAATTGAATCATACGAAACTCTCTAAATACTTAACGACTCCACTTTTTCTTTCCGTCCCAACTCCCATATGAAAATTGTGCGGGAAACGTAAACGGCCGAGAAGAGATTGACTAGGAGACCGATAACGAGCGTCACTGCGAATCCTCTTATCGGTCCAGTACCAAACACAAACAGGAATAGAGAGGAAATGATCGTCGTGACGTGCGTATCGATGATGGTAATAAACGCACGGCCAAAACCTTGATCGACGGCAGACGGAATCGTCTTTCCAGTTCGTAACTCTTCGCGTATTCGTTCGAAGATAAGAACATTGGAATCGACCGCCATACCGATCGTCAAAATGATACCTGCGATACCCGGGAGCGTTAGAGTCGCGCCGAAAAGAATCAACCCGGCCATCATCAGAACCATGTTCAATATGAGAGCGATGACCGCATTGATACCCGCACCCTTGTAATAGACCAGCATGAACAGTACAACCAATCCTAACCCGACCAGGGAAGCTCTAACACCGGCATTGATTGAATCCTGTCCAAGGCTTGGTCCGACCGTGCGCTCTTCGAGATATTCAATCGGTGCGGGCAACGCGCCCGAGCGCAAGGTCAAAGCCAGATCTTCTGCAGACTGTTTTGTAAAACGCCCCTCGATTTGTCCCGAATCAAATATCTGCGACTTGATATAGGCGATTGACTTCACTTCGTTTTCAAGTACGACGCCCATGTATTCGTTAATGTGTGACCCCGTCCATTGACCAAACTTGTCGGCGCCATTCTTCTTTAATGAGAAGTTGATTTCATAGTCCTCAGTTCCACCGGCGCGAGTGGGAATTGCAGTCGCGTTGCGAAGCTCGCTACCGTCGACAATTGCCGGAGCTTCTACAACTACCCACTTCTTAGGTTTTTGCTGATTCTGATCAGCATTAGCTTCAGCTGTTGGCTCCATTCGCTCACTGTATGGCAAAACGCGACGATTCGCTGGAATCTGCCCGCCACTATTTAGCGAGGCAATTGCCTCTTGCTCCGTGCTGTAAGTCTGCGATGGTGCCGGACTGGGAGGACTAACGATGTGAACCAGCTCGAGTCTAGATTCTCCCTTTAGAAGATTCTTCACTCGCTCAGGATCCTGCACACCAGGCATCTGCAGGAGGATTTGATGTGAACTCTGTGCGCCGTGTGTTTGTAAAAGTGGCTCGGTGATACCGAGAGCATTGATGCGGCTATCAATGATGTTTAGCGCCTGCGTTGTGGCATTATCGGCAAGTGTGCGTTGTGCAGGCCCCGTAATGTCCCAACGCAATTGACTACCTGAATTTGTATAGGCCCAGGTGTTTACATCGCCAAGCTCAACCTTCTTTTGGACGGCCTCTTTTACTGCTTCAGCCTTTGAGGCATCAGCGATTTCCAACACTACACGATAACTGCCGGAACCCGTCTCTGCCCTCGCCGACTTCACTTCAAATCCAGCGTCCTTCGCGGCATTTTCAGCTGCGACGGCGTTTGCCTCCGCGAGGTGCTTTAAGAATTCTTCGGTCTTGACCCGCATCACAAGGTGAGAACCACCCTTCAAATCCAATCCCAGATGTATGTTTGAAGCGAGCGTCGCCTTGATGCCTGACCATGTGAAGTCTTTACGCGAAGGCTTATGACGTGGACCAATGACAATATAGAAACCACCGATCGTGACAATCGCGATGATGATAACGCGCTGAAGGAGGTTCGTTTTCTTCATTACTAAAATCGTTTAATGCTTTAAGTAGTCTTTTCTTCTCCGTCGATACCGGCTATCGCGCTGCGTGCAACCTCAAGGACGGTTTTGTCTGCGCTACGAATAAGGAAGCTTGAATCACGTACAGCGGTAATAACTCCAATGATGCCACCATTCGTTATAACCCGATCGTTGATCTTAAGATTTGCGATGGTGTCCTGAAGCTGACGTTGTCTCTTCTGCTGTGGACGAATCAACAAAACATAGAACACGCCCATTATCAAAACGATCGGCAGCACTGAACCTATCGCGCCAAGACCGCCCTGAAAGAAGCTCAGAAAAGTTTCCATTGGTTTTCTTTCGAAGGATGCGAACGCGATCCTTACGATAGGGACTCAACTTCAAAACCCGAACAAACTGAAGCGGCCAGTTCGCGAACCACTATTCACCATTCGCATCCAGCCGCTCGGTGAACTCTCGTCGGAATTTAGGGAAATCGCCAGACCGGATAGATTGCCTCACGCTTCGCATAGTGTCAAGGAAGAAGGCTAGGTTGTGATGGGTCAACAAGATACTTGCCAAAATCTCTCCCGCTAAATAAAGATGTCTCAGATATGCTCGAGTATGTCTGCGGCACACCAGACAAAGACAATCTTCATCTAGCGGACGCGTATCTCGAACCCAGCGGGCATTTTTTATGTTCAACTTGCCGCGGGACGTGAACGCCTGCCCGGTACGTCCGTTCCGCGTCGGCAATACACAATCGAACATATCAACACCGTTTGCGACTGCTTCAAGGAGATCCTCTGGCGTTCCAACCCCCATCAAGTAACGTGGCTTGTCAGCAGGCATTCGGGGAGCGAGGTCGCTGATGACGTCGAACATCACGGACTTCTCCTCACCCACACTCAATCCACCTATTGCATAACCATCAAAACCCACCTCAACAGTTTGCTCAAGACTCGCGCGACGTAAATCCAGATGACCGGCTCCTTGAATGATCCCAAACAATCCCTGTCTGCCGGTCAGCCCGGGGCTTTCGATGTATCCGGTGTCAGCACCATCCACCTGCAGACGGTCGAATGCCCTTCTCGATCTTATTGCCCAACGACTCGTAAGCCCAACGCTTTTCTCTGTGTCTTCGTAGGTGGCATTTCCCGGCGCACACTCGTCAAAGACCATCACGATGTCGGAGCCGAGCGCTGCTTGTACCTCCATCGATACCTCGGGCGAAAGGAATTGCATACTGCCATCAACATGTGAACGAAACTCAGTTCCTTCTTCAGTAATCTTTCTTAAGTCGCCCAAACTCCAAACCTGAAACCCGCCGGAATCTGTTAGCAGTGCGCGATCCCAACCTATGAAGCGATGCAGACCTCCGCAGCTCTTGATCGTCTCAATTCCCGGTCGCAGCCAGAGATGGTAGGTGTTGCCAAGTATTATCCTTGCGTCCAGATCTTTTGATTCAAGCTCTTCAAATCGAATTGCTTTGACAGTTCCAGCGGTACCAACCGGCATGAATACAGGGGTCTCGATTACTCCACGCCTGGTTGTCAGCCATCCGGCGCGCGATTGCCCCGCTTGCGTCTCGACTTCGAAACGCAACGCAGGCGCTGACGTGGAGAGATGTTTTCTCACGAGTGCTCTCTCATCGTGGGACCGCAGTCGTCCCCGACTTTCCCGTTGCAAGCGGAGCAGGCGGGGACGCCTGCAGCCCGGAATAATCAGTGCTTATATTCAACGTTTCTTTTTCTTCTTATGTCTTTCGATGAGTCGCAATGGCGTCGCAAAGAAATCGAACTCCTCACGCAGCCGATTCTGAAGATATCGTTGATAGGAAAAATGGAGTCCAGGTTTACCACCGGCGGTAAAGATGACAAAGGTCGGGGGCCGAACGCTGATTTGTGTCAGGTACTGCACTCTCAGTCTTGAGAGACCTCTCGCAGGGGCTGGAGCCACATTGCCACGCGGTTGAGCGATTGCCTTGACGAAGAACTCATTCAGTTGCGCAGTTGGAATACGACGGTGACGAGCTTCATTAGCTCGATAAACAATTGAAACTATTCGATCCACCCTTTGGCCATACAGAGCGGAGATCGTAATCACAGGCGCCCATTCAAGAAACTTCATCCGCTCACGCAGCTTTCTTTCGAATGCAAATGAAGTGCTTGTTTCCTTGTTTTCGACTGCGTCCCACTTGTTAACCGCAATAATGATCGAGCAGCCCGCATCAACCGCGTATCCTGCAATCGTCGCATCTAAAGCTGTAACCCCTTCAACAGCATCAACCACTACGATGGCAACATCCGCCCGATCCAGACTCTTTCGAGCCATCACGACAGACAACTTCTCCGCCATCTCGTCGGTCTTTCCCTTGCGCCTTATTCCCGCAGTATCGATCAGACGAAGTCTACCTTCCTGGGTATCCAGCACCGTATCAATCGAATCACGAGTTGTGCCTGCAACTGCTGAAACTATGGCACGCTCTTCGCCCAGCAATCGATTCAATAAAGACGATTTGCCAACGTTGGGACGGCCGACAATTGCAAGCAACGTTTCCTTTGGCGATTCGATGTCCTCAGGTTGCGTCGCGTCATGAAACTCTTCACCAAGTGACTCGACAACAGCATCGAGCAATTCCCCGACGCCGATTCCCTGTTCCGCCGAAACTGCCAGGACTTCGTCGAATCCGAACCGGTAAAACTCACCTTTCTCATCTTCCAAATTTGCGGAGTCGACTTTGTTTGCTGCAACCAGGACTTGTTTGCCAGTCGCCCGCAATAAGCGCGCGAGTTCCTCGTCGAGTTGTGTTATGCCCTTCCGCGCATCAACAACCCAGACAAGTACATGCGCTTCGTCGATTGCCACGCCAGCCTGCTTGAAAATATTAGACGGTATCACCGCGTCATCGTCAGGTACGATTCCACCGGTATCGATTAACGAGAACGTCTTGCCGCTCCATTCAACCTCACCGTAGATCCGATCTCGGGTTATCCCCGGTTCATCACCAACGATTGCACGTCGCTCTCCAATCAGGCGGTTGAAGAGCGTTGACTTGCCCACGTTTGGCCGGCCGACAATTGCGACGAGGGGCTTCGGATCCAGAACTCTTTCGATTGAGGGCATGCTTTTAGTTAACGTTAAACGACAAAGCGCATAACGTAGGGCAAAATGAGAACTAATTCCAGCGCCCACGGTTGTCCGACGAACTTTCGGCGTCGTGGCGCTCAACTAGAACATTTACATTTATCGATCCCGCCGGCAGGGCTACGACCAACCTAAAGTTCGTCGGACAATGCGTAGGGTCAATCCAAAGAAGATAATTGACTACTAAACAACTCCCCGGTATAAGCCTACAAGACAGCAGAACAACACTGGGAGGTATTACCCCTATGAAGTGGCGCTTAGCTACTTGCCTTTTAATCATGGCTACGTTTGGCGGAGCCTATGGCCAGGAACATTCATCAACCAGGCCGAATGTTCCGGCACAGCCCAGACCGAACGCCACTCGAACTCCGGATCCTGCTGGGTGGGTAAATTTCGACTCTGACGACGGACACTTTTCGGTGTTGGTACCTGAGACCCCGACCGACAAGACCGAAACAACTGACAGCGCTCACGGGCCATACACAACGCATCTTTTCGTAGTAAAAGACACACAGAACGTTTATCTGATCGGTTGGGTCGACTATGATCCGAGCTTTAACTTCAATCGCCAGGCTGAACTGGAGGCCAATCGAGACAATTTCGTTAAGGGAATCTCCGCTACGTTAATTAGTAGCCGCCCTACCGTGATTGATGGATATTCAGTGATTGAGTTCACTGCAGAAACCGGTGACAGGACCTTTAAGTCTCGCGTCTTTATGGTGGGTAGGCGACCATACCAACTCGTCGTTGGATATCCAAAGGGCGAAGAAATGCCCGGTGAGGTCTCGAAGTTTCTTAATTCTTTTAAAGTCAGGCTGCCATAGTCCGGTGAGGAAGCTTCGATTAAGTACGACAGGCTGTTAGCCTGTCGTGTTTTGCCTCACATTGTGGCCCAAGACCGCCAACAGGCTAACAGCCTGTCGTACTTAATCGAAGCTTCCTTAAATCTGAAATACCTACACTCCTGGGACCAATCAAATGAAACGGAGAGACTTCCTACTTTCGGGGGCAGCAAGCTGCGCGGTCGCGGTCGCACATCCAACTTCAACTAAGGCAATCGATCACATTGAGCATAGTCTTCCTGACTCTACGCCTGACTTTGAACTCGATGAGATGTCGATTAGCGAACTGCAAAAGCACATGCAGTCTGGCCGGTATTCCGCTCGTTCACTGGTTGAGAAATACCTGGATCGGATCAAAGACATTGACAAGACCGGACACCGCCTGAATTCCATCATTGAAATCAATCCAGACGCCGAGTCAATCGCGGCCAACCTTGACCGGGAACGGAAAGATAAAGGCGTCCGCGGACCACTCCACGGAATTCCTATATTAATAAAGGACAACATCGACACTGCGGATCGCATGATGACCACAGCCGGATCGCTTGCATTAGCTGGATCAAAGCCTTCTCAGGATGCATTTGTCGCGAAACGACTCCGTGATGCCGGCGCAGTCATTCTGGGCAAAACCAATCTAAGTGAGTGGGCGAACTTTCGTTCTAACCACTCGTCGAGCGGTTGGAGTGGTCGTGGTGGCCAGACAAAAAACCCTTACGCGCTGGATCGAAACCCCTGTGGCTCAAGCTCAGGATCAGGCGCCGCAGCTTCCGCGAACCTATGTGCAGCAGCAATCGGGACTGAGACGGATGGCTCCGTAGTTTGTCCGTCAAGTGCCAATTCACTTGTGGGAATCAAACCAACTGTCGGCCTGATAAGTCGCGCGGGTATTATTCCGATTGCACACAGTCAGGACACTGCTGGACCGATGGCGCGCACCTTATCTGATGCAGTCGTTCTTCTGGGAGCGCTGACGGGCGATGACTCGCGTGATCCTGCAACGCGAGAGAGTCGCGGCAAAGCGCTGACCGATTACACACGCTTTCTTGACCCAAATGGAATTAAAGGAATGCGATTGGGCGTCGCGCGGAAATACTTTGGGTTTAATGACCGCGTTGACAAACTGATGAGTCAATGTCTGGACGACCTCAAGAGACTTGGAGCGATTCTGATCGACCCCGCTGATATTCCCACGAGCGGTAAGTTCGACGACTCCGAGCTCGAGGTCCTGCTGTACGAGTTCAAGGCTGATCTGAATAAATACCTTGCTGGCCTGGGCCCAGCAGCGCCGGCGAAAACACTAAAAGACTTAATTGAATTCAACGAGAAGAATCGCGACCGGGAGATGCCATACTTTGGTCAGGATCTTTTCATCAAGGCCGAGGAAAAAGGTCCGTTGACCAGTCCAAAATATGTTCAGGCGCTGAAGAAGAACCACACGTTGTCGCGAACACAAGGTATCGACTTGGTTATGAACCAACATCGCCTCGACGCACTAATTGCACCTACTGGCGGTCCCGCCTGGCCAACGGACTTGATTAATGGAGATCACTTTACCGGCGGTTATTCCTCAGCATCGGCTGTCGCTGGGTATCCACACATCACTGTTCCTGCCGGTTATGTTTTTGGAATGCCTGTTGGGATTTCGTTTTTTGGTAAGGCTTACAGCGAACCAACTTTGATCAAGATCGCCTACGCCTTTGAGCTGGCAACGAAGGCGAGGCAACCTCCAAAGTTTCTGCCATCGGCGACGTTGGATCTATGACCTTTGGAGTGCGCCGGCCTGCCGTCGCTTTGTTACGAAGCTGCTTTAACGATCACGCAACTTCTTTGAACTACGTGATCATCACTCCAACGTTCGCTGTCACAAAGCGACGGCAGGCCGTCGCACTCCAAAGGATCCACCAATTTAGCAATTTTGAAGAAGCAGACTTCCGCCTCCTAAGTTAACCTCATATCCAGGAAAGGAAACTGACATGGCGCGTTTAGCAACCCAACGCAAGTCAATCTACAGCGTGCATCCTGGCGTCTTGATGACTCAGAAATGGATCGGCGAACTCAAGACAAAGACCGGGCGTTCCCTCGAGGAATGGTTGAAACATATCAAGAAAGCCGGCCCCAAAGGAGAAGAAGAGCGAAGGCAATGGCTTAAAGATGAATACAAACTCGGAACCAACACCGCGGGGTGGCTGGCGGAACGTTCAGTCGGTAAAGGTGAAGAAGCAGGGGATCCGGATCTTTACCTCCAGTCTGCGGAGCGAGACGTTGCGAATATGTTCTCGGGTCCGAAGGTGCACCTTAAACCGATCTATGATGCGCTACTCAAGTTGGGCTTGAAAGTTGGTAAAGAGGCTAAAGCGTGTCCGTGTACAACGATCGTTCCGCTTTATCGCAATCACGTCTTCGCGCAAATTAAGCCAACTACAAATTCGCGCATTGATCTTGGTTTTGCACTCGGCGACCTGAAGCCAACCGGTCGCCTGATCGACACTGGAGGTTTCGCGAAGAAAGATCGGATCACACATCGAATTCCAATCACTGCGTTATCTGATATTGACGACGAAGTGAAACAGTGGCTCAAAGTAGCCTATGACCGCGACGTTTAGATCGTCAGTTCATAGGTCATATAGGTCCAATCGGTCCTATTCAACACTGACCTCCCAACACCAGGACAACATTATGAAACAGACAAAATCAGGACCACGAATGAGCGATGTAGCAGTTTCTGCGAAGACCGGCAAGAACTGGAAACAATGGTTTGCAATCATCGACAAAGCCGGTGGCAAGAAGATGACGCATCAGGAGATCGTTAAGCTCCTCAACTCCAAACACAACGTTGGTCCATGGTGGGGCCAAATGGTGACCGTCACTTATGAACAGCAAAGTGGACTGCGCCAGAATCATGAGAAACCAGATGGCTTCGAAATCAGTGTAAGCCGAACCTTGAACGTCCCTGTTTCTTCTATCTATTCAGCATTCGCGGATGAGAATACTCGCAACTCCTGGCTCGCGGAAGATGGTCTCGTGGTACGCAAGTCTACAAAAAACAAATCCATGCGTGTTACATGGAAGGATGGCAAGACCAGTCTCTCGATCAACTTTGCTGCGAAGGAGAAGGGCAAGAGCCAGGTCGTGGTGCAGCACATGAAACTGCCTAGCGCAACTGCGGCATCGCGAATGAAAACCTATTGGGCGAAAGCGCTTGATCGTTTGCAGGAGAATGTTGAGTGAATGTTCGATACGGTTTCGCTTGTAGTGACCTAACCGCTCGAAATCAACGACCCTGTTGATCACGTCTCGACAAGTTAAAGAGCCTATGAAGCAGGTCACTCACTTTTCCGTTATTATTCCACCATATGGAAACCTCACTTAATACCTCAAAAACTAGCCATCTCGATCTCGGCAAAATCGGAGAAGTCTTCGCAGCTGCTCACCTTGAACAGAATGGTTATCGTCTGGTTGGCGCAAACTTCACGCTTCCAGTGGGCAGGAATCGTCGTGAAGCGGTCGTCACCGCTGAACTCGACCTGGTCGCTTACGACGGACCGGTTTTGTGTTTTGTGGAAGTGAAGACGCGGAAGTCCGATTGGTTTGCATCGCCTGAAGCAAACGTCAATCGACACAAACGTCGACAAATCGCTCGCGCTGCTCGCGAATACCGTCAGATGTTTGGAATCCAGGACGCACCTTATCGCTACGACGTAGTCACCATCGTTTTGGGTGAGGACCCAACAACACCTCAGATTGAGTTATTCAAAAACTTCTGGCGTGAAGAGCAACTGAAGAAACCTCGGTTCGAAAGATTCTACGATTAGGTCTGTGAACTTCGGACTTTGGAATCAATAATGTCCGTTTCTGTCCGACGAACTTTAGTTTGTCGATGGTGACAAATGCCAGGGCGCTGATTTCCAGCGTCTCTCGATTGCCACCATCGACAAACTAAAGTTCGTCGGACAGTTTGTTTTATTTTCAGCCGTTGCGTTGACGTGCGTTGTCGCTGTGATTAGACTGCCTGACATGAGACCCGACCGTTGCGCGTCGGTACCGGCGTGAGACCTAGGGTCAGAAACAGCGGTGCAAGGTTATTGGGTTGATCCCCTCTCGCCTTGCACCGTTTGTTGTGTCTGGGGTTATCCGCGGATTACGCGGGTTCAGGCCTTACAAACCGAGTGACCGTTCTTCTGATGGAGATAGATCTGTGTGATCTGCCGTGGATAAGTGGCTTCGCTTGACATCGAAACGTGAATCATTAGAATCGGCCATGCTCAAAGCGGGAGTAGCTCAGTGGTAGAGCATCGCCTTGCCAAGGCGAGGGTCGCGAGTTCAAGTCTCGTCTCCCGCTCCACGAAATCAAGGATGAAGGCGGAAGGATGAAGGATGAACCGCCATATCGACTTCATCCTTCCGCTTTTATCCTTCATCCATTGAAATCCGGCGGCGTAGCCAAGTGGTAAGGCAGAGGTCTGCAAAACCTTTATTCATCGGTTCGATTCCGATCGCCGCCTCCAATCCACCCAACAACTTACAGACACTTCCCGCTCGGTGTTACAGTTAACCGTAGTAAAAAATGTAGTAAAAGGATTCCTCGGTATACATAGGATCTATTTTATTTTCCTTTTCCTTCTGCTGTTGCTGTCTCGCGCGGCTGCCGAACGATTGCCACTGAAAACTTACACGACGTCTGACGGATTAGCACACAACAACATCAACAAAATCGTACGCGACTCGCGCGGCTTTCTCTGGTTCTCCACGGAAGAAGGTCTGTCACGTTTCGACGGTTACAGCTTCACTAACTACGGCACTGCCCAGGGCTTGCCACACACCAGCGTCAACGACATTCTTGAGACGCGCGCGGGCGATTACTGGGTGGCAACGAATGGCGGACTCGTTCGCTTCAACCCGAAAGGCACGGCGGGGAGTGAGGTTGTGTTGGCGAATGAAGCACCACCTAACGCGCCGCCGATGTTTTCTGTCGTCGTGCCCGAAGACACGGACAGATATGCACGGGTGATCACGGTACTACTCGAAGGCCGCGACGGCACCGTTTGGTGCGGGTCGCTGAAAGGACTCTACCGACTACAAACTCGAAGCGAACGGTTCTCCCTTATTCCATTTGAAGTAGGTATGCCAAGCGATTACGGTGAAGGACGGTTCGTCAGCGACCTCGCGGAGGATCGTTATGGCTCGATTTGGATCGCGACACACAATGGACTGTATCGCCGTTGGCCCGATGGAAGCACAGCTCAATACACTGCAAGTGATGGACTGCCGAACATTTTCATTCACGACCTTCTGCTCGATCACCTGGGCCAGCTTTGGATAGGGACACGCTACGGAGGCTTCTTCCGACTGGCTTTTGACGAGACACATGCAAAGCCGTCGGTCACCTTTACACTCACACCGCATGACTTTGTTCAGAGTGAATGGATTAACCAACTCTTCGAGACCTCTGAGCACAAAATCTGGGCTGCTACCGCGCGGGGCCTGCTTGAATTAATGCCACAAGGTGATCAAGACGGCCGGCTGTATCGCGTCTACACCACGAGTCACGGCCTGAGCACCTATGCCATCACCGCACTGGCCGAGGACGCCGGTGGCAACCTCTGGTTGGGCAGCGGACGAGGAACAGGCGTGATGAAGCTGGCGCGACATGGCTTTGTCACTTACGACCAGCAGGACGGTATTGCCTCAGTCTTCTCCATCTTCGGTGACCGCGCCGGAGGTATCTGTTTTCGAGGTTACGTGCTGGGTGATAAGCGCGCGAGCATCTTTGAGGGTGGTAAGGTCGACCTGCTGAATCTAAACCAGGCCACCTATTGGCAACGCTTCGGCCGCTTCAACGGGCAATCCCTCACATGGTTTACGCCTGATGTGCTGAAGGGCAAGCCATTAGGCTGGGTGGACGAGGGAGTGACGCTGCAAGCGCGAAGCGGTGAGTGGTGGTTTGCAAATGCCCTCTATCACTTTCCGGCTGCGGACAATTTGCTGCAACTCAAAACTGCACGGCCACTTGGCTACTTTGGCAAGGACACGCCTGTTGGCGCGCGGCAGATCTGGCGATTATTCGAAGATTCGCGCGCGCGCATCTGGATTTCGATCGTCGATTCCGCGGGCAATGGCCTCGCCCTGTGGGTTGCTGATACTCAAACTCTACAGGATCTTACAAACGGACTAAGACTGCCCTCTCTCCTTGAAGATCTGGCACGCTCGTTTGGTGAAGACCGTGCTGGCAACGTTTGGGTTGGCTTCAACACCGGACTCGCTCGTTTTCGCGATGGGGTATTCACTTTCTTTGGCGCGGCGGATGGTCTGCCGCCGGGAGCGATCACAGATATCTACACGGACCACAACGGGCGACTCTGGCTTGCTTCTTCACGCAGCGGCTTAATACGGATTGACGATCCAACAGCGGAACGGCTTACTTTTACAAGCTATGCAACGGCGCAGGGCCTGTCCGGCAACGTCGCTTTGGCGATTACGGAAGACTTGCAGGGTCGACTTTACATCGGCACAGGGCAAGGACTGGATCAACTTGATCCGACAACCGGACGGATCAAGCACTATACAACGGCCGACGGTCTCGTCGGTGGCGAGATTAAAGCGGCCTTCCGTGACCGTGCAGGCTATCTCTGGATCGGGACAACGCAAGGCATGTCCCGCTTTCTGCCGGAGCCAGACCAACCATCACCAACTCCACCTGTGTTGCTGACAGGCCTCAGCATCGCCGGGGTCAGGCAGCAACTCTCCGCACTTGGTGAGAGAGAGGTGCACTTGCCTGACCTGGCTGCGAGTGCAACCCAGCTGCAGATCGATTTCGTCGGGCTTGGGTTTGCGCCAGGCGAGTCGCTGCGTTACCAGTACATGCTCGAAGGTGCTGATCGCGAATGGAGCAGGCCGACGGCGCAACGCACAGTAACTTATGCGCGGCTCGCTTCTGGTCGTTATCGATTTGTCGTGCGCGCGATCAACGCGAATGGGAAAGTGAGCGACAAACCCGCAGTTGTGATGTTCCGCGTGTTGCCACCCGTATGGCTGCGCTGGTGGTTTATCGCGCTTGCCGTGCTCGTCTTCGCCGCCGCAGCTTACGTGCTCTATCGCTATCGCGTCTCACGTCTTCTCGAAGTTGCCAACATGCGCACGCGTATCGCCACTGATTTGCACGACGATATAGGTGCGAATTTGACCAAGATTGCAATCCTCAGCGAGGTTGCGAAACAGCAACAGGCTGGCGGAAATGGCAAAGAAGATGGTCCATTACATTCTATAGCACGCATATCACGGGAATCAGTGGCTTCAATGAACGACATCGTCTGGGCGATCGATCCACAACGCGATCATCTGATCGATCTCGTCCGTCGCATGCGTCGAGAAGCCGAAGAATTGTTCAGCGCGCGCGACATCAACCTTTCGTTTCAAGCCCCCGGCGAAAAGCAAGACCTGCGGCTGGGAGTTGACGTGCGTCGAGATCTTTTCCTGATATTCAAGGAAGCAATCAATAATGCAGCACGTCATTCTCAGTGCCGTAATGTCACAATTGATTTTCAGGTTGACCCGCGGTCCCTGTCGCTCCAAATAACCGACGATGGCGTTGGTTTCGATTCAAGCGAAGACAGCGAAGGCCACGGCCTCGGGAACATGCGACAACGCGCGCATGCGTTAGGAGCGGAATTCTCGATCTGGACGAGCGTCCGGGAAGGCACAACCATCGACTTGAGAGTCCCGCACGCGCACGCGCATCGACTCTTCGTTTGAAAAACGCGCGGTGCGACCTGTGTAAGTGCGTAGGTGACAGGCAGGTCTCTATCTTAGTAGCTTAGCGATGAGTGTTAGGCGTCAACGTGCAGTGCCATCCCTGGCTCCAAGCTAAGATTTGAACTCCGAACACCCTTGCCAGAGTCATCATTGTGACAAAAAATCAACAAGCGCAGATGCAAACAGGCCAGCCTGACGGCGCTCCGATTCGAGTCGTGATCATCGAGGATATTCGCGAAGTTCGTGATGGTCTGACTATGCTGATTAACGGAACTCCGGGTTTTCAATGCGCAGCCAGCTATCGTTCGATGAGAGAGATGCTGGATCGATTTAACGGGCGATCAGCCGACATCATCCTTACTGACATCGGCTTGCCCGGTATGTCTGGCATCGAAGGCACGCGCATCCTCCGTGAGCGCGCGCCCGACATTCCGATCCTGGTGCTGACTGTCTATGACAACGATGAGAAGGTCTTTGCTGCGTTATGTGCCGGTGCTTCCGGATACCTCTTAAAAAACACGCCGCCCGCGAAACTGCTTGAATCAGTGCGGGAGGCGGTGAATGGAGGCGCGCCGATGTCGCCGGAAGTGGCGCGCCGCGTAGTCAAACTATTTCGCGACTTTCATCCACCCGAACAAGCTGAGTATCGTCTCACCTCGCAGGAACACGAACTGCTGAGGCTGATGGTCGACGGCCATCACTACAAAACAGCTGCGCAGACCATGGGCATCAGCCCTAGCACCGTTTCCTTTCATTTGAAGAACATCTACACCAAGCTGCAAGTCCACTCAAAAACTGAAGCTGTCGCCAAAGCGTTACGCCAACATCTGATTTAATAGTTCACCTTCATCTGCTGTTCCGTCCTACCTAGCTACGTAGTTATCACGTGCCGTTCGCAGTGCTATAAAGCGCGCCGAACAGTATGAAGATCAGGAATAAATCCATAGTCGTTGTGGCGCTCCTCCTTCTAGCGCTCACAGCGTTTTCGGCCCGGCCCGGTCCCGCAAACGATGATGTGCTTGCGCGCTGCCGCGAAATGTACGCGGGGCTACGCTCTTACGCGGATACCGGCGTTGTCATCAACGAATTTGGCGTCTCAAGCAAAGAGCAGCATGCATTCACGACTAACTTCAATCGTGCGCCGCGCGGATTCTACTTCGAATTCAAGAAAGCAGCCGGTGATCGGTATGTCATCTGGGGCGACCTGGAGGCGTTTCACACCTGGTGGAAGACAACGGCCGGCAGATTCGACTATCCGAACCCAGGCAACACCGGCGCCTTCATTGGGGCGGAAGCTCAGACTTTCGGTGCCTCGGCCAAGATTCCGCCTTTGCTGTATTCGAAAGCGAATCTGCCGAACGATTTTGCGAATTTCACCGACGCTGTGCTCGATGGCGAAGAAGATGTAGGCGGCCACAGATGCAAACGTCTTGTGGGAACGGCGCGCGATGTTTATGCGGCTACCGGTCGCGAGGTGAATGTGCGCAAGATGACAGTGTGGATAGACGCCGAATCGCTATTGATTCGGAAGATTGTTGAGGAGTGGAAACCACTCCCGGGACAAGTCAGCAGGCACACAACAGTGTTTGAGCCGCAGGCGAATCCGTCTCCGGATGGGAGTAAATTCAAATTCACGCCTCCATGAACGACGATCAGCTGGCGTCTTGTCATGCCGCTCGCCCTTGCATTAAGGACGTGGCCCGCTTCCAGACAAGTCCCAGCTTCTGAACGGCGCCGCCGGTCGGATAGGTAATTAATTCTAAACGTGACGAGGCTAAACGAACGCGTCACGAGCAAACCAGATGAAAAAGTTAATAATTTTTCTCGCATTTGCGTTTGGGTGTTTGTTCCCACTCGCTCTGGGCCGTACCGCAGACGCTACGGCTCAAGATGAAGGCGGGCCCGTTCACGTGTGTGTGGCGCCAGATGGTGTGATGCGTATCGTGCCTTTCTCAGCCACGTGTCCTGAAGGTCAGCGAAGTGTCATCCTTCAAAAGGCAGACTCAACAGTTGATCTCGACCAGGAAAAGGAAAAGAAGGGCGAAGGGTCGTCCTCGATCGATAAGACGATATTGAATGACCTTAATCGTCGCGCGAGCAAACTGGAGAATATGGATTGCGCTTCGATCGGCAAGAGCAAAGTGGTAGCGCCCTTCGAAGTGATGGATCGAACCGGCAAGCGTGTCTTTCTCGTGGACAGTGATGTCGTCCGCCTGTTTAACGGCAGTGGCAAGGCCGTGGCCCAAATGTTAGCTGATCGTGCAGGCGGACTATTCACGGCTGAGGGCAGCAACACAAAAGTGTTCCTCGGCATTAATGATCCTGAGTTGGCTGGCTTTGGGGTGAGTGAGAACACTAAACGAAGGATTGCGCTCGGAGAAAATCTTGGAACGCAAAACTATAGCTTGAGGTTTCTCTCAGCTTCGAGTCAATTGCTGGCGGCAATCGGAGTGTCGGGAGAGAACGACGCAGGATTAGCAACTGTTGCCGATCAGGCAGGTAAAACTAGGGCGACCATCGGACTTACGAAAAGCGGTACGGGATTGATCGAGATTATAGGCGGCAACGCAATAGCTCAATTGACCGAGGGTACTGTAAACCACGGGGGTAAGCTGTGGATTGGAAATAACGGAGGCGTGGGAATGGTTGAGGCCGGCGACGCCGGCGGTTACGGCATAGTCAGAGCGGGACCCCTGGGGTTTGAATTTATCCCAACCCCAGGTCTGGCGCTGCCCGGAAGTGTGATTGTCGGGAAACGATAGCAGAACAGGTTTAAGCCGTTGCAGGCTTGAGACGAACGAAAAAAAGTTAACCTGCTGAAGCGTGTTCCACATTCTCCGAGGGCCAAAACGATGAGAATCAGAAAGAGGATCCTACTTGCCATAACTATCTTGATCTCGTTCTTGCCGGTGATGTGGTTTGTAAACATTGCCGGCAGCCAGCAAATTTCAGGTGACAAGCCCGGAAGCAATGATGTGAAGGTCTGCGTAGGTTCAGACTCAGTACTGAGATCACCTGATGAGAAGACTGGCCTTTGTCCTAAAGGAACCGAGCAGCTGACTCTGGCTTGGGCAGAACTTGAGAAACTAGATCCGCCGGACGAGAACGATCCGTTGGGCCCCGCAAAGAAAAAGAAATCCGAGTTGGATCAGCAGCTCGCTGATCTGGAAAAACGCGTCAACGATCTAGAGGGGTCTCCGTTGTTCGAAGTGGTCGATAAGGCGGGCAGAGTCATGTTCAGTGTCGCTCCGGGAAAGGTGCAGCTCTATAACGAGGAACAGACTGCGGTCGCCGGGATGCTTGCCACCGCGGAAGGTGGACAGTTCGTAGCACGCTCCACGGACCGAAGTATCTCGCTTTTCATCGGCGCGTATGGAGAGCGTGCGGGTCTGCGAGTGAGCGAAGCCAATCAACCGCGGCTCGACCTGCTCCGGCAGACGGCAGGAAATTATTCACTGAGAATTCGTTACGGAGACGACAATGTTGCCGGCATCGGTGAATCTAGGGCCGGCACTGGAGCGCTGGTAATAGGAGACAAAGGAGGTCAACCCAAAGCGGGAATGCAAGTCAACGATGGAAAGGGCACGGTTAACATCTTCAACAGCGACGGCAATGGTGTTGCGTTGCTAACTCAATCCCCGAACGGCGGAGGGTTGCTCGTGCTCACCGACGCGCACAGCAACGCAAGGGTCATGATGGGTAACAACAATAACCGCTATGGCGTTGTGATGACCTTTCCCTCAGGGTTCCCGTATGTGCCGAAGTCCGGGCTACCCGGGAGTTATATGCTCGGGTGCGCCGGTGGCGCGGCTTGTGTGCCGTAGCTTGTGAATGAGGAGTCAGGAGCAGGAAGATGAAGAAAAGAATCTTTCTCGCGTTGGTTCTTGGATCGTTGTTCACGTCGATCATCGGGCGCGTTGTTGTTCACGTCAACGCGCAAGATGAACGTGGACCGATTCACGTATGCGTTGCCCAGGGCGGCGTGCTGCATGTCGTTCCTTACGCAGACGGATGTCCACAGGGCCAGCGAAGTCTCATGCTAAAGAGGGCAAACACCGCCGGGAATAGCGAGAAGCCAAAAGACAAAACCCCGCAAGACACCTCTCTTGACAAAGCCAAACTAGAAGAGCTGAACCGCCGCCTGATTCGACTTGAGGACTTAGGCTGCGCCGCATTCGGAAAGCGCAGAGTGGTCGCGCCCTTCGAGGTAGTCGATCGTTCGGGCAAGTTAATCTTTACGGTGCTTGACAACAAAGTCGGACTGTTTGGCAGCCCTGGCACGCCCGTGGCCTCAATTGTGGCAGATCAAGAGGGCGGACTCTTTAGCGCGAGCGGCGGTGATGCGCGAGTGAACTTTGGGATCAATGATCCTCGGGTGGCCGGTCTTAGCGTCCGTGTGAAGGGTCAAACCAGAGTCGAAATTGGAAAAGATCTCCGCAAAGGTAACTACAGGTTGTTGTTCCATTCAAATTCAGATCAAGTCATTGCGGGAATCGGAGAGAGCCCAGACAACAAAGCGGGATTACTACTTATCAATGACGAGTCTGGCAAACAAAGAGCAATCATGGAAGTGATTAACAGCGGCACGGGACGCATTGGAATAATGAACGGCAGTGGCAAACCGATAGCAGCGCTGACCGCGGGTGAAAGCGGAGGCGGCGTTTTCTATGTCTGCGCCGCTGGAGGCAGTTGTGATCCGCCGATGGTTAGCGCCGGGACTCTGGACAGCGGCGTGGGAGTCGTCAGGACTGGCCCACAGTTTTACATCCAGGGGCCGACCGGTGCGCCCGGAAGTTTTCTGATTGGTAAGAAGCAGTGATGCTCTCGACTCTTAAGGAGATAACTAAACATGGAGACCAGATTAAGGGTGAGCACTCTGTTGTTTGGTGCGGCACTGTTGATCGCAATTTCCTGCGGCGGTTTGAAAGTTCCGGGGGCGAGTAGCACAACAGCATCAAAGCCTGCCGAAGCGAGCAGCGATCCGCGCGGGGATTTGAAGAAGGCGTTCACCGCGCAGCTCGCAGCTAAGAGTTTTCGCTACTCCCTTGAAATCTCGATTCAAGAAGGAGGTCATATTGAGGCGGAGTTTGTCGCTCCCGACCGCTATCACGTTAAAGGAAAATCCATGATGCCGGGCGATGGAGAAAACCACATGGAGGTAATCATTCTCGGCCCGGACTCTTTCATGAAGATGGGGAATATGCCCTGGAAGAAGAGTGAGGCGGGCAGCGCCACGACTATTTTCGCGAGCACTATGGCCCAAATGGCGCAGCAATTCCGCGCGATGGACAGCGAACAGAGAATGGCGAACTACGAAGATGTCAAGTTTGTCGGGCGCGAGACTCTGGATGGCTCGCCTGCGCTCGTTTATCAATTCATCTTGAAGGGGGCGCAGGGACAAACTAATGGGAAGATTTGGATCAGCGCAAACGATGGGCTGCCGCGCAAGATTGAGCATGAAGGGGGTGCATCGCCGAATCCTAAAGGGGACACCGGCAAGAGCAGACTCACCGTAACTTATTATGATTACAACACCAACATAAAGATCGAACCGCCGATCTGAAATGAACCGTCTGGTTGGCCCTTTGATCTCGCCTTCGCTCTAGAGCGCGCAGGTCAAGGACAGCAACTATCAACGGAGAGGCGGTCGCCTATCTAGTTAATGAATTGATCAGAATTTGAGAGCCCGGCTCCTACTTGCCTAATTGGCCCAATTCGTCAACGTCGTCGGTCCATCTTCGAGTTGCCTTTTGTATTACGACGCGCAGCGAGTGTGGGCCGAACGCAGCAGGCATGTATCACTCGCTAAGAGAATTCGCGGCCAGCTCTTTCACTACCGGCACCAATCATCTTCCGCTGACGAAGATGATCGCAGCGGTTCTTAGATAAAGTTTAGAGGGTAAATTCAGTCATGAAACACCTACGTAAACTTGCCTGGCTCGTTAGCGCTTGTCTGATCGTGAACAGTGTGCCCCCGAAGGCACGTGCACAGCAGATCGGCAATGAACAAGCGACTGGACAGATCGTCGATACTTGGATCAGCGTAATGAGTATGGCCTATCCCGAAGCGGCGCCATTCCTCGAAACGGGAAAGAAATTATTCGACATGCTCGATGTGTTTGGTAAACCGGACGCCACCGGAGAAGCCTTGAAGAAAATCAACGAGCGGCTCGACCGGATCGAAAAGCGAATCAGCGATCTCGACGCAAAGATAAACGCCTTGCGGAATGATTTCTTCAGAGAGAAAAACTACACACGTCTGCAACTCCTAAGAACCAAACGCGAACTCTTGCAAGGACTGGCAATCCAGCTTCAGGAAAAACCGACGCAGCCAGATGCCAAACGTGGATTGGTGAAGGCGGTGCAAAACATCGCTGACGATTTCCTCGATCCCGAACTCTGGCAGTGGAGCGATATGCGGCGATCAGATGACCAGATGGTGGATCCGGATTTCAAGCCGCTGCCCACACTTGAACTCTACACGACGACGTTGGTCACCTGGATGGCAGCAATTTCTTACGCCGGCGGAGACTCTGACTACGTGAAACGTAATTACGGGCCTGCTTTGCAAAGGCATATCAACTATCTGAACCAGACGCTGACGGCAAACATTAGGACGCGTGTTAGTGCTCGTATCGATAATATTGACAAGTATCCGAAAAACCGGGTCTGTGCTTACGAAGTCTTCATTGATGACAAGTTTCGCCACTTGGCCAAGGACGCAGGACCAGGACAGGTGCAGATGCCTTCAAACAACGTCATGTGTCAGGTGCCTGAGGCGATGGGCCACGTGGCGCTTGAAGGCGAGATGCAGAGAGCCTACGGAATCGATGTAATGGAGGCAGTCTCGGCCAAGCTTGATCGGCTGCGTGCCCAGGGAACTCTTGCAGAGCAATTCACCGGCACATTCGATCCCCAAAAGTACCAATCGGAAGGCTACCTCTATGCGGTAAAGCCAAACGGTGAGTTGGTGTGGTACTGGCATGTGGTTGTCACTAAACCAAAAGCACCGGAGGGTAACCCACGCATACTAAAAACTGAGCGGCAATCGCCAGACATGCGCAAGGTCACCACAACGACGGACAGTAAAGTCGGCGGCAATGCGGCGCAGGGTCCCATTGGGCGGATGCGCGATCAGGGTGTTGGCAGTACGAGACAAGATGCCGGGACAACCCAAAACCCCGAAAAGATATTTCGCCCAGGCGTGCAGAGCAATGCGCCTCCGGCCGTCGACGTTACTCATCTGCTTCAAGGGCCGAAACTCATCGGCACCGGGTGGGAACAGTTCAAGGATGTCATGCCTGCGGGAAAAGGAAGCATCTACGCGCTGACCGCGGATGGAACACTCAAATGGTATCGGAACGACACCCCGTGGAACATCGTTGGCGGTGAGCCGGGGAGTCCGAAGTTGCAAGGTCCGATCGACATTGGCAACGGATGGCAGACGTTTATTCGTATTGTTCCCGCTGCTGACGGAATTCTTTACGCGATCACCTCAGATGGAGCACTCCAGTGGTACAAGCACGGAGGCTATCTTGACGGAACAATGAATTGGTCAGGTCCGATAGACGTTTCTCCCACTCGAAGATCGCCCCTTGGTCCAAGATTCAGTCAGAGTTGGGCCGGATTCAAGCAAGTGTTCTCAGGCGGCGAAGGCGTGATGTATGCAATCACCAACGACGGCGTGTTGCAGTGGTATCGCCACCAAGGCTACCTGACTGGAACCCGCGACTGGGATGGTCCAAGAAACGTCGGGACTGGGTGGCAGGACTTCACGCGCGTCTTCTCGCCGGGTGATGGTGTCATCTACGCGATGAAGCCCACAGGCGAAGTGCTCTGGTACAAACACGTGGGTTACAAAGACGGAACTGTTTCCTGGCAAGGACCGGTTGAGATCGCTGCCGACTGGAAAGACTTCATCTTTGTCTTTCCGCAGATGTCAGGGACATGGACGCCGCCCGTCATAAATTGATCGGCTGGAAATTTCACAGCAGGGTTGGATTGCCCGCCCCCGACTTGTTCTCTGAATGTTGCGCTGCTGATCTGGCTATTTCGTCGAACGAGTCTCTTAAGAAGGGCGCAGAGTATTTCGAATAGAGCTCAGAGGAATTCGTTTGCGTGCCTCTGCGAGCCCTCTGCGGTTGAAAGGTACTTTGATTGAGAGGGACATGAAGCAATGAAAGACCACAGACAATTTCTTCTCGTAGCCGTGAGCATGATTTTAATCGTGGCCTGCACGACCATGAGCGGTCAAGCTCAGCAGCGGGACCCAAATCAACCACGTCCCACTCCGACGCCTACGCCCACGCCTCAACTCAAGACGCCGAACAGACGTGTGGTCACGACGACCAGCGATGTCGGCAAGGTTGTATCGCCGACAACTATGCCTGGCATCTACGGACAGATTCGCTGGAAGAAAGCCTTGGGCTTGCCCTTTGATCCGTCACGGGTGAGGCCGCCTTATCCCATCTGTAACATGTTCCAGGTACGGATCACGCTGCAGGATCCAGGGGCACCGGGCACCTTTGGCGCTGCCCGAACGCTTGGCAACTTCGACGCATCCGGTAATCCCGCTGACAACGATGACTATTACGTTTGCAGTTACGGCCTGCCCGATAAAGGTCTGCTCCCGCGCAATCGGACGATGCTAGTTTCCGTTGAACTGGATACTCGAGTGCTGCGCGGAGTGGAGAATGCCCAGTGGAGTGTCGGCAGCGACACAATGCCGCCGCCTGGTCAACAACGCACTATCATCATCATTGGCGGTCGCGACGCCGGCATAGCTCTAACCGAGACTCAATTGCATGCGACCCTTGATTTCGAAATGGTTTATCGTTCGATTCCGCAGCCGCCAAGATAAAGTCGAGACGCATGTGGAAACGGAGGTCAGCGATTAAATCACCGGAAGCAATCGACGACAACTCGAAGAGGAGGCCAAGATGAAACAATTCTTTCTTGCGCTGCTGAGCAGTCTGCTGCTTGGTCACGCGGCGATGCTGGTGATGGCCCAAGGTGGCGTGCCGATAACCAAGACGGAAGCGAAGGCCCCTGTCAGAGGAAAAAATCCCACGGCCAAACTCGAACAACCTGCAGGCGAGAAGGTTACTAAAGTCATGAGAGGAGTTCTTCCTCCCGATACGCCAGGGCCTCTGCCAGCTCGGACGATCCTGTTGCGCATACGTTACCGAGTAGAACTGGGGTACCTCGAACTACGTGGTGACGCTTTTGGGAACAAACCTCAGCCTTCGTCGTGCCGCGCGTTTGACGTGAGCTTTAACAGTATCAGCACCGCTCCGGCTACCTTTGGTCAGAGTATGCGTGTCGGCAGCACGGTTCAGCAGGATGATCAGATGAAAGCAGACCTCCGTGAGGACGGTGCTGGCTTTTACAGTTGCTGGTTCACGGTTTCAGATGTGCCGCTCAACCGGCCAATCATAGTTGCTGGCAACGTTATTAATGATCCGTTATTCCTCACCCGACCGTGGCAGTACGGTAAGGACGCCAAGCCACCGCTCGGAGATCAACGTGCGGTTGACGAAAGTCAAACGGTGACTTTGACGTCTAGTCAGCCGAGCGCGATCGTGGATTTGGGAATGCGTTACCGTCGTGGTCCGAGGCCACCGCGTTAGCCCAAGATCCTGAGTAATGGAGGTAGTCAATAATGAAGAACGCAAAGCGAACTCTTGAGTTACTGGTTCATACACTAATGCTTGGCATTTCGCTTGTGGCCTTCGCTGCTCTCTCATCAGCACAGGTGAATCCGCGAGTAACTACCAGTCCAGACAGCCGGCGTAAACAGACCATTCCGACGCCGGAACCGACACCGCAGCTCCTGGAGCTGCGTTGCCGTGGTGGTGCACTGCAAATAAACATCACGCGGGGGGAGATGCGCGAGTACGATCTATTTATGCACATGACCGTTCATTTCCAACGCTCCAGCGAGGGCGCAGGCATCACCGGCCAGAGTTTGGCTCCCGGGCAATGCGCGCTCCCTGATCGCGCGTCTTCGCCGGCCGAACCAACAGAGATGCGCGCCGAGGTAATTGACTTTGGTCAGCGCCAGAGGCAGATGCACGGCGATCCGGTATATCGTGGCGATCCGGCGGCACAAAAGTATCCCGACGCGCAAAATATTCCTCCTTACTTGAGCAATCCAAATCACTACTGGTCATTCTTTGGCTTCAACACGTTCGACGGATACTTTCGCATTACCAATCAACGCTATTGGCAACCAATCTCAGTGTCGAAAGCGACAGACCGATTGCAGGAGCGCGCGCAAACTCCTGCCAACGGCCCTAACAAGAAACTCGGCACGTCCGCCAGCTTAGGAAGTAACCGTGATCTCGATCCCATTCCGGATAACTCTGTACGCATCTACATTCGGTACAGCAAAGAGCTCGGCTACGTGTCCACCCAAACCGCATTTGGAAACACCGGCCCGTACTCGTGCGATGCGTTCACTGTCGATGCCCGCACTGGCGGCCTAGGTGGCTACAAAAGCACCGGCGATAGCATCGTGAGTCCCGCGAAAATGACCACCAAAGACAGCAACTACGTTTGTGGTTTCACAATTACCAGCTTGCCGCGGAACCAAACACTGACTGTCAGCGCCGCAGTGATCAATGAAGCAAGATTTCTCATCGCTCCGTGGCTAGGCGAAAGTCAGCCTAGACCGCCGCGTGATTATGAACGGGCGATTCTGCGAGGGCTTCAAGACGTCACGCTCACGAGCAGTCATCCTTTCGACATCGTGACTTTTGAGATGGTTTATGCACCGGTCGCAACGCCGCCAAGATGAAAGTGTCACAAGCAGGACCCTACTGGTCAAAGGAAAAAGCGGAAGCAATTCGGTGCGCAGTTGAAAACTGCTTGCGACGAAACAAAACAAAGCGTTGAGACCTTGCTTCGATTGCTAGCACAATCTGTTAGTGACCTTCCAGAGGTCAAACAAAAATAAGCGGCAAGCTCGAAGGCCTGCCGCCCACAACAGTCGCGGAACTCTTAAGCCCTTATTATTGCAAGCGCTCCATTGAGCGCGTCCTACTGCTACTTTTCCTTATGTAAGCGAACGCTGATGGTGTTAGTGTCAGGGCCATTAAGACTGGCTTAATTGCTGGCCTTTTGATTTTTGGAAAAGCGAAAGCGGCAAGATTCGTGGTGAACCCTGCCGCAATCGTTCTCACAATCAATTAAGACCGTGAATTTGTGATCACCGTCCTCACCCCGGCAATCACTTGGCGAGCTACATTTAGCAGCTCTGCCGATTGGCGCAGATTCTACGCTTGGGTGGAGACCATTAGCAAACGAGGCTAGGTCTTAATCTCAAACCAAAAGGCCAGCCGTATAAGTCTCTCAGATTTAGAGTTTTCTCAGAGCTTTAATTGGAGTTGTTAATCCCTACCACAGGTAAACAAGAGACCGTCACCGCTTCCTAACTAGCGACGGTTGACAGTTGAAGCAAACCAAATTATGCCAACCAATAAGAGAATAGCCCCGGCCAAATACCCAGCCAAATAGTGGGCAGAGTAAAAGAGTCTCAACGCCGCAACGCAAAACGTAAGGCTACAAAGGCGGGCAAAATTGTTGTGGGCCGGAGATCGCACAGAGGCGTTATATCACACCTGGAGAATTACATTACCACGGAAACGATTCTCGATCTCCGGGCGCTGGTTGATGCCTACTAGCAGGGGTCGGCCCACTTGAAGTGTGAGCGAAATGGGTCAGTCTGTATAACAGTGACATCCAGGTATGCCATACAGAACATTCATTTCATCGACTCACTTCGAGCCACTCACTTTTTCCTGCGGGTCTTCGCTGGCGCTCGCTCGTACTCATCCACCTCGTTAGTGTGAATTATGCGAAGTGTCTTCTTGCCCTTCTTGAACTCGTCGACACCAATAATAGAATCGAGGGCGGGCATACCCGTCTCGAGCTGGTCCAGTGGTGGAATTGCAGCTTTGTTTTTCGCGCCGCGAGCCTTCCTCTTCTTATGTTTTGAACGAGGCGTCCCGACCATAGCCTGCGACCTTTACGGTTTGAACACTATCTTACTTATTGGGTGAACTTCCCAGATTACCGGCATGCGACTCTTCAAACTCTTGGGTCCAGGTCGCGGACCTGTTGAGTGTGTTACATCAAAGAACAATGAGCCTTCAACCTCCACCGGAACCGGCGGTCGAGGAAAGTCATAGCCGCCCTTACCCGGAAGTTGGCCCCCTGCATGATCGTCGAAGAATTTCTTAAAAGCGTCGCGAGCGGCTTTTAATTGTTGGAACGCAGGACTGTTTGCCGGTGGTAAGCCTGACAGCTCCATGGTTATATACATGTCCGGCAACGTCTTTGGGTTGAGGCCCAGAATCAGATGGAAGTCGTTGTCGTCCTCTCTTTTTGCGGCATAAAGAAATGCGCTGACATGGACATTGCGCTCCTCTTCTTTAACCCGCTTGGAGGTCTGGGCCGTCGTAATCTTCGGCTTGTGGTTCTTCATGGCGTCTTCTGAAGCAAGCAACTTGATCAAAGCTTTGACGTCCTTGAACTTTTCGATCTTAGCGTTTGAGATGGACAGCTTGGCTGCTTTCCGGTCTTTACCGTCGAAATCATCTGAGACTACCGCCAGTTTGGCGAGGGCGGCGGCTACCTTCGGATCGCGCGCCCCTTCCTCATACTCGTCCATCTCGTTAGTGTGAATAATGGTGTATTGCTGGCCTGGGGGTGCACCCGCCAACAGTGCTTTCAACGGTGTCGCCGCCGGCACAGTGACACTCACGATCGAATCGGCCGCCGGCAAACCCGTCCTGCTCGGGTCGGGCAGGGCGGCTAGGCTGGCTATGACGGTGTCGATCACTTTCGGTTTGCTGATTTTCGTATGAGTTGACTTTGGCATGTTTTTCATTCCTAAGGAAAAGCGCTAGGGGATAACTTCTCAACAAACAAAGACCAGTAGAGTTCGAGGACGCCTCTTGGCGCGCGGGTCCTAATCAATTGCCACACCACTCCAATGGATCCAATCCGAGTGTCAGCGCTGTTTTTGTCAATTTGATTCTCCGTGACGAAAGAACAATGAGTTTCTTTCACAACGGAAAGAGCGGCGGCACTATTGAGCTCTGCCGTCTGGACCATTCGCTACTACTACTGAGTCTCGTTGATAAGGCACTCTAGTCCTGAACTCACATCGTGTCAATATCGCTCTTTCCGATTCAGATATCTTTTCGTTTGGGTTCAAACGCTTTTGATGTTTGCGAATCCCCAGAGACGCTCGTTCAACATTATTCGAAGTAAATTTCAAGCGACGACACTATCACCAAACCGGAGTTTCGTTTTCGACGTTCCGTCTTCATCCTTCATTTTTCAAAGCCATACAAACAAATGGTCCTCGCCTCGATTCCGATCGCCGTCTCCAAATAACACTCTTACGTATATAATCAGACTGATGATTACAAAATTCGCTCTGGTCGCATGTCTCGCAGGAGCGGCAATGCTTATCACCGGTATGCTGCCTCAAGACAAGATGGACAAAGTCCGCGCATTTCTTGGTGACACGAAAAAACATGAAAACCAGCCACCCGTACGGCTGCAGCTTCTTGTTGGCGGCGCGTTTTTTCTGTTTATAGGACTAGTCATGTTACAAGTCATTCGATTGTGAGAATATGTCGCTTCTTAATACTGCTCTCCGCATCGCACTGGTTTCAATCGTCATTGTCCCGACATCGACAGGGCAACAAAGGGCGGCGCGGCCAATCAAACAGCCGGTAGCAGTAATTAAAGCCTATCGTGTCTGCGAAGAGTTTCAGCGAATACTCAGTCACAATCTCGACTTCAACGCCGCATTCGAAGCGACTTTTACCTCGAATAAGGCGCGACAAAGAGCTATCGCAATAAAAGATGGTGAGTTTGGCGATGTCGACGTTGCGACTGTAGATGATCAGACATTAGTCAATGCCTACAAAAGTCGGATGCAGCTCGTGTATCTGATGCTTCCGCTGGCAAGTCCAGGTGACGAAGAGGAAGCGATCTTCTTTCCGCCTAACATCAAAGCGATCTTCACCAGGAAAGGCCCGGACTCAGCTCAGGAGTTCGGGTCGTTTGCGTCGCAGCTTGAGCGTGATGTCAGAGACTTTCGCTCACATCTCGACGACCTTTCAGCTAAATATCCTTCAGTCAGTGAGCGGATTCGGAAGTTCAAGAGTGAACTGATCTCCGGGGATTTTCGACCGCCGAAGTCTACAATTGTTAAGCCGTTGAAATATGATGGAGGCGGACAGGTATTAACCAAAGACGAAAGTTATTATCAGATCGAAGGCTACACTGTGGTGCGAGAAGGTGGTGAGATGAGATTAGCGGGAATTAAATTCTTCACGCGACTGTTCTAACCACACTCTCCATCAGTCAGCCGCCTTGACGTCATCAATCTTCCACACACCACCAGCGTTTCGTAGTGTCACTTGAAGCTGATGCTTCATTTCTTTTCCATTAAGGTCGACCTTAATAGTAGCTGTCTGGCCAGTAACCGTCGCTGGCGAAACCGTGAAGTTGTTGGCCCAGCTTTCGTCTGTATCCTGGGCGGCGACAAAGAGAATTGCGTCCACATCACGTGCAGTTGCTCGTTTCAGAAAGCTTTGCGTTACATACTTTCTGAACGTTGCCATGTTTGACCGCTTCGGGTTCGGAAGATGTGCCCCGAGGTACCAGCCGTAAAACTGACGTGTCAGCTCCTCGGGTGAGACTACTTTGTGCTGCAGCCCAATCGTTTTTGATGGTGTCACTATCAGGAACGCACACAGCAATGCAGAACTGATTACGATTGCTAAAAGATTCTTCCGAGCACCTTCACGCGAGAATTGGGAGCGAAACATAGAACCTCCGTTGCAAAACTGAGACTGCACTCAAGCAATGCGCTCAGTATACTAAAACCCACTGGTCAGGACTGCAAAAACGTTATCCATTCGATTCAATTTGCTGCCCCTAAAGACAATTTTGGTTCAAACCCGAAACCATTTTGTTGACAGGCTGGCACCAAGTCGTTATGGTTTTCCTATCGCTGAGAAATACCTCCGGCGATCTCTTGCCAACATCTCACTGACCTTCAAAACATCTCAGGTAATTGCGGGAGTTGAACGCATGAAACTCTTTCCCTCAATTTTAGGCTTTGCAGTAGCCATTTCTGTCTCGCCCACAGGCGTCCGATTATCGACGCCTGCCATATTCGCAAGAGTCGCCGCGATAGAGTCTCCGCAGACTCCGGATCACGGTGGAGTCATCGAAATGAAATACGATGGCTTCTCTCGAGAAACTGTCGTGTCGCTGAAAAAGATGAGTGTCAGCTGTGCAGGTGTGAAAGGTAATTTCACCGAATCCTGCGTGAGCATGGCTGTCTCACTTCACTGCCCGGGCATTCAGCTCGATAATGTACGCACCGTTACGCTCGAGCTCGAATTCGCCGCGAAGGATTGGGGCCAGCGGCATTCGCTGGGGCAACGAGAACTAACGATTGTGGCAGACACTACAACGTTCAGAGCGGGTGCGATGCGACTAGTCAGTCAAACGGTAAGCGTGCCAATGCGGGAAACTTTGGAAGTTGATATTTCCTTTGGTGCTTACAGAAGAATCGCGGCTGCTCAAGCGATCGAAATGCAGGTGGGACAGAGTAGATTTGAGTTGCGCGATAAGAACATTTTAGCTTTACGCGATCTGAAGAACCGCGTGAGGGTGAAAGTTTAAATGCGCTAGCACGCGACAGCGGTGGTTTGCAGCTGTCACCGCTTCGCATCAATTCTCAAATCAGCGGAGGACTAGATCTCTTAACAGCGATTTCGACTGTCTTCGACCCAAGCACAGGATGTCTCGCGGTTAAAGTGATCAGGCCCGCTGCCTGCTTTGTCTTAATCCAAACGGCACCAACGCCACCAGTCAACGAGAACGGATTCTCGCCAATAATCTCTCCCGGACCCGTTAGACTTAAAACAATCGACGCATTTGCCAGCGGCCGAACCGAACCATATTCGTCGGTCACTTTCAAAACAACACGGGTCGCATCGATTCCATCACCAATCAATTCACGATCGTCAGGCTCAACCAACAGTTGACGGTCGGCGCCACGCCCTGAAAGTATTTTTGTAATCACTTTCTTTCCATCAATGTAGCCTTCAATCTTCATGTCGCCCCACGCGCCTCTGTGAATTTCATCGCGAATGTTCTTCACAAACGGCGGATACTTCAGGTGTGCGAAAGTTTCACGATCTGGTTTCAAGTCGGCAATCAAACGATCCGCGATGTACATCTTCACGTTGTCGCAGTTAGACGAAACCATCGCGACCGTGAATGTCTCATTACGATCACCACGTGACCAATCAAACGCCGGCTCCAACACAATCTCCTCTTTCGGATCGCATTGCGACTTATAGAAACCGCCCGCCGGCTTGGGAATGCGAAAAATGTCAGCCACGCCGTGATAACAGATCCGATCAGTCGAGCAAAAGTTGGCGTGCGTGTTGTAATCAAATGCACACCAACCCAGGCCGCCCGCATAACCGCTCTCGGATGCCAGTTGATTGTGAACTCGCGCATGCCTCATCGCATGCTCAGTCACCCGTTCGACATTGTCGTTTCGTTTGGTTGGATACATATGGCCGATGAACTCCGTATTCAGGTAACGCGGATGATTTGGCTTCCGCAATGGAATCTGAAAGTCGTTCATCGTGAAAACATCTTCGAGCAACTCCGAATCGTACTTATAACGCACACCGCCCGTTGGACGAGAGTCATCGAGGGAGCGCGCAAGGTTGTTAGTCTTCGTATAGAAGTCGTGATAGTCGCCTGATTCATTGACTCTAACTCCCCAAATGATGATCGAAGCGTGATTCCAATCGCGCCGAATCATCGACTCAACATAGCTTACCGCCAGTTCTTTCCACTGCTCATCACCTACGTGTTGCCAACCGGGAATCTCTTCCAGCACCATCAATCCCAACTCATCGCAAGCACCGAGGAAATGCGGCGACTGCGGATAATGCGATGTGCGAACGATGTTGCACTTCAATTCCTTGCGCAGGACCCACGCATCTCGGCGCTGGACACGTGCGGGCATCGCCTGGCCCACAAAAGGGAAAGTCTGGTGTCGATTGAGCCCGCGCAGCTTCAGATGTTTGCCGTTGAGGTAGAAGCCATCTGGAGTGAATTTAGCTTCACGAAATCCAATTCGAGTTCTGTATTCATCTGATAGCTTCTCACCGTCATATAGTTTCACTCTCACGTCGTAAAGCTTTGGGTGATCGATGTCCCACAGCTCAACTGAACCAAGATTATTGAGTGTGATATTGAAGACTGCATGTTCAGGCTTAATGACGCCTTCAAGACTGTTAACGAGACGCGGGCCATCCAGAATCTCGGCGACAATTCTGCGCGCAGTATCAGTTCCGGCTTTGTGAGTTATGAAGCACTGCACATCCAGACCACGATCACCCAGGACGTTAAATGGTTTGGCAAACACATTCTCGATGAATGTTTGCGGCACAACCCGCAGCGCAACATCCCGGTAGATACCTCCGAAAGTTAGGTAATCGATGTCGCCACCAAAAGGCGGAATGTCTTTTCGTTCAGTTGAATCGACTTCGACAGCGATTACGTTATCGCCGCCCCAATTGAGATGCGGGGTTAACTCAAACGAGAATGGAGTGTAACCACCACGATACTCACCCAGAAGCTGATCGTTGAGCCAGACTTTGGAGGAAGTCATTACGGCGCCGAAATCGATGAAGACTCGCCGGCCCTTAAGCCGTGGAGGCGTCGTGAAATGGCGACGATAGAGAGAAACGAATTCGTATTCTTTATCATCGAAGCCATGCCACGGGAGCGTCTTATTGGCGTGCGGAATGGTTACTCGCACAAACCTGCGATCATCGAAGAGCCGTGTGTGGCCACTGGGTGGGACGTTATCACTATAGAGCCAGTTATGGTTGAGAGGGAGGATTTGACGTTGTGAGATTTCTTTTTGAGCGAATAGTTGATTCGGCAACAGAGTCAGTCCGGCTACACCTGCTCCGCTAGCTTTGATGAATGTTCTTCGGTTGAGTTTTGATTTCATCGAGTCTCCGTTCCGGAACTGGTTCAAACTTGGATACGGTCAGTACTATCTCGTGGTAGCGTTGGTGCGATGCTCGAGAACCGCACTCCGGAGGAGTGCGATATTTATAGTTATTGAGAGTTGTAAAGCTCTGCACTCCTTTTAGGAGTGCCATGTCGATATGGACCCGCCGTTTTGAGTCTGAACCGAGCGCGAGATCGACTGCTGTTCTTTCCGGCTAGTTGGACCAAGCATCGCACTCCTAAAAGGAGTGCTGGTTCTATTCTTGTTCGCGATCTATAAACATCGCACTCCTCCGGAGTGAGGACCTCTTCCAGCTGCGCACCCACCCGCTACCGCGAGGTGGTACTGACCGTATCCAAGTTTGTCTCAATTAATCCTGCGACCAAATCAATCTTCGAATCTGAATTCGATCGATCGCTTCACAACACCCGACACTTCTTTCGCTTTCGACTGCGGCCCAATTTCATCTGTCGTATGAAACTTGTTTCGCATCGCAGGAATGACATCCAGAAGGCCAATGCCAACGTCCGGCAAGTCGAGCAATCCGTTGACTCCATCGTTCGGCTTGAACAAACCAAGATAAGGACGCGGCGCGGATGTCGAGATGATGAAGGGTCCGGCTTTGGTTTCAAACCGCACCCAGTGTAGATCGCGAAAGTAGCCTTTGAACTCAGGGTATTCCCAGCGCTCACCAGGCATTGAGTCGTTATACTCGCTCCCGAATACTTCCAACCTCGTGCCTTGTAATCGATTTTGCCAGACTCGATAAGGTCCCATTCCTAACCAGCGAAGTGATCGAATCTGCTCCGGCACAGATGTGAATTGGATCCCCAGAATATCTACAATCCCATCGAACGAATATTCATAGTCCAGTTGCGCCGTCAGACCTGAAACGCCATTTGCAGAGATTCGCCAACGAACTTTCTGCAAAGTGCCATCCAGATCAGCCTCAATGACTACTGACGCATTCTCTACCTGACTCCTAAAATTAGTCACGCGGCCGGCGTGTGCAACTGAGTCATATTTTCGACCGTTCCGACGATAAACAATCATCAGCGGACCGCCGGCGATCGGAATCTCTCTTCCCTTCTCAACGACACGCTTGAGAGTTGCTGTTTGCTTGTTAATGCTCAAAACGACGTTGCCGTTTTGCACTGTCACCAGATCCGAAGCTTCCTGCACACGCAATGGCGTGTTCGCAACACCAGCCATCGGTTGCTGGTGTGGTAACTCCCTTGACCAGGTCGTAACTTCATAACCATTTGGATCGCGCACGCTGAGATAAAGCACATCTGCGCGCTTTGAAACCGGCGGCAAACTTAATTTCAAGGTGCCTGATTTGTGCGGAGCGATGTCTGGAGCGGGAAGATCACCAGATGCGATCATCGTATGCCCAGACCTCCCATCAGTCGCTTTAGGAAACTGGGCAAGCGTCCATGCAAACTTACATCGATTTAGATTTGTGAAGTCATAACGGTTTTCCACCGTCAGCGCGTTGGGCTCTCCCTGAACTACAACCGGAGACCATATCTCGCGCACGGTGTTGAAGCTTCCTTCTCTTTCTCGATAAGGCCCAACGATTCCATCCGGTGCACGATTTCCTGCGCAGTCAAGCTTGTTTCCCTGGTCGGTCCGTCGTACGCACTCGTCAAGCAATGCCCAAAGAAAACCACCACCTCCCACTTTGCTCTTTCTAATCAGCTCCCAGTAATCCCAGAGTCCTGCACCCATCCCACCGTCATACAACCCGTGAAGAAACTCAGTGGGCATGTAGATGTCCGGACCGTTTGCTAACCGGGTATGACTATCAAACTTTTCATAGTGATCCGTATTCACCAGACGAAACTTCTCCCATGGGTGCAGTACTTCTCTTTTCTGCGGATCCCAACGAGCGAATTCGTCATCAACACTCGTATTCCAACCACCTTCATTGCCGTTGTCCCAAAACAGAATGCTGGGATGATTCACGTCGCGCTGAATCATCTGGCGAATTAGTCGCGTGCCGGTCGGCGTGTCGTAAGACTGATGCCAGCCTGCGAGCTCGTCCAGAACATACAAACCCAATTCATCACACGCCTCCAGAAAATGAACATCCGGAGGGTAATGCGACATCCGTACTGCATTCATGTTGAGCTTCTTAATCAGATGCACGTCGTCATAACTGATCTTTCTGCTGAGTGTTCGTCCAGAGTCGGGCCAGAAGGAGTGACGATTGATTCCCTTTAAAAGTATTCGCTGACCATTCAGATACAGTCCGTCACCTTTTCTCACTTCGAAAGTGCGGAAGCCAAATCGTTCAGTGACGTTGTGAACGATTTCGGACTTATTCAGCAACGCTAAGCGCACGCGGTAAAGATTAGGAGTTTCGGCTGTCCATAAGCGGGGTCGCGAGAGATTCGTTTGCAGTCTGGCAATGTGTTGTTCGGTATCGATGCTAGCCGTGAGCGGTGGATCAACTGGCCGTCCGGCGGAATCAATAATCTGAGCAGTCACACGAGATGCTTTTGATAAATCACCGGCAACATTGACGCTCGCCGAAAAACTTCCGTCGGCACGCGCATCAATCGCAGTCCAATCGATAAAGGCCTGTGGTAGCGCTTCGAGATAAACAGGTCGAAAGATGCCCCCGAAGTTCCAGTAGTCACCAAGTCGCTCTGCGTTGTTGATGCTTGTGTTTGACGATTCCTTGCTGACAGTCACTTCGAGTAAGTTGTTGCCCTCAAAATGCAGCAATTGACTGATATCGTACTTGAAGCGGTAGAAGGAACCTTGATGAACCGGACCCGCTGATTTGCCATTGATCCAGACTTCAGTATCAGTCATTGAACCTTCAAAGACGATACGGACCACGCGATTGCGCCAGCTCAGAGGCACATAAAACTTGAACCTGTATTTCCCCTGTTCCTTTGGAAATGGGTTGCGTTGACGGTCGACTCCGTACTGGTAAGTTCCGAAACCTTGCAGCTCCCAGTTTGAAGGCACGGGTATCCTGGACCAGACGCCGCTGTTGCGGCCTTCAGTACAGAAGAAGTCCCATAAGACAGCGTCGTTTTTGCCGGTGCCGGAGAGGTAGCGAATTTCAGTGGCTGAGTTATTGACTTGTGCGGCACCGCTAATGCCAGCGATCCCCAGGATCAGAATCAATGTAATGAGCTTCATCGATTGATGTGCGTCTTTCTCTGCGCTAACTCAGCGTTCTCTGCGTCTCTGCGGTTTAAGAAATGCAGCCTCAGAACCAACCGCAGAGACGCAGAAAACGCTGAGGTGGCGCAGAGATGAGTTAGAAACCTTGCAGTCTCAGCCAATCAGCACAACGCGCGGGCCAGGTGGAAAGAATTGGATCACTGCCGCCTAATCCGAATCCGTGTGGGCCTCGTTCGTAGATGTGAAGCTCAAACGGAATTCCCAGCTTACGCAGCTGTTCGGCAAAATGCAGACTGTTCTCAACTGGAACCGAAGAATCGTTTGCAGTGTGAACCAGGAATGTTGGCGGTGTCTGTTTTGTGATCTGTTCTTCGTTCGACAAGAGCTTCACCATATCAGGCGAAGCGTGCTCACCGATTAGTTGTTTTTTCGAACCAGCGTGGGTGAACTCTCCCATTGTTATCACGGGATAGATCAATACAAGCAAGTCTGGTCTTGAACTTACGCGCTCGATCGGATCCTCAGCCGATGCATTCCCGTCATCGAAGTGCGTTCCAATCGTTGATGCCAGATGACCGCCTGCAGAGAAGCCAAGAATGCCAATGCGTTTCGGATCAATATTCCATTCAGCTGCACGCGCGCGCACAGTTCGTATTGCTCGCGCAGCATCCTGAAGGGGTGCCGGATGGTGATACTTGGGACCGATGCGATACTTCAATACAAACGCGGTGATGCCAATTGAATTTAACCATTCCGCAACTGGTCGTCCTTCATGATCTGCGAGATGTGTGTATCCCCCGCCAGGACAAACAATCACCGCTGCACCTGTAGATTTCTGGCTCGGCAAGTAAGGAGTAAGGGTCGGAGTGTCGTCAGGCTCCGAGCCTAGTGCTCCGGGCGCACCGTTTGGCCATAACTTGATTGCCTGAACTACCGGTGTTGGCGATTTCACAATGGGTTTAGCCTGTAGAGTTGAGTCGCCGATGATGAAAAGTATGCGTTCGGGCTTAGTGGTTTGAGCGTTGGTTACGATCGCATTTAGTAAGACAAGACTCAACAAAAAAGAATGTCTCATGGCATTTTCAAACTAGGTATCCACAGATTACGCAGCGCGGCTTAGACCGCAACCAAACACTCGAATGAGTTCGCGGCTTCGCCGCACTCCTTGCGGAAGGCCTCTGGCTTTCCCTTAAGCCGTTATAGTTTGAGGCTCTGCCTCAGCGGCATAGCCGCATAATTCTAAGAACCGCCTACGGAAAGGCAGAGCCTTTCCGCAAGGAGTGCGGCGAAGCCGGATTTGCGCGAAGCCCACGGGTTAAAACAATCATGGTTCTGACCCTGAAAGGGTCAGACGATGAAAACGGTTGCACCCTTTCAGGGTCCGATATTCTCTCTCATCTTACCGTGGGCTTCGCGCAAAGCTGCTCGCCCACGGCTACTAAATTTGGTCCTTCCAGGACCATAATCTTGCTTCCTTACTTTCTCTGCTCTTAGTATTTGAACACTCGGGCCTACGGCTTAGGTTCCGCAGTCATCCGAACCGATCTCGGATCCCATTGATCACTGCCACTCAACACTGCCCGCACTGTGATTCTTTTTGATTGCGAGCTGCTCAACTGTTTCGACCACGCGACACGAGCTCTCGGATTTGCCCCAGGGCCTTTGCTATTAAACTCTGCGTAACGAGCAGTCTTCTCACGCGCCGGTAGGTTCCAGTTCTGCCATCCTTCAGGACGTACTACGTCTGACATTTCCGTATTGAGATAGATTGTGTTCGCGGAGTCTCTCCAGGGTCGTCCAAGATAAGTCTTTGCGTCCGGCTCGCCGGTGATTTTGCAATTCGAGAATACAAAACCATACGGGTAATAATCGTAAGTTGACGCGGCAGTGATGTATCCATTTCGCAAACAATGAATATGACAATGTTCAAAGAAGGCCGTTGCGGCGCCAAAAATGAAATCGACGTGGCCTGCAATGTAGCAGCCTTCAAAATACTGGCGCCCGCGATTCAAAAAAAGGGTGTCTTGCCAGCCAAGAAAACGGCAATTCCGAAATACCGCACGATCGCCATCGACTCGAATCGCCAGTGCCTGCCCAACCGGACCGGCGCTGTTTTCAAAGGTGATGTTCTCTGCCATGAAGTCATCAGCATCAATTACCGTTGAAGGCGTACGAAACGTTGTGATCGGTTTATGGTCTGGCCCGATGAGATTGGCGTTCAAATCAAACGTTAGAACCGTTTTGGTTGCATCTTCACCAACAAGACGAAAGAACCGTTTTTCATGCTGAATGTAGATGAGCTCTTTATACTTGCCAGGACGGATGCGAATGACTACCGGTTTGTCGGCGGATCCAGCAGGTACAGACATGATTGCTTCCTGTACGCTCTTGAACTGGCCCGTGCCATCCAACGCTACCGTGATGTTGATCGGTTGGGCAGGGCTTTGCTTCGAAGATTGGTTTAGAGCCCAGTGCCTCGGCTTAGCCTTTTCTTGTGCGGAATGGCTCTGCCTTTCCGAAAGAGTGCTAAATGGCTGCGGCTCCGCCGCTTCAGGGGCACAGCCGCAAAACTCTGGGCCAAGTATCGGAAAGGCAGAGCCATTCCGCACAACAGGCGGCAAAGCCGAGGACATACTCGAGCCACGTTTTACGCAAATCCGCTGCGCAACACCCCCCGATGCCAACAGCACGCATATCGAGACAAACGCAGCCGAGAGGTGATTCATCTTTCACCTCCTGTCTTTTGTTTATCCCACCACGCTCTTAGTTCCGCGTCGAGTGCTTTTAAGTCTGGCCGCTTAGCCGCCATTTCAAGCGACTCCTTCCAGTCTTGATTTAGATCACCCAGATCTAATTTGGATCCCACTCGAACGAACAGCGGGAGCTGATGCGCAGCGGCGGCAACGGTGACGGTAGTTCCACCGCGAAAGATCTTCTGCGGATTCCATACATCTCGCCAATTCTTGCCGGACGGAAAATAAACTTGTTGCGTTCTCTTCCCCTTCTCCCAAACCGGCGACACGAGTAGATCGCTTCCGTATTGATACGTCCACCAGTTTGTCCAGGCTGCCGGCGCGGAAGGATCAACCAGGAACAGCGGGCGAACTATTGGCATTCCCGTTTTGTTCGCTTCCTGCGCGTATTGATAGTTGTAATCGATTAACCGTTCGTGGAGCCGCGCATACAACCGCCAGAGCGCGATCAGTTGGACGTCATAGTTTGGTTCACGCGGGAGATTCCAGAACGCTACATTTCGCGTTGGTCCAACCTCCATAATTGGATTCAAGGCGCCAAACGCCAGCCACCTGCCACAGACTTCCTGTTCGAGAAGTTGCTGGTTGTAGCCGCAAATATCGGACCCCCAGTTTGGATAACCCATAACTGCCGAACGCTGGATTGCTATGATAGATGCGCGCAGTCCTTCCTGAGTTCCACCAATGTCGCCACCCCAAAACACTGAGTAGGGTGCGCTACCGGTGTAAGCAGCACGAGGCATCAGAAAAAAATCATCGCCGCGATACTTCTTGGCGACGTCATAAACTGCCTTTACGTACATTGGTGGGTAAGCGTTTCGATTCTCGCGAATAGTCCGGCCGTCGAAGATTTTGTAAGGGCCAGTCTCCGGAATGTCTTCCTCACCACGATCCAATTTGAATCCGGCGACGCCGAGCTTGAGTAGCTTCGAGATTCCATCCTGCCAGTATGCCCTGGCTGCCGGGTTCGTTAGATCAACCATCGGATAGTTGTTGCCTGTAATGGGACGAACCTGGCCGGCGAGTACGTAGGCCTTTGCGAGCGCTTCCTTCATCATCTTGCCTTGAAAGAACGGCGCAATCCAAAGAACTGTCTTTGTCTGATTTGAGTCGAGCCACTGCACCATCGCTGCGAAATTCGGCAGACGCTGCTCATCAATCTCAAAGTCGTCGTAGCCCCATGGTTTTCCCGGACCCCACGGTCGATCAATCCAATAAACGCCATTCGGAATCCCGAACGCCTTCATCATCAACACGTCTTCCATGATTTCTGAATTGAACGGTCCTGTTACTGAAGTTCCGTCATAATAGTTTGCGCGCTCGGTGTGTTCGTCGCGCCAGCGCCAGGGCATGTACATCCATTTTGGCGGTAAGAAGGGTGGCCCCGCATCGATTGCATGAACGCGTACGAGTTCGGCAGGTGACTTAGCAGTGTAGATCTTCAGTTCCAGAGAAGGGCCTTCGAATTCGATCTTGACTCGTCGTGGATCCGACGCCGCGAATTCCAAATAACCCGGCCAATTCCCCTTTACAAAGGCTGCATAACCTCGCGACGACAGATAGTAGGGCGCGTAGATCGAAGTCGTCGGCTTGACGATCATGTCCACCTTCTGACCCCGAAGGTTCATGGCTTCCTGAATTCCGGGCGACCATGACTTTGCTTGAGGACCATCGACGACGCGTTCCATCAACCCGGTGTAATACTCGTTAGGCGTCGAATCGAGTGCAATGCCCCATTTGGTGATGTCGGTGTTGGGCTCGGAGGTGAGTAATAGACTGAAGTTGGATCCTTCAGGTTGAATCGAGACAGTTATCTTGTGACCTGCAATATCTGATTCAATCCTTCTGACCTTCGAGAAGACAGTCGTGTTGCTGATGGGAATAGGAACCCGGCCAGAAGCAGTTTCAAAAAAAAGCCCATCGAGAACAAGTACTCTGTTTTTTAGGTTGTTCGATCGAAGCGTAATCGATCCGCTCTGCCCCTTGCCATGCGTTGAGAAAACTAACAGAGAGAGCAAACAGATGATTGTTCGTGTTTTCATGGACCGGACTTATGCCTTAAGCTCACGGCGCGACTTATAGCATCGGTTTTTGTTCGTGTTGGTTCGTGTCGTTTCGTGGATCGTCTGTCACTCCCACCCCACCACATCCACGAGCTCACACGAAAAACACGAATAAAGGAACAAGACTGAAGGAAGCTCTATTAAGTACGACAGGCTGTTAGCCTGTCGTGGTTTAGTCTTCGTAATTTGTGTCTACACCGCCGACAGGCTAACAGCCTGTCGTACTGGCTCTCACCAATACTGATGCACCAGCGGCTGGATGCTGCGCTCGTACAATTCGCGAATCCTCCGCATAGTCTCTTCAGACAACGGCGGCAGATCTGCAGCGTTTGCATTCTCTTCGACCTGCGAAGGGCGCTTCGCTCCGGGTATCGCGCAGGTAACCGCTTCAAACATCAGTATCCAACGTAATGCAAACTGCGTGAGCGTCATCCCCGACGGCACCAGAGCGCGCAATTCTTCGACGGCGGCCAACCCAGTTTCGTAATCCACACCGGAAAAGGTCTCGCCTCGATCAAATCTCTCTCCGTGCCGGTTAAAGTTGCGATGATCATCCGTAGCGAACTGGCTCGAGGCGGTTAACTTGCCAGTCAGCATTCCTGACGACAAAGGCAAACGAGCAAGAATCCCCACGCGCTTTCTTGCCGCTTCCGCAAAAAAGAGATCTGCGGGACGTTGCCGGAAAACGTTGAAGATGATCTGCACGGTCTGCACGTTCGGAAACTCAATGGCCTTCAATGCCTCTTCAACAGTCTGGACACTGACGCCATAGTTGCGAATCTTTCCCTGCTTGATGAGTTCATCCAGGGCATCAAACACCTCCGGACGGTAGTAAACGTCGGTGGGAGGACAGTGCAATTGCAACAGATCGAGACTCTCAACGTGGAGATTCTGCAAACTTCGTTCGATAAACGCTGTGAGGTTCTGCGTGTTGTAGCCTTCACTGATATGCGGCTCCAACCGCCTGCCTGCCTTCGTTGCAACGATGATTTCTTCGCGGCGCTCCCGTTTCAACTGGGCCACCAGACGTTCACTGTGGCCGTCGCCGTAAACATCAGCCGTGTCGAAAAAATTAACTCCCAAGTCGACCGCTCGATGCAATGCACTCAACGACTCATCGGTCTTCACCTCGCCCCAGGCATTGCCAATCGCCCACGCCCCAAAACTAATTGACGAAACACGGAACCCTGTTCTTCCAAGCTCCCTGTAATTCACAATTGCTCCTTCATTATTATTGGTCCTTTATGACCTATAGGATCTATTGACTTATACCACTAGTTAGTTTAGAAAACTCGTTCATTTATGCATTTCGGAAGCCCCGCACCTTCAATGACGACTGCGTCAAATGACGCCGAGGAAACCGCCAATGAGATCGTCGCGAACTGCACTCCTAACTTCGATACTGGTTGCGCTCGTGATCGTTCCGTTTAGTGTTGGTCACACGTTTACCCAACCTACCGTCTACGAACTCGCCGATCAACGATTAATCGCTTCGTACCACGGCATCGAGTCTAACGAGAATGCCAGCAGCGACGAAGTAGGTGGCGGCATCAAAGAAGAGATACCGACTAAATACCTGTCACGTTATCAACAATGGAAAGAGGAGTTCCTCTCCACTGAAGCAGGACGCACTCAATGGAATTCATATCAGAGCAATCCAAACTTCACTCTGCACATCACCATTACGAAGGACAATGCAGAAGGCGCAACCACGGGTAAGTACAAGTGGAACGATGCGGGCCAACTTGTAGCGGCCACGATCACGCTCGGCATGCGCCTCGATGAGGGTTATCCGAATCCAATTTACTTCCCGGTGATGAATTCACTTGTACCCACCGAATCTTCAAATAGAATCGGCGGTGGTACGCTGGCGGCCACTAAAATCGCGCACGAGTTTGGGCATGTGAATCGCACAATGAAAGCTGACGGCACAGTCTATCAACTGCAGTCCCAATTGATTCCGCAGTACAACAAAATATTCCTGAGCAATGGCCGCAATCCAAATGATCCAAAGCTCATTGAACTTGTTGACAAGATTGGCGGCACTCCCGTACAGGTCTGGGAAGACCGCGAGTATTGGGGCGAAGTCAATGCAATGTTGTATTTGCGCGACCGGGTGACAGACGATAGCTTGCGCTGCACACTGTTCAGCAAGATCAGACACAGCGTCGATCTCTACGCTAAAGACTACGAGGGGCGTTTTCTTGATGTAGCCAAGACTTCTTCAACTAGAAAAATTTGCGGCTGGCAGTAGTCACCGAAAACAGTACAAGTAAGGAAGGGTGGTTTACCCCCGCTGGTACCAATCACAAGAGGCGGGGGTAAACCACCCTTCCTTACTTGTACTCTTTCGATGGGTTCTTTGCTCTATAGATTTCCTGCTAAGGAAGAATTGAATCCCTCGGCCCGAATCTTCCATTTCCCGTCATTGGGAAAACCTGGCGCATGAGTTCTCGGCGATCCTTTCCAGCCCACACTCATCAACGCGGTCGCATAAAGCAGCCCACCATTTCCTGGTAGATAACAAGGAAGATTTGCGCGCTGGTAGTTGTGCCCGTTTGGCAGATAACGATTCTTCTCAGTCACCATCAATAGCGCATCAACAGCTTTCTTGCTTTCGCCAAGACGAGCGGCAGTCATTGCAGTCAGCGGGTAATCCCAGCCCCACGTTTGATCCCATCTCCATTCCGCCAGTGTTTTAGCGAGGGTTCGCCGCATTGTCTCCGGGTCCGCATCATCTCCTGAAAGAAACCCGAGTGCTCCCAACATGGACGGGTGATCGACGTTGCGCTGAGTGAATGTTTGCGGACAGTTTTCGTGCGCCAGGTAAACTCCGTCACGGACTGGCAACGCCGAAAGCTTCTCGATTATCTGGTCCCATTTCGGGAGACGCTGCATACCGAGACGTTCCCGCCACCGCTGAGCAATTCGTAATCCGAATTTCCAGTACGCTAACTCGAATGTCGGATTCCATGTCTCCCTTGGCGGATGATTTTCCTGCACTGGAATTACAGGAGGTCCAAGAACGTACCTATTGGCGCTTGCGTCAAAGAACGCATAGGAGCTCATGAATCTTGCCGACTCAAACACGATATCGGCATAGCGGTTCAACGTGGCTCGATTCGGGTGACTTAGGTAACAGAGTTCCGCGTAAAAGATCGGATGTGGTTGTTGCCAGATAAGCAAGGGACCAATCGATGAAGGGCTATCACTTCCTTCAGGCCCCACCATCTTGGGCCAACGCACACCGGCGTATCCCTGGGACCGTGCGAGTTCTCGAGCCTGCGGCAGTATTTTGTTGTACCAGTCCAAACTCCGCTCAAACAGCGGCAGTCGATTCCATAAGGCAAAATGTGCTGCATGCCACCAGTGCATTTCCAGGTGAAACTTGCCATACCAACTATTGATCGTTAGTCCCGTTTCTTGTGGAGGCAGATTTCCTGAACATTGAATCGCCGTGAGGTATTGAGATAAAACAACGCGGCGTTCCAGCTCTTCTGAACGCTTGTCTTTGCTGTCTGAAAGATCGACGGCACCTCCCGTGGACCAGAAGCGATGCCAATGCCTGGCGCTCGCCGAAAAAGTGGTCTGCACGTTTGGGAGAGCAGCTTTCGGCATTTCCCGGCTGAAGAAGACGGTGAAAACAAGTCGACTCTCATCTTTTGGCCAGACGACGAAAGAATGTTGCGAGAGCCTGGTAATGGTCGCCGCACCTTCGGCTGAAATCGATACGACGTAAGAATCGTCATCGAGAATCCGACGCATGTCGAGTCGGCTGGCCGTCTCATTAACCACTTTAGTCTCGTGCTTCTGTGGCGCATCCCAATCGGCGGCCTGCATACTCGAAGAACCGTACGGAAAGACTAAGGCGACTCCGATTCGATCGCGTTTCAGTAATTCCGACTTGACGGAGACTGCCAAGAGATCGTGAGACGGATGGACTGCCGTTCTAACCTCGACTGGATCCCCGGAGAATCTAAACTTACTGGTTAATACACCACTCCACAGATCAAGCTCCTGGACGATTCCGGCAATTTCTGCGGAACTAATCTCGCCGTCGTCCGCATTTGGTTTGAAGAAACAAATCCTACCGAGATGCAGACGATGTGGATTCTCACGTAACCAATTAAAGAGTTCGGTCTGACCTTCAGAGCTGGTGTGATATCCAACTTGTCGGCCATGCGTGTCGAACAAAACAGGTTTAAGAGTTTGTCCCACCAGATGAGTTGGTCTCGGAGTCGTGTGCCAGCCCCATTCGGACATCGTACAAAGTGGCATCGCCTCTTCGTATTCGTGGTGAAGCGTTTGTAGACCAGTTACGTCAGCAGTGAACGCGAACCTTCCATTTCCAAGAGACAAGGCTGAGAGAGGATCGATGTTGGTGTTGACGGGATCGTGGCGGCGAACAAGTGACTCCCGATCGATTAAGTCAGCTGTGTTGCGCGACTCTGAGCTTAGAACCCTTCGCACACCTGAAATGGCAGCCGAGGACAACAAAGCAGCGAGAAATTTTCGACGAGACGGCATCCTCAAATCAGAACCGAAAGCGTTAGCGTCGGGTCGCCGGGGCAGTAGCCCGACTGTGAAGGAGGGCTCGTCGCTATGTGCAATGGCGGCGACACAAAACTGAGCCCTCCTTAACAGTCGGGCTACTGCACCGGCTACTGCACCGCGATACTGCCACGAGGCAGCCACAAAAAACGGGAAGCCTGCTTGAAAGCAAACTCCCCGGAACCGAAAAACGAAGGTTCGCGTTTAGAAGATAAACTTCGCCATTAACTGAGCGCGACGCGCGTAGTTTTGTTGGTTCGAAACTACGACTTGGCCGAAAGTCGCCGAGCCTGGGTTGACAACGATTTGCCCTGTTCCCACATTCAGTAGCGGGTGATTGAAGGCATTGATGAATTCCATCCGCAGTTGGATCTTCATGTTTTCCCTCAAATGGATGTCCTTGCGCAGCCCCAGATCGGCATTGTTGATTGGATCTGACCGCACACCGCTAAAATAAAAAGGCAACGTACGGAGGTGATCAGCCGGAGTTGCGCAACTTGAGTTGGCAGCAGCAAACCCACCACATGTTGGGTTGCCACCAACAGTAGTTACAAACGCGGATGGATTCAACCAACGTTCAACGGTTGGGCTGTCTACGTCAATGTGGCCACCGACGTAGAACGCGTCGTTAGCAAACCTGACTGGAAAACCCGACTGATAGACGTAAGTTCCCTCAATTTGCCAACCACCTACAACCGCGTCTGCCCACTTGTTCGCATGCGACAAAAACGGCTGGCCCTTTCCAAACGGCAACTCGTAGAAAGCGCTCATTGAGAACCGGTTGGGTACGTCTTGCGGCGATGGCTGTCTGAACGGTTTCGCATCCCCTGCATTCAGATATTCAGTGGCCTCTACCCACCTCGATTTGGTATAGGCAAATTGCAGCCCATAGCCCTTCGAGAATCGTTTGTTCAAGCTGAATTGACCGGAATAATACGAGCTATTCCCGTCGTTGTTAGTGGTGTTTATGTCAGCAAAGTTCGGGAATGGACGCAACAACTGACGTACACTGGTCGTCGCACCCGCTCCGACAAAAAGCGCGCTGCCACTCGTGCAACCAGTGCCGGTGCCGTTCGGGTTATCACAGAAAAAAGGATTCGCCACGGTAACGCTGAGGGCCGTGGTGTTTGCTTGCATCGCAGCAGTGCGTGAACTGTCGGTGTTCAGATACTTGTTGGGTAGGGCGTTCAAGTTTCGCGTGATTTCGATGTCGTATCCCCTATCGCCCAGGAATACCGCTTCAAACATCCAGCCACCCCAAAGTTCACGCTGAACGCCAAATGAGAATCGCAACTGCTTTGCCACCTTCGGATCCTGGTTGAAAAATGAAATAGTTTGCCCCAACGCAGTTTGTGGTCCTAGAGAGTTCCCAGTTGGTTCAGTGATGCCGCTCGGGAATGGATTCGAAATCAAAAATGGTAGTGGTCCTCCGTTAGGTCCCGTGGTTGTGGCTTGTATCGTAGTTTGGGTATACCCCGGCTGAATAACATCACCGCGTCGCTCACCCAGGAAACCCTGATACAGGCCAAAGCCGGCGCGAAATACTGTCTTGTCATTCATTGCATAGGCAATGCCAGCACGTGGCAAGAAGCCATTCTTGGGCGTGCTATAAAGCCCGCTACCCGTGTCTTTACCGGCAAACAGGAGACCGCCCTTAGCTGTTATCGCAGTCAATCCGACAGTCTTGAGTAGGTTAGAAGCCGCTAACTTACTCAAGATCGTGGTGTAGTTGGACTGAGCTTTCGCTTCAAAAGGTTGTGTGTAGGCTAAGTCGAAGCCGGAGATACTCTTGTTCTGTCGTTCGGTTAAAGCACTTTCAAATTCCCAGCGCAGGCCCAGGTTGAGTGTGAGTTTCCTGGTCAGGCGCAGGTCGTCCTGTGCAAAGAATCCCCACGTTTTGGAGTACTCGGAATAATCGGCCCTTCTCACGATCTGCATCGTGGTCGGATAACCCAGCAGGAATGCAGCAAAAGCCTGAAGCCCTTCAAGGTCATTTCCGGTTGCCTGGTTTTGGCGGGTGTATAGGTTGTCAAACATGAATTGGCCAGACTGATCATTACTCTTGAAACTATCGTCCTCACGGTAGATACGCATCTCCCCACCAAGTCGTAGAGAGTGTATTCCCTGCGCCCTGTTCAGGACCGCAGTTACAAAGTGGCTACCGACGGGTCTGAACTCATTGCTGTGACCATTACCAACCGGCGCACCTGTGGATCCGTTGGAGGTAAAATCAAAACGCGGGAAGCGTCGAACGCCTTCGCCAATCGCATTGTTGTAAGAAGCGGGAAAACCGAGTGTGGTCAGGTCGAGTCCGTATTGTCCTTCCGGCGCGTCAGGAGCGCGGATAAAGCGGTTGAAACCATACCTCAGGTTTAGCACATTGTTCGCGTCGAACGTATGAACTTCGTCGACCACCGCCTGTTTGGAGATGAAAACGAACCTATCCCCAACATAGATCGAATTGGTGTAGTTGTTGTAGGTGCTCTGTCGGTTGTACGCGCTGTAGCGGCCGAACACTTTGTCCTTTTCACCAATGCTTTGGTCAATGCGGAGCGAGTAGTTCCGGTACGGTGGATTCAGGGTTTCTGCGAGTTGTGAGTCTCTAATATTGTTGTTGAGCAAACCAGTCGGCGATGGCTGTTTTGGCGAACCCATAAATGCCAGCACAGCTTTGGCTACCGGGTTGATTCGAAAATCAGGAATCTTGTTACCAGTGAAAGGGGTACGACCAGTAACATTCCCACCCGCAAAGGTGCCAGTCAGCGGATCGAAAATACAAATGTGTTTACTATCTGGCGCATTACAATTAGCTGGTAAGTAGTCTGAGAAATCACCGTTCTTTAACTTATCGGTTGGCGACCAGATATTGGTTGCATCGAAGCGAGGCCTTGAGTCGGCGATCTGCTCATAGGAAAAGAAGAAGAAGGTCTTGTTCTTTCCGTTGTAGACCTTTGGAATCCATATTGGACCACCAACAGTAAACCCGGGACGATTTGAATATGTGTAAGGTCGGCCCTGACGACTAGCATTTCCGAAGAAGTCGTTAGCCGCCATGCCGCCAGGTTCTGTCCACAAATAGGCAGTGCCATGAAAGTCATTCGTGCCGCCTTTAGTAACAATGCTTGTCACACCACCTTCAGTGTTGCCGAACTGTGCATCGTAGGTAGCGGTCTGGACTTTAAACTCCTGTGTTGTATCGGTCGTTGGAACATAAGAGGCAATTACTTCATTAGCATTAGCCGTGGCGGTGCTGGGTGCGCCATCGACTAAAAGATCGCTGCGAATGCCGCGCGCGCCTCCCATTGCGAAATTGGCAATGTGTGTTGGCTCAAACGGGCGATCCAAACGAGTGCTGCCCGTGTATGCAACACCTGGTGCGAGATTGATAAGCGCATACGGATCGCCATGTACCGACGGTAATTCATCTACCCGTTTACGATCTATCGTCTGACCAAGGTTCGGATCCGATACGTTTAGTTGCGACGTGTCAGACGTAACCGTTACGGTCTCCTGAACGGTTCCCACATCGAGAGTAATCGCGATAGTGCTGGTCTCATTAATCGCGACGGCAACCTTATCTTGCAACGCTTTCTTGAATCCAGTGGCTTCAACCAGGACCTGGTAGTTGCCGGGCAGTAGGTAAGGAGCATCAAAGAGCCCTTCCTTATTCGTTGTCAGAGTGGTCGTCGCCGCTCTCGCCAAATCAGTGATCGTCACGGTAGCGCCTGACACTGCCGCACCAGTTGCGTCCACTACGCGGCCGCTAATTTTTCCGCGCAGTTCCTGAGACGTTGCTGAAGTTGGTATCAGCAATGTTGCGCACACAAAAACGAGCACAACCGAAATCTGTGCGAACGGTCGAAGTCTCGATCTCATTTCAATCTCCTCTTAAGTAGTAAACTCCGGCGCCTAACTGGTGACGCGACAATGCGAATCAACCAGTCCTCTCTTGAACTGCGAAAAAAGACGTTAATTGAATTGGATACAGGTAAGAATCCATTACCGAAAGTGGCCGCAATGCCTCTTTGGTCTGACCAATTCCCGTGGGACCTGGTAAGGCCTTTCCAGAAACCAGCGGGATATAACCGTAAACCGCTTGCTATGAAAATGAATTTGAAGCGCTAAAACAGGTATCGAACGACCATTTACTCGTGGGCGGCATTTTGTGTCAGGTCGTCCAACCTGTCAAGACATTTTTCTTTACCAATTGACGTGCTGAGTCGCTATGGGTATTACCAAAGTCGTTCGCGACGAATAGGCGAGCAAGGATTGTTCCGGTGCGGTCCGAGGCCAATTCGTTAGTTTTAATGGCAGACAATCTCTGTTAATGATCCAGGAAGTCCGAAATCTTGAATATGGGCTGAGTTTTTGGAATTTATCAACGACTAAAGTGGTAAGTCCAAACGTGAAGATCAATTTTCAGCGATTAGTCTCACGGGCGAACTTACAACCAGAAGCGATCCAGAATCCAATGTCACATGACAATTGAGTATCGCTTTCCTGCACGAGTCTTCAATTGAATTGCTTTCGAGCGGTAACGAATTGTGCAATGACCATTCAGCGTAGATCTGAGTGTGGCGTCTGCGAGCTTGCCTTTCTTCCACTCCATGTCAACTTCATAGCCACCACGTGCTCGTAGACCAGTGACCCGACCCTCCTGCCAGGCATCCGGCAACGCAGGTAATAGTTCGATCTGATCGTCACGACTTTGCAGAAGCATCTCGGCAATTCCTGCTGTTGCGCCGAAGTTTCCATCTATCTGAAAAGGCGGGTGGGCGTCGAACAGGTTTTCATAACTGCCACCAGCGAACTGAACACCAGCGCGAGCTCGACTACCAACCGGTGAAAGGAGCAGCGCGAGTAGTCGGTTTGCTCGATTGCCGTCGCCGAGGCGCGCCCATAGATTGACTTTGTATGCTAACGACCAACCCGTCGAGATGTCGCCGCGAACGTCGAGTGATTTCCGTGCTGCGCCTGCCAGAGCGGGTGTGCCATCTGAAGTTATCTCGGATCCCGGATAGAGACCCCACAAATGCGAAACATGTCGATGAGTTGGCTCCGCTTCTTTATACTCCCGGAGCCATTCCATTACGCGACCGTCGGATCCAATCCGAGTCGGCGCCAACCTATTCTTCTTATCGATAAGCTCGGATCGAAACTGACGATCGATTCCGAGTAGTTGCGAGGCTTTGATGCAGGCTCCAAAAAGGTAGCGCAACAACTGCATATCAATCGTCGGTCCCATCACGACATGCGCAACCGAGTTGTCAGGAAGGACAAATTCATTCTCAGGAGAGTTTGCCGGCGCCGTAACAAGCCATTTGTGATCGGGTTCTTCAATCAACATGTCGGCGTAAAAACGTGCTGAGCCTCTCATTATTGGATAGGCCCACTTCAAGAATGCGCGATCGCCTGTAAACAAATAGTGATCCCACAGATGCTGGCAAAGCCACGCAGAACCACTCGTGGTCGAACCCCATGACGCGCCTTCGCCGGGTGAGGTGAATCCCCAGGGATTCGTGATCACATGCGCGACCCAACCGCGCGCGTGGTAGTAGAGCCTGGCAGTTCGAGCGCCAGGTATCTGAAGTGATTTGATTAATTCAAACAACGGTTCGTGCAGCTCCGAAAGATTTGTCGTCTCTGCCGGCCAGTAGTTCATCTGCACATTGACGTTCAGGTGCCAATCAGCGTTCCACGGTGTTTGGACTTCTTCAGCCCAGATGCCCTGCAAGTTAGCCGGAAGCCCGCCCGGACGTGAAGATGAAATCAAGAGGTATCGTCCATATTGAAAATACAATGCTGCAAAAGCGGGATCTACAGATCCATTGTTGAAAGCTTCCAGCCGCTCAGGTGTGGTCAACGAGCTTGCAACAGAGTTTGGCGTGCCGAGTTGCAGGGACACGCGATTGAAATAGCGCTGGTAATCTCGAATGTGATCAGCACGAAGGGTCTCGAAATCTTTACTTGCCGCTCTGTTTATATCCAGCAGAGAGGCTGCCAGCGGCTCTTCAGTACGACGACCTGCGAAGCCCATGTAGTCAGTCGCTGCTGACAACTGCAGGACAATGTCGTTCGCGTGATTGATCCGAAGCAAGTTGCCGGAAACCGAGACATCACCTCCTTCATTGATCGCCCGTAATCGCAGTGCATACTTCATGCCTTTGCCATCAGTGCCATTGTTGAGTTGTCCCGTCATCACAAGACCGTTTGCTCCGTCAGCGGAAACACTGAATCGCTCAGGACGATCCAGCTTCGCCTCAAATCCAATCGCGCCAGGTTTGTCTGCTGATATACGGAGCAAGATGATTTGCGCCGGAGCGGAAACAAAAGTCTCTCGCACATACCTGACGTCGCCCTTGCGATACTCGACGCGAGCGATTGCGTTCTGTAAGTTCAACTCGCGACGATAATCGGAGACTTGCGCGTCATTCGACAGGAAGCGAATGTGCAAGGTCCCAAGCGTTTGATACGAGCCATACTGAACGTCCTTGCCACTTGCATAACCAGACCCAGGCCCTTTACACGTGAAGTGTTCGTACACAAGTTTTTCGGCTTCCGCGTTCTTACCTTGCAGCAGCAGACGACGGATTTCGGGAAGATAGCTCGCTGCATCTGGACGATCGGCGTCTTGCGGCGAACCAGACCACAAGGAAGCCTCATTCAAGACGAGTTTCTCTTCATCAACTCCACCAAACACCATCGCACCCAAACGGCCGTTGCCAAGCGGCAAAGCCTGCGTGAATTTTGTTGCTGGCGAATCGAACCACAGAACGAGATCCGAAGAGCTGTTAGCAAAGCACAAAGCGGACAATAAGATCAGTAACAAGCAAGAAAAACCGGGTCGCATATGTTTGGTTCTTACTCTTCTCTGTGCATCTGGGGCTTCTCAGAAACTCTCTGCGACCAATCTGCGTTCTCTGCGTCTCTGCGGTAAAGATCTCACGCACATTTTTCAACGCAGAGACGCCGAGAACGCAGAGTAGGCGCAGAGAAAGCCATACAGAACGCGCGGTCGTAGTGATGGCTTCAGGTTGCTACTTCATCACAGCCATCAATCGAACTGATCCAAGTATTCCCGACGGCAACGTCTCAATCTTATCCATGTCCTGCGCTTGAAAGCGTTCACCATAACGAAGGTTCAACAAACGATAGTCAGGCAGACTGTGTCCCGCCATGTAGTTCAGCGCTGTATTCGCCACTTCGATGCGAATCCGATTAGAACCGCTTTTCAAGAACTGCGTGACATCGACCTCATATGGCGGACACCACACAGCGCCAGCGCGTTTGTCATTAATGTAAACAACAGCTGCTTCGCGAACTGGTCCTTCAAGCCATGCCTGCATTCCACTTCGCAAGTTTAAAGGTGTTAGCGGATGACCCTCACCAAAATTCAAATGAACGGCCAATCCAGGTTTTAGAAACTCTGCCGGTACATTCAACTCCTTCGAATAGGTTGCAGTTCCTGAGAAGTAACGCGTTTGCGGATCATCAGTCCAGGAACGCAACGTATCCCAGGAAACGGTCGTCATTGACCCGATCGTCACCTGCCAATTACTGCTCAAGTCGATTGGTTCCGGCCTATCGTAAAGTTCCTGTTTGCCTGACCACCGGCGCTTAGTAAAAACGAAAAGTCGAGACTGATAAGGAGCCAGAGTCAACGGCAACTGCGGCGAGTCGTACCTGCGGCGTGCGTAAAACTGAACTTCCGAAACCGCACCCGTAAACGGATCCCATTCCTCAGCTGTCATTCCCGGCGCTTGAGGTGTGACATCAATGTTCAACCAGGAGTTTGAAGTGTTAACGATGAAATAGACTTCTGCATCCGCCATTTTTCGTCTAATGAATCCAATAGCTGAAGAGGCCACTGAAAGTGAAAGACTCGGCTGAATCAGCTTCTTGAGTGTCTGACCAAGTTCACGCTTCTCATCGACAACTAAATGAGCCGGCGCGGATGGACCTTCAAACAGATGCCGCGAGAGTTCAGCTATTTGCGTCTCACGCTTTTGAAGAGCCAGGTAACCAGGCGACTCGCCAGGCGTACGTCTCGTGGCGATCAGTATTCCGCCACCTTTTACAAATTCTTCAAGCTTTCTATAGGTATCGAGCGGGATAGTTTCGACTCCCGGCAAGATCACAATTTTGTACTTGTTCTCTCCGAGTCGAAGCGTTCCATTCTCTATTCCTCCCACTTGCTTGAATGAATCATCGTCAAAGAAATCCAGGTTGTAACCAGCTTCGAATATCGCCGGCATCAAGTCCGGTCCAATCCGGTCGCGCAGCACTTCAATCAAATGGGGATTCCCCGGTTGCATGTGTTCCCAACCATCATCATTCGGCAGATAAAGTGCGACATCATTCGCAGGCTTTCCCTGGCGCATCATGAAGCTGATCCGTTGCAGGTACTTCGACACCTCGGGCATGACGATCCACCACGGGTTCTTTTCATTAAAGACGCCCGCGGCATAGAAGCGCCAACCTGGATATTCAACATTGGGGGCAGAGTATGGCCAACCATGTCCGATCAATTGATCGATGCCCTGAAGGAAATGGATATCAGCTTCTGCCTTCACATCGAGGGGCGTTGCTCTAAACACAGGGGAGTGCAACCACGTCCACGTCTCAGATGAGGTGACAGGGCGACCGTACAGGTGGGCCGCAGATGATGCCCAACGTGCCGCCCGCACTACTTTCCATTGCGCACCTTCACCATCAGGAATGTCTGCATATGCATTGCTCGAGATGGCTGCGGCAGGGACGCCGTAATCCTGCACTCGAAAACGCGTCCCGTGCTTTTTGGCCCAATCCTGAATTGGAGCAAGGAAGCGTTCATTCAGAAGTTCGTAAAGCGTGCGTCCCCAATCGCGTCGAAGCGCTCCTGTTTGCGAGCCCATGTCGTTGACGAGTGCGGGCAAGTGCGGTTTGAGATCATAGCCTCGTCGTTTTTGAAACTCCTCGAGAAAGTCACTGCTCCAGTCTGAGTTGTAGACCTCAAGACTGTCGCAGAAGATCGAGTAAGGTGGATTGTTGCCGAGAGGTTCAAGCAGTCGCTCGCCGACGGACTTGAGATAGTGGTCAGTTGCGCCACGATTCAAGTGATCGAGGACGAAACCTTCCGCCCCGACCGCGGGACGTTTCACCAGCATTCGGGTACGGCTGGAAATGAAGAATAAAACTTCGTGCTGTCCTGCGGGAATGTCTCCCACTTCTACCCGCCCGTCTCTTATGTTCGTTAATTCGCGAATACTTTCAGGAGCGAATGAAGAACCTTCGTTGCGTGCGAGAAAAGCTGTAATGAACTTTTCGCCGGCGCCAATCGAAGGAATCTTTACAAATCGTGCGTTGGTATCGATCTTCACGTGCTCGTAACGTAAACGACCGGCTGCGTCTTCGATCGAAACGGTCGGACCACCGAATGGCCAACCGCTACCAAGTGTGAGATCGAATCGAAGTCCAAGTTCACGAGCTTTCTCCGCAGTGAAACGTAAAGCGTCAAGAAATTCGTCGGAAAGAAATGGAAGTGTTTTGATTCCAGTGGCTTCGTCGTCCAACGATAGTGGATAAACAGGCTGGACCTCAAAACCTCCGATTCCCGCGTCTTTCATCAAACGCATTTCGCGTTCGAGTTCGGATTTGGTGACAGCCGGCCCGAACCACCACCAGCGCATCATGATGCGCGAGTCGTCAGGCGGATTGAGAAATGAACGTTGGAGACCGTCGATAGGAGCTGCCATGCCGACATGAAGCTGTATGACAGCAACGACAATCAGAGAAGCAACAAACTCTCTGCGTCTTCTCTGCGTTCTCGGTGTCTCGGCGGTAAAAATCCTCAGCCACCTTTGCACCGCGGAGACGCAAAGAACGCAGAGGAGACGCAGAGAAGAGATCATAGATTTTTGTATCGTACGCCTGCAGCAAACGATAAAGCCGAGTCCAGACAAGATTGGGACTGACCACGACAAACAATTACACAAGATTTATCTCGAGCTTTGTAACTGACGCGGGCGCAAACTTATAAACGAACGTCGAACTCGCCGTGCCTATCGATGGTGTGAGACCGTCCCGCGGAACAACCCGATTAGGTTGCTCAAAACTGTTGTGCGCATGAACATCGTCAGCCGCAATCACAGTCGTTTTAACTGAAGCCGCCTGGGCGCCTCGGATTGCGATCTCAGCTTCTTTCTCAATCTTCAGATCCGGATTAGTTACGGTTAGAGTCAAGCGCTTGCCATCAAGCGACGCAGAGCCATTCAACCCGCGCAGTGTTGCCGGTTGATCACTTCGCGTGTAACTCGGACGTGGCGACGTAACAACTGTTCGCAGAGCCGTCTTGCCCTGGTGCACCGAATACATATCAAACACATGATAAGTCGGCGTTAGCACAAACTTGTCTTCATGAGTCAGAAACAACGATTGCAGACAGTTCACTAACTGCGCTATCGCCGCCATGCCCACTTTGTCTGCATGACGATGAAAAGTATCGAGCGTCTGTCCGGCGAGCACTGCATCTCGAATAGTTGATTGCTGACCAAGCAGATGAGTATTGTTAACTTCACTTCCCGGACGATACCACGCACCCCATTCATCAACGACAAGCTTCACGCGATGAGCGCGATCGATCTCCCCCATCACATTCCAACAATCTGAAATCATCCCCTCGATACGATCTGCTTCATATAACAACTCGTACCATTCTTCTTCGTTGTACTTCAGTGCATCGCCTTTGCCTTGTCGCCAATCATTAGTTCGACCACCACTGACGTTCCAGGAGTAATGGTGCATTGCCCAACCCCACATGCTGCCGATAGCACGACGTTCGTTTAGTTTCGTGAAGAACCGGCGCGTCCAATCAAGATCACCACCGTTTGGACCAGCACCAACGAACCGAAGATCAACACCATAATTTGGAACCCACGCGGTGAAACGCCGGTATTCGGCGGCATATTCCTCAGGAGTGAAATTGCCACCGCAACCCCATGATTCATTGCCAATACCCCAGAAACGAACCTTCGCCGGCTCGCGCTCACCTTTTACGGCGCGAACCTCGGAAAGCGTTGTAGTGCCGGCCGGCGAGTTGCAGTATTCAACCCATTGATAAAACTCCCTGGCCGTCAAGCTGCGAAGGTTGGCAGCGATATACGGTTGAGCGCCCGTCAGCTTACAGAATCGAAGGAAGTCGTCCGTGCCGAACTGGTTGGTTTCGTATTTCCACGGACCATCGGGCGCATCCTTCGGCCACTCTGACGCGTCGCGCCAGAAATTAGTTTCGCGCGAGCGTTTGTCTTTCGGTCCAATGCCGTCACGCCAGTCGTAACTGTCCGCGAAACAACCACCCGGCCAGCGAATAACACTGGGTTTTATTTTGCTGAGTGCGTCGACAAGTGCTTTCCGAATACCGGAGACATTTGGAATGCGAGAGCTTTCACCAACCCAGATGCCGTCGTAGATGACACCACCTAGATGTTCCGCGAAGTGTCCATAGATTTCGGGTGCGATGGTTCCGATTGGTTCTGCAGTCAGGATCTCGATACGTGAGTCGGCAGTCTGCGCGGTCGGCATCAACGACAACAATCTTCGACCCCAACTCGGTTGCGCACTAGTTGCCAACAGCGCGCCACCGCCTGTTACGGTCGCTGCAATGAATTCCCTTCGCTTCATGAAGATCTCCTGCTCACTCGATTTAATGGGACGTTAACCTGTGTAGTCCGCGGATAAAACTCTGTGAATTTTTGCGAGGTCATTGAGCCGTATAGCCACCATCAACCATCAAATGTGTTCCGGTGATAAACGATGCTTCATCTGTCGCAAGAAACAAGATCGGGTAGGCAACTTCCCTCGGCTCGCCGACGCGGTTCAGGAGATTCTTTGGTCCTTCGGCAGCAATGAATTCCTGCTTCGTCATTCCTACTCGCGCCATATGTTCTTCTGAGGCGCGCGTCAATATCGTTCCCGGACAAATGCAATTCACACGAATATTGAAAGGGGCAAGGTCCATGGCCATGTTTCTGGTCATCTGGAGGATTGCCGCTTTGGTAGCGCTGTAGGTTACGAACGACGGTTGCGCAACAAAACTTGAGATGGAACCAAGGTTCACAATCGACCCACCGCCGAACTGCTTCATGTACTCCGAAGCAAAGCGGCTCATCATCGCGGTACCAACCACATTGACCCCTAAGACCCGGTTCCAATCTTCGATTGAGGCTTCCAATCCTTTCAGAACGAAAACGGCGCCGTTGTTAACCAGAACATCGAGACGACCAAAAGTTCGGAATGTATCGTCACAGCAGTTGCGACAATCGTCTTCACTCGAGATATCCGTGCGAACGAAGATCGCTTCACCACCCGCATCACGAATGTGCGCGGCGCTGTCTTCACCAGCAGCTACAACCGGATCGGCTATCGCGACTTTCGCGCCTTCTTCAGCAAACAGATTCGCAGTGGCGCGACCGATGCCGTGAGCGGCACCGGTGATAATCGCTACTTTATCTTTGAGACGATCGGCCATAAGAACTAGTCCAGATGAAACATTTCGCTCAGATCTGCTATAACCGGACTGTCATCTTCATTCGTCAGCATCAAATCCTTCATATAACTCCACCAACGACGGCACACTTCATTCTCAGCCATACGTTCCCATAACTCCTCTGATTCGATCTCCGCGTAGGCAAACAGTCTTCTGTTACTACTGCGGTCGAGAAAGATTGAGTAGTTGTGCACACCATGATTGCGCAACAGCTCGTGCAACTCCGGCCAGATCGGATTGTGGCGCCTTTCATACTCAATCCAGGCTCCGGGCTTTAGTGTCATCAGGCAGGATTTGCGGATCATGATGTCCGATATGCTTTAACTTGTCTTGATTGTTCCAATTGAGCCCGGCTTGATCATGAGCTAGCCTTTGCGGACAGCCACGACAAGCTAAATAGGCTCTTGCAAAAGGCCCCACGGTCCTGGGAGCGCAGGCGTCCCCGCCTGCCCGTGTCCCGTCTAACCAACAACTATTGATCGAGTTGGTTGCGCTGGACGCGGGCAGGCGGGGACGCCTGCGCTCCCAGGATAGTGGGGCCTTTTTGCAAGAGCCTCTTAAGCATATCGGACATCAGCCTATTTTCCCCTCAGGAAACCTTTTCAACACATCCGGCTCGTACAAAGGCACGAACACATCGGTTTCGTTCTTTATTCGTTTCGTCGCCCAGTAATACTCCTCGAGGCTCTCCTGTATTCCTAACGGATGCCCGTCTTCGAGATTGCCGTACTTGAACAAACAATCCGAAATACCAACGCGTCCCTTCTCCGTATCAACCACATAGCACATAGAAGAACGGTGATGAACGCCTGCCCAGAAACAACGAAGCCCTGGAATGATTTCGTCACTGTCATTCAATAATCGGAGACGGCCATGTCCTTCGAACGTTAGATATCGGAGTGTCTCTTCTGAAAGTCGAAATTCACGCGGCACGTGCATTGGAAACTTTTCGGCATGGAAATCTTCGATCCAACCGCGTTTCGAAATGCAGACCTGAGCGTTCCTGAAGAGTTGGATATTTGCAGTCGCGTAAATCTGAAGCGGGGTAATCAGTACATAATCGACATCTTCAGGTTTGATTCCCAAACTTGCGAGTGCATTCAGTGGTCGCTCATTTTCTGCCCGGACGAGTTTGCCGCGCTCACCAAAACCGCTACTCCAACGCTCGTTCAAAGCCGAAAGGTTGTCGGGAGGTCCAGTGTTGATGATGACAGTCTTGCCATTACCTCGAATCACCGCCATCCAAAAATAGAGTTGTACCCAATCCGTCCAATGGCTCATCCAATACACTTCCGGACCCATCACGTCGCACTGGCCCATCTTGAGGAGTTGGATCGTGTAGTTAGTCATAGTCTGGAGATATAGGACCTATAGGACATATTGGACCTATTCGCTCACTCGATCATCAGCTCAATACGTCGCTCTCCCTCCCGTCATATCAAACGTGAACCCTGTCGTAAACGCTGTTCCTGGTGAAACAATGAATGCAGCGATGTGTGCGATTTCATCGAGTGTGCCGCATCGCTTCATTGGAATCTTGTCAGTCATGTACTTCACCTGCTCCGGCGGCATCGCATCGACCATCGGCGTTTGAATAACGGCGGGTGCTAATGCATTAACTGTGATCCCAGTCTCTGCATACTCCTTACCCTGCACCTTCGTCATTCCAATCACCGCTGCTTTGGATGCCGAATAGGCCAGCATTCCCGCATTACCTTCTTTGCCGGCGATTGAGGCGATGTGAAGGATGCGACCGTAATTGCGCTTCAACATGTGCGGCAAAACTGCTCGCGCCGTGAAGTACGACGCCATGAAGTTCACATCAAATACAAACCGCAAGTTCGCGGGATCGACTTCGTGACTTTTGATATTTGTTATTCCAGTGACGCCGGCACTGTTCACAAGCACATCCACTCGTCCAAACCGTTCAGCGATTTGATCGATTACATTTTCAACTTGATCCTGTTTGGTCAGATCGACGGTGAACGGGTTTGCATTCGGGACAATGCTGCGTGCCGCAGCTTCAACCGCTTCAGTATTCAGATCAAGCAGCGCCACATGCCCTCCTTCGTCGTGCAGCTTTCGAGCGATTGCGAGCCCGAGTCCTGATGCCGCGCCGGTTACGATTGTTACTTGTTCTGAAAAGTCATTCATAATTTCCGCTCAGTTTCTCTCTGCGCCACCCCTGCGTTCTCTGCGTCTCAGCGGTAGGAAATTTGAAGCTACTGGTGAACCGCAGAGACACAGAGAACCCAGAGGTGGCGCAGAGAAGAATCCCAATTAACTCTACAACACAACTACCTCACGCCTGTTCTCGTAGGGACGTATCAGTTCAAGCTGATCGTTTAATTCCACACCCCACCCAGGCTCATCACTCAAATCGATATACCCATCTTTTGGCAATGGCTCGTTCGTGAATAACTCCCCAAACAATGGAACCAATTGATCTGCCTTCGGACTCATTACGAGAAACTCTGCAATGGGACAATTCGAAAATGCGTACTGCATGTGATACGAGAACACACTCGAGCCATGCGGTATCACAGGGATGTCGTATGCAGCAGCCATTGCGACTATGCGACGCGCCTCGGTCAGTCCACCAACCCAATTGATGTCGGGCTGCAGAATGTCCGCACACTTGCGCGCGATCAGTTCACGAAAACCATAGCGTGTATATTCGTGTTCGCCCGTTGTCACCAGGCAAACTCCGGTTAGTGCCGCCTTGAGTGCAGTATAACCATCGTAATCATCTGGCGGCAGACACTCCTCAATCCATGTCAGATTGTAAGGAGCCAAAGCTTTCGCAAGTTGAATTGCATAAGGCAGGGTCAACGCCATGTAACAATCCAGACGAAGCGGAAAATCCGGGCCGACTTGCTCTCGCGCTTCCGCCATCACCTCGGTATTCTTTTTCAGGCCCTCGCTACCGTCGGCTGGACCATACCGACACGGAATCTTTGCTCCTTTGAATCCCCACTGATATGCGATGTCCGGACGCGACGTCGTGGCGTAGACTGGCAAACGCTGCTTAGTCTTGCCACCAATCAAAGCGTAAACGGGCTCGTCTCGAAGTTTTCCCAAACAGTCCCAAATCGCCAAATCGACCGCGCTGATGGCTTGAACAGTTAATCCTTTTCGGCCGTACGGCATTGTGGCGCGCCACATTTGATCCCAGATCAATTCAACGTTGCGCGGGTCTTGTCCTACAACGAAACGGCTCAGGTGTTTCTCAATGATGTAACACGCAGGCTCCCCGCCAATGCTGCACCCAATGCCAACTGTGCCGTCGCTCAGTTCCACTTGGACGATAACTGTGCCAAGCGCGTTGATGCCCCAGCTGGTGCGTTCAGCTTTATACTCCTCATACACAGACATTGGATTGGCGATTGGCAGATCGATAATCCAGTGACTTCCGCGCTGGTTGTGATAATCGGCGCCCATTTCGTCGGGCGCGATGACATAAGCGCGCACTTCCTGAATTCTTGCTTTCTTCATTGCTATTGCCTTTGGTTTTTGGCCTTCGGCCTTTGGTCTTTGCCTGGTCGTAAATCGATTCTCCAAATCCAACGACCTAAGGCCCAAGACCACTTCAAAAATTAAATCGATCGATATTGTCTTTATTGAAAATGAACGGCGCGCCGAGCCGGACCTCATCGTCAACCACCGCGATCTTGCCCAGTCGTCCGGCAGTAACTTCACGGTCGCCGAGTTTCAACTCACCCTTGCTGACTGCGTTCGCAGCGTAAACGGTGAGGTAACCCAAGTCCGTTGTGTTCCACAACACCACGCTCTCTACCACCCCAGACTTCACATAAGGCTTGTTCATGTTTGGCAATGACAGTCCTGTCACTTTCACATCAGTTCGTCCAGACTGCTTCACGGCTTCGGCAGCACCCGGAACCGCGGGCGCAGCAATCGCCATAATCACTTTTACATTCGGATGAACCTTCAGCACCGTCTGCGTTTCCGTAAAAGCACGATCGCGATCGCCTTCACTCGGTTGTACCGCGACCAGTTTGAGCTCAGGATATTTCTCAGCGAGGCGCACGCGAATGTTTTTGATCCACTCGTTCTGATTCGCAGCACTTAGTGACGCCGTGATAATTGCAAACTCGCCCCGATTGCCCATGATTCGCGCGGTCTCATCCGTCAATGTGTAACCGATACCCTGGGGCGTAGCTTGATTGATCAAAAAGTCGCGCGCATCTTTCTCCGCGTCTGCGTCCCAGGTTATTACCTTGATTCCCTTCTCTCTTGCTTTTCGCAGAACTGTGGAAATGCCGGCCTGGTTCTCGACACTGACAGCTATGACATCGACGCCTTTAGTTATCCATGCCTCCACAACCTCGTTCTGTTTCGTGGGATCAAGATCAGTTGGGCCATCCCATAACAAATCGACCCCTAACTCTTTTGCCGCTTCTTCGGCTCCCTGACGACAACTAACGAAATACGGATCACCCTTCGCCTTCGGCATCATTGCCACCTGAATCCGATGCGAAGAAGGCTGCGATACAGAAGCAAGCCTTGACGTCTCAGATTTCCAGGTGCGGACGAGCCACCAGTTGCTTCCAGCTACCAGGAGCGCGGCCAGCAGAATGACAGCACTCAGTACTGCTACCTGCGAATTCTTCACATCGATCTCCTCAGCAATTTCATTCCTTTGCTGTGCTGCTCTCGGCAGAGTTGAAAAACGATTCAGGACAATTGTGACCAGTAGCAAAACGCCAGTCAGAATCCCCGCCAATTCAGCCGGCTGCCTGCTCAAACGTAGCCCGTTTTGTAAAACGACTATTGCGAATAGACCAAGGACTGTGCCGAGTATTGTGCCGCGTCCACCAAAGATGGACGCACCGCCAAGTACAACTGCGGTGATGGCCATTAATTCGAAGCCGGTGCCCGCGTCAGACTTTGCCTGACCTAAGTGCGCGACATAAATAATTGCCGAGACGCTGGCAGCAAATCCGGAGAGCAAATAAACAAGCAGCAGTTTCCTTGAGACTGCAATTCCAGCGTAACGTGCGCCCTCTGCGGAATGGCCGATGGCGTAAAGGCTGCGCCCATAGGCGGTCCTATGTAGCCACCAACCGAACCCGGCAATTGCAACCAGCAGGATCAATAACTGAGTCGGCAAAATTCCACCAACATAACCCTGGCCCAGAAAGAGAAACCTGGGCGAAAAACCTGAATAGTTTTCGATCCCGCGAGTAAGTCCCTCGGCAATTCCACGAAATAAAGAAAACGTGCCGAGTGTTACGATCAGAGGCGGCAACCCTAAGCGCGTGATGAGCAGACCGTTGAGTCCCCCTCCAAGACAACCCAGGATCAACGCGATCGCCGCTGCTAATACAATCGGAAGATGTGCGTCGCGCCAGAGAGCGCCAAGAACAACGGCCGCGAGTCCCATCATCGATCCCACAGAAAGATCGATGCCGCCGGTGATAATCACGGGGGTTAACGCGAGTGCCAACAATCCAACTTCGACACTGAGCCGCGTGATCTCAAATGCGTTTCCGGTCGTTAGAAAATTGACGCCGGTGATTCCGAAGAGAGCACATTCAAAGAACAGTACCAACAGTAAAACCCATTCGTAATTTGGAAAAAGTCGCGCCCATGCAGGTGCGACCACTTGCAGTTTGCGCTTTGCTGAACTAGTGGCGGATAAAATCACGCTCAGTCTTTGCTTGCGGCTTTGCCGCTCTCCTTGCGGAAAGCCTCTGGCTTTCCGACAAGTCCTTCCAACCCTGAGGCTACGCCTCTACGGCAGAGCCGCAAGAGTTATTATGGTCGATCGGAAAGGCCAAGCCTTTCCGCAAGGCGGCCTAGCCGCAGATCATGTCAGAACATCTTGCTCAGTTCGAAATCCAATTCCACTTTTAGTTAATCGACCCACAAGCACATCCGAGACGACAGCTGCCAAAATGATTCCACCTTGAATTGCTTTCTCCCAAAATGGATTTATGCCAATGAAGGTCAACGCCGTTGCGATTGTGCCCAGTAGTGCGACGCCGATCAGAGTGCCAATGATTGATCCGCGACCACCGGTAATGGCAGTGCCACCTACTACAACCGCAGCTATTGCTTTGAGTTCGAGTCCAACACCCGCATTACTCGGGACAATTGAAAATCGGATGGCGCTCAATAACGCCGCAAGACCCACCAACGCGCCCATAAAAACAAACGTGACAAAGACGACTCGCTTCGGATTGATGCCCGCCAAACGAGCTGCTTCAGCGTCAGAGCCAACTGCATATATTGATCTGCCGGAAGAAAGATTTCGAAGCGCCCAACCAAATGCAATCAACACAAGCAGCGCCGCACTGAAAACGATTACCTGACCAACCATCTGGCCCAGACCGAACCATTGAAAATTCTTCGGCAGATCCTGCACCCACTTGCCTTCGGTAAGCCAACGCAAACCATCGCGCCACGCCACCATCAGCGCCAGAGTCACTACGATTGAAGGCATTCTCAAAAACGCTACAAAGAACCCGCCAACCGCTCCAAGTAATGCACCTATCAAAAGCAGTGTCGGTATAAGCAGCAACGGTGAAACGCCTTCTTTTGCAAGCACACCAGCCAGATAAGTACAAACAGCAAACTGCGAACCGACTGAGATGTCGATCTCACCAGTGAGAATGACGAGCGTCATGCCGATCGCGACGATCATTACCGGCGCGTTATTGATAACAAGATCGCGTAAATTTGTAGCCTGCAAGAAAGAGGGTGCAATAACAGCAACAATCACGACGAGTAAAACATACGCCGCCGCGACTGACGCCTCGCGCTTATACCTGGCGAACACTGATCGCATATTTTCTAAGCAGCGAGTTCTTCGTGGCCCAGTGCCAGCGACATGATCCCGTCTTGAGTGGCTTCTTCCCGCGTTAAGGCACCCGCGATTCTTCCGTTTCGCATAACCACTATTCGATCGCTCATGCCGAGAATCTCAGGCAGTTCCGAAGAGATCATCAATATTGCCGTACCCTGTGCGGCCAGTTCACTCATTAACGTGTGTATTTCCGCTTTCGCACCAACATCGATGCCCTGTGTAGGTTCATCAAGAATGAGGACATCGGGTTTCGTCTCCAACCAGCGACTGAGTGCAACTTTTTGTTGATTGCCGCCGGATAGAGTTGTCACCGGCGCGAAGATTGATGGCGTCTTGATCGCGAAACGTCGAACATAATCAGTTGCGATTTTTCTTTCCTTCTTAAAGTCAAATGAAACGCCGGAGCTTAATTTGTCGAGGGATGCCAGTGTAATGTTAGATTCGATCGGCATGTCGAGAATCACACCGTGACGACGTCGATCCTCCGGCACGTAACCAATCCCAAGAGCGATCGCCTCGCCAGGCTCGCGAATGCTTACAAGTTTGTTCCTGAGTCTTATTTCGCCTGAATCAGCAGGTTCCAAACCAAAGAGTGTGTGTGCCAGCTCCGTTCTGCCGGCACCAACGAGACCCGAAAGGCCCACGATCTCGCCACCGCGAACGGAAAGATCTATATCAGTCACGCCGTTTGCGCGACACGAAACACCGCGTAGCTCGAGCACAATCGGGCCAGGTTCAACTGTGACTTTAGGAAAGACGGCGGACAACTCACGACCAACCATCAATCGAATCAACTCCGAGCGATCGACATCCGGCATGTCACGAGTCGCGACATATGAGCCGTCGCGCAACACAGTTACGCGATCCGCAAGCTTTGCGAGTTCCTCGAGACGATGTGAAATGTAGATTATGCCGACGCCGCCTTCACGCAGATTCGAAATAACGCGATAAAGATTCTGAGTCTCCGCTTCGGCAAGCGACGCCGTCGGTTCGTCCATGATCAGAACTCGTGCTTTCGCACCCAACGCTCGCGCGATCTCGACCAGTTGTTGTTCCGGCATGCGGAGATTACGGACTTCCGTTTCCGGATCAATGCGGGCACCGACTTGATTAAGTAATGCAGTAGCCCGCTCTCGTCTTTGTTTCCAGTTGATCTTCTGCCAGGCACGCTCACCTTCCAACCCAATTGAGATGTTTTCAGCAACAGTTAGATCAGGAAACAAAGCTGGTTGTTGATAGATAGACGCAATGCCGATCTGTTTTGAAAGCGCAGGCGAGTTGTTGCGTACTGGTTGACCGCCAAATTCGATCGTGCCGCTATCCGGTTGAACAGCACCGGTGATTATCTTGATGAGAGTTGATTTACCTGCGCCGTTTTCGCCGATGAGTCCGTGAACCTCTCCCGCCCGCAATTCAAACGACACTCCGCTCAAAGCATGAACACCTTCGTAGGACTTGTAGATTTCAGTTGCGCGAAGAATTATTGGTTCGGTCATTGGTCTCTTCGGAAACAACCTGCATCCACAGATTACACAGCGCTGCTTAGCCCGCAACCAACGGTTTCATCCTGAAAGGATGAACATTAATAGCCGTGGGTGAGCGGCTTTGCGCGAAACCCACGGTTAAAGCAATCGTGGTTCTTACCCTGAAAGGGTCAGACAATGAAAACGGTCGGGCCCTTTCAGGGTCCGATATTTTCTCCCTCATCTTACCGTGGGCTTCGCGCAAGGCCGCTCGCCCACGGCTACTAAATTTGGTCCTTCCAGGACCCAAGTGAGAGGTACTAGCAATTAGTCTAAACAATCTGCGTAATCTGTGTAATCTGCGGATAACTTATTCGGGCTCGTTGAACAGCAGCTTCACCATATCGTCTTTCCAGTGAACGAGTGATTCTCTAAACACTTCACGCAATTCTTTTGCATTCATTACTGGCATCGCATCAACGATCTTTCCATGCATGCAAGCACTCTCAACATACGAAGCTTGTTGCCTGCTGGTCTTCATCACAAAAAACGCAAACAGCGGTACGACGACACGTTCAAGTGCATCGACGAGATAAGAGTTACCGGAAAGACTCCAAATTTTTCTGTGAAAGGAAAGATCACCTTCATAGAACTGCGGGAGATCCAATGCCTTCGCTGCTTCCTCCATCTTGCGTATGTCCTGACGCAAGCTGTCGAAGTCGGCGGGCTGCGCATGTTCTTTCGCCCATTCGATTGCAATCGCCTCGAGTTCGACGCGGAGTGCAAAGATGTTACGCACATCGGACGCTGACAGCTTCGTTACCGTGGTGCCTTTATAAGGAGTTCTTTGAACAAACCCCTGGTGTTCCAATTCGATCAGTGCTTCGCGTATGAGGGGAACTCCAGCGCCAAGTTGTTGCGCGATTTTGCTTTCAACGATGGAGGCGCCTGGTTCGATCGTGCCCGATAGAATCGCATCCTTCATTGCTCTGACGACCTGATCTCGTTTCGAGATCGGCTGAATCAACTCGAGCATATGTCCTCCTCCCCCTCATTGATGGAGAAGACTTACTTCTTTACGTTCCGTTTTGAATGTATGACGGATTGACGATGTTCAGGGCACGTCATGTTAAGAACGGTGTGATTGATGCTAACCAGGAAGTCGTTGGGTTGACCTTTGAACTTGCCGGTGAGCGGACGTTCGTTGAGGTACTCGATGATATCGTCTCGAACCAGCCCCCAAAACTGACGCGGCGAGATCCATACACTGCCGACGAAACAAACCACTTTTGCGGAATGCCGGCTGGCCACACCGATACCTCAAAACTGCCCTGACGGGAATCTCCGAATGGAGCGGGATTGTTTTTAAGAACGGCGGCAGTATAGTGGAAAATTCGCGGATTACAAGATCATATTATGATCTTTATTTCAGAGGTTGGTGATACCACCTGCTTTAGCACCGTGGAGTCCCAATTTCTAGCTACCGCGCCGAGGTCAACGGTCCCGCGATACCACCTGACTTTAGCAGTGTGGAGTCTCAGTTTCTCGCTACTGGAGGGTTGATCGAAGCCGAGATACCACCTGCTTTAGCGGCGTGGAGTCTCAGTTTGTCGCTACGATGAGACGGTTTATGAGCGGCTAACGGTCTCGTGGTAGCAAAAAGTTGATGCTCCACGCTGCTAAAGCAGGTGGTATCTCGGCTTCGATCACCCGTCTAATCCTAGCAAGAAATTGAAACTCCACGCTGCTGAAGCAGGTGGTATCTCTTACACTAACCGTCGGCCGTAGCGAGAAATTGAACCTCCACGCTGCTAAAGCAGGTGGTATCTCTTCCACTAACCGTCTGGTCGTAGCGAGAAATTGAACCTCCACGCTGCTAAAGCAGGTGGTATCTCTTCCACTAACCGTTCTGGCCGTAGCGAGAAATTCAACCTCCACGCTAACGCAGGCGGCATGTCCGCAAAACAATCTGAAAACTTAAATAACCTCAGGAGGTTTGTGGGCCAGGTATCTCTAAATTGGCTCCCTTTTCCGCTGACAGATTACCCGTGAGAATTGCAACAGCGGAGATCATCGCCTTTTCTCCGCCGCATCGCACCGGGCTTCCGGTTCGAATAGCAGAGCAAAACTCGGCAATCTCGTCTTGGTAGGAGATGCCTTTGTTCACGATTACGGTGTCGCCCTGGTTCACGGTCCTCTGAGCACTCCCCGTCGGTTGAGTTGCAGAGCTGTCCGCGACAGGTGCACCAGACTGTGGCGACAGTTCAACCTTCGTTTGAGATCCACCTTCTCCTTCATTGAACAGGTATGCATCAAGCTCGCGCGTCATTATCAGAGTACCTTTGGTTCCCATATACATCTCGTAGTAATCATCAAACGCATTCGACTGAATTGACGAAAAAGTGGCAGTGCGATCACCGGGGTAAGTGAAAGTGGCATAGACGTGGTCGTAAACTTCACGACCATCCTTGAACCGATATGTTCCCCCGGTGGCGTAGACCGACGTCGGATGCGAATCGAAAAACCAGCTGGTGGCAGTAATCATGTGACTGCCTAACTCGCACAACAAACCTTCGGAGTACTTGCGGTACATGCGCCAATTCAGAAGATGCTCCCAATCCGGATAGCCGAAACGGCTCGGGTCGAAGTTCGCCGACGGCGCTGCTTCAGTACGACGCCAATTGGAGTTTCGATGCCAGGCAAGTCGTGCGTAATACACATCGCCTAACAGACCCTGCTTGATGATGTTGGCATATGCTGCCTGATAAATCGGATTGTAGAAACGCTGGTAACCGATCTCGAGAACACGATTGTTTTTCTTCGCGGCATCGATCATCTGCTGACACTCAGCAGGACTTTTCGCCATCATCTTTTCGCACAAGACATGCTTGCCGGCGTTGAGTGCACCAACTGCAATCGTGGAATGCATCCAGAGCGGAGTTGCTATATGAACTGCTTCAAGATCTTCCTTTTGGAGCATCTGCTGCCAGTCGTCATATTCATTTGGTTTGGGCCAGCCTTTCTTCACCATCATGTCAGAGATTGCTGCACGACGACCTGGATTGATGTCGCAGAGGGCCTTCAGATCACAAAACTCTCTCTGATACTGTCCAAGCAAACCCTTGCCCATGTCGCCTGTACCGACTAAAGCAATCTTCACTGGACCGCCATGAACGGGTCCGCGCGTTAGAACTGCCCCACCGAGCGCGGCAAGTGCGGGCACACCAGCAACTGCTTTTAAAAAGTTTCGGCGTCCGATCGTCTTTTGTTCATCGGTTAGGTTCATGATCGCTCCTATATAGGTCGTTTAGGTCCAATAGGTCCTATACGATCTCCTTCCCCGAACTAATTCGCCTCCTTCGCCACAACAAGTCCAATCCAGCAATCCTTCCTGTATCAAAAGCCAGCAAAACAATTACCGCAACGGCTTCAATCAATGTTTTGTTAACGATTAAATACGTTCCCTCTGCGTTTGGTTGAGGCACACCCAGCGTGGGCACGTAAAGCAAATAGAACAGGCTGAGTAATAACAGCGCAGCAGACGCGCCAAACCGGGTAAACAATCCCAGGAGCAAGCTCAACCCAGTTAACAGCAATGCTACCTTGACCGAGCGATCGATCCACGCCGTAGCGCCTGCGTTAATTAGTCGCTGAAATACTGCCGCCAAGGGTCCCGAAGCTCCTTTCAGATAGCCGACCGAACTCCACGCTGTTAACGGTCCACCGCCGGGACTCCACGCGGGCGAAACAATCTTGTAGTAAGCCTCATACAAAAAGTGCCAGCCAATGACTGTGCGAAGTGCGACTAGTGCAATCTGCTGAAATGATGAAAGGCGGCCATTCATAAAGTTCTACAAGTCTTGAAGACCATCACAACCGGAACTGTGTCCAAACGAGATGGGGACTGCAGCATGACTCTCGAGCATTATCACCAGCACATCTGTATGAGTTTCACAGTACTGCTCAGCCAGCCGTCGTCCACCAACAAAGAACGCTGTTGCCAGCGCATCACTCATAGCGGCTGTCGGCGCAATCACGCTGACAGAAGTTATTCCCGAGGCAGGCCAACCACTTCGCGGATCGATGATGTGACTGTAACGTCGTCCTTGATGTTCAAAGAACTGCTCTTCACTTCCGCTAGTTGAAAGAGCACATTCGCGAAGTCGCAATACTCCCAATCGACGCAGCTTCGAACGCGGATTTCGCAAACCTACCAGCCAACCAAATCCGTGTTCGCCTTTGCCCACGGCTCTCATGCTGCTCGAACCTGCGTTTAGCAAAGCAGTACTTACCCTGGTAGACACCAGGTCAGCTGCACGATCGAGTGCGTAGCCTTTGCCGATACTGCCTAAATTGATCTCCATGCCCTGACGTGCGAAGCGGACGCTTTTTGTGGTGTCGTCCAAAAACAATTTGTCCGAGCCCACGGACAACATCGCTTGATCAATTTCAACTTGCCTCGGCAACTGACCTTGTCGTCTTAGAAAACCCCAACACCGCGTAAGTGGTCCGGAGGTGATATCAAACGCGCCGCCGGTCACTTCGTAGAGCCTTTTGCATAAGGTCAGTAGATCGAACAGCTCGTGAGACACAGCGACTAATGTGTTTGCAGCTTGAGTATTGACGAAACTAACTTCACTGGAATCGCGAAACACGGTCAAACGCGCTTCAAGTCGATCGATCTCATCCAGTGCTTCTGCTGCCGCTGTGATCCCCGCCTCCTCTGATTGGCACATCGTGACTTCGAAACGACAGGCCATGGCGGTTCGATTAACGTGGAGCCAATAACTCGCAGCGCGCGGCTCCGACCGTGCAAGCAAATTAAGGAAATTGCGTCTGTTTTGTCGCATTTGAATCGTGGATTGAAGTCAGAACCGGAACGCGGTAGCGCCGGGTCCTCGGGATTCATCAATCTTATTTGTCCTTAACCCGACGCTACCGCGTTTCGGTTCTGACCCTACCTCTCTTCGCTGCTTTGATCCGTTTCAACTCGATACCCATCTCGGATTGTTTGTAGAACGAATCAAGCGGATAACAACCCGAAGGCAAACCGTTTCGCGGCGCGGTAGTGCAATCACTAAACGTCCGGCAAATTTGTTTGTGCTTTAGTACGTGACCAGTTAGTACATCGAGCGGTAGTTGGGGATACGACAAAACCATCCGCCCCAGGCCCACTGAGTCAACCCATCGTTCGCGAACCGCCGCCTGTGCAACAAAAGGAAGAAACTCCTGCAAATATGTGTAAGCAGTTCCAACGAAAACCAAATCAGGAAATTCCTGTTTCAAGACTCGTGTTGCTTCCATCTGTCGAGCGACGCCCACTAGAGGATCTTCCGGGGGCTGGTAGCCATCGGAAGGCGGATACAGCGCGGGCCTTTGTACATGAGGGTTGTAATAAGGACTGCCCGCCGTGATGTTCACCAAACGAATCTTCAAATCGCGCAGCAGTGATAGAAACAGGCGCGGCTCGGTCAGATCATAGTTCTCTGGTCGTTCGCGGTTGACACCGAAACCATACGTGTATGGCAGCAAGCCGTCATAGTCGTCAGGAATTCCTGCTCCCATCTTTCCATTCGTGGTGTGTGCCGGATCAGGTCTGAAAGAAATCAAATCAAAAATGGAGACTCTGATACCAATTGCAAGACGGGGTACAAAGGATCGAATACCCTCAACTACTTCGCGGAGAAATCGCGTCCGGTTTTCGAAACTACCGCCGTATTGCCCTTCGCGTGTGTGCGAACTCAGAAATTCATGACCGAGATAACCGTGACAGTGCTTGATGTCAACAAAATCGTAGCCGAGCTCGCTTGCGGTGCGACCCGCAAAAACAAAATCGTCGATGATCGATCCAACTTCAGCATCCGTTAATACGGGATAGTCTTCATTGACGCCGACACGTCGATCCAGAGTTGGATGGTGATAAAGAATGCGAGGCTCAGCCTTGGTTTTCTCGTTGGGACGACTGAACCGGCCGGAATGCGTTAGCTGCAAACCGATGAACAAATCGTCCCGAGTTTGGCAGACTTCGCTATGAGCTGTGAGCACCGTTTCGCGTAACTCTGCGATACCGGTTTTGTTTTGTTCGCTGATCAGAAGTTGATTTGGGTTAGCGCGACCATCGTGCCTGACGGCAACTGCCTCTCCTCCCCAAATCAACTTGGCGCCGCTCAAACCGAAGTTTCGCCAACGCCTTATGGTTGCATCGCTTGGCTTTCCGTCATGCGTACCATCCCAACCTTCCATCGGATGGATGCAGAAACGGTTGCCGACTCGTTTTCCATTGAATTCGATAGGTTGCGCGAGAGGAGATGATGGACCGGTGAATAGTTCGTCGTCGCATGGGATGTTGAGGCCAAGGCTGGCCACATGCGCCTTAAATTCAGCAACAGTTTTGTGTCCGCCTATTGAAGGATAAACACGCATAGGATTAGTGTCCGATATGCTTTAGCTTGTCGTGAGATCCCGGACACGAACGATCACTGACACCCGAAACCATCATCGTTCGTGTCTGGAACTCACGACAAGCTAAAGCATATCGGACATTAAGAACCGTCTGGCCTTTTGTAACGCTTCAACAAAGAAGAACTCGCCCCACATTACAGACTCATCTACTCCGAGATCTTTGTGGATGTGGTACACACCACCGCGAAGTATTCCTTCCCATCCGTCATCACCATCGCCGAGGAAGTCGTCAGTCAAAGTTTCAAGCGTCAGTAATGCCCGATCGCGATACGCTTGTCTTTGAGCAACAGTGGGGGCGAATTGGGCCAAACTCAATAAGCCACTAGCGGCGATTGCCGAAGCGCTTGTATCAACCTGGTCTATGCTCAACTGACCAGTTTCCGGTGCATCAAAATCCCATGGGGCTATTCCGTACTCATCAACGTGTAACAACCAGAAGTCAGCATTGAGCATTGCTGCTTCCAACCAGTTTGGATCTCTCGTGAGTTCGTAGACTGTGCCAAATCCATAAAGAGACCAGGCAAGGCCACGTGACCAACACGAATCACCCCGAAACCCTTGTTGTGTAGTCTGCTTTAAAAATTCACCACTATTCGTGTCAAAGATCCCTTCGTGCGCCGTGCTGCCATCACCCCGGACCAAAGTCCGTCTGGTGGTGTTGCAGTGGCGCAATGCTACCTCCAACAAGGCAACATCACCTGTTTGAATGGCTGCGTAAAAAATAATTCCGACGTTCATCATAATGTCGATGAAGTTGGAATTCTCACCGTGGAAGGATCGTAAACAACCCGCAGCCTCGTTGAAACGAAGGGCAAGGGTTTGGCCCGCGTGAATCACCACGTGATTTAATGATTCATCTGGGGAGCCATCTCGAAGCGTAGCCTCGTACCAGCGTTTATAAGTGCCGTGATAAAAGATGAATCCAAGGTCATGTACCTTGCGATCATCTTTTCGATGTTCGAGCGGTCTTGAGTAATGTTCAGCGAGTTCACGCCATTCCTGTTCACCAGTCTCTTCGTAGAAGATCCACATCATTCCGGGAAGAAAACCATCACACCACCGGGTCCACGCCGGTTTTGAATGACGCCATTTTCCTTGTTCTGTGTAGAGCGGATAGAAATCGGGATCGCGTTCAACGAGGGCACGAACCTGGTGTTGAGCGAATTCGAAGGCCTGCTCAATTAAAGAGGATGACATATCAGACATCGTCTTGACCCAATTTTGTCGCAACCTCTGCGTCTCTGCGTTCTCTGCGGTAACCTTTGCAGGCCAGTGCCAACCGATAAACCGCAGAGACGCAGAGAACGCAGAGGTTGCGCAGAGAAGAACTATCACAGTCTTCTCAGATGAAATCCGCCGTCGACATTGATCACTTCGCCGGTTGAAAACCTAAGACGTCCTGATGCAATTGCCGCAACTGCATCGGCGACATCCTGAGGTGTGCCCCACCGCTTAATTGGTGTAAGACCTTCGTCGATCATTCGATCGTATTTCTCTTTAACGTTTGCGGTCATGTCAGTTTCAATGACACCTGGTCTTATCTCGTAAACATTGATTCCATCGTCCGCTAAACGCAGCGCATACAAGTTCGTCATCATTGCGAGTCCAGCTTTTGAAATACAGTAAGCACCTCGTTGGGGCGAACCAGCAAAGGCCGAGATTGAACTGATATTGATGATGGCGGGTGAGTAGTCTTGAATTGCAATGCTGTTTCCTTGTTCGATCATCCAACGCGCCGCAGCCTGACTCAGAAAATACGGGGCCTTGAGGTTGACTGCTATTAATTGGTCGAAGTCTTCTTCCGAAGCTTCCAGGAGATCAACTCTCTTGTTGGGCGCAATCCCCGCGTTATTTACCAAAAGATCCAGACGACCAAACTCCGAGCGCGTTGCCTCGATCAATCTGTCACGATCTGTTCCGTTTGCAACGTCGGCCTGGCAAAGTGCAATGCGCGTTCTCTCCGTGCCAGCTCGTTGCGCAGCGTTCCGCGCTTCCTCAGCGGCTTCCAGGTTTGATACATAGTTGATCATCACATCGTAGCCTAACCGCGCGAGCTCGATAGCGATCGCGCGCCCAATACCACGCGATGCTCCAGTAACCAACGCAACACGATGCGATGAATTAACCATGCTCAATGTCCGACGAACTCCTACGAGGTACGATAGGCTGTTAGCCTGTCGTTGGTTACCTTCAGGATTGTGGCCCAGGATCGCCGACAGGCTAACAGCCTGTCGTACTTAGTTTGTCATAGCCGCAAAATTCAGGCCCGCATCCTTCTGAAGAGCCATTATCGAACACACGACAAACTAAAGTTCGTCGGGCACATGCGCTCTTCGCGGCAGCAATCCAATAGCGGCAGCTCCAACTAACGCCAACATTACCAGGACACCGAACCCGATGACATAAGTCTGGGTTGCATCTCTCAAGCTGCCCACGAGCATCGGGGCAGTTGCCTCAGCCACACCATCTGCCGTCAGGACAATTCCCATTAACCGCCCCAGCACTTTTACCCCAAAGAGCTCTGCTGCCATTAGCGGAATGATCATGTAATCGCCGCCCAGACCAATACCAAACACAACTGCGAACAGATAGATCACACCCGGAACAGTGGCGAAGAACAGGAGCGAAATCCCCGCCGCGACGAGTGAATATATGAGCAGCATCACATACTTCTTGGGCAGATGATCGGCAAGCCATCCCATGATCAAGCGTCCGGCGAGACTCGCCAGCAAAACCAAAGAGGCAACGTTTGCAGCTTGTCGATCCGTAAAGTGAAGATCAGCCGACAAAAATAATTTCAGGTGCTGGTTAGCGCCTCCAACTGCTCCGATCGAACACATGCTGCCGATGGCCAGCAGATAGAAGAACGGACTCTTGAGTACGCTGCCGATTGGCGCAAGCTGGGTCTTCTCTTTTGCCGTAAGTGCGGCCGGTGATTCCTTTACAAAGAACGCGAATGGAAAAGCAATGATGAAAATCAGCACTCCTAAAACTGTCAGAGCGACATGCCAACCGAAGTAATGCATTATCAACGCTGAAATCTGAAATACAATAACGCCACCCAACCCAATACCAAGATAGGCAAAACCCATTGCCTTGCCGCGCGATTTTTCAAACCAACGGGACAACAAAACCTGGTTCGGCAACGGTCCCGCACAAACGTAACCAAGCGCGTTGAGCAAGTAAAAGAAATAGAACATCCAAAGCGCATTCATGTTGCCCAAGCCTATTAGCGCGATGGCGGCGAACACGATTCCCAGCAACATCAATCGTCGCGGTCCAAAGCGATCGACGATCCAACCGGCGAAAAATCCGAACAATGGACCGACGATGAGTTTGCTGATTGCATTACCGGAAGTGACCTCAGCTCGAGTCCAACCAAACTCGGTGACCATTTTGTCGTAATAGAAGGGCAGTCCATAGAGCGCTAAACCAACGATCGCAAAGAGCGAAAAAAATGACGTGAGCGCAACCTGGATCTGCCCGCCCCGCGAAATCTGAGTAACCTCGACTGTTTGTTCGCGCGGGGAACTTATCGGCGGATGGACCGCGGTTATTGTCGCCTGTTCTTCAGTCGTTTCGATTGAAAGTTGTGTAGGTGGAAGCTCAGAACTGGGCATCACTACCGTCGGTGGCGGAGTTATCGGCGCCTCACTACTCTGTGTCGGATAAGGCGCTGACAATAGTGAACCATCAGCCAGGCAAAACGAGATCGACTTGTCAGAATAGGTGCGTTGGCAGGTTGGGCACTGTTTCATGAACGCAACTCATCAGTGCACTTACTCACTGAACAGAAGTTTCGCTTGTCGAATTGGTTAGGGAAAGATCCTCTACGAGTGCGCGAGATTACGAGACGCACAAGTGAACCGTCAAGATTGAGGTTTATCTAATCAAAGATGACACCACCGGGCTTTAGCCGGTGGTACTTCAATTTTATAGCTAGCAACGACCCCATCGATTCGCCCAGAGACACCACCGGGCTTTAGCCGTTGGTACTTCAATTTTCTAGCTAGCAACGACCCCATCGATTCGCCCAGAGACACCACCGGGCTTTTTAGCCGGTGGTACTTCAATTTCGCGATGAGGAAATCGGACTCGTGAAACCCGGTAGCTGTGAAGTTGAAGTACCACCGGCTAAAGCCTGGTGGTGTCGTGGTTCCGCAACGTCCATTCGTAGCTGTGAAGTTGAAATACCACCGGCTAAAGCCTGGTGGTGTCGTGGTTCCGCAACATCCATTCGTATGTGAAGTTGACGTACCGCCGGCTAAAGTTTGGTGGTGTCCCTTCTTTGTGTCATTTGCACCATTAACCGAACAAGTATCTTTTCGAAACACTGCGAATATGCTAAGAAGTGTGACCGTAAACCGATTCACACGAATCCATTCCGGTGAAGTGAACCCCAACTGACCGGTTCACATAGACGGCCTCTGCGGCAACTCTGAGATGCTCCTACTTGGAATCGACATTGGAACGGGCGGTTCGAGGGCGGTCCTGATTGACCAGTCCGGCAGCATAGTCGCCGCCGCAACGGTCGATCATGAACCGTTTGCCTCACCCCAAACTGGATGGGCAGAGCAAGACCCAAATGATTGGTGGCGCGCCTCAGCCGAAGCGATTCGTGCAGTATTAGCCAGTGACAATGTCCGCGCAGATGCAATCGGCGGCGTGGGACTTTCTGGACAGATGCATGGCGCCGTACTGTTGAATGAACGAGACGAGATAATCCGCCCTGCGCTGATCTGGTGTGACCAACGTAGCGACGCTCAGTGTAAACAACTCACCGAATCGATCGGTGCTGCGAAACTGATACAACTGACGTGCAACCCCGCACTGACTGGTTTTACGCTGCCAAAATTACTATGGGTGCGCGACAATGAGCCTCACAATTGGCAGCAAGTTAGATCGGTATTACTACCAAAAGACTATGTTCGATTCAGACTGACTGGAGAAAAGGTGACCGATGTTGCAGATGCATCGGGCACACTTCTGTTCAACGTCGCTGAGCGGAATTGGTCAGATGCGATGATGGAGGCTGCGGGAATTAACTCCAGCTTGCTCCCAAACGTTTACGAATCGTCAGAAGTGACCGGACGAATCTCTACTAAAGCTGCTCAACTAACAGGCCTCCCGCCAGGGACTCCAGTAGTTGCGGGCGCTGGCGATCAAGCCGGCAATGCAGTAGGAATCGGCATTGTCCAGCCTGGGGCCGTAAGTGCGACGATCGGTACTTCCGGTGTAGTCTTCGCGGCAACTAATTCACCAGCATTGGATCCGAAGGGACGCGTTCATACGTTCTGCCATGCTGTGCCGGGGCGCTGGCACGTGATGGGTGTGACTCAAGGTGCCGGTCTCTCGCTGCGTTGGTTTCGAGATCAATTTGGGGCTGGTGAAGGCGCGGGCGATCCATACGATCGGATGACTGCCGAAGCCGAACGTGTTCCTCCTGGATCGAATGGGATGTTGTGGGCTCCATACCTGATGGGGGAACGAACGCCTCATTTGGATCCGCACGCTCGAGCCGCGCTCGTTGGTCTCACCGCGACCCACACGAGGGGACACGTGATTCGTGCGATCATGGAAGGTGTTGCTTTCAGTCTGCGTGACTCTTTTGAAATATTTAACGAGATGCAGGTCCCGGTTGAGAAGATAAAACTTGGTGGAGGGGGCGCCCGATCAGCATTGTGGCGTCAAATTCAGGCAGACATTTACGGACATCCTGTATCAACAGTTGAAGCCGAAGAGGGTGCTGCTTACGGAGTTGCACTGCTGGCAGGAGTTGGCGTTAATGTTTGGCCCACAGTTGACGCAGCATGTGCGGCAGTTGTAAGAACACGCACAACGGTTGACCCTGACGAATCTGCCGAAAGAATTTACGAACAACAATACAAGTCGTATCGCGCGTTGTACCCCGCTTTGCGATCGATACAGGTTCACCCCTGAACTATTTCTGCGATGCTGTGAACGAGCAGCTGATCAATTAGAATTCGGGACCTATAACTTTTGTCGTTAACTCAAACTAACTACGAGGCACACCAATGCAACCATCAAAAAGTCTTCGCGTAGTTCCAGCAATTCTGTGCGCACTTCTTTGCACGTTGTTCTTTCTCGCTTGCAATGGGAAACCAGGGGGAGGCGGCGGCGGCGCCACAACAGGCGGCAAACACAAACTGGCATTTGTCACCAACAACGCTTCCGACTTCTGGACGATCGCCCGCAAGGGAACGGAAAAGGCGGCCAAGGACATCCCGAGCATTGAAGTCGAATTCCGAATCACCTCAGACGGCACTGCCGCGGGACAACAAAGTATCGTCGACGACCTTTTGGCTAAAGGGGTTAACGGAATAGCGATCAGTCCGGTCGATCCGGCTAATCAATCACCAATGTTAAATAAAGCCGCCGCGCAGGCCGTGGTTGTTACACAAGACAGCGACGCACCAGGCAGCAACCGACTGTGCTACATCGGCACAGATAATGTCGAAGCCGGCAGACAAGCAGGTCGTCTCGTCAAAGAAGCCATACCGCAAGGCGGAAAGATCATGGTGTTCGTTGGAACGCGCGACGCACAAAACGCTCGCGAGCGCTTTCAAGGACTGCAGGAAGTATTGAATGGATCGAATATTCAGATACTTGACGTTAGAACAGACAGCACCGATCGTGTTCGAGCTAAATCAAACGCTGCAGATACTCTCGTAAATGTTCCTGATATCGCGGGTCTCGTTGGACTGTGGTCATATAACGGTCCAGCTATCGTTAGCGCAGTGAGAGAGGCAAATAAGGTCGATAAAGTTAAGATCATTGCGTTTGATGAAGAGGACGAAACCTTGAGGGGCATCAAGGATGGGGCCATCTATGCGACCGTGGTACAACAGCCTTTTGAATTTGGCTATCAATCCATGGCTCTGATGGAAAAGTATCTTAACGGCGACAAATCTGTCGTGCCTCCAGGAAAGCAAATCTTCGTACCGACGCTGGCTATTAAGAAGGCCGATGTAGACGCATTTACGACGAAGATCAATCAGCTGCGTGGAAGAGGTTGACCAGGCCTTGAGTGTACGACAGGCTGTCAGCCTGTCGTGTGCTGCGAACGGGAACACGACAGGCTAACAGCCTGTCGTACGAAAGTCCCACAATGGAGAACAAAACACCCATCCTCGAACTGCTCGGAATCGGTAAGCGATTCCCTGGAGTGGTTGCGCTCGACAACGTCTCTCTGACAGTTGATACCGGTGAGATCGTTGCGCTGATCGGAGAGAACGGCGCCGGTAAATCGACTCTGATGAAGATACTGGGAGGAGCGATCTCACGTGACTCCGGCACTGTTCGCATCGATGGTAAATCCGTTGAAATACGTTCACCCCGCGAAGCAAGTGCACTCGGGATTGAGTTCATTCACCAGGAACTCAGCGTCCTGGATAATCTCGACGTCGCTGCCAATATCTTTTTGCGACGCGAAGCTACAAAAGGCGGCTTCCTGAAGTTAATCGATCGTCGACGTCTATACTTCGAAGCCGATGCACTCCTCAAAAAACTCGGTTTGGACCTTTCCAGTCGCACGCCCGTAAATCGTCTTTCGATTGCTCAACAACAACTCGTGGAAATTGCTCGCGCGATCTCGACCGGTGCTCGCATCATCATCATGGACGAGCCAACATCGAGTTTGAGTTTGTCTGAGACGAATCGACTGCTCGAGATCGTCAAGGATCTAAAGGCACACAACGTCAGCATCATCTACATCTCTCACCGTCTCCATGAGGTGGAAGAGATTGCCGATCGTGCTGTTGTACTGCGTGATGGCCGCAACGCGGGCGCCTTGGACCGTGGAGACATCAATCGCGACAAGATGATTCGCTTGATGGTTGGCCGAGACCTCAAGGAGATGTTCACGGGGAATGGTCACAAAGTCGCCGGCGAAAATGGAGATTGGTTTGCGGTTGAACAATTACGTACTCAGAGATATCCAAATCAACCAATTTCGTTCAACGTCGGACGTGGTGAAGTGCTTGGCATCGCGGGACTAGTCGGTGCAGGTCGCTCAGAAATGGCCAAGACAATTTTCGGGGTTGACGAAGCCATTGAAGGCAAAGTGAAACTCAACGGACAAGCACTGCACTTCACGAGTCCTCGTGATGCAATCAGGCACGGGGTTTACCTGGTTCCCGAGGACCGGCGAAGTTGCGGGCTTGTCGTTGAATTTAACGTGAGAGAAAACATCTCACTTCCAAATCTCGACTTCTACTCAACAGCCAAAATTATTAATTCAGCAAAAGAAACAAAGGCGGCCAACAGTGCCATCACATCGATCAATATTAAAACGCCAACTCCGGAGATGCGCGCAGCAAATCTGAGTGGCGGCAACCAGCAAAAGGTTGTTCTCGCGCGATGGCTCACCTTCTCACCGAAAGTCATCATATTCGACGAACCAACACGTGGAATCGACGTTGGCGCTAAAGCCGAAATCTATGCCCTGATCCGCAAACTTGCTTCCGAAGGCGTTTCAGTAATTGTCATCAGCAGTGAAATGGAGGAAGTGCTCGGCATCAGCGATCGCATCGCAGTCATGCATGAAGGGCGAATAACGGGAATTCTCGAACGGCCACAATTCAGCGAGGAGGCGGTAATGCATTTGGCAACTGGAGCCGCATGATAAGCCTATGAAAAAAGAGCTTGGCATCTTCGTACTTCTAATTGTTCTCTGCATCATCGTCGCTGCCGTCAATCCAAATTTCCTTCTGCCGATCAACCTGCAAAACCTCGCCAGGCAGATTGGGGCGTTCGGCATTTTCAGCATCGGCCTGGGAATCGTAATCATCACGGGTGGGATAGAACTTTCTGTTGGATCTATGATGGCGCTCCTGGGTGTTTTGCTTTCGATGATGTTGACCGAATGGCATTTTGGAGTGATTCCGGCAGTGCTACTTTCGATCATCATAGCGATGTTCCTGGGCCTGATTCACGGACTCCTCATCACGCGGCTTAACATGCAACCGTTTATTGTGACGCTGTGTGGTTTACTTTTTTATCGAGGACTCGCGCGTTTCATAACTAATGATGAGACGAAGGGATTTGGCACAGTCTCGGGCTTAGACTTTCTGCGTTACCTCGCAAACGGAAATCTTGTCGGTATTCCAATGCCATTTGTTCTGCTGATCCTAATCAGCATAATTACCTGGGTACTCCTGCATCGTTCAGTGTACGGACGTTATTTGCTTGCGACCGGTCGGAATGCCGAGGCCGCCCGCTATGCTGGTATCAATACAAATGGAATTGTCACGACTGCCTACGTTGTGTCTGGTACGCTGACCGCAATCTCAGGGATCATCTTTGCGTTTTATACAAACTCTGTCTCACCAGCTAACCATGGAAATGCTTATGAGTTGTATGGAATAGCTGCGGCTGTGCTTGGCGGTTGTTCTTTGCGTGGTGGCGAAGGTTCCGTCATTGGCATTCTCATCGGGACGGCGTTGCTGCAAGTCCTACGAAATCTGGTAAACCTCCTCGGTATTCCCAGTTCCCTCGATTTCGCTGTTATGGGTGCAGTGATCTTGATTGGCGTAATGGCCGATCAGATTTTGACTGAACGTAGAAATCGTAGACAGGTCGCTCTGATGCGCGAATCGACTAAGGGCGAATTGCCGGCAACTGAGTGAGACCGTGACCACAGCAGAGTCAAGCAGTGGCATCTGGGAGGAACGTTGGCATCCACTTCGAGAAGAGTGGGTAATAGTTGCTGCCCACCGGCAGGATCGTCCATGGAGTGGCGAGACCGTACCTCACGAACATCAGACCCTTCCAAAGTATGTTGATGATTGTTACCTGTGTCCCGGTAACGCGCGAATCAGTGGTGAAATTAATCCTAACTACACCGGCGTTTTTGTTTTTGATAACGATCATCCTTGTGTTGGATCAAAAGCTCCAGCGGATCTGCATTCGCCACCGGGCATCTACCAGAACAGACCAGCGCGTGGTGTCGCACGGGTGGTTTGCTACACGCCGCGGCATGATCTTTCACTTGCACAACTCGAGCAACGAGAGATCGAAAACCTGCTAACCGCGTGGCAAGCACAGTACAAAGAATTAGGCGCGCGTCCAGATGTCCAGCACGTGCTCATTTTTGAGAACAAGGGTGAAGTCGTCGGCGTTTCAAATCCGCATCCACACTGCCAAATCTACGCGACAAATTTTGTTTTCAAGACCATTCAAACGGAAGCGACAGCGAGTGCTCGCCACTTTGCTAAAAACGGCCGCCCTCTCTTCCAGGAAATCATCGAGGCTGAACAGAAAGACGGATTAAGAGTGATTGTTGAGAATGAATCAGCAATTGCCTTTCTCCCATACTTCGCTCGTTACGCTTACGAAGTTTACGTCGCGCCAAAACACACGCGACCCAGCCTGGCTCACCTGAACGATGTTGAGGTTAGCGATCTGGCTGAAGTGTTGAAGGAAACTCTGGTCCGTTTCGACAATCTGTGGCGGATGCCTTTTCCCTACGTAATGGCGTTACATCAAGCGCCTACCGACAATGAAGATCATCGCGGTTTTCATTTTCATATCGAGTTCCATCCACCGTTGCGAAAACCGAATCTTTTAAAGTATCTGGCGGGCCCTGAAATTGGCGGCGGTAACTTCCTGAGTGATACCTCTCCCGAGCTGAAAGCCAATGAACTCCGAGCTGTGAGCAATGTCCACTATCTGAGTCAACAATCATGAGTGAGGGTGACAGTCTTGAGTGGTTGATAGATCCGCTGAAGCGTTTGCATTCGATTGTCCGCGACGCTGTAGTCAAATCCTTTGAACAATCAGCGGTCGAGGACATGGCGGCAATCGCGCGGGAAGAAGAAGGCGACACGATTTATGCTGTCGACCGCATAAGTGAAGAGCTGTTAATCGATTTTTTTAATGAAGAGGTCGCATCGGTTGTTCCCGTTGTGCTTATTGCTGAAGGCCTGCCGTCGGGAAAAGTGACATTACCCGCTGGAATCAACGAAGAGGAAGCAAAGTGGCGAGTCATCGTTGATCCGATTGATGGCACGCGCAGTTTGATGTATCAGAAGCGGAGCGCCTGGATTCTCACCGGCGTTGCTCCGAACCGTGGGAGTGAGACTTCGTTAGCCGACATTGAGTTTGCGATTCAAACAGAGATACCGATAATCAAACAACACCTTTCTGATTCGCTCTGGTCGAGACGGGGAAATGGAGTTGAAGCCGAACGATTCAATCGGCTAACGGGTGAGTCGGTGTCATTGAGTTTGAAGCGATCACATGCCACAACGATTGCCCACGGGTACAGTCAGGTCGCCCGATTCTTTCCCGGCGCCCGTGATGAACTGGCGGCAATCGATGAAGAGATTGTTTTGGGGGCACTGGGTCCAGTACAACCCGAAAAAGCACACTGCTTCGAGGACCAATACACCTCATCGGGCGGACAGCTTTACGAACTGATGATTGGACATGATCGGTTTACGGCTGATCTGCGACCATTGATGAACAAAGTTCTCGCGCAGCGTGGACTCGCTTTGGGAATCTGTTGTCACCCTTATGACGTTTGTACTGAACTGATCGCTCGTGAAGCGGGGGTGATTGTTACCGATGCAACAGGTAATCAATTGAATGCAGAGTTATCCGTCAAGCCAGATGTCACGTGGGTTGGATATGCAAACAAGTACATCCAGTCGCAGATCGAACCGTTGTTGCAGGCTGCCTTGAAGAAGCGTGGTTTGATTTAGGTAATTGGATTCCAAAATGAGTAGTTTCAAAATCGATCGCGCAACGGCATTGCCCAGCGATACGCAGCAGTTCGTTAACTGGTTAAAGGAAGCGAACGATCCGCGCACTGTTGGTTTCTTAGATCGCGACGAAACCATCATCGTCACGCGCGCGCCCGGTCGTCTCGATGTCATGGGAGGTATCGCAGATTACTCAGGATCACTGGTCCTTCAACTCCCAATCAAAAATGCAACGCACGTCGCGCTGCAAAGATCAGATAATTCCAAGGTCCGTGTTTTAAGTCTCGGCTCAGGATCCGAAAGACGATTCGTTGAAATCGACCTCACCGAATTTGTAACCAGCAAAAATGAACCGATCACTTATTCTGAAGCGCGAAAGCGTTTTTCAGACCCGCGGGAACACTGGGCATCGTATGCAGTCGGCGCATTTCTCGTTTTGATACGTGAGAAGAACTGCGAATTCTCTGACGGCGTATCGATCTTGATTCAGTCTAATGTGCCGGAAGGGAAAGGCGTTAGTTCTTCCGCGGCACTTGAAGTCTCTGTGATGCAAGCGATCAATGTTGCATTCAATTTGGGACTCGAGGCACGAGAGATCGCCTCTCTGTCTCAAAAGGTTGAGAATCTGATCGCTGACGCCCCTTCCGGCATCATGGACCAAATGACATCCGCGTGCGGCGAAGAAACGAGACTATTGGAATTGCTATGTCAACCCGATCTCGTGACGGGCTCAGTAGAGTTACCGCACGAACTCGAATTGTGGGGTATAGATTCCGGCGTGAGACATTCTGTGGGTGGCTCAGATTACGGCACAGTCCGCACAGCTTCGTTCATTGGTTATCGAATGATTGCTGACAGCGCGCGATTGGAAGTTTCATCAACCGATACGCCCGGTAAGGTGAAAATAAAAGATCCGCGTTGGCACGGATATCTCGCCAATCTGACGCCTTCGGAATTTGAAAACGACTTTGAGTCCAGCTTACCCCAACGATTATCCGGTGAGGAATTTCTCAAACGTTACGAAGGAATAACTGATGACGTCACCAGCGTAACGCCTCATGGTGATTACCCCGTCCATAGTGCCACTAAGCATCCGATCTACGAAAACGCGCGAGTGAAATCGTTCGCTGCCATTCTCAAAGACTGGCCCGGGATGAATGCTGCTCTTGCCCTTGGCGATCTGATGTTCGAATCTCATCAGAGTTACTCTGACTGCGGTCTTGGATCAGAAGCGACAGACTTGCTGGCGAACCTCGTTCGTGAAACGGTGGACGAAGGCCTCTATGGAGCGCGCATTACTGGAGGCGGCAGCGGTGGGACGGTGGCTGTACTCGGCCGGGCAGGCGCGAAGTCAGCTATCGAAAACGTAACTCGGCGATTCAATGAACGGACTGGATATCAACCAATTGTTTTCTCAGGTTCGTCGGCAGGCGCAGGCGCATTCAACCATCTGAAACTCGAACCATATTCCTAGGTGGATCTTTTTCATACTCACCGGGCCTGCGGGCCCGTGTGGCGGATAAGTTTTTCCGGTTAGTTCGCGTAACTTCGTGGTTCGTCTGTTACTTCAGCGAGAAAGAGCGATCCACGACGGTCACTCGAACCAGCACGAAACAGGCTAGAGGCAAACTGGCGTTCTAACACAATCGCCCTACAGAAAGCGGAACCAAACCAAAGGACCTAAGAACAATGAAACGGAAACGAATTCTATCAAGCTCGCTCTTTCTGATTCTCCTCCTCTGCATTTCAACTTACACTCAAAAGATCACTAAAACGGGCTTTGGAACCGCCGATGGTCAACCGGTCGATCTCTATACGTTGACGAACCGAAACGGCATGGAAGCAAAGATCACCAACTATGGTGGCATTGTCACATCGCTTACGGCGCCTGATCGCGCAAACAAATGGACTGATGTAGTTCTTGGTTTCAACGATCTAGATACCTACTTGAAAGGTCATCCATACTTCGGCGCATTAGTAGGTCGTTACGGAAACAGGATCGCTAAGGGACGATTTACCCTCAACGGAGTTGAATACAAGCTGGCGGTAAACAACGGCGAGAACACTTTGCATGGCGGGATTAAGGGTTTTGACAAAGTTGTCTGGAAAGCAACGTCTATGCGTACGAAGCTTGGACCAGCACTCTCGCTGCAGTACCTGAGTAAAGATGGAGAAGAGGGATATCCGGGAAACCTGACTGTAACGGTCGTCTATACGTTAACGAATAACAACGAACTCCGAATTGACTACACGGCGTCAACTGATAAGGACACCGTAATCAATCTAACCCATCACTCGTACTTCAACCTTGCTGGTGAAGGAAGTGGCGAAATTCTCAATCACGTCATTACGCTAAACGCCGACAAGTTTATTCCAACGGATGCTGGATCTATTCCGACTGGCGAGATCCGAAATGTGCAAAACACACCTTTCGACTTCCTAAAACCGACAGCAATCGGAGCGCGCATCAATCAGGATGATGAACAGTTGAAGTTCGGTAGTGGTTATGACCACACGTGGGTCATCAATGGTCGAATGGGAACGCTTCGCCAAGCCGCAACAGCCTATGAACCGACATCCGGACGTGTCATGCAGGTGTGGACAACTGAACCCGGTGTGCAGTTCTACACAGGGAACTTTCTTGATGGAACACTCACTGGAAAGAGCGGCAAGTTATATCCCCGGCGGTCCGGCTTCTGTCTTGAGACGCAACACTTCCCTGATTCACCAAATCAACCAAAGTTTCCCACGACGACGTTGAAAAAAGGAGCGGTGTACAAGTCAACGACGATTTACAGATTTAGTGCAAGGAAGTGAGAGGTCCGTGTTTTAACACCACCGGCTTCAGCCGGTGGTACTTCAATTTACTAGCTACAAACTTGCCTTAGCTGACTTGTGACACCACCGGCTTTAGCCGGTGGTACTTCAATTTCTTTAGCTATGAATTTGCGATGCGCATGAAGGTGAGAAGCGCGCTATCGTAACTTTGAAGTTGAACTACCACCGGCTAAAGCCTGGTGGTGTCCGGCTTCATGGTGCTGCTCGTAGCTTTGAAGTTGAACTACCACCGGCTAAAGCCTGGTGGTGTCCCGGCTTCATGGTGCTGCTCGTAGCTTTGAAGTTGAACTACCACCGGCTAAAGCCTGGTGGTGTCCGGCTTCATGGTGCTGCTCGTAGCTTTGAAGTTGAACTACCACCGGCTAAAGCCTGGTGGGTCCCCGGTAGTAATTCAACTTCAAAGTTTACTCAAAATTTTTGTTGACTCCTCTTCCTTTGCCATGCTATTAGTTCGCGCCACGAACTAATACATCAGAACCCATCCCTTTTATTCGGCAGGAAGTTTCAAATATCCTGTCGCGGTTTCTGCAATGCGTAAGATAGATCTAACCAACTTCCGAGTTGCGACCAGCGAAACCGCTCGTCACATCAATCGACGCATTGTCCTTAACCTTATTCGTTCTCATCAACCCATCTCCCGCGCTGACCTCGCCCGACACTCTGGACTTCAACGCAGTACCGTCTCCGTCATCACAGAACAACTAATCGCGGAACGCTGGGTAACAGAAGGCGCGAACGGTCATGTCCCACGCGGCAGACGACCAACGTTCCTTCATTTGAACAAAGAACGAGTCGGAATTATCGGAGTGAATATTCGTCCTCAGATGACCACGATAGCTCTGGCCAATCTCGATGGACATTTTGTCGCGCAAGAGTCACTTCCAACCTCCCAGGATCCCCGACGGTTCGTTGATGATGTGGTTCCGAGACTGCAGAACCTGAAGAAAATCAGGCCTGAATTGACCTGTGAAGGGATTGGCGTGAGCTTGCCGGGCCGTGTAGATCTGGCTTCACAGCGTCTGGTTTTTGCTCCAAATCTCGACTGGAAGAACTTCGATCTAAAAACGCCGCTGCAGGAAGCCACAGGTCTACCGGTTGAACTGGAGAATGCGGCTAATGCCTGTGCTCTTTCTGAGATTTGGTTTGGGCGACGGTCGGAACACGCGCAGGATCTGGTTGCACTTACGGTGTCGGAAGGAATCGGTACCGGCCTGGTCCTAAACCATCAACTTGTACGCGGTTCGACAGGCGTTGCCGGCGAATTCGGGCACACGACAGTTGTAGAAGACGGCATTCAGTGCCGCTGTGGGAATAAAGGCTGCTGGGAGCTCTATGCGTCAAATTCAGCCGCTATTCGTTATTACATGGGATCGAGACCGACGAACCAATCGCCCAGCTTCGACGACATACTGCGTCTTGCCACGCAGGGCGATCAGAAGGCCGTGGAAGCAATCAACCAGATGGCCCACTATCTCGGCGTCGGAATTGCGATGTTGGTGACAGGCTTAGCGCCGGATGTGATCCTTGTAATCGGCGAGATCACAAGGCTATGGGGCCAGGTTGAACCAATCATCAAGCAAACAGTATCCGAAAGGTCATTAACACATTCGGCAACCCGCATTGTGCCGACCGATCCGGTTTCACATCCGCGGTTATTAGGAACGATCGCACTCGTCTTGCAGAAACACTTTGGCGCACCTTCGGTCGCCTGAGGCTCTTTTTACTTATTTTGTTGTTGTCGCGAATTAAATTGCGGAAATTTCCAATTTAACGGCACCCACTCAACCCTAAACCTGATGAGGAGAGAGTTATGGTCACCTTCACTGCCTGTCCTAATCGGACAATACGCAACACACATCTAACGGAGCAAACGGGCAAGACGGAAATGTCGCCCAATTTAAGGAGATCTGCTCAATACCTGACGCTGGCATTCCTATCAATTCTGTTCGTGTCCAGCATTGCCCTGGGCCAGGTTCTTTATGGATCAATCGTCGGAACCGTGACCGATCCCAATGGAGCTGCAGTTCCAGGCGCAGCGGTGGAACTGACCAATCTCGCGACGGGCGCCGTAAGCAGCACTAAGACGGAAGACAATGGAGCGTACACGATTAACGATCTCCAGGTTGGCACCTACAAGGTGACCATCTCAGGTGCGTCCTTCAAAAAGACGATCAAGGAAGATGTCCGCATCGATGCAAACAAGACCTATCGTTACGATGCGCAATTGGAAGTTGGCGGCGTCGCAGAAACGGTGGTGGTTACCGCCGGTCAGGAAGCAACGCTGCAGACCGATCGCGGCGATGTTAACGTCACGAAGACGGATCGAGAAGTTAATAACTTGCCGCTCTTCGGTAGCATTGGTCGAAACTATCAGAGTCTGATTTATCTGATTCCTGGAACCACACGAGGTACCGGAGGCTTCTTCATCAACGGTTCCGGCACTGAAGATAACTCTTCCGCTGGTAACCCGCAGCGATCGATGTCCTTCAATGTCAACGGCGTTTCGCGTTTGCAAAACAATCAGAAGATCGATGGATCGAGCATCATTTACCCTTGGCTGCCGGCGAACACTTTGTATGTTCCGCCCGCAGAGGCGATTCAAGAGGTGAATATTGTTACGAATGCCTTCGACGCTGAGCAGGGACTGGCCGGCGGAGCCGCCGTTAACGTCACCATAAGAACGGGCGGTAATGACTTCCACGGCGTCGGCTGGGGTTACGACACGAACAGCCGGTTTAGATCTCGTACCTTCTTCCAACCAATAAACCAACCGAGGAATCCGAAGAACATCCTGGCGCAATTCGGCTATGCCGTGAGCGGACCTATCATCTTGCCGCACTTTGGTGAGGGTGGTCCGAAGATCTGGAGCGGTAAGAACAAGCTCTTTTTCTTTACCGACCTGGAGCGCACCACCCAGCGGAACGCCGCGGGTGCCACGGCCACTGTCGCACCAGTCAGCCTGCGACCTGATGCAAATGGAAACGTGAACTTTACGGGCACGGGGATCACGGTATACGACCCCACCACCAACGCTAATCCCGCGCTGCGTACTCCTTTCGCAAACAACACGATTCCCGGAAATCGGATTGACCTCGCGGCCAAAGAAATCTTGAAGCGCTTGCCGCTGCCAAACCTACCCGGTTTGACAAACAACTTCGCGACCGCCGGCACAGGTTCGTTCAACCGCACCAACATTGACACCAAGATAAACTATGTTTCTGACAAGCTCTCGGTCTGGGGGCGTTACAGCCGTTCACCAACGATCATCATTGACCCGCCGATATTCGGCGAAGTAAGCGGTCCGGCTTTGAATGGTGGGCAATTAGGAACGGCTCCCGGCCTGATCAATGTGATAGGCATTGGCGGAACCTATACGTTCACGCCGACAGTTGTTTTGGATGGAAATGTTGGTTACACCAGACAGCGATTAGGTGCCGAAGGATTCGATATAGTCTCGAATTTCGGTCTCAATGTTCTGCAAATCCCGGGTACAAACGGTCCCGACCGACTTCAGGGCGGCGTTCCTGCGTTTCAGATCAATGGGGGCTGGACCAACATCGGGAACGACAACACCGGGAACCCATTCCTGTTCCGCGACAATCAGTACGTTGGCGCCGCAAACCTCTCGTGGGTGAAGAGTCAACATTCATTCCGATTTGGCCTCGAGTACTTGAACCCACAGATTAATCATTTCCAGCCGCAAGGCGGATCGTTCCAGACCGTGCGCGGGACGTTTGGCTTCAGCGGTAACGCGACGCGCTTGCAGAATAACTCCGCCAGCGCTGCTGAAAGCCAACAACTTCATAGTTGGGCGGACTTCTTGCTAGGCCTGCCAACCGCTGCAGGTAAAGTGGATCAACTACGCAACCCAAACTCGGTTTATTGGAAGCAGTATGCAGGTTATGCACGCGACCACTGGCAGCTTACCCGCAAACTCACCTTGATCTACGGGCTGCGCTGGGAGCGGTTCACTACCCCGACCAAGGACAACAACACGGGCATCAACCGTTTCGATTCTTCCATCGGCAAGGTGGTCACCGGTGGATTAAGCGGCATAGACATAAACAGCGGCGCCGTGTCCGGTAAGAATCTTTTCCTGCCGCGTTTTGGAATTGCCTACCGCTACAACGACAAGACTGTATTTCGCGGCGGCTATGGACAGTCTTCCGATCCGAGGCCGTACCAGGACGTCAGAAATGCATATCCGATAGCAAACATCTGGTCAATGCCGGCCATCAAGTTGAACGGCTCGGACAACTCGTTTATTCCAGTGACGACTCTCCGGCTGGGGCTGATTAATCCCAGCACTCCTCCAGACCTGAGTCAGGGGCTGTTGTCTTTACCTTCTGCTACCGACACGAACACCTACCCGGCGGATGAACCGCGGAACAGGATTCACTCTTACAACTTCATCATCGAGCGCCAACTGCCATGGAAGTTTGTTGGCCAGGTTGGCTACGTAGCAACTCGAGTGAAAGGACAGATGGGGTTCATCAACATTAACGCCGGACCACCGAGTCAACCACCCGGGCCGGTCGGAAATGCTGCCCGCCCGCTGAACATAAAATTCCCTGGAATTACGGGAAACATAAACAGCATCGAGCCCTATGGCGATACTGACTACGATGCCCTCCAGGCGCTGTTTACGCGACGTTGGGGCAGTTCTCTTTTTGGAACGGCTTACACCTGGTCCAAGACGATTAACTTCGCTGATAACGATGGAGGCCCGCGAATTCAGTACTTGCCCGCAAAGCAGCTCAATCGCGGTCCAGCAAGTTATGATCGAACTCACAACGTACAGTCCTACCTGGTCTACGATCTGCCGTTCGGTAAAGGCCAACGGTGGGCGAAAGATGGTTGGGGCAGCAAGGTTCTCGGCGGATTTCAGCTAAGTGGGGTGAATAGCGTCATGAGCGGAATCCCGTTTTATGTCGTTCAGGGTAATGGCTTCAACCTGAATGCTGCGGGCAGTGGGCAGGTGCCTGATCAGATCAATCCTGTAGTCGCAATCCCGGGAGGCATTGGTACCGCCTCTCAACGCGGCAGCGCAGCCGGCTTGTACTTTGATCCTACGGCATACAGAGCTGTAAACATCTGCGTCGGAGATGCTAACGGAAATCCAACCGCAACGTGTCCGGTTGTACGACCTCAGCGATTCGGAACGGCAGGCCGCAACAACCTCCGTGGACCGGGTTTCTGGGAAACGGATCTGAGCGTCTTCCGCACTTTCTCGATCTCAGAACGAGTGAAGTTCCAATTTCGGGCTGAAGCTCTGAACGTCTTTAACCATGCAAACTTTGCGAATCCGAATGCCGACATCACCGGCGCCAATTTCGGATTCGTGACGGGGACCTACGGACCGAATCAGTCGCGGCAGTGGCGATTCGGGGCACGGTTATCATTTTGACTCTTCAACTACGTGGCCCGGGCTCAACAACCCCGGGCCACACTTCACGCCGCTGCCGAGCAAACGACGCTTTATCCTGTCACCGTTCAATGATCTAATAACCCGCCCTACAAGATTCGTTCAATATCAAGGCAATGGTTCAGTTCAAGCAAATACGATGCATGATGACTATTTTAGGCTGCGCTTTGTTAGGAAGTTACGCGACCTCATTAATTCCAGGGCAATCTTCCGCACCGTCTACTGAAAGCGATCTTGCCAATCAAGATCGACAACAGTTCGCAACTCCCATTGAGTTAACTGCCGAACAGGATCACAAACTGATGATGCAGCAACTCAACATTAGTTCGCTCCGGCCCGGCGCCAATCCCAATGCTCCAGACTCACCAAATGCGGTGAACTATGACGAAGCGAAAGCGAACCCATATCCGAATCTACCTGACCCGCTGCTATTGAAAAATGGAAAACGCGTGACCACTACACGAGATTGGTGGAAGCTCCGGCGCCCTGAGATAGTTGAAGACTTTGATCGGGAAATCTACGGTCGAGTGCCTTCAACTACGCCAGGAGTAAACTGGGAAGTTATCAGCACCAACCAGGAAAAGAACGGCGACTTTGACGTTGTAACTAAGAAGATCGTCGGTCACGTGGACAACTCGTCTTATCCGGCACTGAAGGTCGATATCGATTTGACGTTAACGACACCGTCAAAGGTAACCGGACGAGTGCCGGTGATGATCGAGTTCGGATTTGTTTTTCCGCCCGGCTTTCGTCCACCCCCTGGTTTTGTTCCACCTAAACAAGTCGGCCCAACCTGGCAACAGCAGCTTCTTTCCAGAGGATGGGGATATGCGGTTTTGATTCCGACCAGCTATCAAGCGGACAATGGGGCCGGACTGACGAAAGGAATCATAGGACTCTGTAACAAAGGCCAAACTCGGAAGCCTGATGATTGGGGAACACTGCGCGCATGGGCGTGGGGTGCAAGTCGTGCTCTTGACTACCTTGAAACCGACAAAGCAGTTGACGCAAAGCAGGTGGGTATTGAAGGCTTGTCACGCTATGGAAAAGCGGCTCTTGTGACGATGGCGTATGACCAGCGTTTTGCAATTGGCTTCATTGGTTCATCCGGAGAGGGTGGTGCAAAACTTCATAGACGAAACTTCGGCGAACTAGTTGAGAATCTTGCCGGATCAGGTGAGTATCATTGGATGGCGGGAAACTTTTTGAAGTATGCGGGACCGCTGACCTGGAATGATCTCCCTATTGATGCTCATGAGTTAATTGGATTGTGTGCACCTCGTCCGGTGTTTATAAGTTACGGAGCTTCTGAAGGAACGGGAGCGGAAGGCAAATGGGTGGATCAGCGCGGCAGCTTTATGGCTGCAGTTGCGGCGGGTCCCGTGTATCGACTGCTGGGCAAGAAAGATTTAGGCACGACTGAATTTCCACCCATCGAAACAGCGTTGATTAATGGTGAACTAGCTTTTCGTCAACATAGCGGTGGACACACAACCGGTCCTAATTGGCCGACGTTTTTGGAATTTGCGAGTCGGTATATAAAAGGAAAGAGCTAATGTCCCACGAACTTTAGGAAGGTCTGATTAAGTACGACAGGCTGTTAGCCTGTCGGCGATCTTGGGCCACAATCGTGAGGCAACCACGACAGGCTAACAGCCTGTCGTACTTAATCAGAGCTTCCTTTAGTTTGTTGACGTGCGTGCAATGGATTTTAAGGGATTACGAGTTCGTGACACCAAACATCGACAAACTAAAGTTTGTCGGACGATTCGAGTGTTCACGCTGCTGTCATGTCTGCTGCTGTGTACTACGACGGCAAACGCTGACGATGGATATCGACTTTGGCTGCGTTACGATCCATTGCCCAAGTCTGTAAGCGATCGCTACGCGAAGCAATTGTCTTCGATCGCTGTCGCGGGCAATTCGCAGACTTGCGATGCAATTCGTTTGGAACTTACCAACGGATTTAACGGCCTGCTTGGTAGAGGCGCACCAATAAACATGCAAGCCGACGAAGGATCGCTCGTTATTGGAACTCCTTCGAGTTCAGCATTGATCGCTCGTCTGCCTTTGAGCCGGGAGCTTTCCGAACTTGGATCGGAGGGATACGTTGTACGTTCAATTAAGAGGGGGCAGGATTCCACTGTTGTCATTGCGTCGCAATCCGACATTGGTGCGCTCTATGGAACATTCCATTTTCTACGCCTGATGCAAACACTTCAGTCCATCGCGAATATCAATATCAGTGAGAAGCCACACCTGCGCCTGCGTGTACTCGATCACTGGGATAACCTCGACGGAAGCGTCGAACGCGGATATGCAGGACACTCTCTTTGGGACTGGAGTGCCTTGCCCTCTAACATCGATCCTCGACTGCGCGATTACGCACGAGCAAACGCATCCATCGGCATCAACGGTTCGGTTCTAAATAACGTCAACGCAAACGCACTTATCCTAACCAGTGAGTATCTGCAGAAGGTCGCAGCAATCGCCGGCGTCTTTCGTCCCTATGGCCTGCACGTCTATTTATCAGCTCGGTTCTCTGCACCGATCGATATCGGAGGATTAAAGACAGCCGATCCGTTGGATCCTGACGTGCAGAAATGGTGGAAGGCCAAAGCGGACGAGATTTACAAACTTATCCCGGATTTCGGCGGTTTTGTAGTGAAGGCAAACAGCGAAGGACAGCCTGGACCCCGCACTTACAATCGGACACATGCTGAGGGCGCAAACACGCTTGCGGCCGCTGTTGCGCCTCATCACGGCGTCATCATGTGGCGCGCTTTCGTCTATGACATGAAACCTGGCTATGACCGTGCCGGAGCGGCGTACGAAAACCTGCAACCATTCGATGGGAGATTCGCGCCAAATGTACTGCTTCAGGTGAAAAACGGTCCAATCGACTTTCAACCGCGCGAACCATTTCATCCACTGTTTGGCGCGATTCCGCGAACCAATTTGATGCCGGAGTTTCAGATCACTCAGGAGTATCTGGGCTTCTCGAACCATCTCGTTTTTCTGGCGCCGATGTGGCGTGAGTTTTTCACTTCAGACACTTATGCAAGAGGTCGTGGTTCGACTGTAACAAAGGTCATTGATGGCAGTCTCTACAAACAGCGACTGACCGGGATTGCAGGTGTCGCAAACACCGGCTCAGATCGAAACTGGACGGGCCATCCTTTCCTGCAGGCAAACTGGTTCGCATTTGGTCGTTTGGCGTGGAACCCCGATTTAACGTCGCGGACAATTGCTCGCGATTGGATCCAAATGACTTTAACTAACGATCCAACCAGCCTCGAAATCATTACGCAAATAATGCTGGAGTCGCATGAAGCACTCGTCGATTACATGACGCCGCTTGGACTACATCACATAATGTGGGGTGGTCATCATTACGGTCCGGCGCCGTGGTGGGACAAAGAACGACGCGATGACCAGAATCCGGTCTATTATCATCGCGGTGACGCAAAGGGTATTGGTTTCGATCGTACGACGACAGGAAGCAACACTATCTCTCAGTATCAAGAGCCGGTGAGGGAGATCTTCGGTAACCTGAAGACGTGTCCCGAAAAATTTCTGCTATGGTTCCATCACGTTCCCTGGGACTATCGCATGAAATCGGGCAAAACGGTGTGGAATGAACTCGCACTTCATTACCAGCGCGGCGTAGATTGGGTACGGCTGACTCGGAAGAAATGGGATTCGTTAACGAACGTTATCGATCCTGAGCGACACGAAGCAGTCTCCAGAAAACTTGAAATCCAGGAGCGTGATGCGGTGTGGTGGCGCGACGCGTGTTTGTTGTACTTCCAGGGATTCTCGAAACGACCATTGCCGGCAGGAGTAGAAAAACCGGCGCACACGCTTGAAGAGTACAAGGCGAAGAGTTTGGCTTGGTGATACGTCCTATAGGTCAAATAGGTCCTTTATAGTTACCCGATGAAAGAAGGGAGAACAATGGTTAGTCTGGTGGAAAATCAAACGTTTCAGGGTGAACTGTTAACCGATAAAGAACAGCTCAGACAAAAGGTCGAAATCACGGTCAACAGAACACCTGCCATCGACGTTCATACTCACGTCCATCCGCCAGCGTTCAATGGACTATTTCTATCCGGCATTGATGATCTTCTTACGTACCACTACTTGATCGCCGAGAGCCTGCGATCATCGGATCTGTCGCATGCTGATTTTTGGCGCCTGACTAAAACGCAACGCGCTGATTTTGTTTGGCAGACGCTATTCGTAGAAAGTACACCGCTATCGGAAGCTGCTCGAGGCATCGTCTCAATACTCGCCGCATTCAATCTCGATACGCGTGCGCCGAATCTTGATGAGGCGCGCGAATTCTTCGCTTCTCAGGACGTTGAGTCGCATATAGACCGGGTACTTGAGATGGCTAAGGTCAGCGATGTGGTGATGACGAACGATCCGTTTAATGAGCACGAAAGTGAAGCGTGGCTTCAAGGACTAATTCCCGATAACCGTTTTCATGCCTCATTGCGCCTGGATCCTCTTTTGAATGACTGGTCCGGCACGGCAAAAACACTTAAAGCACTAAACTTCGACGTAGATTCGAAGTTGACGATGCGTTCATTTGCAGAGGTGCGTCACTTTCTTGATGACTGGATCGGACGCTTGCATCCACTCTATATGGCCGTATCGTTACCGGCAGATTTTCAGTATCCCAGGGATGATGATCGAACTCAGTTGCTTCGCGAAGTGGTTCTGCCAACCGCTCGCGATCATTCAATCGCTATGGGCCTGATGGTCGGTGTTCGACGTGCGGTCAATCCGGCTTTGCGGTCTGCGGGAGATGGAATGGGCAAAGCCGATACGACTTCGTTGGAGCGGATCTGTGGTGAGTTCGGTGATGTGAAGTTTCTTGCCACTTTCTTATCGCGTGAGAATCAGCACGAGTTGTGTGTTGCTGCCCGGAAATTCAACAACTTGATGCCATTTGGTTGTTGGTGGTTCTTAAATAATCCATCGATAGTTTCGGAAATCACCGCGGAACGATTTGAATTGCTAGGTCCAAGCTTTATTCCACAGCATTCGGATGCTCGCGTACTCGAACAACTCATTTACAAGTGGCAACACGCGCGCGTCGTGATCTCGGAAACGTTGTACGAGATGTATGCTCGATTGTTAGACAGTGGACGCGCAGTGACTTCGAGTGAAATCTCGCGAGACGTTAGACGATTGTTTTCAGGAAACTTTAGAAACTGGGTTGGCTTGCCTGATACCCGTTCTTGACCTTCTTTGACTTATCTCCGCGCAATCTCTGCGCTCTCTGCGTCTCTGCGGTTAAGGTGTGGGTGAGTCCGGAAAACCGCAGAGACGCAGAGAACGCAGAGCCAGCGCAGAGAAAAAAAGACCGGAGACCAAACCTTTCCATGACAAACCTCGGCCGAAGTGTTCTTCTGTTATTAGGTATTTCAGCGATGCTCCTTTCGTTCTCCATGGATATCACTCATTCTCAAACCGCAACGCCTGACTATAAGAACCCGAAGCTGAGTGTTGATGCGCGAGTCGCGGATTTGCTGAAACGAATGACCGTTGAAGAAAAGGTCGCGCAGCTCACCTGTCTATGGAGTTCGCGTCCCCAGGTAAATCCTCAAACAGACTTCTCAACTGACCGTGGAGACCTGTCCCCCGAAAAGGCCCGCGAAGTGATGAAGTATGGCATTGGTCAGATCGGTCGACAACGCGAACGCAAAGGTCCTAAAGAAGGTGCAGCCTTCGCAAACTCAGTCCAGAAGTGGCTCATTGAAAACACGCGGTTGGGCATTCCGGCGATGTTTCACGACGAGATTCTTCACGGCCACATGGCTCAGGGTAGTACAAGTTTCCCTCAACCGATTTCCCTGGCGAGCAGTTGGGATCCTGATCTCATAAGTAGGGTCTTTACCGTCGCGGCGCTCGAAACTCGTGCGCGCGGCAGCCATCAGGTGCTTGGACCGAATTTGGATCTTGCGCGCGAGCCACGATGGGGTCGAACCGAGGAGACTTACGGCGAAGATCCATATTTAACTTCTCGCATGGCTGTGGCAGAGATCAAAGCCATTCAAGGTCCGGGACCCAACGTCGGTAACGAACATGTGATTGCGACTGCCAAACATTTCGCGGCGCACGGTCAACCTGAGGCCGGCACTAATGTCGGTCCGTCAAACTATTCAGAGCGAGTGTTGCGCGAAGCGTTCTTTCCCAGCTTTGAAGCGGCGGTGAAAGAAGCCGGCGTCATGAGCGTGATGCCGTCGTACAACGAAATCGATGGCGTTCCATCAAGCATCAACAAATGGCTGCTTGATGATGTACTGCGTAAGGAATGGGGATTCCAGGGTTACCTGACATCAGACTATTACGCATTGGATCAATTGCAATCACTTCATCACGTCGTAAACGAAAAAGCCGAGGCTGCAAGGCTTGCTCTTGAAACAGGTGTTGATGTCGAGACACCCGACCCGGACGTCTACCTCAACCTGGTACAACTCGTTAAAGAGAAGAAAGTAGCTGAACCAACCCTGGACAGAGCGGTCGCTCGGGTGCTGCGAGCCAAGTTTCTGCTGGGACTTTTTGAGAATCCGTACGTTGATGAAAATCGAGCGGCACAGATCACGAATTCCGCGGCGCATCAGGCGTTAGCCGCCGAAGCCGCACGTCGCTCGATCGTTCTACTCAAGAATGAAAACAATCTGTTGCCGCTTGATCGAACTGCCATCAAATCACTGGCAGTGATTGGCCCAAATGCGAATCGCGTTCACCTCGGCGGCTATAGCGACAATCCCGGACGTGGCGTTAGCGTCTTGCAAGGCATTACCGATAAGGTCGGCAATCAGATGAAAGTTTCCTTTGCCGAAGGTTGCAAGATTACGAAAGAAGGGGGCGACTGGTGGGCTGACACATCTCACCTTAGCGACCCGGCCGATGACACCAGGTTGATCCAGGAGGCAGTTGCGACGGCGGCGTCAGCAGATGTCGTCATTCTCGTGCTCGGAAGTAATGAAGACACGAACAAAGAAGGCTGGGCCGATAATCACCTGGGCGATCGCGACAGCCTCGATCTGGTTGGACAACAAAACGCGCTTGCGAATGCAGTCCTCGCAACGGGGAAACCGACGATCGTTGTCCTCATTAATAGCGGACCTTTGTCAATCAATTACCTTGCCGAGAAGGTCCCGGCGATTCTTGAAGGCTTTTATCTCGGTCAGGAAACCGGTGTTGCCGTGGCCGATGTGCTGTTTGGTGATTACAACCCGGCAGGAAAGCTGGCTGTTAGCTTCCCTCGTTCAGTGGGGCAATTGCCGATCTATTACAACCAGAAGCCATCAGCGCGACGCGGTTATTTGTTCACTAACAAAGACCCGCTATTTCCGTTTGGCTTTGGTCTGAGTTACACGACCTTTCAATACTCGACGCCAACGATAAGTCCGGCTCGCATCGCGCCCGACGGTAAAGCGACCGTGAGTGTCACGGTTACGAATACTGGTAAGCGCGCAGGTGACGAGATTGTGCAACTTTACATTCATGATCTCGTGAGCTCCGTAACCAGACCGGTAAAGGAACTGAAAGACTTTCGCCGGATCTCACTGGCGCCAGGTGAAAGCAAGAAAGTTGATTTTGTAATTACGCCGGAGAAACTGTGGTTCTACAACATGCAAATGAAACGCGTTGTTGAGCCAGGCTGGTTCGATATTCTGGTTGGACCGAGTTCAGTGACGAATCAGACTGTGAAGCTTGAGGTGGTTGCGAAGTGAACTCTTCGTCAAATCGGTTTCTCTGCGCTTCGTCTGCGTTTTCTGCGTCTCTGCGGTTCATGAGGAATCTGCAAATCTTTACCGCAGAGACGCAGAGAACGCAGAGGAGGCGCAGAGATAAGACCAACCGGTTGGCACTCGTTCAGATCGTCATTGGGACTTTGCTGTTTTCGACACTGATTGGCAGTGCACGAACCCAACCGCCTTCGCTGAAGGAAGTATTCAAGAATGATTTCATGATTGGTGCGGCTCTCAACCGCCGTCAATTTTCCGAAGAAGACCCGCGCGCTATGCGGATCATCGACGCGCATTTCAATTCAATAACGCCTGAAAACCAACTCAAGTGGATGTATGTTCACCCTTCTCCAGACAAGTACGACTTTAATGGCAGTGATCGCTATGTCGAGTTTGGCGAAAAGCACGGTATGTACGTCATTGGACACACGCTCGTTTGGCACCGGCAAACTCCTGATTGGGTTTTTGAGGATGGAAATGGCAAACCTGCAAGTCGCGACCTGCTGTTAAGTCGTTTGAGGGATCACATTCACACCGTGGTCGGTCGATACAAAGGAAGGATCAAGGGTTGGGACGTCGTGAACGAAGCAATCGAAGCGAATGGAACGATGCGGCAATCCAAGTGGCTGAAGATCATTGGTGAAGACTACGTGGCCAGGGCGTTTGAGTTTGCGCACGAGGCCGATCCGAATGCACAGTTGTATTACAACGACTATTCACTTGAAAACGAACCGAAACGCAGCGGAGCAATTGAGTTGATTAAGAAATTGCAAGCTGCCGGTATCCCCGTCGCAGCGGTAGGATTGCAAGGTCACAATAGACTCAATTGGCCAACTGTGGAACAGCAGGATGCAACGATTGCGTCGTTTGCAAAGCTGGGCATTAAAGTAAATATCACCGAACTCGACATGGATGTTTTGCCGGCGGTCAGCGAAGAGACAGGACCCGGACTGAAACTGACTCCGGAACTGGAAGCCAAACTCAATCCATTTGCTTCAAGTTTGCCCGAAGGGGTTGAAAAGGAGCAGGCGAAAAGATACGGCGAGTTGTTTGCGGTGTATTTGAAAAACGCGGACGTAATCGACCGAATAACTTTCTGGGGAGTGACAGACGGCGATACATGGTTGAATAACTGGCCAGTTAGAGGTAGAACAAACTATCCCCTGCTTTTCGATCGAGACGGAAAACCTAAACTGGCGTTTGATGCGGTTGTGAACGCCGGATTGAAAAGTCGGTAAAGTTCTTCTCTGCGCTACCTCTGCGTTCTCTGCGTCTCTGCGGTTCGGGTTGGCTGTAACTGTCAAAACCGCAGAGACGCAGAGAACGCAAAGGTGACGCAGAGGAAGAGTCTGAGATATTCAAGGAGTGGTAACCATGCCTTCGAACAATTTTTATCCACAACCGGAACACAAATTCACTTTCGGCCTTTGGACCGTAGGCAATCGCGGTCGCGATCCTTTCGGTGACGCAACCCGCGCCAGCATCAGTCCGCCTACGATCGTCAAAAAGCTAAGCGAACTCGGAGCGTTCGGAGTCAATCTTCATGACAACGATCTCATTCCAATTGATGCTTCGCCGTCCGAACGTGATCGAATCGTGAAGGAATTCAAACAGGCACTCGACGATCACGGGATGAAAGTGCCGATGGCTACTACCAATCTCTTCTACGATTCGGTGTTCAAAGACGGAGCATTCACTTCAAACGATCCCCGTGTGCGAAGTTATGCGCTGCAAAAGACGATGCGGTCAATGGATCTCGGCGCAGAACTTGGCGCGCACATTTACGTCTTTTGGGGAGGTCGTGAGGGCGCCGAAGTCGATGCCGCCAAAGACGCGCGAGACGCTTTGAAGTGGAACCGTGAAGCATTGAACTTTCTTTGCGAATACTCGATCGACCAGGGTTACGATTACAAGTTTGCTTTGGAAGCAAAACCAAATGAACCACGAGGCGACATCTATCTCCCGACGACGGGTGCCATGCTAGGTTTCATTGCGACGCTGGATCATTCCGAGATGGTTGGCGTGAACCCGGAGGTCGGCCACGAGCAAATGTCGGGTCTGAATTTCTACCATGTGGTCGCGCAAGCAGTTGAAGCCAACAAGTTGTTTCATATCGATCTCAACGACCAAAAGGGCCCACGCTTCGATCAGGATCTGCGCTTTGGTTCAGAGTCGATCAAGAACCTGTTCTTCCTGGTTAAGCTGCTCGAAGAGTCTGGCTACGAGGGTCCGCGACACTTTGATGCCCATTCGTATCGAAGTGAGAACGAGGATGGAGTCTGGGAGTTTGCTGCAGGTTGCATGCGCAATTACTTAATACTGAAAGAAAAAGCTGAGCAGTTTAACGACGACCCTGAGATTCAGTCGTTGCTCAAAGAGATCCGTTCCGCAAGTCCAGAGGATTCCGAACCACTTGGCAAATACAGTCGGGCAAGAGCGGAGAGCATTAAGGGCATGACAGTGGATCGACAACAATTGGCAAGCAAGCCACTGCCGTATGAACGACTGGATCAGTTGACAATCGATATTCTGCTCGGTGTCCGATGAGCGCGACTGTTCGGCCTTTGGAGTGCGACGGCCTGCCGTCGCTCTGTTACAGCGGCACTTTGGATAGATGGCGATGTAACAAAGCGACGGCAGGCCGTCGCACTCTAAACGCTGGATCAACCAAACTCTGCGCCTCCTCAGCGTTCTCTGCGTCTCTGCGGTTAGTAATTTGCCGCCGATCAAAAACCGTAGAGACGCAGAGAACGCTGAGGAAACGCAGAGTCAGAGAGAGGAGCACCAGATGATCAAACCCAGGGATCTTGTAGTTGCCGCTTTGGCCGTTTCAGTTACGCTACTCGCAGTTCGCATTACTGCTCAGAATCCGGTTATGCAATCCACCACATTCGAGTGGAACTCAATTCCCGTTAAGCAAACTGATGTCGGCTCAGTAAGGCAATTCTTTAAAAGTTCGACTGTTACTCTCGACGAGTTGGAGTGTCACGTCACAACACTAAATCCTGGACAGCAATCACACCCACCTCATAAACATCCTAACGAAGAACTCATTATCGTGAGAGAAGGCACCGTCGAAACACTTTCTAATGGTGAATTGAAAAGGGTCGGACCTGGTTCGGTAATCTTCAACGCGTCAAATCAATTGCATTCGCTGAAGAATGTTGGTTCAACGCCTGCCGTGTATCACGTGATCAACTGGAAATCGCCGAGTAAGCCACAATGACGAACAGAGTCAAATGGGGAGTTCTCGGCGTTGCGAACATTGCCGTAAAGAAAGTCATTCCTGCGATGCAGGCAGGACTGCGGTGCGAGATCTCAGCCATTGCTTCGCGGGATCTTACCAAAGCAAAGTCTGCGGCATTCCAACTAAATATTCCAAAGGCATATGGCTCATACGATGAACTCCTGGCTGATCCAGAAATCGAAGCCGTCTACAACCCACTCCCAAACAATCTACACGTTGAGTGGACTACGAAAGCCGCTCGTGCCGGAAAACATGTGCTGTGTGAAAAGCCGATTGCAATGACTGCGGATGAGGCCTCGCTTCTGTTACGCGTGAGAGACGAAACGGGAGTCAAGATTCAGGAAGCGTTTATGGTGTTAACGCATCCTCAATGGGTTTCGACTTTGACTCTTATTCGGGAGGGACGGATCGGCGATGTTTGCGCTGTCGAAGGACACTTCAGTTACAACAACCAGGATCCGACCAACATCCGAAACATCCGCGAGACAGGTGGCGGCGGACTGATGGATATCGGTTGCTACATGATCTTTTTCTCTCGTTTAGTTTTTAGTACTGAGCCATCGAGAGTGGTTTCGCTGATTGAAGAGAACCCATCGACCCGCACTGACATCTTGACATCCGCGCTACTCGAGTTCTCTGCGGGTCACGCGACTTTCACGTGCGGCACTCGAATCGTTCCGTATCAGCGCTTCCAGATCATCGGCACTAAAGGCAGGCTCGAAGTCCAAATACCCTGCAACGCTCCACCTGACGAACCATGCAAAGTGTTTCTGGATGATGGCTCCGATCTCGCTGGCCGCAACATTCAAGTAATCGAATTTGGGCAGTCGGACCAGTATACGGTTCAGGGAGATCTGTTTTCGCAAGCTATAAGAGAGAACAAAGAGCCCGTACTTTCACTAGAGGATTCGATAAGAAATATGGCGGTGATCGATGCGGTGTTTCGGTCCGCGAAGACAGGTCGGTGGGAAAATGTGAGGAGCGTGAAATAACTCGGCGCTCTCTGCATCTCTACGGTTCGTTTTTGTGCGAGGGGAAGAAAAACCGCAGAGACGCAGAGAGCGCAAAGTTCACGCAGAGAAGAATCAATAAACGCGGTTCAGCAATTCTTCGCCGCGTTCGAATCGCTTCAAATTGTTTAGAAAGTGATTGACCTGGCGCTCTTTCTCATTTGAATGTCCGCCACCGCTGTGTGGAGTGATGAAGCAATTTGGCGTTGTCCAGAGCGGGTGATCAGGCGGCAAAGGCTCGGGACTGGTGACGTCGAGATAAGCTGCGGCCACTCTTCCCGCGATTAACTCTTTTCGCAGAGCTTCCTGGTCGAGCGTGGAACCTCGACCAATGTTGTAGACGATAGCGCCTCGTTTGAGACTCGCGAGACGACGCGCATCCAGAAAGTTTGTTGTCTGATCATTTGCGGGAAGTATGTTCACGACGTGGTCGGCTATCGGCAGAAGCTGATCGATCTCGGAGATGTCGCGTACTGGAACAGACTCTGTACCGCTGACACTTCGTCGAACTGCGACCAGATTCATTTGCAAAGGACGAAGCAGTTCGACAAGACGCCGTGCGATAGCACCGAAACCCAGCATCAATACAGTCTGGCCGTTTAGGAGTTGCGAATCGGCACGCAGTGCGTTCATGGGCCAGGATCTATCACCTCGTTGAGAATCCAACGCGGCCGGTAACTGCCTGGCCACGCCAGTGATCATTGCGAGCAGATGCTGCGCGCATGGTTCGTCGTAAACAGCGGAGCTATTCGTAAGGGCGATACCGTTTGAAACTAATCGATCTCTAATTTCTTCGTGGTCGTAGCTTGTGTACCCGGCGGAGTTCAGCTGTATCCATCGCAGCGCTTTTGATTCAAGCACGTCTTGAGGGGAGGGAGATCCAAAAGCGATTTGGGCAACTGCGAGAGTGGCGCGTGCTGTCTCGCTCACATCGGATTCTTCGAAGAGTACCAGATGATAATTACTGACACTCTCTCTTAGGAGTGCTAATTCGCGCTCGTCATTTGGGCCAAAGTCATTGTTACACCAGATTGTGAGCATCTGTCCGATAAACTTCAGTTTGTCGTGTCGTCAATTAAACTTTCGTACGACAGGCTGTTAGCCTGTTGTGGTTTGGCTCAGATTGTGGCCCAACACCGCCGACAGGCTAACAGCCTGTCCTACTAAGTTTATCGGACACTATAACCGATGAGTGAGCGAGTAGCGACAAGTAGATCAGAAGGGATCGCGTCAACCCTGGCTTCAGGTACAGGATCAAGGGGCTGTGATGCCTGGGCTCACTATGCCTGCGTTTCCGGGACCGAAGTGGTCGTAATCTTACATTAACTAAATCGATCAAACGGACGAGGAACCATGAAAAAAGAAACCAGAAGAAAATTCATTAAAGAGTCAATGACTTCGGCAGCAAGCCTGTTGGCTTTATCAGCGCTGCCAAAGTCGAGTGTCATCGCTCATGAGCCTGGCATCAGTAGCCGAAGGAACCGAGACATGAATCAAACGCCACGACTTCGATTTTCAGTCATTGGAATTAATCACGATCATATTCACGGTCAGATCGGGGCGACCATTCGCGGCGGAGGTGAATTCATCTCCTTCTATGCAAAAGAGCCTGAACTTGCGACGGCTTTTGCCAAGCGCTATCCGCAAGTGAAGCAAGCTCGAAGTCGAGACGAGATACTTGAAGACAAGTCGATCCAACTCGTATTGAGCGCGGGAATTCCAGCCGACCGCGCGCCACTGGGAATCGCAGTGATGCAGCACGGCAAAGACTACATGTCTGACAAACCCGGTATCACTTCTCTTGCACAACTCGCCGAAGTGCGTCGCGTACAAAAAGCAACGAAGCAAATTTATTCAATCATGTACAGCGAACGCTTCGAGAACAAAGCAACCGTGCGTGCTGGTGAGTTGATTAAAGCAGGCGCAATTGGGAAGGTTCTACAAACTACCGGGCTCGGTCCACACCGAATCAGTCCAAAGACTCGCCCACAATGGTTCTTCGATCGGAAGTACTTCGGCGGAATCATCTGCGACATCGCATCGCACCAGTTTGATCAGTTCCTGTATTTCACCGGGTCCACGGAAGCGTCCGTCGTCGCGTCGCAGATCGGCAATCTTCATCACCCGCAGTGGCCACTGTTCGAGGATTTTGGGGATGTGATGCTGCGCGGTAATGGAGGCCTGGGTTACGTCCGCGTCGACTGGTTTACACCTGATGGTCTTAGCACGTGGGGTGATGGGCGTCTGACAATCATCGGGACGGATGGCTTTATTGAAGTTCGTAAGAACTGTGACGTAGGCCGAAGTACCAGTGGTAACCATCTTTTTCTAACTGATCAGAAAGAAACGCATTACTTCGACTGTAATGGGGATGAACTGCCATACGGACGGCAGCTAATCGATGACGTTCTTAATCGCACTGAAACAGCAATGCCGCAACGACATTGTTTCCTGGCAATGGAGTTGGCACTAAGAGCTCAACAACAGGCGCAAAGGATTAATTTGAGTAAGTGATCTCTGTGATGTCTCTGCGTTGTCTGCGTCTCTGCGGTGGACTTTTTTTCTGCCTCAATGAACCGCAGAGACGCCGAGAACGCAGAGTTTACGCAGAGAAAACACATGAGAACTTTACTAATCATTGCAGTCCTCGTCGTCTGTCTGTTTCCTATTCGTGTCGCTTATCAGCAAACGCCACTACCTTACAAGAACCCTTCGCTTCCGATCGATCAACGCGTCGGCGATCTTGTCTCGCGGATGACTCTCGAGGAGAAGGTGTCACAAATGATGAACGGCGCGGCCGCCATTCCCCGCCTCGACATTCCGGAATACGAATGGTGGAACGAGGCTTTACACGGCGTTGCACGTGCTGGATATGCGACCGTTTTTCCGCAAGCAATTGGCCTCGCGTCGACGTGGGACACCGAACTTATGTTTAGGGTCGCTGATGTAATCTCGACGGAGGCACGCGCAAAGCATAACGAGTTTGATCGGAAAGGTGACCATGGTCGCTATAAAGGACTGACATTCTGGAGTCCTAATATCAACATCTTCCGCGATCCGCGTTGGGGCCGTGGCCAGGAAACTTACGGTGAAGATCCATATCTCACCGCACGAATGGGCGTGTCTTTCGTCAAAGGACTTCAGGGTAACGATCCGAAGTATCTTAAAGTCGTCGCCACACCAAAACACTACGCAGTTCATAGTGGCCCCGAGCCAGAGCGTCATACCTTCGACGCCATAGCAACAGAACGCGACATGCAGGAAACTTACTTGCCCGCCTTTCACGCCACCATTGTTGAAGGAAAGGCCCAGTCTGTGATGTGTGCTTACAATCGCACGAATGGCGAGCCTTGCTGTACGAGTAAACCGCTGAACGACATTCTGAGAAAGCAATGGGGTTTCAATGGCTACATCGTTTCTGACTGCGGTGCGATCGACGACATTTACCTGCGTCATAAATACGTCAAGACGGAAGCTGAAGCATCGGCCATGGCCGTCAAGGCGGGCACGGATCTGTCGTGCGGTCGCGAATATCGATCGTTAGTACAGGCCGTTAAGGACGGCCTGATTTCAGAGACAGAGATCGATACGGCCGTGAAGCGATTGATGACAGCGCGTTTCAAACTCGGAATGTTTGATCCGCCTGAGATGGTTCCCTACGCGCGGATTCCCTATTCCGAGAATGATTCACCTGTGCACCGTCAGCTCTCACTTCAGGCAGCGCGCGAATCAATCGTATTGCTGAAAAACCAGAATAACGCGTTGCCGTTGAAAAAGGATTTGAAGACCATCGCTGTCATCGGTCCACTAGCAGACAATCCTGCCGTCTTGTTGGGTAACTACAACGGACAACCGACCAGCTACGTCACACCGCTGGCAGGCATCAAGGCAAAAGTGCCAACTTCAACGCGTGTTCTTTACGCACCAGCTCTCTATGCCCCGGGGGTTGAGGTCGAGCCAGTTCCTTCAGAGGCATTAACTGGATTGCGCGGAGAGTACTTCAACAATCGTGAGCTCAAGGGTGAACCAGTTCTGGTTAGAACTGACGCCGATATCAACTTTGAGTGGGGCGCGATGAGTCCGGCTCGGGGTATTTCGGAGGATAACTTCTCAATCCGGTGGACCGCTAAACTGAAACCATCGGAATCAGGGAGATACAAGATCGGCATTGCAGGCAATGGTGGAATGCGTTTGAGTATTGACGGACAAACCGTCATCGAAGAACTCACTAACCGACGCACTCGCAGTGTCAATAAGGAGATCTCGTTTGACGCCGGACGCACTTACGATCTGCGTCTGGAGTATTTCGAGAACGGAAATCAATATGCTGCGGCGAAGTTGAACTGGTCACCTCCGAGTGAAGATCGTCGTTTGCGCGAGGATGCGCTAGAGAAGAGTCGCGAGGCAGACGCTGTCGTCATGGTTATGGGAATCACTCCTTCCGTCGAAGGCGAGGAGATGGACGTCAAGGTTGAAGGATTTCGTGGCGGCGACCGCACAGATATCGTGCTCCCCAGGCCCCAGGAAGATCTAATCAAAGAAGTGCAGGCGCTCGGCAAACCGGTGGTATTGGTGTTGTTAGGCGGCAGCGCTCTTGCTGTTAACTGGGAAAACGACAATGTGCCCGCGATCATTGACGCCTGGTATCCGGGCGAAGAAGGTGGAACCGCAATCGCCGACGTGCTGTTTGGTGATTACAATCCGTCGGGACGTTTGCCGGTCACCTTCTACAAGTCGATCGCGGATCTTCCCGCGTTCACTGATTACCGCATGCAGGGCCGAACTTATCGCTACTTCAAAGGGCAGCCTCTCTATCCATTCGGGTTTGGTTTGAGCTATTCGACGTTTAAGTACGACGGGTTAAAGGTCAGCTCGAATTCGATTAGCAGTGGTGAGAGTGTTATCGTGACTGCGAACGTCACAAACACGAGCAAACGTGCTGGAGACGAAGTCGTTCAACTCTATATCACTGACGTCGAGGCATCAGTGCCAGTTGCGAGTCGATCACTTGCAGGCATTAAGCGAGTTTCATTGAAACCTGGCGAGAAGAAAACGGTATCGTTCGAGATAAAGCCAGAGCAGATGTCGGTGATCGATAACAACGGCAAGCGGATCATCGAACCCGGAGAGTTTCTGGTAAGCCTCGGCGGCAAGCAACCTGGATTCACCGGCGGCGCTGATGTGAAGACGAGTGGAGTCGTGAGTGGATCGTTCCAAGTGAAGTAGTCGAGACGGCAAGAATTCAACCAGAATCTAACAAGTAAGGAAGGGTGGTTTACCCCCGCTTTTTCCCAATCAATTTAGATCGGGCAGCAGCGGGGGTAAACCACCCTTCCTTACTTGTTAGATTCTGATTGATTTTCCCTTTCTGGAAAAGTCATAAAGTCACAGCGGCAGCCTCAGCTTCGCTTCACATCCTCGCAACTGTCTTCGATTCTCGAGTGTCAAAGCGCCACCGTGCGCTTCCGCAATCTGGCGCGACAACACTAATCCAATGCCAGAACCCTCCGCCTTTGTCGTAAAGAACGGCACGAACAGGTTTGCTGTATTAGCAAGCCCTGGCCCTTCGTCGCTGATCCACACTTCGACTTGTCCGTTCCGTTGACGCCAGCCAACTTCAACTCGCCCCCTGGTCTCCATGGATGCGTCAACGGCATTTCGAATGAGATTGATCAGTGCTTGTTCCAACTGAACGTCGTCTCCCTTTACCTCCAGATCAGGGCCAGCAACGACGTTGACAGGCAACCGAGTCTCCAGACTTGCGACGCGTGAAACAAGCGAACCAATCTTCAACGGCTCGAGACGAGGCGGGGGCAGGCGTGCGAGTTTTGAATAGGATGCCACGAACCGCGCCAACGAATCAGCACGCGATGAGATCACAGCAAGACCTCTGTGCATGTCATCACGCCAATCCGTGGGCTCAGGCTCGCGACCCATCAAGTCTGCCAGACTGCCGGCAACAGATTTGATGGGCGCCAATGAGTTGTTGAGTTCATGTCCAAGCACACGCAGCAGACGTTGCCAGGCAATTCTTTCTTCTTCGCGCAACGCCTGGCTCAAGTCGGTCAAGACAAGCAACTGATGGGGTGCACCACCTTCACGAAAGACACTTCGTCGCACATCCCACCTGCCAACGCCTCCAGGAAATACCATCTGCAATGTATATGGTCCAGAGCCTTCCGGACGGTTCAAGCAAGCATCCAGTCCAAGTTCATGACTAGTTCGACCCAGCAACCGGGCCGATGGTTGCGCGAGCAGTTTCTCACCTGAGCGATTGACTAAGCGCAGACGCTGTTCTCCGTCGAAGGCGAATACTGCTACGTCGATCTCAGCCATCACGGTGCGGAGTAGTGCGGTCGCCTCCATTGCCCCCAAACGTTGTTCGCGCAAGGTCTGACCGAGATCGTTTACTTCCAACATCACCTCGCCGAGTGCATCACCAGACAAAGCTCTACGTCCGCGAATGGAGTAGTCACCTTCGCGGATCGCGGCGAGGATATTCGACAGAGTTTGGAGTGGGCGGACGATGCGCTGTTTGAGATTAAAAGAGATCCCAAGCCAAAGGAGACTGAGGAGCAGGTCGACGGTCCATTGGATTTGCGCCGAATAGTTGTCGTACCAGAGCAGAAACGCACAAAGCCCAACAGCGGGAAAGCCGGCGAGCAGCGCGAGAATAGTCACTCTTCGCTCAAACTTCAGGCGGCCGCCACTTCTGACACCGGGATCGAGAGCGGCGAAGGTTGACGTAGTTTTTCCGGGCTTAACTGGACTGCTCACGGAGGTATGATAACCGATGTAGTCAGTGGTCCGTGCTCACTAGGATAGGACCTATTGGACCTATTGGACTTATGACTTCTAACTGATCACTTTTCGGACCTTATGAGAGGCCATACTTTTGCAGCCTTCTGTACAACGCGCTTCGACTCAGTCCCAGGGCTTCGGCTGCGCGATTTGCATTTCCTTCAAATCGCGCGAGCGCCTTTTTGATCAATAACCGCTCGGCATCTTCCAGACTCATCTCTTCGAGCTGTGCGGAAAGTCGGGCGTCGGGAGTGGATTCGAGGGCCAGATCAAACGCCGTCACCACGTTGCCTGTACTCATCAATACCGCGCGTTCGATGACATGGTCGAGCTCGCGAACATTCCCCGGCCAAAGATGATGGCGCAAGGCTTCAACTGCTTCCGAGGAGAAACCCATGAGTGGCCTGCGATATCGTTCACGATGTAACCGTAGGAAATGTTCGGCGAGGCGTGGGATATCCTCGGCTCGATCGCGCAGCGGTGGCAGCCGAATTTCTACCGTATTCAACCGGAACAACAAATCCTGTCGAAACTTTCCCTGCGCGACTTCAGCATTCAAATCCGCATTAGTTGCAGAGAGCAGTCGCACGTTGACCTTCTGAGTCTTCGATGAACCGACGCGCTCAAATTCACCTGTTTCGAGAACACGAAGCAACTTCGCCTGCAGGTTGAGAGGCACGTTTCCAATTTCATCAAGGAACAGTGTCCCGCCATCAGCTAATTCGAACCGTCCAACTCGATCGCTCTTTGCGTCCGTGAATGCGCCACGGACGTGTCCAAACAACTCACTTTCAAAAACGCCTTCGGCAAGCGCTCCGGCATTAAGCGATATCAACGGCTTCGAACGTCGTGACGACATCGAATGAAGCAGACGTGTGATCACCTCTTTCCCGGTTCCGTTTTCCCCAGTGATCAGAACATTCGCATCAGCCGGACCAATTCGTTCGACCAGATTCAAAACTGATTTCATCGCGGGTGACTCGGCAACGATTTGAGGCAAGTCGCCCGTTGAATCGGCCGCGCTATCGCGTAATGCAAGGTTCTCGGCTTCCAAACGGCGGCCGCGTCGCAACGCCTCTGCAAGTTCAACCTGAGTTCGGAGCACAGCAATCAGGCGCGCATTGTCCCAGGGTTTTTGAATGAAGTCGCGTGCGCCACGCCGCATTGCTTCGACTGCGAGGTCGACACTGCCCCAGGCTGTCATCACGACAACCGGCAAGGTTGGATCAGCTGCACGAATGCGGGTTAGCAAATCCAGGCCTTCACTTCCCGAGGTTGTGTCGCGAGCGTAGTTGAGATCGATAAGCACGACGTCGAAGTCCTGCGTTTCGATTGCCCGCATGATTCCATCGGGTGATGAGCTGGTTTGAATTTGGAAACGCTCGCCTTTCAGGAGGAGACTAAGTGCGGCTAGTACATCAGCTTGATCGTCGGCTATGAGAATCCGGGGCATGCAGTTTGGTCTTTGAACTTTGCGCTTTGATCTTTGTTCTTTGGATTTGGAGGATTATCTTATTCGGCCTTGAAGTATTAGACAAAAGCGGTGGAAGCCTCAGGAGGGGACTTCTCGAATAATTTCGTATATAAGGAGCGGTGAGCACTCTTCTGTCGGAGCGCGTCCGTCCCCGGCCGCCCCATCGATCAGAAGCCCTGCAGTAAGTCCTACTTGCTTGTTTGCTATCGACTGATTGTGAACTGGTCCAAGCGCTGCTCTGTTTAAGAATGGTGGTTCTGTTCGACGGGGGCGGCCGAGGACGGACGCGCTCCGACCGAAGAGGGTTCGTGTATCCGGTCAAGAGGCTTCTGATCGGCGGAGCGGCGGCGGCCCTAACTCTTGCTTAACAGCATTCGTACAGCTGTTTTCATTTGCTCCAGTGCATTTTTGACTTCTGAGACCTATTCGTAGCGCAGTGCAACCAACGGGTCCACTTTCGCTGCTCGACGCGCTGGAAGGTAACAAGCCAGTACCGCCGTCGTAGTCAGAATGCCAACAACACTGATGAAGATCGTCGCATCCGTTGGCGTTACACCAAAGAGTAGCCGCTGCATCACACGAGTCAATGCAAATGCGCCTGCTAAACCCAAAGCCTCGCCGATAAGGGCCAACGTCATTCCCTGGCGCAGGACCAATTTCAAAACGTCTGTGACTTGTGCACCGAGGGCCATTCGAATTCCCATCTCTTGAGTGCGTTGTGTAACGGAGTACGACAATAAGCCGTAGATACCAACGCTTGCGAGTATCAAAGCCAACACTCCAAACAGTCCCATCAGGAACATATTGAGTCTTGGACGAGCGATGCTGTCGGAAACGATTTTTTCCATGGTGCTGATGTTTGAGATTGGCTGATCGGGATCGATTGCCAGCACGGCCTGCCTCAGCTCCGGAATTATTGAGAGTGGATCGGTGGTTGTGCGAACAATCACTGCCATGTCCTGCAAAGGTGCTTGCGATGCCGGCAAATAATATGTTGGCTCTGACGGGGCTTGTAGTCCTGCCGATTTGACGTCATGAACAACACCAATGATTTCGAACGATGTCAACTTTTCGCCCTTCCAAATTCTTCCCGGCGGACCAGGTTTAATACGACGACCTAAAGGATTCTCATTCGGAAAAAACTGCCGCACAAAACAATCATTGACGACCGTAACACCCGGATGGTCCTGATCATCTTGTGGCGTAAACGGGCGACCAGTCAGCAAACGCATGCCCAACGTTTTGAAATAATCAGGCCCGACCGGGTTGAAATTCGCCTGCATTGAAGCGCCTTCCGTAGCGGCAACTCTTCCTTCAATTTGAAAACTGTCTACCCAGTTTGTTTGCAAAGGATGGTCGTAAGCAATGGCGACGGATTGAACTCCAGGTAGTGTGCTGACACTGTCATCAAGCTGTTTGAAGAACTGATTGATTGCCTCCGGTTTCGCATATTTGTTGGGAAGGATCAGGTCGAGTTTTAGAACATGTCCTGCTTGAAATCCAGGATCAACGCTCCGCAAACGCCAAAAGCTCTTGATAAGTAGGCCTGCCCCAATCACCAACATCACCGCCATGCTTACTTGAAAGACAACCAGGAGCTGCCGGAACCGAAGGCGATTCGCACCTGGACCAGAAGTCCTTCCACTTTGCTCGAGCGTCGCGTGCAGATCGGGTTTCGACGCTTGCCATGCCGGTACCAGGGCAAATACCAGGCACGTGATCAGTGATAACCCAAGGGTAAAACCAAGTACACGCCAATCGATCTTTACCAAAGCGACGCGTGGAAAATCCTCCGGGATGAGTTTCAACAAAACATCGATTCCGATCTTTGCCAGGACGATGCCACTTAATGCCCCCAACATCGAAAGCAACAACGCCTCGATGAAGAACTGATACGTGAGTCGAAATCGATTCGCTCCCAGAGCTGCACGAATAGCAATCTCTTTGCTGCGAGCGGCATGCTGCGCCAGTAAGAGTCCGGCGATATTGGCACACGCGATCAAGAGTACGAGGCCAACCGCAAACATTAACGTCAGCAATGCCGGTCGAACGTCGCCAACAAGTTCGTTCATGATTTGATTGACAATAATTCCCTCGCCTTTATTGGCCGGGTACTGCTGTTCAAGGCGCGCACCAATTGTATTCATCTCGGCCTTCGCTTGCTCTAACGTGACATTCGGCTTGAGCCTGCCCACAACACCAAGCACGTGCGCCGATCGAACAGCAGCCCATCCTGCCGTGAACGACATCGGCACCCAGTACTGCTGTGCTTGTTCATCGAAACTGATCTGTCCGCTGGTCGTCGGCCTGGCCGGATAGGTACCTGGCGGCATAACTCCGACAATCTGGTAGATGTCGCCATCCAGGGTGATCGTCTTGCCTACGATGTTGTCATCCGCACCGTAGCGACGCTGCCACAAAGAGTAAGCAACAATCACTACCTTATCTTTGCCTGACTCATACTCCTCGGGAAGAAATTCACGGCCGCGGATAGGTCCGACACCCACGACGTTGAAGTAGCCGGAGCTAACTCGTGCGCCCTGAAGTTGTTCAGGTTCACCTTGCCCGGTGAGGGTCATCGCCGACCCACCGTAAGCAGACATATCTTCGAAGACTGTATTTTGTTTCTTCCAATCGAAGAAGTTTGCGGGAGCGGCGCGCCAACGCCCGTGTTCAGGAACGTTTTCCCAGATTGCCACAAGTCGATCGGGATTCCGGTAAGGCAATGGTCGCAGCAACACGCCATTTACAACACTAAAGATCGCGGTGTTGGCGCCGATGCCGAGCGCGAGAGTGATAACTGCAACCAAAGTCACCACCGGATTTTTCAGGAGCATGCGAAACGCGTATTGGAGAGTTTGCATAAAGGTAGGCCTCTCTTTGGAGTGCGACGGCAGGCCGTCGCACTCCAAATTTATTCGTACCGAAGCGCTGCGATCGGGTCGACTTTCGCTGCTCGCTTTGCTGGTATCCAACATGCCAACAACGAGACGACTAGTAACACCAAAGGAACAGCCACAAACGTCAACGGATCGTTGGCACCCACTCCAAAAAGCAACGATCTCATCAATCTCGTCAGCGCAAACGAAGCAAACACACCAACCACGACCCCAATTAACGTCAATCCCATTCCCTTTCGAATCACCAACCACAGCATTTTTAACGGAGTAGCTCCCAGTGCCAGACGGACACCGATCTCATTGCGATGCTGAGCAACGAAGTAAGCCAACACACCATAGATTCCCAGCGAGGCAAGTATCAGCGCCAGAACTGCGAACGCAGATAACAAGATCATTCCCATCTGTCGTTGCGCGGCTTCTTCACCAAACAGATCCGATAGAACAGCCACGTTCGAGATCGGTTGATCTGGATCAACTGCACGCACGACTTCACGAACACTGTTAACCAGCTTCAGCGGATCGCCCGTTGTCCTGACGGCAAGATCGCGTGGAGCGAACCATGGCTGTGCATCAACCTGACTATACGGAAAGTACATTTCTGCTTTAACTGGTTCGTCGAGCCCCATCTGACGAACATCGGCAACGACTCCAACGATCGAAATCCACGGCACGTCCTCATTCGGATCGCCAAGCTTGAATCGTCGACCCAGAGCGTTCTGCCCCGCCCAATACTGTCGGGCCATCGTCTCATTGATGATCGCAACCTTCATCGATTGCGCGTTGTCGTGTTCATCGAAATATCGACCCTCCCTTAGCGCAACCTTGAGCGTCCTGAGGTAATCGGAACTTACCTGGCGGTGATTTGAATCGTAGGACATTCCGGGGATTGGATCCTTTGCGCCTTCCGGATAGAAGCCACTCGTACCACCCTTCCACGCAAGCGGAACTGACGTGCTGTAGCCGGCAGAAACGACACCCGGCAAAGCCTGGACTCGATCCAGTACCTCTTTATAAAAGTTGGATCGCTGCGGAGTGTCTTTGTATTTGCTGTTTGGAAGCTGTGTTCGAAGTGTGAGTACTTGTTCCGGTTCCAAAAAGGAATACTGCTTTACAAGGCCCACCAGTGTCTGGATTAGTAGTCCCGCACCCACCAACAGAACGAGTGATAGAGCAACTTGAAAAACAACAGTCGCGCTACGGAGTTTGGCGCCACTTGATAAAGACGTCCGTCCTCCGCTCTGCTTTAATGCTTCATTGAGATCGATTCGTGCTGCATGAAACGCCGGTGCAAGTCCAAACACAATCCCGGTTACGATTGAAACGCCAAACGCGAATAGCAATACGGGACCGTCGAGCTTGAGATTCGTTGAAAGGCTCAATCCCGCGGGAATCAGTCGCTGCAGAAAACTGAAACTCCAATAGGCGAGTAGCAGTCCGATCAAGCCGCCCGTTAGGGAGAGGATCAGGCTCTCGGTTAACAGTTGGCGGACGATCCGCAAACGACTCGCGCCGAGTGCAGTTTTGACTGCGATCTCGCGCCGGCGACTGGCGGCTCGAGCCAATAACAAACTCGCGATGTTGGCGCAGGCAATCAAAAGTACAAACGAAACTGCCACGAGCAACATAAGGAGCGATCCTTTAACGTTGCCGGCCACCTGTTCGCGGAACGGCAGAACAATGGCGCCGAGTTTTCCGCCGAAGGTTTCGTTGGGGAAGTCTCGGCCAAGCCGCTGCATGATGTTATTCATGTCAGCTTGCGCCTGCGTGAGCGTAACCCCGGGTTTCAAGCGCGCTACGACGCTGAGGTAATGCGCATTGCGCGTCTCCACGGGATCGAGGGCCAGCGGAACCCAGAGTCTCGGTTCTTTTGTGATGAACTGAAACGCTCGAGGCAAAACACCGATGACAGTGTACTGATCTCCGTTCAGTTGAATGCTCGAGTTTAGAACTTCGGGCTTGCCGCCATACCGAGTCTGCCAAAGCTCATAACTCAGTATCGCGACTTTGTCAGATCCCGCCTTCACTTCATCTACACTAAAGGCTCGCCCGATCAGCGGTTGAATTCCCAGCAACGGAAAGAAAGTATGGGTCACCTTTTCCGCGGCGATCCGTTCCGGTTCACCATTCCCAGTCAGGTTAAAACTCGTTTCGGCAGTCGCAGCCACATCTTCAAAAGACTGGTTCTGCGCTTTCCAATCGAGATAGTTGCCAGGCGCGGGCGTATTGCGTGGAAATCCAGCAAACGATGCTTCCTCCCAGATGATGACTAGTCGATCCGGATCCTGAAACTTCAGAGGCTTAAGAAGTACCGCATTAACTACACTGAAGATCGCGGCATTCGCACCGATGCCAAGTGCAAGGGTGAGAACGGCGACGGCCGTAAACGCTCGATTCTTCAACAGCCCTCGAATGGCGTAACGAATGTCTTTCAAGATCACTTCCATGAGACACACACTCTCTCTCTTCGCAAATTTCAGATCTCAGATCTCAGGATCCCAGATCTTGAAAGCTCATTATGGGATCTGAGATCTGAGATCTGGGATCTATTCGTCTATTCGTACCTTAGTGCATCGAGCGGATCGACTTTCGTCGCCCGGCGCGCAGGTATATAACAAGCTAATAGAGCCACTACTATCAGTAACACCGCGATGACGGAGAATGTGACTGGATCTGTCGTACTCGTTTTATAAAGCAGCCGATCCATCAACCTAGTCGCGGCCCAGGAAGCTCCCAATCCCAGGAACACGCCTGCCAAAACGAGCAACATGCCTTGCTTCAAAACCATACGGAGGATGTCACTCATTTGCGCTCCCAGTGCCATTCGAATACCAATTTCCTGAGTACGTTGGTTTACCAGGTAACTGATGACGCCATAAAGCCCAATGACAGTGAGGACCAGCGCCAGCAATGCGAATATTGCCATCAACGTCATCAGGAATTTCCGATCCGCTACGCTGCGAGTAACGAGGAATTCAACGGTGCGGATCTTCCACATTGGTTGGTCAGGATCCACCCGCCAAACTGCTTGTCTCACTTGTTCAGAGATGCTTAATGGTTCAACTGTGGTACGAACAAGCAGAGTAGCGAAGATGCCCGGGTTCTGACTGTAGGCGCCATAGAGTTGCGGCCTTTGCTCTTCTTCGATCCAGTAGTGCTTCGCATCGCCAACAACTCCCACGATAGTTCCCTGGCTGCCGTCCTCCACAAACTTAATCTGTTTCCCCAGAGGATCCTGGCCGGGCCAGAACTTCTGGGCCATTGTTTGATTGATGATCAGCGCAGTAGGCGCGTCTGCATGGTCCTCACTACCAAAAGAGCGGCCTTTCAATAAAGGAATGCCGATAGTCTCGAAGTAGTTCGGCATCACAGTATTGAACATCACTTCCGGTTCGGTACCCTGTTTGGGCAGTTCTCGATCCGGCAGGGTGATTGAAACTGATCCACCGTTACCGCTGAAGGGCAAACCCCGAACCAGCGAGACCTCTTGCACACCAGGAATCTTCGCGACCTCTTCAGTCACCTGCCGATGGAAGTTCCACTGCACATCAGCCTTCTGATACTTGTTTCTTGGCAGACGATATTCGAGACTCAACAGTTGTTGCGGGTTGAAACCAACATTGACATGCAACAGTTTGTCAAAACTGCGAATCAACAAACCTGCACCGACAAGTAAAAGCAACGACAGTGCAACTTGAAACACGACGAAACCACCGCGAACTCGATTCCAACGCGCTCCTTCACCACTGCCGCGGCCTCCCTCCTTCAGGAACGATTGCAGCTTCGGACGCGCAAGTTGCAAAGCCGGCGCGAGCCCAAAGAGCCATCCAGTCAACAGTGAGACGCCGAGTGCGAATAGCAACACTCTTGAGTCCAGCGTTGCATCGTTCGTGGTCACAAAATTCTGCGGCAGTTTCATGAGCGCACGTAAACCCCAGTACGCCAGCAGAACTCCACTTAGTCCGCCAACGATTGCGATTAGAGTCGTCTCCGTGAGGAGTTGTCGAATGAGTCGCCAGCGACTTGCACCCAGCGCTGCGCGCACAGCAACCTCTCGCTGTCTCGCCAGTCCACGCGCCAACAAGAGATTTGCGAGATTGGCACAGGCAATCAAAAGGATCACAGCGACTGCCGCAAACAACACCCACAACATTGGTCGTATGCCACCGACCATCAACTCGCGAAAAGACTCCACTCTTGCAGTCCGTCCAAAACTTTCTTTCGGATACGCTTCAGCTAATTGACTGGCAACAGTTGTCGCTTCGGCTTGCGCCATGGATAACTGACGACCGTCTTTGAGCCGACCCATGCCCGCTGCAAAACGCGCATCACGCCGGCCTGAATTGCCTGGGAAGTAGGCGAGAGGCATCCACGCCTCAACGTCAGGATCAAATGGCTCGAGGAAGTTTTGGGTGACGACGCCGATAACGCTGTAGGCCTCACCGTTGAGAATTAACTTCTTCGAAGAAAGATCAGTTGCGCTGTTCAAGCGTTCGCGCCACATCTTCTCATTCACGACAACGTTTTTGGGCGCACCTTGTTTGTCTTCTCCCGCGGCAAAAGTACGACCAACAACTGGCGTAACGTGAAAGAACTCGAAGAAGTTGGATGAGACAAACGCACCGCGTATCCGGTCAGGTCGATCATTTCCCGTAACGTTTACACTTTGAGATTGAAAACCTATCAATGAATCAAGCGACGGCATGCCGGCTCGAAAATCATCCAATTCCAACTGTGAAATACCATCGCCTTCGCCGCTCGGAGTTCGACCTGAAACAATAACCAGTTGATCGGCTTTGTAGTAAGGCAGCGAACGTAGCAGAACCGCGTTGACGACACTGAAGATTGCGGTATTTGCTCCGACACCCAACGCCAGCGTGATTATCGCGACGATTGTGAATAGTGGAGTCTTAATAAGTGTTCGAGCGCCATAGCGAAGATCGTTGATGAGAGTTTGCATTGACTGAGCTCCTTAAGCATGTCCGAAATAACCGAATGAGAACGACGGGGCAGTAGCCCGGGGCAGTAGCCCGGGGCAGTAGCCCGGGGCAGTAGCCCGACTGTCAAGGAGGGCTCACCACTCACATCAAGCCACCTACCCGGAGCCCTCCTTGACAGTTGGGCTACTGCGCCTGACCTATTTCGTAATTCTCAAATTAGAAAAATGCGCAACCGTTCCGGGCCCGACCCATAAGGCAATCGCGCCTTTGGTTAATCCCTGCTTGAGATCATTGACGAGCAGTGTCGCCTGCGATGAATCGTGCACAAACAACCGGGCCTTCTCGCCTTTGACTTCAATCTTCAACTTAGTCCATTCCCCGGGAACCAGATCAACATGCGTCTCATATTTCTCCGGAAAATTCTTGCGGAGCAGATCCCAGGGGAAACCGGGAATTGAGATGTACTGCACTGAATGATTACGTCGCACCTGGTCGTCGGCTCGTCCATTCGTAGGCCGAAGGTAAATACATTCGAAGCGCGTCTGATCAGCATTGACACGGAACGCAAGACCAACAAAGCCTCGTGCACCTTCTCCTGCATTTGGCAGTGGTGCGCCAGTTAGATCGACCTCAATCGTGCCATCCTGAAAGTCAGTGTTCGACAACACCGCAAGTCTGCCTTCGTCACCTAAACCCGCGGGTGCCGCATCCGTTACGCGAACTGCTGCCCGGCCGTTATAAGTAACTGGTTCGGCCGTCACGTTAACGAGCTTAAGACCTTGCGTTGAAGTCAATGACAGCTTCTGAGTCTGCGCTGACGAGATCGCAGTGGTTAGCAAAGCAGAGAGAAGTATGAATGCTGCTGGTAATCTCATATTGATCTGTTGCCTCGGCCTTTGTCTGCTCGCTCGCGGCTTTGCCGCACTCTTTGCGGAAAGGCTTTGCCTTTCCGGTCGTTTAGAAAAAGATCTTGCGGCTCCGCCGCCGAGGCATAGCCTCAAAAGGTAAACGGCTCACGGAAAGCCGAAGGCTTTCCGCAAGGATCGCGGCAAAGCCGCTGTGAACACAGAGGCAACGCAGAGGCAACAGAGGCAACGCAGAGACTAAGCAGAGGGGAAACTGATTCGTTATTCGTAACGCAACGCTACCAGCGGATCGACCTTCGTGGCCTTCTTCGCCGGCACATAACAAGCAAGCAACGCAACAAACACCAGTAACAAAGAGACTGCCCCGAATGTCAGAGGATCTGTGGCACTAACACCATATAAGACACTCGTAATGGCTCGCGTAACCAGGTAGGCACCAATTAATCCAATCGCAACTCCAATGATCGTCAGCTTCACACCGTGACTCAACACTAACTTCAACACATCGCCAAGTTGAGCACCCAGCGCCATGCGTATTCCAATCTCACGTGTGCGCTGCGCAACTGCATATGAAGTAATGCCGTAAATGCCAATTGCCGACAGCAACAGCGCAACCAGACCAAACACACCGAGCACTGTTGCCGCGATCCGAGCCGGAAACAAAGACAGACGCATGTGCTCGGTAAATGTCTTCACATCGAAGAGAGGAAGATTTGGATCTATAGCTTGTATTTCCCGACGGACGCTGGCGAAGGTCGACGTAGGTGCACCTGTAGTTCGAACGACAAGTGTGCCATTAGACGAGTAATCCTGCGCGAGAGGTGTCCAAACAAATGGGCGTGGCTCCTCGGCAATGTTGAAGTATTTGCCGTCTCCCGCCACACCGACGATTCGAATAAATGGTCCGTCGGAGCCACGGAAACTAAAGCGTCGATTGATTGCCTCGGCGTCTGAACTAACAAACGGCAGCAAGCGTCGCACAAAAGTCTCATTCACAACTGCTACTGCTTCACTCTTCGCCGCATCCCGCTCGTTGAATTCACGTCCCTGCAGAACAGGAGTTCCCATTGTTTCAAAGTAGCGCGGCGTGACGTTAGCAGTCATTGCGGTAGGTACATTTGCTCCGCGTTGTGCTGTCTGGCCTTCGACGTAAATCGTATTGCTGTTGTAGTTCAGACTTAGCGGGACCCAATTAACAACCGCCGCCGACTGTACACCCGGCATTGACTGCACTCGCGAGGTTACATCTCGATAAAACTGCTGTGCATGCGCTTCGTCGTAGCCTTGCAATCCGAGATCGAACGACATCATCAAACCGTTACTTGTATTGAAACCGGGATTCATTGTTTGCAGGTGTTGTAGTGTCCGAACCACCAGGCCTGCTGCAATTAATACGACCAGCGATAGAGCTATTTGGGCAACAACCAAAGTACTTCGCAACCGGCTGCGACTCGCTCCTCCCTGCGCTGCGTTATCTTTTAGTGAACTAAGCAGACTTGGACGCGTCGCCTGCAGGGCGGGCGCAAGGCCGAAGATCGCACCGGTTATCACGGAAATGCCCAGGGAGAAAAGAAGAACGCGCCAATCAAGTCCAACATCCATGGACAATGGAAAATCGAGCGGTGGTTTGAATGCCAACAAGCTTCGAATAATCCAGATGGCTAAAAACAGACCGCCAAGTCCGCCAATGACTGAGAGCAGGATGCTTTCCGTAAGTAGTTGACGAATCAAACGAAATCTATTGGCGCCCATCGCCAGACGAATTGCAATTTCACGGCGACGATCAGTTGCCCGAGCCAACAACAAGCCTGCGAGATTCGTGCAGGTGACGAGCAAGACAAGCGCCACCGAACCCATCAGGATCCATGTGAAACTGACTACCGCCCCACGCAGCTCAGGCAAAATGAATCCGGTAGGGACGATCTTGATCGAGATGCCTTCATCCTCGTTGGGATATAGTTTTCCGAGCTGAATGGCCAACATGTTTAGTGACAATTCAGCCTGACGCGGAGTCACGCCTGGTTTAAGTCGACCAACACCGAAGAAATTGTTTGACTTCCTACTGTCGAGCCAGGTCGCGCCTGGTTCAACCCATTCCATCATGTGGGCAGGGACCCAAATCTCTGGCGAGTAAACAAGTTCAGTCCCTTTGAAGCCCTCAGGCGCGATACCAATGACCTTGAAGGGATGGTTGTTTAGGAGTACTTCCTTGCCGATTAAGTCGGGATCGCCACCGAAGCGTCGTTGCCATGAATCGTAACTGACAACAATGACCGGATGAGTAAGCTTAGTCTGATCTTCTTCAGGCGCGAATGTCCGACCTCTAATTGCTTTGACACCAAGCACGTCGAAGTAGTTACCAGAAACTTCGTAACCCCAGATGCGTTCATTATTACCAGAACGACTCATGCTCAAAGGTGCGAACCGGTAAACGAGCAGGCCCGACAAGACCTGATTCTGATCGCGAAAGTCAACGTAGTTTGGATGTGAGAAAGCCTGCATCGTATCGTCTTTCCCACGCACTGAGACTGAAACGATCTCTTCAGGTTTGTCGACTGGCAGCGATCGCAACAGCACAGTATTGACCAAACTGAAGATTGCCGTATTGGCGCCAATGCCAAGCGAGAGTGTTATTACTGCGACAGCAACAAACCCCGGCCGCTTGGTCAACCCACGAAACGCGTAGCGAATGTCTTTAATTAGAGATTCCATAATGTCTATTTCAGATTTCAGATTTCAAATTTCAGACTGGTCGCTGATGTCCGACGAACTTTAGTTTGTCGCGCGTTCGTGAAGCGATACTTCGAAACAACTGAAGTGCCTCACCCACGACAAACTAAAGTTCGTCGGACATTTAGCGGCCAATCTAAAATTTGAAATCTTCAATCTTAAATTCCTCATTCGTTCCTTAGCGCTACCAACGGATCAACTTGGGTTGCGCGGCGCGCGGGCAAATAGCAAGCAATCAACGCAACTACGATCAGGCCGCCGCTGACCATGAAGAACGTCGTAAGATCAGTTGGCGCGGTATCGAACAGAAGACTTTTCATTAGCCGAGTTACTGTAAACACGCCGATTGAACCAATAGCTACGCCAGTCAAGGTTAGCGTGAGCGCACTTCTGAAGATCAGAGCCAGGACATTTGAAGTGCGCGCACCCAGGGCCATGCGAATGCCGAGCTCATGAGTGCGTTGCGCCACCGCATACGACATAACGCCGTAGATTCCGATCGCTGCCAGTATTAGCGACAAAGCGGCAAACGCTCCTAGCAACATCATTGAAAAACGACGAGTCTGGATCGAGTCAGCCATGACTTGCTCCATGGTCATGACATCTGTTGGCACCTGGTCCGGATCCAGAGACTGAACCACCTTTTTCAATGCACCTGCCATTGCGCCAGGATCTCCCTGAGTCCGAACTACCAGCATCATAAATGAGACAGGATACTGCGGCTGCGGCAAATACAACGCCATTGAGGTTGGCTTATCCGGTCCATACTGCTTAACCGACAACGCCAACAACTTCTCGCCAGGGATCATCGTTGCGCCCGGGATTCCATGGAAGTTTGATTCGTTTTCCGATTGGATCCTGGTTGGGCCAGAAACGATCGGCGAGACTCTTACTCACCAACAACACTTGTGATGTGTCGTGTGTATCGCGTTCTTCAAGTGATCGGCCTCGCACAAGTGGAATGTGCATCGCTTCGAGGTAACCAGGTGTGACGATGTAACGGTCTACGCTGGGTTCAAGTCCGGGTTGCACTGGCTGCCCTTCAACGTCGATTCCCGTCGTATCGAAATCATTAGAAGGTAAGGGCGTGGTAACACCGGCACTCGTTACGCCCGATAAAGACCGAATACGTCTGTTAAGTTCGCGGAAGAAATTTATCTTTTTGTCATCTGTGGAATACCTGACTGACGGCAAGCCCAGATCCATCTTCAGCACTTGCGAATAATCAAAACCTGGATCGACTTTTTGAATACGACTGACGCTACGAATGAGCAGGCCGGCACACATCAAGAGCACTAGCGCAAATGCGATTTCAGAAACTACTAATGCGGCACGCAGTCGCGCACGGAAATGTCCGGTCGTAAAACTTCGACCGTGTGCTTTTAATGACTCGATGAGATTAGATTGGGAGTTCTGCAGCGCAGGAAGTAACCCGAAAAACAGCGCAGTCAATAAGGAAAGTCCCAGAGTGAAAAGAAGAGCCGGCTGACTCAGTTGAACAGCCTCGAGCTGCGGAAGCATTTTGCCGCCGAGTATCTTGATGATATCGATGCCCCAAATTGCAAGTACAACTCCAACCGACGCGCCAACGAAAGACAGTACCAGGCTCTCAATTAATGACTGCTGAAGCAAACGCCAACGTGATGCGCCCAGGGCCGTGCGAATACTGATTTCTGAAGCACGAAGAGTGGCACGAGCAAGTAGTAGATTCGCTATGTTGGCGCAGGCAATTAAAAGCACAAACGCCACAGCACCTAATATCAACCAGAGCGATCGCTGAAGGTCCTTCACATAATCTTGCTGCAAACCAACCAGATGAATCCCCCAATTACTGTCCGACTCCGGATGTTCAGTCTCGAGTCTACGAGCAATAACATCGATGTCTGCCTGTGCTTGCGACAGACTCACCCCATCCTTCAACCGCCCAATCGCTCGAAGATGTCGAGCAGAACGCATTTTCTCGTCTGTACTTTCTGCCACGGGTCGATAAAGCAAAGCAGGTTTGCCGATCAGAGTTGTAGGCAATGAAACGAATCCCGGAGGCAAGACTCCCACAACGACGTGTGGACGAAGATTCAACAGAATAGTCTGTCCAACGATGGCTGGATCCGAGTTGTACCGTTGCCGCCACAATTGATCACTCAGGACGACTACCTGATCCTTACCGTCTTCCTGTTCTTCAGGAAGGAACACTCGCCCTAACTGTGGCTGAGTACCAACGACCCGGAAGAAATCGTCACCAACAAGAGCAGCGCCAACACGTTCAGGTGAAGCGCCTCCAGACATAAGAGGAGTCCAACTGCTGTAAGTTGAGATTGCTTCGAACGTCGATTGCTGTGCCCGATAGTCGCTGATGTCGGTATGCGAAACCTGACTGCGTGTGTCACCCGCAGTCTTGTCATGACCCCACAACAACACAATCCTGTCTGCCCGTTGAAATGGCAATGGCTTCAACAGCACTGCATACACAACACTGAAGATCGCAGTGTTGGCGCCAATACCGAGGGCGAGCGTGATAATCACGACGGCAGTAAATGCCGGTTGTCGTATCAAACCTCGAATTGCGTAGCGAAGATCTTTCAGTATGTTAGACATGAGCCCTGCCGAATTTCAGATTCAAGATTTTCGTCAGTGGTCAGTGGCATGGGACCTATAGGACCTATTCGACCTATCTACTCCTGACGACTAACAACTGACCTCATCCGATCTGAGATCTGAGATCTGAGATCTGAGATCTGAAATTTGAGATCACTCATACCGAAGCGCTTCCATGGCATCCACTCGCGTTGCTCGTCGAGCTGGAACCAGAATAGCTATTAACGAGACCAGCAGAAGAAAGACTGCGACTGCCGAATAGGCCAAAGGATCGATCGGACTAACATCGATTAGCGCTGCGGCCAGTAATCGTGAAATGATCATGCCTCCAACGAGACCACAGGCCATTCCCATGCCCGTCAATTTCAAACCATGAAAAGTGAACATCCGGATTACGTCAGCAGGTTTGGCGCCGAGTGCAACCCGAATTCCTATTTCTTTCGTTCGGCTTGCAACCATGAAAGAAACAACTCCATAAAGACCAACTGAACAAAGCAACAAAGCCAACACTCCCAATGCGCCCGATAACCAGGCGATCGCGCGAAACGGAGACGTCTGAAAGGCTATGCTGTCATCGATGCGCGTTGCTGAAGCTCGAAGTCGCGGGTGAATCGTTGGCAACATGTTACGGACCTGGGCCATGACGCCTGAGGAGTCGGTTTCAGTTCGCACTAACAGGTAGTGTCCCTGAGGGTCATCCGGCGCCAACGGCAAGTAGATCATCCTGTCGTCTGTCCGCCATACCCATCGATTGCGTGCTTCACGCGCCACACCAACCACTTCCCACTGCTCATACTTTCTATTTTCAGCCGGCTCATCCGTATCGCGGTTCTGCGAACGTTCTGCAACGCCGATCTGCTGTCCCACAGGATTCGCTCCCGGCCAATAACGCCGGGCTATTTCTTCACTGATTACCACCATTCGAGTTTTCGACTTGACTTCGTCTTCACTAAACGATCGACCACGAACAACTGGCAACGACATCGTTCGAAAATAGTCAGCACTTACAAGGTTGAACTGCGTCTCGACGAATTGGTCAGGTTTATCCTGGCCCAGGGCAATAAGTGTGTTTTCCATCTGGCCTGACAGCGGCTGACGATAAACCTGACTCACACTCAAGACCCCTGGTATATTGCGGAGTCTCTGAGCGAGTTGCTGGCGTAAACCAGTTATGAGATCAGGATTGGCTTTTTCACTTGGATCTTGCGCGAGACCTGCTGATACCCCAAATACATTATTGGTAACCATTCCCGTGTTCGGATTTTGCAGTCGCCACGAATTCTTGACGAGCAAACCAGTCGCGGTGAGCAGGGCAAAGCAGACTGCAATTTGCGCCACTACCAACGCACCGCGTAACCGCGACTGACTGATCTTTCCGGCGAAGGTGGAGCTGTCGTCTTTCAGTAGTTCGAGCACTTCTGGTTTCGAGGATTGAATCGCCGGAGCCAGCCCGGCAAGTAAACCCGCAACAGAGGCAAGCAAGACTGTGAACGTGAAAATGCGCCAATCTGGTGTCACGTTGATTGTGAAGTTGCTGGCGATGTCTGGCGGCAAAGAGAACGCAGTTAAGACGAGCGGATATGAAGCACTAATCGTCCATACTGAAACGACAAGTCCAGCAAAGCCACCGATGATCGATAACACCAGGCTCTCGGTGATCAGCTGGCGGGATACTCGCCAGCGACTGCCGCCTAATGCAAGTCGAACAGCAATCTCGCGCTGCTTCGCAACTGCACGCACTAACAAAAGATTCGCTACGTTGGCACACGCGATAACCAGAACCAAACCGAAACCAATAAGCACAGGGGTGACAAAAGGAAAGAAGTCTTCGTTGAGTTTTACGAACGTTCCGCCATCCGAGAGTGTTGTCCTGGTTTTCCGCCCCTTGGCTGGATAGGCATTGGCCAGTTGAGTGGTAGTCAGTTGAAGAGCGGCCTCTGCTTCTTTACGACCGACGCCGGGAGCAAGTCGACCTACTAAGACGAAAACTTCTGTATTTCGATCCGCAAACCATCGCCCATGTCCCCAACCCGCCATCAGGTCGTCTCGCATCATCAGGGGAACCCAGAACGACGGGAGGTCAGGAGTTAAACCTCCAAAACTTGGGGCAGTAACGCCCACTACCTGAAACGGCACGCCGTGAAGTGAAATCGTTTTGCCAATAATTGTTGGGTCCGACTGGAATCGCCGCGCCCAACACTTATGACTAAGTACGACAACGGGACTCGCCCCCGGCCGTTGATCCTCAGCAGGACCAAAGCCTCGCCCCAACTCCATGTCAGCACCGAGCATCGTGAAATAGTTGTCAGAAACGATCTGACCAAACAGATACTCGTAACCTTCTGCCAGAATGGAATCATCACCGGGGTTCGGGGGTGCCTCGCCTAACGTCACGGAGATCTGGTTCCAGGCAACCACATCTGAAAAAACATCAGTACGTTTTTGATAGTCCCTGAAGTCCGGATATGAAAACAAACGTGACGGATTACCGGAGGAGTCACGGCCATCGAAATTGACTAACTTGTCGGGATCTTTTACGGGGAGTGGTTTCCACACAAATGCGTTGAAGACAGTGAAGAGCGCAGAATTGACTCCGATGCCAAGCGCGAGAGTTAGTATTGCAACGAGCGCAAAGCCTGGCCGTTTCGCAAGAGTACGAAGTGCGTAGCGAAGATCTTTGAGCATTTCAGATTGGTTAGTAAATATAGGACCTATATGACCTATTGGACCTATTCGACCTATTCACTCTGCCTGCCGATAACTCTGTTCACTCATATCTCAGCGCCACCAACGGATCCACCTTGGTTGCACGACGTGCGGGCAGAAGCGAAGCAACAAACGCGACGACGCCCAACAACCCGAACACCACCACGAACGTTGTCAGGTCATAGCCGCTTACCCCAATCAAGAGCGACGAAACAACTTTCGCCAAGGCAAGCGACAACGCCAACCCTATGACAGCTCCAATCAACGCCAACCGCATACCCTGACTGGTAATCATTTGAAGCACATCTTTGCGGCTCGCGCCCAACGCCATGCGGATTCCAACCTCTTTCGTCCTCTGCGAAACTACATAGGCCATGACGCTGTACAGTCCAACTGAACTCAACAACAACGCCACGAGACCAAACCCAAGCGATAAACTTGCAGCCATGTTCGGCGCCCAGAGAGGCCACGTCATGTGTTCCGACATCGTTCTTACACTTGATAAAGGAACTGTTCGATCAAGCGTCTCCATTTCATGTCGAATAGCACCGACGAAATTGCGCGGATCACCGTTCGTGCGAGCAACAAGCGTCATAATGCCGGGTCGCCTTTGTGTAACCGGGAAATACATAGCTAGACGAGGGTCCTCTGCCAGATTTCGATACTTGCCAGTCTTTACGACTCCCACAACCTCGATTCCCTCGTGACTCTCAGGTCCGATGAAAATTCGCTTACCGACAGCGCTCTCACCGGACCAAAGTTGCTGGGCCATATACTGATTGATCACGACGACTTTTTGCGCATTCATCCTGTCGCGTTCATCAAAATTACGACCGTCAACGAAATCAATGCGCAGCGCGTTGAAATAGCCCGGGCTTACCACATTTGTGAGAACGCTGCGACCAGCACTCCCTCGAGGTAATTGTTCCCCTTCTTTCAACACCGGTCCGTTAGAATTCGAACTGTCTCCCAGTGGGATTAGCCGGGCGACTCCAGCGCCAGAAATTCCGGGAATATTCGAAACGCGCGCGACGGCCTGTTCATAAAAATTGCGCGCGCGATCGTCGTCGTACCCGACAAGCTGAGGATTTAGAGTGACTAACAAAGCGTTCCTGGTCTCGAAACCCGGATCGATTTGCTGTGCACGTCGAAAACTCTTGATGAACAATCCGCCGCAAACGAGCACAACGAGAGACAAGGCAACCTGTCCAACCACCAGTCCATTTCGCAGTGTCAGTCGTCTGGTCTTTCCCTTTTGAATTCCCGAAGCCCCTTTCAACACGGGAACAATATCCGGATTAGAGGAGTTCCACGCCGGCGCCAATCCGAAAACGAGGCCGCACGCAACGGCGACAATGAAAGTAAACACAAGCGCCTGGGAGTCGAGTGCGAAGAAGTTTTCGACGATGTTGTATTGAATAATCGGAATGAACCCTTCCATCAGGCGAGTAATCCAGTAGGCCAGCAACAAACCCAATCCACCACCGACCAGCGAGAGCAGCAAGCTCTCAGTTAACAGCTGGCGAATCAGTCTGCTGCGACTTGCTCCAAGTGCAATACGAATACCGATTTCCTTGCGACGCGCCGCGGCTCGTGCCAATAGCAAGTTGGCAACGTTCGCGCATGCAATGAGCAGCACGAGACCCACGATAGCCATAGCGACTGCGCTGCCACTCTTAAAAACGACGTTAGCTTCTCCCCATCGACCGTCAGGTTCGGTCATCACCCTGGCTTGGGTTGAGCTTGCTCGCTCGTTTGGATAAATCTGATTTAAGCGACTCGAGATCGCATTCATTTCCGCCGTTGCCTGTGCCAGCGAGATACCGGGTTTCAACCTGCCAATCACGTTCATCCAATGACTGTCGCGCGAGTTCAGCCAGCCAGTTACCCCGCGCAACTCCTCGTCCATCGCAATCGGAACCCAGAAATCCATCGACAGGCCAAACTTCGTTCCCTTGAAGAACTTCGGAGCAACTCCGATCACTTCATATGGTCGATTGTTCAGTCGAAGTTTTTTTCCAACTATGTTCGGGTCGGAACCAAGACGACGTTCCCATAGACTATGTCCCAACACGACAACTGGATGAGCGCCTGGTGCGCCATCTTCTTCCGCAAGAAAGGATCGACCCATGAACGGTTTGATTTGCAAGATGTCGAAATAGTTACCACTGACGGCCTGGCCCCAAATGACATCGTTCTGATCCTGGGTGTCTATCGCGATCTGCAACATGTCTTCACCTGAAAGGCCCGTGAACGATGTGCTTTGGTTTCGGTAATCAACAAAATCAGGGTAAGAGATTTCATCAGCGGTCCTGCCATCCTCGCCGATCTCTATGGGGCGGACCAGACGACTTGCTTCCGGTGCTGGAATCTCACGAAGAACAAAGGCCCTCACGCCGCTGAAAATTGCGGTATTCGCACCGATGCCAAGCGCGAGGGTCACAATGGCAACACATGTGACAGCGGGAGTCTTGGTCAACATGCGGAGGGCGTAACGGAGGTCTTTCAGCATAGTGATCCTCTTCTGTGCTTCGTGCGTTGAACTTTGTGCTCAAGATCGGGGCAGTAGCCCGACTGTCAAGGAGGGGCTATTGTGACTTGGCGGCTTTTAGTGATCGCAGGTCCTCCTTGACAGTCGGACTACTGCCCCGATCACCGGTACAAAGTTCAAAGCTCATCATTCAGATCTGAGCGCCACCAACGGATCGACCTTTGTTGCGCGACGCGCCGGTAAGTAGCAGGCTAACAGCGCAACCAGGGTCAGAAGCGCAACGACTAAACCGAAGGTCTTTGGATCGGTCGTGCTGACTTCGAAAAGCAACGTCCTCAATAAACGCGTAACCGCAAAGGCGATCCCAAGACCGGCGACAATGCCAATCACGGAGACACGCATTCCCTGCCCCAGTACCATTCTCAAGACGTCGCCGCGCTTTGCTCCCAATGCCATACGAATTCCAATCTCTCTAGTTCGCTCATTCACGGAAAAAGAGATCACGCTGTAAATCCCAACGAGCGCCAAAACCAACGCCACAAACGCAAGCGAACCAATCAAAGCCATCACGAAACGACGAGGAGCTACCGAACCGTCGACCAGCTTTTCCAATGGTTCGATGGCATACACCGGCTGCTGCGGATCGATGTCAACCAGACTTGAGCGAACGACTGAAGTCAAACTCGTCGGATCTGTCTGGGTCTTCATGACAAACGCCATTCGCGACCATGACTCGACATCCTGACGATAATCAATGAAGGCACAGGGCACCGGCGCTTCTGTCAGGCTGGCATGTCGCACATTGCCGATAACACCCACGATCGTTCGCCATGACGTGTCCTTTGAACTCTCCCCGATCGCCATTCGCTTACCGACCGGATCCTCATTGGGCCAATAGCGACGCGCCATTGCTTCATTGATCACGATCACACGTGGTGCCGTCTCGTCGTCCTCTTCCGTTAAGCCACGCCCGCGTACGATTGGTATCTCCAGAGTGGCAAAGTAAGCACTGTTGACTACCTGGTAATCCATCGCAACGTTTTCATCAGACTTGGGCTCGGGTCGTCCTTCGACTCTGAAGCCGCGATTCATGCTGGCACCGCTCAAGGGAAGATTCATCACCATACCAACTGAATTAATGCCAGGTAGCGTTCGCAGTCGTTCAATTACCTGCGAATAAAACTGCACTCGACTTTTTGGGTCTGGATACTTTTTTGCAGACGGAGCTATTTTGGCGGATAGAACATGGTCGGCATTGAATCCGGGATTGATCTGACTCGCCCGGATGTAACTCACTATTAGCAAGCCGGCTCCGATTAACAGCACCTGGGCCAGTGCCAGTTCAGTGACGATCAGCACGTTGCGCGACCGGCGAGGACGCTTCCCTTCACTCGCCTTCGATCCAGCATCCTTGAGCGATTGATTTAGTGATCCTCCGGTCGCATGCAAAGCCGGCCACAACCCAAAAGCAAGGCCTGTTAGCATCGACACGAGAAACGTAAAACTTAGCAAACGTAGATCGACACTCACTTCTTCGAGCCGCGGAATGTCACCCGGGCTCAGCTTCACGAACAGAGAAACGGCCCAAACAGAGAGACCAAGACCGACGAGACCACCAACAAAGCTCAGCAAAACACTCTCTGTTAACAATTGCCGAACCAACCGAGAACGGCTTGCACCAACAGCTCTGCGAATTGCGAATTCACGATCACGTTGAGTCGCCCTGGCCAACAGCAAACTGGCGACGTTCGTACAAGCGATTAGCAAGACAAACGCAACTGCACCTAACAGGATCGATAACAAAATTCTGACGTTACCCACAATTTGTGTGTGGAGTGGAACCACGCTAGACCCAAGACCAGCATTAGTCGCAGGGAAGTCGTGCTCGAGTCGTTGTGCGATACCGGCAATGTCCGATTGGGCCTGCGACAATCCGACGCCGGTTCGCAGACGACCGATAACGCTTATGAAGTGCGCATCGCGTTCGTGACTCCAATCGTTCTTCGGAAACTGTGAAATCAAACTCATCGAGACTGCATTGCGATCACGACCCAGTACCCAGATGTCTGATTGCACCGGGTACTTGAAGCCCGGAGGCATCACGCCAATGACGATGTATGAAGACTCATCGATGTTGATTGTCTTTCCCGTGATATCTTGCGCGCCGCCAAATCGTCGCTGCCATAGAGAATCACCGATGATGGCTAAACGTTGATCCTGATGCGCGTCATCTTCAGATTGGAATGTCCGGCCGAGTCGTGCTGAGACACCGAGTGTGCTCATTAGATTTGAGGTTACAGTTGCCCCGTCGATTCGCTCCGGTGGGCCATCACCGGTGAGATTGAAGTTGCCGTAGAACGTGGCCGCCAGGTCACTGAACGATTTATTCCGGGCGCGCCATTCGGTGAAATTACCGGGCGCCACGGAGCGCCTGTCATTGCCGGCGATCGTTTCCCAGATAACGACGAGGCGGTCCGGATCCGCATAAGGCAAGGGTCGAAGCACGACAGCGTTGAGGACACTGAAAATCGCTGTGTTAGCTCCGATGCCGAGCGCGAGCGTCACTACGGCAAGAGCCGTGACCAGTGGGTTCCTGAGGAGAATACGGATGGCGTATTTTAGATCTTGCGTCATTGGTCTGTTGGTCTTCGGTTTTTGGTCTTTGCGGCAAATGTACGACAGGCTGTTAGCCTGTCGTGGTCTCCGCTCGGGCACTCTGTTGCTTGAAGCGCTCTCGCACACAAAGACAGGCTGTTAGCCTGTCGTGGTCTCCGCTCGGGCACTCTGTTGCTTGAAGCGCTCTCGCACACAAAGACAGGCTGTTAGCCTGTCGTGGTCTCCGCTCGGCCACTCTGTTGCTTGAAGCGCGCTCGCACACAAAGACAGGCTGACAGCCCGTCGTACACGTCACTCGTAGCGCAGCGCGATCAACGGATCCACTTTGGTTGCGCGACGCGCTGGCAGGTAACAAGCGAGCAATGCAACAATACTCAGAAGTAAGGCGATGCCCGCGAATGTCAGTGGATCGGTTGCGCTCACCTGATAGAGTTGCTGCGTATCAATGAAGCGCGTTGCCGCCAACGCAACACCGATTCCAACTATCACTCCGAACGCGATCAGCGCTAGCCCCTGTTTCAAAACTAAGCGAAGAACATCGGCCTGCTGAGCACCAAGAGCCATACGAATGCCGACTTCCCTGGTTCGACGACCCACCATCCACGCCATGGCGCCGTAGAGTCCAATGCACGCCAGAAGCATTGCCACGATTCCAAAAACGCCGATCAGCATTGACGCAAGACGAGTTGCGGCGAGCGTCTGATCAATTTGAGTCGACATCAGGGCGATGTCCTTGACGTCCAATGTTGGATCAAGGCCGAGGAGAAGATTGCGCACCTCGGGAATGGTTGCGGTGGCATTACCATTCACTCGCAACACGACGTTGGTGTAACTGTCGTAGCCTCGTTGCAAAGCGGGTAAATCAAAATGAGGTACCGGGTTTTCAGTCAGTTCGTGATGCTTCACGCTGCGTGTAACCCCGATGATTTCGAGACCAGGTGAGTTAGTTTTCAGGCTCAATCTCTTTCCCAGGGCAGATTGATTTGGAAAGAGTCGTTGTGCCAACGCTTCGTTGATAACGATAACGGGTGGGGCGCCGGTTTTATCTTGTTCCGTAAAACCACGACCTTCCAGAAACGGGATGCCCATTGTCTCGTGATAGCGTGGACCCACCACGCTGGCGTCGAAAGCCATCTGCTCGTTCGGAAGTGGTTGTTTTCCTTCAACGAAAATACTGCTCACAAACCGGCTCCCGCTGAACGGCATCACAAGTCCATAGCTGAGACTCTGAACACCGGGAATGCTTGAAAGGCGTGCACACACTTCACGTTGAAAACTTGCACCACGAACCTCGTCGTACTTCTTCTCATCGAGTTCGAGTGGAATAATTACCAGGTTCTGCGACTGATATCCCGGATCTATCGACAGAAGATTTCGCAAACTCTTGATACAGAGTCCGGCTCCAATCAGAACCACAATCGAGAGCGCCAATTGGGCCACAACAAGTAAACTACGAAAGCTCAAGCGCCGCTCACGCTGACTTGACACGCCACTCTCGTCTTTCAACATCGGGACCAGTTGGGCCTTTGAACTCTGCCATGCCGGGAAAATCCCGAAAAGCACTCCTGCGGCTATCGTAGTCACGGCTGTAAAGAGCAAGACTCGTTTGTCTAAAGTCTGTCCTAATAAACTCCGCGCGACGTCGAGTCGCGACTGGCTATTAACAAGCAAGGAGACCAACCACGGCGCGACGAGCAATCCCATTGCCCCACCCGTGAGCGCGAGCAAAAGACTCTCGGTGAGGAGCTGACGACCCACGCGCCAGTAGTTGGCGCCGAGCGATAGACGAATCGCCATTTCCTTTCGTCGCGCTACTCCTCGTGCCAGAAGCAACCCGGCGATATTGGCGCAGGCAATCAGTAAGACGAGAAGCACAACCACCATCAAAAGTCTCAACGGCGAAGCAAATCGCTTTCGCAGAATCGAAATGCCTTTGCCGCCTGCTTCAAACTTGATGTGCTGCTCAGAAAACGGGAGTCCTTTAGTGATCGTACCCGCTGGTGTGTTTGCTTCCCTGACACGTTGCGCGAGGACATCAAACTGCTTCTCTGCTTCTGACGCAGAGAGCCCATCTTTAACGCGTCCCATCAATTGAAGAAATCCATCTTTGCGGTTCCCGATAAACTTCGACTGATGAAGTTGCGGATGCATCAGAACCGGCACCCACACTTCAGTTGGTTGCTCGAGAATCATGCCGCCAAACGTTTCTGGCGCAACGCCAATGATCGTTAACGGAACGTTATTTAGTGTTAACGTCTTGCCGACTGGATCCTCGTTCACAAACTTCCTTCGTCGGAAGCTCTCAGAGATGACAACCACGGGTTGCGAACCTGGCGTGACATCTTCCTCTGGAACAAAAGTCCTTCCTCGAGATGCCGTGAGACCCAAAACGTCAAAGTAGTTTCCTGAAACTAACTCGCTCCTAACTCTCTCCGTCGTAGTGGCGTTGTTCAATTCAAGTTCACCGCGTTCGAATGCGATTAATCCAGAGAAGACATTGTTATCTTTCCGATAGTCACTATAAATCGGATACGAGAAAACATTGCTGACGAAGTGCGGACTCACACTGACAGACGTAATGAGAAACAACTGTTCCGGATTCTTTACTGCAAGCGATCGCAGCAGAAGCTTGTCCGTAACACTAAAGATCGCGGTGTTCGCGCCGATACCGAGTGCGAGCGTGAAGATGACCACCAGTGTGAATCCGGGCCGCTTGCCAAGAGTTCGTATGGCGTAACGTAAGTCCTGAAGCATAATTGTGATCTCAAATTTCAAATTTCAGATCTCAGATGAAGATCTCAAACGTCAGGCTCATCTGAGATCTGAAATTTGAGATCTGAGATCTATTCATACCGAAGCGCCACCAACGGATCGACCTTCGCTGCACGCCGAGCCGGGATGTAGCACGCAACCAAAGCCACTGCCTGCAAACCGATTGCAACGGTCGCATACGTGAACAGATCGGTAGCCTTCACTTCAAACAGTAGCGTCGTCATCAGTCTGGTCAATCCGAAAGCGCCTGCAAGACCAATCACGACTCCGATTACTGCAAGCGTCATCCCGTTTCGAATCACAAGTCGTAAAACATCAGAAGCTTTCGCACCAAGCGCCATTCGAATTCCAATTTCATGAGTTCGTTGTCTCACGGAGTACGTCATAACGCCGTAGATACCCAGGACGGCAAGAACCAGGGCCAAGCCGGCAAACCCCGCAAGCAGCCACATGTTGAAGCGCCGATCAGCTATTGAGGCGTCGACTAGTTGGTCTAACGGTCGCGTTTGCCAAATGATCTGATCGCGATCCATCTCAGTGACCACAGATCGAATCGCGCCAATAAGTACAGATGGATTCGGATTGCTCGAACGTGCTACGACATTCATTCTTCTGATTGGAGCCTGGGCGTAAGGCACGTAGAACTCAGGCGCGGCTCGAGTCGCAAGGGAGATGCGACGCGCGTCACCGACTATGCCAACAATTTCGATGGGTGGCTGGTCCGGATCGATTGTTAATCTCAGACCGATCGGGTTCTCTGAAGGAAAGTAAGTGCTTACCAGAGACTCGCTCACGAGCATCACCGGCGGACTGTCTTCACGATCACCATCACTGAAGAGGCGTCCCCGCTTCAACGAAATCTTGAGAGCATCAAAATACCCGGGAGTGACCAGTGTGTAATGCGCCTGGTGAATCGAGCCGAGTGGATAAGGGGTCCGGCCTGCAACCTCAAAGTCAAGTTCGTCGATCGAGTTCGACAGCGGCAAATTGTTGACTAATCCGACCGCCTCAACACCGGGAACCGATCTGGTTTTTTCAACTAGTTGTGAGAAGAACTGCGCCTGCTTTTCCGGCGTATCGTAACGTTGGCGACTCAGCGGAATGTCGAGCGTGACAACCTGGTTGGAGTCAAAGCCCGGGTTTGTGTTGAGTAATCGAACAAAACTCTTGAGCAAAAGCCCCGCACCAACAAGAAGCATTAACGACAACGCCACTTCAGATATCACTAAAGCACTGCGAGCCAGATTCTTTCTTGGTCCACCGCTGGATCCGCGCGCAGCGTCTTTGAGCCAACCGGTGACATTGGGACTTGATGCCTGCAGTGCCGGCACCAGACCAAAGATGACCCCGGTTACGATCGAGACAGCAAACGTGAATGCCAATACGCGTGCGTCGAGGTGAACTCCGCTGAGTCGCGGAATATTCCCTGGGCCGAAGGCCACGATGAATCGACCAATCCAGATTGCGAGCAACAGACCGAAGCTTCCGCCAATTAATGCCAGGATGAGGCTCTCAATCAGCAGTTGTCGCACGATGCGCCAACGACTAGCACCCAACGCGGTTCTCACTGCAATCTCTTTTTGGCGCGCGGCAGCCCGTGCCAATAAGAGGTTGGCCACATTTGCGCACGCGATTAGTAGAACAAAACTAACTGCGCCAAGGAGTATTAACAGTGCTGGCTTCGTATCGCGAATGAGGTCATCGCCGAGGCTCGCAGCTCCGATCAGCACTGAAGTGTTTGAATTGGGATACTGTTGTTCGAGGCGCCGAGAGATCGTATCAAGCTCGGCTCGAGCCTGTTCGATACTTACTCCTGGTTTCATCCGACCGATCACGCCATAGCTGCGATTGTCGCGTTGATCCGAACCAGGAAGTGGACGATCGCTGAGCGGTTCCCAAAAATTCCGGTGCTCGGAGCGGAATGGATACTCAAAACCTGCCGGCATAACTCCGATGATGCTGACGGTCGACGCCGTCATCCTGATCTGTTTACCAATGATGTCAGGCGAGCCGTGAAAGCGTTGCTGCCACAAGCGATGGCTTATTAACACAACGCCGGCGTTTGGTTTGTCCTCCTCCTTAGTAAACACTCGGCCGAGTTGAGGCTTCACCCCGAGAACGTCAAAGAACTCAGGCGACACGTCCGCACCGAAGATACGCTCATCCTGAAATCCTTCGCCTCGCAAGACCGTACCTGAATTCAGATACGCCGATACGAAAGAGAGCGTTTGAGTTTGTGCCTGCAGATCTTTGTAGTCAGGAAAGGAGAACGAACCGCGTTCAGCGAACTCCTGCCCCCGTCCCCCCTCGCCGAGCGTTAACAGCTGGTACTGATCGGGGAATGGAAGAGGCGCGAGTATGACGCCATTCACAACGCTGAAGATCGCGGTGTTTGCTCCGATACCGAGTGCCAGTGTCAGGATCGCGATCAATGCGAAACCCGGATGCTTCAACAAACTTCGGCAGCCGTAGCGAATGTCTTTTAGTAGTGTTTCCATGATCGTATTTCAAATTTTCAGATTTCAGATTTCAGATTTGGACTTTGGTCTTCGGCTTTTGGTCTTTGACCAGCACCATGCGATAGGTGCCCACGCGATCAGCGCCCAGCGTCCGACATCAAAGACCAAAAACCGAAGACCAAAGTCCAAATGTGAAATCTTCAATCTGAAATAACTATCATTCACACCTCAATGCCTCGATCGGGTCGACTTTAGTTGCGCGGCGCGCCGGCAGGTAGCAAGCCAATAACCCGACTGCACCGAGAAGCACACCTGCGAGAGCAAACGTCAGCGGATCTTTAGTAGTCACACCAAACAACAACGATTTCACAATTCGACTGGCTGCGAATGCTCCTGCCAGGCCAATTGCCAGTCCCAGCAGTACAAGCCGAAAACCTTGAGCCACTACCAGGGAAACCACGTTGCGTGTTTGAGCGCCAAGAGCCATGCGTATTCCAATCTCATTTGTTCTTTGCGCCACCGTGTAACTCATCACGCCATACAAGCCAATGATCGTGAGAATCAGTGCAACACCGGCAAAGATTGACAACAGAGTAGTATTGAATCGCGGTGCAGCAACTGAAGACGCTAGGTATTCATCCATCGTCTTTACGCTAAAGACAGGCAGGTCCTTGTCAAACTGAGTTACTTCCCTCGTTATCGCTGGAATCAGAGTGCGTGGGTCGCCCGTTGTCTTCACAACAACCGACATTTGTGGAAAAGGCACCTGTGTAATTGGTTCGTAAAAGGCAGGCGTGGCCGGGGTCCCCAAACCATGATTTTTGACATCACCGACAACGCCCACGATTTCACGCATCGGGGCCTTCTCATTATCAAAAGTCGAAATTCCAGGTTGAATCCGTTTGCCGATCGCCTCTTCGCCCGGGAAGTGTGTCTTTGCAAACGTCTCATTCACGATGATCACCGGAGTCGACCTGTGCTGATCAAATTGATTGAAGTCGCGGCCCTTCAGAATCGGGATCCCCATCGTTTTGAAGTAATCTGCGTCGGCAGCAAAAAAATCGGCCGAGGGTTCATCCTTCTTGGAAACAGGACGGCCATCAATCTGGAATGAAAGGCCGAAGCGATCGCCACTCAACGGCAAGGGCAATACGCCACTCGCTGCACTCACTCCTGGAAGGGCTTCCAGTTTCGATCGCAGTTGCTGAAAAAACTGGCTCTGCTTTTCACCATCGTATTTGGTATCGGGAAGAGCCACGCTCAGCGTGAGAACGTTTTCCGTATTGAGACCCGAATTGACTCTTTGCAATCGCCACAAACTTTGAATCAATAGTCCGGCACCCACTAACAGCACGACAGCCACGGCGAGCTCAATAACTACTAAAGTACTGCGCATGCGATTGCGACGTGATCCACCTCCAGCTCCACGACCTTCCTTAAGAGAGTCTGTCAGTTCAGTCTTCGAGGAGTGGAAAGCCGGAACTACACCGAACACCAGCCCCGTTAGAATTGACAAAGCAACCGTAAACGACAGGACTCGCCAGTCAACCCCGACCTGTAAGGCGCGCGGGATGTCCTCTTTACCAAGCGCGATCAAAAGATCGGACCACCAGACCGCGAGGACTAAACCGACGCCGCCACCAACAACCGCCAACAACACACTCTCGGTCAACATCTGCCGGATAACCCGGACTCGACTTGCTCCGAGTGCTGATCGAATGGCCATCTCCTTGTAGCGAGTTGTGGCACGAGCGAGCAGAAGATTTGCGACATTCGCGCACGCAATCAGCAACACACAAGCAACTGCACCCAACAGCATCAGGAGTGGGAAACGCACGTCTCCGACTAGCGCATGGAGGGCTGTCTCAACCAGGATTCCCTTGCGTGAGTTTGTGTCGGGGTATTGCTGCTGGAGCCGGGTGGCGATTGTGTTCACGTCCGCCTGCGCTTGATCCTGAGTGACACCCGGTTTGAGCCGCGCAACGAGATTGAGGAAGTGCGCTCCTCTTTGTGCAGTCATCGGTGATGCGCCAGCAGCATCGCCAGCCACAGTAGTCCACAACTCGACCGGATCATTTTGAATTGGAAACTGAAACGAACGCGGCATTACACCAATGACTGTGTACTTGGTGCCATCGAGTGTAATGGTTTGATTGATTATGTTGGGATCAGAATTGAAACGCCGTTCGAAGAGAGCCTGACTGAGAATAACAACTTTGCCGCTTTCGTTTGGCTTGTCTTCTTGAGGCGCAAACGATCGTCCCACTGATGGGGCGACACCAAGCAGCGGGAAGAGGTCCCAGGTAACTACCGAACCTTGAAGTCGCGCAGCTTCACCACTGCCCGTCAGTATGAAATCGCTGCTGTGGTAAGCAGCAAGTCGTTCAAAGACAGTGTTCTGTTCGCGAAGGTCGAAAAAGTTAGGATAAGAGTAGGAGCCTCGCACCTGACCGCGCTGCTGATCCGTTTCGAATACGGCCATCAGCGCCTCTGGATTGGGAAATGGAAGGGGTCTTAGCAACACTCCATTCACCACACTGAAAATTGCGGTGTTCGCGCCGATACCCAGTGCCAGTGCAACAGTCGCAACAATGCTCAGCCCGGGCGACTTGAGTAACATGCGGATGCCATAGCGAATGTCTTGAATTAATGTTTCCATGATTCCCTTCCTGGTTTATTTCAGACTTAAGATTTCAGATTTAAGACTTTGCAAACGTCCGACGAAATTTAGTTTGTCGGCCGTTGATGATTGACTCGCTGATATCACCACATACGTGCAGTCCACACGCGACAAACCTAAAGTTCGTCGGACTTTCGATCTGAGATCTGAAATTTGAGATCTGAGATCATTCATATCTCAGCGCTTCCAACGGATTAACTTTGGTCGCGCGATGAGCAGGCAGAAAACACGCGACAAACCCGACAATGATCAGCCCTGCTGATACTGCAATCATCGTGAAGGCGCTGGTCGCCTTAACACCAAACAACAACGATTCGAGCACCTTAGCCAGCGCCAGTGAACCACCAACTCCAACCACGATTCCGACCGCCACCAGAATCATTCCTCGAATTATGATCAACTTGAACACATCACGACGCTGTGCACCGAGCGCTACTCGAATTCCAATCTCGCGTGTCCGACGTACCACCGAGAACGTCAACACACCGTAAAGTCCAAGAGCAGTCAGCAGTGTCGCCAGGATTGCGAATGATCCGGAAAGCCATGTCACTAAACTGTCTTGCGCCAGTGACTCATCAATCTCGCCTTCAAGTGTTTTGACGTTGTAGAGCGGCAGGTGCGGATCGAGTGTTTTGATCTGAAGACGTAACTGTTCAGCAACGGTGGCCGGGTCAACGGAAGTCCTTACGTGAAGTGCGAGATCAAACAACCGCGGTATCTGCATTGTTGGCGTGTAGAAGTGCCGACGAATGTCCTTCCGCAGGTTGATGTAGGTCGCATCTTTGACGACACCGATGATGGTGGTGTCGTTCTTATCGTCTACTGAAATTCGTTTCCCAATCGGACTGTTACTGCCGAAGAAGTAATGCGCCATCTTTTCATTGATGAGCGCAACCCTGGGGCCGCCAAGTTTGTCCTGTTCGTCGATATCGCGCCCTGCGACAACCGGAATTCCCAATGTCTTGAAATAGCCGGTCGAAATATATGTGACGTCGCAGGACATGTTCTCGTCCTCGCGTGGCGTATATCCCTCGACTTGGATTCCATTCTGATCCCACCCGCCTGAAATCGGGGAGTCAGATGCAAGAGTTGCGGCCGATACTCCAGGAATGGCGCGCACCTGGGTCAGCAGGGTGTCGTAAAACGCGTGCGACTTTTCCGGCGTATAACCGTTGAGCGATGGATTAATGCTGGCCAGCAAAACATTTTTCTTATTGAGGCCCGTGTCAACCGCGCGGAGTTTTTGTAAGGACCGAACGAGAAGCGCAGCGCTAACAAGCAAAGGCAATGAGAGTGCGACCTGTGCAAGAATGAGTCCGCTGCGAAGACTGAAGAAGTTTCCCGCACTCGTAAAACTGCGCGACTCGATACGCAGACCCGAGGCAAAGGAAGACCGCGCTGCCTGGATTGCTGGTGCGAAACTAAACGCAATGCCAACAATCAGTGACACTGCAAAGACGAAAGTGTAAAGCCGCCAACCAAATGGCACACTCAGATTTGTTCGGACATCCGCGGGCATGAACAAAAGCAATCCGGCCTTGAGCCACAAGGCAATAAAAACGCCCACAACGCCACCAAGCAGCGACAGCACGATTCCTTCCGTCAACCATTGTCGAAGTAGACGCCATCGACCGGCGCCCAATGCGAGCCGCACTGCAATTTCCTGCGCTCGAACTGTTGCGCGGGCCATCATGAGGTTGGTCAGGTTGGCACACAGGATGAGAAGGACCACGAAGGTTGCACCAAGCAGCAACAACAAAGACGTCTTCATGTCATTCTGGAGTGATTGAAAGCCCCGAGCACCAGGTTTGAGAGTTATTCTTCGGGCGAGGAATTGTTCACGCTGGTAGGCGCTATAACTCCCGGCACGTTCTTGTGCTTCTGATTCACGGAGTTGCCGGTAAAGAACGTCGGCCGAAGCTTGTGCCTGCGTCTCCGATACGTCGCTGCGTCTTCGGGCCATCAATGTTATCCACTGGTGGCTACGACTCTTCAGACGAGTCGGCGGGAAAGGATTGAAGACCGGAGTCATCATTAAGGGGACACACACATCAGGATCGTTGGAAAGGTTCAAACCGTAAAAGCCCGGCGGGGTAATTCCAAGAACGGTAATTGGCTGTTCGTTGATGAGGATTGTCTTACCAATAATCGATGGATCTTTTGCGAAACGTCGGCTCCAGAACGCATAACTTAGAACCGCGACCGGATGACCGCCCGGGTTTACATCATCTTCCTGGGTAAAGAGTCGTCCAGCCCATGGCCTGACTCCGAGCACTTGAAAGAAGTTGCCACTAACGAGTTCACCTCTAACGCGCTCATTTTGATCGCCATAACTTACGTTCATCTGGGCGCCGGCACGTGCAATGACGCCAGAGAGAAACTGCCCGCTTTGATCTCGCAAGTCTCGATACATCGGGTAGGAGAAGGAGTACTCAATATCAGGACTCTTAGGATCGTATGAAGAGATAACAAGCAATTCTTCCGGACGATCTACGGGCAAGCTCTGAAGCAATATCTTGTCAGTGAAGGCGAACATCGCCGCGTTCGCGCCGATTCCCAATGCCAGCGTTAATATCACTACCAAAGCGAACGCCGGGTTCTTTGCCAGCATGCGGAAGGCGTAACGGATGTCGGAAAGGGTGGTGGTCAACATAAGATTGGCCTTTGGTCTTTGGTCTTTGGTTTTCGGTTTTGTCATGTCCCGGCCCAACAAAGGCCAAAGATCAAAGTCCAAAGACCAGGATGTTTATTCCTCTCTCAGTGCCGTAAGCGGATTCACTCGTGATGCCCTGCGAGCCGGCACATAACCTGCCGCGATTGCAACGCCGACGAGTACAGCGGCAGCGGCTATGAAAGTGCGCGGATCGCCAGGACCTAATCCGAACAGTTGACTCGAAATAAATCGAGCCGCGACAAGCGCCGATGGAACCCCAATGAACAAGCCGACAATCACCAGTAGAAGTGTTTCTCGCAGGACCATCTTCACAATCGTGCTGCGTTCAGCACCAAGCGCCATTCGAATACCAATCTCGTTTGTTCGTCTGGTCACGCTATGGGCCATCATGCCGTAGAGGCCAATACATGCAAGTAGCAATGCCAGACCTCCGAAAAAGCTCACCAACTGAGTGACGAGACGATCCTGATTCAGAGTTTCTCGAAACTGATCGCTCAGCGTTGTGACCTCGGAGATCGGCATGCGCTCGTCTACTTGTGCAATTGCCTGGCGAACCGTTTGTGCAAAATCGGATGGATTTGAATTGGTGCGAATCTGAAGTCTGGCTGTGTACGCGCCTCCTTCCTGAACCTGTAGAATCGGTCGAAAGACAGTGGCCAGTGGTGTGTCACGGGCATCCTCCCACTTCATATCACCCATCACGCCGACGACTTCGATCAATTCATCTTTGTTTGCGGGATCTCCAAACGTTATAAACCGGCCTAGTGGATTCTGGTTTTTGAAAAAATGGTCCGCGAAGGTTTTGCTAACTACCGTTACCTTCTGTGAGGACGGCGTATCGCGTTGGGTAATCTCACGACCCTGCAACAGCGGAAGTCTTAGCGTGTCAGCGTAGTTTGGTCCAATCAACATGTCCTGAACGTCCATGTCTTCATTGGGCTGGGGTGTATAACCCGGGATGGCTACAGTGCTTGAACGATTAGACCCGCTCATCGGTGAGTAAGTGGCGAGGCTTACTGACCGTATGCCGGCCAGACTACTCACCCGCTCAAGTAGTTGGGTATACATTGCTGACAGTTCCGTAGTCTTATACCCAGCCAGACGGGGATCTATCCTCATGAGTAGAACGTTGGATTTTTCGAAGCCGACTTTCTCGTTTTGCAGCAGCAATAAACTACGTAGGAATAGACCAGCACCAGTCAGTAACACCATCGACAGGCCTATTTGCATAACCACCAGGGCGGACGAGAAGTTCAACCGCAAACGTCCACCGCCCTGGCGGTTCTTCAATTTCATTGCTGAAGCCAAATCGGTCTTGCTGGCTCTAACTGCAGGCATCAATCCAAATAGCACACCAGATATTAAGGAGACACCGATTGTGAACAGGAGGACCTTCGAGTCAGGCGCTGTGTTCAATGGTGAATTCCTGGCAACTAACTTGACCAGCAAGCTGACTCCCCAAAATGAGACTAATATTCCGCATGCGCCTCCTAGCGCCGACAGTATTAAACTCTCGGTGAGAAACTGCCGAATAATCCTTACTCGAGTTGCCCCCAACGCCATGCGGAGCGATACTTCCGCCTTTCTTGCGGCGCCTCGAGACAACAACAAGCCTCCGATGTTTGCGCAGGCGATCAAAAGCACCATCGCGACAATCACCATCAACGTTTGTAACGGCTTGGAGTAGTGCGCTCGCAACCCGGAAATCCCACCAGCGCCGGAAACAAGTTGCACGTAGGTATCGGCGATCTTTTTGCGTCGGTCTTCGCTGAGGTTGCTTCCGGCTTGTTCACTCAAAAACTGCCGGAGCGCAAGGTTCATCTCGGCTTGTGCTTGCTCAAATCGCACACCGTTCTTCAAACGACCCATCAACATCAGAAAGTAAACCTGATTGTCTGTTAAATATGAGTCACGGATTTCAATCTGCGGTTGGAACGCTAACGGTATCCAGAAATCGGGAGACTGTCGCACTCGCTCTCCAAAAAACTCAGGCGGCGTAATGCCGACAACGGTGAAGCCGTTTCCGTTAAGAATGAATGATTTTCCAACCACACCGGTGTCGCTGTTCAAGACCTTTTGCCAATACCGGTTGCTTATAACGGCTACCGGAGGTGCGCCGGGTTTATCATCTTCCGGAGTCAGCAGCCGACCACGCATTGCCGCCACCCCAAGCACCGAAAAGTAATCACCAGAGACTAACTGACCCGTCGCTTGCTCAACTCCCGAACGATCCGCATCACTATGGCGCACACTTAAAGGACTACCGCCGCTGCGAACCGCCGTGACTTCCTGGAATGATTGTTGATGATCACGAAGATACTGGAATGACGCGTAGGAGAATCGATCCCATTTACCCGCCTTCGGCGGATCGTCAATAGATGTTCCTTCGCCCGTTGAATCACTAAACAAAACGAGTTCCTGCGGCTCAGCAACTGGAAGTGTTTTGAACATTACTGCATTCACCAGCGTGAAAATCGCAGTGTTAGCGCCAATGCCCAGCGTAAGAGTAACGATCGCGATTGCCGCAAACGCAGGTCTCTTTCGTAAGCTTCTTAAGCCGTAACGAATGTCTTTAAGTAAATTTTCCATGATGTTTATTTCAGATTTCAGATTTCCTACTTTGGAGTGCGACGGCCTGCCGTCGCTTTGTTACGGCGTTACTTTCTGCAAAGGTCCTGCTGTGACCAAGCGGCAGCAGGCCGTCGCACTCCAAAGTAGCCAGAAGTCGGTTCACTCTTCTCGCAACGCGACCAACGGATCCACTTTCGTTGCTCGTCTGGCTGGAACGTAACAAGCGAACAGAACGACGACCGCCAGAACCAGAACGACTCCGATCAAAGTGATCGAGTCGGTCGAAGTAATTCCAAATAACAAACTCGTCATCAGTCGCGTCAGACCCCACGCACCAACCAGGCCTATAACCACTCCTTTGATCGTTAGTTGAAAGCCGTGCCCCATGACGAGACGCAGTACGTCTCTGCTCTGTGCACCCAAAGCCATGCGAATTCCCATCTCGCGAGTTCTCTCGGTGACTGAATAAGCGAGCAACCCATAAAGCCCGATGACTGTTATCAGAAGCGCAACAACCGCAAATGCTCCAAACACAGTCAAACTGAAACGCCTGCCTGCGAACGCTTCCGAATAAACCGTTCTCAATGTAGAAAAGCTCATGGGCGCATCTGTGCGAAGACTTTGCACGGTCGATCGCAAGGCCGGGACCAAACTTTGCGGCTCGTTGCTGGTGCGAATGACAACCGCCAGACTAGCGACCTGCCACCACTGGGGTCGTTGTAACGAATAGCCATAGAGCGTTGGATCGGGAGGTCGCTCGAGGTTTGTATCGCGCACATCGCCGACGATGCCGACGATTTGCATCAGATGCTTATCCGTATCCATGTTGCCGAAATAGATCTGCTTACCAATCGGATCCTGATTGGGCCAATAGCGTTGTGCGAGTGACTGGCTGATAACTGCGACGTGTTGCCCATTAGCTCTGTCGGATGCATCAAACATTCGTCCGCGGAGTAATGGAATCCGCATCGCGTCGAAGTAACCTGCGCTCGCAACACGATATTCAGCGTAACCTTTTTGATTTGGATCGTTATCTATCAGAAACTGTCCGTCTGCACCTCCGCCTTGTAGTGGCAGGCGGTTGATGCCTCCCACTGCCGTCACTCCGGGAAGATGCGCAACCCGATCAAGCATCTGCACATAGAATTGGCGAGTCTGCTCGTCTTCTTCCACGCTAATCGTTGTCGGAAGCGACAAAGTCATGACCATCGTGCTCTCAATGTCGAAGCCGGTTCCAACCTGCATTACCTTCAGGAAACTGCGAGCGAGCAGTCCCGCGCCGGTTAACAGCACCAACGTCAAACCGATTTGCCCGACGACCAGCGCGCCACGTAAGCGCTCGCCACGCCCAATTGCCTGAGTGCGGGAGCCGGCCTTGAGTCCCAAATTCAAATTGCGGCCCGAACGAAGACCGGGCAGGAAACTTAGAGCGATAGCGATGAAGACTCCGAGTAAGCAGGCAAACGACATCACCCGTGTATCAACCGAAATTGCGTTAAACTGCGGCAGAGTCCCCTGGTCTAGAACCAGCAGTAACTTCACCGCTATTGTCGCCAGCAATACTCCCAGTATCGCGCCGGGCAAAGTAAGAACCAGGTTCTCGATCAGGACCTGTCGCGTAAGTCGTGCACGCGACGCTCCCAAAGCAACTCGCAACGTGAATTCTCGATGGCGTAAGATCAGCTGGCCCAGGAGCAAATTCGAAAAGTTTGCGCAGGCGACCAGTAGTAACAACCCCACGGATCCGAGCAGTAACCATAGTCCCTGCCGCACATTTCGAGTTAAGTAGGTTTGCAGAGGAATAAGGGCAAAGTCTACGAGGTCTATGTGCTCACCGTAGTCTTGTTTTAGCTGCTTGCCAATAAGGCTTACGTCAGCTCTTGCCTGTTCGATAGTTACGCCCGGACGCAGTAGGCCAATGACAGGATTGTTGTGTGCAGTGCGAGAGGTGATCGGCGGTTCTGTGTTTCGCGTGATCCAAACTTCAGTCTGGGTTGGATAATCAAACGTTGGCGGCAACACACCAACGATATTGCAAGCGACACCATCGACGTTCAGCTTCGCAGCCGTGAAGTCGGAACGGCCTCCGAATGAATTTTGCCAATATCCATAACTGAGCAAGGCAGCGACCGGGCCGCCCCACTTCTCTTCCTGGGGATCAAACAAGCGGCCGGCAATCGGTCTTGCACCCATCGCCTTCAGGCAGGCAGTCGACGCGTAAGACATACGGGTTCGGTTGGTGACATTCTCCGCGGTTACAACCAAAGGAAAACTGCCAGCGCAAATCCCTATCTGCTCAAAGCTTTTACTGCGACTGGCGACGTCGAGATAATTCGTCTCAGCCACAGACATGAGATTTCCCCTGGCGCCCACCTCGCGCATCATCACGAGTCGATCGGCATTGGGATACGGCAGGGATCTCAACAGCAACGCGTCTACGATCGAAAAGATAGCCGTGGTCGCACCAATCCCGAGGCCGAGAACAAGAATCACAATGACCGTGAAACTCGGTCGTTTGAATAGGTTTCGTAATGCGAAGCGGAAGTCTTTAAGCATAAGTCTATTGAGATTGACGTCCGGGATACGTCCTATAGGTCGAATCAGTCCTATTCATAACGGAGCGCCACTAACGGATCGATCTTGGTCGCCCGTCGCGCCGGTAAACAACACGCTAGCAGCGCTACAAGTGCCAGCAAGATCGGAGCAACAACAAATGTGATCGGATCAAGCGCCTTTACTCCGTACAGCAACGGCGTTTTGCCTGGCCCAACTTCTGATAGAGAAGCTCCGAGCACACGGGTTAGTGCAAACGCTCCCAACAGGCCAAGTGATACACCTGCAAGAACAAGCAAGCTGCATCGACGCAGAACCAACCACATTACATCTCTTCGTAAAGCACCCAACGCCATACGCAGCCCCATTTCGCGTGTGCGTTGAACTACTCCCCATGAAATGACGCCATAGATCCCAACGACCGCGAGTAACATTGCAACGATCGCGAACGCGCTGAGTAAGATCATCGCCGCTCGCTGCGAGACCACCGCTCTGCCCAGCCGATCTTCCATCGTGCGAACTTCGTAGAGTGGAATCTGGCTATCAATGGCATGCACCGCGTCCTGAATTGGAGCGTTTAGTGTTTTGGGTTCAACCCCAGTTCGCACAGTCAAGAACAAACTCGTGAACGGCAGTTGTGAGAGGGGCGCGTAAATATGAAGCGGCGTCTTTTCAATAATCCCGTCCAGCTTGACGTCCCCTACAACTCCGATGACTTCACTCCACGGTGTTTTCCACTCGGGCCAACCCCGTTTTATTCGTTTGCCGACTGCGCTTTCGTTTGGCCAAAACTTTCGCGCCATAGTTTGATTGATGACAACCACTGATGGTGACTGCTCAATATCTGCGTCAGTGAATTGCCGGCCATGCAACAATGGAATTCCCATGGTTTGAAAGTATTCATTGCTGACGGGATTGAAGGCACCGCTCGGAAGTTGCGAGCGCTCCGGTACGGGCTGATCTCCAACAATAAATACCGATCCCCATTCCGATCCTTCGATCGGCATCGAGAGTGTTAACGCTGCGGATTCGACACCTGCCACAGCTTTAACTTTAGTTAGTACATCGCGCCGGAATGATTCTTGTTGTGTAAGGTTCCTGTATTTTGGATCGCAACACATATCGAGCTTCATCGTGAGTACGTGATCTGATTGGAAGCCTGGATCGACGTTTGCAATTTTGTACATCGTGCGAGTCATCAGACCGGCGCCAGTTACCACCATCAGTGCAAGAGCAATCTCTGCAACTAACAAGCCGTCAAAGAGACGGCGACGCAAAGGCCCAGAGGTTGATGACCTTCCCCCTTGATTGAACGCCATGGCGGGCTTGGTCCGAGTCGCAGACCAGGCAGGCAAAAGGCCAAATATCAAACCGGTAAACAGAGTGATGCCTGCCGTGAATAGCAACACTCGTCCATTCAATCGCGCATCAGCGACGCGCGGCAGATTATCTGGCGCCAATCTAATCAATGCCGACAATAACCAGCGCGCACAAAGGATTCCGGCTAAACCTCCGAGGACTGACAGCACAAGACTTTCATTCAACATCTGGCGAATCAGTCGACGACGTCCGGCGCCAAGCGCCATTCTTATTCCCATCTCCTGTTCCCGAACCAGGCCACGTGCAATCGACAGGTTGGCTACGTTGACGCACGCGATGAGCAAGACAAATCCAACAGCACCCATCAGTACGAGTAGCGTCGAGCGCACTTCGTGAACGATCATCATTTGCAGTGAACGCGCGTATGCACTGGTCCCGTTATTTTTATCCGGATACTCTTTCGCCAGCTGAGCTGCGAGCTGTCGCATCTCAACGTCGCCCTGACGCACTGAAATCCCTGGCTTCAATTTGCCAATTGCACGAAGTCCCATATGGTTTCCGCGATCGAACCATGCAGACTCGGGTTTTAACCAACTGCCCAGTGGCGCCCAAAGATCGGTCTTCCTTATGAATTCAAAACGAGGGGGCATCACACCGATTATCGTCCACGTGTAGCCGCTTAGATTTACCGTACGACCCAGAATATTTGGATCCGAACCGAACGTACTGCGCCAGAGAGAATCACTGATGAGGATCGCAGTCCCACCATCTGTATACTTCTCTTCCTCCTCTGTGAAGATTCGACCCAACTGTGGTTGAACTCCGAGAATGCGGAAATAATTCAGCGTTACTTCTTGTCCTACCAAACGTCGTGGATTACCGGTGTCGCTGAGGTTGAACGTGCTAAAGAGATAACCTCCAATTTCCTCGAACGATTTTGCACGCACTTGCCAGTCTCGAAAGTTAAGCAGCGAAACGCTCATTTCCTCACCCTGGTTGGTGATCTCGTTTATCACCAGGAGTCGATCTGCGTCGGGAATTGGCAACGGATTGAGAATGACGGCGTTGACGAAACTGAAGATCGCAGTGTTGGCACCAATACCCAATGCGAGCGTTAGTACAACCACACACGCAAAACCCGGGTTCTTGCGCAACAGGCGGAGGGAATACTTAAAGTCCTGGTAGGTTTCAGAAAACATGGTGTGTTGTGCCTTCTTAGTCTCTATTCTTGCTTCCTGTGCTTTTTACTTTGCGCTGTGTACTTTGTACTTTGTACTTTGCGCTGTGTTCTTACCGCGAAGCGGTTGCATCCCAGAGCCCAGGGTTGCTTCAACCCTGGGAAGTCGTTGTATCAAGACTCCAACCCTGAAAGGGTTACGTCCCGGATCGCTAAAACGGGATCACCATTGCCGCCTGACGCAACCGCATTGCGGTTGGATTCGTTAGTTCCTATTTCCCAGGGTTGAAGCAACCCTGGGCTCTGGGGCGCAACCGCTTCGCGGTAGCATTCCTTCACTCGTATCTAAGCGCCTCCAGCGGATCGACTTTCGTTGCGCGTCGTGCCGGAATCAAACATGCAATCAATGACACCAGCAACAACACTGCTGCTGTAACTGCAAAAGTGATCGGATCACGCGGCTTCACTCCAAACAGCATGCTCGTCAAACTCTCAAGGTACTTAGTCAAGACATAAGCAGCAGCAAGACCGATTGCGATCCCGATCACAGTCAAGACCATTCCGTGGCGAAGAACCATACGCAAAACTTTGCTGCGATTTGCACCCAGGGCCATGCGAATTCCGATCTCCTGAGTTCGTTGTGTCACCGAATAAGCCATGACTCCATAAAGGCCAATCGCCGCCAGGAGTTGAGCAATCAGTCCAAAGAGCGAGAGCAACTTCGCAAACGTTCGTTCCATGGCTAGTTGTTCGTCTGCCTGTTCGATTTGTGTCTTTACATTAGTGACCGGCAAGTTTGGATCGACTTCTTTTACTGCCTGACGAATGCCGGAAATCAACAAGGTCGGGTCAGCAGTTGAACGCACTTCAAACGTCGCAGACCTCATAAAAGCAACCGACTGGGCCCATGAGTGATAGGCTGTCGGTGGAACGTCGTCGCGTTGCGTTGTGTATTTAGCGTCTCTAACTACCCCGACAATTTCGATCGACTCTTTGCCATCCTGTTCATAACTGAAACGCCTACCAAGCGGATTCTCATCGTGGAAAAAAGCCTTGGCGAACGCCTCATTTACAACGGCCACTTGCGGCGATCGAGCGTCGTCGTGGACTGAGAGCGTTCTGCCTCGCAACAATGGCATTTCCATCGTCTCCAGAAAGTTCTCGCGAACGTTGTGAATGTAGGTGATACCAAGATCGAGTGGCTTGCCGTCAGGTCCATTAACGCCTTGAATGAACAAGTCGCTATTTGTTCCCCCTCCACCCAATAATGGATGACGCGAGAAAGTTACGGCTCGAACTCCAGGCACTGCTTCGATTCGCTGGTTAAGTTGCTGATAAAGGCTCGTCAGCTTTTCTTCTTTGTAACCAATCAGGCTGGGATCGACGCTGAACAGAAGAAGATTATTGGCATTGAAGCCGATATCCACGTGCTGCAGATTTCGCAGTGTTCGAATCAGAAGTCCGGCGCCGATCAGTAACAGCACTGACAATGAAACTTGAACGACCACCAGCGAACGCGTTAATAGTGAACGGCCAATGACACTTGAACCGCGACCCGAATCCTTTAACGACGGAGTTAGATCAAACTGAGTTGACTTAAATGCAGGCACCAAACCGAATCCGATGCCCGTTAAGAATGAAAGAGCCATCGTAAAAATCAGAACTCGTAGGTCAATGCCTGTGTTAAGCGCACTCATTGTTTGGCCACCCCATTCGGTGGCTACCAGCAAACCGTCTTTGATCCACACCGCAAACAGAACTCCAAGCCCGCCACCAACAACCGAAAGGAGCAGGCTCTCCGTCAACAACTGACGGATCAGTCGCCGGCGACTCGCGCCTAGTGCCAAGCGAACAGCAATCTCTTTCCTTCGAGAGGTTGCACGCACGAGCAGGAGATTTGCGACGTTGGCGCAGGCGATTAGCAACACTAGTCCAACTACACCCAGGAGCAGTCGCAGCGGCTCAGCGTAGTACCTTCGCGAATTCATTTCTCCCTGACTCCCAGACTCTACGCCGAGCCGAGGATAGTCATTCGGCTCAAGGGTGCGTAATGAAGTCTTCATCGTGGATTGACGCGCAGCGCGATGCTCGATCACTGACTGCAAAAACGGTCCAGTGAGTTTCGCTTGAGCTTGTTCAATCGTTGTGCCTGGTTTGAGTCGTCCCATCATGCGAAGCCACCAAATGCCGGCGCCTCTCATCATGCTCCGATTGCCGGAAATCTGGGGTTCCCAGGCGATTGGGATTGTCACGTCCTCAGAAGTTCCAACTTGGGCCGTGCCTTCGAAGCCCGGTGGAGTCACACCTACTATCGTGAACGCAATGTTGTTTATGTTTACTTGCCTGCCGATTACGGACGTGTCGCTACCAAACTGTCGCGACCAGTATTTGTAGCCGAGCACTGTGGCGGGAATTGAACTTGCGCTGTCGTCGCTATCGTTTAGCGTGCGTCCGATGAGGACAGGGACACCCAGTGCTGCGTAGTAGTTTCCCGACACAGCCTGGCCATCGACTACTTCAGCCTGCGTTCCGGTGTTTAGATTGATATCGACAGGAGAAAACGCGAAAACGTCAGACACTGGTGATTGTGGATCTTTTGTGAATTCTCGAAATCGTGAAAGTGTTTGAACTGGAAAGGAGGTTCCAATTTTCAAGCCCGAAGCCGGATCAAGCGGATTGCCGCCGCTGTAACCGCCAGTGCCAAACTTTTCCGGGTTATAAGTCTGCTTGAATAAGACAAGCTGATCGGGATTCGAGACGGGCAGCTTCTTCAACAACACAGCATCGACGACACTGAACAGCGCGGTGTTTGCACCAACGCCGAGTGCGATGGTCAACACGGCGACAGCAGTAAAGCCGGCATGCTTCACCATCATCTGAAGTCCATAGCGAACGTCTTGAACAAATGAAGACATGATGTCACCTCATTGTGATTGTCCGACGAACCTTAGTTTTGTCGTGTGCTGCCAACACTGATCGACGAATATCTAAGCCCTTTCAGGAATCAACGTTCACCTGTCGCCACAACGACAAACTAAAGTTCGTCGGACAATTGAGATCTAATCGTGTCGTAACGCGATGAGCGGTTCGACTCTTGTTGCACGACGCGCGGGAATTAAACACGCCGCGACAGCAATCGCGAACAGAGCCACGGATACAATCACAAACGTCATCGTGTCAGTTGCTGTAACCCCGTAAAGTAACGACGACAAAAATCTCGTTAAGGCAATAGCGCCAGCAACTCCGATTCCAATTCCACCGAGTGCGAGGATCACGCCGGTGCGCAGAATTAGTCTCCAAACATGCCCTCTTTGTGCACCCAACGCCATGCGAATCCCGATCTCATGTGTTCGCTGGCTGACTGAGTAGGACACCAACCCGTAAATGCCAACTGCAGCGAGGATCAGGGCCAACCCGGCAAACGACGAAAACAAAAACATCAACGCACGCGAGATAGAGAGGACTTCTGCCACTCGTTGCTCCATCGTTCGCACGTCATAGATCGGTTGATTTGGATCGATCGCCAGCACTTGATCACGCACGGCATTCGAAAGGCTCAGCGGCTCAGGTGTTGTATGAATGACCATCGTCATACTATTCATGGGCATCTGGTCGATGGGAACGTACAATTCGGGTGCCGCTTGATCGGTCAGACTTTCCTGTCGGATGTTGCCCACAACACCGACTATCGTTCGACATATTTCTTTTTCGCAGCCAAACCCAACCTTCTTTCCCAGTGCATCATTATTTGGAAAGTAGCGTTGCGCGAAAGCCTGATTAACGATGCCGACTTTTGGCGAGCCTGCGAGATCGTGATCGTCATAGACGCGACCGCTCAACAATGGAATTTTTAACGTACGGAAATAATCACTCGACACGGCCCCCACACCGACCGGCTTGTCCGTCTTAGGATTGAGCAATCCCTGACCCTCAATTCCCATAAACGCGATTATTGTGAATTCAGAAAGCGGTTTGTGATTAATGACCCCAACGGATTCAACGCCCGGCAGCGCTTTCACACGTTCGATCAACTCCTTATGAAAGCCGTTGGTTTGTGCCGGTGTGGCGTACTTGTTCCGAGGCAAGTCATAGTGCAAGGTCAAAATATTTTCGCGGGCAAAACCGAGATCAATTGACTGGCGTTGATTGAAGCTCTTCACCAATAAACCGGCAGACAGCAACAACACCATTGCCAGCGCCAGCTCCACGACCACCAACCAACCTTTAACGCTCCGCAATCCAAAGCCGAAGAGAGTTCCCGCATTACCTTCGCGAAACGTTCTAACAAGACTGGGTCTCGAAGCGGCGAAGGCAGGCACAAGACCAAACACGACTCCAGTAACAACTGATAACAACAGCGTGAATGCAAATACTCGCCAGTCAATCGTGGTCGCGTGAAGATCGTGAACGGGGCTGGTGAAACCTTCGGGCATAAGTGAGACGATCAAACCTTTGCACCAGGAGGCAATGACAATCCCAATCACACCGGCTGCGAGGCCCAATACGACACTCTCAACCAGGAGTTGACGGACCAATTGCCATCGTCGAGCTCCGACCGCCGCCCGTACAGCCAGCTCACGCTGTCGTGCCGCAGTGCGCGACAACATCAAACTCGCGACGTTTACACACGCGAGTAGCATTACCAACCCAACTGCTGCCCATAAGAGCAACACCGTTCGACGTATACTGGTTACAAGAAACTGATGCAGCGGAAGTATCTCAGTCGGAGTCACCGGTAATTTGTCCTGGGCTTGAGGAGCATTTTGTTGCGAGAGAAGAGTTAGTTCAGTTTGCGCATGTTCGATTGAGGCATTTGGTTTCAGACGTCCAACAACTTCGACCAAACTAAAATAGTCGCCGTGAGTTTCCCTTACCGGATCAAGCGCGAGCGGCACCCACAAATCGTATTCATTTGGAAACCGCATGGTTCGCGGCATGATGCCGACAACAACGTAGTTCTTGTCATCGAGAATGAGACTCCGGCCCACGATTGATTCGTCTCGACCGAAACGTCGCTGCCAGTATGACTCACCGATAATCACAGCTTGACCGTTGCCAGGCTTATCTTCCTCCGGCAAAAAGACACGCCCACGTAGCGGCGACACACCCAATGTTGTGAAGAAACTCGCGGTGACTTGTCCACCCGAAACACGTTCGGGTTGACCCTGGCCTGTGAGGTTGAAGTTATCGCTACTGTATGCGGCGAGGCCGTCGAAGTCTTTGCTCTTTTCGCTCCAGGCAAGGTATTCGTACGCAGCAAGCCCAGGGAGTCCTTCTGATGATGCAGACTTGCCAACTGATACGAGCTTGTCCGGCTTCTGAAATGGCAACGCGCGAAGAAACACGGTGTTCACAACACTGAAGATTGCAGTGTTTGCGCCAATGCCGAGAGCGAGTGTCAGTACGGCAACAACTGTAAAAGTTGGTTGCCGTAAAAGAGTGCGGATGCTGTAACGGAAGTCTTTGAACATAAGATTTGGTCTTTTGGTTGTTGGTCTTTGGTCTTAGGTCTTGGGTCTTGGGTCTTGCAAACGACCAAGACCAAAGTCCAAACCAAAGACCACTATTCATATTTCAACGCTACTAACGGATCCACCTTAGTTGCTCGTCGTGCCGGTATGTAACAAGCAAGCAGCGCCACTAACACGAGCAAAATGGAAACGGCTGCGAAAGTAAGTGGATCACTTGTCCCCACATTCAATAAGAAACTCGACAAGACTCTGGTGACGAGGAACGCACCGAACAGACCAATCACTATCCCAACCATCACCAACGCGATTCCCTGTCGCAATACCAGCTTCATTACGTCGCGAAGTTGTGCCCCGAGCGCCATGCGAATTCCAATCTCGCGCGTGCGCTGTGAAACCGCATAGGTCATAACGCTATACAGACCCATGGTTGTGAGCAGTAACGCGAGCAATCCAAAAGCGCTGCCGATTCCAGCGGAAAGTCGCGGGCCCCAGTAGGCATAGGTCAGGTTCTGTGCGCCGAGGAGCATGCCCACCACGGGTAAGCGAGGATCTAAACGAGCAATCTCACGACGGGATGCTTCAGCGACGCCCGTCACGTCTGAAGCGGAATTTGCCTTGACCAACAACGTCATTCCCGATTCGTACATTTGAAACTCAGGAATGAAGATATATGGACGACGATCTTCGTACAGGCTGCGGTAGAAGCCGTTCTTCGTGATGCCGACGATCTCCGCCAGCGGCGAACCTGACCACCAGAAGTGCAATCGTTTGCCTAAAGCATTCTCCTCATTTCCATAGAATCGCCGGGCAAATTCCTGATTCACAATCGCAACCTGTGGCGCCTGCGCATCATCACGTTCAGTAAATTCGCGACCGTGCAACAGCTTGATACCCATCGTTTCGAGATAATGCGGCGCAACCAAACTGCGATCGACTACCGTCCCCTGATTGGGAAGCGGATCTGGATCGCCCTCTTTAATGATCTGGATTGATGAGTTGCTGTCGCCGAGCAACATGTACGTGGTAAGAGAAGTCGAGCGTACGCCTGGCTGTTCTGCTATTCGATGCAGAAGCTCAGTGTAAAAGCGCTTACCGCCCTCTTCGTCATACCCAAGCGCACCCGGATCGATCCGCATCGACACAAGATTATCGACGTTGAATCCCGGATCAGTCTTGACTGCTTTGTTGAGGCTTCGAAGAAAAAGTCCGGCACAAACCAGAACCACGATTGAGATTGCGAGCTGGGTCACGACCAGGGCTGCTCTAAGGTTGACGCGCCTGCTCACTCCGCGTTTCACAAACAGCTGCACTTCACTCTTCAAGACCGAAACCAGATCAAGTCGTGAGGCGATGAGGGCTGGGGCCAGACCAAATACAAGACCGGTTAACACTGAAACTCCAAACATCCATTTGAGTACTGCGAGATCGGGATTCACATCCAGATTGATGGGATAAGGCAAAGGTGGAATAGAGGAATTGATTAGGTGGGCGCCCCAATATGCGAGGCCCCAACCAAGGACTCCGGCAAGCAAACTAAGAATCACACTCTCTGTTAGCAACTGCCGAATGATGTGGTTACGACGTGCTCCAATTGCTAAGCGAATCCCTATCTCTTTGGTACGGGCCGTGGCCCTGGCAAGCATAAGGTTCGCCACGTTCGCGCACGCAACCAAAAGTACGAGTCCAGCAACACAAAGAGCAATCAAAGCAGCAAATCTGAAATACTTTGCTATCGAATCGAATCGACCATCTTGTTCCGAAACGACTTGAATCTTTATGTCTTTGGCATTGTTCGGATAAAGCTGAGCGAGATTGCCAACAATGATATTCAGATCTGCCTCAGCCTGTTTCATCGTGACGCCGGGCTTGAGTCGGCCCAACAGATTCAGGTTGGCCCACCCACGTTCTTTCTCCCATGCTGGATTAGGGCCGAAGAACTTCGTTTGCTGCATCAACGGAACCCAGAAATCCTGTCGGATCGCAAACTTCACTCCTTCATAATCCTTCGGTCCGATGCCGACGACAGTGAATGCGGTTCCATTCATGTAGATGTTTTTGCCAACTATTGATGGGTCGGAGTTGAAACGGCGCTGCCAAAACTTGTATCCCAGGACAACCACGGGTGCGGAACTCTGCGAAAGATTTTCTTCCGGCAGGAAGCCCCGGCCCAGTGACGGCGTCAGCTCAAGAACTGAGAAGTAGTTGCTGCTAACGACCTCGCCCCACGCGAGCTCTGCTGGTCTGTCATCAGCCGATCCGCGACTCGCACTCTCACTGATCCCTGCTTGCGCCATGTTCCAGGCGAGCAATCCCGAAAAACTCTTGTTCTGGTCGCGCAAGTCGACGTAGTTCGCGTAAGAGAAACTTCCCCAGACCTCGGTCTCTTTCTTGCTGCCCCAGAATGGCATGACGACTTCGTTTGCTCTGGGCACCTTTATGGGACGAAGAATGAATCCATTGACTGTGCTGAGAATCGCAGTGTTAACACCAATGCCTAAGCCGAGTGTTATCACAGCCACAATGGTGAACCCGGGATGTTTGATAAGGCTGCGAATGCTGTAGCGGATGTCTTTGAACATAAGCTTCACAGAATAGGACCTATATGACCTATATGACCTATACGACCACTGACTTCACTCATACCTAAGCGCCTCCAACGGATCGACTCTGGTCGCTCTGCGCGCAGGTACGTAACAAGCCAGGCAGGCAACTCCGATCAGAATCAATGTGATCCCTACGAATGTGATTGGATCTGTGGTGCTGACGTCGTAGAGATAACTCGACACAACACGCGTGGAGGCCAGGGCCAAACCTGATCCAATTGCAACTCCAATCACGGCGACCTTCATCCCCTGCAGAATCACCATCCGGAGAACCTCGCCTCTCTGCGCTCCCAACGCCATCCGGATACCCATCTCACGTGTACGCTGGCTGACGCCGAAACTCATGACGCCATAAATACCGATGCTCGCTATTAGCAACGCAAGTACACCGAATACACCAAGGAGCACTGCTCCAAGACGCGCAGGAAATAAAGAGATTTCAATGTTGTCAGCGAGTGTCGTTACATTGAACGCCGGCAAATTCGGATCGAGTGTTTGTACCTCGCGTCGAATTGCCCCGATTAGTTGTTTGGGATTGCCATTGGTATGCACATGCACAGACATCGAAGGTTGCGGACTTTGTGAGTAGGGCACAAAGATGTACGGCGTTGGAGACTCCCCGAGCGATCGATATTTGCTGTCTTTGACGACTCCCACAATTTCGTAAGAGGCTGGTCTTCTGCCAAGAACGCGAAGTCTTTGTCCCAGGGCATTACCATCTGGGAAAAAGTCATGGGCCAAGGTCTCGTTAACAATGGCTACGCGCGGCGTTCCATCCTGATCTTGATTACTGAAGTCGCGTCCTAGTAAGAATGAGACGTTGATTGTTTTAAAGAAATTGGGGCCAACGATATTCATTCCCGCAAACGACGGATTGGTTCCCGGCGGAGGTTCATGGCCTTCAACAAATAGGGGGGCTCCAAATGCGGGCGCATAGAAATAACTTAGCGGCGCCGACTGCGCGATACTGACATTGCTAACACCAGGTAACGTCTGTATCCATTCCGTCAGTTGCGCGTAAAACTCCTGGGCTTTCTTGTCGTCGTAGCCTTGCGCGGTCGTATGAAAGGACAGTGTGAGCACACGATCGGCATCGAAGCCCGGATCGATCGCGCGCGCATGATTCAAACTACGCAGAAATAGACCTGCCCCGATCAGCACAACGATCGAAAGCGAAACCTGACCGATCACAAGCGCGTTACGGAGGCTGAAGAAGCTCCGACGATCGCCGGATTGACCCGACTGATCTTTCAGTGCGGGCACGAGGTCATGTTTGGAAGACTGGATTGCCGGAACTAGTCCGAAAACAATTCCTGCGAGGACTGAAATCACCAGCGTAAAACCCAGAACACGCCAATCAGTGTGAAATTCAATATTTACGGGCAACGGTACCGGAGGTTTCAGCGCCGCCAGAAAATTGATCAGCCAGAAGTTCAGAATCAGCCCAGCCAGTCCCCCGGCACCGCCCAACAAAACGCTCTCCATCAGAAGTTGTCTGATCAATCGCGAACGCGTTGCGCCGAGTGTCAACCTGATCGCCAGTTCTTTACGACGGCCGACTGCGCGAGAGAGCAAAAGATTTCCAACATTGGCACAAGCAATCAAAAGGACCAGGCCAACAACGGCCAGAAGAATCTGCGTCACGGGTTTGAGGAGATTACGAAAGATCGGTCGTCCATTGCCGGCCGCGTAAAGTGCGACTCGAAAATTGGCATTTGATTCTGGATAGTTCTGAGCGAGACGATTGGCAACAACGTTCATGCCCGCTTGAGCCTGACTCAAAGTCACGCCGTGCTTTAAGCGCGCCATTACATCGAAGCTGCGGGATCTTCTGTCGCTTAGTGGATCATTGTTTGGCGTTTGAGAAGTTGATCTAAGAACTCCTTTCATTAGTAAAGGAGTCCATATCTCCCGCGGAAACGCTTCTTCCGTGCCAACGAACTTGCGCGGTGCGACACCGATGACTGTAAACGGGTGACCGTTCAAGACAAGCGACTTACCGACGACGTTTTGGTCCGCGCCGAATTGTCGTTGCCACAAGCTGTCGCTAATGACCACGACCGGCGATTGTGTCTTGTCTTCCTCGGCAGAAAATGTGCGACCGAGTTTTGGCGTCACACCCAGCACGTCGAAGTAATTGGCTGATACGACCGCCCCTTCGACACGCATAGCCTGCCCGTTACTTCCAAGATTCAACGCCATCCACTCCGAAGCGAGCACTCCATCAAACAGATCCGTTTGGTTGCGATATTCGAGGTATTCAGGATAAGAGCTGGGATTGTCGTTGCCGGAAAACACCCATACCAGATTGTGAGGAGAAAGAACGGGTAATTGTCGCAGGAAAACAGAGTTCGCCAAACTAAATACGGTAGTGTTGATACCGATTCCCAGCGCTAGCGTGAGGATTGCGACAATCGTAAACGACGGTCGCTTCAGCAAGCTTCGAACTCCATAGCGCAGGTCGGTGACCAGGTTCTCCATGCTTCTTCTCCCTCTTGATCGACTGTGCTCTGTACTTTGTCCTTCGTACTTTGCTTTGTGCTTGGATCGGGTCAGTACCACCTCGCGGTAGCGGGTGGGTACGGAGTCTTCTTAGTTATTTCATCGCTTCGCACCCACCCGCTACCGCGAGGTGGTACTGACCCGATCCAAGCACAAAGCTCAAACCACAAAGTACGAAATGCAAAGCTCTCATTCATTTCTAAGTGCTTCCAACGGATCGACTTTCGTTGCTCGTCTCGCCGGTAGGTAACAGGCAAATAAAGCGATGAAAGTCAGCAGCACTGAAATCGCCGCAAACGTCAACGGATCAGTTGCACTTACGCCAAACAAAATCTTCGACATCAGTCTGGTCAGAGCGAGCGCAGCGATTACACCAATTGCCACGCCGGCCAACGCCATCTTCAATCCATGGCCAAGCACAAGACGCACAATATCGGCGCGCTGTGCACCAAGAGCGATTCGCACTCCGAGTTCGTGCGTTCGTTGACCAACCAGATAGGAAATCACTCCGTAGATGCCAAGACTCGCCAGCAGCAGCGCGACGGCAGCGAACGCTCCGAGCAAGTACATTGAAAAGCGTTCAGTGCTGATAGACCCGGCAATTACTTCATCGAGCGTCTGCGCTCTTGAGATCACATTTTGACTGTTCTGTTGCCGGATAACTTCTCGAACAGAGTTGAAGACATTGCTAATACCGCCTTGCGACCGAAGGATGACGCTGGCGCCACCGATTCCGCCCTCAAGATCCGCGTCGGTCTGTGCTCTAAAGGGGAAATAGAGTTGGGCCTGTAAGCTTTCCTGAGCATCAGCTACGAGCCCGAATTGCTTAACATGCCCGACGACGCCGATAATTTGTGACGCAACGTTGTTGACGATTATTCGTTTCCCAATCGGATCTGTATCGGCAAAATACTTCTGGGCAAGTGCTTCGTCGATGACCGTCACTGGTGTGGAGCGCTCATCGTCTTGTTGATTGAAAAACCTGCCGCGTTTCAACGGTATGCTCATCGCGTCGAGATAACCGGGCTCGACGATGTAGAACAACGCCATGTGCATATCGCTGCCAGTAGTCGGTTTTGGTTCACCTTCAATCCAGAACAGAAGATCGTCTTCGCTTTGCAAAGGCGTCGCCCCTGACACAAACGATGATGACTTTATTCCGGGTATCGAGCTTAGCTTTTCGCTGATCTCGCGTAACGTACTCCGCACCTGAGGACCAGTGGCGTTTCTTTCGGAGGGTGGGAAGTTAAGTCCGAACGTTGTCACGTTGTCAGCGCGAAACCCGGGATCGATTTGCCAAAGTGCACTCAGTGATCGAACCATCAATCCGGCACCGACAAGAAGCACAAGAGCCAAAGCCATTTCGACAGCAACGAAAATTCCCTGAGCTCTGACTCGTCCGGAGCTAGTGCCGCGACCCGATTCTTTAAGTGTGTCGTTGAACTGTAACTGCGAAGTCTTTAACGCGGGAGCTAACCCCGTCAGAATTCCTGTCAATAAGGTTATGCCCACAGTAAAGATCACAACTCGAGAATCCAGGGCAATCTCAGAAGCGCGAGGCAATGCTGTGGGCAAAGCCGCAATTGCTGCTTTTGTTCCCCATCCAGCAAGTGCAAGTCCAAACGCGCCACCAACCAATGCAAGCAAACTACTTTCAACCAGCGTTTGACGAAGTAGACGAACTCGTGCCGCTCCCAACGCAGTGCGAATTGCGAATTCGCGTGCTCTGCCGGTTGAACGCGCAAGCATCAAGTTGCTGACGTTCACACAGGCAATCAACAACACAAAACCAACGGCCACCAGGAGGATCCAGAGCGTCGATTGGACCTGGCCAACCATAAGTGGTTTCAGAGCGACCAGCTTTGCACCGTTGTCTTTGTTGGTGCCCGGATACGTGATTGCGAGGTTTGCCATGATCCGGCTCAGATCGGCTTGAGCTTGTTCAATTGTTACTCCCGGCTTCAATCGTCCGATGCCATGCAGGCCCAATGCAGGACCGCGATTCTTCAAGACCGGATTGCCCCATTGTTCGATGGGAACAAAGACGTCGCCGGAAACTAAATTGAAGCTGCTCGGGATGACGCCGACAATCGTGTAACTCCTGTCATCAAGCGTGATGTTCTTTTGCAGCACCTCAGGCGACGACGCAAACTTTCTCGCCCAAAGTTCGGCAGTGATTATGACGACAGGTGCGCCGCCCTCTTTGTCGTCTTCTTTAGTAAAGGTTCGACCAAGTTGCGGTTTCAGACCGAGCACCGAAAAGAACTCACCAGAGACGTATCGACCACGCAGTCTCTCCGGTTCACCTGACCCAAGCAGACTGAATCCGGTCGAACGTGAGATAGCCATCGAAGAGAAGGTTTGATTTTGGCTCCTGACGTCCAGGAAGTTTGGATATGGCATCGCGCCCATATCGAAGTTAGGTTTGCTTTGGTGGATGGTAACGAGCTGATCCGGATCGGGATAGGGCAACGGCTTTAACAGCACACCATTAACAACTGAAAAGAGCGCAGCGTTTGCGCCGATGCCCAGGGCGAGGGTCAACACAACAACAGTCGTGAAGCCCGGATGCTTTGAGAGCATGCGGATGGCGTAACGGATGTCTTGCAGCATTGTTGTTCTCTTCTTGCGCGGCTTTGCCGCTAACCTTGCGGCAAGGCTTTGCCTTGCCGAGCGCGTTAGTAACTTCTGCGGCTATGCCGTTGAGGCGAAGCCTCCAAACCCGTCGTCACGATGCCGGAAAGCCACAGGCTTTCCGCAAGGAGAGCGGCCAAGCCGACATGGAGTCAAAACTCAAAATCCAAAAGACAAAGATCAAAGGTCATCTATTCATACCTAAGCGCTTCCAACGGATCGACTTTCGTCGCCCGTCGCGCGGGGACGTAACATGCAACTAGCGCAACCCCTATTAACAGCAACGCATCAATTACGAATATCCACGGATCGGTTGCGCTCACTCCAAACAACAAGCTTGAAAGTAGTCGAGTTGTCGCAAAAGCGATCGCGAGTCCTAACGCTACGCCGATTACGGCCAGAGTGAATCCGTTGCGAAGAACCATGCGAAACACATCAGAGGCGCGGGCACCAAGTGCGATGCGTATGCCAATTTCGTGAGTGCGTTGTGTTACTGAAAACGCCATGATCCCGTAGATCCCGACTGACGCCAGCACGACAGCCAATGCGGCAAACAGACTCAGCAGAAACATGTTGAAGCGACGTGGAGCGACTGACTCGGAAATCCGCTGCTCCATGGTTAGAACGTTTGACAATGGTTGGTCAGAATCGATGGCCGCAACTTCATTTCTCAACAAAGCAGTCACCGAATCAGGGTCGCCTTTCGTTCGAACCACGAGATACATCGGTGGAATGTTGGCGTCCGCAAATAATGGTTGAAGGGCCGGAATATAAATCTCCGGTCTGTCCTCAAGATCCAGGCCGCGGTGCTTTACGTTTCCAACGATCCCGACGATCTCGTACATTTTTGGCTCTCGCCTCGAAAAGAAAATGCGTTTTCCTAACGCATCCGCTCCGGGCCAGAACTTATTTGCCATCGCCTGATTGATGACGATCACGGGCGTAGAACTGGCGACATCGTGATTTGTTAAGTCACGGCCTTTCAACAATGGAATTTCCATTGCCCTGAAATAACCCACACTGACAAATCTCACCTGTTCGTCGGGTCGCGGTTGACCCTCGGCAATCTGTTGACCTTCGATGGAGAAACTGCGATCACCGCCACCTCCTCCGAACGGCAGAAGATTAATTGCGCCAATGGACTCAACTTCCGGATGTACTGCAACCCGTTGAAACAATTGTTCGAAGAACGCCTGACTTTTTGCCAGCGTGTCGTATTTGAAATCCGGCAAAGCAAGGCGCATCGTCATCAGCCTGGACGGTTCAAATCCTGGATTCACAAACTGCAATCGCTGAAAGCTCTTCATCAAAAGTCCGGCGCCAATTAGCAAAACCAGAGCCAACGCGAATTCCGAGACAACGAGCGCATTGCGCAGACGAAGCCTTCGTGGTCCTTCGGCACCACCTCGTCCAGCTTCTTTCAATGTTTCATTTAAGTCGGCTTTCGAAGCCTGGAGTGCCGGAAACAACCCAAATAGAACTCCCGTCAGCATCGATATTCCAAGAGTGAAGATCACCACGCGATAGTCGAGCGCTATCTCCTCAATTCGAGGAGTATCCTTTGGTATCAGCGCGACTAGAAGACGTACTCCCCAGACAGCTATCAGCAAACCCGCGACTCCGCCGATTGCTGATAACAGCAGACTCTCGGTCAAGAATTGTCGAACCATTCGCGGTCGACTCGCGCCGAGTGCAGCACGCACCGCGATCTCACGATGGCGGCCGGCAGCATTGGCAAGAAGAAGATGGGCCACATTTGCGCAGGCAACGGCAAGCACTAATCCCACAGCGCCCAGCAGAATGAAAAGCGCCTTGCGCAAGTTAGCGCCGACCTTATCTTCCTGAAGCGACTTCACAGACAGAGCAAAACCCCTCGGATAAGTCGTCTTGTGATCGACTGACATCCGCGCTGTTACTGTGTTGAGTTCGGCTTGTGCTTGCCGCGGATCAATGTTTGTGCGAAGTCGCGCAACTACGTTGAGGAAGTGCGAGCCGCGGTTGTTTTCAGTGAGAAGATCCGGCGAGAGTGCGAGTGGCCGCCAAAGCTCTGTGTCCTTTTCGGGAAACTGAAAACTAGCAGGCATGACGCCGACGACGATCACCGGCTGACCATCGAGTGAGATAGTGCGATTGAGGATCGATCTATCACCACCGAATCGACGTTGCCATAACGCATGACTCAAGATAACAACTCGATCGTGTTCAAACTGGTCCTCCTCCTGGAGGAATGTACGGCCGAGAGCCGGTTGAACCTTCAGCGTTGCGAAGAGACTCGCCGAGGCCAACGCGCCTCGGAGTCTTTCCGGTTCGCCAATACCAGAAAGGTTGAAGCCTTGCGTTGTATAGGCAGCAACACTTTCGAATGACCGAACCTGCTGCTGGACATCGACGAATTCAGGCCCTGAAAGTTCAGTTTCGGACAGTTCACTCGAACCAAGATTACCCCACAACACCATCAGCCGTGACGAGTCTTGATAAGGCAACGGTCGCAGCACAATCGAGTTGACCACACTGAAGATTGCGCTGTTTGCCCCAATTCCGAGCGCCAGGGTTATTAAGGCAATAGCAGTGAACGCGGGTCGCTTAATGAAACCACGCGCGGCGTAGTGGATGTCCTTAATTACTGTGTCCATGATCGTAAGTGAACGATAGGACCTATATGTCCTATAGGACCTATGTTAAGTTTCTTCATTCATACCGCAGCGCTTCCAGTGGATCGACTTTCGTTGCTCGACGTGCTGGTATGTAACAAGCAATCAATGCCACCACCGTTAATACGATCGTGGTTACAGCAAACGTCAACGGATCCGTTTCGGTTACGCCAAACAGCAAACTCTTCATCAGTCTCAGCAACAGGAACGCTGCTCCCAGACCAATAACAAGGCCAACTCCGATCACGCCCATTCCCTGCTTCAGGATCATCCCCAGGACATCACGCACCTGAGCGCCGAGGGCCATTCGAATGCCAAGCTCGTGGGTTCTTTGACTGACGCCGTAGGATGTGACGCCATAAATACCCGCAGCCGACAACAACAATGCAATTACACTGAAGAGCGCGACCAGAAACAGATTGAATCTCGGTTGAGTCACAGATGTGCTGACGACGTGCTCCATTGTCTGAACATCAGAAATAGGCACCGTTCGATTTACATCAGTGACAACCTGCCGCAACATACCAGCAACACTGTCAGGATCACCGGTCGACCTTACAACCACCGACATTGCAGCCCATGGATCCTGGTACGATGAAAAGTAGAGTTCCGCTGAAGGGTCTTCGCGAAGTTCCAAACTCCGAACATTCGCTGCCACACCAACAATCTCCCACCAGACCGGTTGATTGTTGCTGTCAGTGTTGCCAAAGTTAATGCGTTTTCCGACTGCGCTTTCACCAGGGAAGTTCTGCTCAGCAAGCGCCTGATTGACGATCATTACGAGAGGAACGTTGTCTGCATCGCGGTCGCTATATGCCCTGCCTTCGACGATTGGTATGCCCATCGCGCGAAAATAATTCGGTGTCACACTGCGATAATTGGCCATGGGCCATTTGTCGGGAGTGGTGATTGAACGGCCTTCAATTCTAAATCCAGCCATCGGACCCTTGCTTAACGGAAGTGTATTGATGGCGCCAACATCTCGTACGCCGGGGAGGGAGCTCATCTTATCGATTACTTCGCGATAGAAACGAACATAGTCGCTGTCCTTCTTGAAGCCTGACGGTGTTAGCCGTGCTGTCAGGACCTGGTCGGCCATAAAGCCTGCATTAACTGACTGCAATCGCATGAAACTGCGAAAAAGCAATCCTGCTCCCGCAAGCAGGACAACTGAAAGCGCAACCTCGGCAACGATCAACCCCTGACGAAAGCGATTGCTCCGCAAGCTACCGATAGTTCCACGCCCGGTCTCGCGAATCGCATGCTGAACATCGGCCCGGACGAACTGGAGTGCTGGTGCAAATCCAAAAAGGATACCGGTGAGAACAGACGCAACTAGCGTGAACCCAAGTACGCGCCAGTCCATATGAATTTCGCTGATTCGAGGAAAGTCAGTGGGAAGTAGCTTCTTGATTAACGAAAGCAGCCAGAACGAAAGTAGGAATCCTGCCGCGCCTCCCACCAATGCCAACATCGTGCTTTCGGTAAAGAGTTGACGCATGACGCGCCAGCGTGAGGCTCCAAGCGCCGCACGAATCGACATCTCCTTTACTCTTGAACTCGAATTCGCAAGCAGCAGGTTCGCGACATTCGCGCAGGCAATCAACATGACAAAACTCACAGCGCCGAATAACAACCACAACATTCTGCTGGTGTCTCCGATTACATCCTTTTGCAAACTAATAACTCGATTGAATCGACGATTGTTTGTATCGGGATATTGTTGGCGGAGGCGAGCCGTGATGGTTTCCATCTCGCTCGCTGCTTGCCGCAATGTGACCCCCTGTCTCAGTTTCGCGACTGAGAACAAGTAGCCCATGCCGCGATTTTGCGTAACATCCATCCGTTCGTTGAGTTCAGGCACAAGGCGCAAAGGCGGCAGCCAAAGTTCAGCTTTAAATGGATCTTGAAACGTAGCCGGTGTGATACCGACAACGGTATATGGTTTTCCATCAAGTGTGATTGACTTACCAACCACATCTTTATCGCCCCCGAAGCGACGTTGCCACAACGCGTAACTCAAAACGGCAATAGGAGCATGACCCGCTTGTTCGTCTTCGGGGATGAACAGTCTTCCGTAGACAGGCTGAAGATCGAAGACTGAAAAGAAATTAGCCGTGGTTTGCGAGATGTCGATGCGTTCTGCCTGATCACCTACGGTCAGGTTTGCTGACGTCGTTCTGATAGCAGCGAGATGTTCGAAGACCGTATTCTGTTGTCGCCAGTCGTAGAAGTTTGCCGCAGTTACCTGAGCACGTTTACCGTCTGCATTCAGTTCTGGAATTGCGACAATTCTATCTGCGTCCTTGTATGGCAAGCGCCGCAGGACGACGCTGTTCACGACGCTGAAGATAGCTGTGCTGGCTCCAATACCGAGTGCCAAAGTAATGATGACAACCGCAGTAAAGCCCGGATGCTTTATCAAACTGCGAAATCCGTAACGAAGATCTTTGAACAATGTTTCCATGATGCTTTTGTCCGACGAACTTTAGTTTGTCGATGTACGACAGGCTGTTAGCCTGTCGTGGTTGCGTTTACTGCCATCAACGCCAACGACAGGCTAACAGCCTGTCGTACACCAATCATTCGTATCTAAGAGCCACCAACGGATCGACTTTCGTTGCCCGACGCGCCGGTAAGTAACAAGCCAGCAGCGCGACCACGAATAGCGAGCCCGCCACCGTCAAAAAAGTGCCGGCGTCGTAAGTGCTTACATTGAAAAGCAACGTGCTCAACAATCGCATCAGTCCCAATGCTGCTATCACTCCCAGGCCAACTCCAAGCACGGCTAACAAGAGTCCTTGTCTCAGGATCATCTTCACGATGTTGCCCGGTGTCGCTCCTAACGCCATGCGCACTCCGATGTAGTGTGTTTGTTGACTTACGGAATACGAGACGACCCCGTAAATTCCAATTGACGCGAGTAAGATCGCGACCCCTGCAAAGATGCTGATCAAAAGCGCCGGGAACCGTCGCATGAATGAGGCTGGCGTTTCGGCGATCATCCGCGCCATTGAGCTAACGTTGAAGATCGCCGTATCAGGTTCGATGTTTCGAATCTCCGTTCGAACGGCGTTCGTAACCGCACTCGGATCTCCACTGGTTCGCACTACCAACGTTGCGAACGGAGATGAGTTCTGGCGAAACGGGAAATAGATCACCGGCTTGATCGCTTCATCCAGACCAGTGATCTTCACGTCACCCACAACACCCACGATCAAGTCGGCCCGATTTCCAAACGATGGATAGTTAATCCGCCTGCCAACCGGATCGCGCCCACCAAACACCTTGTCGGCGAGTGTCTTCCCGATGATCACAACATTGGGTTTGTTGGCTGTATCGCCTTGATCAAATGTGCGGCCCGCAACAAGAGGAATGCCAAGAGTCTGAAAATATTTGTCGTTGATGAAGCGAATGTTCGCTTCAGTTTCCTGTCCTGGCAGCGGTTCGGGATCGCCTTCAACTCTAAAACGTGTCGTGTTGCCGCCATTTAAGGGCAGGATGTCGACAGTACCTGCGCCATTAACTCCGGGGATAGCACGCACTCGTTCGGTGAGCTGATCATTGAAAGCGATCTGACGGTTGGGGTCCGTGTATTTTGCCGCGGGCGCAATCACTGTCATCGTCAGAACGTTTTCAGTGTTGAAACCTACGTTGACTTGGAGAAGATTAGACAAACTCTTCAACATCAAACCAGCCCCAACCAGTAGAACAACCGCGAGTGCGATTTCGGAGACGACCAGCGCACTGCGGAGCCGCTGCCCGGAGCCGGCACTAGCATTTCGTCCACCCTCTTTCAGCACTTCGTTTAGATCAAGACGTGACGATTGAAGTGCGGGCGCCAGACCGAACAGCAAGCCAGTTAAGAACGAGAGTACAAATGAGAACGTTAGGATGGTTGAATCAATTCGCAGCGACTTGAGGAAAGGCATCGCATTCAATTGACTCTCGGGCAACATGGACACAAGACCGGGCACACCCAGGTAAGCCACGAGAAGGCCCGCAACTCCTCCCGCCAGTGACAGCAAGACTGATTCTGTTAATAACTGTTGGATCACGCGCCATCGACTCGCCCCAAGAGCCGAGCGAATTGCCACTTCCTTTTGCCGAGCTAGTGCCTTCGTGAGTAAAAGACTGGCAACGTTGGCGCAGGCAATTAGCAACACAAACCCAACCGCCGCCAAAAGAACAAACAATATAGGTTTGACCTTGCCGACCACTTCTTCCTGTAGCGGAACAAGCTGAGCCTGGACGCCAGCGTGCGAGTCCTTGTATTCCTGCTCGATGCGACCAGCAATTGTGCTTAACTCAGCTTGCGCTTGCTGAGCAGTAATGCCCGCTTTCAACCTGCCAATCAGATTTGTCCCATGCATAAACCGGCGAGTTAGCTGGTTGTCGGTAGGTTGATAAGGAAGGAAAAGATCTGCAGACCGGAGCGCAAATTGAAAACTGGCTGGCAGAACACCTACAACAGTGTAACTATCGTCATTAATCGTAAGGTTCTTACCGACGATATTTGGATCACCACCAAAGCTTCTCTGCCATAAGCCATAAGTGAGAACGGCAACCTTTGGCCCATTCTGTTTGTCTTCACCTTCCTGAAACGTTCGTCCAATCACGGGGTCGACGCCGAGAACAGAAAAGAAGTTTGCACTGACCACTGGAGCATTGACGCGTTGAGGTTCACCTTGCCCGCCCAGGATTCCGCCTCCACCGCTGTAAGCAGCAAGACCTTCAAACACAGAATTCTTCTGATAGTCCTGGAAGTCGGGATAAGAGAACTCCCTTTTCGCGTACTCCTTCCGCGGAGTGCTTTCCCAAAGGTGATAAAGCTTGTCTGGAGACTTGTACGGCAATCCGCGGAGCAAGGCGGAATCAACAACCGTAAAAATCGCCGTGCTTGCGCCGATGCCTAAAGCGAGCGTCACAACACCAATCACTGTGAAGGCCGGCCTCTTTTTAAGGGACCGCACCGCGTAACGTAGATCTTGAAGTAACTTGTACATCCCAGTCTCCCTGATTCTGATTGTCTCCGAGTTCTGCAGCCGTCATGGCGGCTGCCGAGTTTCTGCAGCGGCTTTCCCGCCCTCCTTGCGGAAAGCCTCCGGCTTTCCGACAGCAATTCCAATCTTGTTTGAGGCTCCGCCTCGGCGGCGTAGCCGCAACGATCGAAAATCTCGTCGGAAAGGCAGAGCCTTTCCGCAAGGAATGCGGCGAAGCCGCAGCTCTTGCCCCAAATCAACCCAGCAAAAGATCTATTCATCTCGCAACGCAACCAACGGATCGACCTTCGTTGCTCGTCTCGCCGGCAAGTAACCCGCAACCAGCGCCACGACCAACAACATGACTCCGGCAATCGCTAACGACAACGGATCAGTTGGCGACAACTCGAACAGCAAGCTCGAGGCGAACCGCGAGACATAAAGAGCTAGCGGGATCCCAACAGCCAAACCAACAATCACCAGCAACACCGCTTCTCTCAAAATCAACGTGAACACGTTCCGCGTGCGCGCACCGAGCGCCATCCGAATCCCAATCTCATTTCTGCGGCTTGCCACTCCATACGAGAGCAATCCATAAAGTCCGATGCTCGCGAGCAACAGCGCCAGGACACCAAACATCGCGGAGAGCTTGGCCATCAGCCGCTCTCTCAACAACGACTCCTGGACCATAGTGCGAAAGACCTGGAAGTTCACATCCAAACGCGGATTTAAATCCAGCAGATTGCGGCTGATTGCAGCAGTCAGAGTTTCAGGCGGCAGGTGTGAACGAACGAGATATCGACGACCGGCAGTTGGGTAACGATCCTGGGTACTGACCAGATAAACAACTGGGAGTGGCTCTTCACGGAGATCCTCAAACTTCGCATCGCGCGCCACGCCGATGATTTCGTAATGCGTTTCGGGATCACCTGGAGTCGCTTCCACGACGAAACGTTTTCCTACCGGATTCTCTTCGTGCAACATGCGCGCGAGTGTTTGACTGATGATTGCCACTTGCGGCGCGTTCAATGTGTCAGCTTCTGAAAACGAACGTCCGGTAACCAACGGAATCTGTAATGTCTTCAGATAATCGACACCGACTCGATTGAACGAGCATCCGACCTGGTCTGCAGAGGTGTGCCCTTCCAGCCAAACGTTGTTTCCTCTGCCGCCGCCTGTGAGCGGTAGTGTGTCCATCTCTGAAACGTCATCTACGCCAGGAACGTTTGTGATTCGCTCTAATAACTCAGCTCGAAACCTGAGTCGTTGAGAGGGCTCAATGTTCAGTCGATTGAAACCGACGCGGGATATCAACAGGTTGTCCTGATTAAAACCCGCATTAAGAGTGAGCAATCGGTTTAGACTCCGACTGAAAAGCAAGGCGCCGGCAACAAGCACAACGGACAGCGCTACTTGAGCAACGACTAATGCACGTCTCAAACTAAAGCGCTCTCGTCCTGCAGTAAGCCCCCTTCCCGCCACTTTCATGGCTGCGCCGGGATTGATGCTGGTTGCCTTGAGTGCTGGAGTGAGTCCGAAGAAGATACAAGTCAGAGCCGCAACTCCGGCCGCGAAGCCAAGTACGCGGACATCCGGCGTTACATCCAAAAACACGACGTCACTGGTTGTGCCTATTGAGGCAACCAGGAAGCGACTGAGTAGTTGAGCGAGCCCTGCGCCAATCGCTGTTCCAATAAAAGCAAGCAACAAGGCTTCAACCAACAGTTGCCTCATGATTCGTAAACGCGAAGCACCAACGGCGAGACGAACGGCCATCTCGCGCTCACGAATGCTGGCCCGAGCCAACAACAAATTCGCCAGGTTGGCGCAGGTAATCAAAAGCACCAACCCGGCGATGGCCAGCAACAACCACAGTGGACGTTCATAGTTCTGTCGAATAGTGGAATACCCAGTGGAACCGTCAGCAACCTCGAGCTTTGAATTCAGGTAGTCGTTCACACTCGCGGCGGGATAGTTAGACGGCAAGGTCTGTTGAAACAACGAAGAAGAAATTCCGGTGAGCTGCTCACTCGCTTGTCGAATCGACCAGCCTGGTTTCAGCCGGCCGGTGATAATCAACCACCAATTCGTACCCGAGTCGAGGCGCTGATTTTCACCAGCAAAGATTGCATCGGCGCAAATAGGAAGTGCGACATCAAATGACTTTCCAACTTCGAGACCAAAGAAGCTCGCCGGTGTCACACCAATTACACTGAGTTGACGATCTGAAAGCGTGAGCTTTTTGCCGACAACATCAGGCGCACCACCAAACTCGCTTTGCCAGAACCCGTGACTGATGACGACGCCGGGTGCATTACAACCACGAACGTCGTCAGTTTTATTGAAGACCCGTCCGACTTCGGGGTTAACACCAAGAACATTGAAGAAATCGCCGCTTACCCACAGACCTCGGGCAGGTCGAGCTTCACCTCCTTGTGAGAGGTTGAAGCCTGCGAATCCCCAGGCCGCGATTCCGGAGAATGCTTCCTGTCGATCGCGTATCTGTTCCCACAACGGATTGGTAACAGGCGCATAGCGCATTGCTCCCTTATTGCCACGCGTCAATTCCACATCGCTCGCACGCAGTCGTACCTGAGCTAGTTCCTGTGGATTCCGCAGCGGCAGATTTTTCAATCGGACGGCATTCAGCAGTTGAAAGATTGCGGTGTTAGCTCCAATCCCGAGAGCGAGCGACAACACCGCCACCGCCGTGAACGCGGGACTCTTGGTTAACATTCGAATGCCGAAACGCAGATCATTTAACATCGTGTTTCCCCTTTGTACTTTGTGCTTCAGTGCTTTGTGTCCAGTTCTGCGGCTTGCCGCTCTCCTGCGGCAAGGCTCTGCCTTGCCGAATCGCGTTAACGAGTCCTGCGGCTGCGCCGCGGAGGCGTAGCCTCCAAATATTTTTGCCGCCCTCGGAAAGCCAGAGGCTTTCCGCAAGGAGAGCGGCAAAGCCGCACACCTACGACGACAAAGTTCAAAACACAAAGCTCATCTTCATTCATATTTCAACGCCACCAACGGATCGATCTTCGTCGCTCGGCGTGCGGGGATGTAACAAGCGACCAGCGCAATTGCGATTAACCCGCCTGCGACGCTCACATAAGTCACAGCGTCCGTTGGCGTCACTTGGAACAGCAACGTAGTCATCAGCCGCGTTAGTCCGTATGAGCCAACCACCCCCAAAATGACTCCAGTCACCGCCAAAAGCATTCCGTGTTTGAGAACGAGGCTTAGAACATGCCGCCGCTCCGCTCCGAGAGCAATGCGCACACCAATATCTCGGATGCTTTGACTCACCGAGTAAGAAATGACCCCATAAATTCCGATTGCGGAGAGTAGCACCGCGAGACCGGCAAAACTCGCCAGCAGGAGCGTCGTGAATCGTTGCGGAGCGACTAACTCAGATACGGTTGACTCCAGAGTCCTGAAAGAATGGATCGGTTGGTTCTTATCGATAACGGCAAGTTCGCCACGCACTGGATTGATCAGTCTCATCGGATCGTTGAATTGTGTGCGCATCACCAGCCGCATCGATCCCCAGTTGACCTGTTGATACGAGAAGTACATGTGTGGAACCGGTTGACCATTTAATTCCCAGTAGCGCGCACCGCCCACAACGCCAACGATCTCCCAGGACTGTTTCCAGAAATTGAGATGTTTACCAATCGGGTCCTCACCGGGAAACGCTTTGTGCGCCAGGCTTTCGTCGACAAGAACCACGCGCGTCGCACCATCAACATCCCGATCTTCAAACACACGACCTTGCCGCAGCGGAATTCCCATCGCTTTGAAGTAATCAGAACTGACCTGGTTCATCTGCACTGATTCCTGGCGCTCGACGGGAACTGGTGGATGTTCCGCGACCGAGTAATTGGTGGAGGCATTCAGTGTGTTGATAATTCCGACGTCAGTAACGCCCGGAAGGGCCTGAACTCTCTCGAGTAATTGTTTGTAGAAAGCGTTAAGCGCAATGTCTTCTTTATAGCTCTCGCGCGCGGGATCGATTTGAGCAGTTAAAACTCCATGTGGCTCGTATCCGGGGTTCACGTGCACGAGCCGCCACAAACTTTTCACCATCAATCCAGCACCAACCAGAGTGATCATTGCCAGTGCGATCTCGGTGACAACGAGTGCCGATCGAAAGCGATTCCGGCTCATTGTTCTTGCGCCTTCTTTCAATTCACGATTTAGATCAAACCTTGACAGCTGAATGGCAGGCGCAAGTGCGAAAAGGATGGTCGTTACTACGGATAAAGCTACGGTAAATGCCAGCGCTGTCGCATCAACCTTCAGCGATCCGACGCGAGAGTTAACTTCGGAGAGGTATTCCGGCAATCCAGAGGTCAGAAAACGAATTACCCAATTGGCTACAAGCAATCCAACGACTCCACCGCTGAGCGCAAGTAATGCACTTTCAATCAACAATTGCCGAACAACTCTGAGACGCGTCGCCCCGAGCGCAGTGCGAACAGCCAATTCGCGACGTCGCACAATGCCCCGGGCCAGCGTCAGGTTCGCCATGTTGACGCAGGCGATTAGCAGGACAAACCCGACAGCAGAGAGCAACACAAGGAGCATGGGTTTCACTTCTTGTGTTATCAGGTCTTGCGGAGGTCTTACCAGCGCGTGCAATACCGACCTTGGATCGTTAATGAAAGCTTTCGTAACTTGATCTGTTTCGACTGCAGCCTGTTGGATTGTTACGCCCGGTTTGAACCTCGCGATGACTTCAAGGTAGTTAGAATGGCTTTCACTTGCTTCTTTCGGATCGAATGCCAGTGGTGTCCAGACATCAGTCTTTGCATAGAAACGAAAGTCGGCCGGCATGACGCCGATGACTGTGTAGCCTTCACCATTCAATGTAAGCGTCTTACCAATGACACTGCGATCGCTAGCGAACCGACGCTGCCAAAAATCATTGCTGAGCACGACAACATGATTGCTACCGGGGCGATCCTCATCGAGAGAAAAAGTCCTGCCCGATTGAGGATTGATTCCAAGCAACTCAAACAGATTGCTGGATACCTGAAACCCCTGCAGCCGTTCTGGTTCACCCGCATTTGTGAGGTTAACGGGCCAACCTTTATTGCTCAGGGCCGCAACATCGCTGAACGATTTGCTGTTCGCCTTCAGATTCAGAAAGCCAGCAGGTGCAAATGGAATTCGTGACTCGGGCTCGTCACCACGCGAACTCATGAAGATGGTCACGAGCTGATCCGCATGCAAGTACGGCAGTGAGCGAAACAATACTGCGTTGACAACGCTAAAGATCGCCGTGTTTGCTCCAATACCGAGTGCCAGGGTGATGACGGCCAGCAGGGTGAACGCTGGATTCTTCAGCAGCATGCGAATGCCGTAACGAATGTCTTGTGTCAATGTGTGCATCATCGCTTTGTACTTTGTACTTCTTTTCAATCTGAGATCTGAGATCTGGGATCATTCGTATCTCAGCGCCACTAACGGATCGACTTTCGTTGCGCGGCGCGCCGGCAGATAGCACGCGAGCAGACTTACAACGACAAGCAAGATGGATAGAGCGCCGAACGTGAAAAGATCCGTTGCGCGCACGCCAAAAAGTAAACTCGACAGAAACCGAGTGACCGCAAACGCAAGAACCAACCCCAATCCGATCCCAATCAGGGCCAACTTAAATCCCGAAGATAAAACCAGGCGCAACACATCAATCTGCCGAGCTCCAAGCGCAAGACGAATACCCAATTCATTCGTGCGCTGTGCCACGGAATAAGAAATCACGCCGTAGATGCCAATGATCGCCAACAACAATGCGAAGCCTGCAAACATGCCGAGTGCCAGCATTGCAAATCGGCGGCGGGCCAATGACTCTGACAACCGCTGATCCATCGTCTTGACATCGAAGATAGGAACGTTCTGGTCCATTGAGCGCACTTGCGAAGCAATAGTCGCAGCTACGCTCGCAGGCGCGATGTTGGTGCGCGCTACGAGATACATCGTGCCGCCCATCGCTTGCGACACGGGCAAATAAAACGTGACGCGCGATTCATTCTCGAGATCGTATTGCTTGACGCTTCCGACTACGCCCACGATCGTCATCCATGGGTTCTTTTCGTCACGTCCAAATTTGAGTCGTCCGCCAATGGGATTGGAGTTCGGCCAATAGCTGCGCGCCATGTGTTCGTCGATGAGGATGACCGGTGCTGAATCCTTCGTATCGTGCTCGTCAAACAATCGTCCTTTGACGAGTGGAACATTCATAGTTTCGAAGTAACCAACACCCGCTACCCGCACATCAGACTGAATCGCTTCCTGGCCAGATGCTTGATAACCGTCAATTGTGATGCCGCCCCAACCAATGCCTCCGCTCAGCGGCAGGTTGTCGGCAATCCCGGCGGATTTAACTTCAGGTAGACGGCGCACGTTCTCTAATAAGTCGCGATAAAAGGTCTCGCGTCGTTCACCCTGAAAGCTCGTGCCCGCCACAGACAAACGCATGCCCAGAACATTATGAGGATCGAATCCGGGATTGACTCGTTCGACACTGATGAAGCTGCGTATCAACAAACCGGCGCTGATAAGCAAAACCAACGAGAGGGCCAACTCCGAAATAACGAGTAGCTTTCGTAGCTTTTCGTGACGTCCTCCGGCAACATTTCGAGCGCCCTCCTTTAGTGCTTCACTCAAATTCATTTTCGAAGTCCGCAGCGCCGGAGCCATACCGAAGAGAACTCCTGTCAACAGGGCGATCCCGGAAGTAAAGATCAGCACGCGGCTATCCATACGAATCGCAGGCAGGCGAGGAATGTCGCTCGGACTAAGCCAACGCAGCGCATCCAGCATCCAATAGGCGATCAGTAATCCAATCAGGCCGCCGACAACCGACAGCAGCACGCTCTCAGTCAGCAGTTGACGAATGATGCGCCAACGCGCCGCACCCATCGCAGTGCGAATCGCAATCTCGCGTTCGCGCGCAGTGGCTCGAGTCAGCAGAAGATTTGCTACATTGGCGCAGGCGATCAGCAATACGCAGCCGACCGCTGCCAATAACACGATGAGTGGACGACGAACGTCGCCAACCACCTGTTCCAGGAGAGGCTTGATGCTGAAGCTGAAGCGACGAGTTACCGGATATCGATCGGGAAATTGTTCGGCGAGTTTTTTGGTTGCCAGGTCTAACTCACTCTGTGCCTGAGCGAATGAGGCGCCACGTTTCAGCCGTGCCACCAGGTTGTAATTCTCATCTCCCTGGGCCTGCTTCTCTTCGCTATTCATGGGTAACGGAAGAAACAGGTCTGGCTGCGGAACGGATGCGACCGTCGGTATAACTTCAAACCCAAGCGAAAACTCTGCGGGCATAACACCAACGATTTGGTATTTTTCGCCGTTGAGCAGAAGACTGTTTTGCAGGACGTTCTCGTTTCCTCCAAACTCACGACGCCAAAATGCATTGCTAAGAATTACAGTGGGCGTTTTTCCTGGCTCGTCTTCTTCAGGAAGAAAGACACGACCGAGAAGAGGTTTTGCCCCAAGCAAGGGAAGCAGATTTGACGATGCGTCAACCGCTCCGGCGCGCGTTGGGTTGCTGAGTCCGCCGACATTAAGACTGCGACCATGAACGATTGCGATATCTTCATAGACGGTGGAGTTGGCCTTTATCGCTTCGAACTGTCCGGGCGACGGCCAATCCTTCTCTACGTTTGCTCCCGGTGAGTGCGACCAAATGATTGCGAGTCGTTCAGAATCGCGATAGGACAGCGGATTCAACAGCAATGAATTAACGATGCTGAAGATCGCACTATTGGCGCCAATGCCAAGCGCCAATGTCAATACAGCCACGGCCGTAAAGCCCGGTGTCTTGACCAACATGTGAAGACCGTAGCGGATGTCGCGCCAAATCGTATCCATGTTCTACCTCGTACTTGTACTCAGTCGTTTGTATTTTGTTTTCAAGCTGAGATCATTCGTAGCGTAGCGCTACCACCGGATCTACTTTCGTTGCTCGATGAGCTGGTAAATAGCACGCAAGTACAGCAACACTAATAAGCAGGACCGCAACTCCGCCATAGGTCAGAAGATCTCGCGGCTCGACTCCGTACAGCATGGTCGCCAGGCTTTCCAGATATTTCGTCAGCACAAAAGCGCCACCCAAACCCAACCCGACACCAATCGCCGTCAGCGCCAGTCCCTGTTTCATAAACATGCGCATCACCGTGCCACGGTTTGCGCCTAGCGCCATGCGAATACCGATCTCCTGAGTGCGCTGTGACACAGACCAGGCAAGCGTGCCATATAGGCCAATCACTGCGAGTTGTTGGGCGAGCAGACCAAATATACTCAGCAGCTTTGCGAACAATCGTTCCATTGCCAAAGTCTCGTTGCCTTGTTCGACTTGGGTCTTAATGTCTTTAAGCGGAAGGTTGCTGTCGACTTCGCGTATTGCCTGACGAACGGCGCTCACTATCGCTTTAGGATCCGCCATGGTCCGCACCTCAAACGTAACGAAGCCGACACTCGGTAAATCTTGTAACCAGCACAGATATGCGGTGGCTGGCGTTTCGTCCCGCTGGCTCGTGTACTTTGCGTCTTTCGCTAATCCGATGATTTCGAATTCTTCTGGCTTTGTATGATCAAAACCAAAGCGCTTGCCAATTGGATTCTGATTCGGGAAAAACCGGCGGGCAAAAGTCTGATTGATTACAGCTACCTTAGAGGCATGCTCGCCATCGCTTCTAGTGAGTCCGCGTCCCGCCAGCAGCGGAATCTGCATCGTCTCGAGAAAATTCTCGCGCACCGGTTGGGTATGCACTTCACCGCTCGGAACAAAACGCCCATCAGGACCTGCCTTTGTCCCCGGTAGGAAGATCGAGCTGGTGCTGGACATAAAAGACAGCAGCGGCAATTCAGAAAAGGTTGTTGACCTAACTCCCGGTATGGCTTCTATGCGCTCCGACATTTGCTGATATAGACTGGCCAAGCGCTCGCCCTTATAACCAATCAAAGTTGGCTCGACGCTAAACAGCAATAGGTTGTTCTGGTTGAAGCCAATGTCGACACGCCGCAAATTGATTAGTGTGCGAACCAAAAGGCCGGCGCCAATTAATAACAACAACGAAATGGATACCTGAACCACAATCAGGGATCTCGTTAGCCATGAACTGGATCCTCGGCTCGATGATCTGCTGGAGTCCTTGAGCGCCGGTGTGATGTCCAGTCGTGTCCCACTCAACGCTGGAATCAGGCCAAAGACAATACCGGTCAAAGAAGATACAACGATCGTGAAAGCCAGAACGCGGCGATCCAAACGCGGGTCAAGCCCCGCCATTGCAGGGCCGGCCCAACTTGTTACCGCTAATAGGCCATCCTTGATCCACAGGGCCACCAATAGCCCGACAGCACCACCGGCGGTCGACAGCAATACGCTCTCAGTGAGGAGTTGGCGCACGAGCCGCCAACGACCAGCGCCGATTGCCAATCTGACAGCGATCTCTCTCTGTCGTATCGACCCACGCACTAACAAAAGGTTGGCGACGTTCGCGCATGCGATCACCAGTACCAAAAGAACCACGCCTAACAACAGAAACAGCGGACGCTCGTAGGACCTGCGTATGCCCATTTCACCCCGAGCGCCACCAAAGACCCCCAACTGCGGATAATCCTTGGGCTGCAGCGGTCGTAATGACTCCTTTATCACCTGTTCAAAGGCTGCGCGATGCTCAAGCACCGACTGCTGAAATGCGCCATTAAGTCGTTCACGGGCCTGCTCTGCCGAAGCGCCTGGCTGCAGACGGCCCATCAGCCGCAGCCACCAGACCGCTCTTTTCATCATGGAACGTTCACTACTCACCTGTTGCTCCCACGCCAGTGGAATGTAAATGTCCTGCGTAGAGCCAACCTGCATCGTCCCCTCGAAGCCGGGAGTCGCTACACCGGCAACCGTAAACGCAATCTTGTTGAGATTGACCTGCTTGCCCACAATCGTGCGATCTGAGCCGAAGCGAGTGCACCAATAACGATGACTTAGTACTGCGACCGGTGTTGCGGCCGCGCTATCATCACTTTCCTGAATCGTCCGTCCCTGAAAAGCGGGCACACCAAGCACATCAAAGTAGTTACCTGAGACAGCCTGGCCCTGCGCGACGTCCGCTTGGCCGTCAGCGATAATGTTTACTGACAGGGCGCCGAACGCAACGATGTCGGTCAGCGCTCCGCGAGATTCCCGCATCCGCAGATAGCTTTGATAGGGAAAAGAAGATCTCGTTGTGAGGCCGGTGTCCTTATCGCGACCTGTGCTTCCATTGTGGCTTCCGGGAGTGAATGCAGAATTTGAGATTGAATTGAAGAGGACCAGTTGATCAGGATCTTTGACCTCCAACTTTCGTAATAACAGTGCGTCGAGGACACTAAACAAAGCAGTATTGGCGCCAATGCCGAGCGCTAATGTGACAACTACCAGCAAAGTAAAACCAGAGTTCTTTGCCAGCATTCGCACGCCAAAGCGGAGGTCCTGCCAAAGTGTTCGCATCATCTTCTCCCTCAGAAGCTCAAGAACCCGGGGCCTCCTATTCATATCTCAGCGCCACTAACGGATCGACTTTCGTTGCTCGCCGCGCAGGGATGTAACAGGCAACGAGAGCGACGACTCCAAGTACTACAGCAAGCGCTGCGTACGTCACCACGTCGGTAGTGGCGACTCCAAACAATAAAGTTCGCAGCAACCTCATCAATGCAAAGGCCGCTATCAATCCGGTCGCGACGCCAACTGCTATCAGCACCATTCCTTGTCGCAGCACCCAACGAAGAATCGTTCCCTTCGAAGCTCCCAACGCGACTCGAATTCCTATTTCGCGTGTTCGTTGATTTACTGAATACGCCATCACTCCGTAGATTCCGACACTCGCGAGCAGAAGCGCCAACACACCAAACAAACCGACAACCTGCATAGCCAGACGACGCTGCCCGACCGAGTCGGCAACGATGCTGGCCATCGTTCTTTCGCCAAACAACGGAAGATTTGGATCCACTGTTTTCAACTGCTCTCTCAACGAAGGAACGAGACTCGCCAGATTCGAATCGGTCTTTAGGAAGACGGCCATCGAGTAATTCGGATTCTGAAATATAGGCGAGTAGATTTGCGGTTGGGCTGGTTGATCGAATCCAGCTGTCTTGATGTTTCCAACCACACCGACAATCGTTAGCCAGGGAGCTTTCGAGTCTCGACCACCTCGTTTTACGCGGTGACCGATCGGATCAAGGTTTGCAAAATAACGCTGAGCGAGCGCGTCATTAATCAGAACAACGTTCGATGCTGTTAAGTCGTCGTTGTCGGCAAACATTCGACCGCGCAAGAGCGGCGTACCCATGAGTTGGAAATAATCAGGACTGACTGCCGCTCCCTGTGCTGTCGGGACTGAGCTATCAAGATTAGCTTGATCTTCAACTGTAAATGGTCCGGAGAACTGTTGACCAACCATTGGGACAGCATTGCCATTTGTGATTGCCGCGTACTTAACCCCAGGTAACGCTTTTGCTTTTTCCAGCACCTCACGTGTAAATGCAGATCGTTTTTTTACGTCGCGATACTGGTCCTTCTGCGGATTGTTCGGCACAGGCAGCCAGATTCTTGCGATCGTGATGTTTTGAGAATCAAATCCAGGATTGACGTCAAGCAGGCGAGCGAAACTCTTCAACAACAAACCGGCCGCAATCATCAAGACCAACGACAACGCAAATTCCACAATAACAAGTCCATTGCGAAAACGCTGGTGCGCGATTCCTGTTCCTGAGCCCAGTGTCCCGTCCTTCAAGTTTTCGACAACGTTTGGCCTTGAAGTTTGCAAAGCGGGTACGAGCCCAAACAACAAACCAGTCAAAGTAGAAATAATGAAGACGAAGATGAGGACAGTGGCACTAATTCCAATCTCGTTGACGCGCGGCATCTCCGCGGGCAGGAAACCGATTAGGACCTTCATTAAAGATGCTACGACAATGAGCGCGACGATTCCGCCGATAAACGAAAGCAACACACTCTCCGTCAGAAGCTGCATAACTAAGCGTCGCCGGCCTGCGCCCAACGCCAACCTGATCGCCATTTCCCTTCTTCGACCTGAAGCGCGCGCGAGCAAAAGGTTTGCGATGTTCACGCAGCCAATTAGAAGTACGAGTCCAACAGCACCTAGCAAGACCAGCAATGTAGTCTGAACTTTGCCGACAAGCGCTTCCTGTGCAGGCAATAGTCTGACGGTCCAACCTGCATCCGCCGGATAATCTTTAGGGAACTGGTTCTTGAGTTCCGAGACAAACGTATCGAGTTTTGCCTGCGCTTGTTCGAGTGTTATTCCATCTTTGAGGCGAGCGATCGCGCCGGGCAATATGCGTTGACCTCGCACTGGTGGCGAGGGAAATGGATCGGCCGCGAATCCCGCAGTGCCCCACATGTCCACTTCATTGCGTAGCGTTTTTCCAGGATGACGAAATCCCGGGGGCATCACACCAATGACGGTATAGAGATCCGTGTCGGCATAAACTTTTCGTCCAAGCACGTTGGGATCGGCGGCAAACTGTCGATGCCATAGTCCATCGCTAATGACCACACCTTCCGCAAAGCCCTGCGCCTGGTCCTCCGGGCCAAACACCCGACCTAGTCGCGCACTCGCTCCAAGCAAGGAAAAATAGTTTGGACTAACGGCAAGTAGTTCGATTCGTTCCGGGCGGTCCGAACCGGTAAGATTTGCGTCGACCGACCAAACGGCAGAAATCTGATCGAACACTCCTGAGCGCTCTTGAAAATCTTTCAGTTCATCAACTGACAACCCGATGTCTTCCACCTTTCGACCGGTCAAGTTGTCGCGCACCAAGACAATCTGTTCCGGTTTGGGAAAAGGCAGAGGCTTCAGTACAACCGCATTGACGATGCTGAAGATGGCAGTGTTTGCGCCGATGCCGAGGCTCAAAGTGATGATCGCAACCAGAGTGAAACCGGGCCGGTTTCGCAACGTGCGCAGTGCGTAACGGAGATCGTGCCAAATGGTATTCATGTAATTCGACCTTTGTCCTTGTTCTTTGAACTTTGTGCTCTTCCTCCTGCACCTGTGGCTTTGCCGCGTTCCTTGCGGCAAGGCTTTGCCTTGCCGAACAGAATTAAGAACTGCGGCGGCTATGCCGCCGAGGCGTAGCCTTCAAATGATCGCGCCTGCCACGGAAAGCCAGAGGCTTTCCGCAACGGGAGCGGCAAAGCCACATTTGAGTCCAAGGCCACATCCATAAAGAACGTTACTCGTATCGCAACGCAATCAACGGATCGACCATCGTCGCCCGTCGCGCAGGGAGATAACACGCAAACAAAGCGACCAGAGGAAGCGCAATAGCTACGGCGATAAACGTGGCTGGATCCTTCGGAGTGATCTCGAACAACAAACTCGATAACACCCGCGTCAACGCAAACGCGCCGAGCAACCCGATTGCTAGCCCAATAGCCACCAGCGTCATTCCCTGTCGCACTACGAGCTTCAATACATCACTTCGTGCGGCCCCCACCGCCATACGCACTCCAATTTCATGAGTGCGTTGCGTAACTGAGTACGACATCACACCGTAGATGCCTGTCGATGCCAGAACCAGTGCGACCAACGCGAATAAGGCGAGAAGCGAAGTGCGATATATTGGCGCTGATACTGATGTCGTCATCCATTCGTCCATCGTTTTTATTGCGGCCACGGGCTGATCGGGATCCATTGCTTTGACTTCTCTTCGGACCGCGGCAGCGAGGTTCGTCGGGTTGCCTTGTGCTCGAATCACGAGATTTTTCCAGGGCTCTGCAAGTGTCGGCATGTACATGGCAGGCGCAGGTTGCGCTTCCAGTCCGCGGTGACGAACGTCACCCACGATGCCGATGATTTCCCATGGCGTTCCATCACCCATTGCCATCACCAATCGATGTCCGATCGGGTCTTCATTGGGAAACACCTGCTTTGCCAACAAGTCGCTGATCACCAGTACCTTCGCGCTCTTTAGCACTTCCTGTTCGGTGAAATTTCGTCCGCGCAACAACGGGATCTGTAGTGATTGAAAGTACTGGGTGTTTACGCGTCTGAAATCATCGTCGAAACTTTGATCGGGCGTAGATGGTGGTCGACCTTCAACGAAATAAGGAATGTCATTAGGTTGACCTGTCAGCGGCAACTCGCTAATCATGCCAACGCTTTCCACTCCGGCAAGTCCGGCAAGCCGAGTCTCGAGCTCTTGAAAGAAGTTCGTCTTCTTCTCCGGACTCGAATATTTTTCTTCAGGCAGATCAATTCGCATTGTCAGCACGTTGTGTGGATCGAATCCCGGACTCGTGTTCTGAAGCCGGATCAAGCTGCGAACCAGCAGGCCCGCACCAACGAGAAGAACAACAGCCACCGCGCTCTCTATAACGATCAGACTGCTGCGCAAAATGTTTCGCCTCGCACCCTCGCCGACTGCGCGACCACCTTCTTTCAACGTATTCGAGAGTTCGAGCTTCAGTGTCCGAAGCGCAGGCGCCAATCCAAACAGAACTCCGGTAACAAGCGACACAACCAGAGTGAAGCCAAGCACGGTCGCATCAATTCGGACAGTAGCGGTCGAAGGAAGATTATCGGCACTAAGAGCAACCAGAAGATCCACGCCCCAGATCGCCATGACAGCGCCAAGTGCTCCACCCATGAGTGCGAGCAAAACACTTTCGGTGATCATTTGCCGCGCAATTCGGAAACGACTCGCGCCCAGCGCAGTGCGCAGCGCAATCTCCTTCTGTCGCGCAGCCGCTCTGACTAATAAAAGGTTCGCTACGTTTGCGCAGGCGATAAGCAGGACAAAGCCAACCGCACCAAGCAGGATGAATAATGTTGGTTTCGTATTCCCTACGAGTTGATCGCGCAAACTGACGAGCCGAAGATTCCAGCCGGTGTTCGTATCCGGGTATTGTTCTTCAAGCCGTTGCGCGACGGAGTCTGTGTCAGCTTGTGCCTGGGCAAGTGTGACGCCATCTTTCAGGCGACCAACTGGTCTGAGGAAGTGGGCCCGGCGTTGTTTCATGCCCGGCCGATCAAAGTTCATCGGAACCCAGAGGTCTGCCGTGCGAGGAAAGTTGAACTCCGCTGGCATCACACCAACAACCAAATGCGTTCGGCCATCAAGCGTGATCGTTTGATTGACGATGTTTGGATCACCACCAAAGCGACGCTGCCACAGGCGATAACTCAACACTGCGACTTGATCGTTGCCGGTCTGTTCGTTGTCGAGTACGAACGTACGACCAAGTAGTGGATTAACTCCGAGTGCCTGGAAGTAATTCCCGGTTACAAGGGCAGACTGAAGGCGTTCCGGCTCGCCACCACCGGTTAAGTTGATCGCGAAAGGAATCGTGCCCATCGCTGCGAACTGCTCGAATGACTTGTTCTGTTGGCGATAATCGAGGAAATCAAGGGGAGCCACACTTGCGCGATTTCCACCTTGCCGGATGTTTCCCCACATCCAGACAAGACGATCGGGATCTTTGAATGGCAATGGTTGAACCAGCACTGCATTCACAAGACTGAAGATGGCCGTATTGGCGCCAATCCCCAGAGCCAGTGCGATTAACGCGACTAACGTGAAACCTGGTCGCTTCCACAAGCCTCTGAATCCGTAGCGAATGTCTCTGAATAGTGTGTCCATAGTCACTTTCCGATCTCTGCCTGATGTGATGTCCGACGAACTTTAGTTTGTCGATGCTGCCATTCACGCACCACAATGTTTCAACGGGCTCGAATTCGAACACCCGACAAACTAAAGTTCGTCGAACTTCAGTCTGAGATCTGAGATCTATTCATATCTAAGCGCCACCAACGGATCGACGCTGGCTGCGCGACGCGCAGGCAAATAAGTTCCCAACAACGCTGTCGTAACCAACAGTCCTGCACTAAAGACGAAAGTCATCAGATCAGTTGGGGTCACACCAAACAATAACGATGACATCAATCGTGTCAGAAAATAGGAAGCTGCAATTCCAAGGGCGACGCCAATGGTCGTAAGTACAACGCCTTGTTTGATGATCATGTAAAGCACGTTTTGCTTCTGCGCTCCCAAAGCCATGCGAATACCAATTTCATGTGTGCGTTGCGCGACGGAATAGGAAATCACTCCGTAGATCCCAATACACGCCAACAACAAAGCCTGAAGCGCAAATAGACCAACTAAAGAAGTCCGGAAGCGTTGTTGGGACATTGCAGCGGACATTCGTTGATCCATTGTCGCTATGTCGGCAATGGGCAATTGCGAATCAAGCTGTTGCATTTCGCGGCGAATCGCCGAAGTCAGGGTGAGTGGAGCCACGTCGGTCTTAACAATTAACGATGCTCCCCATGCTGTCGTCTGCGAGGCAGACAAGTAGAGTGCGGGTTGTACCTCCTGAGACAGTCCGTTGTATTTAACGTCCGCAACAACGCCGACTATCTCGTGCCACTGCGGTTCTTTCTCACTACCCAAATTCAGACGCTTGCCGATCGGATCTACCGGACCAAAGAACGTCCGGCGAAAGGTTTCATTTATCAGAGTTACTTCGGGCCGACCCGAGATATCACCATTGTCGATAAAACGACCGCTACGCAATTGGATACTCAAGGTCCTAAAGTAATCAGGACTGACGCTTATGAAGTATGCAATCTTTGGCTCATCACTGGCGGCAGGCGCATTCCCCTCGATAGTAAAGTTACTCGAATAGTCAGTAACGTCGGGTGGCAGACTCGTGCTTATGGCAGCGGCGCGCACACCCGGCAGAGCTCGAACCTTCGTGAGTAATCCGGAATAAAACTCCTGTACTTGTTGCTCCTCCTTGTACTTTTGACCACGCAACTGAGTTTTCATGGTCAGCACTTTGTCGGTATCGATACCTACATTTACGTGCTGCAGTCTCCACAAACTCCTAATTAGCAAACCTCCGCCAACAACCAGGATTACGGCCAAAGCCATTTCGGTAACGACGAATGTGTTACTCCAAAGCTTGTGCGCTTTCGTTTCAGTAGTGCGAGTACCCGAGAAGTTCAGGACCTGACTCAGTCTAGGAGTTGAGAATTGAACGGCGGGCATCAAACCAAACACGATTCCCGCACAGATTGACATTCCCACCGACCACAGGAGAGCAAATGAATCCAACTTGATGTGGTCTAATCGTGGAAGATTCTCAGGCGCGAATCTTTCAACTAAGGAAACGCCCCAAAACGCCAAAACAATTCCAACGGCGCCGCCGAGTAATGCGAGAACGACACCCTCAGTGAGAAGTTGTCGCACGATGTCACGTTGACGTGCACCAAGAGCTCTGCGAATCGACATCTCATTGAGCCGTGAAGCTCCGCGCACTAAGGTGAGATTCGCCACGTTTACCGACGCGATGATAAGTACTAACGTCACTGCCACCAGCAACGCCAGCAATGCGGTTCGCACCTCGCCGACTATGAAGTCATTGACGGAAAGAATGTTGAATTTGAGCTTTCCACCATCAAAGGAGGAAGTAATCGATTGGTTTTCCAGCCTGGCCTGCTGAACATCGATCCCGGCCCGAAGTCGCGCGACACCTGTCAGGAAATATGGACCGCGTCTGGTCGGCTGTCCGAGTTGAATGGATCTCCAGAACGAAATGTCCTTGTCAGGAAAGTTCAGTCGCGGAGGAAGAATGCCAACGATTGTCGTGGCTTCACTGCTCAAATTGATGGTCTTGCCGATAATGCCGGGGTCAGAGTTGAAATGACTTCGCCAAAACGCATCGCTGATTAAAACAACCCGCGGAGCTCCAACCATCTCATCGGCAGGCATCAGATCTCGGCCCAACTGTACGCTTAGCCCCAGGGTAGACAAGAGATTTGATGTCACGCCGACGCCAAATAACCGTTCAGGGTCACTTGCGCTGACGTAATTGAAAACTCCCTTCTGATATGCGGAGATCGAATCGAACGATCTCGATTGGGCACGCCAATCGTTGAGGTCGGAAACCGGCAACGGTGTTCGATCACCGCCCGCAGCCTCGGCGCCGTTGAGCCAGACCATGACAACGTGCTGCGGGTCTTTGAATGGTAATGGTCTTAGAAGCACTCCATTAACGACTGCAAAGATGGCAGTGCTCGCACCAATACCAAGCCCAAGGGTGAGAATAGCTATAAGCGAATAGCTTGGCTGCTTTATCAACATTCTGATGGCATAGCGCAGATTGTTAAGCATGTTCCCTCACTGCTCTTTGTTCTTTCGCCTTTGGTGTTCGGTCCGGTGTCTGGCAGCGACAAAGATCAAAAACACTATTCATATCTCAACGCCACTAACGGATCGACACGCGTGGCCCGGCGCGCTGGCAGGTAACACGCGAACGTCGCAACGGCGATAACGAGTACAGAGACAGACATAAAAGTCGTTATGTCCGTCGGGCTAACGCCGAAAAGCAAACCAGTCATCAAACGCGTCAGCGCGAACGCGCCGACCGCACCAATCGCCACACCTGCCAACGCCAGGATCAGACCGTGCCCTACAATCAATTTAAAGACGTCCTTTCGCTGCGCTCCCAATGCGAGACGAATCCCGATCTCACGGGTCCGCTGGGCAACGGAGTAATTGATCACACCAAACACTCCAATGCTGGCGAGTATCAATGCCAAAGAAGCAAATATTCCTAGTAACAACGCATTGAAGCGTTGGCCCGCAACCGAGTTTGAAAAGACCTGATCCATCGTAGTGATCGTGACGGGCAGTTCCTTATCGATTTGCTTAATTTCCTGGCGCGCAGCGCCACTCAACTGAAGTGGATCAATTGAGGTGCGCATCATTACAGCCAGGGTGCTGCTGGGTTCCTGCAGATCCGAGAGATAAATTTCCGGGTTTGGCTTCGCGTTAAGACCTGTGTGATGAACATCTCCGACCACGCCAACGACACTGAGCCATGGACTCGCAATGATGCGCAGCCGTCTGCCTAACGGATCTTCGTTGGGCCAGTACTGCCTGGCCATCGCTTCATTGATAATCACTGTCGGGATAGCTTGTGGATCTTTAAAATGCGCCGGATATGGCTGTTGGTCGTAGTAGCGCATAACGGGCAGCGCTACGCGAGCGTCCGCGCCCGTGAAGAACCTTCCCTTCTTCAGAGGGATCCGAAGTGTCTGGAAATATTCGTTGGTAACGATTCGAATAGCAGCTTGTTGCTGATCACCTGCCGGCGGATCGGGACGGCCCTCAATCGCAAATCCTGACCAATTGTCTCCAGGACTTAAGGGTGTTTGAGACGTTGCTCCAACACTCTCAACACCTGGTAGATTTCCAAGTCGAACTAAAAGCTCTTCATAAAATGCCTTTTGCTTTTGAGGTTCTGCATATTTTGCTCCTGGCAGCGCGAGGTCCAGACGTAAAACCTGATGCGGATCGAAGCCGGGATTAACCCGCACCAGCTGCACAAAACTCTTCAGCATCAGTCCGCCACCGACGAGAAGGACCACTGCCAGTGCCACTTCCATGACTACCAGGGCATTGCCAAGGCGACGACGTGCGGATGAAACCGACCCCCTCGCGCTATCAATCAACCCCTGATACAAATGCGGTTCGGAACTACGCCATGCCGGCGCAATTCCAGTAAGCAGTCCCGTTAACAATGAAAAACCTAGAGTCGCTAACAGCACTCGATTATCTAAACCGACTTGATCCAAACGACGCAGGTTGATAGCTGTTGACTTCTTGATCAGGTCTACAATCCAAACGGCTGACAACAATCCAAGACCACCGCCTAAAACGGCTAATAGAAGACTCTCAGTCAATGTCTGCCGGACCAAACGCCAGCGACCTGCGCCCAACGCAGTTCTGATTGCCATCTCCTTTTGACGAATTGCGGCTCGAGTGAGCAAAAGATTGGCGACGTTTGCACACGCGATGAGCAATACAAATCCGACGGCGCCGAATAGCGTCAATAGTGCCAGGCTCGAGTCACCAGTGACGTCTGCATGAATTGGCAACGCATGAACGAAGTGTCCCGTGTTTTCCTGAGCCATTGCTTGTTCGAGTTGACTTGAAGCGAGCGTGAGGTCTGCCTGCGCCTGATCAAGTGTGACTCCCTGCTTCAGTCGTGCTACTACCCCGTGACTATGCTTGCCAACTTTCTGAACCTCGCCTCGCAAGTCGATGGGCAAGATCACGTCAGGCATCAGCTCGAGTGTCGGCATTACACCGACGACCGAGTAACTTTCATCATTCAGGCTAATGCTTTGACCGATGACGTTTCGAGCAGCGCTGAAACGTTGCCGCCAGAGCTTCTCACCAAGAACTACGACCTTTGCACCGCCTCCCTGATCTTCCCCAGATACAAAACCGCGGCCGAGAAACGGCGGCACGCCGATCACGGCAAAGAAGTCGGTTGAAACACGTGCGACATCAACAATGGCCGGATCACCTCGACCCGTGAGTGTCAGACCATCTGGTTGAATCAGAGATATCGCGTCAAACGAATGCGTATGTTGTTGCCAGGCAGCGAACTCATGACCTGATACCGGCAAGTTGGCTTCACCTGAATTCGCACGCCGTTCGTAGATCGAAACCAACTGCTCGGGATTTTTGAATGGGAGCGGCCGCAGCAATACGGCGTTAACCACACTAAAGATTGCAGTGTTGGCACCAATACCAAGACTTAAAGTGATTACCGCAACCAGCGTGAACCCTGGTTTGCTACGCAACATGCGCGCGGCGTATCGCAAATCTTGCCAAAGTGTGCGCATTGTCAGCTCCCGTGTATAGGACCCACAAATCAAACTTTGTTCGCTTGTACATTGATCACAACCTTCAACTTTTGTCCGACCACTCCTCGCCAGGCAGTGACTCCGAAGTCGAAACGATTCAGTTCGGTTTCGGCGACGTAATAGATCACCTCTTCACCGTTTGGTGAACGGCTGCGGTCTACTTCCGTCACGTCGAGCACGACATCTTTATTCGTGTCTCGAATAGTAAGCACACCCTTCACTTTCAGCATGTCTCGATCTCTGCCACGACCAACCTCGGAGCTCTGAAAACGAATGATTGGATAGTTGTTTGCTTCGAGAAATGTAGATCGAACTTGCGAGTCCCTTTTCTGGTTGCCGGTGGCAATGCTTGCCGCTCCGATTGTGGCCTCGACTGAACAGTCTTTCAGTGAATCTTCATGCAACGTGATCGAGCCATTAAGCTTCGTCAGCTGGCCGCTTACGGTGATGAAGAACAGTTTCTTCACCGTAAACTCGACAGTGGAATGATCCGCATCGAGCTGCCAAACGCTTCGGCTCTCACTTTGCTTTTGCGGCTGGATAACCAACGTGAGCCTCTCCTAAAAAAATAGGTCCTATCGGTTCCATAGGTCCTTTACGCTTCCCTCACTCATACCTAAGCGCCACCAAAGGATCGACCTTCGTTGCCCGGCGCGCTGGAACGTAGCAGGCAATGAAACCAACAACGCCCAACACGAGTGGGACTAAAACGAACGTCAACGGATCGGTGGCGGTAACTCCAAAAAGTAGACTCTGGATCAGTCGGGTTAATGCATAAGCACCGACTACTCCCAGACTTGCACCAATAACTACGAGCAACATTCCCTGCCTGATCACCATAACCAAAACGTCGCGGTTCTGAGCTCCCAGGGCTAGATGAATGCCGATTTCGCGAGTGCGTTGCGAGACAGTGAAGGCCAACACGCCGTACAACCCGATTGCCGCAAGCAGTAACGCGAGTGTCCCAAAGATGCCGAGGAGCACCACGGCAAAGCGTTGGGTCTCTAATGTGGCTGCTACCCGTTGGTCCATTGTCTTGACGTCGTAAACAGGTTGATTGGGATCGACTGCCAGAATCTGCTCTCGAATACGCGGAGCTAGTACGGCAGGATCGCCGGTAGTGCGAACAACGATCGTGGACGACGAGAAATAAGCCGGAAGATAAAAAGTACCCTTCGATTCAGTTGTAAGGTCCTTCAACTGAGCGGTTGCGCAGATGCCAACAACAGTCCACCATGGACCATTGCTTCCCCAACCGAGGCCCCCACCCAGCGCATCTCCATTGGGCCAATATCGCTTCGCCAGCTCTTCATCAACAATGGCCACCGAATTCGATCCAAATTGGTTGCCGGTCGTCATGTCGGCGGGTTGAAAACCGCGACCTTTGAGAATTGGAAGACCTATCGATTGGAAATAGTCCCACGAGACGAATGCATAATCGGCGTGGGGAGGAGGAGCATCAGGTCCCGCTCTCCTGTCGCGGATTGAAAAAATTGAATTGTCGCCGCCTGAAGTGAATGGTGTTTGGAAAGCCGTAGCCGCATGCTCAACTCCCGGTAAGGCAGAGATCCGAGCGAGGGCGTCGTCATAGAAAGCATTAATCTTGGTGCCCTTGTCGTATTGCGATCCGGGAAGGGCCAGTCGGAGAGTCAGGACGTTATGTGGATCAAAGCCCGGCTTAACCTCGAGAAGCTTGCCGAAACTGCGAACAAAAAGACCTGCTGAGATAAGTAACACGAGGGCGAGCGCGACTTCCGAGACGACGAACCCTCGACGCAACCATTGTCGAGAAGTACTCGCTGAATCACCTCGCTCGGCATCTTTTAACGATGAAACTAGATTCGTTTTTGAAGCAGTGACGGCGGGAACAATGCCAAAAACAAGTCCCGAGGCAATGGTTATGAGTACGCTAAATAACAAGACTCTCAGATCGAGGTGGACGGCAGAAACACGTGGCAGCGTACTCGGTGCAAGCGCAAGGATTGCTTTCGTGCCCCAAAAGGCAAACAGAATCCCGAGCACACCGCCGATGATCGCAATAAGCAAACTCTCAGTGAGAAGTTGTTGAACGATGCGCCATCGACCTGCTCCAAGTGCTGCACGTACTGCGATCTCACGTCCCCGAACGGATGCTCGCGCGAGTAACAGGTTGGCAACGTTTGCGCATGAAATTAGAAGGACCGCGAGGACAGCGCACAGCAACACAAACAATGGACGGCGTACGTCACTGACGTATTCGTCGTTCAGCGATCTAACTTCAATTCCGAAACTGGTGTCCTTATCGCCGATCGAGCGAGCTACGCCAGTCATGATGGCTTGCGCCTGCTGAATGTTCGTTCCCTTTTTGAGGCGCCCTACCATTTGAAGAAACAGACTGAGGCGTCGTCCTTCCGAGAGCTCTCTTTCCGTGAAGGCCATCGGGACCCACAGATCAAGATTCGGATAGATCTCTTCAATTCCACGCGGTGCCACACCGACAATCTGATAGCTCACGCCGTTTAGTTGGATTGAACTGTTAACTACAGACGCATTCGAACTAAAGATCCTTCTCCAGAGCGTTTCACTGAGAACCGCTACATGTTCACCGCCAACACGATCTTCTTCAGCGTTGAACATTCGCCCTGCAATCGGAGTAACGCCAAGCATCGGGAAGAAGCTTGCGGTTACTCTTCCTGCTTGTAAGCGCTCAGGGACACCAACCCCGGAAAGATTGAAATTGCGAGTTGTTAAGGCAGCGGTTGATTCAAAGGCTTGTGTCTGAAGACTGTAGTCCTTGAATTGCAGCGCTGATACTGGTGTGCGGGGAAGATTGATTGCGGGCAACTGGTTATGTACAACAACCACGCTGTCCGGGTCGCTAACAGGGAGCTTCCGCAATAGCACATTATCAACAACAGTGAAGGTTGCGGTCGTTACAGCAATGCCCAGCGCGAGCGTAAGCAACGCAATCAAAGTGAAACCTGGCCGGCGGATTAACATCCTGTAGCCGTAACGAATGTCTTTGATTAAGGAGTCCATGTCGTCAAAATAGGTCTTATGGGTCCCATAGGGCCCATAGGTCCTATACGCCTCCCTCATTCATATCTAAGCGCCACCAACGGATCGACTTTCGTTGCGCGACGCGCCGGGATAAAGCACGCAAGAAACGCAACACCAATCAACACCACCGACACCAGGGCAATCGTGACTGTGTCAGTAGGTGTCACTCCGAACAGCAGCGTTACCATCAAGCGCGTCAAAGCGAACGCGCCGACCAGACCAAGCGCGATGCCGATAAGCACCAGAGACATTCCATTGCGAAGTACGAGTCTCAGCACATCAAGCGTGCGAGCACCGAGGGCCATCCGGATTCCAATCTCCTGAGTTCGTTGAGTCACCGCGTATGACATCACTCCGTAGATTCCGATCGCCGCCAGTGCGAGAGCCAAACCGGCGAAAAGTGTCAGTAACGACATATTGAACCGTCTTGCCGCAAACGACTCCGCCGCCATTTCGCCCATCGTTTCAACTCGGGTCACAGGCAGCTGCGAATCGACTTTCCAAATCTCCTGTTTGATTGACTGGGCCATCGCGTTCGGATTTCCGCCGGTTCGAGCGGCGATCGACATCCAACGTTTCCAGGGATTGATCTGTGTGTAAGGTGAATAGAGCGCGGGCTGCTCAGGCAGATCCAAACCAAAGTGCTTGACGTTGCCAACCACGCCGACAATAGTTATCCAATGGATCTCTGAGTCGCGTGCCCAGCGTACTCGCTTCCCAACTGGATCCTCACTTTGAAAATACTGGCGCACCATCTCTTCGTTTGCGATCCCTACCAGTGGCGCGTTCTCAGTTACGTCTTGCGGACCAAAGTCGCGGCCCGCACGCAACGGAATCTGCATGACCTTGAAGTAGTCACCCAGAATGCTGCGGGTCTCAAGACTTGGTTCATCACCTGGCGCGATTGGCGGACGGCCTTCGATCAGGAAGTCGTGATCAAGGGAGTCGCCGCTAAGTGGCAGTTCGCTCACCATTGCCGCTTGCACACCGGGAAGCGAGTTCATACCGGCGAGGATTTGAGTGCGGAAACGAGTTTGAGGTGCGACGTCTTTATATCGAGTCTCAGGGAGTTCAAGCCGCATCGTGATCAAATGATCCGGATTGAAGCCCGATTCAACTGAGCGAAGTTTCCAGAAGGTTTTTATTAACAGACCAGCACCGACCAACAGGACCAGGGCCACAGCGAGTTCTACGACAACAAATGTGCTGCGCAGTCGCTGACGTGCTCCTCCGGCGGTTGCACTTCGCCCGCCTTCTTTCAACGCTTCGCCAACGCCACTGCGTGAGGCAGACCAGGCTGGCAACAATCCAAAAACCAAACCAGTCAACAATGAAACGCCAAGAGTGAAAACAAGAACCCGACTATCAACGCCGATCTCGCTAAGTCGTGGCAGATTGTCAGGCTTGAAAGCGACGAGAAGATTCGTACCCCAGACAGCCAGCACAACCGCAATCACGCCCCCCGCAAGTGAGAGCAAAATACTTTCGGTGAGCAGTTGACGAATCAAACGCCAACGGCCTGCTCCCAACGCCCCTCGAATTACAAACTCGCGCTCACGTTCAGCAGCACGTGCCAACAGCAAATTAGCGAAGTTCGCACACGCAATCAGCAACACGAAACTGACAGCAGCAAATAAGATCAAAAGTGATCGACGCGAGTCGCCAACAATTCGTTCGTGAAGAGCAAACAACACCGAGGCGCGGTTCTTGTTGTCGGCTGGATATTGCGCGGCAAGGTTCTTATCAATTAACGACATCTCGGCACGCGCCTGGTCCAGACTAACGCCGTCAGCCAATCGACCGTATGTTCGTAGGAAATGAACCCCGCGGAAATTGGCAGCGAGTGGATTGGAAACGTGCACCGGGGTCCACGCTTCTGAGTTGACGCGTGGTGAAACGAATGAGGCTGGCATCACACCGATAACCGTATATGGGTTGCCGCTGAGTGGGATTGTCTTACCGATAATTTGCTGGTCGCGATTGAACTGCTTAACCCACAGTTCGTGACCAAGAACAACGACATAAGGAGCGCCATCCCGGTCATCGTCAGCAGTGATATACCGCCCTAGTTCGGGTTGAACACCAAGTGTCTCAAAGAAACCGCCAGTGACTTGACCAATCTGAAGCTGAACAGGCTCAGTTCCAGCCGTGTAAGCGAGCGGCGCCAAAACCATGCCGCCAAACTTTGAGACCGTTTTGCTTTGCGCTTCGACATCGGCGAGATCAGGACAAGACTGGTTTGCCCGAAAAGTAAACAGTCGCTCCGGATTCGCATACGGTAAGGGTCTAAGCAACACAGCATTGATGACACTGAAGATCGCAGTGTTGACTCCAATGCCGAGGCCAAGCGTGATCACTGCAACCACAGTAAACGCCGGTCTCTTCAGCAAGCTGCGCAGCGCGTAGCGGATGTCTTTTATTAGAGTGTCCATGTCGTCAAAATAGGTCCTATAGGTCCCATCGGTCCTATACGCCTCCTTCACTCATATCTCAGTGCCTCAAGTGGATCGACTTTTGTGGCTCGTCGCGCCGGCACGTAGCACGCAAGCAGCGCTGCTAAAAGCAAACTGAAAGTGACCACGGTGAACGTCAAAAAGTCTGTACTTGAAACTCCTACCAACAATCCGGCGAGAAAGCGGGTCAATCCCCATGCACCGGCCAATCCGATTACCACACCGAAGATCGCCATTAGCATTCCATGTCGAATGACGAGCTTCAGAACATCGCCAGTGCGAGCGCCGAGCGCCATGCGAATACCAATCTCTTGAGTTCGCTGCGTCACGGCAAAAGCAAGAACTCCGTAAATTCCAACTGCTGCCAGCAGCAGCGCCACGCCCGCGAAGATTCCGAGCATCACAGATGAGAATGAGTAGAGAGCAACAGATTCAGCGCGCACTTCCGTCATTGTCTTCACATCGTAGACAGGCTGATCCTTGTCGATGGCCCAAACTTGTTGACGAAGTGCTGCTGCCGTACTCGCGGGATCGACAGTCGTTCTCGCCACGAGAACCATCGCGTTCCAGGTGTCCTGCGCGTGCGGCAAGTAATATTCAGGAGTGATTGGCGTGTTTAGATCGTGTCGAACATCCTTAATGATTCCCACGATCTCGATCCACGGACTCTTATCCAGCGGACCATAGAAGCGGAACCGCTTGCCGATGGCTTCGCCGTTCGCCCAATACGTACGCGCCATTGTTTCATTCACGATTGCTACGCGAGTGGAACCGGTTTTATCACCAGCAGTAAATGGACGTCCCCTCAAAATCGATATGCCCATTGTTTCGAAGTATTCGGGAGTGCAGACGCGATACCTCCCAATGAACTCTTGCCCTGGCGGAGGTTCTGGCACGCCTTCAACCAGAAATCCATCTGATGAATTCGCTCCAGCCAGGGGTAAGTAATTAACCAACGCGGCGTCCTGAACTCCGGGCACTTGTTGAGCGCGTTGGACGAGGTCTGAATAGAACGCGACGACCTGTGCGTCGCCTTTATACTTCGCGGAAGGGAGTACCAGATTCATCGTCATCAAGTGATCAGGTTGAAAACCAGGATTCGTTCTCAACAACGATAGAAAGCTGCGCACCAGTAAACCTGCACCGACAAGCAGAATTAGTGACAGGGCAATCTCAAAGACCACGAGAGAGCTACGCAGCCGCTGAGATCCAGCGCCGCTTGTGCGACCACCTTCCTTCAACGAGTTATTCAGATTGGGCTTGGATACCTGCAGTGCGGGTGCAAGACCGAAGATGATTCCGCTGATTAATGAAAGGCCTATCGTAAACGCGAGCACCGGAAAGTTAAGGCCGAATTGATCCCAGCCCGACAGAAATCTTTCGGCGTCTCCTGGATTCGCTCCACGAAGCAGAGCGATTCCCCAAAATGCACCCAGCACTCCAACCGCCCCTCCAATAAGCGCAACTATTAAGCTCTCAGTCAGCAATTGGCGAACAATGCGCCATCGGCTCGCACCCAGAGCAACGCGCAATGCAATCTCTTTTTGCCGGCCACTAGCACGCGCGAGCATTAGATTCGCGACATTCGCGCACGCAATGAGTAAGACGAACCCAACGGCTGCCATCAACACCCACAGGGCCCGGTCATACGTTCGAACGGTGTCCTTCAGAACCGGAATCACATTCGCACCCAGTCCGGTATTTGTTTCGGGATACTGGTGTTCAAGGCGAGCGGCAATCGTGTCGATATCCGCTTGCGCTGATTGTTGAGTGACACCCGGTTTAAGCCTCCCAAGCACGTAATAGGCATGGTTCTGCCGGCTTCGCATCAATTCTGGTGTCAAGGCGATCGGGGCATAGATTTCCGAGCCCTTGGGAAAGTTGAATCGAGGTGACAACACGCCGACAACGGTCCGAGTAATACTATTTACGGTAATCGTCTTGTTGATGATGTTTGGGTCACCACCGAACCGCCGTTGCCACAGACTGTGGGCGATGATCGCAACGCCGTCCTTGCCTGGTTGGTTCTCTTCTTCAGTGAACCCTCGACCCATTGCCGGTTTTATACCGAGAGTGTCGAAGAAATTGGCGGTCACTAAGAACCCCTGAATGCGCTCAGGAGTGTCTTGTCCGGTAACGTTTACGCTCCACCACCGGTAAAGTGCGAGTTTGTCAAACGACTGGTTCTGCGCGCGCCAATCAAAGTAGTTGGCTACCGTGACTTCATTGTGTTCGACGCCACGACTGGGATTCTTGTCCCAGATCGCCATCACACGATCCTGATCTGGTATGGGCAAAGGATTAAGCAAAAGAGCATCGATGGCGCTAAAGATCGAACTATTCGCGCCGATGCCGAGGGCGAGCGTGAGAACAGCGATCAATGTGAAGCCTGGCCGTTTGATCAGGTTTCGTACTGCGTATCGAATGTCGCTAAGAAGGTTGTCCATAATATTTCTCTAGTCGAATTGGGTCGTTGCCTTTGGTCTTTGGTCTTTGGTCTTTGGTTTTTGGACTTGGCCTCTTCGAACTAACTGAATAGATCAAAAACCTAAGTCCTAAGTTCAAAGACCGAATCACTCGCTATTCAAAGCGCAGCGCCACCAATGGATCGACCTTCGTTGCTCTGCGCGCCGGCAAATAACTCGCGAGCACGGCTGAAACAAGTAACACCATGGTCGCAATCGCAAACGTCAGCAAATCAGTTGGCTTCACTTCAAAAAGGAGTTTCACAATCAATCGCGTTAACCAAAAAGAAATTGCCAGACCACAAATCGATCCAATCAACGTCAACATAAAACCCTGGCCCAGAATCAAGCGCACAACATCACCGCGACCCGCACCCAGGGCCATTCGAATTCCAATTTCCTGTGTTCGTTGCGCAACCGTGTACGAGATCAAACTGTAGACACCCGTCATGGTCAGCAAAAGACCGATGCCGCCAAAGAAACCGAACAAGAAAGTGTAGAAACGAGTCTCTGTAACACTTTTCGAGATCGCCTCGGTCAAGGGTTGAACATTCGTTAGGACCACACCTCGATCAACGGATTTGATTTCACGGCGAAACGAATCGGTGAGGGTTGCAGAAGGAACGGTTGTGCGAACCAGAAAGTTGCCCCACGACCAACTGTTCTGCTGATATGGGAGATAGAGTTCTGGATCCGCCGCTTTGGTCAGACTACTGTGATGCACGTCGGCAACGACACCAACGATTTGGTATTTCTCAGGATCTCCTTCGTTCTGATTTGCACCGATGTGGGAAACGATTTGACCAATAGGATCCTGCCCTTCAAAGTAAGTGCGTGATAGGGTTTCGTTGATGATTGCTGCACCAATCTGTCCTCGCTGATCCTGTTCAGTGAAGTAGCGGCCCTTCAGTAGCGGGATCTTCATCGAAGCAAAATATTCCGGAGTAATACTTCGATTGCGAGCAGTTGGTTCTGCGCCAGGCTCCGGTTCAGGACGACCTTCGATACGAAAATCAGAACCGACATTTCCGCCGCTGAATGGCATGGGCGCAACGAACGATACGGCCTCCACACCGGGAATCGCTTTGATGCGCGCCAATGTTTGATTCACGTAAAGAACACGCGCTTCGGGTGTATCGTAAGTGCTGCTCGTCAGACTAATGCGACCTGTGAGCACATTGTTTGGGTCAAACCCGGGCGACACATTCGTCAACTGCGCAAAGCTCTTTATCATCAAGCCTGCGCCAACCAAGAGGATCAAACTTAAGGCGACCTCAGAAACGACAAGCGAGTTACGCCACCAACGTAAACTCCTGCCGCTCGTCGCTGACTTGGAAGAGGATTTGAGAACTTCGTTAAGGTCCGGATGTGAAGATTTCAGGGTCGGAACCACACTGAAAAGAACGCCCGTCAGTACTGAAACAACTAACGTAAATAGCAAGACAGGAGAGTTAATTCTTACCTCGCTAATTCGTGGAATCTGATCCTCCGCATAGAACTTAATTACGCCCAGCCCCCAAACGGACAAGAATAATCCTGTCGCACCAGCTAACAGCGACATAACGAGGCTTTCGATGAACAACGATCGCGCGATGCGCCATCTGCCCGCCCCCAACGCAGCTCGAATTGCAATTTCTTTTTGCCGGGCAGTCGCTCGAACCAATAAAAGGTTAGCTGTGTTTGTACAAGCAATCAGAAGAATAAAAGCAACAGCTCCCAGTAACAGCCACAGCGCTTGCCGCATGTCTCGCCCAACAAGTTGTTCGTGAGCACTCCGCAGGTAGGCTGTAATTTTTGCGTTGGACCGTGGGTATTCGGTACTGAGACTTGCCGCAATGTTTTCGAGATCTAATTGAGCCGCCTGCTCAGTAACGCCGGGTTTCAAACGTCCGATCCCTAATAGAACATGTGCGCCACGCTGTTTGAGATTGCTGGTTTCCCCGGCAACCGTCGTCCAAACCGCGGGATCCTTCACAGACAGCGGAAACTCAAAGTGCTGAGGCAAGACTCCGATGATCGTGTGCGACTCATCGTTCAGGCTGATCTGCTGACCGATGACATTTTCAGCGCCACCAAACCGTGATTGCCAATAGTCGTAACTGAGTAGTGCTACTCTTTGACTATCAGCCCGTTCTTCGTCAGGCTGAAAGTTGCGCCCGCGAATTGGTGAGACTCGTAAAAGAGGAAGGAAGTTTGCGGTGACGCGCATGCCTTCGATCCGTTGCGCATCGCCGTTCTCACTAACGACGAAGCCGTTTGACTTGTACCCCGCAATGGTCTCAAAACTTCGATTACGAAAGTTGTAATCAACCAGATCTAGATAGGAGAAATACCCTTCGACTCTCTTCTCAGTCGTAGTTTCCCAGATCGCGACTACGCGTTGAGGTTCAGAGATCGAAGGCGGCGTCAGGACAAGCGCATTGATGACGCTGAAGATTGCGGTGTTGGCGCCGATGCCGAGTCCAAGCGTCAGAACTGCAACGACAGTGAATGATGGTTGTCTTAAAAGACTTCTAACACCGTAACGAAGATCCTTCAGCAGTGTATCCATCGAACCGGCCTCCAGTGACCAACTCCGAGGATCCGCGACCAGGCACACTAGTGACGTTGACGCCGTCGGGGTGAAGTAAGAGGCGCCCGCGATCCACGGGTTTTTTTGTCGAATCAGAGCAACTGCAGGTTAAGAACTACGTATTCACAATCCAGCCGTCTTCGAGCCGGATTATTCGGTTGCCGTAAGCCGCATTCGTCTCCGAGTGCGTGACCTGAACGATGGTCGTACCCTCGTCGTTCAAGCGCTTAAACATGTCCATTATTTCCTTACCCTGCGCTGAATGTAGATTTCCGGTCGGCTCGTCAGCCAGGATGATCCGGGGATTCGCAACAACCGCACGAGCAATGCCGACAAGTTGCTGTTGACCTCCTGAAAGCTGCGTGGGGAAAAGATCTTTTTTACCGACCATCTGAAAACGATCGAGCGTATCGCAGACGATCGATTGCCGGTCTTTCTTATTCACGTCGCGATAAGACAAAGGCAACTCGAGATTTTCAAAGACCGTTTGATCGTCCAGCAAGTGATAACTCTGGAATACAAAACCAATGTTGCTGTTCCGCAAGTGTGCACGCTTTTTAGCGTCCAGCTTGTGAACGGGAACCTCGTCAAAGTAATACTCGCCGTTCCACGATTGATCGTGCATTCCAAGGATATGAAGCAGCGTCGACTTCCCTGCACCCGAAGGCCCCATGATCGAAACAAACTCACCCGCCTTGATGTCGAGATCGATTCGCCTCAGGACATAAGTCCTCGTAGGTCCATGAGGGAACGACTTCTCGATGCCCCGCATACTGATCATGAAATCGCTCCGAACCCTGCTTCCTTGAGTTGTTGTTCGTGAATCTCACGCCGTTCCGAACCGGCCTCTTCTTCGACGATCAATCCATCGAACAAGTGAACTATGCGATCAGCGTGCTGCGCATAACGTGGATCGTGTGTAACCATGCAGATGGTTGCGCCGCCACGGTGCAATTCGCGCATCAATTCCATCACGGCCTCACCGTTGGTTGAGTCAAGATTTCCTGTTGGCTCGTCTGCCAGTAGGATGCTTGGCTGTCCACCTACCGCACGAGCAACTGCCACGCGTTGCTGTTGACCGCCGGAGAGCTGGCTGGGCAAATGCTTCGCGCGATGCGCCATCCCGACGCGCTCGAGAGCTTCGGTAGTGCGCTTCTTTCGTTCGCTTGAACTCATGCCGCGATAGGTGAGCGGTAACTCGACGTTTTCATAGACGGTGAGATCACCAATCAAATTGAAGCTTTGGAATATGAACCCGACTTCGCGATTGCGTATTCTGGCGCGCTCGGAAAGTGACAGATTCTCAACCGCATTGCCGTTCAAGACATACTCGCCATCAGTGGGTGTATCGAGCAATCCAAGAATGGAAAGCAGCGTCGACTTGCCACAACCGGAAGGTCCGGCTATTGAGACGTATTCGCCTTGTTTGATATCGAGATGAATACCCGAAAGTGCATGGGTCTCCACTTCGTCAGTGTAGAAAACTTTCTTCACGTCAGAGAGATGAATGAGAGGGCCCGATGAACTCATCAATGTGCTCCTTAACAGATTTGGTCTTAGGTCTTCGGTCTTCGACCTTGGATCTTTGGTACCCCACGCGGAACTCAAAAACCAAAGTCCAAAGTCCTTTTACTGTAAACACCGCACTCGGCGGACTTATCGCACTCGAATTCTTGTGTAACTGTCGTACTGGGAAGTGTCGGAGACAATTACCTGATCGCCTTCTCGCAAGCCGTCAAGGATTTCCACCTTGCTGACTGAGTAACGACCCAGTTTCACGGTCCGCCGCTCCGCCTCCTGGCCATCGGGACTTAAAACAAACATCCCAATCGTTGTTTGTCCCTGACCAAAGGTAGGCCTGCCGACATTCAAGACGTCTTTCAAACGCTCAAGCTCGACAGTTCCATCAACCGCGACATCCGGCCGTGCGCTCGGGGGTAATGGACCGTTCAGCGTTGCGTCTATTGTGAATGTGCCTTCTCGAGCAGAGGGGTCGATTCGAGCGACCTGACCCTGGATGATGCCGTTGCGAGTATCAACCTGAACTATCTGTCCGACTCGGACATCTTTGATTTGCGTCTCCGGAATTCTGAGTTCGGCTTTTAGCGACGCGGGATCGGCAACCCTGGCGATGTTGAAGCCCGGCTGTACTTGTTGTCCGACCTTTACTGCTACTTCTTGAAGTACACCAGCCGTTCCGGCTCGCACTTTCAATGCATCAACCTGATCCTGCTTTAGTTTTGCCAACGCGCGCAGCTGTTGTACCCGTGAACTCTGAGCATTCAGTTGTGCTTTTGTGGCTTTGGAACCGACCGCGAGTCTATCTTGCTCAACCTTAAGGCGATTAGCGAGGTCTTGAACGTGAACGCGAGAGATCTTCAGAACCAGATCGGCTACGAGCCCCTGTTTCGCAAGGACTTCGTCTGCATCTAACTGCAGCTTTGCCTGGCTGTACTCGGCGTTGATACTGGCAATCGCAGACTTCTGCGTCATCGTGTCGCTTTCAAGTTTGACGCGCAGGTTCTCTTCATCAGCTTCGGCCGCCTTCACCTGGAATTGGGCGTCGGCTGCTTGCTGTTCCATCTGTGGATTCGTCAGTTCAACGATTACGGTCGTAGGCTGAACTTCCACACCGGCTTGTAGCAATACGGTCTCGACCCGGCCATCCGCGGGAGCTGGAACAAACCGCGTTACCTGAGGGACAAGCGTACCCACTCCATGCACGTCGCGGAGCATCTCACCTCTCTTCACTGTCTCGATCACCACAGTTGCGCGCTCGACAGTGGGGGCAGCAGGCTTGAGTTTAGTTAAGCCATACGTGATGCCGCCGATGGCTGCAAGCCCAACGACAACGAGAATCGCGGTGCGAATCTTCTTCTTCAGTTTCGATTTTGGAGGTCGCTTTATGTCCATACTTCTTAGATATTTTGGAGAGCTGTACAAGCCTTGTTGAGAGAGCGGCGATTTTACGCGAAATTGGCCCACCTAATGACCAACTTCGCGCAGATATACAGTTCTCCGGGAAGCAAGCGATTCAAGGACTGTGCCAGCTTTCCCGGATACGACGTATTATGCCACCTCGTTCAGAAAATCCTTTATTTATTGAGCAATTTTTGCTTGATGGAGAAACGGGTCTGGCGCTGCCTGATGAGCCAGGAACCCAAAACCGGTTCGCTTGCGGGACTTTCGAATCCCACTTTCGAAATCGGAGGTTCGATTAATCGGGTGATTTGTGCAGGAAAGTGAATAGATCTTATTCTTTTGTGACCGGCGTCTTCCCGCTCACTGGTGTGTGAAGACTCAACCTGGTCCTCATCCGCTGCTGCCATTCGCGTCGTTCTGTATCGACTTCTTCTATGTGCTTCAACGCAGAACTGAGCGGCTCGCCTCCCAATTGCCGCATCTTTAAATAAAGGAGCGCCGGCACAATCGAGATCAGGGGAATAATAAAGATGTTGATCAGGCCCAATGCCTGTTGCCACAACTGTTCTTGCAAGCCATGCTTCATCGGATTTCCGCCGAAGGTAATTCTGATTCGACCTACGAGCATGCTGACCGCCATCGGGATGACAACTTGCAGTATGGAAACGATGATAACTATTCGCCAGGATCGTGAACCGAGTTCTCTCGAACGCTTAAGTGCCGCCTTCTTTTCCAGCCCTTCTATCAAAACAATTGGCGCCCAAAGCGCATAACGAACCTGCATAATCAGCCCCGGCACTATCAACAGCAGGTATCCTCCGATAAAGCGAAGAATCAACCGGATCATCGTACTGATAAAGGGTCGCCACCTCTTTCGTAAAATGGCAATCGCTTCCCTTAGTTTTACGGGCCGTAGCGGAGCAACGCCCAGCTGCACGACGATGATCGAAGTTACTCCGGAGATAACTGCAGTTGTGATGAAGTAGGCAACCAGGTTCAAGAGTACAAGAATTGAGGTGAGACTAATAATCACGACCTTTTGGATCGTTCCACCCTTTGGTAGCACGTGGTCGAGAATCAACATCCCGCACAACAGTAGGCTGGTAGCGATCACGGGAATGTGCGCCAAAAATGAAAGCTTCAAAAATTTCGGAAAGTATTCGCTGTACAGCGAGAAGGCGCGTCTGTAGAGCGCACCCACTCCCTCGGCTTGTCCTCTTAGCGAACTCGCAAACGCAAACGCCGTCGCCGGTCGTTCTGATGGCGTCTTCGAAAGCGCCGACATCACAACACCAGCCACGCGTTTTGGAACCTTGGCCGCACGTTCACGCAGATGCGGTGGAGGCTCTTCGCGATGTGCCCGCATCACGGTTGAGGTGTTTCCCGAAAACGGCGGCTCTCCTGCCAACATCTGATACGCGATTACGCCAATGCTGTAGATGTCGGATCGCATATCGATTTGAGCGCCACCGCATTGCTCTGGCGACATATATAAAGGAGTGCCCATGATTGCGCCGACGCGTGTGAGTGCTGGACCGGCTTCAGCCGTTGTTGCATGAGCTGCACGCGTACCTGGCGAGTGCGTGCCGTTGTCGAAGAGCAACGTGCCGTCGCTGTCGTGAAGTTCAGTGTCATCGCGCGCAAACTTGCCAGTGAGGTTTGGCGGATCGTGCAGGCTTGTCTTTGCGGCGAAAATTCGTGTCCCCGCCTCTTCCGAACTGTCGTAAACCGCGGTTTTCACAGCCGCACCACTACCGCCTGCCGGGTGTTGAGTTTGACCATCGTCAGGCACTGGTTGAATGAGTGTTGCTTTCTCTGATGCGGCAGTTGCAAACGGCGAGTCTTCGTTAGGCGAAGCATTATCAACTAATTCGTTTACACCATCGATGATGGTGGCTGCTGAATCATCACTCAGCATCGGCACACTGGCTTCACCCAATTTTGCGATTCCGAAGTCGAGAACCTTAACGCGATAACCACCCAACCGTGTTGGTTCGAGCCAGATATTATCGGGCTTTAAGTCGCGGTGAATGATTCCCTGCTGATGTGCTTCGTGAACAGCAGAACAAACCTGTTCAAGAATATCGACAACCCAATCCAGCGGTAGCCTCTGTTCCTCGGCCAGCACGTCGCCCAGCGTACAGCCATCGAGATATTCCATGACGAGGTAAGCGACACGCCCCTTCGTAACCGTTGCAAAACCAAAGTCGGTGACATCAACGACGTTGGGGTGACGCAGGCGACCAGCTGCACGTGCTTCACGTTTGAATCGTTCGACAAACTCTTCGTTACGCATGAACTGCGGAGCAATTAACTTTAACGCCACGTAACGTTCAGTTCCGAGGTGTGTCGCCAGATACACTGCACCCATTCCGCCTGAGCCCAGTAATTGCTCGAGCTGGTACTTATCGTCGAGAATCTCACCAACGTATTTCTCGAGGCCAATCATGAGATGCACATGCTACAGGAATTGAACAACAGTGTCTGCTACGGTGAGGCGGCTCAAAAAGTTTGGCTAGCGAATCAATTCATTGGTCATTTTCCATTGACCATTTCTCATCTTCTATTCGGTACTGAAATAGGTCCAATAGGTCGAATGAGTCCTATTTCAGTGCCCAAATTGAAAATGGCCAGTAAGGCTTTTAACGCTCCCAATCACACGCAAAGGTACCAATCGGTTGTCCATCTGGTGGATCCTGCGGTCTCGTGAGATTCATCTTTTTCGGATCATCCTGGAAACGCTTTATCTCCTCCGTTGCGTAGAACAAGAAAGCACGATGACTCTCATCCATCGTTAACGTTCGCTGAGTGGCTAGCCAGTTCTTCAGTTGATCGACTTTTAGTTCTGCAATCGCACGCACCTGATTCGGCGCACGCTCATTTGCTGCAAGACCCATCAAGTCACCAAGAACTATCATATTCACGGTGTGTTGAATCTCACCCGCATAACCAGTGGCCGCTGGCGCCTTCCAGGTCGAACTAATAATCCTGTCAATAACCTCGGTCAAACCCGGATTACGCGTATCGCGCGCATGAAACTGCACGAGTCTCGCTGCGCGTTCCGGATTGAAAAGGAAATTGCTGACGTGATCTGTAATTGCCTCCGCTGGCGCTAAAGCATCAAACGTTGGCTGAGTGCGGATGCGGAAGTCTTCACGCGTTCGCGGATACCCGGAAGGCCGTGGCGGTATCAAACGCAATAGCGGCTCAGGCAACATGAGTGCATCGGGCTTGAGCGTATCTAAAACCGCCGCAAGCGCACGTCGCTGTTCCTCAGGGGAGACGACCTGTGGATTATGATCGCCCTGGCCTTTCAAACTAAAAGTGTAATCTTGACCACCAACAACTTTAGCGACCGCTTCAACCTGGTAACGGTGATACATATAAATAGGAACCAGCACATCTTCGATAGTTGCCATCGGCTCACCATCTCGAATGTTATTTTCACCGAAGCGACGTAGCGCGGCAGCGCGAACCTTCATCACATTGCCGAGTTCATCAATGACATTTGCGCCGTTGTCCCAAAGGTGAGCAACTGAACTTGAAGCGCTCGCAGGTCGCGCATCCTGATCAGTCAAATACATCAACCCGCGAGCAAACGCCTGACTCAGAATTTGATCAAGTGCTGATCTTTCATTAACACCGCTTGGAAAATCCTGGTAGCCGTACGCGATCGAAACCTTGTCCCATTCACCAATGCCTTTCGCATAAGCGTCCGACAGATCAGGAATTCCGTCTGTGCCAAGCTTTGCATAAGGTGCGGGGTAATCCATCACCGACGCTCTGTTTACAGGACTTGCAGCATAGTTGTGCTGCAGACCAAGCGTGTGACCAACCTCGTGCGCAGCGAGTTGTCGTAAGCGAGCCAGAACCATTTCCAGCAATTTTGGCGATAACGGCTTTCCTTTTTCATAAGGCGCCAGTAGCCCTTCAGCGATCAGAAAGTCCTGACGATCGCGAAGTGAACCCAGGCTCACACGACCTTGAATGATCTCCCCGGTTCGCGGATCAGTTAACGAGTTGCCATAAGACCAGCCTCGTGTCGAACGATGCACCCACTGAATCACGTTATAGCGTACGTCCATTGGGTCAACATTCGGCGGCATCACCTCAACGCGAAACGCATCCTTATATCCGATCGCCGTAAACGCCTGATTCCACCAACTCGCTCCCTCGATCAACGCCGAACGAACCGGCTCGGGCGCTCCGCGATCAACGTAATAGACAATCGGCTCGACGGGTTCACTAACGGCCGCGTTGGGATCCTTCTTTTGCAGACGATGTCGAGCGATGAAACGTTTCGTGATCGGTTCCTCGATTGGCGTCGCAAAATCCATATAGTTAATCCCGGAGTAACTAGCCCGTGGATCAAAGACGCGAGGTTTGAAACCGGGACCGGGCAGTTGCACAAACGAATGTCGCTCGCGCACGGTGATCGCCTCGGGAGCGGGCACAACTTGTCTGACAAATTGGCCCGTTGGTTCCCCCGTGAACGTTAGTGTCGTTTCGACTTCGGTGTTGAGAGGAAAGTTTTTTGTATTCGGCAAGTAAAAGGCACTACGCGTTGGATCGAGTCGATAGTTTCCCTGCTGGCTGCGTTGGAGTGTGTTGGTTACCTGATGAACATCGCGCAGATAAAAAGACGACGCGTCAACCAGGACCCTGTTGTTCTCTTCTGCTGCAACTTCAAATCCCCACAACGTGGATTCAGCGAAAGCATCTCTGACTGCTAATCGTTCGTCTATGTTGTTGGTGATTGCTCTAAAGTCATAATTAGGAGCGACGAGCAGGACTCGAGGGCCCACGCGATCAAAACGAACGATGTAACTTTGGCCCAGCTGTCCTCGATCCAGGCCGATATCGTTTGAACCGATACCGGCGGGCAGTGACTCAACATAGAGGAATTCGGTATTCCACTTGTCGATCTCGAGCCAGAGTTTTCCCGTCTTTGCCTCCCAGTAAAACGGAAAATAGCCGGGGAATTTCTCCATGCCAGCGACTTTTTCGGAGATGGTAGGCGCTTTTGTTGAATCAGACCGCGGCTGTGTATAGACAGGAGCTAACAAGATAAGCAGGATTAAATATGCGAATAAAAATCGAGTCATGTCGTACTCCTGACGCTTTAATAATTTTGGACGATCCAGGTGAAGAAGTTCGTGACATTTCGTGTTGATTCGTGGATCGTTTCCTCTGTCCGTAAGAAAGCACGATCCACGAAATCCCACGAAACAGCACGAAAATCTTCAATCTGAAATCTTAAATCTGAAATCCTATTGGTCCTTCCACTCCGGAATTCTTCCTGGAGTCCATGGTGCTCCAGCAGCTTCTAATTGTTTTTCGAGCCTTGAGAGATCAACATCCACTAATTGCCTCAACTGAGTCAGCACTCCTTCAAAGTCTTGTGCCGCAGCCGCGTATTGACTGATCTGTGTCTGAGTCGGCCGCGAAGTAGACATGCGTTGCGCACCCACGACATACCCGACCCGATCGTTGATCGACGGCGGCGTGTTCATGTTCCGCTGTCGGGCAGATGGGTCTCCGTTCAGAGCTCGCAGTATCTCGGTCACGCGCTTGTCCAGAGTGGTCGCATCGTCCTGGAGCCGCGCAGGTAATGAAGGTGTTTCGTTGATCGCCCGTTTTATCGCGGCAAGACGTGGTTTCAATGTGGTTGCTGCTTGTGTCGCCCCACTTACCGCACGCTGTAGACGCACAGCCTTTTGTTGAAATTCGACCAATGCAGATCGATCAGACGTCGACATGTTCTCCTGCCCCTCGACTACTAGGTGGAACTCTTGCGGCGAACCAAGAGGAGTCAAAACACCATCAACTCGTTTTGCAATTGAAGCTTTGTAAGTACCGGGCATGACAAGCGGACCTGATGGCGGCTCAAAATCAAAGTCGGCATCCGGAGGTGCAGGCGCTGCCAGATTTGCCGCAGGATAGCGCAAGTCCCACGTTATACGTTGCATGCCTGACGTAACCGGCCCCGTTAGTCGTCGTACCACTCGATCACTTGCATCAGTGATCGTCACGATTACAGCTGGTGCTTCTTCTTCATCTTCCGCGCGCAGCTCTGACTGTGTTGGCCAACCAACAGGAGCATGCTTCTTTTCCGCCTCCTTCTCGGCTTCCTGTCGCTTTTCTTTGCGAGTTTTGATCGGGTCTTTGAGAAACCACGTTATGGCCGCTCCAAACGGAGGGTTGTCAGCTGTATAGAATGTTTCACCTTGAAAACTTTTTCCCCGCCCGCCAAGTGGTTGCGACTGGATGTACATCAACGCATCCTTCACCGGAAACAGGATTGATTCCTGTTTTAAAGTGTCCGCACTAATGGACCGTAGAGGTGCGTAGTTATCGAGGATGTAAATACCGCGTCCAAAAGTTCCGACAACCAGATCATTTTCGCGTTTCTGAATACTCAGATCGCGAACCGCGATCGTAGGTAATCCCCCCTTCAACTGGATCCACTTCTGGCCTCCATCAACTGAAAAGAAGAGTCCAAACTCGGTTCCCACAAACAAGAGATTTCGGTTCACATGGTCTTCAGCTATTGCCCAGACCGGCCCGTTCGCCGGCAGGTTGTTGCTGATTGATGTCCAGGTGCGGCCGGCATCAGTCGTTTTCAGCAGGTATGGTTTAAAGTCGGCGTTCTGATGATTATCAAAGCCCGCATAGGCTGTAGTTGCGTCATGATTGGAGGTAATAATTCTACTAACGTAGGCATTCTCTGGCACACCCGGGAACTTATCGAGCTTGCGCCAGTTCTTGCCGCCATCTTCTGTGATTTGAATCAAGCCGTCGTCAGTGCCAACGTAGATCAGTCCGTCCTTCTTTTGCGACTCAGCAAGTGCCGACGCGTTTCCATAGAACGCGGTCGAAGCATTTTTGGCCACAGCATCGATGCTCCAAATCTTGCCCATCACGAGCAACTTGTCGCGATCGAGCGCTCGTGAGAGTTGACCACTTACTACCTGCCAACTTTCACCACGATCATCACTACGAAAGAGTTTGTCTGCCGCCATGTAGAGACGTGTGTGGGAGTGGGGGCTGATAATGAAGGGCGTGTCCCAGTTCCATCTAAGTGGATCGTCATTGCGGTCGGATTGAGGCTGAATGCCCAGGCGCTCACCAGTTCGCTTGTCAAAACGAACGATCACTCCATGCTGCAACGATGCATAGACAGTATCCGGATCTTCAGGATCGACCTGCGTTCGGAAACCATCGCCGCCTTGCGTAACGTACCAATCTGAGTTGACGATACCCGACGCGCTGCGAGTCCGTGAGGGACCACCGAAACTAAAGTTATCCTGCGTTCCTCCATAAACATTGTAGAAGGGTTTGGCATTGTCAGTGGTGACATCGTAAAACTGTGCAACCGGAAGGTTCTCTTTGAAGTCCCAATTGGCGCCCCGATCGAAACTCTCATAGATACCGCCGTCACAACCAACCAGGTAGTGGTCGGTGTCTTTTGGGTCAATCCAAATGTCATGGTTGTCTACGTGCTTCGACTTTTCTCCCAGCCGGCGAATCGTGCGACCGCCGTCGTCCGAAACCATCAAGAAAACGCTCATCAGGTAGATTCGATCGACGTCTTTCGGATCGGCGACGATGCGCGCGTAGTACATCGCACCATTATCGAATTCGTTGCGGCGTTCCCAACTCCCGCCTCGATCCGACGAGCGAAAGATCCCACCTTTTCGATCGGCGGCCTCGACAGTTGCGTAAACCACATTAGAGTCAACGGGAGAGATTGCAATTCCAATTCGTCCTAAATCGACGGTAGGCAAGCCGGCGCGCAACTTGTTCCAGGTGGCGCCTGCATCTGTTGATTTGTAGAGCGCGCTCTCAGGGCCTCCATCGATAAGTGTCCACATGTGCCGGCGCCGTTGATAAGAAGCGGCATACACGACATTGGAATCATTGGGATCGATCGCGACATCCGTAACACCGGTGTTTTCACTGATACTGAGAACGCTCTTCCAGGTTTTCCCGCCATCGGTGGTCTTGAATAATCCGCGCTCGCCGCCTGGTCCCCAGAGCGGCCCCTGCGCAGCGACGTACACGACGTTCGTGTCTTTGGGATCTATGGCAATCCGCCCGATGTGCTCGGAGGTCTTTAGTCCAACGTTTTTCCAGCTACGACCTCCGTCATCGGATCGATAGATGCCGTTACCATACGAGACACTTCGTTGGCTGTTGTTTTCTCCCGTACCCACCCAAACAGTAGAAGGATTCTTTGGATCAACTGCGATCGCACCAATCGAGTATGACCCTTCATTATCAAACACTGGTGTCCATGTAGTGCCATTGTTGACGGTCTTCCAGACGCCCCCCGAAGCGACCGCTACGTAATAACGAGATGCGCTTGCTGGATCCACTGCGAAGCCAACCACTCTACCTGATGTGAATGCTGGACCAATGGAACGGAACCTCAAGCCATTGAATGTCGGGGTTGACATCGGCTCTTTCGGCCGAGTGGCTTCGTCAGGTTTCTTTTCGTCTTCGGGTTTCTTCGGTGATGCGGTGGGTGTGGGTGAAGGAGATGCTGTGGGTTCTTGTGTTTTCGTTGGAACATTCTCCGTTGTTTGTGCCTGACCACGAACACCTAAGGGCAAGAGAATCATCAAACACGAAAGGCACAACGAGATTGACATGTCTATAAATGAAAACTTCGCAGCAGCGCAGGCAGACGTAGACATAAGTGGCTCCTCGATTAAATTAGTGCTTTGGGTAATACATCAGCACGGCGGAAGCGTGCTTCACGGTATCAGTGCCCGAGTGGACGCTAGTGTTCAAATCACATTGTTACGGGTATCAAGAGAACCTTGGAACTGGAAGCGTTAAGGTAGCATTTTGGATTCAGTTCCGGCAAAGAGGCGACTGAATTTGATGAAAACTGCACGGCAACACCACCAGGCTTTAGCCGGTGGTAGTTCAACTTTCCAGCTACTCGGCGCTCTCCATTCGCGTCGGACACCACCAGGCTTTAGCCGGTGGTACTTCAACTTGCCAGCTACTCGGCGCTGTCCATTCGCCTTGGACACCACCAGGCTTTAGCCGGTGGTACTTCAACTTGCCAGCTACTCGGCGCTGTCTAGTCGCTCGGACACGGTAACTACCTATGAAATTGAAGTACCACCGGCTAAAGCCCGGTGGTGTTCTGATAGGTGCTTCGACTGTGGCGTAGCTATGAAATTGAAGCACCACCGGCTGAAGCCTGGTGGTGTCGTGATAGGTGCTTCGACTGTGGCGTAGCTATGAAATTAAAGCACCACCGGCTGAAGCCGGTAGTGTTGTTAGCCTATTCGTTTAAATTCTTCCGCAAAAACTCCACGGTCCGTGTCCACGCGTCTGCAGCAGCTTCAGCGTTGTAAACCTGGGGCCGCGTATCGTTGAAGAATGCATGATCCGCACCGGGATAGATGTAATACTCGAACGACTTTCCAAGCGCTTTGAGACTGCGCTCGAGTTCGTGAACTACTGCTGGAGAAACCGATCTATCGCGCTCACCAAAGATCCCTAAGACAGGGCTTTTTAGATTCGCAAGATCCGGTTCGACGTTTGGATGACCACCATAGAAAACGACGCAGGCTCCCACGTTTTCGTTTTTAGATGCAGCATAGAGCGACAACGCGCCACCCATACAAAATCCAACAGTTCCTACCTTGCTCGACGAAGTGGCTGCGTGCGCTAATAAATAATCGATGGCTCCCTTTAGATCTTTTGCGGCTTCGTCAATGCGAAGCGCCATCATCATCTTGCCCGCCTCGTCTGGCGATTTCGCTATCTTGCCCTGGTAGAGATCAGGCGCAAGCGCCACGAATCCTTCAGCAGCGAAGCGGTCACATACATCCTTGATGTGATCGACAAGTCCCCACCATTCCTGAATAACAATGACAGCAGGTCCCTGCGCCATTTTTGGCGCAGCAAGATAACCATTCGTCTGACCGCCGTTACTTTGAAAGGCTACGTTCTCTCCCATGATCGATCTCCTAAGTTACATCAGACTGCGAACGTTTCTGATCGAGCATCACGCCATCCCAACGATTCATTACATCGAGATGGACATCGAACTGATCGATAACGCGCATGGCAATGTGGTTGACGATATCGTCAATATTTTGCGGACTGTTGTAGAAGGCAGGTACAGGCGGAAGAATGACGACACCCATTCTCGCCAGTTTGAGCATGTTCTCAAGATGGATTTCACTAAGAGGTGATTCCCGAGCGACAAGCACCAGCTTCCTACGCTCCTTGAGAATAACGTCAGCGGCACGATGTATCAGATTATCACCCAGGCCGTGAGCAATCGCGGCAACCGTTCGCATGCTGCAGGGCGCTACGACCATTCCCATCGTGACGAACGAACCACTCGAAATCGCAGCGCCTTGTTCGCCAATGCTATAAGTCTTCGTGGCAAGCTGCTGTACTTCTTTGACGGAGTAGGAAGTTTCGTGAACAAGAGTTTTCGCTCCCCAATTACTCAACACGAGGTGCGTTTCCACACCGGAGCCGTGCAGCAATTGCAGTAACCGTACACCGAAGATCGTTCCGGTGGCTCCGGTAATGCCGACAATGAGGCGAGTTGGTTTTGGCTGTTGCATATGCTTGTAGGCTTGTATTTTCGCGGACTAACAACTCAGATGCAAAGGTATTGAAGGTAATGGCCTAAATTATTTTCTTCTGTGTGCAATCTTCGGCCGAGGGATGAGAAGCCAAAGGAGAGAGCCAACTGACATAACAGCGACATAAAAATAAGGCCAGACGCTTGAGCCTGGCCTTTGGCAATATCACTTTGCTGGTTGTTTATGCCTTAACCGTAACGTACTTTTCGATCATCCTCGTAATCGATTCTTTACTGGTCGCGCCAACGACTCGTTCGACTTCTTTTCCTTCACGGAAAAGAATCAGCGTTGGAATTCCTTTGATCCCGTAGCGTTGGGCAGTGGATGGATTGTCGTCAACGTTGAGTTTCACAACAGTAGCGTTATCACCATAATGCTCGGCGACGGCCGCAACCGTAGGCGCAAGCATTCTGCAGGGCGCACACCATTCGGCCCAAAAGTCCACGAGCACCGGCTTGTCAGCGGTCAAGACATCCTTTTCAAATGAGCTATCGCTCACATCCTTAACAAATTCACTCATCTTTTGTCGCTCCTAATTTGGTTATCTTTCTAAAATCAACCCTCGCCTTCGAGGAAATTCTTAAGTAAACGGGCCCGCGAAGGGTGGCGAAGTTTTCGCAGTGCCTTGGCTTCTATTTGACGGATGCGCTCGCGCGTCACATTGAAGTTCTGACCAACTTCTTCGAGCGTTCGTTCATGACCGCCATTATCCAACCCGAATCGTAAGCGAATGACTCGTTCTTCACGTGGACTTAACGTTTGCAGAACGTCGCCGGCAATCTCACGCAAGTTTGAGGTGATCACTCGCGCTGCCGGACTCTCACTCGACTTGTCCTCGATAAGATCGCCAAGTTGCGAGTCGCCGTTTTCGCCGATTGGTGTTTCCAGCGAAATCGGATCCTGCATCAGTTTGCGTGCCTTGCGCACCTTATCGACGGAGGTGTCCATCTTCTTGGCAATCTCTTCAGTCGTTGGTTCACGGCCGAGTTCTCTAACCAGTTCCCTCGAGGTGTTCTTTAACTTATTGATCACTTCAATCATGTGAACAGGGATTCTGATTGTTCTCGCCTGATCCGCGATGGCTCGAGTGATGGCCTGGCGTATCCACCAGGTAGCGTACGTTGAAAACTTGTAGCCACGTCGCCAGTCAAACTTATCAACACCCTTCATCAAACCCAGATTGCCTTCCTGGATAAGATCAAGAAACTGCAGACCGCGGTTCTGGTATTTCTTGGCAATGGAAACCACGAGTCGCAAATTGGCTTCCGTCAATTCGTGCTTAGCTTGAGCAGTTTGAGCCTCACTCACGGCAATCATTTGATGAGACCGCTTGATCTCCAACGGTGACAAGTGATGCTCAACCTCAATCTCTTTCAGACGCTTCTTCGCAGTCGCAATAACCTTTTTGAACTCTTTCTGTTTATCGGGCTTCAATCCTTTACGTTTTAACTTCTCGGAATACTGGTCGACCTCCCTTTCAAGATTGCGTGTTTCTTTGTAGACGGCGCCGATGGCCGCGATCAGTCGCTGCCGGGCTGCCTCTTTCAAGTGCAGGCCACGAATCTCCTGCGCAATTTCGAGTCTTGTTCGACCAAGTTTTCTCCGGTAACGCAATAATTTCTTTGTTCTCTTGCCGCGCGTCACTTTTAGTTCAGACGCAAACTTCTCGAATTCCTTCAAGCCTCTTTTATATAGCTGATGAATGTTCTGCAGACCTTCAATAGTCCACTGCAGGTATTCTTCACTCCGATCTTCGTGCTCTTCAGTCTCCATTTGATCTGAAAAAGCTACGACATCGCGAATGTTGAGCTTACCTTCAGCAAGCTCATCACCTATTCGGAACAGTTCAACTACAGCAATTGGTGAACGAGCGATCGCTTTTTCAGCCCGCTTCTGACCTCGTTCGATACGTTTTGCGATCGAGACTTCCTGTTCTCGTGTCAGCAAAGGGACTACGCCCATTTCGCGCATATAGACGCGAATTGGGTCGGACGTTTTATCCATTTCACCGGCCGACAGGTCTAGCTCAACCTCTTCACTCAACGTTTCATCGGACTCGACAGACGATGTGCTCTCCTCGATTAACGGCTCCTCAGTCTCAGTTTCGACACTGGTGGCTCGCTCCAATGTTTGCAGCACTTCGTCTATGTCTTGAATTGACACGGCATCGTCAGTAAGTTCCTCACTAAGATTGACGAACTCACCCTTATTTATTAAGTCAATGCCATTCTGATCTTTCTCAAGCCTGGACAAATTTGATATTCCTTTCTCGCGATAGTTAGGCTGTACGGAGAGCTTTGACTCTCCTACTCTTTGCCCCTGCGCGCATCTGGGGCAAAGTAATCCGCTGACGACCGTTCTTCTTTTCTATCCTTCCTACCGTTATATTCGTTTCTTTTGACACACAAGGTTTCAATCTTTGCACTACGTCACTTATTGTGATCTTGGCTAGTACAGCTTCAACCGCTGCATCAACCTCCAACAAAACATCACTGAGCACGGTCTCAATGTTTACCCCAACCGGACAGTCCCTACTGGGAGGTTGGCGATGTAACGAAAATACGCCACCACACTCCAAAGCCTGGTAAACATCCAGCAGGGTCGTCTTCGCCGGGTCGGTGGCCAATCGAGACCCGCCGAGCGATCCTGTTTGCGAAACCACTAACCCAGCCTCCGCCAATTCGCACAACATTCGCCGAATAACCACAGGGTTGGTGTTGACGCTCTCCGCCACTTGCTCAGACTTGAGCGGTTCATCGTCTGACCAGGCCATTAGCGTCAAAACGTGAACGGCTACTGCAAACCGACTATTTGTGGACATAAATTAGACTGCTGATCGGAAACCCCAATTCATTTTGTAACAATTATAGTTACAGTTTTAATTTTGTCAAATAAATGTTCAACTTGGAGGCTCTACCGTTGTTCCGTGACAACCAACCGTGGGCAAAGCGCTGCTCCTTACACTGAGATGCACTTCGAAAACAGGTAGATTCCCAACCTTTTCGCTAAGTTTTTTTAGTTATTTGCCGGAACTGAGGGACGAAGTAGGTTCTGAATCAGAAGAAACAGGTTATCGACGTCAATAGGCTTTGGAATCAGGGCAATATATCCAACTTCCAGTGCACGAGCTCGATCGTCAGCACTCGCGTAGCCGGAAACGGCGATTGCTGGTACTTCCTTCAAGTTAGGCAATAGTTTGAGCTGTTTCATCAGGGTATAGCCATCGGTGTCTGGCATACCGATGTCTGACACGATCAGATCAGGACGCCGCTGTTCAACTTTGCGCAGCGCCTCATGTGCGGAAGAGGCGGTTATTACCTGGGCGCCTTCCTGCCCAAATATGGTACTCAGTAAGGTCAGCGTATCCTCTGAGTCCTCGACTACGAGAATCTCCATTCCTGAAAGTGAGTGTGAACTCTTCTCTGAGACTTCAACTTCCAGATTTGCTTCAGGCGACAACCCGATTGTCAGAGTGAAGGATGAGCCATGTCCTACTCCATCGGATACAACTGAAAGGTCGCCTCCGTGCATTCGCGTTAGCGCATGCGCGATGGCGAGACCAAGCCCCAACCCACCATGGACTCTGGAGGTGGACCCGTCAGCCTGTTTGAAGCGATCGAAGACATGGGAAATAAAGTCTGGAGAGATTCCAATACCGGTATCAGTGACGACAAGCCTTGCTTTGCCGTCCTTTTTATCTGTGAAGACGGAGACTTTGCCGCCAGCTTCTGTAAACTTTATGGCGTTGGAAATCAGGTTCCAGGCGATTTGTTGAAGGCGCACCGGTTCACCCATAAGAACCAGAGGTGACGAATGAAGATGAATGGCCAGCTCGATATTCTTCGCGGCGGCCGAAGCCTTCACCGTATCGAGCGCTGCCGAAACGGCGTGGTTAAGATCGGTCGCGCGCGGCTCGAAGTGAAGCTTTCCGGTTGCTATGCGCGACGTATCGAGCAAGTCGTCAATTAAACGTGACTGCAGCCACGCGTTTCGCTCGATGGCGTCGAGTGCCTGCGCGACCCCTTTTGGATCGAGGCTTCCGCTGCGGAGTAATTTGATCCAGCCAACAACCGGAGTGAGCGGGGTTCTGAGTTCATGTGAGAGAGTGGCGAGAAACACATCCTTGGCGCGGTTTGCTTCGGAGAGTTCTTTGTTGACTACGGTGAGTTGTGCAGTGCGCTCTTTGATACGTTCTTCAAGATCTCGATTGAGCTGCTCGAGATCTGCCCGCGCTTTTTGTTCTGCAAGCATCAACCGGCGATGTTCTACACCGCGGCGAATCGTGTGCTTCATGTTGTCGATGTCACACGGCTTAATCAGATAGTCGTATGCGCCTTCCTGCAAGGCCGCGATAGCGGATTCGACCGAAGCAAATCCAGTGAGCACCACTGAAATTGTCAAAGGTGCGTGTCTTCTAATCTGATTTAATACCGAAAGCCCGTCACCGCCTTCCATATGCAAGTCTGTCAATACAAGGTCGTACTCACAGTCCTGGAGCAATCCTATCGCTTCGTCTCCAGTAGCCGCGGTATCAACGATGTACCCTTCCTTCTCGAAAATTGCCGCCGTCGTGATCCGAAGGCTTTCTTCATCATCCACGACCAGCAAGCGAGCCTCTTTTGGAAAAGCAGACCTCGCGCTGCCGTTATCACTTGAAGCTTCTTCCAAGGAATGTGGAAACATGGTGTTAAGTTCCTTCACCTATTTCTTCCCCACGTCTTCAAGAACCGGTGACTCGACCTGAAGAATCAGATTGAAGACCGTACCCTTTCCTACCTCACTGTTTACTTCAATGCGGCCACCGTGTTGTCTCACGATGTCCTGAGTGACCCATAAACCAAGGCCCGTCCCTTTCTTGCCCGTGGAAAAGAATGGTTCGAAGATGCGCGCTTGATCGTCTTCACTGATGCCTACCCCGGTATCACTCATCTGAATCAGAATCGATGGTTGTAGAGCTTGTTCATACGGAGCAGTAGTTATCCTGATTTCGCCTTCGCTGTGGATGGCCTGCTGGGCATTGATGATCAAGTTTAGAAAGACCTGTCTTAACTGATCGGCTCGTGCACGTATCCTGGGTAACTGCGGATCATATAATGGCACAACTCGAATCTTCGCCTGCTTAAGCTTTTTCTCAAGGAGCACAAGTGTCTCTTCCAATAATTGATTTACATCAACCCAATCAACCTCACCGGGCTGGCGCGCGAAGCCAAGCATTTGCCGGATGATGTGCGAGACGCGCTCGGTTTCTTTCCGAGCGATCTCAAGAAACCGCGCGTTTTTTTCCAGGCCCGAGTCTGATTGCATCAGGTAGAGAGCATTTTTGATTGCTTCCAACGGATTGTTAACTTCATGCGCAATTGACGCCGCCAGACGCCCCACCGCAGCCAGTTTTTCAGATTCAAAGAGCTGTTGCTCTACACGGCGACGCTCCAGTTCGCGGATTTCACTTAAGTCGTGAAGCACAGAAACCACTGCTGTGACTTGTCCGGCCGGATCCAGGACTTCGCGTGCAGTTATTTCCATCGGTAGCGATCGATTAGTTTCAGGATCAATGAGCTCTATCTCTGCCTGCCGGCCCGTTTCCGCAAATGAAGCCAGTCCAGATATGAATGAGGTGAGCTTGACGGCGTTTGTGCGAATAGCAGCGGCGGCCCTGGCACTGAATGTAAGGTTTTCCTGGAACAACAACTCGGCGCGCCGATTCAACAAAATGTAATTACCGGAGACATCACAAACCGCCACTGGATGCCCTACATTCTCGAGAATCAAATCCAAACGATCTCTTTCACGACTGGATTCCTGTTCGGCTTGCTGAAGTTTTACGAAGTTCCGCGCTAATTCTTCATTTGCTTCTCGCAAATCAGTCACATCTCTGAAGATAGATACCAGTCCCAGCGGCTCTCCTCGAGGATTTACTGCTGGAGTTGAAATGACTTCGAAGTGGATGTCAGAACCTTCAAGAGGATCGACCAATGTAATGTCACGCTGCACAAGTTCAGACGACGAAACCGTCGCACTCGAGAGATATGCGGAGAACAACAAGTCGTTCATTTTCAGAGCTCGCCGTTTACCTTCTCCAGCGTTCGCCGACCCACTAAACAACTCTTCTGCTCTTCTATTTTGAAGGAGGATCTGGTTATCGAGATCCGTGAGTACGATTGGATCGGCGACGGACTTCATAATCGATTCGATCCATTGTCTCTCTCTTTGTAGTTTCGTTATTGAGTTAACAAGTCGTTCCTGCTGAATCGCAAGCGATGCAATCACCCCAACTCGATCCGCAAAGCGCTTCAACAACTTCAACGCAATTGGATCTATGCTGTCCCTATACGCGCCGACAAAGAGCACACCGAGGCGAGAGCCTGGTTCAAAGGTCCAGTAGTGATCGCCTAACAAGGGACCAGTTCCAGTGTCCCGGCCAGTCTTTGGCGAGACTTCGGATATGCCGAACAACGGTAGCGCCAACACATCCTTGTGCCAATTCATCTGGTCAAAGAGCGCTCGAGAAGACTGGTCTTCTTCGAGAGAGATCCATAGCGGGTAGGCATCATGAATAACTCTCACGCAGGCAGCACTCGAGTCGAGTGGCATTTCCAGACGAAGAGAAACGGGATCGTTTTGAAAACCTACGGCCGCACGAATTCTTAGCGTGGCGTCTCTCTCGTTGACCGTAGCAATTGCCGATTGCTCATAACCAAACACGTTCGTAACAGCTTCGAGTGCCAGCAAGAGACGCTCATGCAGTTTTGGTGTGGCAAGCATCTGCGTCGTCGTTTCGATGAAAACATCGTATTGACGCAGATAAGAATTCAGCGCGTCCTGATCCTGCAGGGACGGCCCTGATTGAAATGCTAATTCTGTGGGCGCTTCTGCCATATCAACAAACAATTAGCAGGAGTCTTACTCCCTGATTAACAAGGCATTTACTTTTTCTCTACTTCCACTGTCACGCGCCGTCGCGTTCCTTCGTCCAATGGCTCAGCTCCCGGAGATAGCGCTGGTCGCGAAACTGCAGGCGTCAAGCCAACAGCCTCCGCATACTTGAGATACGTATCAATTGAGGCAACCACTACACGTGCTTCAACAGTGATCAGGTCAATACCGACTAGCGAGATTCGTACCCAGGCGTCAACAACAATGCCCTTGTCGAGTACACGATCGAGTACGTCAATCAAACTAGTACCGCCTGGTGCTCTTTCGACAGCCATTTGCGTCTCTTCCTTTTCTAGATAATCTATTAAAGCGTTCGCAGCAACGACTCGATTATTCGGGTCGATGGGGTCGTTCGCTTCACCTTAACTTCTTTGCCTTCGACTTGTTTTCAGCTTGCCGCGGCGACTTGGCATCTCCCTACCGGTCGAAACCGCTGCTGCAGCACCAAGCTTTTTAATTTCGCGCTCAAGCTCGCTGAGCCGTTCTCGCAGCTCAACGTTTTCCGCTTCCGCGCGTTCCGCACGTGTTGTTAGGTTTGTGTCGTAACGCCACCAGTTCAGTCCAATCTGCTCAGCCTTATCAATCGAGCAGACAAGCAGGCGAATCTGAAGCGTTAACAGTTCGACGTTGGCCAGCGACACCTTTATGTCGCCTGCTATTACGAGCCCTTTGTCGAGAATTCGATCGAGAACATCAACCAGTCCCGGGGGACGGGCGGTAATCAGGGTAGACCGCTCACTGGACACTGTTGCCCTCCACTAATCGGGTGCGGTTTGGTTTCGCCAATGTTGGAGTCCCGCAACCGGGGTATTGGAATACCGAGTAAAAGTTCTGGCATTTAGATCAAACGACCGACAGGACCGAGATCGATGTTGAGGTCCTCATCTTCCAAACCAAATTGAGTCTTTAGCTCATTGAGTTTGGCTTCTAATTTCATCAACGCCAGTCCCAAATCTTCGATCTGCTGGGGTGAGAGATCGCCGCCTTCCATTCGTTTAATTGCCTGCTTTTCGAGCAACCGACGGATGAACTCGATCAATGTGAGCACTAGCTTCGCCAGTCCTTGTTCAACGCTCTGTGGATCAACGTTAATTCGCGAGGGAAGAGTGTCTGCGACGCAACGAAGTTGCTCAACAAACTCCTCAGTATGCGAAGTCTCTATTACTGGCTCAGCCGCTTGGGGGTCTTCGGGGGAAAACGTCATCAGCTTACTCCGAAACGCGTTCCGAACTCAAGATCGATGTTCGCGAAGGTATAGGGGGGCCAGGGCCCGCTCGACAAGAAATGCAGACTCGTTCGTTCCGCCTGAAGTCGACCGAGTTCCCGGCGATAGTCGGTCAACCGGGCTCGTTCAACGAGGTACGCGGCCGAAAGTACAAGTCTCTGTTTCGGTTCAATCGTAATCTGCTCCTGCCGTACGATGGCCCGTAATCCTCCTGCGAGCCAGGCCTCTAACTCGCGGGCCTCTTGCTCAATGCGATCGTTCCCCAACAACTCCTGGCGCTTGAACATTAGAAAAGCGGTTCCCGCACCGACCGCATTAGAATCAGGCACAACACTTCCTGAGTCTTCAGTCTCAGAAGAATTCTGCCAGATAATTTTTACGCTCATCTCAACACAATCACGTATTTTCTCCAGCCGATCCAACAAAGAACTCTCGCGTGCTTTCAGATACATTTCCAATCCAGCTTCCGTTACTAAGGTTCCGAACCGAAAAGGAAGCACGGTGGTTGAAGCAAAAGCCTTACGGACAATGGCCTCGTGCTGCAGAACTTTTTCGCGAGTAACAGGAACGGCATCACCCTCAAACTTACTGGCTACAACAAACAGGCTTTGACCGTTAACGACTTCAACGATCTGGTCATCGAGACCATTTAGCTCGTCTGTCAGATTCGGATCCGCCTCAGTAACGCAGTAAAGATAAAACTTCATTACTGATTCATTGACCTTTCCCCGAAAAGCTGATGACACGCAAGGTGGGCAGGCGGGGACGCCTGCTTCCCAGCAGGACGATGCTCTCTAATGTTTTCATGGCTTTCTGGAACGTAGGACTTCGTTAGCTTTCTCAGCCGAACTAACCAGAACGTTCAAACCCAGAAAAATCAAATCAACATCGGCTACTGAAATTGTTATCTCACCCGTAATAACCAGACCCTTACTGAGAACGTGATCCAGAGTTTCCAGTAACGAGAGCTCGCTTTCTTCGAGCGTCTCTATGTCGGTCCCCACAAGAACCTGATCAAACGTGGAGTTCATACATACCCTCTAAGCCGAGGCGAAATTGTAGGCCGGCCACGGACCCGTCAATTCGATTCGGATTCCAGCGTGCTCGATTTCGCGAGCAATTTCTTCTGCTGCCTCTTGGAAATCTTCAAACTTTGTTTTCGATACGAGGAAAGCAAACTTCGATCTCAACTCACCATGTTCAGTTGTCTCCACTTTTAAGACCCGCAAACGAGAGGCACCATCACTCAGGCTGGACAGTCGTTCTTCGATCCGTTTCGCTGTACGTTCAATCTCCAGCTTACTTTCATCGGTCCGCAGCGCTTCGATCTTCTTTTGCAAGAGGTAAGACTGACCCGGAGAGGCACTCTTCGCTGTTGCTGCCATTTCGCGCAAGCGAGGACTAATGTTAGTGATGTTCTCGAGAAGGACTTCCTTATCGCAATAGACGTTCACTCCCCATTCCTCGTGACCGTTTACCCGCTCCAAAATGAGGTGAAGTTCAGCTTGCTTCTCTGCAAGCATCTGCGTGATGCCTGTTTCATCCAGGTAAATCGTTCCGAACCGGAGAGGAACCACGCTTGTCTTACGTGCGAAGTATTCGACCACTTGTTCATGACGCATCGCACGAACGGTTACCCACGGGGCATCAGACAAGTGAGCGTCGAGAGATCCTTCACCAAACACAGAAAGCGGTACTCGACTGACAATCGCCGCCAAATCTCCAGCTGTTATGACTTCGAGCCCGGTGTTTTCTTCCATTGCCGACGGGACTGAACCGGTTGTGAGTATTTCCAATGCAGGACCACGCTCAGAGATGCAGTAAACGTAATAGCCTTCGGGGCGTGCCGCAGTATTGCCACCAGCTTCCCCTGTACTTTGTTCGGTTTTGCTCATTGTTTTCTGAGGTGATTCTGACCTCTTAGATGTGGCTTTAGCAACCTGTACGACAGGCTGTTAGCCTGTCGTACAACGCCAGTCATTGAAATGCTTCAACAACAGATCAGGTCCTTGAATATCTCGATCTTGCTGTGGTGCAATGAACACTTGCATCGTTCTCCCAAATCGCCGCTGAAAGCTCGCAATAACCTCATCCTGGGACTTACGGCGCGTCCCGCAAAAGTCGCAACCTGTTGCAGCAGATTCTGGAATCACACCATTGACGAGCAACTGCTGCATCGGAATACCGAGTTGTTTCAACGATCGCACCAGGTCGGCGGTCTCCTCAAAACTCATCCGTTCTGGAATTGCCACTCCAACAAACTCACAAAGCTTAGGATCGGTAAGCAGCGCCAGCACTCGCTTGATACTCTTTGAAAGTGCAACCAGTTCTTCACCTATCTTTCCGGCGTGAACGACATTTTGATATTTCAGCAAAAGCTTTATGAAAGTACGGATCCAATCGAGCGCCACTTGCGGTAACTCCAAAAAGCGAACGAGGTGTCCGGTCGGCGCGGTGTCCAGCACTATCACGTCATATTTATTCTCATCGACAAGATCGCTGATAACGCCGAGCGCAGCGATTTCATCAATCCCGGGCGGTGTCAGTTCAACCAACTCACGCATCGCCTCGCGATCAAATTTTATGTCCAATCTTGATCCACTCGTTAGGGAATCGAATAATTCATTGGCCCACGAACGATATCGTCGCTTCAAATCTTCAAACCATTCACCGGGATCGATCTCCATCGCATCCAGATTGCGCAACCCACCAACACGAGTCTTCAGCGGTCCAATCGTTTCGTTGAAACTATCAGATAACGAGTGGGCCGGATCAGTTGAAAAGACCAGAATTCTTTTATTCGTAGCTCGCTTTGCCAAAGCTAAGGCAAAAGATGCTGCGGCGGTTGTTTTGCCGACGCCACCCTTCCCACCAAAAATCCAGACTCGCCGATCGTCAAACGAAAGCCCCCCGGTTTGGCGATGAAGCGGTGACGACTTCTTTCGCTTGCGGACGGCTTCGTCTGGCGAATCCTTTCCTATCCAAATCTGTTCTCCAAAAGACTTCAACGCTTCAACGCCACGAACCTCAGTAGCTCGCAACCGGACCCGGTGAAGATCCAGGGCTTTGAAGTGCTTCGATAACTCAGTGAGCCATCGCTTTTGCGCTTTTACTCGCAAACGACAAAAGGCGCAGTTGTCATGTTCTTGTTCAACTCGATTAATGATCAGATCCGTTAAAGAGACACCTTCAGCGCGGAGTTCCTCTGCATAACGTTTCGTCTCATTCACGCTCAATGCCTCGGGTATGGCTACCAACGCAAAACTCGACTCGGCAGGGTTGTAAAGTAGATTTCTGACGGTCTGGATACGTTCATTCAGATCACGTAAGAACAAATCAACTTCGTCGAGCACCAGTCGGCGCCGCGCGAACTGTGCAACAAGGAAACGATGCTTATCAGCCATTCGATCTAATGCGGTAACCATGCGGCTAAAAATTGCCGGCAGCCGTAGTAACCGTGTTGTATGTCCCGACGGCGCTGTATCAACTACGATGTGCGAATAGTCTGCGGCTCGATCCAATTCGCTCAGGTGAAAGAGGGCCATAACTTCATCAAGACCAGGTAGCGACAGATTCAGCAGTTCATTGATATCAGATTTGTCCAACAGAGTTCCGCGGTCAGCAATCTCGGCGAGTACTGGTCCATGTTTCTTTCTAAACTCCGCAAGTGCTGTTTTCGAATCCATCTCAAAGGCGAATAGCTGTGCACGCCTGTACACACTTACTTGAACCAATCGATTACCGACGGGTGTCCCCAAACTGTCGGATACCGAGTGCGCCGGATCAGTCGAGAACAGGAGAATCTTCTCGTTGGCCTTTGCGAACTTGAGGAGTAGTAGGGCGGTTGCTGTTGCCGCGGTTGTTTTGCCGACACCACCTTTGCCGCCGAAGAAAAAGTATCTTGATGAGGAGAGATGTGAAGCGAGTTTGGTGGTATGACGCATTCCGTCGGTGGGATTGCGGGGCGCAAACCTATCGTTCTCCTGGCTCCCAAAAATCAGTCTGTTCGTCGCCGCCAACTTCAATCACAAAGCTCGATGACTCTGCACTGTGTACCTGGTGAAGTAACTCGAGCTGTCTGGCTTTCAGTACTCGCAGACGGGCAAACAGCTCAGCTTCTCTTTCCTGATACTCGGAGTCTGAGATCTCATCCAGTTCCAATCGCATTTGCAGCTCGAGTAACTGTTCCTTGATCACAGTATCGTCGTTTAATTCCTGGTCAGCCATCTTTTGTATCTGACCAAGAATGAACTTGAATCCGCTTACAGGCGCCAGAAGAATGTCGTCGATAAGGAACATTTCCAGAGGTGTTTTGGTTTTGGGTTTTCGACTAACTCGCCACGGCCTCGGTGGTGCTTTCACCGCGTTCGAGTTTCAGGCGGATATGCACAAAGTTATAAGGTGGCCATGGACCGGTGTACTTAAAAGAAAGTTTGCCTTCGTACTTGGAAGCAATCTCCTTAACCTTCTGATCGAATTCAGTTTCTCGATCGCGTTCAATCAAAAACGCCGCGTTCATAATCATTCGATCGCCGATTGGCTTATTCGCGCGCGACGCGACGGCTGTGTCGCGCAATAAAGAGTAAACCTCTCGAATATAGGCATCTGCTTGATCCGTCAAAGCCTTCTCAATCAAGCGACCCAACTGCATACGGGCGAAGTAAGTCGAGCCCGTCGTCTTCGATGTGATCTGTTCTTTAAGGTGACGGATCTCGTCGTCATTTTCTTCCAGTTCTGCAGTAACCGTGTCGCGATCCCAATTCACCTTTAATCCAAACTCGACTTTGCCTTCCATTTTTGCGAGCACATCTCTCAGCGCGTCATAAGTACCGCGAATGAGCTCGATGATGTCGTCATCGGTTCGAAACAGCGCGCCGAAAGCCATGGGCAATACGGTGAATTCCCGCATCACTGTTTCGTTCACCTGCTCATGGGCGAAAACGTTTTCGCGCGTGGGATCGTAAACCACGAGCGGTGTATTGGAGACGACTGCGGCCAATCCTCGATGCCGAATTGTGTAGACTTCGTCGCCTCGTGCTCCTATTCCCATCGGACCGAACGATCGTGGTTCAACTGTTTCAATAATGCAGTAAATGTACTTGCCCTCAGGCACAGGCTCTACAGACGTTTGTTCTGTTTCGCGGCTCATATTCTCAGGTTCCGAGGTGGGCTGGAGCTTGGGGGAAAAGCGAAACCCACGAAGAGATGGGATCGAACTACGACGGAATCATAGACACTTGTGTCGATCTCGACAAGGACTTTCGGGCTTTGGCCTTTGGTCTTTGGCCTTTGACGTTTGTGACTGAAGTCGCAACCAAGATCCTAAACCGCCGATCACCGAGATCAGAGATTCAAGACCAAAAACCAAAGGTCAAAGACGGAAGGACAAAGGCCAAAGATTAAAAACCAAAGACCGCCATCTTGCACGGATTCGAAACAGAACCTTTGGTCTGACAAGAAAAACGAACTGATGTGATGCAGGATCGAAAGAGACCGCATCTACACTCAACCAGAATTTTACTTGGGATTTTCGCGCGCTAATTCGAATGTCGATAAAGACCCTGCTGGCATGGTCGTTGCTCCCCTCACGTTTAGAACATCGGAACCAAACCGAAAGGAGACTTAATCATGTTGTGGACAATTCTGGTGATCCTGCTGGTGCTTTGGCTACTTGGCGTAATTGGGCACGTCGGCGGCGGATTGATCCATTTGCTCCTGGTTATCGCTGCAGTGATTCTTGTTATCAACCTGTTGACAGGGAGACGAGCAGTCTAACCATGCATGGGAAGGCCTTTGGCTTTTGGCCTTTGAAGAGACCGATGTCCGATATGCTTTAGCTTGTCGTATGATCCAAACAAACCTTCTGAGATGAAATCTTTTGGGATCACACGACAAGCTAAAGCATCTCGGACACGGTGTCTTCAAAGACCCAAGTCCAAAGACCTCCTCACCCGATCATCACTTCGACGGAGTTTGAATATTTACATCTATTCGTTTGTTACCACTGAAAATCCGACCGCCAAAAACAAACAGTGCCGCCAACACAATAATCACAAAGATCACGAGCACTGCTACCACACCCGCGCTGCTACTACTGCTATCAGCCATTTTCTTGTCCTCCTGTTGGTTTGATTGAATGCGGCGCTAACCCGCAGTTGTTTCACCGCCCAGTAAAGTTAAGACTTCCCCCGTGACGTAACTCGAATCCGCTTCAGAAGCAAAGTAAACAAATGCTGGTGCAATCTCTTCGGGTTGTGCAGGCCGCTTCAGCGGAGTATCGGCCCCAAACTTTGCGACGTCCTCTGCCTCTTGATCGGCTGGATTAAGTGGCGTCCATACCGGACCAGGTGCAACACAGTTCACACGTACTCCACGGTCGACGAGATTTTGAGCCAGAGACTTTGTGAACGCATGGATTGCGCCTTTAGTAGCCGAATAGTCGAGCAGCTCTTTGCTGCCTTCCAGACCCGTAATCGATCCTGTGTTTACGATGGCGCTACCCTCTTGTAGATGAGGAAGTGCAGCCTTCGTCATGTAGAAGTAGCCGTAGATATTTGTTTTGAACGTTCGGTCCCACTGCTTCTCGGTGAGATCTTCCAGATCGGACTGATGTTGTTGAAAGGCGGCGTTATTTACAAGAATGTCGAGCTTGCCAAACTTCTTCACCGTCCTGGCGACGAGGTTTCGACAAACTCCAGGCTTTGTAACGTCTCCCAGCATGGCGAACGCTTGTCGCCCTTCCGCCTTAATAGCCCGTTGGGTCTCTTTTGCATCTCGCTTCTCTGGTTCAAGATAGGTGAAGGCCACATCGGCGCCTTCGCGCGCAAACAGCACAGCCACCGCTCTACCAATGCCGGAGTCTCCGCCGGTTATTAAGGCAACTTTCTTATTTAACTTGCCGGCTCCTTTATAAGCTGGCGCTTTGAAATTAGGACGTGGTTTTAAAAGCGCCTCCTCGCCTGGTTTTTGCTGGTGCTGCCTCGGCATTGGAGACTTTGGCTGCTCGATTTTCCGAACCTCAGGAGCAGTTGAACCACCATTGCCCCGAGTTCGTGAATTACCCGAGTTCTTTCTTCTCGATGACTGTGCTTTACGAACCATTAGTGAGCTTACTTGCGGCCTCCCTTCTTGCCGCCTTTCCGTGATGAACTGTGACTTTCCTTCTTACCGCGACCGCTGCCGCTCTTCTTACCACCACCAGATTCTTTATTCACCGTAGCCCAGGCACGGCTCTTGGCTTCCTTTTTCGAAACCCCTCGATCTTCGTAGCCTTCCTCGATGTGTTCCGCTTGTCGTTTCTGCTTGCTGGTGTAACTCGATTTATCTCCTCGTGGCATTTTTTTGAGTCCTTTCTTGCGTCAAAGAATCGGAAAGATCTCTCAGGATCTCTTCCTGTTGATCGATAGCACGGCGGCGCTGATCGAGTGAGAGACGAAGCGTCTCAATGCTCTGCTCAATCGCCTCCAAACTGTCGCGTTCCTTTTGTGCTGCGTCGAGTAACAAACCGATGGAGAAGGGTGAACCGCTACGATCCGTTTCAGCCAAAGCGGCTTCCACATCGTTCGCTGCTCCCGCTTCAAAATCGGCAGCTTCGTTGATGAAATCAGAAGACCCCATTTGAAACATTCCTCGGGTGAGTTGCTTTGCAAATGGCGCGCCTTTCTGGTGTGTAGGATTTCCGTGTCGCCACGTTGGCATCACGGTTGCGGTTATTACTAAACGTGACGATGCGGCAGTTTCAGTGATTGAGATCTAAACAACGGACATCTCGGCGCTGTACAGGAAACTTACACTTCTAGGAGGGCGGAATGGCTGACAAAAAGACGAAAAGTCATCGCGAGCTAATTGATACGGGCAGAGATCAGAGGTTCGTACGGAGGGATGATCGCGGTCAATTCGACGACGTCTCAGATGTGGGGCGTTCGATCGCCCAGGATCGAAAGCAATCAGCAAAAACGAAAGTGCCGCCGGGTCAGGGTGACCGCGGAGATCAGAAGAAGAGGAAATAGTGGGTATTACGCTGTGATCACTTGGAAGCGGCGAGTCTTTCCCGATCCTCGTCGCTTCTTTTCTTAAGGCTATGAAATTTCTCGTTGAGCATACGAGCATGACAGAACAGACAAAGCGGCTCTGCGTCCGCTTCGGCGCTCGGTCGGGTCAAGGCACCGCAGGACGCGCAGTTGACTGTTTCCTGCGTGGCGGAACGCAGACGATCGCTCTTCTTCCGCGACACTTTCTTACTGAATTTCACCATCGTGACTGACCCTGCAATGAATATCCGTTCAACACATAGACAACTTTTGTTCCTTAGATGAATTTTGAATGAAATCTTTACTTCCTCATGACAAACCTTGAACGCTTACAGTCAACCGGCATCCGTAGAGCCGGGACGCCCCATCGTGGTTTTCGTTATCACCGTCTCAACGGCGGCGGACCCGTCACGAAACAGGATCTCGCTCGCATTAGAAAACTTGTGATTCCTCCGGCATGGACAGAAGTTGCGATCAACTCAGCGACAAATGGTCGAGTCCAGGTTGTTGGGAAGGATGCTGCGGGACGATGGCAGTACGTGTATCACGAGAACCATACCCGAGCTCAGGAAGTAAAGAAGTTCCGCCGTTTGACTAAATTTGCGCAGGCCCTTCCGAAGTTACGGCAAACCATTCGACGGCAGCTAAAGGAGCCAGGTCTGGGGCGAGAGCGAGTTCTTGCCTGCGTGTTGCGCATTCTCTCGAGTTGCTCAATGAGACCGGGCAGTGAAGTCTACGCCAGTGAGAATGGCAGTTACGGCATCGCAACGTTGCGCAACAAACATATCAAGGTTAAAGGCAACGTTATCTATTTCGATTTTCCGGGTAAGTCTGGAGTGCGCCAACAACGTCAACTAACAGACAAAAAGATCGCCAGCGTTGTCCGAAGTCTATTGCGGAAACCTGGCAAACGAGTATTTCAATTTGAGAACGGCAATGGTGAGATGGTGCGGGTCACGAGTCGACATATCAACGAGTACATCAAAGAGGTCATGGGTGAACATTTTAGCGCCAAAGACTTCCGCACCTGGGTTGGAACATTGATCTGCGCCTCCGCACTGGCGCGAATTGGCGTTAACAAAGAGGATTCGAGGTCAGCGCAACACAAAAAGATCGTCACGGCGATCAAGGAGACATCTGAAGCACTCGGAAACACGCCGGCAGTTTGTCGGAAGTCCTATATCTGTCCCGCCATTCTCACTTCATATGAAAAAGGACAGGTAGTGTCGAAATACTTCCCTTCATTGGAAAGTTTTCTTCATTATCGCGGCTGTCAGTTGCATGCTGCAGAAAAGTCGTTGGTGAGGTTTCTGAAGCAAACAGGATCATGTTAGGGAGTGTCAGTGGTCGGCGGGCAGTAATAGGACCTATATGACCTATTGGACCTATAACGACTGACAGCTGACCACAACTCCTACCTCGGACTCGTCTTTGGCACCGTCTTTGCCAACTCCATCGAGCTACGAAAACAAGCGCACTTTTGCGTGTGATAACGAAACACCGGGGAAAGGATAGCTGGAAAAATGAACGCTTTTGAACTGCTCAAGGCAGACCACGACAAAGTCGGTAAATTGCTCAACCAGATCGACGAAACAACAGAACGAGGCGTTAAGACTCGTGAAGAGTTGTTCACTAAGGTGAAAACAGAGTTAGACCTTCACGCTCAGATCGAGGAAACCATCTTCTATCCGGCCCTCGAGGAAGCTGATGAAACAAGAGACATCACCCTCGAGGCGTATGAAGAACACCGGCTCGTCAAACAGTTATTGAGTGAACTGGATTCGATGTCAAAGGACAGCGAAGAGTGGACGGCGAAGTTTACAGTGCTGAAAGAGAACGTCGAGCACCACGTCGAGGAAGAAGAAGGCGAGCTGTTTCCGAAAGCAAAAAAGGTATTAAGCAAGGAAGACCAGGAGACTCTGGGAACAAGAATGGAACAAGCCAAAGCCGAGAAAGCTCAAGCCAAACGCGCTTAGAAGCAAATCAGTAGGGAGAACTTATGCAGGGACCATTACGTGGACTTCTGGCCGGCGCGGCGGCGTGGAAGTTTGGCGGCGGCTGTATCTCAACGATTCTAATTTTCATTATCGTCTTCTGGTTGTTGGGCTACGTGAGGTGCTGATTCTTAAGACACCACCGGCTTCAGCCGGTGGTACCTCAATTTCATAGCTACGGAGAGACAATTCGCAGACATAACACGCACAATGTCCGTGGCGTAGGTACTTTTTGTAGCTATAAAGTTGAAGTACCACCGGCTAAAGCCCGGTGGTGTCCCAAGAAAATCAGAAAGCCTTTGGTAGCTTAGAAATTGAAGGACCACCGGCTGAAGCCTGGTGGTGTCCCTGTCCTTAATAGGTTACTACGAGTTCTTCAGACGCCTGCCACACCGGCAGATTCTGTCGAATCGTGCAACGATGCAGTTTGTCCGGACGCGAGAGTAATGATCCAGCGCCAACTACAACTGTTGTAATCGGATCTGCAGGAACACTCACGTGCAGCTTGAGTTCGCGTTGTAGCCTCTCTTTCATTCCTTTCAACAACGCGCCTCCGCCAGTGAGGATCACACCTGAGTAATAGATATCCGCGACCGCTTCCGGCTGCGCTTCCTCAATTACCTTGCGCACGCCATTCACAATCTCATTAAGTGTCGGCTCCAGTGCGTCTCGAACTTCTTCAGCGCTGATATTCACCGCACATGGTGAACCATCGATCAGATGCTTCCCTACGACTGTAATTTTGAGTTCTTCTTCAGTTGCATCGGTTTCAATAACTGCGCCGAGATCTTTCTTGATTCCCTCCGCCGTGTATTCACCAATCTGAACACAATAGTTCGATCGCAAATAGTCGCGAATACTTTCATCCATCGAATTTCCGGCCGCGGTGGAACTGGTCGAAGCAACAACTCCGCCTGAAGCAATAATCGCTATGTTTGTTGTACCGCCACCGACATCAACGACCAGATGCGCACGCTCGTCGTCAAAGCTTATTCCCGCTCCAAGACCCGCAGCCAGGCCTTCGTCCACGAGATCAATCCGACTTCCTCCTGCATCGTGGGCCGCTGCGCGAACCGATCGACGTTCAACTGCTGTAGCAGAACCCGGAGTACCAACAATGAAGTGACCACGCCGGTACCGATCAGTCACCTGTGCCAGGAAGGACCGCAGCATTTTTTCGGTACCTTCGAAATTGCAGATTGTGCCCGAACGAATTGGTCGCAAGACCTCGATTCCGCGCGGCTCACGGCCGAGTAACTTCAGAGCCTGATAACCGACAGAAACAACCTCGCCGTCGTATTGATCGACTGCGATGACAGATGGTTGATTAAAGAGTATTCCCAGGTCGGGTTCGTAGATGAGGGTGTTGACTGTTCCGAGGTCGATAGCCAACTCCTGCTTGAAAAACTTCTCAATGAACTTCATGGCGATGGTTCCTCCTCCAACTTGGCAGGGGCTCAGGAAGCAGCTAAATCCATCTTCCTTCGGCAACTCGTATGCCTGAAGACTGGAACTGTCGGGGTATAGGGGAATGGCTTTGAACTATGAAACGACTAATGTCGAAGGTTTCCAGGGGACGTATGACAATTAGGCGGAGAGCACGGGTGCTGTATGAGTTTGAGGCGTTCAAGGTGACAGGAAGGATCTCAGATCTCAGATCTCAGATCTCCAAGATGAGGGGAATCACGCTATTTGAGATCTGGAATCTGAGATCTGAGATCTGAGATCTGTCTGGGATCTGGGATCTGAGATCTGATCGGCGTCTCTAATTTCCACCGCTCGCGACGGCGCCTGGCTCGTTGTGTCCGGCTTCAATGATTAAGTGACGCAGTCGCGCAAGACCACGCAGTGTGTCGCTCCCGAGATCAACACGAATTGCACGCCGACCGCGTTTGGCTAACGATCGAAAATCCCCGAGCGCTTGAGCCTGTTTGAGAATACCAAACGTGTAAGGTTCGCCTGGTACTGCGAAATCAACCGCATCGTTCGCAGTAATCTGAAAAAACACCCCAGTGTCAGGTCCCCCTTTATGCAACTGCCCGGTCGAATGCAGAAATCGCGGACCGTAACCCACAGTCGTCGCACACTTCGTGGCATCTCTCAAGCTGCTTCGGATCTTTTGGAGTTCATCATTAATGGCCGCCGTTTCTTCCGTGTAGGTCAAGAGAGCGATGTAATCGTTTGCCTTAACGGATGCCAGAAGACTACGTATGGCCTGGAGAGTTGATGTCGTGGAAAGGTTGCCGGCATCACCTTCTGAATAGATCGTTATCAGGTCGTCCTCTACGAGCTTGGTTTGTTCCGGCAGGGAGCCACGACTTACGAAGGTACTTAATAATTCCTTCGTCGCGTCTTTCGACTCCTGGACATTGGGTTGATCGAAAGGATTAATGCCCAGGCGCCAACCTGCGCACGCGGTTGCAAATTCCCAGGCGAAAAACTCGGCACCAAGGTCATAGTGATCGGAGAGTTTGCGATAAATGACTGGATGCCCCGCCTTATTAAGTTCACTTAACTTTGCACTCGTTTCCGGCGATGGTTCGTCGATAGAAATCGAAACAAACAATCGGTCAGTTGAATAATCGGAAACGTCTCCCAGATCCTCACCGGCGACCGGCAGAATTCCTTTCCCTTCCTTGCCAGTGCTCTCGGCAATCAGCTGTTCGATCCAAAGTCCAAGAGTTGCGATTGACTTCTCGATGACGAGCGTAAGTTTGTCGCGACCAGAATTCGCGGCCTCGCCGATACTGATTCCCAACTGCAGCGCTGGATTTTTTTCAGTTGGCATGACCGGTGAACATGATTGTTCAGCTTCTTTCGCATTACCCAGGGACTTTCGCACATCGATCCCCATCAGGGCCGCCGGTACCATTCCAAAATATGAGAGCGCGGAATAACGACCGCCAATATCAACCTGATTGAGAAACGTTCGTTGGAAGCCCAGAGCCGCTGCAGTTTCCACGAGCGACGAACCGGGATCAGTTATCGCTATGAAGTTTGCTCCGGGAGAGGATGTATGACGGCTCAGTTGGTCGTACCAGAATTTGTAGAACGTATTGGGCTCGGTCGTGGATCCGGATTTTGACGCGATGACGAAGAGACACTTTTGTATATCGATGCGATTGAGCAAATCCGCAAGCACGTCTGGATCAGTTGAGTCTAGAACAAGTAACTCGGGGTAATCAGGCTGGCGTCCGAATGTCCTGGCGAGGACTTCGGGACAAAGTGATGAACCGCCCATGCCACATACCATGACAGTCTGAAAACCTCGTTGCCGAATCAAATCAGCGAACTCAGTAAGTTCATCAACCACACCGATCATTTCGTCCGGCACAGTCAGCCACCCGAGTGCGTTACGAATAATTTTCTGGCTTGCCTCGTCGTCTTTCCAAAGTGTGGCGTCCTTGCGCCAGATTCGCTTCACCACATCCTCAGCAGCGGCGGCTTGAAGGGCTTGATCTGTTCGCTGTTCAAGCTCACCAAGCGCAAATTCCATGCTCGTCATAACAGGCCTCCGGTCTCACGTTTGTCTTGGGTTGAGTCAGTTTAGCACTTGCCTGGAAGCGAGGTAACCAAGGACGCGGAGACACGGGGACGCGGGGAGGCGGGGACAGGGGAGGCAGAGACAGGGGAGGCAGAGACAGGGCGAGTGGGAGAGTGGGAGAGTGGGCGCATCGGCGAGAATCGCGAGCAACGTAAACACCCCACTCGCCGCTTCGCCCACTCGCCGCGTCCCCGCGTCTCCGCTTCTCCGCTTCTCCGCTTCAGTAGTAGCTTTCACTTTCAAACCACCTGGGCTACAGTTTGCCCAATCATGCCAGACCAGAAAAAGCAGGCACTCATTATTGTAGATGTTCAAAACGATTTCTGCCCTGGCGGCACTCTCGCTGTAGATCATGGCGACGACGTTGTGCCGCCTCTAAACAAACTGATCGATAAATTCCTTTCTGAAGGTAAACCAGTATTCAAAACTCGCGACTGGCATCCAGCAACAACAAAACACTTCGCCAAGTACGGTGGGACGTGGCCCGTCCACTGTGTACAGAACACGTTCGGCGCAGAATTTCACCCACAACTGAGAGACGATCCGAGAATTCGGGTAATCTCAAAAGGACTCGGAGATACTGACTGTTACTCGGGTTTTGACGAAACAGATCTGGACCAACAGCTTCACAAAGAAAACGTTGAAGAGGTTCTCATCGGAGGACTGGCCACTGACTACTGCGTCAAGACTACCGCCATCGACGCCGTGAACAAGGGGTTCAAAGTGAAAGTGCTGAAAGATGCGATTCGTGCAGTCAATCTTGAACCCGAAGATGGCGACCGCGCGATCGAAGAGATGCAAGCAGCCGGAGCGGAAGTGATCTGAATTTCAGATTTAAGATTTCAGATTTAAGATTTGCGCTTCGGTTCAGTGTTTGGGTTTGCAGCATAGGTCCTACAGGTCTTATAGGTCCTATTCCGCTCACCCAATCTGAAATCTGAAATCTGAAATCTGAAATCTTAAATTCTAAAGTCCCCATGGGCACCCTCAACATCGATCGTTACCACGCAGCAATGGGCGACGCGTCCTTCAAAGATGTTACCAGTCTGCATGATGGCCGATTAAGTGATGCCGAAGCCACTTTCTACATCACACAACGAAAGCTTCCGTTCGCTCCCTGCCTGGGCCACGAACGTTTAGTTCGTCTACTTGTCGATAGCCAAATCGATCGTCCTCGCTTGAGATTTCTCGAACAGGATCGGGGTGGACTACAGCTCTTCGCCAAAGCAATTGAAGACATTCAATTCGTAGGCAGAATACGAGCCGTACGACCGGGCACCATCGTTTTCGCAGGTGAACCGTTTGCCGATATCACCGGCGCTTTCGGTTTGACACAGGCACAGGAGATCAAGTTTGAACATGCATTTGATCTGCCTATGACAACCGCCGCCACAGCGATGCAGTTCAGAATGGCGGCTGGTGATCATCGCTGGTTATCTGATTTTTCATTGCGACGGAATGGCGACATCGAACGTGCTGTTGATATCGCTGTCTACGCATTCATTGGCGGCTTCAACGATACTTCAAACATGGAAGCGGCTCACCGTTTGGATATTCCCGCAGTTGGTACGGAAGCGCATTACTGGCAGCAGGCTTATCTGGAATACATGGATGATCCGGAGATTGAACCTCGCACAGGCAAACCAAAGCACTTCGAACAGGTCGCGTTCGAACGTTGGTTGGACGCAAATCCAAATGGCACCACACTGTTATTGGACACAATCGACGTCTACATGGGAGCCGTTCACGCAGCTATGGCGGCGACCTCGAACGACTCACGTCGTAAGGCCTTCAAAGGTTTTCGCGTTGACTCCGGGGATCTTGCGGAATTAGGAGAGTGGTGTTTGCGGTTCTTCGAAGCGAATGGATTACCTGGACTACGCCCCAATCTGACTGGCGATCTCGACGTAGAAAAAGTCAGGAAGATTGTGGCTGAGTTTCCCGAAGTGGCGGGCTTTGGAATAGGCACGAAATTGTCCAGCGAGGTTCCTGCAGTTGCTGGAGTGATTTTCAAACAATGTTTGATAAATGGTCGACCAACATTGAAAGCTTCAAACTCCAGGGAAAAAATCACTCTACCGGGTTGCTTACAATTATTTCGTGGGAGTGATAATAAAGGTAACTATGTAGGAGACGTAATCGGGTTGGAAGGTGAGGACATCCGTATACCAAACGCGACCACCATGGAAAAGCTACTCCTGCCTTTCTGGGAGAACGGACAACATTCGGCTATTCCATCGATCTCCAAACAGAAGGCATTCGTTGCCGAACAACGAAAACGTTTCGGCGATATAAATAGCTACCCGCATGAGTTAAGCACCAAACTGCGCGAGTTAAGGGATCAATTGACCGAACGCATGCGCACAGACAATTCCGGTTGGGAAGAAATTCTTGCCCTTCCAGAACTAATGTCCGATAAACTTTAGGAAGCTCTGATTAAGTACGACAGGCTGTTAGCCTGTCGGCCGTCCTGGGCCACAAAATGTGAGGCAAACCACGACCGGCTAATAGCCTGTCGTACTTAATCAGAGTTTCCTTTAGTTTGTCGTGAGCTGCCAAACTCGAACTATTATTGAATGCGATCCCTGGAAATTCACGCTCGTCTCTGGGATCTCACGACAAACTAAAGCATATCGGACAAAGAAAGGATCATCATGAGCGCTCCTGAAAGAGCAACTAAAAACGTTCGCGATCTGGTTTCCACCGAAGAGTGGCAAGCGCGAGTTGATCTTGCCGCCGCTTATCGACTGGTCGCCGACTATGGTTGGGACGATCTTGTTTTCACCCACATATCAGCACGCGTTCCGGGTCCCGAACATCATTTTCTGATCAATCCGTACGGCATGATGTTCGAAGAGATTACTGCCTCGAGTTTGGTCAAGGTCGATCTTCAGGGCAACATCGTGCTCGAGTCGAACTACAACATAAATCCCGCCGGCTTCACGATTCACAGCGCTGTTCACGCCGCACGCGAGGACGCACTTTGCGTGATGCACCTGCATACGGATAACGGCATAGCGGTGTCCGCACAAAAGGACGGATTACTGCCAATTTCACAGCAAGCGCTTTTTGTATTGGCTTCACTTGGCTACCACGACTACGAAGGTCTGGCTTTGAATGACGAGGAAAAGCCGCGACTGGTAAGCGACCTTGGAAACAAAACTTTTTTGATTCTGCGAAATCACGGTTTGCTTACGGTGGGCCAGTCAGTCGCGGATGCCTTCCTTTCAATGTTTCTGCTCGAGCGGGCATGCCGTATTCAGATTCTGGCTCAGGCGGGTGGCGGCGAGTTAATTCCGATCGGAAAGGAGATATTGGCGCAAATGCCCGCTCAGGAAGCTGTGGTTACACAAGGTGGTCGTGGGAAACTTGCATGGCCCGGATTGTTGAGGCGGCTGGATAGGATTGGGTCGAATTATCAAGACTGAAGAATTCAATGTCCGAAGAACTTTAGTTTGTCGTTCTACCCGAAGAGAGCCCGTTAGAATCTACGGACGCTCAAAGGACGCACGACAAACTAAAGGAAGCTCTGATTAAGTACGACAGGCTGTTAGCCTGTCGTGGTTGCCTCACGATTGTGGCCAAGATCGCCGACAGGCTAACAGCCTGTCGTACTTAATCAGACCTTCCTAAAGTTCGTCGGACATCAAACTGTTCAGTCACCGCCCGCGCCGGCTTGTTCTCTGGAGGCATCAACCGCCGCTCGTTCCGCAGTTGCTTCACGTGCGGGCGCGCGTCTCGGACGCTTTAGTTTACCAACCACTGAGTGCGACACGCTTCCGGTAATCGAAGCCAGCCGCCTCCACCGCGACGTCGCTCGCAAATCATCCAGCAATGAATAAACAACCGGTGTAGCAATCAGTGTCAGCAGCAGCGACAAACTCTGCCCACCGATAACTACGACGGCGATCGAGCGTCGCTCTTCCGCTCCTGGACCAGTACCGATTGCCAGCGGCAACATGCCGGCTACAAGCGCGAGCGTGGTCATTAAAATAGGACGTAGCCGATCCCGGTTACCCTGCATGATCGCTTCGTACCGCTCCATTCCCTTCGCTCGCAAGTTATTCATGTGATCGATTTGGAGAATCGCATTCTTCTTGACCACTCCAAACAACACGAGGATGCCGAGCGCTGAGTACAAATTCAACGTGTCGCCAGTTCCCCATAGCGACAGCAGCGCAAACGGCACCGAGAGAGGCAAACTCAGCAAAATAGTCAAAGGATGTACCGTGCTTTCGAACTGTGAGGCGAGGATCATGTACATGAAAATGATCGAAAGAATGAAAGCCCAGATAAACTCAGTGAAGGTCTTTTCAAGTTCGCGCGCTCTACCGGAAACACTTGTGGTGTAGGCCTGCGGTAGATTCATTTCTGCGGTCGCCTTGCGCAAGGCTTCGATGCGATCAGCCAAAGCGTAGCCAGGTGCAACTGAGGCGCGCATGGAAACTTGTCGCTCGCGGTCCAATCGATCGATGCGCGACGGACTTGTGTCACGCTTGATGTTCACCAGATTGTCGAGCCGCACCAACCCACCGCGACTAGAGGGGACGTAGAGACGGCTAATTGTTCCGACATCGTTGCGATCATGTTCAGTCAGTCGTAGCTCAACATCGTAATCTTCGTTGGTCTGTTCGTCTCGATACCGCGAGGCCTGTTCTTCACCGCCAACCATCAAGCGCAAACTGGTTGCGATGTCCGAGGTATCGACGCCAAGATCTGCGGCACGATCGCGATTGATGACGACCCGGAGTTCAGGTTTGTTGAGCTTCAGTGTCGTATCAGCATCGACGATGCCACCAAGCGTTTTTGATCGTTCCATCAGTTCATCTGCATAGCCGGCTAATGGAACTAACTCAGGACCGCGAAGCACGAAGTCGATATCCGTTCGACCGCCTGTTCCAAAGTTGAATGACTGCGCGTTACGTACGCCGATACGCATCGGTGCATATCTCTGCAAACGCCTGCGTATCTCAGTCATAACATCCTGCTGGGTGAAATTACCGCGAAATGCGTTTAGCGGATTTCCTTTCTTAGTCTCGCGCCATAGTTTAGTTAATGAAAAAGTTCGTTCTTCATGCGGAGCTATGCGAACGTAGGCACCGCCTTGATTGACTCCGCCGAGGAAACTTCCACCTACCGATGAAAGGACCAAACGAACACCAGGCGTGGAGAGCATGTCTTTCTCCATCGCACTTAGTGTTTCATTCATCACAGCCAGGTTCGTACCTTCGGGACCATTGACGCTGACTTCAAATTCGGCTTCATCAACATTGGTGGGGATGAACTCCTGTTTGACAGCTCGATACAGTGGAACGCTGGTCAACACAACTCCGATGGCGAGAATCGCAACCGCGATACGATGTCTTAAGGCAAACGCCAACAGCCACGAATAACCACTATCAATCCAACGATAGAATCCGCGACGAGAGGCTGGGTCGCCGTGCCCGCCCTTTGCGTCGCCGACTTTGATCAGACGCGAGCTCATCATCGGCGTTAGAGTGAACGACACCAATAAGCTCACCATGATGGCGACCGCGGCGGTGATTCCGAATTGATAGAGAAAGCGCCCCGAAATGGACGACATGAATGACACCGGTAGAAAAATGACAACCAGAGACAATGTCGTCGCGAGTACCGCGAGACCGATGTCTTTAGTTGCCTCGCGCGCGGCTTCTTTCGGTGCGATGCGTTTCTCTTCAATAAACCGAAAGATGTTTTCCAGGACGACGATTGCGTCGTCAATAACAACCCCCACCATTAACACAAGCGCTAACATCGTTACGCTGTTTAGCGTGAAGTTGAGCGCTCGCATCATTCCAAACGTCGAGATTACGGAACAAGGAATCGCGACTGCCGCAATCAATGTTGACCGCCATGACCGCATGAAGACCAAGACAACGAGACTGGCGAGGATGCTGCCTAGAACAAGGTGCGTCTGAATTTCATGGAGAGCTGCCTCGATATACCGCGACTGATCGCGGATAACTTCGACCTTCACGTCTTGTGGTAACTGACCAATTACTCTGGGAAGTGCGGCTTTGATACCGTTGATTACCTCTACGGTATTCGCCCCCGATTGTCTTCGAATATCCAGCGTAACGGTTGGTACGCCGTTCAAACGCGATAACGACCGTTGTTCTTTTGTTCCGTCTTCGACGTGACCAACGTCGCGTAGACGCACTGGCGATCCGTTGACGTTGGCGATTACGAGGTCATCGAACTGTCGCGGATCAGTAAAGCGTCCAAGTGTGCGAAGTGTTAACTCTTCTTTGCCGGTGGTGACATTCCCACCCGGAACGTCTGCATTTTGTCGAGTAAGCGCCTGTCGAATCGTTGAGATTGAAAGCTGGTAAGCCGCAAGTCGTTCAGCGTCGATCCAAACGTTGATTGCGCGATCAAGGCCACCGACGACTTGTACTTCACCGACTCCACCTACACGTTCAAGTTGCACGCGTACCGTTTTGTCGGCGAGCTCAGTTAACTCACGAATCGAACGATCCGCGGTGAGTGAAAGCGTTAAGACCGGCGTGCTGTCATTGTCAAACTTCTGGACCACCGGTGGAGTTGCGTCTTCGGGCAGCTGTCGTCCGAGAGTGGCAACCCGATCGCGTACGTCTTGTGCAGCTGATTCAAGATTGCGATCCAGTTTGAAAGTGGCGATGACGATTGAGGTTCCCTGGCCCGAGACAGAGCGCAATTCACTGATGCCGTCGACAGTATTGATTACATCTTCAATAGGCTGACTAACGAGCGCTTCAACTTCCTCGGGAGCTGCACCGGGAAGATTGGTTCTCACACTGATGGTAGGAAGATCAACAGATGGGAAACGGTCGACGCCTAATTTGAAAAAACCAGCCGCACCTACTACGACCAGCGACAACACAATCATGGTCGCAAACACCGGACGGCGAATACATATTTCGGCTAGTTTTTGCATTCCAAGCGCGGCCTTTGGTCTTTGGTTTTTGGCCTTCGATAAGTAATGGTCGTTTTAACGTTCAGCGTTCAACGTCCAAAGTCCAAAGTCCAAAGACCTAAGACCTAAGGCCAACTAGTCCACAACCTGAACATCCTGTCCGGTCTGCAGATTCCCGGGCTCGAGGATCACTTTCTCGCCAACGTTAATACCTGAAACGATCTCGGTGAATTCACCGGTTTTGCGACCCGTCGTAATTGGCTTCTCTAAAGCTTTGCCATTCTGCACGACGAGCACTTTCTCGATTCCGGCAAATGTAACAATAGCGCTGTTAGGAACTGTCACGGCCATCTTGGCATCGTTTGTGACGATTTCAGCATGGGCGAAGGATCCGGGTCTCAGTTTTCCATTGTTACGTACATCAGCTTCGACTACCAGGATGCGGTTCTGCGCAGCAATCACCGGACTGAGACGAGTTATCTGACCCAGGTAAATATTAGAATCGCCTTCAACTGTAACTCTCACATTCTGTCCGGTGTGAATCGTGTGCGACTCGCGTTCAGGTATTTCCGCTCGTAATCGCAATGGATCCATTCGAACAATGTTCACGACAGGCGCACCCGCAGCGAGGTATTCACCGGTACTCGCGCGCTTCTCCTGTATGATGCCGTTGAGCGGCGCAAGGACTGCTGTGTCTTTCAATTGTTGCCGAGCAAGTGCGAGTTCGGATCGACGCTGAGCTAAAACGCCTTGCCGATTGCGAATCTCCTCGTATGCATCCTGGTAACGGCCTTCAGCAACTTTGAATGTGGCATTTGCAGTATCGAATTCAGCTTTCGCAATGATTCCTTGTTCGACCAGTTTCTGAGCACGATCGCGGTTGTAACGAGCTTCATCGAGAACCGCTCGAGCCTGTCTTACAGTTGCTGTCTTCTCGGGATCGACATTGTCATCGGTACCATCCGGAACCAACCCCAAGCGTGCGCGTGCCTGAGCCAACGCAGCTTCTGCCTGTTGCACGCGGAGTTTGTAATCCTCAGGTTCCACTTCCGCAATTACCTGTCCCTGGGAAACAACTGAACCGAGATCGACGCCGATAGTTTTCAGCCGGCCGGGTACTTTGACACTGACGGTTGTTTGGTCAAACGCCGCAAGCGTACCGTTTGCGGTGACGCTCTCGCCAAATGGTGTCTCTACTACCATCGTAGTCTTCACTTGTCGGACGGTCTTTTGTCCCGGTGAACTTTGCTTTGCCGATGCGGGGTAATCGCTTTTACATCCGGCGAGAAAACTGAGGCTAATTAAGGCAAGTACCAGCAAAGACAGGGGTGCTCTTGCGGAACAGGCCAGGGACTCTTCAGGTTGAATCATATGGGCGCTAGGTGTCTGACGATGCCCGCTAAGGTCGTTACTTATTGTGATTTCTCGAAGAGGGCAGACTAACCGCGGTAGTTTAGCACGCAGCCCGGAGGATCTCAGATCTCAGATCCCAGATCTCAGATTCTTATGCCGGAGTACATGAAGAATCTGAGATCTGAGATCTGAGATCTATTGTCCTCCAAAACTCTTTCTGATCAGATAGGAAAACTTCACGAAGAACGTGCGACCGTTTCGCCGAAAGCCCGGTTCGAGTTGTCCGGTGAACGGGCTAAAACCGTTGCGAGTGAGGTCGTCGTTATAGCCGACATAGAACGCCGTTCCAGGATTCGGCGTCCACCCCAGAAGAAACTGCGCACGCGCATTTGACGATAGTGTTTCGTAATCCACGCGCGCGCGGGTAAACAGGAATCTCGTGAATTGGTATGTAGTACGCGAAGAGATGATGTCGTCTTTATAAGCGATCAGATGAGTATCGTTGCGAGTCAGTTTATTGAATGTGTAGTCGATTGAAGTGTTGAGTGCATTGATCGGCTGGTATTCGAACGTTGCGTTAGCCTCCCAGAATCTGCCCGGACCTGGATCAAGAGGAGCGTCAGGATCTATTAACGCAGCAGGACTTACTCGTGGGTACTTTGGGCCTGCGCCAAAATCGAAATCGAAGGTGTTCTGAGAATAGTTAAGAAAGACGCTCGCATGATACTTCTTACTAAAGCGGGTACCGCCAAAGACATATGGGTTCCACTGGCGAGTCGAACGTTCCGGGCCACCAAAAAAAGAACCGGCTTGACTGGTTGTTCTCGCTGCTCCGAATTCTTCTTCAAACAGGCGCTCAAAACCTACTGCTGTACCGAAACCAAAGTACGAATTCCGCTGAAAACTAAACTGGATATTAGATTCGATGTTCATGTTCTGACTTCGTCCCTGCCAGTCATAATTAATGCCGCCGGAGGTGTTTAGATTCCACTGAACCACCTTCGCCTTCGGCTTGGGTTCTGAATTGTAGCCCGTGAAGAATGCCGCATTGTTTGTATTAGTGCGACGCGTAAAACCCACTTCTGCACGATAGTCTTTGCTGCGTCCGCTGGCAGTTGCTCCATAATAAAAGTGTCGACCATCGCGGTTGTAACGCATCGAGTAAGAGAAGCCATTACCGGTGCGATATGACTCACGAGTTTGGTCGCCGTTATAACAAGGTTGCGATGGCAAGGGAGTGTAGAGATCTGCTTTTGGATCGGAGAAGCACTCACGTGATGTAGTTCCCAGAACCTGAAATGAAAGAGTCTTCTGTGCGCTCAGCTTGAACCGGCCATCGATCCCTGCCAACTGATTGTGCTTCTCAATGAAGTTGTAGCTGGTCATCAGGAACCCAAGCGTTGACTCCTTTCCCACATCGCGTCTCAGTCGGAAAACACCGACGTATGCGTTCTTATCAACGAAGCGTTGAATCAAAGGAAAGGTTGACGGATCGTTTCGTTCGTCTTTAGTAAAATTCCCTGGCGCATTGTCGCTGGCCAATAAAACTCCAAAGGTATTTCGTCCCGTCTTACCCGTTAACTTCAGGGCCACGTCTGGATCAACGATCGCCCGCGTGTGAACCGCCTGAGACGGTGTCTGAAAAATATCGATGCCTTCGAGAAAGAATGGGCGCTTCTCTTCGAAGAAGATCGGAAAACGCTGATTCGCGGTCACTACAGTCTGATCGGCTTCGACTTGTGCGAAATCCGGATTGATCGCCATGTCGAGTGTAACGGTGGGAGTCAGACCATATTTGATACTCACACCGGCGTCGGCTTTGATCGGTTCATTCAATAATCTACCGGGATCGAGCGCTCCCGAGCCCACCCCGGCAGCTAATGCGCTAACACGTTTGCCTGTCTCAGAGAAGGTGATACTGGGAATGATCTCCAGCGTGCGTTCGGTGGAAATGCCCTCGAGGCCGGTCAGATGTGCTTCCTGAGTCAATGTTCCTGAAATGTCTCTACTGATGGGCACCCACGAATCGATCTCGTCGTTATTGCGATCGATATTTCGCCAAAGATGAAAGCCCCAGAGTTTGTCTTTGCCCGCGACGTAACGTAGCGACTTGAATGGTATGGCAACCTCCAGTGTCCAACCATCGCTGGTGAGGATTCCTTTTGATTCCATCACGATGTCAACGCTGAAGTCCTGGCCTTCACCTTCGGTTTGAATCGCATCTGCCTGGACGCCGAATGGATTCCATCCAAGCAAATAAGCTTTGCGTTGATCGTTGAACGTATCGAGAAAGATGCGGAAGTTGTCCTCCCCGAAAACCCGATCGCGCTGGGCGACCGTCGCCCGTACTTTGTCAGGGTCGTCATATGCGTGTACGGCCAGGTAGAAAAATCTGGAGTCGTAGCCAAGATAGACAATGGTTGGCTTGGTAGGTTCGGTGTTGTCGCCGGGATTGATCTGGTAGAAGTCTTTCAAAACTACCGCTTGTCGCCACTCGTCGTCATTAAGATGGCCGTCAATTATTGGAGGCTTGTCGAGGCGCGGAACGACGATTGGCTTTTGCTTTTCTGGGGGGACCTCAACTTTGTGTTTCGTGGTTGAGATGGATTTGGTGGAGGTCTCATTCGTTTGCGCGTTGGTAAGAAACGCACACATTAAACTACAACAAATCAGTATTAGAGCTTTCATGAGCAACGCAACACGACTGTACAGGTATCCCAATATCGTGCTTGGAAGGAGTCAGTACCACCTCGCGGTAGCGGGTGGGTGCGCAGCTTGCTTTCACGATTGATCCTTGGCTGCGCACCCACCCGCTACCGCGAGGTGGTACTGACTGCTTCCAAGCTTAACACGTAATACGCGCAACTTTTGGTTGAACTAAAAACTGCGACGGAATAGATAAGAGAGTTTGATGAAGAACGTGCGACCGTTACGTCGCAACCCGGGTTCTAGTTGATTTGTGAAAGGATTAAACCCATTTCTATTCAAATCGTCGTTATAGCCAACGTAAAGTGCCGTTCCGGGATTCGGGGTCCAACCAAAAAGAAACTGTCCCTTCACAGCTGAAGCAAGATTGTCGTAATCGACGCGGCCGCGCGCGAAGATGAACCGCGTGAACTGATACGTCGTGCGAACTGAATAGATGTTTTCATCGAATGCGACACGATTCGTGTCGTACCGGGTCAAACGATCTTTTGTGTAGCTGATGGTTGTATTCCATGCGGCAATCGGCTGATATGTAAAGCCCGCGTCAATGTGCCACGAATCACCAGGTCCGGGATCCTGCGGCGCATTGCAAACCGGTGGTGGGGTTAAAGGATTGCCGCTGTCATCTTTGTCTTTACACTGACCCGTGGCAATCGCATCGGCCTGCGCCAAAGCCGTTGGACTTACACGCGGAAATTTTGAGCCAGCCCCGAAATCGAAATCGAGAGAACCGAAGAACCGGCCAACAAACAAGTTAAAGTTATACTTCTTACTTGGCGCCGATCCCATAAAAGTATAGATACCCTTCGTGGGAGTTGAGCGCTCGTTATCGTTTCCCGCAAACGTACAAGTGTTTTTAATCACGCAATCCGAACCCGGCTGCCGAGTTGCTCCAAACTCCCTTTCAAACACACGCTCGTACCCGTTATCAACTCCAATTCCCAAATACGATTGCTTTACAAAATTGAACATGATCTGGGACTCGTTGTTCATATGCTGCGAGTTACCCTGCCAATCAAAATTCGCGTCGAAGTCGGTGTAAACACGCCACGAGATCAATAATTTTGCTTTGGGCTTCGGTTCGGAGGCGTAACGAATGAACCAGTTGGGATTGTTTGTGTTGGTGCGACGATTGAAACCGACATCTGCGCGGTAGTACTGAGTGCGGCCAACCATTGAGAACTCGTGACCGAAGTGCCTGCCAGACTGATTGTAATCGACAGCGTAGATAAAAGCGTTGCGAACGCTATCACGAGAAAGGCCTTCGTCCGGATAGAAGAAGTTATCTCGCGTGCGCGTGGCGAGCGCCTGCCAACTAAACGTCGTCTGTTTGTTCAAACGAAACCGTCCATCGAAGCCGCCGAGTTCGTTGTACTGATCAACGAAGCGTCGATAGGTCCCAAGGAAGCCGACGAAAGAATCGGACTTACCTATGTCGCGTTTAAGGCGCAGCACTCCGATGTTGGCATTCTTGTCTACAATCCGTTCATTGCTGCATAGCGTACTAGGAGTAAGCTTCTGAGTATCAAGGCAGGCATTCAGTGAACCACGTTCGTCCGAGCTCAGGTTCCCCGGACCATTGTCGCTTGCAAGCATCAATCCGAATGTATTGCGGCCTACTTTGCCTGTGGTCTTCACCGCAAAGTCAGGGTCAACGATAGTTCTCGTATGAACTGCCTGAATCTGAGTTTGAAAGATATCAATTCCCTCGAGAAAGAACGGACGTTTCTCCGGGAAGAAGATTGGAAAACGCTGGTTTGCAGTAACGACTAATTGATCTGCTTCAACCTGTGCAAAATCCGGATTGAGAGCAAAGTCGAGCGTGACGGTGGGGGTTAACGTGTACTTTCCAGTCAGGCCAGGATCGATATTTACTGGTTCATTCAACATTCGACCAGGGTCAGCGTTGAATGCTGCTGACTCGGGAGCGAGTCCGAATGTTCGTGCTCGTCGGCTTGTCTGCGAAACCGTCAAACTAGGAATGAGTTCAAGTGTTCGTTCGGTAGATACTCCTTCAAGTCCCGTGATGTGTCCTTCCTGAGCTAACCAACTGTTCTTATCGCGATCCATAGGAATCCACATGTCGAGCGAGTTATTGAGCCGCTTGGTGCGCCGCCAAAAGTGAACGCCCCAAAGCTTATCTTTCCCTGCGACATACCGAAGTGATTTGAAGGGTATGGCAATTTCGACCACGTAACCGTCGTTAGTCACCATTCCCTTCGACTCCATGACGAGATCCAGACTGAAGTCTTCGTTCAAGCCTTCCGTCCAGATACCGTCGGCCTGGATTCCAAGTGGGTTGAAGTCGAATTCGTAAGCTCGCCTTTGATCATTAAAAGTGTCAAAGAGAATCCCGACGTAATCATCGTCAAAGATCTGATCGCGTTTTGGCACGTTAGCTCGAACTTTATCGGGTTCGTCGTAACAGTGAAAAGCAATGTAGATGAAGCGCGAGTCATAACCCAGCATTACTTCCGTCTTGTTTTGGGGAATTACGTTGTCGCCCGGTTGCACCTGATAAAAATCCTTCAGAACAGTTGCGGTTTTCCAAACTTCATCATCGAGCTTGCCATCGATAACGGGCGGCTTGTTAAAGAGAACCATCTTGATCGGGCTGGACTTCTCCGGAGGCAGGGACAACGCGGCGGCCTTACCAACTTTGAGTGCAGTAGTTGGAGAAGCGGTTACCGAGTCGGAGCTGGACTTTTGAGCAACTTTTTCGGGCATTGACGAGGAGGCGGGTGACGGCGAAGCGCTCGGAGTCTGAGCTGATGCGCAGGGGCCGCACAAACCTAGCATCACAATGCCGAGCAAGGCAGCTTTCATCTAAAGTCCCCCGCAGTTTGAAACTGTTGTTAGTTGCCGTTTCGAAGCTGCCTTGAGATCTCAAATTTCAGATCGTAGATCTCAGATAGCAAAGCCGTGAACCATATCTGAGGTCTGAGATCTGAAATCTGAGATCAGTGATGGTTATCGCGATCGCAAGACTATCTGTCCATCACCAGTCTTTAGCACAAAGACCTTGCCGCCATTGCCGACTCGCCAGCGCTTAACTCGCTTCGAAGGAGCGATATCTTCCGTGAGGGATAAACCTTCGTTTGTTACATCACCGTCGGCGTTTGTTTCAACGGTGAAATCTGATCCGGACGGTACTGTTAAAGAAATTGCACCATCTCCGGTTCTCGCGGCCAGCGCATTGAAATTGCCGTCCATCTGGATGGAGCCGTCTCCAGTAACGGCCTCTAACTGACCATCGAACTTGATGACATGAATGTGACCGTCTCCGGTGTTCACTTTCAGCTGACCACCAGCATCGTTAACTTCAATCGAACCATCACCAGTACGAAGTGTTATGTCGCCGGACACGCCATCAAGTTTCAGACTGCCGTCGTCCGAAGAGACATGCAGCGTCGACTTACGCGGCACCCAAACTTCAATTGTCGCTGTGCCATTATGATCGTTGTCACTTCTTGCGATAACTGATATTGACGCCGCATTTTGGGACGCTTCAGTTGAAATTCCACGAAGCCCCTCATCGTCTTCGGCTTTCTTTGTGATGGTGTACATGACTTCAGATTTGTCCCAGCCATGAACTCTTACAGCACCATCAAATGTACTGACGTTTACACTTGGAAAACCGTTAACCGTAAATGTCTTCGATTCCTGCGCGGTAGCCCTATCGTCATTGTTGATTCGAATGCGTTCAGTATTGGCAGCGCGCATCTGCTCGCGCGCCTGGCGTTGATCGTCGCGTTGAACCTCGCGCTGAGCCTGTTCGATCTCCTTTTGCGCGTCCCGCAGGGCGACTTCGACTTGACGCTGAGCTTCGCGTTGCGCTTCAAGTGCAATCTTCGTATTCACCTTTACGGCCGTAGCGACGGCCTGATTGACTTGCCGGGCGACGTCGGCATCCAGCTCCCCCTTTTCGTCCTCTTCATCCGAGTCAGAGGACCCAACCGAAGTTGCTGGACTCAAGGTTTTTCCGTCTTGAGCATGAGTTATATTTATTGGGCCATTCACGTTTTCCAGTTTGATGCGCGGTCCGCCCGTACCGAGCTGGCCATTGAGATTGTGGCCCACGTACTCGCCGTGCTTCACTTTCAAACCAAAGTCGTTGCTAATGCCGCCGTGGACCGTACCCGCGCGAACCGATGCGTTAGTGTCTGAAGGAATGACCAGCACGACCGGACCATTAACTGACCCGAGTGAAATAGGACGTGACTCATCCAGTTGGACGAAGATGGCTTTCAAAGGTCCGTTGATAGTTGAGAGTCTCACGTCACCAAGCAGTCCGCGTGCGTTAACCGGCCCATTTATTGACGACGCTTTCACACTTCCTTCAGCACCCTCGATGTCAATTGAGCCGTTGATAAGCTCGATTGACTCCAGCGCCGCTTTCCGAGGGACAGTCAAGACATACTCAACAGTCGCCGGATTGTCGTAACGATCATTGCCACCACGAAAGGTCTGGTTCCAGTCAGGGTATTCGGTCTTGATATGAATATTGTCTTCAGTTGAATTCACTTCGATTCGGGCTTCAGCGAGACGTTCTTTGCGCCAGGCCTTTTTTGTTGCGTCAACTTGTACCGCCGCTCGATCCCAAACTTTGATCTGAACGCCACCATTTATGTTTTCCAAACCCAGGCGGCCAGTGGCTGACAGGGGATAAGTTTGATGGAACTCTTCGCGAAACTCCTCGCCGGAATCAGCAGCAACTACTGACGAGTCAATGCTGCTTACTTCTCCGCTGAAAGGCCGAAGATCCGGTGTCACGAAACTAAGTGCTGCTGCTGGCCGGGCACCATTGCTGGCCATCGCAATCACGATCAGTACTACTGTAATGAGGGCTTTCTTCAACATGTTTCTTTTCTCAATTCTCTTCGATAAAGGCTCCAAAAAACTTAACCTGCGATGCGCAGACTAATACTTCCGTTTAATGTTCGTAAGACCAGATCTCGACCACCGGGCCCAATAACACCCTTAACGTGCTTTTTGCTGGTCAGGGTAGAAATCGTTAGCGGGAAGTCGGAGGTGAAACTGCCGTTCAATGTTTCGGCATCAACAGACGTACTCAGTCCTGATGGCATTTCAAGATTAATCCCACCGTTTATCGTCTGAAAGTTCAGAGCGTTGGGCCAGTTTGAATCGCCAAGTCGAGCCGTAATCTCACCGTTGATTGTTTTTGCCTCGGCATATCCGGTTGTTGAAATCTTGATTGACCCGTTAATAGTTTGCGTTATGACATTACCGTTAAGCGATGTTGCGGTGATACCTCCGTTAATAGTCTTGCCTACAAAGCTCACTCGCTGCGGCACTCGCACCGTAAAGTTCACCTGCACATCGTTATTTTTTGTTCTTCCGTTTGATGAGCGCCCTTTACCCTCTGACTCCGGCCCACAGCTAGCTGGATACTCACCGTCTTCATTCGGATAAAGCGCGCAGATGGTAACGCCCCCCGCGTGTTCCACCACTTTCATCTTCACTGAATTGACATCACTTCTTCTCGAACTCTTCAACGCAACGACTTGAACCTCCGAACCGCCCGTCGGTTCAGCAACAATCTCACCATTGATGCCTTGAACCTCGATCGCAGCACCCGGGGCTACAGTTCCATTCCACCTGAATTCGTCGGAACGACTCGCTTCCTGCAAGGATAAATCTGTAACCGCGCACGAACGGGTAACAACCGGAGTACTGGCATTCACTGTTGGAACGACTCCGTCCGACCAGGATGCCACTAGATTACCAAGTTGACTTATAAATGTTTGGACTTGATTCAGTTCGTTCATCGCACTCGAAAAGGCCGCCAGGCTAACGATCAAGAGAAGGAGAACGGGATACAGCTTTCGCTCGCCGGTTTGCTGTCCTTGCATGTTGTTCATTAGTTGGGACCTCTTATATTTTAGGCCAGGAGCAGTCAGCCTGTTCTTACTCCGTCAAACTGCCCCCGGCCCTTCTGCGTTGCTCTATAGTCAGAACACCAACCCACCGGCAGTTGTGACAAGTTTTTAGCGGGATTTTGGTCTTGAACTTTGGTCTTTGATGTTTCGCCTTTGTATAAGAAAGCTCAATCCTACCTACGGAGTCAGGGATCATCGAACAGAGGGACCCGGATTGGATATAAGCAACCTCTTCTGCCGGAGCGCGTCCGTCCTCGGCCGTCCCCGTCCCACAGAACCCTCTTCACCGAACACACGAACGCTCTTCTGTCGGAGCGCGTCCGTCCTCGGCCGCCCCCGTCCCACAGAACCCCTTGACCAGCGACACAAAAGCTCTTCTGCCGGAGCATTTTGCGGAGTCAAATTTCAGAGTGTGGTGGCTCTGATCGACGGGGGCGGCCGAGGACGGACGCGCTCCGGCAGAAGAGCTTTCGTGTATCCAAGCCAGGGGTTTCCGTTCGACGGGCCAAAGTGCCGTTTGGGATTTTCGCTTTTTGTGCAAAGCCTTCGTCAGTGGCATTTAGAAGTACACTGGCCCACCGGAAGCACAAAGATCGATAAGTTACATCTTTTGAATATGCAGCGTGCCGCCAAAGGACGACAGCGTGATGGAGGCGTCTCCAGAACCACAGATCGCGGTGATCCTTCTGAAAGGATTAGTGACTACTACCCTCGGTACGATGATCGGCTCGATTATCGGACCGGTTTTGGGACCTTTGTCGCCCTTCATCTCAGTTTTTGATTCCTTCGATTCAGCCTTGGGTGTCTTTGGCTTTGCTTCGGGCGCGGGTCGTGCTGCGGGCGGGGGCGGAGGTTCGGCGACGTATTTTAATGGGAAGTCAGAAACGATGTCGCTCTTGGCGGAGACTCGGGCATTCAGTCTAAATGAGGCATCGTGAGGCAACATCAAAACTACGTCACCGCCCATCGTTGTAAAGCCATAATCTCCAGCTTTCGCGAGCGGTCCAGTCATCGTTACCGTCCCACTAACGGTCTTCGCTGATAGTTTGGCATTGCTAACCCTCTCCAATTGGATATCACCGCTAACCGTTCCAACTTCGAAGGTGTCATCTGATGAGACGGGCTTTACGTTGTAAGCTTCGACGCCACCACCTGCTGAACTCAGGTTGACGCGGCCACTCGAATCTTTCAGCATGATGCTGCCGCCAACACTTCCTGCCTCCACAAACTTTGAAGCACGTTCAATCGTTATGTCGCCATTCTGAGATCCCGCAAACGCACCGCCCACGCCGTAGATATAGATGTCGCCGTCACGCGTTTGAAGTTGGACGGTGGCCTCTTTAGGCACGTCCATTTCAACATCGGCGAAAGCCTGGCAATCACCTCGCGCATTTTGCTTGTCGATGACCATTACATCGATTCGGGTCGGCACCGATGATGGGTCTTTACTCTTGTCCACTCTGCGAAACTCGAGTTGGTCAGCATCGGTTGAACGCGCATGAACCTCACTCTTGTCCCAACCCCGGACTACGAGTTTGCCTGACATGACACAAAGAGTTATCGAGGCGTGCGGATCGACCGGCGTGGAGCGCTCAATCTTTCCAGACGATTTTGCGTCGCTTTTGTCGTCGTTAGCTTGGGTGAGACCTGCGAGAGAGATGATGATGGCTAGCACTGCAGGGACGAGGGAAAACTTCATATCAACTTAGACCCCGGCCCTTTCAGTGCCTGCCATTAAAAACGCGTGCATCGGCAATCGTATTCAGAAGATCAACTTTGCTTTGATAGGCAGCGAACATGAAGTCAGCCGCGTCAGGATCGTTTGGATTCTTCTTGGCCGCAGTGCGGGTGGCGGCGATCGCGCGATCTACCACAGCAAGATTTCGCTGATACTCAGCCTGAAGGGCTGGCCGCATATTGTTCTGGTCTTGTTTGATAGTCGAGTCAAGCTTGGCGATTGTCTGTAAATAGGCTCGCTCGCCGGGAATCAGTTTCACTGGAGCTGACTTGGGCGCAGTCGCTTGAGCCAGCAGCGGCTTATGACCAACCTTCACCACCGCTCTTGGAGTCACAGGTGTCGAAGTTATCTGGATTGGATTAGCCGTTCCCACTTGGGCGACTTCCTTTGAAGGAACCGGAACTGGCGCCCCGTTTGAGTTGGGTCTCTGTTGCTCGTTCTGCGCTATGGTTTGAGGTGCAGTCGGTGCTGAACTCCGCAACTTCACCAAGCCGAAAATCAGTCCAAACGCCAGCACGACCATCAAAGCTGCATAACCCAACACACGCTGTGGCGCGAATGAAAATAGGTTCGAGAGTGAACTAAAGAAACCGGAGATGGCACTGGGTTGATGGACAACAGGACGGACGACCTGAAGGCCTCCGACGGCTGCGTCGACACGGCGGCGCAGTCGCTCGGTAGGAACGCTCTCTGAAAACTCAAGCGCGAACGCTTCACTCAACAGCACGTTCTCTTCTTCAAGCTCACGCGCCGCCGCCGCACAACTCGCGCAAGACGCAAGGTGCGAAGTCGCACTTTCCATCAATGAAGTGGGAAGCTCGCCATCGAAATAACTCTGGAGCATTCCCTCATCCAAACACTGTCTCATCGTCTGCCTCCGATCTTACCGTAGACCCTCGCAAACTCTTTCCGGCCACGCGCCACCAAACTTCCGACGTTGGTCTCTTTTATGGACAACGTGGTGGCGATCTCCTTGTAGGAGAGTCCCTGCTGTTTTAGAAGCAGGCAGCTCCTCATGGGTTCTTTTATTTTGTCGAGTGCCCGGCGCGCCTCTTCAATTGCGATTTTGCGCTCGTAGTCTTCTTCCGGGGCTTCGACATAAAAGCCGGTCTCCACACTGCTCTTGTGATACTCGTTATCGCGAACCATCGAACGGGTGCTGCCCCGAACGGTGTTCCGCGCCACGTTGAGCGTCACTCGCAGAAGCCAGGCACGTAAAAGGTCTTCGCCGGGCGTGGAGTCGAGATTGCGATAAAGTCTGAGAAATACTTCCTGCGTCACGTCTTCGGCCAGGGCAGAATCGCGCACGACCGCCCTGGCGGTTCGAAAAACCGCGCGGTGATGGAGGGTAAACGCTTCATCGAAACTAAGCGGAGATACCGCGTCAGTCCCGAGTTCGTTAGGCATGGACTCGATCAAAGCTCTAGCTTGTCCGTTCATCAATCACCGCTCTCTCAACAGTGCAAACACCGCAAACTACTGACTTGTGACAACTTTTTAGGTGTCCAACAGTCCCAAGCCAGTCCGCTACAGCTTTTGTGCGGATTATTGTAGTCTCAAATGCGATTTGCACCAATGATCGAGCGGAGTCTTTAGTAAGTGCCCAAAAAGCGCACGATGTTTCGTTGAACGCGCATTTATTTTTGAAAGTTCTGACTAAAACGCCAAATGACCCAAGGCTCGTTGGACGACAGTCCTTTTCTCAAAGCATGCCGGCTTGAACCAGTTCCATACACTCCGATCTGGCTAATGCGACAGGCTGGACGTTACATGCGCGAGTATCGTGACGTGCGCGCTAAAACAACCTTCCTGGAACTATGTAAAACGCCCTCACTCGCGGCTGAAGTTACAGTTACAGCAGCAGAGCGACTCGGTGTCGATGCAGCGATAATTTTTGCCGACATCCTGCTGATTCTCGAGCCGATGGGGATCGATCTGGAATTCGCACAGGGTGAAGGACCTGTTATTCACAATCCTGTTCGTCAGGCTCTGGACGTTGATCGTTTGAAAGAAGTTGAGGATGTTGAGTCGCTTGATTATGTGTTCGAGGCTATTCGGCTGACGCGCCACGAACTAAAGCCACAGATTCCCTTAATTGGTTTTTCGGGTGCACCCTTCACACTCGCGTCGTACATGACCGAAGGGGGTAGCTCTAAAAACTACATTCATACGAAGTCGTTGATGTATTCAGACCCTGGTGCCTGGCACGCGATGATGTCGATCATTGCGCGAGGTCTAAGTAGATATCTCAACGCACAAATCGAAGCTGGCGCTCAAGCAGTGCAATTATTCGACTCATGGGTCGGATGTTTGAGTCCTGACGATTATCGAGAGTTTGTCCTGCCGCACACCCAGGCCGTCATTGAAGGGATTAAGACAAGTGTGCCAGTAATCCATTTTGGAACTGGTACTTCGGCATTATTGGAATTGATGCGGGAAGCTGGCGGCGACGTGATCGGACTTGATTGGCGGGTGCGACTTGATAAGAGCTGGGGCCGACTCGGCTCGAGTACTGCAGTGATGGGAAATCTTGATCCGGTAGCTCTGTTTTCAACACCAGATGTTATTCGATCTCACGCTAAGCGAATCCTCGACCAGGCTGGTGGACGGCCGGGCCATGTATTCAATGTAGGCCATGGAATATTACCGGAGACGCCAGTCGAGAACGTCATCGCACTCGTCGATATGGTTCATGAAATGAGCAGCAGATAAAGTCCGACTTGGAATGTCGAAGGGCTTTGATTTCCACGTTCAACAAATTAAAGGAAACTCTGATTAAGTACGATAGGCTGTCAGCCTGTCGTGGTTTGCCTCAACAATATGGCTAATATCGTCGACAGGCTAACAGCCTATCGTACTTAATCAGAGCTTCCTAAAGTTCGTCGGACATTAAGATTCGCGTTATGACCACGGCAATAACCTACGACGCAATCCTTATCGTCTCCTTCGGCGGCCCGGAAGGACTGCAAGATGTAATTCCGTTCCTTGAAAACGTTCTCCGTGGCCGCAACGTACCACCGGAACGTTTGCTTCAGGTCGCGAAGCACTACGAATTGTTCGGAGGCGTCAGCCCGATCAATCAGCAAAACCGAAATCTAATCACTGCTCTAAAAACCGAATTGCAGCTTAACGGTCCTGACCTCCCAATCTACTGGGGCAATCGCAACTGGCATCCACTCCTTCCGGACACGCTCAAGCAAATGGCTGATGATGGAATCAGACGAGCGATCGCATTCGTCACTGCAGCCTATAGTTCTTACTCAAGTTGTCGACAGTATCGAGAAAATATTCGTGATGCCCAGGCGATCGTGGGACCGAAAGCGCCTGCAGTCGATAAGATCCGCGCGTTCTACAATCACCCATTGTTTATTGAAGCCAATGTCGATCAGGTTCGTCTGGCGTTGGCAGAGATCGGTGGACATCCACAGTTGGTTTTCACCGCACATAGTATTCCGGAATCAATGGCGGCCAATTCTGAGTATGCGTCGCAGCTGGCTGAAGCCTCGCGGTTGGTAGCAGAGACATTAGGACAGAAAGACTGGCAACTCGTTTATCAGAGTCGCAGTGGCTCACCTTCGCAACCGTGGTTGGGTCCCGATATTTGCGCTCACTTGCGAGAGCTGAAAGCGAATGGTATCTCGGACGTTGTAGTCTCGCCAATAGGATTTGTCTCGGACCACATGGAGGTGATTTACGATCTCGATGTTGAGGCGAAGAACCTTGCAGACGAACTTGGGTTGCGAATGGTTCGTGCGGCAACCGTCGGGACACATCCGTCGTTTGTGAAGATGATTCGAGAACTGATAGTCGAAAGAACCGACGGAGAGCCCGCACGCACGTTGGGTTTACGCGGACCAGGTAACGCCGAGTGCGCGGTTAACTGTTGTCTTCTAGCCCTTTGAGCTCATCTCGGTGCATTCCTATGTATCTTCTTAAAAACTCTTTGCGTTTTCTCTGCGTTGTGCGCGTCTCCCCGGTTCCTTCCGCTGCGGCCCTCCAGAACCGCAGAGACGCAGAGAACGCAGAGTAAACGCAGAGAATTTTTGAGAAGACACAGAGAATACGCAGAGACGAGAACTTCTGACACTACTCATGAAATCAATCGCAATCATTGGTGGTGGGATTACTGGACTTGCCGCTGCTCACCGGCTCATCGAACTTGCGCATCAACGACAAAAACAAATCAAGCTTACAATCTTTGAAGCCAGTCCTCGTCTTGGCGGCACAATTCATACAGAGCATCGCGACGGATTTCTGATCGAACGCGGACCCGACGCCTTCATCTCTGAAAAACCTGAGGCCCTCGCTCTAGCTCAACGCTTAGGTATCGAATCGCAAATCATTCAAACCAACGAGCAGCATCGTCGCAGCTTCATCGTCAAACATGGACGGCTTCGACCAGTCCCTGAAGGTTTTCAACTTCTCGCGCCTTCACGCATGTGGCCGTTTATAACGAGCAACATCTTTTCATTCACCGGAAAGCTGCGAATGGCCGCGGATCTTTTTTTACCGCGCCGATCGCAAAACGGCGGCGATGATGAATCGCTCGCGAGTTTTGTTCGGCGCCGCCTCGGGAGCGAAGCTCTCGAGCGAATGGCGCAACCGATGGTCGGGGGAATTTACACGGCTGATCCTGAGGTCTTGAGCTTGCGCGCCACGTTGCCTCGTTTCCTTGATATGGAGCAGAGTGATCGAAGTTTGATCCTCGCGATGTGGCGGCAAGGACGACAGACAAAGAATGTGAAGGGAGTGAGCGGGGCGCGTTACAGTCTGTTTCTCTCGTTCGACAACGGAATGGAAGTGTTCGTTGAGGCTTTGACGAAGAAGCTTAACCGAGAGGATTGTGATGTTCGATTGAATACCAAGATAACGAAACTCGATCATCATCCAAATGGCGAATGGGTGGTGACAACCGGGTCCGGAAACGACCTGGTGTTTGATTCGATCTGTTTAGCCGTACCTGCCTTCACTGCCGGTTCGCTACTCAAAGACGTATCGCCCCCCCTTAGTTCCCTTTTGAATCAAATCAAGTTCGGCTCGACTGCGACCGTCAACATTGCTTACAAACGCCGCGATATCAATCACGCATTGAACGGGTTTGGCTTCGTAGTGCCCTTTATCGAAAAGCGATCACTGATAGCTTGCACTTTTAGCAGCGTGAAGTTTTCCGGGCGCTCACCAGACGGTTACGTTCTGCTTCGCGCCTTTGTTGGCGGCGCCTTGCAGCCGGAGATGTTGGAATTGGATGACAATGAAATCGCCGGAAAAGTGCAAACAGATCTTCGAGAGTTGTTAGGTGTCACAGCTAAGCCGCTATTCACAGAAGTATCGAGGTGGAACCAATCGATGCCGCAATACGTAGTGGGCCATCTTGAAAGGGTTGCTGAGATCGAGCACGAAGCGTCAAAGGTTCGGGATCTCACACTGGCAGGCAATTCCTATCGCGGTGCTGGAGTTCCGGACTGTATTAAGAGTGGTGAAGCAGCGGCGGAACGAATGTTCGCTGGTCAGTGATCACTAGTATAGGACGTATGGGACCTATTGGACCTATTCACTCCTGACTACTGACTGCAGCTAAAGCATATCGGACACGCGGCCGTGATATCCTTAGCACCTGCGAAAGGAATGACACTCCCATGTCGAACCCAGCGACTGATAGTCATCGCATCGAAATTGAGCAACACCTCCGTCAGATGAATGACGAATGGGTCAAAGCACTTGTGCGCGGGGACGGCGAAACGCTCGATCGCATAATGGCTGACGACTTTTATTTTGCCTACCCGATGGAGGGTGACGATAAGACGCAATTCATCGATGATGTAACTTCAGGCGTAATTCGCGTGGAGTACTTGAATCGTGAAAACGTGACGGTGCGAATCTGGGGAAACACCGCAGTGCTCTCAGCACACGATGCCGCAAAGTGGTTCTATCAGGGAAGAGACTTCAGCGGTCATTACAAGATCGTTCACGTCTACGCCAATCGCGATGACAAGTGGGAACTCGTGTCAGTGCAGGCGTGCCCCATAGTGTGATTGCCGATTTCCGATTGCCAATTGCCGATTTGGTCTGGGGTCTCAGGTCTTTGCAATTAACCTACGCCACGCATGCAGACCAAAAAGCCAGGACCAAAAACCAATCGGCAATTGGCAATTGGAAATCGGCAATACCTCACCCTCCAGCAACCTTCAATCGCTCCACCCACTCCGCATTCGATTGCATCAACGGCCGGAAGGCTTCTCTGGGCACAGTGGTTTCGATGTGCATGTTGTCATCGGTGTTAATCTCGGCTCCACTAACCGCCGGACCGAGTCTTGATTCGTCGCAGATGTACCAGGATCTAACGTCAGCCTCTGTATTGAGATTCACCCGAGAAAGCTCACTTGCAATTCTTCCGTCTGCTAAACGCTGAGAAAGTAAATCTAGGCTCAGTGGATTGTTGCTGCCGACAAGAATCAGATCTTTCCCTTTGGCTCCTCCACCTACACGGAACACCATCACATGAGGAAACACACTGTGATACGTGGCCAGAACTGATCGCAAGCTGTCGGTCGATAGCTGATAGATTTGCAGCCACTGCACAAATATTCCCTGGTCGCTCAGACGCTGACGTCCCATCTCAAAGAACTCGTGGGTAAACAGATTTGCGACGCCTGGCACCCACGGATGGCTCGGCTCACTCACGATTACGTCATAGCGAGTTGTCGTCACGCGTAGATAAGTCCTTGCATCGTCAATAATCAGTTTCGTTCGCGGATCATTTAATGGTTGATGATTTACGTGCTCAAAGAAGTGTGAACCCTTTATTGTCGCTGACTCGAGTTCTACACAGGTTACTGAGGCAATCGGCGACTGTAACATCGCACCTACAGTCACGCCTGTGGCAAAACCAATGATTAGACCATTATTCAATCGTGGCGCCAGGAGCATTGGCAGTTGTCCCAACATCACCTGGGTTGGCATGTCGTTAACACTGTCCGATGCATTAGTGCGTCCGTTAATCGCCATTGAAAACGTTTCGCCGTCTTTTCGAACTGACACCGTTGATGTCGGACCTTCTTCATACATGATGAGCCTGTGTGTATCGGAGCTGTTGTCTTCCGGTGACTCATCCGCTTTTGCGACGTTGCTACGCGCCAACACGCGAATGAGTGTGTCGTAGGCCCCGACGGACAGATCCGCAACATTTGTCGGCGGTGCGGCAACCATAAGAAGAATGATGAGGACAAATGTCAGGCCGACCGAGAGACTTTTCCGCAATGCAACGTCACGAACAGAGGCTGCCGGTTGATATGCGAATCCAACCACAATCAGGCATGTCGCCGCGGCAACGATTAAGGTGAACTTTGTGCTTGTCTTGGGAATCAGGACGAAACCGGAGATGAACGCGCCGGCAATGGCGCCGATGGTGTTGACTGCATACGTTCGGCCAACGAGCGACACCGCGCCATCTCTGCTGCTGGCCCAGAACAGGACCAACGGCATAACCATGCCCATCAACAATGCAGGCAACAGTATGAGCAGTGCTGCTGAAAGGATCTGCAGCATTAAGAGAGCTGCCCAGGATGAAATCTTGAGCGCCAGTCCCAGTTCAATCAGCAGCCATGGCATCAGGTTCACTATGAATAGACTTATGAACAGACTTGCGGCCGTCAAAACTTCGACCTTGAGTATTGTCGTTCGCAAGTGGGCAGACTGATCTTTCCTTCCGATAATCCAGGCCCCGAGAGCAAGTCCAATCAAGAAAAGAGCAACGACAATACTGAACGCATAGGTGCTTGAACCGATAATCATCGTTAGTATCCGAGTCCATGCGACTTGAGTACTAATCGTCACAAAGCCGGATGCCAGTGCACACATCAACCAGAATGTCTGTCCAGTTAGTTCTCCGGAACTTCCCACTAAATTTTCGACTGCCGCTCGAATTTCAGTCTTGCTGGTTCGGCGATCGGCAACTACTGCTGTCACGCCAATGACTGTGTTGATAGCGGCCGCTACGAAAATTGTAGTGCGAACACCAACGACTGGAAGGAGCACGAACCCAGCGACCACAGTTCCGAGAATCGCGCCCGCAAGGTTGCAGGCATAAAGTTTTGTGACCGAACGTGAATCGTGTCCGAGCGAACTAAGCAAAGCAGAGGACAAGACGGGCAACGTGGCCCCCATCAGCGTGGTTGGAAGAAGCAGCAACAAGCACGACAGCACAAACCGCCAGATACTGAATACAAAGAACCCTGGATGAAACTCTTGCCAGATGAGTACATACACGTGGTCTACCCAGCGAAAGAGCAAGGGCACGAAGATCGCGTAGATTGCAATCCCAATTTCCAACCAGCCATAAGCACTCAGCGGTCGCTTAACTCGTGAGCCGAACCGTCCAGCGAATGCGCTGCCGAGCGCGAGTCCTCCCATGAAAGCCGCGAGTACAGTGCTGACAGCGAGAGTCGTCGCCCCAAATACAAGTCCCAACATGCGCGCCCACAGCACTTCGTATATCAGTCCGGTCGCGCCAGAGAAGATAAAACAGAGGCTGATCAGGATGATCGCTGCCTGGGAGTACGCAACAGATTGCTGCCGAGGAGCGGAAGTTTCAGCCAATGGAGTAGGTTCCTGAAGTACGACAGGCTGTTAGCCTGTCGTGGTTTACCTCACGATTGTGGCCCAAGATCGCCGACAGGCTGCCAGCCTGTCGTGGTTTACCTCACGATTGTGGTCCAAGATCGCCGACAGGCTAACAGCCTGTCGTGGTTTACCTCACGATTGTGGTCCAAGATCGCCGACAGGCTAACAGCCTGTCGTGGTTTACCTCACGATTGTGGCCCAAGATCGCCGACAGGCTGTCAGCCTGTCGTGGTTTACCTCACGATTGTGGTCCAAGATCGCCGACAGGCTAACAGCCTGTCGTACTTAATCAAAGATAAATCACATGACTCGTGCGCCAGATATTCGCCGGAATTGATCCGGGTGCCGCCGCAGTCAAGAGAATGGCGTAGTCGTGTTCAACTACGTCACGGCCTAAACTTTGTTTCAGCGCGGCTTCGATTTCGGACGTTTCTTCATCATCTAACGGAGCAGCAAAAGCCAATCTTCGCAAACACCGGTAAAGATGTTCGATACCAGAACCAAATGGTCCGATTTCATTACCGAGGACAAGTCTGACTTCCCCGCGCTCATCAACGAAATGTTTCAGCAGGGACGCCGCCTGAACAACTCCGTTTTCGAATCGTTCGAGCAAAGCCTTTTCAGGCTCATGTGGTAAGCGGGTGTCCAAAACGATTGTGATCCGGCGCTCGTCTTCGGAAGTGAACTCACGCACCGTTAACTTTCGTGCTCTCGCCGTAGCTTTCCAATCGATATGTCTCAAATCATCCTGAGGTTGATAATCGCGCATGGAAAAAAGATCGTGACCGGCGCCTCGTCGAATCGACGCCAAACGCCCCGCATACATCGGAAGCAGATGTAACTCGTCGCTGATAGCTTCGGGTTTCGGATAAACGACGATGTCTACGTTCCGAGCGCGCAATCGCCGACGTCTGCGGAAGAACCCAAACGGAAAGCGGGTTGACAACTCAAAGCCGTCGATCAGCACATGACCCCGTTTCTGGAATAGCTGTTCAACGCGCTGCTCGGCTGAGGCCCGATGTGGTACGTAACTGAAATATGCCAGGAGTCTCTTGAGGTAACGCTTGCCGCGCTCCGATTGCTCGCTGTTTGGTCCGCGTGCCTCTACCAGGATCGAGAAGGAAGGCAGCACATGCTTCGTATTTCGCAGCGTCACGATGACAGGCGCGGCTTCACCGGCAAAAATGTGATCGGGAAACCGAGCCGAGACAGTCAAATCCCTAAGCGAAGCTCTCGCTGTCATCCAACCAACGAATAAGGTGGAACAAAGGAGTGAGAACACCATGAACAAAAGATTGTTACCGGTGTTCCAGGCTGCGAATCCGACGACGATGATAATGATGAAAAAGATGCCACCACCGCTCGTCGGTTCAAAGGGAATATCCCAGTTGGCAACTTCCAATCTTGCCGAGCGCGCCAAAGGAGGCACAATGAAGATGGTCAGAAGCGCGGCAATCACGAGTGACAGTGCCGCAGCGGCGCCCGCCAGTGTGTTTTCGTTTTCGCGGCGCGCCAACACAGTTACAACCGCCGAGAGTAACCCCGCGAGAACCAGTAAAGTTCCTAGAGCGAGGCGGGTAACTGACGTTGATTGGGTCTTCATTGGCCTTTGGTCTTTGGTTTTTGATCTTTGACATTCGCTGGCCAGAAAAAGATTGGAGAGACCGATGGCCAAAGACCAAAAGCCAAAGACCAAAGGCCAAGCATTAGAGTGGCACGCTCACGGTCTTCAATAATTCATTCAGGACGGCTTCAGCTTCTTCACTGCGACGGAGGGACGAGGCAAAACGTGAACTGACTACAATGCGGTGGGCGAAGACAGGAACTACCAGGCGCTTGATATCATCAGGAATACAGAAATTTCGCTCCTCAGTAAGCGCCAGAGCCTGAGCAGCGCGAAACAGCGACAGCGTTCCACGCGGGCTGACTCCGAGATCCAGCATCTCCGAATCGCGCGTCGCTGCCACTATGCGCATGAGGTATTGCACCAATGAATCGTCAACTGCAACAGTCGCAACTGTTCGTCGCAGTTCATTCACCTCAGTAGCGCTCATGACCGGCTCAACTTCATCGAGAGGGTCAACATATTCCCTGTCTCGAAGAATCAATTCTTCATCAGCCGGTGCGGGGTAACCGATGCGAAGGCGCAACATGAACCGGTCAAGCTGGGATTCCGGAAGAGGGTAAGTGCCGTGGTGTTCAATCGGATTCTGAGTAGCCAACACTATAAACGGCGAAGGCAGATTATGAGTTGTTCCTTCCACCGTCACATGTCTCTCAGCCATAGCTTCAAGGAGTGCTGACTGAGTCTTTGGTGTCGTTCGATTGATCTCATCTGCCAGCACTACGTTGGCAAATACAGGCCCCGGCTTCCATTCAAATTGGCCGCTGTGTTGATTGTAGACAGACAATCCAATCACGTCGGAAGGAAGTAAATCTGACGTAAACTGAATTCGTTGGAAAGTGCAGTCAAGGGCTCTGGCAAGCGCGTGAGCCAGGGTTGTTTTGCCTACTCCCGGAACGTCCTCGACCAGCAAGTGTCCTCCGGCGATCAAAGTAACAATGGCCAGGCGGATGGCTTCAGGCTTGCCCTTGATAACCGTTTCGACAGCCTGCTGCAGCCGTTCGATCTGCTCGACCGCATTGACGCTTGCGACTTGTTCGCTGCTGATTGGCTCAAGATTTCGCATCAAATTGCCTCGCATTCTACATGCTAAGAGCATGCCTCGCACGGAAAAGTTGGCCGGAGACATGGTCTTTGGACTTAGGCTTTTGGGCCTGGGTGTTTGTTTTTGGCTCTCATGCCGGCGTAATCAAAAACCAAAAGACCAACGTCCGAGGTCCGATAGCGTACGACTTACGAACTGTCGAGCTCCTGTAGTAGACTGCACCCGTTTGAATTGGCGAACCGTTCGAGAGGAAACAGGAACTGGGGACATTCCCTTTCGTGTAAGTGGTTCGAGGAGGCTTTATGCAGAATAGAAGAGACAGAAATCAGCGCGGATTCTCACTTATCGAGTTGATGATCGTCATCGCCATCATCGGGATCCTAATCGCAGTTGGTGTGACCGGTTGGAAAGCCGCGGTCAAGGCTGCTAATGAAGCGGCGGCCGTTAAGAGCCTGCGAACAATCGCGGAGCAGCAGATGCTCTTTTACAATGCGCATCAACGCTCAAGTTTTGGTACGTTCGAAGAAATGCGCAAGGAGAACCTGCTCGACGCCAGGTATGATGGCGGAACACCCGTTGTCGAAGGTTATGTTTTTACTCTGAAGGTCATTCCCAAAACGCCTTCTCAACAACCCGGCTACACAATCAATGCCGACCCGCAAGTATCCGAAGGAGTGGGAGCGACCGGCAGGAACCACTACTACGTTGATTCCGACGCAAATACAATTCACGTGAACGCCAGCCAGCCCGCGAGCATATCGGATCCGCCGATTGGGCAGTAGTTTGGTCTCTACACCACCGGCTTCAGCCGGTGGGCACCACCAGGCTTTAGCCGGTGGTGCTTCAACTTCACAGCTACCGAAAGCATCCCCTGCACTGGACACCACCAGGCTTTAGCCGGTGGTACTTCAACTTTACAGCTACCGAAAGCATCCCCTGCACTGGACACCACCAGGCTTTAGCCGGTGGTACTTCAACTTTACAGCTACCGAAAGCATCCCCTGCACTGGACACCACCAGGCTTTAGCCGGTGGTACTTCAACTTTACAGCTACCGAAAGCATCCCCTGCACTTGACACCACCAGGCTTTAGCCGGTGGTACTTCAACTTTACAGCTACCGAAAGCATCCCCTGCACTGGACACCACCAGGCTTTAGCCGGTGGTACTTCAACTTCACAGCTACAAAAAGCATCCCCTGCATTGGACACCACCAGGCTTTAGCCGGTGGTACTTCAACTTCACAGCTACAACATTGATGCACAAGCAAGACTGTGAGCTTAGAAATTGAAGTACCACCGGCTAAAGCCTGGTGGTGTTATTGCTCACAAGTTTTATAATGCGCTGTCCTTGAACCCAAATACTCGTGGAGAACTCTATGCGCAAATCTATCGCGGCAGTCCTTCTTGTGTTCACTTTATCCCTGGTTGCTCAAGCTCAGCTGTCTCAGGAAACGAAGGACTCTATCGACAAGCTCGCAACCGAAACCCTTAGCAAAACCGGAGTGCCGAGCGCTTCGATTGCCGTCGTCAAAGGCGGACAGGTGGTGTACGTAAAGGCGTATGGTGATGCGCGACTCGAACCACGCACACACGCAACGCCTGAAATGCGCTACAGCATTGGTTCCATCAGTAAACAGTTTACTGCCGCGGCGATTCTGCTACTCCAGGAACAAGGCAAACTCTCGTTGGACGACAAGGTCGCCAAATTCATTCCCGACCTGACACGTGCAAACGAAGTCACCATCAGACAACTCTTGTCGCACACCTCTGGTTATCAAGACTACTGGCCTCAAGACTACGTGATGCCGATGATGCTTGAGCCAGTGACCGCGCAAAAGATCCTGGACTTATGGGCGCGCAAACCATTGGATTTCGATCCAGGCACGAAGTGGCAGTACAGCAATACAAACTACGTCATTGCAGGACTTATAATTGAAAAAGCCAGTGGAATGCCGCTGCTGAAATTTTTGAGCGAACGAGTCTTTGTGCCACTTGATATGAAGAGCGTCGCTAATATCGATGAGCATCGACTGGGTGAAACAGACGCGGCCGGCTATCTCCGTTATGGACTTGGGCCATTGCGTCCTGCGCCAAAAGAGGGTCCGGGTTGGTTGTTTGCGGCAGGTGAGTTGGCCATGCCGGCATCGGACTTAGCAAAGTGGGACATTTCGATCATGAATCGAAAGTTATTAAAGCCAGATTCGTATCGAGAGTTTGAAACTGAAGTTCAATTGAAGAATGGCATAGGTACACGTTACGGCCTCGGTCTATCTGTTGCTATGGAAGCCGGGCATCGCGCGGTTTCCCACGGCGGCGAGGTTTCCGGGTTTACCGCCGAGAATGTTGTATTCCCGGACGATGGGGTAGCAGTAGTTGCGCTCAGCAATCAGGACGCTGCCGGTGCCGCTTCAGCGATAGCTCATGGAATAGTTCCAATGCTCTTCACTGTGGACGATCCCACAACACCACAAAAAACTGAACAAGCGCGCAAGATTCTTGAAGGACTTCAAAAAGGAACAATTGACCGGTCACTTTTCACCAGCAATGCAAACGCTTACTTCTCTGAGCCGGCTTTGAAGGACTTTGCAACTGGTCTGGCACCTCTCGGCGAAATTCAGGAATTTACTCAAACGGCACGCGGACTTCGAGGCGGCATGGTCTATAGAAACTATCGAGCGAAATTTGCACAACGCACCCTGCGAGCCTGGACTTACGAAATGCCAGATGGAAAACTGGAGCAATATCAGATCGCGCCACAATAGGTCGAATAAGTCCTATAGGTCCTATAGGTCCTATCAATTGCTGAAGATCATCCTTAAATACTCGAAACAAGCCTGTTTCTAATCGCGTAGTGCGTTAACTCGGCATTGGTGGTTAATTGCATCTTGTCGAGAATACGACGGCGATAAGTGCTGATTGTCTTATCACTCAACGAAAGTGCTTCGGCAATTTCTCCAACCGTCTTACCTGACGCAATTAACAAAAGCACTTCCAGTTCCCGATTCGACAGCTGCTCATGCGGAAGCTTGTCTGAATTTGAAAAGTCAAACATCATCCGTTCAGCCAGCGACAAGCTCACATAGCGACCACCATTGATTACTTTGAGAATCGCATCGCGTAACTCATCCCTTGAACTTGCCTTGTTGATGTAACCGGCCGCTCCGGCTTTGAAGGCACGCATAGCGTATTGCTCTTCTGCGTGCATACTAAGCACGAGGACGGGTAGTTTGGGCCTGAGTTGTTTGATTTCCCTCAGAACATCGAGACCACTTCGACCTGCCAACGAAATATCGAGGATGGCGATGTCCCAAGCTCGTTCTCGAATTCGATCAATAGCAGCTGAGCCAGTAGGCGCTTCGCCAAACTCCGCGGTGCCGGTACCGAAAAGTCCTTTTACACCTTCGCGCACTACATCGTGATCATCGATGATAAGAATTCTATGCAATGTTTTCCGGTTCGACGCTTAGCTCAAGCGGGATGGTTACAATTACTGTCGTTCCCTTTTCAGAAATTCCTTTGATACTAACGCTTCCACCAACCAAAAGTGCACGCTCCTTCATTCCCAGCAAACCGAGCGATCTCGTGTTCTTTGTCTCAGCATCGGTAATGCCTCGCCCATCATCGTTCACTTCCAGCTGTAGTTTGTGATCTACCTGCTTCAGTTTCACAAAGATGTTCTGTGCGCTTGAGTGTCGCAGAACGTTGGTCAAGACTTCCTGAAAAATTCGAAAGACTGCAGTAGCAGCGTCGCGACTTACGCTCACAGTTTCCACTTCTGTTTCCCAATGAACTTTGAACCCTGTTCGCCTCTGAAATTGCTGTGCCTGCCATTCGATCGCGGCGACGAGCCCAAGGTCATCCAGAACTCCGGGTCGCAACTCTGAAGAAATACGTCGCACCTTATCAATCGTTGATTCGATCTGACTGGTAATCGAGCCGATTTGCCTTTGTACTTCTGTCATCGCAGCATCGCCACACCCGTTCCGCAAGCCATTCTCTATTCGTTCGAGTTCCCATTTGACACCAGTTAACGCGCCGCCAAGTTCGTCATGAATTTCGCGCGCGATCCGAGTGCCTTCTTCTTCACGCGTTGATTGCATCTTCGCAGATAGCGCTCGTAGTTGTTCCTGCGACGCGCGGAGCGCTTCCTCCGCACGCTTACGCTCAGTAATAACTTGAGTAAACAGGATAAGCCCACCAATTTCACCGTTGGCTTTACGCCAGGGCAAACTCTCCCACTGCAACCATCCCTCACTGCCATCTGCCGCAAGGTATCTATCTTCCTCTGCACATTCAACAGCACCGGCGAGAATGCGACGATGAGCGGCACGCCAACGTTCGGGGATATTTGGGAATACGTCGTAGTGACATTTGCCGATGATGTTCTGTCCTTCGAGTTCATAGTCAGTAAGAAACCGATCGCTTACCTGCAGATACCTCATCTCGGTATCAAACATCGCAATAGCAGCGGGAGTATGTTTCACAAACAGGCGAAGTAACTCCTCGTTTGCTTTGAGAGCTTGCTCCATGTAACGGCGCTCTGTTATGTCCAGAAGTACCGACAGCACGCAGGTCTCGCCCTCGAGCTCAAATAATTCTGCGGAGTAGTCGCAGACAACCATAGTTCCCTGCTTCGTTGGAAAAGGTATCTCCAGTCCGCGCACCGAACCATTGCGCTCTAAATCATCGAGCAATGATTGGCGCTGATCCGGTTTGGGCCATAGTCCAAGTTCCAGCGTTGTTTTCCCGATCATTTCGTGCTGTTCGTACCCGAGGAAAGACATTGCGGCCTGGTTAACTTCGAGGAAGGTCCCATCCGAAAAACGCGTCACGGCTAAACCGACAGGGCTTGAACGAAAGGCCCTGGCAAACTTCTCTTCGGAACGCCTGCGTACCGCTCTTACGGAATCACTGTTTGCTTTCACGGTTAAGTACGACAGGCTGTTAGCCTGTCGTGTGTGCCTCACATTGTGGCTCAAGACCGCCGACAGGCTAACAGCCTGTCGTACTTAATCAGAGCTTCCTACAATCTCTTCTTCTCAATCTTCTCGAGGCGCATATCAGGCAACGGCCAACATTGATGCGTATTGAAGTCGGTGACACTCCTTAGATCGAACATGGGAACCGCATCAGCGTGCTGCGCCTTCACATTAAGAAACTCAACACCATTCACATCATTCAACCAAAAGACTGGTCGGAGATCCTCTTTCAAATAGCTGGTCTCGACATCGCGCAACTGGAGGCCTTTCACGTGACGGATGAAGAACCCGTAGGCTGGCAATTCACCAAACATCGTGGGCTCCGGATATGTATCCTCCTTCTCGGGAGGATCCAAAGCAGCTTGTTCTTTAGTGCCACCGCCCTTCGAGTAAACCCTGATGTTGTTAAGACGAAGATCTTCAATTTGATGTCCCGGAATTCCGCTGATGATCGATGAATACTTTGGATCCGCGTTATAAACAACGATGTCACTAATGTTCACCCGGCGGATCGCACCTACAGTAGTTGTTTCTTTCGGTCCGCGTCCGCGAAATCCCAGCCTTACAAATATGGGCGAGTTGCTAATGTCTCGCATGGTGATATTCGAAATGCTCACGTCCTCGAGCAATGCACCGTCTACTGCTTCAAGCGCCAGGCCTCGCGAATAATCGAACACGCAGTTGGATACTGTGATGTTCTTGAAACCGCCATTCGACTCAGTACCAAACTTGATTCGACCGGTCGGGCTGAATGTTCCATTAGCGTTTCTAAACTCGCGCTTATAAGTTCCATCCAGAAGCGTGCCTTCATCGTAGCCGCTAACCTGACAATTTGTAATCGTCACGTTCTCGGTCACACGCGCATAACCGAGCGCAAAGGAACTCTTCGGACAAATGCCGTCGTCGAAGGGGGAGTTGACTGTGCAATTTGAAATGCGGACATTCTTGCATGCATCGACATCGATTCCATCACGATTGGTATCTATCTTCACGTTGTCGATCGTGAGGTTATCAACACCGGTTGCCAGAATTGCGAAATGTCCACCATGGGAGATCGTGATGTCTCTGATGATTACGTTTCTACACAGCTTTAGACTAATCGATTTATTTCCCCACCCTTTTTCTACGGCATCGCGCGGATTCGGATAACCGAACGGCCCAGCGCGCGGATCAGAAGGTGCATTTCCCAAAGCGTCATTCTGCTCCTTTGTTCGCGACTGATTACCTGTGCGAACTAGCCCCTTGCCCCAGATTTTTCCTGGCCCAAGTATCGAAATGTTCTCCAGGTTCTCACCCCAGATAAGGCTGTTGTGCCAGTGACTATGTCCGAAGTCCTGGTACTGGTCCCATTGATTAGGTTCAGGATCGTCATACTTGCCGTCACCATCTTTCGGATCCGCCGCGAGAATGACTGAGCCTTGATCGAGATAGAGACTCACATTGCTTTTCAGACGAATCGAGAACGATCGGTAAGTGCCTGCTGGAAAACGCACGGTCCCACCACCAGATGCCGCGGCAGCATCTATTGCCTTATTGATCGCCGGTGAATCCAGCGCTCTGCCGTCCCCCTTCGCTCCATAGCTGCGAACGTCAAAGACTCCAGCGCTACCAGGTGTCTGTAATACAGCGGTCGACTCAAGTGATTTCACCGGGCGCTCGCTGATGACAACAAAAGAAATCGTCAGACAGATGAGAAACGTCAGACTAAGTAGCAGACGTCGATTCGTCATGGTCTAACCTCCGATTAAGTTTCTTTAGAAGTTAACTCTTGCCTGTCAATCTCATGTTCCGCGCAGATCAAATGCTCCGACATTGCAGCCTTCGCCTCTCCTTCGCTTCGCGAGCGAATGGCGTTATAAATCCTGCGGTGCATTTCAACTGATTGCCGCAAGTTTTGGACACGAGTTACAGTCTCCCTTCGAACGTCGTAGAGCATCGCGCAAACCATATCACCCAATGTGGTCAGAAAGGGGTCTTTGGCTGCGACTCCCAAAGCATGATGAAAGCGAATGTCATGTAGAAGATACTCGGGCCGATCGTCGAGTGAGGCATACATTTCTGTTACCTCTTCAGCAATCATTGCAAGATCATCTTCGGAGGCGTTCTTCGCTGCGAGCCCCGCGAGACTAACTTCGAGCAGCCGACGAGCAACCCACGATCGCTTCTGATCAAAACTCTGTAACGGGGCAAATAGTGCGAGGGCCTCCGACTCCAAGGCTGGAGGTTGTTTTGCGATAAAAATGCCGGGCCCGCATCTTGTTTCGAGCACTCCCATGGCCCTCAGGAAACGAAATCCTTTTCGCACGCCGGCCAGATTCACACCCAACTCGCCAGCGAGGTGCTGCTTGCTGGGTAAACGCTCACCCGGCTTGACGGCCCCATTTGAGAGCAGGCGCTCTACTTCCTCAACCACCCGTTCAGCATATACGGCACTGCGATATGGTTTGACCATTTTAGTTATCCATAGCAAATTGACATTACAGCTCCGAGCGTTAACAGGAGCTCGCGGTCCGGCACGCAAGTTACTGCAAGATCTTCAAAGAGTCAACAAAACAACGAAATTGAAGCAATTTCATTTTTTGTTCCTAATGCGAACAAAAAGATTGACGCGGAGGGGATAGCGTGGTAAAAGGCGTCGCAAATCGAAACTGGTTAAACCAATCAAATGGGTACTGCCTTTGTTGGTATAACAATCTGGCGAGTTTGAATCAGCCCAACAAAGGCCTGAATACGAGGCAGCTGCAACTTCAAGTAGAGCGATCAGTCTAATAGTTCCAACTATCGTGGACGCAGTCCTCCGATACGCTAGAAGGAGAAACTATGAAAGTGCGGAGCATAACATCGGAAATCCGGATTTCCCTGAAACCAAGACATCACGATCACCATCAGAGGCAACTCCTCATCTCAACATTAATACTGCAACTGGGACTTCCTGTTGTCTGTCTTCTAATGTTTGCGAGCTTGGCGCAAGCTCAGGGACTCGGAAGCATTGTAGGGACAATCAAAGACGCAAATGGCGCAGTGATCGCAAATGCAAAGGTAACGGCGACCGAGGCGGGAAAAGGCTTTTCCAGGACAGCTCAAAGTGATGAAAGTGGTTACTACGTGCTTGGCTCCTTAAGACCTACCGTCTATAACATCACCGTCGAGGCGTCAGGCTTTCACAACTATGATCAGAAGGGCATTACGCTTCTCGCGGATCAAACATTGACGGCGAACGTGCAGATGCAAGTGGGAGCAGTCTCGGAGTCTGTATCGATTACCACCACCGGTGAGTTAGTAGACACTACTACTTCAACTCTAAAGCAAGTAATCGAAGAGCGAAGTATTTCGGAACTTCCACTTAATGGGCGCAACGCGGCAGAGTTGAGTCTACTAGTCGCCGGTACTGTCAGTTATCCGACTAATCCAGCAAATCCAACTGGAACATTTGCAGGTGGGGCGTTGCAGGGTGCCACTAAAACGTTTCCTGGCGCCGTCGCGATCGTTACGAATGGCTCGCGTCAGAATCAGGTCAGCTACCAACTGGACGGCGGTAACAACGTTGACGAGTACACGAACGTTAACCAACCTTTTCCAATGCCTGACGCGCTCCAGGAATTCAGTGTGCAGACCAGCAACTACAGCGCTCAGTACGGTCAAAATGCCGGCGGCGTGGTTAATGTGATCACCAAGTCTGGCACGAACGACTTTCACGGAAATGCATTCGAATTCGTGCGCAACTCCGTTCTGAATGCAAGACCCTGGCATGCGATAACCAAAGACGCCGTTAAGCGAAATCAGTTTGGCGGGACTTTCGGTGGTCCCGTAATTCACGATCGCACTTTCTTCTTTGCGGCTTATCAGCAGACCATTCAGAGAAATTTTCTAACGGCGAATCCGGCGAGCGTTCCGAGTGCCGCAGCCCGCGCCAACGCCACTGACCCATCAGTTATTGCTTTACTGAAAGGTATTCCGCTTGGAACACCGACCGGTAATGCCAATCTCAACACGTTGACATTCACTCGTCCGGACCAACAAGACTTTCGCGAGATCACGGCGCGAGTCGATCATTCGTTCTCAAATAAAAACCAACTGACCTTCCGATACTTTTATGATCACTTCACACGAAACGCCGTCTTCGATCCCAATAACCTCCTCACATACTCTGATGGTTCCACGATCAAATCGGAGAATTATCTGGGACACTGGACTCACCTTTTCTCACCGGCAGTCATTAATGACTTTCGTTTTAGCTACGCTCCCGAAAACGCCACTCGGGGCCCGGCCGACGATGCAGTCGACGTCACGGCGTTCGGAGTAAAACTGCCATTTCAGTCTCCGGAGAAAGCCATTCAACAGGTTCGTATAAACGGCGTCTTTAACTTTGGAGACAACCCGCAGGCGAGTTTCATCAGAAACAATTTCACCTGGGCCGACGATGTAACGTGGGTCGCCGGCAAACATGACTTACGCTTTGGGGGAATTGTTGAGCGCAGCAAAGTAGACCTTCTCAATCAATTTTTTCAACCAGCCGAATTCAGTTTCGCTTCGCTGGCAAATTTCCTGGCTGGAAAACTAACCGACTACAGTGGCAATCTCGCTTTCCGTCAGGGCGCTGGAGAATTCAAGAACAATCGCAACACCTTCATGGGAGTTTACCTGCAGGACAACTTCCGCGTTTCGCAGCGCTTCATGTTGAACCTGGGTCTTCGATGGGAACCGGCGTTGCCATGGAGAGAAATTAAAGGAAGGCAGGAACAATTCCGATTGCCGAGTCTTGTCACTGGAACGCGCTCAACTCAGTTTCCGAATGCACCTCCAGGTGTCTTTTTCCCGGGGGATCCCCTCGTCCCGGAGAATGGAGTCAGACCGAACTATACGTCCTTTGCTCCTCGCTTAGGTTTTGCATACGACGTGTTCGGCGATAGCAAGACGAGCGTTCGAGGTGGCGTGGGCATTTTCTACGACACGCGAATTCCCGGAATCATCAACAACCGCTTTGCTGATCTGACACCGTTTAGTCCGCAGTTTGTACTCAGTACAGGTATAGTCAATCCTGGTACGTTCAACGATCCACTCTGCACTTTACCGGCTACGCAGGCACTCCAGAGTTGTACGAATCAAACTGCGAACTACCCGTTCCCCTTCACGTATCCGCCGGCCAGCAACATTCAGTTCGGCCTGGGGACCTTTGTTCTGAGTTGGGATCCAGTAAACAAGTATCAGCCGCCGACGGTGTACAACTGGAACTTTTCGCTGGAGCGACAACTACCTGAAAACGTTCTGTTGCGGGGTGCTTACGTGGGTTCGCGAAGCATTCATCTTACTGAGACGTTGAACCTGAATCCACGACCAGTCGGTACAACTTCAGCGACTCCAACTCGTCTAAATGCGATTGCCGGCGCACCGCTCTTCAGCACTGTACAACAAGACCTGCAAGACATTAATGCTACCTACAACTCGATGCAATTGTCGGTTGAGAAGCGAATGTCGAGAGGTTTTCAACTGCTTGCTAACTACACGTGGTCAAAGAGTCTCGATGATCTGCCACCGCGCGCCGGCGTTACCGGATTTGACACGTCATCAGCGTTGCCATGGGACGACGTTAATCGACATCGTTTCGATTACGGCCCGTCAGAATTCGATCATAAACACCGCTTCGTAGCCTCATGGATTTGGCAGTTGCCGACTCTGAAGGATCGCAATTCGTTCATGCGTGCGGTTCTTGGTGATTGGCAGTTGAGTGGTCTTGTGCAAGCTCAAACTGGCAGACCGATGACAGTTACACAGGGTGCCGATATCTCGGGTACAGGCATTGGCCAGGATCGTGGAACGTTTACAGGTGTCGATCCATATACGTCTGGACCGTGCGTTGGTGTTGCCTCATGCAAGTTGTGGCTGAACCCGGCTGCATTCAAGGCTGGTAACGATCCGAGCATCAAAAACACGTTCGGAAACATTGGCAAAGGCAGTCTCAGATTTCCGGGTTTCTATGCCTGGGACATGGGAGTGTCGAAGATTTTCCCGATAACAGAAAGATACAAGCTGCAATTGCGAGGTGAGTTTTTCAATATCTTCAATCAGGTAAATTTCCTCTCCGATGAAGGAACCGTAAACAACTTCTCGACAGTGAGCAACGGGAATTTCGGTCGTTTGCGTACCGCGATGGATCCCAGAATTGGTCAGCTTGCCTTGAAGTTCATCTTTTAGCTTATCGGCCAGCAACCGAGGAGCGAATCGCAGGGGGCGTCCTTACTTGGGCGCCCCTGCGTTGTGTAGCCATCGAACATTATTAATTGTGCAATTCGTCCGCTTCGGTTTAAGCTAGCGCCCTTTTCTACCAGCAATACCCCGTCTTTTATTTCATCGTTACTGAACGCACTGCTTCGTCGTGATCGAGCTGTTCGATTGGAGGCAACAGACTTGAAACCATCACAGATTTCACAAGCCGGCTTTGGACGAATAGGCCGGCGTAGCTTTATCGGAGGCACTCTGGCGACCACAGTCGCGGCAACCACCCTTGGTCAGACCCGAGACTACAGTCAGAACGCACCGCCTGTTCGATATCCGGATAAAGATATAGTCGCACTCGATCCACGCTTTGGAAAATACAAATTGGGCAACGCGGCAATTCAAAGGCTCTACACCGGGATGTTGTGGGCTGAAGGACCAGCGTGGAATGCAGTCGGACGATATTTGGTTTGGAGTGATATCCCAAACAATGTTCAGCATCGATGGCTAAACGAGGACAACCACGTCAGTGTCTTTCGCAGTCCTTCGAATAATAGCAACGGCAACACGTTCGACTTCGAAGGACGCCAACTCTCTTGCGAGCACGGCACGAGACGTGTCGTTCGCTACGAACACAATGGCACAGTTACCGTGCTGGCTGACAAGTGGCAAGGCAAACCATTCAACGCACCAAATGACATAGTCGTACACCCTGATGGCGGCGTCTGGTTTACAGATCCGGGTTACGGCAGCATGGGAAACTACGAGGGCAACAAGGGCGAACTCCTGATTAAAGAAGCTGTTTATCGAATCGACACAAAGACTGGTCAACTCGAGATGGTTATCGACGAGTTGAAAAAACCCAATGGCCTCTGTTTTTCACATGATTACAAAAGGCTCTACGTTGTCGATACCGGTGCGCCGGGAGGCATTACCATGTGGGATGTTGTTGACAGTAAAAAGCTTCAAAACAAGCGACCGTTCATAAGCATGAGTTTGAAAACTGATAAGGGTGTACTGCTTGGTGGCACTGATGGTGTTCGCGCCGATATTGATGGCAACATCTGGGCGAGTGCCGGTTGGGCCGGTGAAGGCTTTGATGGCGTACACATCTTCACACCCGAAGGTGAACGCATCGGTCAGATATTGTTACCCGAGACCGCGAGCAACATCTGCTTCGGCGGACCAAAACGCAATCGACTTTTCATTACAGCCAGTCAGTCGCTGTACGCGGTGTACGTCAACACCCAAGGCGCACACATCGCGTGAGTTTGTGAAGTAGTAGATACCACCGCGCTTTAGCCGGTGGTACTTCAATTTCGCAGCTACTAACTTTGGGCGTGCGCATACACCGGACACCACCGCGCCTTAGCCGTTGGCACTTCAATTTCGCAGCTACCAACTTTGGGCGTGCGCATACACAGGACACCACCGCGCTCTAGCCGTTGGTACTTCAATTTCGCAGCTACCAACTTTGGGCGTGCGCATACACAGGACACCACCGCGCTTTAGCCGGTGGTACTTCAATTTCGCAGCTACTAACTTTGGGCGTGCGCTTACACCGGACACCACCGCGCTTTAGCCGGGGGTACTTCAATTTCGCAGCTACTAACTTTGGGCGTGCGCATACACAGGACACCACCGCGCTCTAGCCGTTGGTACTTCAATTTCGCAGCTACTGACGCGCTTGGCAAAACAAAATAGACACTACTGCTTCAACCCAGTGAAACCCGACGCTCTGAAGTTGAAGCACCACCGGCTAAAGCCTGGTGGTGTCCAAGGTCTAAAGAACATTCTGTAGCTTTCAAATTGAAGGACCACCGGCTAAAGCCTGGTGGCGTCCAAAGCCTAAAGACCATTCTGTAGCTATGAAATTGAAGGACCACCGGCTAAAGCCTGGTGGTGTCCAGAAACTAACAGCATGTCTGTAACGACTGCCCAACCTGACACAATCGCCTCACGCTGCCGTGCGCGCGTCACGCGACGGTTGATGCCGTATCTCTTCGTCCTCTATGTCATCGCGTATCTCGATCGCGTCAACGTTGGCTTCGCGGCGTTTGGACTCAAAGGGGATTTGCATTTCACGGATCAGATCATTGGATTCGGCGCCGGCATTTTCTTTATCGGTTACGTCCTCCTTGAAATCCCTGGAACGATTCTGGTCGAGAAGTGGACCGCGCGCGGCTGGATTGCCCGAATAATGATCTCCTGGGGCATCCTCGCAATTCTCACCGGGTTCATTCAAACAAAGAACCAGTTTTACCTGATTCGATTTCTGCTCGGCGCCGCGGAGGCTGGCTTCTTTCCTGGAATCATAGTCTATTTGAGCCACTGGTTTCGCTATCAAGATCGAGCAAAAGCGGTAGCGTACCTGATGACTGCGATTTCCGTATCGAACATGATCGGCTCGCCTTTGTCTGGGTTCCTTTTGAAATTGAATTGGTTGGGACTGGCCGGTTGGCGTTGGATGTTCATTATTGAGGGGGTGCCTGCAATCGTTCTCGGAATAGTCACGCTGTTCTACCTCACAGACTGGCCTCACCAGGCAAAGTGGTTGCCTAAAGATGAGCAACAATGGCTTGAGACAACATTGGCGAATGAGTTAAAGGTCAAACAAGCAAAGCATTCACTCAGCATTCTTCAGGCCTTCAAACATCGTGAGGTTGTACTATTAACCCTCGCCTACTTCTTCATGGTCACGGCGAATTACGGACTCAACTTCTGGATCCCATCGATTATTAAGAATCTGTCCGGCCTTTCCACTCTCGCTGTTGCCTTTCTATCTGCTCTTCCCTATTGCTTCTCCTTCGTGGCGATTCTGATCGTCGGGTGGCACTCAGACAAAACCAAAGAACGCAGGTGGCACACAGCGCTTTCAATGATGGCAGCCAGTTTCGGTTTGGTAATGAGTGTTGTGCTTGGCAACTATGCCGCGCTCGCCATCGCGATGCTTTGCATAACGGCGATGGGTGCGGCGGGCTACCTTCCCGGCTTCTGGGCCCTCCCAACCAGTTTCTTAAGTGGAACGAGCGCAGCGGCGGCGATCGGATTGATCAACTCTTTTGGAAACCTTGGTGGCTACGTCGGACCTTACGTAGTCGGTTACCTGAGCACTCGAACCAAATCTTACTTCCCCGGCCTGCTTTATCTGTCGGCGTCTGCTTTCGTTGCCTCGCTTCTGATATTGTCATTGCGCGCAACTCGAAAAGAAAGCGGATGAGAACTCTCTGCGCCTCGTTTTCTGCGTCTCTGCGTTTCAATTTGGTGCCCTATCGAATTAAACACAGAGACGCAGAGGACGCTGAGACGCAGAGAAGAAACTTCTATGAAACTTCGAAGTAGTAAATGGTTTGGATCAAAGGATCGCGATGGTTTCATTCATCGCAGTTGGATGAAAAACCAGGGACGTCCTGATCATTTGTTTGACGGACGCCCCGTCATAGGTATCTGCGACACCTGGTCGGAACTGACGCCTTGCAACACCCACTTCCGTGCCATAGCCGATCACGTGAAGCGCGGCGTTTACGAAGGTGGCGGCTTCCCGCTCGAGTTTCCCGTCATGTCGCTGGGCGAGACTTTAATGCGACCAACCGCGATGCTGTTTCGCAATCTCGTCAGCATGGATGTCGAAGAATCCATTCGAGCCAATCCAATCGATGGAGTCATCCTTCTCGCCGGTTGCGACAAAACAACGCCCGCACTACTCATGGGCGCTGCAAGTTGCGATATACCCGCGATCATGATTTCGGGCGGACCGATGCTGAACGGAAAGTTTCAAGGACGCGACATCGGATCAGGAACAGACGTTTGGCGGTTCAGTGAAGAAGTGCGCGCTGGATTGATGAGTGAGTGTGATTTCCTCGAGGCTGAGAGTTGCATGAACCGATCAGCCGGACACTGCATGACGATGGGCACCGCGTCGACAATGGCCAGTGTAGTAGAAGCACTCGGCATAGGTTTACCAACGAACGCTGCTATTCCGGCCGTCGATGCACGTCGTTACGCACTGGCTCACGTGGCTGGTCAACGAATTGTAGAAATGGTCAACGAAGACTTGCGCATGTCGAAGATCCTCACGCGCAAGGCTTTTGAAAATGCTATTCGAATTGTCGGCGCTATCGGTGGTTCCACAAACGCTGTGATTCATCTGTTGGCAATCGCAGCACGAATTGGAGTCGACTTAACACTACACGATTGGGATCAACTCGGACGCGGCGTTCCATGCCTGGTGAACTTGATGCCCTCGGGTAAGTACCTGATGGAGGACTTCTACTATGCAGGTGGGCTTCCTGCGGTGATCGAAGATCTTGGCGAGTTAATTCATCGTGACGCGTTAACAGTAAATGGCAGAACAATCGGAGAGAATGTCGCGGGTGCTCGTTGTTACAACCGGGACGTCATCAAACATCGCGCAGAGCCACTGACTAAAGAGGGTGGCATTGCAGTGCTTCGTGGGAATCTGTGTCCCAATGGAGCTGTGTTGAAACCATCAGCTGCGACTCCCGAGTTGATGAAACATCGCGGGCGTGCGGTCGTCTTTGAGACTATCGAAGACTTTCATGCGCGCATTGACGATCCGAATCTGGATATTGATGAGTCGTGTGTGATGGTCCTGAAGAATTGCGGGCCCAGGGGATATCCGGGCATGCCGGAAGTCGGAAACATGCCGTTGCCCCAAAAGATTCTGAAGCGTGGGATCACAGACATGGTGCGAATTTCTGATGCACGGATGAGTGGAACCGCCTACGGCACCGTGGCGTTGCACGTGTCGCCGGAAGCTGCGGCAGGCGGAGTTCTAGCGCTTGTTCAAGATGGCGATGAGATTGAATTGAATGTGGAAGAGCGACGGCTTCAATTGCACGTTGATGACGCGGAGCTCTCCCACCGAAGATCCGTTTGGCAACCACCGCCTCCACCGTCCGATCGTGGTTATTACAGACTCTATTATGAACACGTGAATCAAGCCGACCGCGGTGCGGACTTGGATTTTTTAGTCGGCGCCAGCGGTGTTGAAGTGATCCGTGAGAGTCATTAGGCCTTCTCTGCGCTTTCTCTGCGTTCTCTGCGTCTCTGCGGTGACCTTCTATATACATCCAAGAGATGACCGCAGAGACGCAGAGGACGCTGAGAAAGCGCAGAGAGCCAAAACCCTTGCAGAGGAGAGTTGAATGTTACGATCTCGATCTTTAGCATTAATCGCGCTGGCATTGATCTCGAGTCCCTGCGTCGCCGTAACTAGCATCGCGCAAACGTCGTACGCTCTCTCCTCACCCAACAGTCACATTCAACTCAACATCCAAACCGGCGATCGTCTGACTTACGACGTCCTGGTGAACGGCAAGACTGTAATCAACAAAGCAACTCTTTCAATCGACATCGATCACACGACTCTTGGTCTCAATCCCAAAGTCACTGCATCTAAACCCGGCTCAGTCGATCGCGAAATCTCATGTCCGATTCCTCACAAAGCAGCAAAGATTCGTGAAACCTACAAAGAAGTGCGACTTGAGATGGCGGGCAATTATGCCGTGGTCTTCCGTGCCTACAATGAAGGCATTGCTTATCGATTCGAAACGACTTTAAATTCACCTGACATCAAGGTCTATAACGAGGAAGTAAGTTTCAACTTCGCTGAGAACTATCACGTTTACTATCCAAAGGAAGACAGCTTCTTTTCTCACAACGAGCGCGAGTTCCTATATCTGTCGTTGAAAGACATTCCCAACAACTCGCTTGCAAGTTTGCCTGCAGTTGTGCAAACACCAGCTGGAACGAATATCGCTGTTGCTGAATCAGACGTCGATGATTATCCAGGACTGTGGTTACATGGCAACAGCAACAACAGTCTCTCCGGCACGTTTCCACATTACCCACTAAAAGAGGATCCCCGTAACGATCGCGACATCAGAGTAGCCGAGACTGCTGACTACATTGCGACAACCAAAGGCACACGCACATTTCCCTGGCGCATCCTTGGTATCGCCGAGAACGATGCCGATTTGATCACGAACCAACTCGTCTACTTGCTGGCCAAACCCTCACAAGTTCAAGACACATCCTGGATCAAACCCGGAAAGGTTGCGTGGGACTGGTACAACGCAAACAACATTTGGGGAGTTGATTTCAAGTCAGGCATCAACACGCAAACCTACAAGTACTACATCGACTTCGCATCCAAGTATGGCCTGGATTATGTGATTCTAGACGAAGGTTGGTACAAGCTCGGCAACGTTCTGCAAGTGGTTCCCGAGATGAATGTCGAAGAACTGGTGGCCTATGGCAAGCAAAAGAACGTTGGAATCATTCTTTGGGTAATCTGGAAGACTTTGGATAACCAACTTGATGCAGCTTTGGATCAGTACGAGAAGTGGGGCGTCAAAGGATTAAAGATCGACTTTATGCAACGCGACGACCAGCAAGTTATGAACTTCTATAAGAGAGTTTGTCGCGAAGCTGCGAAGCGAAAGATGTTGCTTGATTTCCATGGCGCAATTCGCCCGGCGACGTTGATGCGAACCTGGCCCAACGTTGTCAACACTGAAGGCGTGCGTGGCCTGGAGCAAAACAAGTGGAGCAAGTACTCAAATCCGGAACATAACGTGACGATTCCATTCACCCGGATGTTTTTCGGTCCAATGGATTACACGCCGGGTGCGATGGTGAATAGCGGTTTGGAAAAGAACTTCGTTTCGATCTTTGAACGTCCGATGAGCCCGGGCACCCGTTGTCATCAACTCGCGATGTACGTTGTGTATGAAGCACCGCTTCAAATGCTGGCAGATTCGCCAACACGTTATTTGCAGGAGCCTGAGATAATGCAGTTACTCGGTCCTGTACCAACTACCTGGGATGAAACACGAGTGCTGGCCGCGAAGATAGGTGATTATGTAGCGATTGCGCGACGTCATGGGAATGATTGGTACATTGGGGCCATGACTGACTGGACGCCTCGAGATCTTGAACTCGATTTATCGTTCTTACCGACGGGCTCTTTTCAAATAACTGCTTATCAGGACGGTGCGAATTCCGATCGTTTGGGCGCTGACTACAAGAAGACGACTAGCACAGTCACCAAAACAACCAAACTAAAAATTCACCTTGCATCAGGCGGCGGTTGGGCCGCACAGATTCGAGGACGGTAGCGTGCAGGAACAGAAACAGGAACAGGAGCAGGAGCAGGAGCAGGAGCGAGAAAGTAACACCTTCGTAGTTTAGCTGAAGCTCTCCAGTCGGAGCGCGTCCATCCTTCGCCGCTCCGTCGATCAGAAGCACGTTGACCGGCGACACGAAAGCTCTTCTGTCGGAGCGCGTCCGTCCTCGGCCGCCCCCGTCCAACAGAACCCTCTTGACCGAACACACGATCGCTCTTCTGCCGGAGCGCGTCCGTCCTCGGCCGCCCCCGTCCAACAGAACCCTCTTGACCGAACACACGATCGCTCTTCTGTCGGAGCGCGTCCGTCCTCGGCCGCCCCCGTCGATCAGAACCCACCATTCTTATCAAGCGTGATAAGAACATCGAGTGGCCCAGCTCACAACTCTTCAATCGCAAACACCCTGCTGACTGACTTATTGGTTCTGTTGGACGGGGGCGGCCGAGGACGGACGCGCTCCGGCAGAAGAGCTTTCGTGTCGCCGGTCGAGGTGCTTCTGTTCAACCACGAGACGGGACTCCGCTGATCAAGTTGTTGTCAAAAGCTTGTACCTGCTGATCCGCTTCGCTTACTATTCGCACGCCTGAACGCCTTTCCAGAATTCCCCAAACGGAGACTCAATTCTGCATGCTCGCATTTATCCTTCTATTTGCTCTGCTCTTCCAGGGCGGGGGCCAGCGCCAGTTCCCCGGTCAACAACAACCCAGCCCAACTCCGCAAGCATCACCACAGTCCGGCCAAACAGGCGGTGGCAGACCACAACCTCAACCGACTCCAACTCCCGAAGAGCCCCCTGTCGTTACCCGGCACTCAATTCAGGTTGGAGGACAAACTATTAATTACACCGCGACGGCCGGAATGATGCCGATAAAAAATCGTGAGGGTGAAGTCGAAGCGCGCATGTTCTTCACTGCGTACGTAGTGGATGGTCCGAAACGCCCACTTACGTTTTCGTTCAATGGAGGACCAGGCTCTGCTTCGGTCTGGCTACATATGGGTGCTATCGGTCCAAAACGAGTAAAGATGAACTCTGACGGAACAATGCCCGCGCCTCCATATGAATTGGTCGATAACCAGGCAACATGGTTAACAAGATCCGACCTCGTTTTTATCGATCCAGTTGGAACGGGTTACAGCCGTGCTGCTCGACCAGAACTTGGTCAGCGATTTTTTGGGCTGCAGGGCGATATTGAGTCGGTCGGCGAGTTTATTCGAATGTATCTGACTCGATATGAACGTTGGACATCTCCCTTGTTTCTCGCGGGCGAGAGCTACGGAACTACTCGCGCTTCAGCATTGTCGGGTTACTTGATCGATCGCGGCATTGCTTTCAACGGAATCATGCTTATCTCTACAATCATGAATTTCGAGACCACTGCATTTGCGCCCGGGAACGATCTACCTTATGCGTTATTCCTCCCTTCTTATTCCGCAACCGCCTGGTATCACAAGAAGCTTTCTGCTGATTTGCAATCAAAACCAGTCTCAAGCGTAGTAGAAGAAGCAGAAGCCTTTGCCTCAAGCGAGTACATGAGTGCGCTCGAAAAGGGAGCAAGACTCTCTCTACAAGAGCGTCAGGAAACAATCAACAAACTCGCGCGATACACTGGTCTGGATCCGAAGTTTCTTGACTATGCGAACCTGCGTGTCAACCTCAATCTCTTTCGCAAAGAACTATTGCGCACAGAGAGACGATCCATTGGACGGTTGGATAGCCGATTCAAAGGTTATGATTCGAGCCTGGTGACAGACAGTACGGATTACGACGCGAGCGAGGCAGCAATTCGTCCACCGTACACTTCAACGTTCAACAACTACGTCCGTTCCGAACTCGGTTACAAGACTGATCTCGAGTATTACATTCTGGGCGGTGGCATCGGCCCCTGGAACTGGGGCACAAACAACAACTATGTTGATACGAGCATTGCGTTACGTAATGCGCTGGCCAAGAATCCGTATCTCAAAGTCTTTGTCGCAATGGGTTATTACGACATGGCCACACCGTATTACGCAGTCGAATACACACTCAATCACATTAGCATCGATCCGCTTTTGCTGAAGAACTTGTCGACGAGCTACTACGAAGCGGGTCACATGATGTATATCGACGAGAAGTCACTCGCGAAACTGCATGGCGACATTGACAAGTTCATGCAGGATTCGATGAATCGATAGTTGATCTTTGGTCGTAGGCCTTTGCCTTTGACCTTCGATCCTTGTCCCGGGTTCAGATTCAACGAGGCGACACACATAATGTGTCCAAAACAAAGGCGGAAGGTCAGACCAAAGGCCAACGCTATTGAGAGGTGATCTATGAGTCAAACTTTCCTACGAATAATTCTGTGTGGATTGGTAATTAGCTGCAGCACCCTAACCGCTTTGGCAGATGATCGCCCAGAGATGCGTCTCATCACGGTCGCCGGCGAAGCGGAAGTCAAAGTTGCACCCGATGAAGTCGTCTTCGACGTCACTGTGCAAACGATAAACAAAGATCTGCGGCTGGCTAAAAATCAAACGGACGATCGATTGAAGAGACTGATCGAGCTAACACGCAAATACCAGATTGGCGCGGCAGACGTTCAGACCGACTACATTCGCCTCGAGCCCCGCTATCGCGGAAACGATGAGAGCCGATTATTCATCGGCTACTCCGTGCGAAAAGACTTGATCTTTACGCTTCGTGATGTAACGCAAGCCGAAGCCTTACTTTCAGAACTGATTGAATTAGGCATCTCGCGCGTCAATGGCGTTCGTTTTCAAACGTCGCAACTGCGTAAGTACCGCGATCAGGCACGCGCACTCGCAATAAAAGCCGCCCATGAAAAGGCGACAGCCTTGACGGCTGAGATTGGGCAAAAGATCGGCAAAGCGTATTTGATCGAGGAGGAGGTTCCTGCGAGAGTCGGACCATACCAGAACATTTCAGCAAATAACTCTATTATGGTTTCGGACGACTCCACTGAGTCAGAAGGAACGCTGGCGTTGGGACAAATAAAAGTCACGGCAAGAGTGACGGTCAAGTTTGAATTGAATTAGTTTAATGTCCGATATGCTTTAGCGGTCTTTGGTGTTTGGTCTTTGATCTTCGTTGAATAGCATAGAACCAGCCAACCGAAGGTCGAAGACCAAATGCCAAAGACCACTAAAGCATATCGGACATCACCTCCGAACATGCCAATCTATTCACCAGACGCGAGGACCGAACAACCAGTGTCGCCGTCCTCGGAAACAATTCAGCATAGTGACGGTCGAGTTGAACTGCGACCTGAAACACTCGACTCGATCAGCCAGAGTCCCCTGTTCAATTCTGATCTAGCGCCAGTTCCCATTTCAGGACGGCGTTGGACGACGTACAACTACGCCGCTCTCTGGATCAGCATGGCGCACTGCATCCCAACTTACATGCTTTCATCCGGACTGATCAGCAGCGGCATGAACTGGTGGCAGGCACTGATTACTATTCTGCTGGGAAACACCATCGTTCTGATCCCAATTCTGCTCAACTCCCACCCGGGCACGAAGTACGGTATTCCATTTCCAGTCTTTGCGCGGGCCGCATATGGAACATACGGTTCCAACGTTCCTGCTCTCATGCGCGCGTTGGTTGCGTGTGGATGGTTCGGCATTCAGGCATGGATCGGAGGAGAAGCGCTTCACACGTTGTTCAAAGCCATCATCCCCGGATGGCCAACACTACTCGGTGATGTGATAGGCGGGCACACGCCAACTGAGTGGTTATCATTTCTGATTTTCTGGGGTTTCAATATCTACATCATCTACCGTGGAATGGATCTATTGAGGAAGGTAGAAAATTGGGCTGCCCCGTTTGTACTGATCATGACGGCGCTTCTATTGGGCTGGGCGATTTGGAAAGCGAGAGGACTTGGCTATCTGTTGAATCAACAAAGTAAGTTTCATTCATTTGGAGAGTTTTGGCCGCTCTTTATCATTTCGTTAACCGGCATGATCGGCTTTTGGGCAACGCTGTCGTTGAACATGCCGGACTTCACTCGTTTCGGAAAGAGCCAACGCGATCAAGCTGTCGGACAAATAGTGGCGCTGCCAACGACGATGACAGTCTTTGCAGCGATGGGCGTGATCATCACCTCCGCCGCCGTCGTGATCTATCCTCACATGAAACCTCAGGAGTTGTGGGATCCGATGAAACTCGTCGGCCAATTTCAAAGCGTCGTGGTTATCGCTATTTCGATGTTCACGGTGGTTGTGGCGACACTGGCAGTAAACATCGCGGCGAATGTAGTTTCTCCAGCTAACGACTTCGCCAACGCTTTTCCGAAGTGGATCTCATTTCGGTCGGGTGGATTAATCACCGGCATCATCGGAATTCTCATGCGTCCGTGGCGATTATTGGCAGACCCTTCGGGTTATATCTTCGACTGGTTGGTGGGTTATTCAGGAGGACTAGGCGCAATTGCCGGCGTGTTAATCGTGGATTACTGGCTTGTCAGAAATAAGCGACTCGAACTTGGAGATTTGTACCGTCGTGAGGGCACTTACACATACAGCAGCGGCTGGAACTGGCGAGCAATCATTGCCACTCTGGTTGGCTGTACTTTCGCATGGATCGGTTTAATCGTGCCGTCGCTGAAGGGTCTGTACGCTTACGCGTGGTTCGTAGGATTTGGCGCAGCGGGTGTTACTTACTATCTATTGATGAAGGCGCTGCCGCCACAAGATACGTAGGTCTTTGTCTTTGGTCCTTGGGGGTGGGGCTTTGCACAAAAAGTCAGATACCACTTGCTTTAGCAGCGTGGAGATTCAAATTTGCGCTAGAGTGCGCCCTGAACCTTATGAGGTGATACCACCTGCTTCAGCAGCGTGGAGTTTCAACTTCTCGCTAA